>FUFK010060741.1_pt1 | contig 134484 bp, 116 predicted proteins | sample 1021851 | NCBI WGS metagenome assembly FUFK01 (sample SAMEA51879418, study PRJEB19060) | metagenome
ACGAGGCGCTGCTGCGGGTGCTGGGCGCGCGCTCCGCCCTGCTGCGCCGGGTGGCGGTGCTCGAACAGGCCCTGCTGCTCGGCGGCGCGGCGCTGTTCGCGCACCTGCTGCACCTGGTGGCGCTCTGGCCGCTGGGCGCCAAGTTGTTCGACGGTGATATGCCGCTGTCCTGGTGGATTCTGCTGCCCTGGGTGCTGATCCTGCCGATGCTGGCGATCCAGTGGCTCAAGCCACGACGCCACAGCGCGCCGCTGGCGCGCTTGATGTCCTGACGGCTACTGCCTGAGGCCCGGCTTTTCCCGCGCCAGCAGGAAGAAGCAGAGCATCCCGCCCACGGCGCTGGCCGCCATCAGGGCGGTCATCGGCAGCGGCGTACCGTTGTGGATCAGGCCCAGCCCGGAACCGATCAGCCCCGCCATCAGAAACTGCAGGCAGCCGTTGAGGCCGGTGGCGGCGCCGCTGTCGCGCTCGAAGAAGGCCAGGAAGCTGGCCAGCGCGTTGGGGATCGCCAGCGCCGCCATGCCGGCCACCACCATGATCAGCGGCACCGTGCTCCAGAGCGTCAGGTAGCCGCTCAGGGTGAGCAGCAGCAGCGTCAGCGCGGCCAGGCTTTGCAGCACCACCGCCACGGCCATGATCGCGGCGCTGTCGAAGCGGCGCAGCAGCAACACGTTAAGGCGGTTGAGCCCCAGCATGGCGACCACGTTGGCGCCGAAATAGAGCGGGAAGCGGGCTTCGTCGATGCCGAAGTATTCGATATAGAGAAAGGCGGCGTCGGTGATGAAGGTGAACATGGCGGAAAAGATCAGGCCGTTGGCGAGGATGAAGCCCATCGCCCGGCGCTGGCGCAGCACCCGGCCGTAGGCCGCGAACATGCGGTGGCGCAGCGGTTCCTCCGCCACCTGCGGGGCCACGGAAGGCATCGCGAAGCGCAGCATCAGGGCCACCAGTACGGCGTAGCCGGCCAGCATCACGAAGATGCTCTGCCAGCCGGCCAGATGCAGCAGGAAGGCCCCCACCGCGGGCGCCACCAGCGGCGCCAACAGAAGCACCAGGCCCACACTGGTGAGCACACGGGCCGCTTCGCGACCGTTGAAATGGTCGCGCACCGAGGCGGCGGCGATCACCACGGTGGCGCCGCCGCCCAGGGCCTGAAGCACGCGCAGACCGTACAGCCAGCCCACCTGCGAGCACACCGTGATCGCCAGGCTGGCGACGATAAAAACGGACAGGCCCACATAGGCCACCGGTTTGCGGCCGAAATGATCCGACAGCGGCCCGCCCAGCCACTGGCCCAGCGCCACGCCCAGCACATAGACGCTCACCGACAGCTCAATGCGGTGCACCGCCACGCCGAAGTCGTCGGCCATGGTCGGCAGCGCCGGCAGGTAGGTGTCGATGGCGAGCGGCCCGAGGGCCACCAGAGTGCCGAGCATGATCGCCAGGCGTACGGGGGAAACGGTAGGCATCGGGAATCCCTGGGCGGTACAACGGAGGTCGGCAAGCCTATCATTATCACCGTCGTTTTTGCCGTTAGCGGGATGAAAAAAATCGGGCTTGCGACGCTCCGGGTTCGCTGGGACTATAGCCGCACTCTCAGACAAGGAAGCCCATGGAACTCTCCGTACCTTTGCAGTTGGCCCTGATCACCGTGGTGGCGTTTGTCTGCCAGTGGGCCTCCTGGCGCATCAAGCTGCCCGCCATTTTACCGTTGCTGCTGTCCGGCCTGTTGTTGGGCTCGGTGGCCGGTCTGATCCAACCCAAGCAGTTATTCGGAGATCTGCTGCTGCCCGGGGTGTCCCTGGCGGTGTCGATCATTCTGTTCGAGGGCGCCCTCACCCTTCGCTTCAGCGAGATCCGCGGCCTGGAAAAAACCGTGCGCCGGCTGGTCACCTGGGGGGCACTGATCACCTGGGGCGTGGTGACGCTGTCCGCCTGGGGCCTGCTGAATCTGCCCTTGGAGCTGGCGCTGCTGTTCGGCGCCCTGGTGGTGGTCACCGGCCCCACGGTGATCGTGCCGTTGCTGCGCAGCGTGCGCCCCAAGGCGAGCGTGGCGCGGCTGCTGCGTTGGGAAGGCATCGTGATTGACCCGCTGGGCGCGATCCTGGCGGTACTCGCCTACGAGCTGGTGGTGGCCACCGGCCAGCAGGGTGCCCTGCTGCACGGGCTGTGGCTGTTCTTCCAGGCGATCGCCGTGGGCGCCGCCATGGGCGGCGCCGTGGCGCTGGCGCTGAGCGCCCTGCTGAGCCGCCACCTGGTGCCGGAGTATCTGCGCAGTTTCCTGGTGCTGTCCTCGGTGATCGGCTCCTTCGTGCTGTCCAACAGCATCAGCGAGGAATCCGGCCTGGTGACGGTGACCGTGGCCGGCATCGTAATGGCCAACCGCAAGGGCGTGCGCACCGACGACATTCTCCACTTCAAGGAGAACCTGTCGGTGATGCTGATTTCGGTGCTGTTCATCGTGCTGGCCGCGCGCCTGGAGATGGAGCAGCTGCTCAGCCTGGGCGCCACCGCCCTGCTGGTGCTGGCGATCATCCAGCTGGTGGCGCGGCCGTTGTCGGTGTGGGTGGCGACCCTGGGCAGCAGCCTGAACTGGCGCGAGAAGGCGCTGCTGGCGTGGATCGCGCCGCGCGGCATCGTCGCCGCGGCGGTGTCCGCCCTGTTCGCCCAGCGTCTGGAAGAAAACGGCGTGGCCGGCGCCGAGCTGCTGGTGCCGCTCACCTTCATGGTGATCATCGGCACGGTGGCGCTGCAGAGCGTCACCGCCCGGCCGCTGGCGCGGCTGCTCAAGGTGGCCGAGCCGGGCCCCAGGGGCTTCCTGATCATCGGCGCCAATCCGGTGGCCCGCGCCATCGGCCAGACCCTGAGCCAGAACAATTTCCCGGTGATCCTCACCGATTCCAGTTGGGAGAGCATCCGCACCGCGCGCATGGAAGGGCTGCCCACCTTCTACGGCAACCCGGTCTCCAGCCACGCGGATCAGTACCTGGACCTGGTGGGCTACGGCAAATTGCTGGGCCTGAGCCCGCGCCGGGAACTGAACACCATGGCGACCATGCGCTATCGTCTGGAATTCGGTGAACCGAATGTCTACAGCCTGCCCTGGCAGAGCGAGAAGGAAGAGAAGCACGACGTGGCCGCGCACCACCGGGGCGCCACCCTGTTCGGGCCGGACATGACCTATGCCCGCCTCGCCAGCCTGCTCAGTCAGGGCGCGGACATCCGCAAGACGCGGATCACCGAGGAGTTCGACTTCAAGGCCTATCTGGCGGTGGAGAACCGGCAGGTCTGGCCGCTGTTCGCGGTGGACAGCAAGGACCGGATCCACGTGTTCACGTCCGAGTCCCAGCCGGAGCCCCGGGCCGGCTGGTCGGTAATCGGTTTGATCAAGGAAGAGCAAAGCGCCGAAGAGAACGGCGACCAGGCGTCCTAGCGGGGCGCCGCCGATTCGGCGTTGAAGGAATCGATCAGGCCGCACACCCTGCCGTCGCCCAGATGGCAGTCCGGCGCCCGCGACCAGTCGTCCATGGCGGCGCGCATGCGCGCGCTCAACTCGCTCAGTTCACGGATGCGCGCTTCCACTTCGGCGAGGCGCGCCTCGATCAACGACCGCACCCTCGGGCACGGCGTTTCCCCGCCCTCCGACTCTTCGATCAGTTCACGCACGTCGCCGAGCGTGAAGCCCAGGCTGCGTGCTTTCAGCGCGAAGCGCAGCCGCGACAGGTCGACGCCGTTGTACTGGCGGTAGCCGTTGTGTGGGTCGCGACGCGGCGTCAGCAGGCCCAGATCGGTGTAGTGGCGAACGGTTTCGGCGGTGGTGTCGGCCCGCCGGGCCAGATCGGTAACGCGCATGGCGATCGACTCCGGTAATGCAAAGGTAGCGTTCGGGGCTCAGGCGGCGGCCCGGTCCCGGTCCGCCGGCGGCACGCCGTAAAAGCGCTCACGGATCTCTTCATAGCGGGCCCATTCCTGTTCCCAGCGGGCCGCGTCCCAGCCCAGCAGTTCGCCGGTGAGCGCGCGCAGCCGCTCCGCCAGGCCGGCGCCGCCGTCACGGCGCAGCAAACCCAGCCGGGTGCGGCGCAGCAGCAGGTCGTCCAGATGCACCACCGCCTCGTGGCTGAGCACCCAGCGCAACAGCGCCTCGTCGTGCTGGACGCCATGAAGGAACTGGTCCACCTGTTCCGGCGCGTCCGGCAGCGGCCGGAACAAGGGGGCGTTGCTGCGCCGGGCACGGCGCGCCTCCCGCGGGCCCAGCAGGCCGGCGGCGCAGAGCGCGTCCAGGGCGATCAGCCGGAAGGTGGTGAGCTTGCCGCCGCTCACGGTGACCACGCCGTTCTCTTCCCACACCGCGTGGTCGCGGCGCTCCTTGGAGGGATCCTTGCCGTCGCCGGAGGCGATCACCGGGCGCACCCCGGCCATGGTGGAGAGGATGTCCTCGCGGCCCAGGTTCACCTTCGGGAACTGTCCGTTGATCAGTTCCAGCAGATAGTCCACTTCCGCGCCGCTGGCGCGGGCCTCCTGGTCCAGGCTGTCGCCGTGATCCAGGTCGGTGGTGCCGATGCAGGTGACCCCTTCCCACGGGAACACGAACACCGGCCGGTCGTCGCGGGGGTTGATCAGCGTCAGGCAGTCGGCCACCGGCAGCCGCGCCGGATCGACGAACAGATGGCTGCCGCGCAGCGGGCGGATGCGTTGCCCGGCGCCGCCCAGGCGGTTGGCCCAGGCGCCGGTGGCGTTGATCACCGCGCCGGCGTTCAGGGTCAGGCTGTCGCCGCTTTCCAGATCGGTGACGTCCACCCGGGCGCGGCCGTTCTCGGTGCGGATACCGGTGGCGCGGGCGTAATTGAGCGAACGGCCGCCATGCCGCGCCGCTTCCAGCAGGCAGCGCACCACCAGCCGGCAATCGTCGGTGAGGGCGTCGGTGTAGCTCATGGCGCCGTTCAGGCCCGCCGTATCCAGCCCCGGGACGCGCATCAGCACCTCGGCGCGGGGCACGAAACGGTGGTCGCGAATGCCGGCCAGAAAGTCGTACAGCGACAGCACCGCGGTCATCGGCCAGCGCCCCGGGAACCGGCCGTCACGCAGTGGGAACAGGTACTGGGCCCGCTCCACCAGGCCGGGCAGATCGCGCAGCAGCCGCTCCCGCTCGCGCAGGGCGTCGCGGGTCAGGCGCACTTCGCCCTGGGCGATATAGCGCAGCCCGCCGTGGACCATCTTCGACGAGCGGCTGGAGGTGCCCCAGGCGAAATCCTGCTGTTCCAGCAGCAGCGCCTTGCGCCCCTGGCGGGCCGCTTCCAGCAACACGCCGGCGCCGGTGATGCCGCCGCCGATCACGATCAGGTCCCATTGTTCCCCGGCCAGTTCGGCCAGTGACGCACGCTTCGCCAGCATGGTGTCTCCTTGGATTGTGTGAACGCTTTGCCTCCGGGTGGCACGACCGTTCCTTTTTCGTGGTCAGTCTGCTACAAACGCCGGATGCCTTCATCCTACTCATTATCCCCGGTTCTTTTGCAGCCGCATTGCACCCGCGCCGAATTCGACGCCGTGGTGGAGGTGCTGGCCCGCGCCTTCGTCGACGATCCGTTCTGGCGCTGGCTGTGCCGGCCGGAGGATTTCCAGGTCCGCCTGCGGCGCGGCATGGCCGCGCAGCTGCGCCACCTGGCCCTGCCCGGACGGGTCGATCATATACCCGGTGTGGGGGCGGCGCTGTGGTCGCCGCCGGGCCAGTGGCGTCTGGGGCTGTGGCAGCAGCTTCGCTTCCTGCCCGACTTCGCGGCGATTACCGGGCTCACCCGCCTGCCCGGCCGCCTGGGCGGCATCCAGCATATTCAGCAACTGCATCCGAAGCGACCCCACTGGTACCTGCAGGTGCTGGGGGTGGCGCCGGACCAGCAGGGGCGCGGCCACGCCCGCCGCCTGCTGGCGCCAGTGCTCGCCCTGTGCGACCGGGACCGCCACGGTGCCTTCCTGGAGACCTGCGAGCCGGACAACCTGCCGCTCTACCGCCGCTTCGGTTTCGAGGTGATCCGCGAGGACCGGGTCACCGCCGACGGTCCTCCGATCTGGCTGATGTGGCGCCCGCCGCCGCTTTAAGAGACCGCGATCGCATCCCGGTGCTACCCTACTTTACCGATTTTTACCGCACCGCTATGGTTTCGGTGCCCTGATCGCTTATTGTTGAGCCACTCAGGAACAATGGATAACAAGGAGTAATGATGAAACGCACTGCCGGATGCCTCTTACTGGCCGGGGCTTTGTCCCTGTCCGCTTGCAGCACCATCAATCCCTACACTGGGGAAAAACAGACTTCCAAGGCCGCCGGCGGCGCCGCCATCGGCGCGGTGAGCGGCGCGCTGATCGGTATCGCCACCTCGGACAGCGCCAAGGAGCGCAAAGAGCGGGCCCTGGCCGGGGCCGGTATCGGCGCCATCGCCGGCGGCGGCGTGGGCTACTACATGGACGTCCAGGAAGCCAAGCTGCGTCAGAAACTGGAAGGCTCGGGCGTTTCCGTCACCCGTGACGGCGAGAACATTATTCTCAACATGCCGGGTAACGTGACCTTCGACACCGACAGCACCCAGGTGAAATCCTCGTTCCGTTCCGTGCTGGACTCCGTGTCCGAAGTCCTCAAGGAATACGATTCCACCATGCTGCAGATCGCCGGCCACACCGACAGCACCGGCGGCGACCGCTACAACCTGCTGCTCTCCCAGCAGCGCGCCCAGGCGGTGGCCGATGTGCTCAGCGGCTACGGCGTGCAGGCCGTGCGCATGGACGTGGTCGGTTTCGGTGAAACCCAGCCGATCGCGGATAACGGTTCGGCGTCAGGCCGCCAGCAGAACCGCCGCGTGGAACTGACCCTGATTCCCTACGAGGAATAATCCAGGGCTCCGCGCCACCGCCTCAGGCGGTGCCGGCCCGGCGTAGCCGCCAGACCAGCACCGCCAGGGGCACCATCAGCATCACCACCAGCATGTACGGAAAACGGTGGTCGAGCGTGTACAGCCCGGTGCCCACCAGCGGCCCGAGCACGAACCCCAGCGACGGACACGCACTGGCCAGCCCGGCCACCCTGCCCTGCTCCGAACTGTCCACCCTCAGGCTCGCCAGCGACATGATCGCCGGCATGCCGAAACCGATCCCCATACCCACCAGCATCACCGCCAGGGTCATCCCCAGACGGCTGTCGAACAGCCACAGCACGCCGGCGCCCAGGCCGATGGCCGGAACCGCCAGGGCCAGCAACACCAATGCCGGCGCGCGCAGCCATTGCACCACCAGAATCTGGCCGGTCAGCGAGGTGATCGCCGCCGCCATCATGGCGGTGCCCAGGGCGCCGGCCGCTTCGCTGGGCGACATGTTCAGCGCGTCCTGAAACAGAAAGCCCAGGGTTTGCTGAACCAGCGCGAAGCTCATGAACAGCACTACCCCGGTGATCAACAGATCGCGGAAACGGCGGTCGGTATAGGCGCGCAGGCCGGTGGCCAGCACCGTGCGCCGGCGCTGCACCGGCGGCTCGCCGCGGTACGGCGACGGCGGCAGGAAAAACAGAATAAACACCGCCATCAAGGCCACCAGACCGGCCACCAGATAGAGCGGCAGCACCAGCGCCACCGCCGCCAGCATGCCGCCGATGCCCGGGCCCAGCACGGTGCCCAGGTTGTTGGCGGCGCCGATGCGGCCCATGCCGCGGGTGCGCGCCTCCGGCGCGGTGATGTCCGCGGTATAGGCCGCCGCCGACGGCGGCGTGGCGGCCATGATCACCGCCTGGCTCATGCGCGCGGCCACCAGCAGCGCCACCAGAACGCCGCCGCTCACCCAGCCGGCCAGCCCGGCCTGGAACACCAGCGCGAACAGCAGCGTGCCGGTGGCGTAGCCGCTCAGGCCGATGATCAGGATCGGCCGGCGGCCGTAGAGTTCACTGAGGTAGCCCCACACCGGGCTGGCCAGGGCGAAGGCCAGCGACGAGCAGCTGATGATCAGCCCCACCTGGATCTCGGCCAGGCCGGTGGCCCGGCCCAGGGACGGCAGCAGCGTGAACACCAGGGTCTGGCCCAGGGCGGTGACGCCCACCGCGGCAAGCAGCAGGCTTTGGGTAAAGGTCGAAGACCTGGCAACCGGCGATAATGACAAAGAGGGCCTCCTATCGGGCCCGCTAATATATCACCTTCGTTGCCCTATCGCCGCCGCTAGTTGTTTTCTTCGGAAAGCAGGAAGTGGGCGCGGGCAATGGTAATCGGCTCTTCCCGGCGTTTCTGCCAGGCGCTGATGTGCACATTGGCGATGCGACGGCCCAGGCGGGTGATGCGGCATTCGGCGAAGGTGTCGCGGAACAGGCCGGCGCGCAGGTAGTCGATGGTGAAATCGATGGTCTTGGGCACCTTGGGCTCGCCCATTTCCAGCAGGATGAAGATGATCGCGGCCTGCTCCATGAAGCCGGCCACGGCGCCGCCGTGCAACGCCGGCAAGGTGGGGTTGCCGATATTGTTTTCGTTGCGCGGCAGAATGAAGGTCAGTTCCTCGCCCTGCACCAGCAACTCGATACCCAGGAAGCGGGCATAGGGCACCCGGTCCACCAGGTCCTGGTAATTGGCTTCGCCGTTGCGGCAGGCTTCGATCAAGGCTTTCAGTGAATCGGTCATCAGGACACCACCCGCCCGTTCTTATCCAGTTTCATGCGTGTGTAGGTGGCCAGGCCGGTGGCCACCGGCTCCCCCTCTTCCTCGCCCTCTTCCCAGGTGGTCAGCCGCACGAAGGTGACGTTGGGCGTGAGCCGGTAGCAGCTGGCGTAGCAGATCACCGCCTTGCCCGGTGTCGGGGCGTGCAGGTGGTCGACGCGGAAATCGATGGTCGGAGTGATTTCGAAGTTGGGGTACAGGCGGCAGCTGTTCGCCATGCCGCCGGCCTGGTCCATCATCGCGAAGATGGCGCCGCCGTGCAGCACACCGGTGTCCGGATTGCCGACCAGGTCCTCGCGCCAGGGCAGGCGCACACGGACGCCGTCTTCTTCGGCGCTGAGCACTTCCATACCCAGGTTGCGGGAATGGCGCACGGTCTCCAGGGACCGGTTACAGACGTCCATGCGGGTGTAAGGGGGCTTTGAATTTGTCACGGGGGCCAATGCTCTGTTACTGCGGGCCCGGCAAGATTACCGCCTACCCTTACTCCGGATCAATTGCTATCAGCGGAGCCTCCATGGCACCACGTCCTTCCGTGAAATCATCACTGCGCGCATTGAGCCATATGGTGGAGCGCCGCCGTCATCCGCGGCGCTTCATTCAGACCGACAAAACGCCCTGGGACGAAATTTACCGCAACGGCATCATGGCGCTGCGTCATTACAGTTTGCCGCCGATGGCGCGGATTCCGGTCGGCGACGAGGAGATACCGGTACGGCGGGAGAAGCATCGTATTCCGCTGATTCTGGTGCCGGCGCTGGGTATCCACTGCTGGACCTACGACCTGATGCCCAACCGGTCCATGGTCCGTTATCTGATGGCGCGCGGCCACGACGTCTATCTGATCGACTGGGGCCAGCCGTCCCAGGCCGACCGCGACCTGGACCTGGACACCTACGTGAACCAGTGGTTGCCGCAGGTGGTGGAGCGGGTGCGCGAGCACACCGGGTCGGACCAGGTGAATCTGCTCGGCTACTGCATGGGCGGGCTGCTGTGCATGCTCTATCTGGGCAGCCACCCGGAGGCGCCGGTGCGCAGTCTGTCGACCATCGCCAGCCCGGTGAATTTTCATAAAAGCGGGCCGTTCGGCAAGATTTTCAGCCTCGCGGCGATTCCCGCCATGCAGGCCCACGACTGGTTCCAGGTGCGCCTGGAGCCGCTCGACAGCAAGCTGTTCCACATTCCCGCCCGGCTGCTGTCGCTGGGCTTCAAGATGACCAACCCGCCGGGGCTGGTGCAGTCCTACGTGGATTTGCTGCGCAATATGGGCGACCGGGACTACCTCACCGAGTACATGACCATGGGCCAGTGGTTCAACGACATGGTCGACTACCCGGGGGCGGTGGTGCGCGAAGTGATCGAGAAGATGGTGCTCGCCAACAGCCTCGCCGACGGCCGTCTCAGCATCGGCGGGCGGCCGGTGGATTTCGGCGCCATCACCCAGGATCTGCTGGCGTTCGGCGGACGCACCGACCGCATCGTCAGCCTGCGCGCCGCGCGGGAGATTCTCAAAGTGGTGGGCAGCCGCGAGAAGCGGTTCGAGGAAGCCCCCGGCGGCCACGCCGGGGTGTTCGCCGGCAGCAAGGCGCCCGGCCAGTGCTGGCGNGTGATCGCCGACTGGCTGGAGGCGCGCGCCGACTGAGCNNTACTCGGGCGGNCCGATGGTGGGCTTGGNGACCTCGGAGGTGGCCAGCTCCACNGCCTGCTGCAGGCTGCTGGTCATCTGCGAGGTATAGCGGTAGACCAGGAACGGCACCGCGTCGTCACCGAACTTGAGCATGGAAGAGCGGATGAACCCCCACTTGAGAGCGGCCTGCTCCAGGGTGCGGTTGAGGTTGCCGTCGCCACGGTGGGCGGCCTGCACCCGCTTGAGCCGGTCGGAAAACGCCGGCACCGCCTGCTCGAAGGCGCCGCGATCCTGTTGCGCCTCATCGTCGCCGTCGTTGTTGTCGGCGATGATCGCCACGTAGGACGAGGTCAGTTGTTGCAGCTCGCTGATCAGCCCGTGGACGTCGTCGTAGTCGCCGTCGGCGGCGCCTTCGAAGTCGTCGATGCCGGCGGCCATTTCCGCCGGCAGGTCGTCCAGCCGCCGCGGGTCGCCGGACGCCGCTTCGCCCTCGGCGTCGCCGGGGGCCGGCAGGGCCTGGTCGGCGGCCATGCGTTGCCACTGGTCGGCGAGATCCGCGACCAGGGCCCGCTCCGCGTCGGACTCGCTGGCGGCGCGCAGTTCATCCAGCGCTTCGGCGGCCTGCTGAGCGGCTTCGTTGAGCGCTACCCGGTAGGTGTCGTTGCCGTCCATCACGGCATACATGTGATAATCCGTGCGCACTTGCCAAAGATGGTGCTCCAGATCCTCCAACTGGGCGCGGCTCAGGGCCGCGCTCGCGGCCATCGGGGCCGCCAGCCCGGTTATCGACAACACCACCGCCAAGGCGCCCCTGGAAAGGGTTCGCATAGCATCTCCTATTGCATTTCTTTTTGTTGCCCAGCCCGAGGACAAACGCGGCAAAGATAGTACATAGCGCCGCCTTTTACCAATGCGCAATATTGCGCGGGGTCAGCGGCCGGGCCTGCTGAGTTCCGTATAGAGCGCCTGGTATTCCTGCGTCAGCTTGTGCTTGGGGCTCCAGTTGATCAGCGGCGTGGCGCACTCGTGGGATTCGCGCATGGCGACGCTGGCGGACAGCTTGCTGTCGAGGATCGGCAGGCCCTCCTCCACCAGCGACGCCACCAGTTCCTTGGGCAGGCGCGCGCGCGGCTGATACTGATTCACCACGATGCCCTGCACGCGCAGGTCCTCGTTGTGATCCTCGCGGGTCTCCTGAACGTTCTCCAGCAGGGAATAGAGCGCCTTGCGGGAAAACGCATCGCAGTCGAAGGGAATCAGCACCCCGTCGGCGGCGATCAGCGCGGACAGGGTGTAGAAATTAAACGCCGGCGGCGTGTCCACATAGATGGCGTCGAATTCCCGGCCCAGGCTTTTCAGCAGGCCGCGCAGCTTGTAGATCTTGTGCTTGGATTCGAGCAGGTGCTCCACCTCGCCCAGTTCACCGTCGGAGGGCAACACGTACAGGTTTTCGAACTTGGTGAGATGCACGTAATCGCGAGGCGCTTTTTCCTTGAGCTTGAACGACAGCGTCTGCGCGAAGAAGGTGCCGATGTTGGGCGTCGGCCCCTGCTCCTGCTGATACGCGCCCATGCCCAGCAGGTACTGGCTGGCGTTGCATTGTGGATCCAGGTCCACCACCAGCGTCTTGTTGCCCCGGGCGGCGCTGATCGCCGCCAGATTCACGGTGATACTGGATTTACCCACACCGCCTTTCTGATTAAACACCACGGTTCGCATGCACGGTTCTCCTTACCTGAATGGCGCAATGATACACAGGGGCCGGAACGGCTCCCAGGCCGCAGCGACGTGGGCGGCTGTCATCCTTCGTCCACAAAAACTGTGGATAACCCCGTTAACAAGCCGTTGAAGAGTGGCGGCGGCGCCGACACCATGCCGCCTCCGACGAATTGATCGTTCCCTGGCCAGTGCGGGGTAAATGCGCAGCAGAAAGACATTTACCCCCCTTGTCCCGCTTCCCGTTTTGCGCTCAGTATAGATATACACCATGTTTACCACGGAGTGATCCATGAGCGCCGTTACCCCCTTTGCGCCCGTTCCCACCGGCAGCCCCCTCAAGGCGGTCCCCGGAGATCCGGGCTGGCCGCTGGTCGGGCACACTCTGACCAGTATGCGTGATCCAGTGGGCCTGATGCGACAGCGTTACGACCAGTACGGTCCGGTGTCCTGGACCCGGCTGTTCGGCCTGCGGGTGGTGCAGATGCTGGGCCCGGACGCCAACCAGTTCGTGCTGATGAACAAGGGCGACCTGTTCTCCAACCACGGCGGCTGGGACTTTTTCATCGGCCCGTTTTTCCATCGCGGCATCATGCTGCTGGATTTCGAGGAGCACCGCTGGCACCGGCGCATCATGCAGCAGGCGTTCACCAAAAACGCGCTGCGCGGCTATCTGGAGCGCATGGGGCCGCGCATCACCGCCGGCCTGGACACTTGGCCGGAGGGCGGCATCAAGGTGCTGCCCCGGGTCAAGCGGCTGACCCTGGACCTGGCCACCGATGTGTTCATGGGCCAGGAACTGGGCCCGCGCTCCGAACAGGTCAACCGGGCGTTCGTGGACACGGTGCGCGCCGGCACCGCGCTGCTGCGCTTCCCGGTGCCGGGGCTGCGCTGGTCCAAGGGGCTGCGCGGCCGGCGGGTGCTGGAGCAACTGTTCCGCGATGAGATCCCGACGAAACGGGCCCAGGAGGACAACGACCTGTTCAGCGCGCTTTGCCACGCCACCACCGAGGACGGCGACCGCTTCTCCGACGACGATGTGGTCAACCACATGATCTTCCTGATGATGGCGGCCCACGACACCACCACCATCACCCTGTCCAACCTGTTCTACCACCTGGCCAGCGCGCCGGAATGGCAGGAGCGCCTGCGCGAGGAAAGCCGCGCGCTGGGCAAAACCCAACTGGAATACGAGGACCTGGAGAAGCTGCCGGGCATCGGCCTGGCCATGAAGGAGGCGCTGCGCCTGTGCGCGCCGGTGCCGTCGCTGCCCCGCCGCACCGTGCGTGACGTGGAATACGACGGCTTCCATATACCCAAGGGCAGCTTTATTACCATGGCGCCCTACTTCACCCACTATATGGAAGAGTACTGGCCGGACGCGGAGCGCTTCGATCCGGAGCGGTTCGCCGAACACCGCCGCGAGGACAAGGTGCACCCCTATGCCTGGGTGCCCTTCGGCGGCGGCGCGCACAAATGCATCGGCCTGCATTTCGCCGACATGCAGGTGAAGGCGATCCTCCACCAGGTGCTGTTGAAGTACCGCTGGCGGGTGCCGGCGGACTATGTGATGCCGGTGGACACCACCAGCCTGCCGGTGCCCAAGGACGGCCTGCCGGTGACGCTGGAACGGCTGTGACCGTTTCGGCGGCCGGCGTCCCGGCGGCCGGCGGCCGCGGTCAGCCGCTGACGGTCTCGCCGTCGCGCAGCGTCACCAGCTCTTCCGCCGAGGTGGGGTGAATGCCCACGGTGGCGTCGAAGTCCGCCTTGGTGGCGCCCATGCGCACCGCCACGGCGAACCCCTGGGTGATCTCGGCGGACTCTTCGCCGGCCATGTGCAGGCCCACCACCCGGTCGCTGGCGTCGTCGACGATCAGCTTCATCATGGATTTTTCCTGAATGTCACTGAGCGTGTAGCGCATCGGCCGGAACTGGCTTTTGTAGACCCGGATGGTGCCGTACTCGGCCAGCGCTTCTTCCTGGCTGAGCCCCACGGTGCCGATGTTCGGGTGGCAGAACACGGCGGTGGGCACATCGCGGTAGTCCAGCGGCGCCTTCGGTTTGTGCTCGCCGAACAGATGGGCCGCCAGCCACATGCCTTCGGCCAGGGCCACCGGGGTGAGCTGCAGCCGGTCGGTGACGTCGCCCAGGGCGTGGATGCCCGGCTCGCTGGTCTGGAAGGCGTCGTCCACGATTACCGCGCCGTTGTCGCGGGTCTGCACCGACACACCCTCGGCGAACAGGCCGTCCAGCTTGGGCACCCGGCCGGTGGCGTAGAACACCTCATCCACCACCAGGCTGTCGCCGTTCAACAGACGCAGGGTTTTCTCGCCGTCGGCGTCGCCTTCAATGGCGCTGACGTCGGTGTTCACATGGATATGAATGCCGGCGGCGGCCATGCGCTCGGCGACGAACTCGCGGATTTCACCGTCGAAGCCGCGCAGGATCAGATCGCGGCGGTAAAGCTGATGCACTTCCACGCCCAGGCCGTTGAGGATGGAGGCGAATTCGCAGGCGATGTAACCGCCGCCGACCACGGCGACGCGCTCCGGCAATTTATCCAGATAGAACAGATCGTCGGAGATGCGCACCAGATGGTCGCCGGGCAGTTCCGGCACATGGGGCTTGCCGCCGGTGGCGATCAGAATGTGCTTACATTCCAGAACGCGGTCGCCGTCCACGGACACCCGGCCGGGGCCCTCAATGCGGCCGTGGCCTTCAAATACAGTCACCCCGGCGTTGTCCAGGATGCGGTTGTAGATGCCGTTGAGCCGTTCGATCTCACGGGTCTTGTTGTCGCGCAGGGTGTTCCAGTCGAACCGCCAGCCGTCCAACTGGTACCCGTAGCTGGCGGCCAGCTCGAACTCTTCCGGGAAGCCGGCGCCGTAGGCGAACAGCTTCTTCGGCACGCAGCCCACGTTGACGCAGGTGCCGCCGAAGAACCGTTCCTCGATAATCGCCACCCGGGCGCCGTGGCCGGACGCCATGCGCGCGGCGCGGACACCGCCGGAACCGGCACCGATGACCACCAGATCGAATTCGTCAGACAAAACACTCTCCTTAATCGTAGACCGCTGCGGGATGGCCGCTATTGTGGCGGCCACCCGGTGAAGAACAAGGCCAGGCGGTTAATCACCCTGATAGCGTGCCCTTATGCCGCCGCGCCCACGCCCTCAGGCGCCGACCCGGAAACGGGCGAACGGCGCGTGCAGGCTGGGCCGCCCCTGGCGCAGATAGAGCCCCGGCTCGATCGGCGGCCACAGCTCTTCCAGGGGCATGGAGTCGCCGTTGGCGTTGACCATGCGGGCATGGTGGCGGCGCAGCTGGCGCGGCTCCCCCACCCCGCAGGCGTGGGCGATGGTCTCCACTTCCTTAACCAGATTGGCGTGGAAATGCGCCACCCGCGCGCCCTTCTCGCTCGGCACCAGGCCGCGCTGCAGGCGCGGGTTGTGGGTGGTGACCCCGGTGGGACAGGTATTGCGGTTGCACTGCATCGCCTGGATGCAGCCCAGCGCGAACATATAGCCGCGCGCGGAGACACAGAAATCCGCGCCTATGGCGATGGCCCAGGCGACCATGGACGGCGTGATCAGTTTGCCCGAGGCGATGATGCGAATCCGGTCCTGCAGCGCGAAGCCGTCGCGCAGGTCCACCACCAGCGGTAACGACTCGGCCAGGTTCAGCCCCACGTCGTCCATCAGCGACATGGGCGCGGCGCCGGTGCCGCCGTCGCCGCTGTCCACGGTGATGAAGTCCGGCGCGCTCTCCAGGCCCCGTTCATGGATTTCCATGAACAGCTCTTCCAGCCACTGCCAGGAGCCGATCACCGTCTTGATGCCGGTGGGCTTACCGGTCACCCGGCGCACCCGCTCAATCATGTCCAGCAAATCCCCGGCGCTGCGGATGCCGGGCTGGCCGTTGGGGCTCACCGACGCCTGCCCCACCGGAATGCCACGAATGCGAGCAATGTCCGGGGTGACTTTCTCCGCCGGCAGAATGCCGCCCTTGCCCGGCTTGGCGCCCTGGCTGAGCTTGATCTCGAACATCTTCACCGATTGCAGGCGGGCCACCTCCCGCAGCTTTTCATCGCTCAGGTTGCCCTCCTGATCGCGCACGCCGTAATAGGCGGTGCCGATCTGGAACACCAGATCACAATGCCCTTCCAGGTGCATTTCGGTGAGGCCGCCTTCGCCGGTGTTCAGCCAGCAGCCCGCCTGGCCGGCGCCCCGGGACAGGGCCCGCACCGCCGGCGTGGACAGCGCGCCGAAGCTCATCGCCGAAATATTGTGGAAGCTGCGTGCCACGAACGGCTGGTCGGCGTGGGGGCCGATCATCAACGGCAGGGTTTCGGCGGCGTCCTTTTCCAGGGTCGGATAAGGCGTATTAAGAAAAACGATACGGCCGGCGGCGTTCTGCTTGGTGGTGCCGAACGCCACCGTATTGCTCAGATCCTTGGCGGCGCGGTAGACCCAGCTGCGCTGGGCGCGGTTAAACGGCAGCTCTTCCCGGTCCATGGCAAAGAAATACTGACGGAAAAACTCGCCGATATGCTCGAAAAAGTAGCGAAAACGACCGATCAGAGGGTAATTCCGTCGAATCGCGTGGGCTTTCTGGAAATAGCGATCCTGCACCCACAGGACCATGGCCGCCACGGTCACCAGAAACACCATTAACAGCAGGCCCAAGGCCAGCCAGGTGGTCAGCACATTGACCCAGGCATGCAACTGCTCGGAGAGCATAGGACCTCCTCTAATCGCCCGAAGCCATGCTATCACTATAACCCGGCCCCGCCATCCGGGTTGGCCGCTGAAAATCACCGTCTGATGCGAAAAGGTGAGAACCCGGACTAATAATCCGCACAGGGCACCTAGCCCGACCGCTAATACTGTGGTATCACTTCAACTGGAATCGGGATGTAAAATCAGTAAGAGACAAAACAATGAAATTACCGGGGGTCTGCGGCCTGGTTTTGGCACTGGGGGTGTCGATGCCGGCCATCGCGGAAAACATCTACACCTACCGTGGCGACGGCGGCGAAATCCTGTTCACGGACAAGCCCCGCGCCAAGGTGGACGCCAGCTATACCCTGCTCTCCGTGCGCAAGGGCTGGAATTACACCCCCACCACCCTGAGCGCCGCCCGGCGTGACCGCTACGACACCGTGATCGCGCGCGCCGCCGACGATTTCGGCGTCGAACCAGCCCTGGTGAAAGCGGTGATCCACGCCGAATCCCTGTTCGACCGCACCGCCGTGTCGCGGGTCGGCGCCCAGGGCCTGATGCAGCTGATGCCGCGCACCGCCCGCTACCTGGAAGTGGCCGACCCGTTCGACGCCAGCGCCAACATCCACGGCGGCACCCGTTTCCTCGCCTACCTGCAGAACAAATTCAGCACCCTGGACCAGGTGCTGGCGGCCTACAACGCCGGCGAAGGCAACGTGCGGCGTTACGGCGGCATCCCGCCGTTTCCGGAAACCCAGGCCTACGTGAAAAAGGTCAAACAGCTGCGGCTGCGCTATCAGCTGCAACTCGCCAAGGAAGACGCGGTCGCCAGCCGCTAAAGGTCGCTGACCCCGATCCAGGGGCCGTCGTAATCAATCCGGTAGCGTTTCAGGCAATAGCCCTGGGCGCCGCGGCACTGACCGCTGCTCAGGGAAAACTCCAGCCCGTGCCCGGGACAGCGCAGCACCTCGCCGCGCACCGAGGCCCTCTCCAGGGGAAACTCCCCGTGCGGGCAGCGGCGCTGCACCAGCCAGGTGGCGCCGTCCTCATGAATCAGCAGTAACTCCTCGCGGCCGATTTGCACCGGCAGCCGCAGCCCGTCGTACAGATCCAGCGTGCGGATAAGGCGATGGAACATTCCGCGCTCTCCTCCCCCTGCGATGCCGCCAACCTTAGCATGCGATCATGGGATCGTCCCGGGTCGGTGGCGCCTTGTGGGAGCGGGCCCCGCCCGCGAAAGGGTGGCTTTAGCCACCCGGCAGGATTCCAGAGGCCTTTTGTGTTCCGGTGTCCGGCGCTCCGTATCCGAGACGCGGGGCAATGGTGGTGCCTTCCGGGACCGCTCAAGCCATCCCTGGCCGCTGTTAGTTTGGCCATCCCTGGCCAAACAGCTCCCTCCAGGCACCACCATTGCCCCGCTCACTTTGCAGCGGCACCGCCACGGGTCCCAAAACCGCCCGAACCATTCTAAGAAGCTCGGTTTGTGGGAGCTTGCCTTGCAAGCGAAAGGCCGGCTTTGCCGGCCGGCAGGATTCCAGAGACGCTGTTGGTGTCTCGGTTAGATAAGTCTCTGGAATCCGGCCGGGAGCTTCGCTCCCTTTCGCGGGCATGGCCCGCTTGTATGTTGTAGGGGCAAGTCGGTAATAAGAAGAGACTTGTCGGGGTGGAGGGACCAGGTCCGCATCTGACCCTAGCGTACAGACAGTGGGAGACATGGCCCCACCCCGCACCTATAGCGCCGATAAGGAATCCATCAGGCTGAGTCGCCACTCAGACCGACGATCGTTGGCAAGCCAGCGCCGAAGGTGCGCCCCGACAAGCCCGTTAACCCTAGCGTGAGGGCTTCCCCATGGCAATGAACACCCAGGCCATCCAGATCGGCATCGACGTCGCCAAAGAGGAACTGGTGATCTATCGTCACGACCTGGATCAGCTCGACTCCCTACCCAATACGATCCCCAGCATCCGACGCTGGCTGAAGACCCTGCCCGAGCAGGCCGCCCTGGCGGTCGAGGCGACCGGGACCTACCACATGCCACTTACCGAACAGGCCCATCGTGCCGGCCACAGCGTGTTCGTAATCGACGGCTACCAGCTCAAGCATTACCGCGAGAGCGTGCGCGCCCGGGCCAAGACAGACCCCTGTGATGCACGCCTGCTGGCGCGTTACCTGGCTCGAGAAGGTGATGACCTGCGGGCGTGGACGCCACCGCCCAAAGCCTATCGCACCTTGCAGAGCCTGCTGCGGCGCCGGAGCAAGTTGATCCAGGCGAGGGTCGCCCTACAGCAGAGTCTGGGCCAGGAGCCGTCCCTGAAGGCTCCGCTGAAGCGCTTGGTGGCGCAGATCAACCGGATCGATCAACTGATCCAGAAGCGGATGGACCAAGCCGTTCGCCAGGCGGGTCTCACCGAGCAAGTGGCTCGATGTGAGGCCGTTGAAGGCATCGGGCCCTTGAGCGCCTGCGCCCTGGTGATGGCCTTCCTGCGAGGGGACTTCCGGAATAGCGACGCCTTCGTCGCGTTCCTTGGGCTGGACGTGAGGGTGCGAGACTCCGGAAAACAGGTGCAGCGCCGGCGCCTCAGCAAGCGAGGGGATCCGGAGATCCGCCGCCTGCTGCACAACGCCGCCATGGCGGCCCGGCGGCATCCATACTGGGCTAACGTCTACCAGCGCTACCGCGATCGAGGGCTGAAAACCACTCAGGTGCTCGTCATCCTGGCTCGCAAACTGGCCCGCATCGCCTTCGCCCTGATGAAAAACCAAACCACCTATCAGGCAAAGGCTAAGCAGGCTTGTGGGACAACATAGAATCTCCCACAAGGGTAGAGCAGGGGTTGGCGGCCCCCGCTGGAGGGGCCCGCCGCTCAGAAGATCTGTTCCGGCGAGCGGCCGTCGCCGCTGTGCGGCGCTTCCAGCTCGGGCACATTGTCCTCGCGGAAGTATTCGAAGATCGCGGCCTCGTTCTCCGGGCGGGCCTGCAGGCCGCTGTCCGGGTCGATGCGCACCGACACCACGCCCGGCGGCTGCGGCGGCTGGACCTCTTCGACCCCTTCCAGGGCCACGCCCATGTAGTCGATCCAGGTGGGCAGGGCGGCGCGGCCGCCGNACTCGCCGTTACCCAGGGAAGCCGGGTTGTCGAAACCCACCCACACGGTGGCCACCAGTTCCGGTGAGTAGCCGGAGAACCAGGCGTCCACCTGGTCGTTGGTGGTGCCGGTCTTGCCGGCCAGGTCCGAACGGCCCAGGCGACGGGCGTCGCTGCCGGTGCCGCGCTTGACCACGTCCTGGAGGATGGAATGCATCAGCCAGGCGGTGTTTTCGTCGATCACCCGGGGCGCCATGGTCGGCGGTGGCTGGATCGGTTTGCCGTCTTCGTCGGTTTCCGGCTCCGCGGCGACCTCGCTGTCGGCGGTGACCACCGCGCAGGGGGCTTCACAGCGCTCCACCCGCGGGGCCTTCCAGAGCACCTTGCCGTCCTTGTCCTCGATGCGCTCGATGAACCAGGGGTCCACCCGGTAGCCGCCGTTGGCGAACACCGAGTAGGCGCGGGCGATCTCCAGCGGTGTCACCGAGGCGCTGCCCAGCGCCAGAGACAGGTCGCGCTGGAAGCGTTTGGTGGGCAGCCCGAACCGGTCCAGGGTGTTCATGGCCTGGCTGATGCCGACCTGGCGCAGGATGCGGATCGACACCAGGTTGAGCGAGCGGTAGAGCGCTTCGCGTAGCCGGGTCGGGCCGTAGAAGCGGTCGCTGGCGCCGGTCGGGCGCCAGGCGTCCTTGAGTTTGTCGTCGTCGAACACCAGTGGCGCGTCGTTAATAATGGTGGCCGGGGTGAAGCCGCTTTCCAGGGCGGCGGTGTAGATGAAGGGTTTGAACACCGAGCCGGCCTGGCGCCGGGCCTGCAGCGCGCGGTTGAACTTGGACGCATAGAAGCTGTAGCCGCCCTGCATCGCTTCCACGGCGCCGGTGTCCGGGTTCAGCGAGATCAGCGCGGACTGCGCCACCGGCAACTGCGCCAGACGCCAGCTGGGGTCGTCCTCGCCGCCGCCGTCCGGGCGCACGTAGACCACGTCGCCGGGGGCCAGCACGTCGGCGGCGGTTTGCGGCGCTTCGCCCACGTAGCCTTTATTGAGGGCCGGCCGTGCCCAGCGGATGGCATCCCAGTCCAGCACCACCTGCTTGCCGTCGCGCAGCAGTGCCGCCGCCTGGCGATCCCGCACGGCGGTCACCGCGGCGGTGCGCAGCGGGCCGAAATCGGCCTGGTCCTTGAACTGTTCCACCCAGGCGGCCAGGTCCTCGTCGAGNTCGTNGAGCAGGTCCGGCTCTTTCTCCTGGGCCATNTCCGGNTCCGGCTGNTCGGTGTCGGGGGCGGCNTCGGTGTCCCGCTCGGCGGGCCAGCCCAGTTCCGGCAGNTCGNCGNCGTCGATGCGCGCCAGCGGGCCGCGCCAGCCGTGCCGTTCGTCGTAGGCGTGCAGNCCCTGGCGNAGGGCGGTGACGGCGGCGTTCTGGCGNTTGCTGTTGAGGGTGGTGATGATGCGCAGGCCNTCGGTGTACAGGTCCGGCTCCACCAGATCCTCCGCCAGNACCCGGGCGACNTCGCCCATGTAGGCGCCTTCCACCTCCGGCCGNGCGGCGTGNTAGCGGGCGGTGACGGGCGCGGCCTGGGCCTGCTTGCGTTGCTCGCTGTCGATGGCGCCGGTCTCTTCCATGCGGAACAGGATCCAGTTGCGNCGCTGGCGGGCCCGCTCCGGGTTGGTGATCGGNTTGTAGGCCGAGGGCGCCTTGGGCAGGCCGGCGATCATNGCCCACTGGGGCAGCGACAGGTCCTTGATCGATTCGCCGTAATAGACCTGGGCGGCGGCTTCCGCGCCGTAGGCCCGGTGGCCCAGGTAAATCTTGTTCAGATACAGCTCGAGGATCTCCTCCTTCTCGAGGATCCGTTCGATCTGGATCGCCAGCACGATCTCGTTGAACTTGCGCAGGAAGCGCTGCTCCCGGTCGAGGAAGAAGTTGCGCGCCACCTGCATGGTGATGGTNGAGCCGCCGGAGCGGATCTCCTGGTAGCGCAACAGCTCCACGGCGGCGCGCAGCAGGCCCTTGGGGTCGACCCCGGGGTGCTCGAAGAANCGCTCGTCCTCGGCGGCCAGCACCGCCTGGATGAACGGCTCGGGCACCTCNTCATAGGTGATCGGCTCGCGGCGTTTCTCACCGTACTCGGCGATCAGTTTGTGATCGCTGGTGTAGATNCGCAGCGGGATCTGATANTCCACCTCGCGGATCGCTCCGGCGGCGGGCANCTGNGGCGCNAGGTATAANTAGCAGGCGGCGAGGACCAGAAGAGCGCCNCCGGCACCGGCCAGGGCGAGGAGAACGAGGGAGCGGATCCAGACGACGGTAGAGCGCATAAAGTGGCAACNGCTGTGGCGATCAGAAGAAAGGGCTAGCAGACCCGTGAAGCAGGTCATTATACGGTGGAAAGGTTGTTGTGATCTAATATCTGTTCTGTTATTACTNACTCCTAAAGTGATTAGGCATAAGAATCACGTAAGTATATATTTTTGAAGTAAAAACATCTCTAAAACAATCACACGGGACGACGACTGTGCTGCCTTTTCTCAGAAAAAAGGCCCAGACACTGCTGGGGATCGATATCAGTTCCACCGCGGTTAAGTTGCTGGAATTGTCCAGAACGGGGAACCGCTACAAGGTCGAAAGTTACGGCGTCGAACCGCTAACGCCAAANGCCGTGGTGGAAAAGAACATCAANGACGTTGAGGGGGTCGGGGANGTGGTCGCNCGTCTGGTGGGNCGTGCCCGNCCGGGGATCAAGACGTCCGCGGTGGCCGTGCCCGGCTCGGCNACCATCACCAAGGTGATTGAAATGGACGCCTCGCTGAGCGAGGACGACATGGAAAATCAGCTNCGGGTGGAAGCCGANCAGTANATTCCNTTNCCGCTGGACGAGGTCCGCATGGACTTCCAGGTGNTCGGNCCGGTGGAGGACAACCCGGAGCGGGTGGAAGTGCTGGTGGTGGCGTCNCGCACCGAGAACGTGGAAATGCGCGCCGANGCCCTGGAGATCGGCGGGCTGCAGCCNAAGGTGGTGGATGTGGAGGCCTACGCCATGGAGCGGGCCTTNCAGCTGATCCTGCCCGGNCTGCCCAACGCCGAGGAGCTGGANACCGTGGCGGTGTTCGATATCGGCGCCACCATGACCACGCTCAATGTGTTCCACCAGGGGCGCAGCGTNTACACCCGCGAGCANNTGTTCGGCGGCAAGCAGCTCACCGAGGAAATNCAGCGCCGCTACGGCATNTCCATGGAGGANGCCGGGCTGGCNAAGAAGACCGGCGANCTGCCGGAGGACTACGAAAACGAGGTNCTGCAGCCGTTCAAGGACGCCATCGTCCAGCAGATCAACCGCTCCCTGCAGTTCTTCTACGGCTCCACCCAGTTCAACGAAGTGAACTANATCCTGCTCGCCGGCGGNTCCGCCTCGATNGACGGACTGCCCGACCTGATTCAGCAAAAGGTGGGCACCGGATGCTCCCTGGCCAATCCCTTCGCCGATATGGCATTGGCCAACAAGGTTAACGCCAAGGCGCTCGAGAACGACGCGTCNGCGATGATGATCGCCTGTGGCCTGGCCCTGAGGAGCTTCGAGCAATGACAACCATGATTAACCTGCTCCCCTGGCGCGANGAGCGACGCAAGCAGCGCCAGCATGAGTTCATCGCCATGNTGGCGTTCGCCGCGCTGCTGGCGGGTCTNATTTTCTGGCTCTGGAAGGGCATGGTGGAAGGCCAGATCGCCGACCAGCAGACCCGCAANAACCATATCCAGAGCGAGATCGCCAAACTCGANACNCAGATCAAGGAAATCAACGAGTTGCAGCGCCGCCGTGANCAGCTGGTGGCGCGCATGAAGGTGATTCAGGAGCTGCAGGGCAACCGNCCGACCATCGTNTANGTGTTCGACCANNTGGTGCGCACCCTGCCCGAAGGCGTGTACTACACGCTGGTGGANCGGACCGGTGACANCTACCGGATCGANGGGGTGGCGGAGTCCAANAACCGGATTTCGCGGCTGATGCGTAACCTGGCCGCTTCGGACTGGTTCGTGGAGCCCAACCTGCTCAACGTGAANGCTCTGGACGAGAGCNAGCGCGGCGGNGCCGACGGCGNGGACAGCGCCCAGGCCAACACCTTNGCGCTGACGGTNAAGCAGGGCTCGCCGCGCNGCGATGACGAGGAGGCCGGGCAATGAAAGCNTCCGAACTGAAGAACCTGGATGTGCGCGAGCTGATCGACGAGCTCAACAGCCTGGATTTCGAGAACGTNGGCGGCTGGCCGATGCCGGTGAAGATCGGCGCCGCGGTGCTGGTGTTCGGCTTNGTTCTCGGNCTGGGCTATTTCNTGAGCATCAAGGATCTCAATANCCGCCACGANCAGCTGCANCGCGAGGAAGTCACGCTGCTGGAAAGCTTCGAGCAGAANGCNTTCCGCGCCCATAACCTGGACCAGTACCGCCAGCAGCTGGTGGAGCTGGAAGCCAGCTTTGAAACCCTCAANAGCCAGCTGCCCAAGGACACCGAGGTGCCCGGNCTGCTCGAGGACATCACNCATACCGGTCTCGGCAGNGGCCTGGANTTCGANACCATNGCCCTGAAGGANGAAATCGAGAAGGAGTTCTACGCGGAGNTGCCCATNGANATCNAGGTNANCGGNGANTACCACGGTTTCGGNGCNTTCGTGTCCGGGGTGGCGGCGCTGCCGCGCATCGTTACCCTGCANGATTTCAAGATCGTGCCGNTCAAGGAGGAAGCCGGGTCGCGGGGCATGCTGGACATGTCGATCACCGCCAAGACCTACCGTTACGCCGGGGGCGACGACGACGGTGGCGNTCAGGGTACGGAGAAGAATAACCGGGCCAAAGGCGGCCGGTCCTGAGGGGAACGAACATGAATGGACGTAAATCCATTGCGTACGGATTGGTGCTGGTGGCGGCCGCCGCGCTGCTGCAGGGCTGCGGTTCCGGTGCCGGCATCAATGANCTGGACGCGCGGATGACGGAGATCAAGGCGCGTCCGAGGGGNCGGATCGAGCCNCCGCCGGANTTCAAGCCGATCGCCACCTACNCCTANGCGGCGCATAAACTGCGGGCGCCGTTTTCGCGGCCGGTGGACGAGAAGCTGCTGGAGGTGCCGGANGGGCGCCCGGTGGANCCGGATCTGAGCCGGCCCAAGCAATACCTGGANGGNTTCAGCCTGGACGCGCTGGCCATGGTGGGCACCATCACCAAGCCCNGCAATCCGCTGGANGCNCTGATCGAAGACCCNACCGGCTCGGTGACCCGGGTACGGGTGGGAAGCTACATGGGTAGGAACTTCGGACGCGTNGTGGAAGTGTCCAGCGACCAGATCGCGCTGGTCGAGATCGTCCCGGATGGACAGGACGGCTGGGTGGAACGCTCCCGAAACATTTCGCTTGCTGAATAACCGCTGCTGGGGATGCCAGTTATGATTATCTTCACATCAACAAAAACAAGGGCTGCGTCCCGGCGTTGGGCGGCNTTGCTGCTGNTGCTGGTGGGGTTGAGCGCGGCCACCCTGGGGCGAGCGGCGACGGTAACCGACCTGCGCGCCAANACCCTGCCCGGCGACGGCGTGGAAGTGCGCGTGTCCTTCGAGGGCGANGCNCCGNAGGTCAAGGGCTACAGCATCGAGCAACCGGCGCGGGTNGCNCTGGATCTGCTCGACACCCGTAACCAGATCGAGGTGAAAGAGCACAACCTGGGNTCCGGCAANGTGCGCAGCCTGATGGTGCTCGGCGCCAAGGANCGCACCCGCCTGATCTTCAACCTGGACCAGNTGACCGGCTANAAAACGCGGATCGAAGGCCAGGAGCTGGTGATNACCCTGGGCGCGGACAACGCCACCCCGTCCATGGACCCGGCCAGCGAGACCGTGCAGCGCAAGGTGGCGCCCAGCAGCGCCGGCGTGCGTGANATNGATTTCCGNCGCGGNGACGACGGCGANGGCCGNGTGCTGGTGGAGCTGGCGGACGACGCCATGCCGGTGGACGTGCGCGANGAGGGCGGCCGTATCGTCGCCCGNTTCGTNGGCGCCGANGTGGANGANGANCTGCTGCGCCGNCTGGACGTCAGNGACTTCGCCACCCCGGTGCAGTTCGTCGACACCAAGGAAGTGGACGGCAGCACCGTGATCACNATNGAGCCGGAAGGCAGCTGGGACTACCTNGCCTACCAGGCGGACAACCAGTTCAGCATCAACGTCAAGCCGCTNACCGNGGCCGAGAAGGACCGCCAGCGCCGNGATGCCTTNAAATACACCGGCGAGAAACTGTCGCTGAATTTCCAGGACATCGAAGTGCGCTCGGTGCTGCAGCTGATCGCCGACTTCACCGACCTCAACCTGGTGGCGTCCGACACCGTCAGCGGCAANATCACCCTGCGGNTGCAGAGCGTGCCCTGGGANCAGGCGCTGGATCTGATCCTCAAGACCAAGGGCCTGGANAAGCGCAAGGTNGGCAANGTGCTGCTGGTGGCGCCGGCGGANGANATCGCCGCCCGCGAAAAGCAGGANCTGGAGAGCCAGAANCAGCTGGCCTCNCTGGCGCCGCTGCGCACCGAGTACATCAGCATCAACTACGCCCGCGCCGAGGANCTCAAGNCGCTGATCACCTCCCAGGGCGGGGAAGGCTCCGCNCTGGTCAGCGGACGCGGCTCGGTGACCGTGGATCAGCGCACCAACACGCTGATCGTGCAGGACACCGTGGCCAANCTGCAGGANATCCGCGGCCTGATTCAGCAGCTCGACATNCCGGTNCAGCAGGTGCTGATCGAAGCCCGGGTGGTGATCGCCAGCACCGACGTGGCCGACGAATTCGGCGTGCGCTGGGGCGGNCTCGCCTACGACGGCGACAGCCTGGTCAACGANGGCAAGAGCGTGGCGATCTCCGGTCGCCATACCTCCCTGCGTGAGCTGCACTACGCCAACATCGACCGGGAAGACGACGGCTCCCTGGGTGAGTTCGAGGAGTTCGACGAAGAGCAGAACAACGACCTGATCGTCGACATGGGCGTGGCCTCCCAGGAAGCCACCCGCTTCGCGATCGGTTTCACCTCCCTGGATTCCGGCCTGATCGAGCTCGAGCTGTCCGCCCTGGAAGCGGAAGGCCACGGCGAGCTGGTCGCCACGCCCAAGGTTCTGACCGCCGATCAGCAGCCGGCGGTGATCGCCTCCGGTCAGCAGGTGCCCTTCAACGTGGCCACCGCGTCCGGCGCCACCGCGGTGGAGTTCATNGAGGCGGANCTGCGNCTNGAAGTGACCCCGCAGGTGACCCCGGAAGGCGACGTGATCATGCAGCTCAAGGTCAACAACGACTCCCTGGGCACCGACACCAGCGCGCCNACCGTCAACACCAACCGGGTGGAAACCACGGTTCTGGTCAATGACGGCGAAACCGTGGTTTTGGGCGGCATTTTCCAGCAGGAAAAGATAGAATCCACGGTCAAAACCCCCTTCCTGGGTGANATCCCCTGGTTGGGCGCCCTGTTCCGCAAGAAGGTGAACCGTGATAACAAGCAGGAACTGCTGATCTTTATCACGCCTCGCCTGGTGAAAGACGCAATGGCTAGTCGGTGAACCCAAAGGATTCCACGTCTCTGTATNTNGTCGGGCCCATGGGTGCGGGTAAAAGCACCCTGGGCCGACACCTCGCCCAGGTTCTGGGCCGCCCGTTTTACGANTCCGACCGCGTGATCGAAGAGAAAACCGGTGCCGACATCCCCTGGATCTTCGATATGGAAGGCGAGGAGGGGTTTCGACGCCGCGAGCGCGACGTGATCGACGAACTGACCGGCATGGCGGGCATCGTCCTGGCCACCGGCGGCGGCGTGGTCACCCAGGAGGAGAACCGCCGCCACCTCCATGAGCGTGGCTGCGTGGTCTATCTGTGGACNCCGGTNGAGGTGCANCTGGCCCGCACCCGCAANGACCGCAACCGGCCGCTGCTGCAGACCAGCGANCCGGAGGCCCGTCTTCAGGCGCTGTTCCAGGAACGGGATCCGCTCTACCGGGAAGTGGCGCACGGCGTGGTCTCCACCGCTTCCGGTAACCTCAAGAAAGTGACCGATCAGGTACTCGGTTGTCTGGCCGACCACGCCAGCCGATAATGCCCGCACTCCCACTCCGNTTTACGAGGCCGTATGCANAAGCTTGATGTGTCGCTGGCCGAACGCAGCTACCCCATTTATATCGANCGCGNCCTGCTCGGGCAGGANCTGATCCGNNGCCATGTNCGCGGCAATCAGGTGATGGTGGTCACCAACGAGACCATCGCNCCNCTTTACCTGGACGCGGTCACCCGCGGTCTGGNCGACCTGCAGTGCGACACNCTGATNCTGCCGGACGGNGAGCAGCANAANACCCTGGCNACGCTGGAGCGTATTTTCGACGCCCTGATGGCCCACCGGCANTCGCGCACCACCACGCTGGTGGCGCTGGGCGGCGGCGTNATCGGCGATATGGTGGGGTTNGCCGCCGCCTGCTACCNGCGCGGCGTGGACTTCATCCAGGTGCCCACCACGCTGNTGGCGCAGGTGGATTCCTCGGTGGGCGGCAAGACCGCCGTNAACCANCCGCGCGGCAAGAACATGATCGGCGCCTTCCATCAGCCNCGCGCGGTGGTGATCGACACCGCCGTGCTCGANACCCTNCCNGAGCGGGAATTCGCCGCCGGCATGGCGGAGGTGATCAAGTACGGCTTGATCCGCGANCCGGNNTTNTTCCAGTGGCTGCTGGACAANCAGGCGGCGCTGGCCGCCCGCGACNCGGCGCCGGTGGCGGAAGCGATCCTGCGCAGCTGCCGCANCAAGGCCGAGGTGGTGGCCGCCGATGANACCGAGCAGGGCAACCGCGCGCTGCTTAATCTGGGCCACACCTTCGGCCATGCCATGGAGACCTTTACCGGCTACCGGGACTGGCTGCATGGTGAGGCGGTGTCCGCCGGCATGGTGATGGCGGCGCGCATGTCCCTGGANCTGGGCTGGCTGAAGCAGGCCGACCTGGACCGGGTGAGCGACAGTCTGGCGGCCTGGAAGCTGCCGGTGACCGCGCCGGAAGGGATGGCGCGGGCGGATTTCAGCGAGCTGATGGCGCTGGATAAAAAGGTACAGAACGGCCGCCTGCGGCTGGTGTTGCTGAACCAAATCGGTGATGCCCTGGTCACAGGCGAATACGACCCGAACGCATTGACGCGAACGCTCGAGGCCTTTTGTGAGAGATGAGGATTTTTTCTACGAGGGCGCCGAGCGCGGCGACCTTCTCGACGCCCTGAACGGCCACGCCCACGACGGCGCCACCACGGTGCTGGAAGGCGAGGCCGGCAGCGGCGTCTCCACCCTGCTGGGCATGCTCTCCATGTCCCTGGTGGGGGACTTCGAACTGATCCGCCTGGACGGCGCCGAGGAACTGGGCGCCAACGCGGTGGTGGACGCCATGCTGGTGCACTTCGATATCGAGCGCGCCGACCTGGCCGACACCCTCAAACAGACGCTGGCGGACACCAGCCTGGTGATCGTGGTGGACAACGCCCACCTGGCCCCGTCCGAGGCCCTGGCCACCATGGCCTCCCTGAAAACCAAGCTGGGGCAGCGCCTTACCTATGTGTTCGGCGGCGAGCCGGGCAGCGCCGAGCACCTGCGCGACGCCGGACTGAACGTGGAGGACGTGCTGGTGCTGCCGCCGCTGGACGCGGACGACGTGGCCTTGTTCGCCGATCAGGGCTTCGCCCTGGCGCTGGACGACCAGGAAGCCCGCGATCTGAGCGACGAGAGCGACGGCCGCATCGCGGCGCTGTTGCCGATGCTGGAAGCAAGAGCCGGCGGCGGTGGCGGCCTGCTGGCCAACAAGCCGGTGCCGTGGCGGCACGGTCTGGCGGTGGGCGCGCTGGTGCTGGTGGTGCTGGTGCTGTGGCTGGCCAGCGGCGGTGACGACGAAGCCGAGCAGGATCAGGTGGTGAGCCTGGACCTGCCCAAGGAGCCGGTGGCCGAGGCACAAGATCCGGCGGAGCCGGCCCCGCAAGCCACGCAAAGCGAGAGTTCGGCACGCAGCGGCGAACGCGGCGACCCGGAAACCACCCGCCGCGCCCTGGCCGAATACCACGATTCCGCCCGCACCTTCGAAGAGGCGGAAAACGTGCCGGAGCAGGTGGCCGCCGAGCCGGCAGCGGAAGACGCGCGCACGCCGCCGGCGCCGGAAGCCCCGGAGCCCGCCGGTGAGCAGGCCGCCACGGCCGACGCTGAGCCCGCCGAGGCCGAACCCGCCGAAACCGCGCCTTCCGAGCCGCGCGCTACCCAAACCAATCCGGAACCCGCCGAAACGGCGCAGGAAGAAACGCCGGACACCGTTTCCAGCGGCGAGCCGCAATTGTCCGGGCTGGACGCCCGCCTCGGTTACCAGCAGGAAGACTGGCTGGCCACCCGCGACGATGGGGAGTGGTTTCTGCAGCTGGTGGCCACCGGCCGGGAAGACGGAGCGCGCGGGGTACTTGACCAGATCGACCGTAACGGCGCCTACTACCGGGCGGAACGGGGCGATGAACGGGTCTACCTGGTGCTGGCGGGCCCCTATCCCAGCCGTGACGCGGCTTTGGCGGCCCGGGACGAACTGCCCGAGGCGCTGCGACGCGGCGGCCCCTTCCCGCGGGATATGGGCTCGATACGCAACGAATTGCGCTAGAGTTGCCCGCGGCGCGGTCCACCCGGCACTGTGCGGTTTGGACGGTGCCGTCTTCCCGTTTGTGGCTGATCGGCGCAAAGTGTAGAATGCACATCCCTTTTTTGCCGTCGCCGTCTTTTCGACGCCTGTTCCGCCTTCTGTAAGTCTCTGAATTTCAAGAGGAAAGGTTTTGATGCAGCAGAATTCCAAGCTGGTGCGTGGGCTCTATGAGCCCGGAGAATTCCGGGACAACTGTGGTTTCGGCCTGATCTCCCATATGGAGGGCAAGGCCAGCCACGAGCTCCTGCAAACCGCGATCGAAGCACTCACCTGCATGACCCACCGGGGCGGCATTAATGCCGATGGAAAAACCGGTGACGGCTGCGGTCTGTTGCTGAAAAAGCCCGACTCCTTCTTCCGCAAGGTGGCCGGCGAGCAGGGTATCGACCTGCCCGACACCTATGCCGTGGGGATGGTCTTCACCCACCCGGACGCCGAGCGCGCCCGCGCCCAGAAAGCGGTGCTCCAGGAGCAGATGGAAGCTCAGGGCGTCAACGTGCTGGGCTGGCGGGAAGTGCCCACGGATCCGTCCTGCCTGGGCGATCTGGCCAAGCAGTCCCTGCCCGGTTTCCACCAGGTGCTGGTGGCCGCCGAGGGCGACACCGACGACCAGCTCAACCGGCGTCTGTTTTTCGCCCGCCGGCACGCGGAAAAGCGCATCGAAGCGGACGGCTACTTCTACGTCTGCTCCCTGTCCTCGGCGGTGGTCTCCTATAAAGGCCTGATGATGCCGGTGGACCTGCCGGCGTTCTATCCGGATCTCAGCGACGAGACCATGGAAACCGCCATCGTGGTCTTCCACCAGCGGTTCTCCACCAACACCTCGCCGCAGTGGCCGCTGGCCCAGCCGTTCCGGTATCTGGCCCACAATGGCGAGATCAACACCATCCAGGGCAACCGCAACTGGGCGCTGGCGCGGGAGAACAAGTTCGAGAACGAACTGCTGCCCAACCTCAGCGACCTGAGCCCGCTGGTCAACCGCGAAGGGTCCGACTCCTCGAGCATGGACAACATGCTGGAAGTGCTGGTTTCCGGCGGCATGGACCTGTTCCGCGCGGTGCGCATGATGGTGCCGCCGGCCTGGCAGAACGTGGAAACCATGGACGCGGATCTGCGCGCCTTCTACGAATATAACTCCATGCACATGGAGCCGTGGGACGGCCCCGCCGGTCTGGTAATGACCGACGGCCGCCACGCGGTCTGCATGCTCGACCGTAACGGTCTGCGTCCGGCCCGCTGGGTGATCACCAAGAACGGCTTTATCACCCTGTCCTCCGAGATCGGCGTGTACAGCTATCAGCCGGAAGACGTGGTCGCCAAGGGCCGTGTCGGCCCCGGCCAGATTCTCGCCGTGGACATCGAGAAGGGCGAGCTGCTGCACACCAGCGATATCGACAACCGCCTCAAGGTGCGTCACCCCTATCGTCAGTGGCTCAAGGAAAGCGCGCTGCGCATCGAAGCCAACTACGACCACGAAGTGGAGCGCACCGACGACATCGATCCGCAGGATCTGCTGAGCTACCAGAAGTTCTTCCAGATCAGCTTCGAAGAGCGCGATCAGGTGATCCGTCCGCTGGCGGAAGCCGGCCAGGAAGCCACCGGTTCCATGGGCGACGACACCCCCATGGCGGTGCTCAGCGAACGCCAGCGTCCGCTCTACGATTATTTCCGGCAGCAGTTCGCGCAGGTNACCAANCCGCCCATCGACCCGCTCCGCGAAGCGATCGTGATGAGCCTGGAAACCTGNGTCGGNTCNGAACGGAANGTGTTCGAGGAAACCTCCGACCACGCCGACCGTGCGATCCTGTCCACGCCGGTGCTGTCNCATTCCAAGTTCACCAACCTGCTCAAGATCGACCGGCCCGGCTACGCCCACGCCCGTCTGTCGCTGCACTACCAGCCCGACCAGGGCCTGGAAANCGCGGTCAAGGCGCTGTGCGAACAGGCCGCCCAGGCGGTGCGCGACGGCAAGNTCATNCTGGTGCTGTCCGACCACGGCATTCAGCAGGACCAGCTCACCATCCACGCGCTGATGGCCACCGGCGCNGTGCACCACCANCTGACCGCCTGCGGCCTGCGCAGTGACGCCAACATCGTGGTGGANACCGCCACCGCCCGNGACGCGCACCACTTCGCGGTGCTGTTCGGCTTCGGCGCCACCGCCGTCTACCCCTACCTCACCTANGACGTGATCGCGGACATGGTGAAAAGCGGGGAGCTGATCGGTGANCCGGTGGAGCTGCAGAAGAATTTCCGCAAGGGCATCAACAANGGCNTGATGAAGATCCTCTCCAAGATGGGGATCTCCACCATNACCTCCTANCGTGGCGCCCAGCTGTTCGAAGCNGTGGGNGTNGCCAGCGANGTGGTGGACCTGTGNTTCCGCGGCGTGCAGAGCCGCATCGAGGGCGCCGGTTTCGAGGACTTCGAGAACGACCAGAAGATCATCGCCAAGGACGCCTGGAAGCAGCGCAAGCCGATCGATCCGGGCGGTGTGCTCAAGTACATCCACGGCAAGGANTANCACGCCTTCAACCCGGACGTGATCCANGCCCTGCACCGGGCCACCCAGGACGGCGACTACGACGCGTACAAGGAGTACGCGGCGCTGGTCAACGACCGCCCCATCGCCACCCTGCGTGACCTGCTGCACGTGCGNCAGGACGTGCCGGCGATCGANCTGGACNAGGTCGAGCCGATCGAGANCATCCTGCCGCGCTTCGACTCCGCNGGCATGTCCCTGGGCGCGCTCAGCCCGGAGGCCCANGAGGCCATNGCCACGGCGATGAACCGCCTCGGNGGCCGNTCCAACTCCGGTGAGGGCGGCGAAGACCCGGCCCGNTTCGGTACCGAGCGGGTGTCCAAGATCAAGCAGATCGCCTCCGGCCGTTTCGGCGTGACCCCGCATTANCTGGTCAACGCCGAAGTGCTGCANATCAAGGTGGCCCAGGGCGCCAAGCCCGGCGAGGGCGGCCAGCTGCCCGGCGGCAAGGTGAACGCNCTGATCGCCCGCCTGCGGCANTCGGTGCCCGGCGTGACNNTGATNTCNCCGCCGCCGCACCACGACATCTACTCCATCGAGGACCTGGCGCAGCTGATCTTCGACCTCAAGCAGGTCAACCCGGCGGCCCAGGTGTCGGTGAAGCTGGTGTCCGAGCCCGGTGTCGGCACGGTGGCGTCCGGCGTGGCCAAGGCCTACGCCGACCTGATCACCATCTCCGGCTACGACGGCGGCACCGCGGCCAGCCCGCTCACCTCGATCCGCTACGCCGGCTCCCCCTGGGAGCTGGGGCTGTCCGAGGCGCACCAGGCGCTGCGCGCCAACGACCTGCGCGACAAGATCCGNCTGCAGACCGACGGCGGCCTGAAGACCGGNCTGGACGTGATCAAGGCGGCCATTCTNGGNGCCGAGTCGTTCGGCTTCGGCACCGTGCCGATGGTGGTGCTGGGCTGTAAGTACCTGCGTATCTGTCACCTGAACAACTGCGCCACCGGCGTGGCNACCCAGCGTGAGGATCTGCGTCAGGAGCACTTTATCGGCGCNCCGGAACTGCTGATCAACTACTTCACCTTCGTGGCGCGGGAAGTGCGNGANCTGCTCGCGGCGCTGGGNGTGAAGAGCCTGCCGGACCTGATCGGCCGCACCGATCTGCTCGAGCGCATCGAAGGCAACACCGACAAGCAGAAGCGTCTGGATCTGACGCCCATGCTGCGCAACGACCANATCGCCGCGGACAAGCCGACCCANTGCCAGGTGGAGCGCAACGAGCCGTTCGACAAGGGCACGCTCAACCGCAAGATGGTGGAGGAAATGCGCACCGCCGTGGAGAACAAGTCCGGCGGCTCGTTCCACTACACCATCACCAACTGCGACCGCTCCGTGGGCGCCACCGTGTCCGGCGAAATCGCCAAGCACCACGGCAACCTGGGCATGGACCACGCGCCGATCCGGGCGCGCTTCACCGGCACCGCCGGGCAGAGNTTCGGNGTGTTCAACGCCGGNGGTCTGCANCTGTACCTGGANGGCGACGCCAACGATTACGTCGGCAAGGGCATGGCCGGNGGCAAGGTGGTGATCCGTCCGCCCAAGGGCAGCCCGTTCAAGACCCAGGANACCGCGATCATCGGTAACACCTGNCTGTACGGCGCCACCGGCGGCAAGCTGTTCGCCTCCGGCACCGCCGGCGAGCGTTTCGGGGTGCGTAACTCCGGNGTGCACGCCGTGGTGGAAGGCTCCGGCGATCACTGCTGTGAGTACATGACCGGCGGCTGCGTCACCNTTCTGGGCCGCACCGGGCANAACTTCGGTGCCGGCATGACCGGCGGNTTCGCCTATGTGCTGGANGAAGACAACGATTTCTTCGACCGGGTGAACCCGGAACTGATCGANCTGCACCGCATCAGCTCCGAGGCCACCGANTCCCACCGCAGCCATCTGCGCCACGTGATCCATGANTTCGTGGAAGAGACCGGCAGCGAATGGGGNCAGTACATTCTTGATAATTTCGATGCCATGAGCCGTAAATTCTGGNTGGTNAAGCCCAAGGCGGCCAGCCTGGAAGATCTGCTCAAAAGCACGCGTGCGAATCCGGCATAACGGGGAACAACATGGCTGAACGTTTAAACAACCATTTCCAGTTTCTTGATGTCCCCCGGGTGGACCCGAAGAANAAGGACATCGAGCAGCGCAAGGACCGCTACGAGGAAATCTACTACCCGTATGAAACCCGGGAAGTGGAACACCAGGCGCATCGCTGTCTGCATTGCGGCAACCCGTACTGCGAGTGGAAGTGCCCGGTGCACAACTACATCCCCAACTGGTTGAAGCTGATCAGCGAAGGCAACCTGATGGAAGCGGTGGAGCTGGCGCACCAGACCAACTCCCTGCCGGAAGTGTGCGGCCGCGTTTGCCCGCAGGACCGTCTCTGTGAAGGCGCCTGCACGCTCAACGACGGCTTCGGCGCGGTGACCATCGGCGCCACCGAGAAGTACATCGCCGATACGGCGCTGGCCATGGGCTGGCGCCCGGACATGTCCAAGGTGGTGTGGACCGACAAGCGGGTGGCGGTGATCGGCGCCGGCCCGGCCGGCATCGGCTGCGCCGATGTGCTGGTGCGCAACGGCGTCAAGCCGGTGGTGTTCGACCGTTATCCGGAAATCGGCGGCCTGCTGACCTTCGGCATCCCCGAGTTCAAGCTGGAAAAGCCGGTGATGACCAAGCGCCGCGAAGTGTTTGAGGGCATGGGCATCGAGTTCCGCCTCAACACCGATGTCGGCACCGACGTGACCATCGACGAACTGCTGGAAGAGTTCGACGCGGTGTTCATGGGCATGGGCACCTACACCTACATGAAAGGCGGTTTCCCCGGTGAGGATCTGGACGGCGTGCACGAAGCGCTGCCGTTCCTGGTCGCCAACGCCAACCGCAACCTGGGCTTTGAAAAGGATCCGGCGGACTTCATCGACGTGAGCAACAAGCGCGTGGTGGTGCTGGGTGGCGGCGACACCGCCATGGACTGCAACCGCACCTCGATCCGCCAGGGCGCCGACAGCGTGGTCTGCGCCTACCGCCGCGACGAGGAAAACATGCCCGGCTCCCGCCGCGAAGTGGCCAATGCCAAGGAAGAGGGCGTGCAGTTCCTGTTCAACCGCCAGCCCATCGAGGTGGTCGGTGAAAACGGCAAGGTGGTGGGCGTCAAAGTGGTGGAAACCAAACTCGGCGAGCCNGATAACAACGGCCGTCGTCGNCCGGAGCCGATTCCCGACAGNGAGGAAGTNCTGCCCGCCGACGCGGTGATCGTGGCGTTCGGTTTCCGTCCCAGTCCNTCCGACTGGTTCGACGCCAAGAACGTGGTCACCGACGANGCCGGCCGCGTCACCGCCGTGGAGAAGCAGACCTTCCCGTTCCAGACCAGNAACGAGAAGATCTTCGCCGGCGGCGACATGGTGCGCGGCTCCGACCTGGTGGTGACCGCCATCTGGGAAGGCCGCGAAGCNGCNAAAGGCATCCTCGANTACCTGGANGTGTAGCNGCCAGACTTAGGANTATTNNTGNACGCGCCGCTGAAGAATGACCGCTTGTTGAAAGCNCTGGCCCGCCAGCCGGTGGACCGTACGCCGATCTGGATGATGCGCCAGGCCGGTCGNTATNTGCCGGAGTACCGGGCCACCCGGGAGCNGGCCGGGTCCTTCATGGACCTGTGCCGCAACGCGGAACTGGCCTGCGAGGTGACGCTNCAGCCGCTGGAGCGTTACCCGCTGGACGCGGCGATTCTGTTNTCCGACATTCTCACCATTCCCGACGCCATGGGGCTGGGNNTGTACTTCGAGCCCGGCGAGGGNCCCAAATTCCGCAAGACGGTGCGCACCGAGCANGAGATCGCCGCGCTGCCGGTACCGGACGCGGAAGCGGACCTGGATTACGTGATGCGCGCGGTGAGCACCATCCGCCGCGCGTTGAACGGNCGGGTGCCGTTGATCGGCTTCTCCGGCAGNCCCTGGACGCTNGCCACCTANATGGTGGAAGGCGGGCCCAGCAAGGATTTCCGCCANCTCAAGGGNATGGTCTACANCCGNCCGGANCTGGCCCANGCGCTGCTCGACAAGCTGGCNCNGGCGGTNACCGATTANCTGAACGCNCAGATCCGCCACGGCGCCCAGGTGGTGCAGATNTTCGATACCTGGGGCGGCNCNCTGTCCGCNGANGCCTACCAGNCGTTTTCGCTGCGCTATATGCAGCGCATNGNCGACGGGCTGGANCCGGACGCCGAGGGCCGCAAGGTGCCGGTGATNCTGTTCACCAAGAACGGCGGNNTGTGGCTGGAATCCATGGCNGATACCGGCTGNGACGCCCTGGGCCTGGACTGGACCATCAACATCGGCGANGCNCGNCGCCGCGTCGGCGACCGGGTGGCGCTGCAGGGCAATATGGATCCGGCGGTGCTGTACGCNTCNCCGGCNGCGATTCGCGCCGAGGTGGCGCGNATCNTCGATGACTTCGGCGATCACCCGGGGCACATCTTCAATCTNGGGCACGGCATCACGCCGGAAGTGGANCCGGAGCACGCCAAGGNNTTTATCGAAGCGGTGGTGGANCTGGGCGAGCGTAAATGAAAAGCGCGGCCCGAAGGCCGCGCGNGATTTCCAGACTCTCATGTCGGAANCGCACCCCCGGGCTCCNTGCCTCNTCGNAGTGCNNTTTCAGGCTAGCNCNGACNAACAAAGCNTGTCAATACGNCTTTGCGAAAGCGGCAACGAATTGCGNATNTNGCNTTGACCCTTCNCCTGNACCGNTTCAGCTGCCGATTTTGCGNAGCTGATAGACGTTNTGGGTGAGCGCCACCACNTCCCCTTTNTCGTCCTTGATCTCGGTATCCCATTCAAAATCGCATTTGCCGTTGGCGTCCGCCTCGGCCTGGATGCGTTCGATNTCCTNGTCGGTGATNCGNACTTCCACGGTCACNTCNGTGGNGGCCGGGCGNCGNAAACGNATCCGCATGTCCTTNACGATCGGGTAGAAGCGCCGCGTGTCGAANGACGACATATAGATCACGCCGCCGGGCAGCTCNGCGATGGTGTACAGGGCGCCCGCGTACATGATGCCNACGTGGTTCAGGTTGGGNGCCAGCGGCATCATCATCTTGCAGTAGCCNCGGTCCACNTCCAGGGTCCGGGCGCCGCAGCGTTCCACGAACGGAAAGGTTTTATCGGACGCCGCTTTGATNTGTTCTTTTTGCTCTTCGCTTAAAGCCATGGGTCTCTCCTGATTGCCGTGACCCATGCTAGCAAAGGGCGNGGGCGGGGCGGCTGTCGCGAAGCGACAGCCGGNTGATGCTTCCGGTCACCGTAAGGTTCAGGNCAANGGNTCGGATNTCCGCTNCGGGGAAAGTCGAGGNGGAAGTCCGGCAGGTACANNGNGCCGCGNCCGCGNCCNTNCTGCANCTGNGGGAAATCCTNNCCGTTGCCCCAGGCNTCGCNNAGGCNGGCNANGCCCAGNCGGCCNCGCACCGANGGNGCGAANACGAANTGCNGGTNGTCGCGCACCTGGCCCAGCCGGCGCCAGCGCTCGGGCAGCCAGGGNCCNAGNACGGGNAGGGCNGGNCCNCGCCGCNTCAGGGTNAGACNGGCGATNTCCCGNTCCNGGTAGCGCACGGTNACGCNCTCNCCGNNGCGGNNNNGNTCNACCNGGAANGANGCCACNCGCTTNTCCAGNCCCCAGTTGCGGTTGCCGTTGNNGGCGCTGTCNTCGCTGGANACATAGATGCGGCCGATCGACCAGCGCCGGNGNCCGTCCGGNAANCGNCAGGGNCCGGGCATGAACANCANNTCCCGNTANGGNCCCACNTCNGANCGCTGNTAATCNACGAACATNACCACNCCGAGNCGGCCGNTNGCCGGGCCGAGNGCTNNGGCGGTGCCGCCNTGNNNCCGNCGNANNGCNTCGGGCANNGCCAGGGCGNNCACNTAGGCGTGNCCTCTNAGCGTCCAGGGNGCGGGNGCGTCCATNCGNNNTCAGGTCCTTTTNTCGAACAGNGCGTCGGTCTTCGCCGCGCAGATGAAGTCGTTACGGTGCAGACCGCCGATCTTATGGGTCCACCAGGTNACCGTGACCTTGCCGTATTCGGTGAGCAGNGCNGGGTGGTGCCCCTNNTCTTCNGCCAGGTCGCCGACCTGGTTGGTGAANGCGAGAGCCTGGGCGAAGTCCTTGAACTTGAACTGGCGCTGCAGTTTCTCTTCGCCGTCTTCCTCCACCTGNTTCCAGTCCGGAATCTCGCCGCGCAGNTTGNCCGCCTCCTCATCGCTGATNCGGGGCGCGTCGGCGCGGCAGGCTTCGCAATGCTGTTGCTGTAGNGCCATGGGGAATCCTCCTTGTTGCTGGCAGCTTCAAGGCTACAAGCTTCCAGCGGCAAGCTCCAAGCCNGCCGCNNGCGCCNCTCAGCCTCTGCCCANCAGGTCNCGGGCGATGGCGATGATCTGCATCTCGTCGGTGCCGGCGTAGATCTGCAGGATCTTGGCGTCGCGCATCANCTGCTCCACNCGGGATTCGCGCATGTAGCCGTAGCCNCCGTGCACCTGGACCGCCTCGGTGGNCACNTCCATGGCGGTCTGGGCGGCGTANAGNTTCATCGCCGAGGCCTCCGCCAGGCTCATCTGCTTGCCGGCGGCGGTCATCTCGATATAGCGGAANACCATGTTCTGCAGNTTGGCGCGCGCCACTTCCATCTTCGCCAGTTTCAGCTGAATCANCTGGTTGTCGCCGATCGGGCGGCCGAACTGGGCGCGGTCACGGGCGTAGGCGGTGGACAGTTCCAGCGCGCGNTCCACCATCCCCAGGGCCATGGCGGCCACGCCGGCGCGCTCCTGCATGAAGGTGGCCTTGGCGCCGGAGCGGCCGTAGCNGGTNTCGCTGCCGCCGAGCAGGCGGTCGGCGCCCACCTTCAGGTCACTGAAGAACAGCTCGCCGGTGGGNGACGAGCCGATGCCCATCTTCTTGAACGGCTTGGACTGCTCCAGGCCTTCCATGCCGGCGTCGAGAATAAAGGACACGATCTTGCGGTCCTTGGGTTCCACGCCTTCCTCATCCAGCTTGCAGATCAGCACGATGGTGTCGGCGTAGGGNCCGTTGGTGATCCAGGTCTTGCTGCCGTTGATGANGTAGCCGCCGTTGCCGTCGCGCTTCGCCAGGGTCTTCATCTGGCCGAAGGCGTCGGAGCCGGAGTTGGGCTCGGAGATCGCCCAGGCGCCCACNTTCTCCAGGGTCAGCAGCGGCAGCGCCCAGCGCTCTTTCTGTTCGATGGTGCCCTTGCTCATGATGGCGCCGCCGGTGAGCCCCATGGANACGCCCATGGCGGTNACCAGCCCCTGGGCGTGGCGGCTCAGNTCGATGATCGGGATCATGGTCATCGCCGCCTGNTCGCCGGCGCCCTCGGAGGGNCCGTCCTTCTTCTTGGTGGGGGCGTCCTCGCCGTTTTCGGCGGCGGCTTTCTCGCGGGCGATCTGCTTCTCGTAGTTCTGCTTCGCCATCACGTCCATGCCGAAGGTTTTGATCATCTTGCGCAGGATGTCGTAGGGCGGCACGCCGTTGTATTCGATATCGTCCAGGTTGGGCACCACTTCCTTGGCCACGAAGTCGCGCACCATCTTCTGGATCATCTGCTGTTGTTCGTTCCACTCGATCATGANGCNTTCCANNCAATGAGTTAAGGAGCCTCTGAAAAAACTCCCTGGGACGCTATCAGGCGCCNGCNGGNCCGTCATTGATCAAGGGGAGCGGCGGNGTTGATGGAAAAGGTCAGGAGGCGNGNCGGATCACNTCGATGCGCGGCACCGGCTCGNAGGTCACGCCCATGATCAGGGCGTCCGGGCCGGCGCTGGAGGCGGCCATGTCGATGTCCTGGGGGCGCAGGCGCGGNTGGCTGCCGTCCAGGAATTTCTTCGCCGCGAAGGCNTTGCGGGTGCGCTCGCGGGCCTGCTCCAGGCTGATGCCCTCGCCNCCCAGCAGGCCACGGATGTANTCNGCGCAGGCCACGTCCTCGTCGCCGGTGGGGTGGGACGCCACCAGCACCACGGTGTCCGGGTTCTGTTCGCGGATGTAGTTGGCGGTGGCNTCGGCGTTGATCAGCGCGNCGACCAGCACCTGGCGGCTGTCGCGGGCGCGCAGGGTGGCGGCCACGCCGTTGGTGGTGCGCATGATCAGATAGCGGCCGCGCACGTCGGTGTGGNGTATNTCCCAGGGCGAGTTGCCGTGGTCGAAGCCNTCGATGGGNAGCGCCTGCACCTCGCCCACCAGCAGGCCTTCCCGGTANTCNTCGCGCAGCCGGAAGGCGTCGTCGGCGCTGGACACCGGGTAGATNTGGCTGGCACCGCCCAGAAACGCTTCGTGNCTGGTGGTGAAGGCNCGGATCACATCNATGANCACGGTGATGCCGTTGATNTTGTGCGGCGGGTTATGCCCTTGGGCGATGCTGATTTTCATGGGCGCGACCGTTTGCGGAACGAAGCGTGCATTATGACGGACGTTCGCCGCCGGTGTCAGTGCTCGTGTTGAAGGGTTCTCGCCAGNGCCCAGACGCGCACTTCCTTGGCGCCGCCNTCCAGCAGGGCNCGGCTGGCGGCGCGGGCGGAGGTGCCGGTGGTCATCACNTCGTCGATCAGCAGNATCCGNCGGTANNGGGCNCCGGGCCGCGCCANGAAGGCGTGNCGCAGGTTGCGNACCCGNTCNGCNCGGCCCAGCCCCTGNTGNTGGCCGGTGGGNCGGTGGCGCAGCAGCAGCGGCGCCACCGGNCGCCGCCAGTGGCGGGCCAGTATCAGCGCCAGNCGCTCCGCCTGGTCGAAGCCCCTNGCCAGCCGGCGCCGCCAGTGGGCGGGCAGGGGGCAGAGCACCTCGGCGTCCGGCCAGGGCAGCGGCTGCTCNCGCAGCAAGGGTTCCAGGGCCCGTTCCGCCGGCAGGCAGCCCNTGTGNTTGTAGGCGTTGATCAGCCGGTCCAGCGGAAACTGATAGANCCAGTGGCAGTAGGTNCTGGTGAACGGCGGCGGCCGCCGCAGGCAGCGTCCGCACAGCCCNCCTTGCTCGGTGCCGGGCAGCCCGCAGCGGCAGAGCGGGTCGTACAGGGCGCCGCCGTCACGCAGCTCGCCGGCGCACAACCGGCAAAGGCCCTGNGGGCTGCGCCGGCCGCACAGCAGGCAGGGTTCGGCAAGGTCGAACAANATCCGTGTCCTCCGTCTTCCTTGGTGTCGGGTGCCATCATCATCGGCNCGGNGGCCGGGCCCTGCCCAGNCGACATCGGCCCAAAGCCGTGTAGGNCATGGCTGGAAATCCGGTAAGCCAAGNAGNAGCGGGTTCACGTANTTTTGACATGAAGATAAGAATGGTTATCATTGCCGCCCAGTGACGTAGCCAGGTCNNCCCCAGCCATCGTCGAAAACACCAACTGGGGGACTGCTATGTCTGCGTTACGTTTTACCCGCCTCTCCATCTGTCTGATCCTGGCCGGTAGCGCCAACCTGTACGCCGCCGACGACGATACCGATGACACCCACGAGCTGGACGCCGTCGACGTGGTCGGCGCTTCGGTGGACGGCTATGACGCCGGCATGATCACGGAAGGGTCCGGCAGCTACACCAGCGGCGCCAGCAACACCGCCACCCGCATGGTGCTCTCGCCCCGGGAAACGCCCCAGTCGGTGACCGTGATCACCCGCGAGCAGATGGAAGACTTCGACCTCAACAGCGTCGCCGAGGTGATGCAGCGGACCCCCGGCGTCACCGTCAACGCCCAGGACACCGAACGGCTCACCTTCAGCGCCCGCGGCTTCGAGATCACCAATTTTCTCTATGACGGCATGCCGTCCATGCGCAGCAGCACCCTGGGCAAGCAGAGCGCCCACGCGGACACCTTTATCTACGACCGCATCGAAGTGCTGCGCGGCGCCAGCGGCCTGCTGCACGGCATCGGCAACCCGTCCGCCACCATCAACCTGGTGCGCAAGAAACCCACCCGGGAATTCGCCGGCCAGGCGGGACTTTCAGCGAACAGCTGGGACGGCTACCGGAGCGAGCTGGACCTGGGCGGCCCGCTGACCGAAGACGGCCGGATACGCGGCCGCTTCGTCACCGCTTACCAGCAAGGCGAGTCTTTTCTCGATCATTACGAGAATGAAAAGCAGGTGTTCTACGGCGTTATCGAGGCGGACCTGTCCGAGGACACCATGATCACCCTGGGCGTGGATTCCATGGACTACGACCCGGAAGGCTCCACCTGGGGCGGCGTGCCGCTGTTCTACAGCGACGGCGGCATCGCCGATCTGGACCGGGACACCAACCCGGCCACCGACTGGAGCAGCTGGGCCCAGGAAGCCCGCACCGCCTTCGTCAATCTGGAGCACCAGTTCCAGGGCGGCTGGTACGGCAAGCTCGCCTACACCTACCAGGAAAACAACTACGACGCCCAGCTGGCCTCCGCCGGCGGCGGCACCCTGAACCGCGACGGCAGCGGGCTCACGTTCTGGTCCGGCCGCTATCTGGAGGACAAGAAGCAGCATACCTTCGATGCCTACGCCAACGGGCCCTTTGAACTGTTCGGCCGGCACCATGAGCTGATCGTCGGCGCCAGCTATTCGCGCAGCAAGGTCGACTACATCGGGCAGCCCTCGGTGAACTTCGACAGCACTCTGGACAATCTCTTTACCTGGGACGGCGACCGGGCCAAGCCGCTGTGGGGGGATATCAACACCGACGAAAACGAGCGCGCCTCACAGACCGGCCTGTACGCCACCGCTCGCTTTAAACCCACCGACGATCTGGCGGTGATCACCGGCGCCCGCGTGGTGGATTGGCGCGTCGACCGGGGCGGCTTCAACTGGAGCGGAGACTTCGCCGAGCGCTACCAGGAAAACGGGGAAGTGGTGCCCTTCGCCGGCGTGGTGTACGACCTCACCGACCGGCACTCCGTCTACGCCAGCTACACCAGCATCTTCCAGCCACAAACCCAGCGGGACCTGAACAACCGGATACTCGATCCGGAAGAGGGCAACAGTTACGAGGCGGGTCTGAAGAGCGAGTTCCGCGACGGCCGCTTGAACACCAGCGTCGCGGTGTTCCGCGTCGATCAGGACAACCTGGCCGAGGGCACCGGCCAGCCGATCCCCGGCGGACCGCCCAATTCCGAGGCCTACCGGGCCGTGGACGGCGCCCAGACCAACGGCTTCGAGCTGACCGCCTCCGGCGAGATCCTGCCGCGCTGGCAGATGCTGGCCGGCTACACCCACCGGGTCACCGAGGACCCGGACGGGGACGAGCTGAACACCACCTCCCCGGAGGAGATGGTGCGCCTGTCCACCCGCTACCGGTTGAGCGGCCGGTTTGACGGCCTGACGGTCGGCGCCGGCGTGGCCTGGCAAAACCGGATCTACGCCTTCGTCGACCGCCCGGGCCAGAGTGGTCAATACAAATTCGTCCAGGACAGCTACACCCTGGTGGACCTGATGGCCCGCTACCGCTTCAGCCCGGCCCTGGCGGTGACCGCCAATGTCAGCAACCTCACCGACGAGAAGTACTACAACAACCTGGGCTTCTATAACGGCGGCTACTACGGCGACGCCCGTCAGTACAGCCTCAAGCTCAACTACAACTTTTAGGAGCATGATTGGTTAATAAATGATCATTGGTTAACCTTGTTACTTGTTGGAAGTTGACAGGGGCCGGCGCGCTGCTAGTCTGATGCGGACTGTTCAGAGAGATTTCATCATGACTGTAGCCGCCGCCACGCCCCTGTCCGACGCCGCCCCGAACGCCGTACGCCACGATTGGCACCGCGGTGAGATCGAGGCGCTGTTCACCTTGCCGTTCAACGACCTGCTGTTCCGGGCCGCCTCCGTGCACCGCCAGCACTTCGATCCCAACGCGGTGCAGGTCAGCACGCTGCTGTCGATCAAGACCGGCGCCTGCCCGGAAGACTGCAAGTACTGCTCCCAGTCCGGCCACTACAACACCGAGCTGGAAAAAGAGAAGCTGCTGGAAGTGGAGCGGGTGCTGGAAGAGGCGCGCGCCGCCAAGGAAAAAGGCGCTTCGCGCTTCTGCATGGGGGCGGCCTGGCGCAGCCCGCGCGCCAAGGACATGCCCTATGTGCTGGACATGGTGCGCCAGGTGAAATCCCTGGGGCTGGAAACCTGCATGACCCTGGGCATGCTCGACGAGGGGCAGGCACAGAGCCTGGCCGAGGCCGGCCTGGACTACTACAACCATAACCTGGACACCTCGCCGGAATACTACGGCCAGGTGATCACCACCCGTACCTACAGCGACCGCCTGACCACCCTGGCCAATGTGCGCGACGCCGGCATGAAGGTGTGCTGCGGCGGCATCGTCGGCATGGGTGAGAACCGCAACGACCGGGTCGGCCTGCTGCAGCAGCTGGCCAACCTGCCGGAGCATCCGGAGTCGGTGCCGATCAACATGCTGGTGAAGATCGAAGGCACGCCGCTGTCCGACGTGGACGATCTGGACCCGTTCGAGTTCGTGCGCACCGTGGCGGTGGCGCGGATTCTGATGCCCAAGTCCTATGTGCGGCTGGCCGCCGGGCGCCAGGAAATGAACGACGAGGCCCAGGCCCTGTGCTTCATGGCCGGTGCCAACTCCATGTTCTACGGCGAGCGTCTGCTGACCACCGACAACCCGGAAGCCACCCACGACCATCAGCTGTTCCAGCGCCTGGGCATCCATTCCCTGGACCCGCGCCACGAAGCCTCCGACGAGGCCCACGAGGAAGCGCTGCGCCAGCAAGTGGCGGAGAACGAAGCGGCGCAGAGCGGCTTGTACCACGATGCGCTGGCGTACAGCGGGCAGAGCCGGCGCGGCGCCAAGCACGTGCTGGACAAGGACACCGGCCGCCCTGCCCACCGGAAGCTGGACGCCTGAACCGCGCGGAGTCACTCCCTTGGCTTTCGATCTCACGGCGCGCCTGGACGAACGGCGCGCCCGGCAGCGCTTCCGCCAGCCGACGCTGATGGACGGCCCCTGTGGCCGCACCGCGATGGTGGACGGCCGCGAACACCTGAACTTCTGCGCCAACGACTACCTGGGCCTGGCCGGCGACCCGGAGGTGGTGGCGGCGTTCCGCGACGCCGCCGACCGCTGGGGCGTGGGCAGCGGCGCCTCCCACCTGGTGTGCGGCCACCAGCGTCCGCACCAGCAGCTGGAAGAGGCCCTGGCGGCGCACACCGGCCGCGAGCGGGCGCTGCTGTTCTCCACCGGCTACATGGCCAATATCGGCGCCATTACCGCCCTGGTCGGCAAGGGCGACGCCCTGTTCCAGGACCGCCTTAACCACGCCTCCCTGCTGGACGCGGGCCTGCTCAGCGGCGCCCGCTTCCGGCGCTTCGCCCACAACGATGCCGCCGCCCTGGCCGGACAGCTGGCGCGCAGCGACGCCGGGCGCAAGCTGGTGGTCACCGACGGCGTGTTCAGCATGGATGGCGACCAGGCGCCCCTGGCCGCCTATCTGGACGCCTGCGAAGCGGACGATGCCTGGTTGATGGTGGACGACGCCCACGGCCTGGGCGTGCTGGACGGCCAGGGCCGGGGCACCGCGTTCGCGCAGGGGGTCAACGGGCGGGTGCCGGTCTACATGGGCACGCTCGGCAAGGCGCTGGGCACCGCCGGCGCCTTTGTGGCCGGCTCCAACGAACTGATCGAAACCCTGATTCAGTTCGCCCGCACCTATGTCTACACCACCGCCATGCCCGCCGCCGTGGCCGCCGCCACCCTGGTGAGCCTGGACAAGGCGCGCCGTGAACCGCAGCGCCGGGCGCATCTGAACGCCCTGATCCAGCGGTTCCGCCGTGGCGCCGCCGAGCTGGGCTATACGTTGATGGATTCCGACACCCCCATTCAGCCGATCCTGATCGGCGACGACGGCGCCGCGCTGGCGCTGAGCCGCGCCCTGGCGGCGCACGGCGTGCTGGTGTCCGCGATCCGCCCGCCCACCGTGCCGGAGGGCCAGGCTCGCCTGCGCGTCACCCTTTCCGCCGCGCACCGGGAGGCGGACGTGGACCGTCTGCTGGGCGCCCTGGAGGACAATGCATGCCGCGTCTGATTCCTTTCCACAACACCTACAAGGCCACTGGCGTCAGCGACGACCAGGCCCGGGACATCGTGCTGATCCACGGCTGGGGCCTGCACGCCATCGTCTTCGACGACATCGTGCCGGCGCTGCTGGAACGCTTCCGGGTCACGGTGGTGGACCTGCCGGGGATGGGGCAGAGCCCGCTGCCCAATGACCCCTACACCCTGGACTTTCTGGCCGACCAGGTGGCCGCGGTGATGCCGGCGCGCGCCCATCTGCTGGGTTGGTCCCTGGGCGGGCTGGTGGCGCTGCGGCTGGCGCTGGATCACCCGGACCGGGTGCAATCCGTGGTCACGGTGGCCACCACGCCGCGCTTCACCGCCGCCGACGACTGGCCGGCGGCGATGAAGCCGGACATCTTCAACGCCTTCGAGCAGATGTGCCGCGAGGATTACGAAGGCACCCTGGTGCGCTTCCTGGCGCTCAACTGCAAGGGCGCCGAGAGCATGCGCCAGGACGTGGCGCGGCTTAAGGAGATTCTCTACTTCTGCGGCCTGCCCGCCCACCGGGCGCTGCGCGAGGGGCTCGCGATTCTGCGTGATACCGACCTGCGCGGCGACCTGGCGGCGCTGGACATGCCGCTGCACATGATCTTCGGCGCGCGCGACAACATCGTGCCGGCGGCGGCCATGGCCGCGGTCGAGCCGCTGCTGAACGAGCGCGGCGACACCGCGCTGATCGAGCAGGTCGCCCATGTGCCGTTCCTGTCCGCCCCCGATACCTTTACCCGAGCCGTTTATGACTTCTATCGCCGACACCAGCTCATTGATGGATAAGGCGGCGGTGAGCGACCGTTTCGGTCGCGCCGCGCCCAGCTACGACGCCCACGCCGGCCTGCAGCTGGCCTGCGCGCTCAGCCTGCTGGACATGGCGCCGGCGGAACTGCCCGACAGCCACGCCCTGGAGCTGGGCTGCGCCACCGCGCCCCTGGCCCGGCGTCAGCAGAGCCGCTGGCCGGACAGCCGCTGGTTGGCGGTGGACCTGTCGCCGTCGATGCTGGCGGAGGCCCGGGCGCGTGGGCGCACCGGCGAGCGCTTCCAGCCGCTGTGCGCGGACGCCGAGAGGCTGCCGCTGGCCGACGCCGGCCTGGGGCTGGTGTATTCCAGCTTCGCGCTGCAATGGTGTTTGCCGGAGCGGGCCATGGCGGAAGCGGCCCGCGTGCTGGTGCCCAGCGGCCACCTGTTGCTGGCGGTGCCGCTGGCCGGTTCGCTGCACGAATTGCGCGACAGCTGGGCCGCCGCCGACGGCGCCCGCCGCCCGCGCCTGAACCGCCTGCCGGCGGAGGCCGACTGGCGCCGGGCGCTTGGGGGCGCCGGCCTGTTCCCCCAGCAGTGGCGGCGGATGGCGTTCACCGAGCACTATCCGGACGTGAGAACCCTGGTCCGGGCCTTCAAGGCCACCGGCGTCGACCATGTCCAGGGCGGCTCGACCGGCCTCACCGGCAAAGCGGCCTGGCGGGCCCTGTGCGACGCCTACGAAGCACGCCGCCAGCCGGCCGGGCTGCCGCTCACCTGGGACGTGCTGTTCGTAGAAGCAATCAAGGAACCCCATGGCTGATACCCCTTCCCCCGAACGTCCCCCGCTGCCCGTTCTCAAGGGCGTGTTCTTTATCACCGGCACCGACACCGAGGTGGGCAAAACCTGGGTCAGCTGCCGGCTGCTGGAGCGTGCCCGGGAGGCGGGCCTGAGTTGCTACGGGCTCAAGCCGATCGCCGCCGGCTGCGAGGAGACCGCCGACGGGTTGCGCAACGAGGACGCCGTGAATCTGATGGCGTCATCGTCGCTGGCGCTGCCCTATGACGTGGTCAATCCGGTGGCGCTGAAAGCGGCCATCGCGCCGCACATCGCCGCCCGGCAGGAGGGGCGTCGGATCAGCCTGTCGCAACTGGCCGGCTATGTGCGCGGTGCCCTGAGCAGCCATCCGGCGGATCTGGTACTGGTGGAGGGCGCCGGCGGCTGGCGGGTGCCGCTCAACGACCGGGAAATGCTGTCCGCGCTGGCGGTGGAGCTGAACCTGCCGGTGATCCAGGTGGTGGGGATGAAGCTCGGCTGCATCAGCCACGCGCTGCTCACCGCCGAGGCGATCCAGGCGGACGGGCTGCGCTATACGGGCACGGTGGCCAACTGTTTCGGTGAGATGGACGTGCGGGAGGAAAATCTGATCACCCTGCGGCAGCACCTGCCGGGGGCGTTCACGGTGATTTAGCGCCCGGCGTGGCCGGGCGCCGCCGCCGTCGTCAGACGTTCGGGTTCAGGGTGTAGGTGCCGGTCACGCTGGCTTGGTCGAGAATGTGCCCCTGCATGGCTTCCACCACCTGGGGGCCGCGAATTTCACCGCTCAGGCCCAGGGACGTCACGTCCAGCGCGTAGACGGTGAAGGTGTAGTGGTGCAGCCGCTCGTCGTTCCAGGGCGGGCAGGGGCCGTCATAGCCGCCATAGACGCCTTTCATGTCCGGGTCGCCGGCCAGGAAGTCGGTGTAGTCGTTGGCGCCGCGAATGCCTTTCGCGGTTTGCCCGATCTCCTTGCCGCGCGGCACCACGCCGTCGGCGTCCTCGCCTTCATCGATCTGCCGCACGTCGGCGGGAATATCCACCAGAACCCAGTGGTAGAAATCCGCCCGGGGCAGATCCGCGGGCACGGTCTTGCCGTCCTGGTTCACGTCGGAGGCATCGGTGGGCGCGTCCGGGTCCACCACCAGCAGGGCGAAGCCACGGGTGCCTTCCGGTACACCGTCCCACACCACCTTGGGGTTGCGGTTGTCGCTCAGGCTCATGTGTTCTTTGGGATCGGGTACCGCGAATGCGAACGGGCCGGGAATCGGCTGGCCTTCGTTCACGCCTTCCACAGTAATGCGCATGCTCTCCTCCTGATTGGCTTAAAAGTGCCGTCTCTACAATACGGCCTACCCCCAGCATTGCGTCTCCGGCACCGGTAATTCAAGCCCCGTGCGCCTTCGATTTCACGCAACGGCCGCGTACCTGTCATCGCCTTGTCAATCTTCGCTGGGCGTTTACAGGGTTTTACAGAGCGCAACAGTTTAGTACGGCCGTGCAACTGTTTAAGTGCAACTTCCTGCTTACGCTTTGCCTGGATTCTTTATTAGGGGAGATCGGGGTATGGATCGCAAGCGTCGTCGTCTGGTACAGGCCATGGCCGTGGGCAGTGCCGCCACCTGGGTAGCCGGTTGTGGTGGGGGGAGTTCATCCGATTCGCCGCCGCCGTCCTCGGCGGCGCCCAATCAACCGGAAACGCCGGAGACCCCGGCGCCCTCGGAGCCCCGGGTTCCGCGGGTGGACTTTTCCCACGGGGTGGCGTCCGGTGATCCGCTCGCCGACCGGGTGATGCTGTGGACCCGCGTTACCCCTCGGGAGGAAACGTCGGGCCCGATACCGGTGACCGTCACGGTGGCCCGGGACGCGGCGCTGCTGGATCCGGTGGCGCGCTTCGAGACCCAGGCCGACGCCGAGCACGATTTCTGCGTCAAACAGGACGCCACCGGGCTGGAAGCGGGGCGCTGGTATTACTACCGGTTCAGCGTGGCGGACCAGCGTTCGCCCATCGGCCGGACCCGCACCTTGCCGGCGGCGGACCGCTACGTGGACCGGGCCCGGTTCGCGGTGGTCTCCTGCGCCAACATTTCCCACGGCTACTTTTCCGTCTACAAGACCCTGGCCGAGCACGGCGATCTGGATTTCGTGCTGCACCTGGGCGACTACCTGTATGAATACGGCATCGGCGAGTACGGCGACGTGCCCGACCGGGACCCGGTGCCGCCCCACGAAATGGTGACCCTGGAGGATTACCGCCAGCGCCACGCCCAGTACAAGGGCGACGTGGACCTGCAGGCGGTGCACCAGCAATACCCGATGATCGTGATCTGGGACGACCACGAAAGCACCAACGACAGCTACCAGGACGGCGCCGAGAACCATCAGCCGCTCACCGAAGGCGACTGGGAGACGCGCAAGAACATCGCCCGCCGGGTGTATTTCGAATGGATGCCGATCCGCGAACAGAACCCGGGGGATTTCGCCACCATTTACCGGCGCTTCCAGTTCGGCGACCTGATCGACCTGAGCATGCTGGACACCCGCCTGGAGGGCCGCGACGAGCCCCTGTCGTTGCCCTTCGACCCGGCCCGCAACGACCCGGAGCGGCGTCTGATCAGCGACACCCAGATGCAGTGGCTGCTGGACGGCCTGAGCGCGTCCACCGCCCGCTGGCGGTTCATCGGCCAGCAGGTGATGTTCGCCCAGCTCAACATCGCCGAGATTCCTTCGCTCAACGAGCACGCGCCGCAACTGCGCGGCAATCTGTCGGCCATCAACATGGATCAGTGGGACGGCTACGCCGCGGACCGCTTGAAGATTCTCAACCACCTGGACGACAACAACATCGACAACGTGGTGATCCTCACCGGCGATATCCATACCTCCTGGGCCAGCGAAATCTATCGCAATCCGGGCACCTTGCTCGGCGACCTGTTTGACGCGCCCCTGGCCGCGGAATTCGTCACCCCGGCGGTGACCAGCCCGGGCTTTCCGGAAGGCGCGGCGGAGCTGGCCGGCGTCGCCGTGCCGGTGGTCAACCCGCACATCCGCTATGTGGAAGCCAAATCGCGCGGTTTCATTCTGATGGACGTGAACCACCAGCGTGCCCAGGCGGAATTCTATTACGCCCGCGACATCGAGTCCTTCGACCTGCGCGGGCAGATCGACGAAAGCAAAACCAAATTGGTGGCGGTGTACAGCGGTGACAGCCGGCTGCGCGAAGAAGGCCTGCGGCCCTCGCGCCCGCGCACCCTGCGCACCGCACTGTTCCACCCGCCGGCACCGGCGAGCGCATCCACGGAGGAGATGGCATGAACTGGACAATCCAACGACTGGCGCTGGCCGCCGCCCTGGGCCTGACCCTGGCCGCCTGCGGCGGCGACAGCGGCAGCGACGGCGGCGCCACGCCGCAGCCCAATGAGCCCGAGGAGCCGGAAACCCCGGTGGACCCGGAGCCGGAACCGGAACCCACGGTGCTGGAGCGGGTTCGCTTCCTGACCATCGGCGATTCCGGCAGCGGCTCGGACGGCGCCTACGCGGTCGGCCAGGCAATGGCGGATATCTGTGCCGTGAAACTGGGCGCGGAAAACGACCCCGAGCGGGCCGGCTGTGATTTCGTGGTCGGCCTCGGTGACAACATTTACGAGTCCGGTGTCACCAGCGTCGACGACCCGCAGTTCGAAGAGAAATTCGAGCTGCCGTTCGAGCCGGTGGACCTGCCGTTCTATCTGGTGCTGGGCAACCACGACAACACCGCCTATGTGGGCGGCGACGGCGCCGGCAACGCGCGCGGTGAATTCCAGGTGGACTACACCTACTTCGACGGCCGTCTGTCGGACCGCTGGATCATGCCGGACCGCTATTTCCAGCAGGACGCCGGCGAGACCGAGAGCGGCGCGCCGCTGGTGTCGCTGTTCGCGCTGGACTCCAACCCGATCGCCGGCGGCTTCGCCGACGCGGACCTGGATTACGCCTACCACACCTACGGCATCAACCAGCTGAACTGGGCGGTGAGCGCCATCGGCGGCTCCCAGGCGGAGTTCAAGATCGGCCTGGCGCACCATCCCTACCTGTCCAACGGCACCCACGGCAACGCCGGCAACTACGACGGCGTGCCCAGCGAGATCCTGCCGGTGCTGGCGGGCGACCGCTGGCGGGCGTTCATGGAAGAAGCAGTCTGCGACAAGACCGATTTCTTCTTCGCCGGCCACGACCACGATCTGCAGGTGCTCGACGCGGTGCCCGAGTGCGGCCGCACCGAGTTCGTGGTCAGCGGCGCCGCCAGCAAGACCCGCAGCCTGGACGACCCGGAGCGCAACCAGGCGCCGTTCCAGATCGGCGACGTCTACGGTTTCTTCTGGATGGAAGCGGTGGAAGCGGACAGCCAGGCCGGCACGCCGGCGCGGCTGTGCCTGGAAGCCTATGTGGTGGAGCCCGGCGTCGAGGGGCTGGGCGTGCTGGACGCCGGCCAGGCCACCCCGGCCTATCAGCGCTGCTACGACAAGCAGCCCGCCGCCGGCATCCCCGCCAGTAACGATTTCTCCAGTGATATCTTCACCAGCGGCGAGGCCTTCCCGCTGCCGCTGCCGGACGGCTTCGACGCGGACTTCAGCGGCCCCCTGCAGGCGTTCCGCGATCAACTGATCTCCGGGTTCAACCAGGCCATGGCGGGCCTGCCGGAGGGGCCGCAGCAGGAAGTGGCGGCGCAGATTCTGGCCGGGCTGGATACGCTGTTCAGCGCCCTGGACGGCGCCGCGGCGGCGATCTCCGGCGGCGACGACGCGGATATGAGCCAGGCGTTCCAGGGCGCGTTGGCGGCGTCCCAGCAGTTGGAAGCGATCGACACCAGTGTGTTGCCGGCGCCGTTTGACCAGCTCGGCGGTGCCTTCCAGGCGCTCAGTGAAGGGTTCGGCAACAGCGCCGACTTTGAGGGCGAGTCCTCCGGCACCTTGCAGGACGTGGCGTTCCTGGCCGGCCCGCTGGTGCAGCTGGCGCGCAACCTGGACAACATCGTCGACGGCGTCGACGAGCAGACCCCGGACGTGCCGGTGNTGTCCGGTCTCACCAAGGTGCTGTCCAGCGTGTCGCTGGGTCTGGCCAACACCCTGGANCAGTTGGTGCTGCTCGACACCAGCGCCACCGGCGAGCANNTGGTGGGCACCATNCAGCTGGTGCTGGAGCAGGTGGTCNANGACGTGCTGTGGCTGGAGAGCGTCGANCAGGCCACNNTGCCCGGCAACCTGGTGTCCACCGCGCTGGCGTTTCTCACCCGGGAANTCACCGAGCANCTGGATCGNGGNTTGAGCCCGCTCAGCGGCNTGCTGGACCTGCTCTCGCCGGTNACCAACCTGCTCTCCGGANTGCTCGGNTTTCTCTAGCGGCCGGTCCGGCTAGTCCCGCTGGCACAGCCAGTCGGCGATCATCGCCCAGCTCTCCTGCTGGGCGGTGGCGCCGCCGAGNATGCCCATGTGGCCGCCGGGGATGGTGACGTAGGTNTTGTCCCGGCTGCCCACCAGGGTNTCCATGGCGTGGCTGCAATCNCGNGTGACNATGGGGTCGCCGGCGCCGGTGATATTGAGNATGCTGGCCTGCACGCGGCTCANCTGGCCGNCGNCGCCGGGCATCGGCAGCTGGCCCCGGGCCACCACNTTNTCCACCCACAGATAGTGAATGATGTCCTGAATCACNCCGCCGGGGTAGGCGACCATGTCGTTCAGGAANGCNCCNTTGGTGGCGTGGGCGCTGACGAAATCCCGGTCGTGCAGGTTCTTCACCAGGTTCCANTAGCCCTGCACGCTGGCCACCGGGTTGGTCAGCTTGAACGCCAGGCTGTTGGCCCACCCCGGTGACCGCAGCCAGGCCGGNTTGAGGTCATGGGCGCGCAACCCGGTACGCCGNCGCAGCCACTTCAGNTTGCGGCTCAGGCGCCGGTACTGTTTGCCCAGGGCGCCGTTGCGGTGATAGTCCGTGGGCGTGCCCACCAGCACCAGATTGGCGAGGTCCGGGTCCTGNCCGAGCCCCGCGTAGCANAGNCTGAACAGGCCGCCGAAGCTCCAGCCGTGCAGGCTCAGGCGGCGCTCGCCGCTGTGCTCGCGCACCCGTTCCAGCAGCGCCGGCAGNTTTTCCGCGAAGTAGGTGGCCAGGCTGTGATGGTTNTCCGCCCGCCCGGGNCGCCCCCAGTCCACCAGNTAGAGCTCGAAGCCCCGNGCGCGCAGATAGCGCACCAGGCTGCGCCGNGGGAACAGATCGTAGATCAGCATGTTCACCGCCAGNGGCGGCACCAGCACCAGCGGCGTACGCTGNGTGCGGGTACTGACCGGCACCACNTCGCCGTTNTCCAGTTCGATCTCGGTGTCCCGCAGCGGCGGGTANTAGCGCANCTGNACCAGGCCGTCATCGCTGATNACCTGAAAAGGCGTGGCGTCGGCCTGCACCAGGGCGTCGCTGCGGAACAGGCGCTGNCCGGCGTTGCCGAGCCAGCGGCGGGCGGATTTCAGAGACGGCACCGAGGGCGCCGACAACATGGCCATGATTCAATCCTGCGAGCCGTNTTCGGGGCCGCGAAGTGTAGCGGGGAGGATCGAAACTGGCCGTCGCCGAAGCGACATGGGCGNCTGGCGCCGGGGTAAAACTAGAAGATGCCGGAATCCAGNCCGGCGGCCATGTACATGCCCAGCTCTTCCACCTGGTCGGCGAAGGCGTCCTGCCACTCGCCCTTGCACACCAGCGGGTCCTGCACCCAGTTCCAGCGCAGGCCGGTGACGATCGATTCCACCGCCCGNCGGGTGCCGGTGCCGTCCAGGCCGGCGCGGATATAAAGCGCGCAGGGCAGNCCCTGCTTGTCGTCGATCACCGCGTAGTAGGTGCGGTCNAAGAAGTCCTTCAGCGCGCCGCTCATGTAGCCCAGGTTCTCNGTGGTACCGAGCAGAATGGCGTCGCAGGCGAGCACGTCCTCCGGACCCGCCTCCANGGGCGGCTTCCAGGTCACCGACACCTGCTCGATNTCCGGGTGGCCGGCCCCCTTNAGGGCCGCGTCCACCAGCCGGCGGGTGTTCGGCGACGGCGCGTGNGCGACGATCAGTAGCTGTTTGCGATTACTCATGGGCTCAGTGTAGGTCATCCGGCGGTGAGTCTCATCGTTCCTCTCATCATCTTCGCCGTTGAGAGTCCGGCTTGCTTTTGTGACAAGCCTCACATAAAAAGGTCGGGCTATATTCAGGAAAGTGCTTATAAAAGGGAGATAAGAATGAAACGTTTAGTTTTGGGGGTGGCGATTACCGTGATGGCGCCCGCCGCATTGGCGTCATCGAATCTGGATTCTTCTATCTATGTGGCGGCGGAGTTCACGCACACGGATTTTGGTATTTCCAAATCTGACTTCCCTGCCATGTCAGTGGGCGGGACCACCTTCGCGCCGACGGATGTCGATTCGCGGGATAGTGGTACCCATTTCCTGGTCGGTCTGCGACCGCACAGGAATTTTTCTTTTGACGTGGGGCGTATTGATTTCGGCGATGCATCCGTCACGTACCAGCCTTTCAGTATTGAGAGTGAGGTCTCGGTGGACGGGCTGGCATTGGGGGCGAACGCCTTGTTCCCGCTACACAACCAAGTCACTTTGTTCGCCCGGGTCGGGATGCTTGACTGGGATCTGGACGTGGAAGGCAGCGCAGCCGGCACGACTCTGGTAACCGGCGGCGATGATGGCTCCGACCCGTTCATGGGGGCCGGCTTCCTGTTCGGGTGGGACGCATTGAAGTTCCGGGGCAGTTTTACCCGTTATGAGATCGACGGCGACGACCTGGACACCTTTAGCGCGGGCTTGCAGTACTTCTTCGCTATCTAGCGTCGGTTCATTGCGCGTTAGCGAGAGGGCTCTCTCCATCGGGGACGCCGTCGCCCCGGGGGCCAGACAACCGCGAGGACCATTCTACTGCAAGGCAAGCTCCCACAATCCGCGCTTTGTAGAATGGTCCGGGCGGCGTTTCTGACCCGTGGCGGTTCCGCTGCCCAGTGAGCGGGGCAATGGTGGTGCCTGGAGGGAGATGTTTGGCCATGGACGGCCAAACTAACAGCGATCAGGGAAGACTTGAGCGGTCCCGGAAGGCACCACCATTGCACCGCGTCCCTGATGGAGGGTTCCAATGGTGATCAAAAGAGCTGCCGCTAAAGCGCGGAAAACCTGAATCTAATCAATGTAATCCAGGGGCAGGGCGGAAGTGTCGATCACCCGGCGCATGACGAAGCTGGAATGGACGCCGCTGACGCCCTCGATGCGGGTGATCTTGTTGAGCAGGAACTGCTGGTAATGGTCGATATCCGGCACCACCACCTTGAGCAGGTAGTCCGCCTCCTGGCCGGTGACCAGATAGCACTGCTGCACTTCCGGGTACTCGCCCACGGTGGCTTCGAAATTGGCGAAGCGCTCCGGGGTGTGGCGGTCCATGCTGATCTGGATCATCACGGTGAGATCGAGCCCCAGCTTGCGCGGGTCGAGCACGGTTTCCCGGCGCAGGATCACGCCCGCCTGTTCCAGCTTCTGCACACGCCGCGAGCAGGGTGAGGGGGACAGGCCGACCTGTTCCGCCAGCTGCTGGTTGGTGAGGCCGCCGTCCTGCTGCAAGGCGCGCAGGATACGCACGTCGGTACGGTCGAGATTTGCCGGTTTTTCCTTGGCCACGCAATAAACCCTCGCGTTTCGGTGGTTTCTGGCTCTTTCATTGCTAAAAGTGGCGAATATTCCGGGAAAAAGCAAGCACATTGCCGGGCCAGGCGCCTAGACTGTGTCCTGTCGCTGCGGGAAGGCCATAAGCCGGACCGCAGTCGGTCACGGGCCTCCGCCTTACCGGGCGGGGGTCGGTACCGAACCCAACGCCACGGCTTGATCAGCCGCGCGGCCAACACACCGGCGATCCCGGACCCGGCCCAGGCATACCGAATTCAAGGAGTCCGTCATGAGTTTTGATCATCGCAAATACGCGCCTTTCCCCGTCGTCGATAAGCCGGACCGCCGCTGGCCGTCCCGCCGCATCGAGAAAGCCCCCCTATGGGCGGCGGTGGACCTGCGCGACGGCAACCAGGCGTTGATCAAGCCGATGAACGTGGCTCAGAAGAAGCGCTTTTTCCAGTTGCTGGTGGAGCTCGGCTATAAGGAAATCGAGGTGGGTTTCCCGTCCGCCAGTCAGATTGACTACGATTTCTGCCGGGCCCTGATCGAGGATGACCTGGTGCCCGACGACGTCAGCATCCAGGTGCTGACCCAGGCGCGCCAGGAACTGATCGAGCGCACCTTCGAATCGCTGCAGGGCGCCAAGAAGGCGATCGTCCACATCTACAACGCCACCTCGCCGACGTTCCGTCAGCAGGTGTTCAATGTGGACAAAGAGGGCTGCAAGAAGATCGCCGCCCAGGCCGCCCAGTGGGTGCGGGATTGCGCCGCCGCCCAGCCGGACACCGACTGGAGCTTCCAGTATTCACCGGAAACCTTCAGTGCCACCGAGACCGATTTCGCCATTGAGGTGATCGACGCGGTCAACGACGTGTGGCGCCCGGATCAAGGCCAGCGGGTGATCATCAACCTGCCGGCCACCGTGGAAGTGAGCACGCCCAATGTGTTCGCCGACCAGGTGGAAACGGTCAACGACAACATCCGTTACCGCGAGCACGTGCTGATCAGCGTCCACACCCACGACGACCGTGGCTGCGGCGTGGCGGCGGCGGAACTGGCGGTGATGGCCGGCGCCGACCGGGTGGAAGGCACCCTGCTGGGCAACGGCGAGCGCACCGGCAACATGGACCTGGTGACCGCGGGCATGAACCTCTATGCCCAGGGCATCGACCCGGAAATCGACTTCTCGCGCATGAAGGAGATCATCGCGCTGGTGGAGGAGATCACCGAGATCCAGACTCATCCGCGTCACCCGTACGCCGGCGATCTGGTGTTCACCGCCTTCTCCGGCAGTCACCAGGATGCGATCCGCAAGTGTCTGGCCCAGTACAAGCCGGGTGACACCTGGCGCGTGGCGTACCTGCCCATCGACCCCCACGATCTGGGCCGCCGCTACGAGGAAGTGGTGCGCATCAACTCCCAGTCCGGCAAGGGCGGCGTCGCCCATGTGCTCGAGCGGGACTTCGGCCTGACGCTGCCGCGCTGGTTGCAGCAGGAGCTGGCGCTGGTGGTGCAGCAGGACGCCGAGGAAGACGGCGGCGAGATCACCGGCGAGCGCATTCATCGTCGCTTTAACGGCGACTACCTGAACGTGCCGGCGGGTTGGACGCTGCGCTCCTACGATCTGCACCGCACCGACGCCGGCGTCAAAGCCAGCATCAGTGTCGGCGAAAAAGGCGACACCGTGGATCTCAACGGTCAGGGTGAAGGGGCGGTGGGCGCCCTGGTGGACGCGCTCAACCGTCGCCACGGCTGGCAGATCCGCGTGGAGGCTTTCGATGAGTCGTCCCTGGGCGATGACACCGAAGCCAACGCCATGGCCTGTGTGCGGGTGCGTGTCGGTGAGCGGGTGCAGAGTGCGGTGGCGCTGGCCGCCGACACCACCGCCGCGGCGTTGCAGGCGATCCTGTGCGCCGCCGGTCGGGTGGCGGAAACCGCCGACGTGGAGGCGCCGGCCCGGGCCCAGGCCTGAGCCGCCGCCGGTTCAGATCTCCAGAAACGTCTCCAGAACCCGGCCCAGGCGTCGCTGCGCGGCGCTGAAGCGGGCCGGGTCCGCGAGCATCTCCGCTTCGCTCTGAATCCAGGGCCCGTCCTTGAGTTCGTCGGCGCATTCGCGACACAGCGCGCGCGCCTCGTGTTCACCCAGTTCCAGATGAAACTGCAGCGCCAGCACCCGGTCGCCGAACCGGAATGCCTGGTTCTCACAGCCCCAGCTGCGTGCCAGATGCACGGCGCCGTCGGGAATCGCGAAGGTGTCACCGTGCCAGTGCAGTACCGGCGCGCCGTCATCGAACAGGGCGCCGATCGGATCGTGCCGCCCGGCGTCGGTGCTCTGCACCGGAAACCAGCCGATCTCCGGCTCCGGGTTGGCGGTCACCGGAGCGCCCAGCACGCGGGCGATCAGTTGCGCGCCGAGACACACCCCCAGCACATTTTTGTCCGCCGCGATGCACTGTTCGATAAAACGCTTTTCCGCCGCCATCCACGGGTAGCGGGCTTCGTCGTCGGCGCCCATGGGGCCGCCCATTACGATCAGGGTATCCAGCTGCTCCGGTTCGGGCAGCGGTTCGCCTTGGTAAAAGCGGGTGGCGGACAGTCGCGCGCCGCGCTGTCCCAGCCAGGTTTCCATGGTGCCGAGCTTTTCGAACGGTACATGGGACAAGTAGTGAACGCGCATCAGAACAGATACTCCGCTTGCAGAATCGCCAGCGCCTGCTCGCCCTCGCCGTACAGCATCAGGCGCTGCCCCTGGATCTCGAACCGCCGGGTGCGCTCCAGGGCGTCGGTGAAGGCCTGGGCCTGATCCGGGCCGCTGCAGGCGCGCTTGGTGGTGGCCAAGGCTTCCAGGGTAAGACGGCCGTCGTCGTTTTGGTAGCCGCCGGAAAGGCTGTTGCAGCCGGTGCTGCCCTTCACCCGCTGCCCCTCGCTGTGAAATACCAGGTGCGCCTGGGTGTTCTGGTCCCGGGGCGGCGGGGTCTGCTCGTCGCCCACCTGGATCAGTTTCCAGTAGGTGTCGGCGAACGGCGGCTCGGCGGTGGCGGCGTGCAGCGACAGGCTGGTCGGGCCGTCCGAGGCGCCGTTGAGTACCCGGTGGGGCGCCGTGGTGGTGAACTGCACGGCGCCGTCCAGGATCACGCGGGCGTCCACCACGTAGCGGTGCGTGTCGTCGATCATGTCGCCGTTGTAGTAGAGCCGGAACGGCATCTTGCCGTCTTCGACCACCAGGCGTGTCAGCCGTTGAACCACCGGGGTGGCGTCCGCCGCGCCCTGGTCCCGGAGGGTCAGCACCAGCACGCTGGTGTCCGGTACCTCGGCGTCGTCGGGCAGCACCACCTGGCCTTCCAGGGTGCCCACGCCGGATGCGTCGCGCCGGTAGTCACCGGCGAAGGGGCCGTCGCCGGCCAGCGTCAGGGATGGGTTCTCCAGGGTGATGGTGAGCGGGTCCTGGTTCAGGGGGTCGTCGTCGCGGGTGTTCAGGTAGCTGAGCAAAAGGGTGTCGTCGTCCTGTTTTTCCCAGCGCACGCCGCGGTGGCCGTGGTCGCCGACCAGATAGAGCTGGCCGTCGTTCTCCAGCACCAGCGCGTGCAGCGGGTTCTCGCCCTCGGGCCGCCAGATGCCGGCCAGGCCGTCGCGGGCCTCGGTGGCGTCCTCGGGCGATGGGGCCGAAACGGGCTCCACGGGTGACGGCGTGTCCGTGTTGTCACAGGCCGCGAGGGCGAACAACAACGGCAAGGCGAACCAAACAGGTCTCATAGGGCGGTCTCCGGACTACGGGAAAGCGGACGGTCGGATTGTAGTTGCGGCCGCGGGGCGGCGGATGGGGTTCAGAGTCCCCCGGCGGCGGATAAGTTCGCCGCGCCGCGGTCAGGGTGGTGGAATCCTGACCAGCGGCAGCTGCTTCTGAATCCACAGTGTGCGCTGTTCGACGTACACGGTGGTGCCGCGCACATCGTAATAGCTGGGGCGGGGCAGCAGTACCGCCAATTGCGCCGCCTGGGCCGGGCTCAGGGTTTGCGCGTCGACGTCGAAATAGTGCCGGGCGGCGGCCTGGGCGCCGAACAGGCGGTTGCCCCACTGGGCGGTGTTCAGATACAGCTCCAGGATGCGCTTCTTGGACAGGGTCGCTTCCAGCATCAGCGCGATCAAGGCCTCCTGAATCTTGCGGGCGTAGGACTTTTCACTGCTCAGGAACAGGTTCTTGGCCAGCTGCTGGGTCACCGTGGAGCCACCGGCCACCGGGCGGCCCGCTTCCTCGTTGCGCTCGATGGCATGGCGGATGCCGCGCCAGTCGAAGCCGATGTGCTCCATGAAGCGGGCGTCCTCGGAAATCAGCACCGCGCGCTTGAGGTCGTCGGCGATCTGCTCGTAGTCCCGCCACTCGTAGCGCACCGCGCCGTGCTCCCGGGCGCGCTCCATGAACGCGGTGTCGTCCGGGTTGTGGTCGCGCAGTTCCAGCACCGGGATCAGATAGCGCAACTGAGAGGCCACACCGACGGCGATCACCAGCGTCAGCGCGATGAGAAAGAATCGTTTCATACGGGAATCGGCATCCTGCTCCGCAAGAGGCTTATCTTCGCCAAAACGGCGGGCGTTGTCAGGTACTCAGTCCCCGCTTCGGTGATTTTCCCCCGTTGCCTGGTCGCCGGTGGCGCTCAGCGCGGCGACCGCCTCCCGGTTGTTGACGAACAGATTGTCTTCACCCAGCTCCGCCATCAGGCCGGTGTGGTCGAGCACGTCGCGAACCTGTTTCTTGACGCCGGAGAGCGTCAGCCGCACGCCGCGCAGGCCCAGGTCACGGCGCAGGGTGGCCAGGGTGTCGGCGCCGGTGGCGTCCATGGCGTTCATCGCCGAGGCGCAGATCAGCACCACCCGGATCTCCGGTTCGGCGCGCAGTCGCTCGCGGATAAAGCGGTCCAGCAGCGGCGCGGTGATGTAGGTCAGCGAAGCGTCCATGCGCAGCGCCAGCACCCCCGGCGCCACCGGCGGCAGGCCGTGCAGGGCACGGTCGCGCAGGGTGCCGGCGGCGTGCAGGCCCAGCTCGATCAGGCGCGGGTGCGAGCGGCGGTACAGGAAGAACAGGATCGACAGCAGGAAGCCGGTGAGTACCCCCCAGTGCAGGTAGGGCACCGAGGCCAGCGTAACCAGGAAGGTGGCGAGGCCGACCAGGCCGTCGTCCACCGAGGCCCGCCACAGGCGGACAAAGGCCATCGGGTCAAGCAGCCCGAATACCGGCACGATAATGATCGCCGCCAGGATCGCCCGGGGCAGGTGTTGCAGGTAGCCGGTGAAAAACAGCAAACACAGCAGGGTGCAGAGGGCCGCGAACAGCGCCGACCAACCGCTGGTGGCGCCCACATAGCGATTCAGCGCGGTACGGGAAAACGAGCCGCTTACCGGGAAGGCGCCGCTCAGGCCGCTGGCCACCTTGGCCAGCCCCTGGCCGACCAGCTCCTGGTTCTGGTTCCACAGCCGCCCGTCCGGCGACGGCAGCGACCGGGCGCTGGACATCGCCTCGGTGAAGCTGATCAGCGCGATGATCACCGCCGCCGGCAACAGCGAGCGATGCTGCTCCATGGTCAGGGCGTCGGGCCACTGCAGCACCGGCAGGCCCGAGGGGACGGTCCCCACCACGTCGCCGCCCAGCGCCTGAAAGCCCAGCCAGGCGCTGAGTGCGATGCCCAGCACGCACACCAGCAGGACGCCGGGAAAGCGCGGCAGGGTACGCTTCTGCAGCCATAACAGCAGTAAGGCGCTGGGCCCGAACACCAGGGTCCATAACCAGGCGGCGTCGGGGTGCAGGCCGTGGTCGGCCAGTTGTCTGAGCGCCGGGAGCAGTCCCTCACCGGAGAGGCCCAGCAGGGCGGGCAGCTGCGACACCAGAATGATCAGCGCGGCGGCGTTCAGAAAGCCGGTGATCACCGCGTTGGAGACGAAGTTGGCGATCACGCCGAGCCGCAGCGCGCCGAGCAGGAACTGGATAACGCCGGCGTAGAGGGCGAGCCAGATCGCCAGGGTCACCCAGTGCGGGCTCTCCGGCTCCGCCATCGGCGCCAGGGCCGCGTAGGTGAGCAGGCTGGTCAGCGCCACCGGACCCACCGCCAGCAGTGAAGACGACCCCCAGAGAATGCCGATGATGCCGGGCAGCAGGGCGGCATAGAGACCGGTGATCGGCGGCATCCCGGCGAGGGTGGCGTAGGCGATCGCCTGCGGAATCAGCACCAGACCCACGGTGATACCCGCGACCGCGTCCTTGCGCAGCGCCGGCCCGGTGGGACGGGGCCATTGCAGGAAGGGCAACACAGCTTGGATCCAGGACGTCATTAAAAAAAGCTCCGCAGGCCGCTCGCCGGGGCGCCTGGACGCGGTGAGCGTCGGCGCGGCAGGAAAATTTAATGGTACTAAATTATTTTTGCCGCTTGAAGCGCGAGCAGGGTCCGGAAACAAAAAAACCCGGGCGGGGCCCGGGTTTTTCGGTGTTGGTGGAGGCGGGGGGGATCGAACCCCCGTCCGCCAGCAATCCGCCTGTAGATCTACATGCTTAGTCGTGTCTATTGATTTAAGTGGCTGCGGCCCGACAGACAGGGCGCAGTCACCGAGTCCCTAAAGGTTTTAACAGCGCCATCCGGGACGGACTTTGCTGCGAGCCTGTGTAGCGATGCTCGCCTCACTTCCCCACAGGCTGGGTCGTTTGGCGATAAGCAGGGTTTAAGCTGCTAGTGCGTAAGTATCGTCGTTTGCGATTACTTTAATGTGCCACAAGGTATTTACGAGCATTGCGACGCTACTCGACATGCACCACAGGTTTCTTTACCGGCGTCGAATCCATGTCGCCCCCTGTTGCGGTCATTGTAGGAGATGGGGACGCGGAAGTCGAAGACAAGAGGGTGGTGTTTTTCGCTATAACAGTGCTTTACAAATATTGTCCGACAATCAAACCGGCTGATATGGGTTTGTCATATTGAGGGTGCATCATCGGGGCTGTGTCGCAGTGGATGCGACCACAATGAGCCATTCATTGAGGAGTGGAAACGATGAAGACGATCAACCATCTTTGGGCGCCGGTGGCGGCGCACCCGCTGCTGGCCCGGACCCTGCAACTGGTGCTGACTCTGGCCCTGTACGCCGGCGGTGCTTACGCGGTCGCTCTGGTGAGCGGCGACGCGCGCATCCCGCTGGTGCTGTACGCGGTGTACTTCCTGCCCGCGGTGCTGCGGTCCTGGTTGCAGTTCTACTGGCGCCTGCGTGATGACGTGAAGTCGCTGGGCGGACACCGCGGCAAGACCAACAAGGCGCTCTAGGGCGCCTCGAACGGACGCTTCCGCCGGCTCAGCGCTGGCGGAGGATGCGCTGTTTCTGCCGTTTCCAGTCGCGCTCGCGTTCGGTGGCGCGCTTGTCGAACTTCTGTTTGCCCTTGGCCAGGGCGATGTCCAGTTTCACCAGGCCGCGCTTCCAGTGCAGGTTCACCGGCACGCAGGTGAAGCCGTCCTTTTGCACGCCACTGAACAGCCGCGCCAGCTCCTTGCGGTGCAGCAGCAGCTTGCGGGTGCGCTGGGGGTCCGGCACGGAGTGGGTGCTGGCGGTGGGCAGGGGCTCTATCCGGGCGCCGAACAGGAACGCCTCGCCCTCCTTGAGCATCACGTAGGATTCGGTCAGGTTGCCCTTGCCCTCACGCAGCGCCTTCACCTCCCAGCCTTGCAACGACAGGCCGGCCTCGAAGAATTGTTCCAGGTGATAGTCGAAGCGCGCTTTGCGGTTTTGCGCAATGGCGTTCGGAGACGATTGTTTTTTCGGTTTGCCCATGGGGCGGCGATTATAGAGAGTGGCCGCGGCCCTGGCGAGGGCCGTGGCACTTGTTTCTGCGCCCGGGCGGGTAAGCGGTTACGTACCCGCGCTTGAGCGGCCTGGCGAAAATCAAGACAATGGCCCGATTGCGTCGAGGGGTAAGTTGCCGATGAAGAAGGAATACAAGCCGGTCCACGGTATGTGGACCAGCCGGTGGGTCTTTATTCTCGCCGCCACGGGCTCCGCCGTGGGATTGGGTAATATCTGGCGGTTTCCCTACATCACCGGGGAGTACGGCGGTGGCGCCTTCGTGGTGCTTTATCTGCTCTGCATCGCCCTGATGGGGATTCCGATCATGGTGGCGGAAGTGATGCTCGGCCGCCGTGGCGGCCTGAGCCCGATCCACACCATGTCGAAGCTGGCGGAGCAGAGCAAGGTGACGCGCCGCTGGGCGGGCATCGGTTACCTGGGCGCGTTGTCGGGCTTTTTGATCCTGTCTTTCTATTCCGCGGTGGCCAGCTGGGCGCTGATCTATGTCTGGGAAGCGGCCCAGGGCGTGTTCCAGGGCATCACGGCGGTGCAGTCCAAGGCGCACTACGAGGACATGCTGGCCAATCCCTGGCTGCTGCTGGGCTCTCACACCCTGTTCATGGTGATCACCATGGGCGTGGTGGCGCTGGGCGTGAAACAGGGCCTGGAGCGCGCCGTGCGCGTGCTGATGCCGGTGCTGTTCGCGCTGCTGGTGGTGCTGATCGGCTATGCCTCCACCACGCCGGGTTTCGCCGAAGGCGTGGGTTTCCTGTTCGCGTTCGATTTCTCCAAGCTGTCCGGCGAGGCGGTGATCGTGGCGCTGGGCCAGGCGTTTTTCACCCTGAGCCTGGGGATGGGCGCGATCATGGCCTACGGCGCTTACATGCCCCGCGAGATCAAGGACAAGAGCGGCCGTTCTCGGCCGGTGTCCATTGTCTCCTCGGTGGTCACCATCGCCGTGCTGGACACCCTGGTGGCGCTGGGCGCCGGCCTGGCCATGTTCCCGCTGCTGTTCACCGGCGGTCTGGAAGTCGGCCAGGGGCCGGGCATGATGTTCGTGACCCTGCCGCTGGCGTTCGGGCAGATGCCCGGCGGGCTGCTGTTCGGCACCCTGTTCTTCGTGCTGGTGGTGTGCGCGGCCTGGAGCTCCTCGATTTCCCTGGGCGAGCCGATGGCCGCCTGGCTGGTGGAGCGCGGTCTGGGGCGCGGCACGGCGGCGCTGGCGGTGGGTCTGGCGGCCTGGCTGCTGGGCGTCGGTTCGGTGCTTTCCTTCAACGTCTGGAAGGAGCATGAATTCCTGGTCGGCACCTTCTTCGACAATATCGAGTTCCTGTCCACCAGCGTCATGCTGCCGCTGGGCGGGCTGTTGATCGCCATCTTCGCCGGCTGGGTGATGAAGGAGACCCATGCCCGCAAGGAGCTGGCGATGAAGAGCTTCCCGCTCTATCTGATCTGGCGGGCGCTGGTGCGGGTGGTATCGCCGACGGCGGTGATCGCCCTGTTTATCTACTCCCTCTGGTCGGTGCTGGCGGCGGACGACGGCAGCGCCGAGGCCGGCGCCGACGGCGACCCGGTGGAACAAACCGCGCCCGCTGACCAGGAGACACGCTGATGGCCACGGATCGGCTGCATGTGGAGGTGGTCTACGCGCTGCCCGAGAAGCAGCGGCTGATCGCGCTGGACGTGCCCGCCGGGACCACCATGCTGGAGGCGGCCCGTGAGTCGGGCATCGCCGAGCATTTCGAGGGGCTGGATCTGGAGCGGGCCGCCATGGGCGTGTTCGGCAAGGCGGAGCCGGCGCCGGCGCAGCGGGTGCTGATGGACGGTGAGCGTGTGGAAATCTACCGGCCGCTGAAGATCGACCCCAAGGCGGCGCGCAAGGCCCGCGCGCAGCGGGCCGGCAAGGACTAGCTGCGCGGGATCGGTACCGAGGTGGCGTCCGGGGTGGTCTGGGTGCCCGGGTCCGGGGCCGGATCGTTGAGCGGCTCCGGATCGACCACGTTGTCTTCCTTGCGGTCGCGGGCGCGCTGCTCCAGCTCCCGGTCGCGCCGGCCGGAGGTGCGCTCACGCACGTTTTCCACCGGCTCGCCGTCGTAGTGGCTGTACTGGCCCCCTTCGAAGAACACCACGATCTGCTGTTCCACGGTTTCCGCGTTACCGGTCTGGTAATGCAGTAAATAGAACCAGGTGTCCGGCGTGAACGGGTCGGTCAGCGTTGGCGGACCGAGCACGAAACGCACCTGTTCCGGCGTCATTCCCGGCTCCAGGTCGGCGAGCATCTCCCCGGTAACCACGTTACCCTGAGGAATATCAATACGATATACCCCCGGGAAGCGCAGGGAACTGCAACCGGCCAGCAGGACGGTCAATAACAGCGATAGTGCAATGAACCTTGGCATGGTGTTTCGACTTGGCATAATGTTCGGGCGATAATACAGACTTGGCAACAGGGGACAAGGTTCCCGAGAGAACCGGACATCCTCCACGGCGGCATACGGAGCAAAGACATTGGATAATCAGGATCTTAGAAAAGCGGGTCTGAAGGTGACCCTGCCGCGGATGAAAATTCTGCAGCAGCTGGAATCCTCCGAAGAACGCCATCTCAGCGCCGAGGACATCTACAAGGCTTTAATGGATACCGGCGAGGACGTGGGCCTGGCCACGGTTTACCGGGTGCTGACCCAGTTCGAGCAGGCCGGCATCGTGCTGCGCCACAATTTCGAGGGCGGCTCCGCCGTATTCGAGCTGGCCGATGAAGAGCACCACGACCATATGGTGTGCATGGAGACCGGCGAAGTGGTGGAGTTCATGGACGAAGAGATCGAGAACCGCCAGCACATGATCGCCGAGAAGCACGGCTACGAAATCGTCGATCACTCCCTGGTTCTCTACGTCAAACCGAAGGGCAAAAAGCGCTGACAGAGGCGCCGGGCCCCCTCTCTAGGCCACCCGCTGACCCTTGTCCAGCATCTCGCGGGCATGGGTGAGGGTGGACTCCGTAATCTCAACGCCGCCCAGCATGCGGGCCACTTCCTCCACCCGGGCCCCGGTATCCAGGCTCTGGATGCGGGTATGGGTGGTGTCCTTGCCCTGAATCTTGTGCACCTGCCAGTGCTGGTGCCCCTGGGCGGCGACCTGCGGCTGGTGAGTGATGCACAGCACCTGGGCGTGCTCGCCCAGTTCGCGCAGCAGGCGGCCGACGATCTCCGCCACGCCACCGCCGACCCCCACGTCCACCTCGTCGAAGACCAGGCTGGGCACGGTCAGGTTGCGCGCGCAGATCACCTGAATCGCCAGGCTCACCCGCGACAGCTCGCCGCCGGAGGCCACCTTGGCCAGGGCCCGTAGCGGCTGCCCCGGGTTGGCGGAAAAGCGGAACTCCACCTCTTCCAGGCCGTCCGGCCCGGGTTTGCTCTCTTCCAGCACGGTTTCCAGGCGCGCCGCCTTCATGCCCAGCGCCTTGAGCTGCTTCTGGATTTGCTGGGTCAGGCGGGTGCCGGCCTCCCGGCGGCGCCGGCCCAGGGCGCGGGCGCTTTCCATATAGGTTTCGCGGGCCGTCTGCTCGGCGGCGGCGAGCGCTTCCAGATGCTCGTCGAAATGCTCCAGGGTGTTCGCTTCCTCGGCCAGCTTGCGGTGGTGCTCAATCAGTTCCTCGGGGCGCAGGCGGTGTTTGCGCGCCAGCGTGTAGGTCTGGTCGAGCCGTTCTTCCACCTGGCTGAGACGCTGCGGGTCCAGATCCAGCTTTTCCAGATAATGGCGCAGGTCGTCGGCGGCGGCCTCCACCTGCAGGCGGGCGGATTCCACCGTGTCAAAAACCGTGGCCAGGGCGTCGTCGCTGCGGCGCGCCTCTTCCACCCAGTGGCTGACCTGGCCGAGCTGATCGTTGCAGGTGCCCTCGTCGCCGTCGTAAAGGGCGGTGACCGCCTGCTGGCAGAGCCGTATCAGCGCTTCCGCGTTGCCCAGGCGCTGCTGCTCCTGTTCCAGTTCCGGCAGCTCCCCTTCGCTGAGCGCCAGGGCGTCCAGCTCCTCGAGCTGAAAACGCAGCAGTTCCTGCCGCTCGGTTTGCTCGCGGGCGCCGGCCAGTGCCTGGTCGTGGGCGCGGCGGGCCTTCTGCCAGGCGCGCCAGTGCTCGCGCACCTGCTCCGCCTGGGCGCCGGCCTCGGCGAAGTTGTCCAGTAACTGGCGGTGGGTTTCCTTGCGCAGCAGCGCCTGGTGCTCATGCTGGCTGTGGATGCTGATCAGCATCTCGCCGAGCTCCCGGACCTCGGTGAGCGGCGTGGGGGTGCCGTTGATGTAGGCCCGCGAGCGGCCGTCCGCGCGCACCGTGCGGCGCAGCAGGCATTCGTTGCCGTTGTCCAGTTCCCGCTCGCCCAGCCAGGCCCGGGCCGCCGGGTTGTCGGCCACATCGAAGGTTGTGAGCACTTCCGCGCGGTCGCAGCCGGGGCGCACCACGGCGCTGTCGGCCCGTTCACCCAGGGTCAACGACAGAGCGTCGATGATCACCGACTTGCCGGCGCCGGTCTCGCCGCTGATCACGGTAAGGCCGGGCTCGGGCTCCAGCTCGAGCTGGTCGACGGTGGCGAAGTGGCGAACGCTGAGGTGCGTGAACATGGACTGTCCTTTTGGCCAGTAGTGAGTCGATATTAGGCGATTCCGGCGGCCAGTGTAAGCCCCGTTTCTGGACGACGGTGCGTCGGTGTGCGGAGAATGGCCCTTCCGTGGTTATACTGAGGCTTCATCACGGGTAATAGAAGTATGGCCAAGTTGGAATTGAACGAACGCAAACAACGGTTGCTGATGGCGCTGGTGGAGCGCCACATCCGCCACGGCCAGCCGGTGGGCTCCAAGACCCTGGCCACCGGCAGCGGCCTGGCGGTCAGCCCGGCCACCATCCGTAACCTGATGGCGGAACTGGAAGACATGGGGTTGCTGGCCAGCCCCCATACCTCCGCCGGCCGGGTGCCCACCGAACGCGGCTACCGGCTTTACGTGGACACCCTGTTGGCGTCCAGCACCATGGAGCGCCCGGATAACGCCCGCCTGCGCGACGAGCTGCGCCAGATGCTGGCACCGGACCAGTCGCCCGAGGCGCTGGTCTCCCAGGCCTCGCGCAGCCTGGCGGAACTGACCCGCATGGCGGGCCTGGTGGCGGTGCCGCGCCGTGACGTGACCACCCTGCGGCAGGTGGAGTTTCTGCCCCTTTCCGGCCAGCGGGTGCTGGTGGTGCTGGTGGTCAACCGCTCCGAGGTGCAGAACCGCATTATCCAGACCAGCCGGGACTACACCGAGGTGGAGCTGCGCCAGGCCGCCAACTACATCAACAAGACCTACGCCGGCTGCGACCTGGACAATATCTGCGAGGGGCTGCTGAGCACCATGGACGCGGACCGCGCGCAGATGGACGTGCTCATGCAGGCGACCATGGACATCGCCGGCAAGGCGCTGCGCCAGGACCGCAAGGACTCCGATTACGTGGTGTCCGGGGAATCCAATCTGCTGGAAGGCGGCCAGATGGACAGCATCGAGAAGGTCCGCGATCTGTTCGACGCCTTCAACCGCAAGCGCGACATCCTGCATTTGCTGGAACGCAGCATGAAAGCGGACGGCGTGCAGATCTTCATCGGCCGCGAGTCCGGCTACCAGCCGTTCGAGGAGTACTCCCTGGTCTCCGCGCCCTACAAGGTCGACAACGGCCCGGTGGGCGTCCTGGCGGTGGTCGGCCCCACCCGCATGGACTACGAGAAGGTGATTCCCACCGTGGACATCACCGCCCGCATCCTCTCCGCCGCGCTTACCCAACTCTGAGAAAAGTTAAGAGTGAACAGTGAACAGTTAATAGCGAAGACCCCGCGGGCCGCCGGCTGCGGGCCTGTCGGAGGGCCGAGTGCCCTCGAAAAGCCGGCGCGGGCACGGCCTTTACGAGGCACCACGCTCGCCCGCGCACTATTAACTATTCACTGTTAACTGTTCACCGCCTCCCCTTCTTCCCTTGAATCCGGCGCTGCCGTTCCCATATCTTTGCCCGCTTTCCCAGAATTCGGGACGTGTGGAGTGGATATGAGCGAACAGGACAAGCAACAACAGAACGAACAACAGGCTGAGGCCCGGGACGAGCAGGTTGCCCGCGAGGAGCACCAGGACGCGTCCGAGGCGGAGCCCGTGACCGGGGACGTGGAGTCCGCGGCGGAGCAGGCTTCGGAGCCGGAACAGCCGTCCGTGGAGGAAGAGCTGGTGCAAACGCAGGAACGGCTCGCCAAGGTTGAGAAGGCGCTGGCCGAGGCCGATATCCGGGCCCAGGCCGAGATGCAGAATGTGCGCCGCCGCGCCGAGCGGGACGTGGAAAGCGCCCACAAGTTCGCGCTGGAAAAGTTCGCCGGTGACATCCTCACCGTGGCGGACAGCCTGGAACGGGGTCTGGCGACCCTGGACCCGCAGGACGAAGCGCTGAAGCCGGCCCGTGAAGGGCTGGAGCTCACCCTGAAGGTGCTGCTCGATGTGTTCGCCAAGTACAACCTGGAACAGATCGACCCGCAGGGCGAGCCGTTCAATCCGGAGCACCACGAAGCCATGACCATGATTCCGGCCCCCGATGTGGAGCCCAACTCCGTGGTCGAGGTGCTGGAAAAAGGCTACCAACTCAACGGCCGTCTGATCCGTCCGGCCCGGGTGGTGGTCAGCAAGGCCTGAGAGCGCCTGCCAAGGGCTCTTGAAAAGAACACGCCAGCCGCCATATAGCTGGCAAGTCAAACAGTTTCAGCCGTCCGGGCGGTCATTCGAGGCCCGGACCGTGTGAAGGAGAAGGAATCGTTATGGGTAAGATTATCGGTATTGACCTGGGTACCACCAACAGCTGTGTCGCTGTTATGGAAGGGGACAAAACCAAGGTTATCGAGAACGCCGAGGGCGCGCGCACGACGCCGTCCATCATCGCCTACACCGAGGACAACGAGGTCCTCGTCGGCCAGGCGGCCAAGCGTCAGGCGGTCACCAACCCGACCAACACCCTGTACGCGGTGAAGCGTCTGATCGGCCGTCGTTTCGAGGACGAAGTGGTCCAGAAGGACATCAAGATGGTGCCCTACACGATCACCAAGGCCGACAACGGCGACGCCTGGGTGGAAGTGAAAGGCGAGAAGATGGCGCCGCCGCAGATCTCCGCGCAGGTCCTCAAGAAGATGAAGAAGACCGCGGAAGACTATCTCGGTGAGGAAGTCACCGAGGCGGTGATCACCGTGCCGGCCTACTTCAACGATTCCCAGCGCCAGGCCACCAAGGACGCCGGCCGCATTGCCGGTCTCGAGGTCAAGCGGATCATCAACGAGCCCACCGCCGCGGCCCTGGCCTATGGCCTGGACAAGAAAGGCGGTGATCGCACCATCGCGGTCTACGACCTGGGTGGCGGTACCTTCGATATCTCCATCATCGAAATCGCCGAAGTGGACGGTGAGCACCAGTTCGAAGTGCTGGCCACCAACGGCGACACCTTCCTGGGTGGCGAGGACTTCGACCTGGCGATCATTAATTACCTGGCCGACCAGTTCAAGAAGGACTCCGGCATCGACCTGGGCGGCGACGCCCTGGCCATGCAGCGTCTGAAGGAAGCGGCCGAGAAAGCCAAGATCGAGCTGTCCTCCGCCGAGCAGACCGAGGTCAACCTGCCGTACATCACCGCTGACCAGAGCGGTCCCAAGCACCTGGTGGTGAAGCTGACCCGGGCCAAGCTGGAGTCCCTGGTCGAGCAGCTGGTGACCCGCTCCCTGGAGCCGTGCAAGACCGCGATCAAGGATGCCGGTGTGAAAACCTCCGACATCACCGACGTGATCCTGGTGGGCGGTCAGACCCGCATGCCCATGGTGCAGAAGAAGGTGGCCGAATTCTTCGGTAAGGACGCCCGCAAGGACGTCAACCCGGACGAAGCCGTGGCCATCGGCGCCGCCATCCAGGGCGCGGTACTGGCCGGCGACGTCAAGGACGTGCTGCTGCTGGACGTGACCCCGCTGACCCTGGGTATCGAAACCATGGGTGGCGTGATGACGCCGCTGATCGAGAAGAACACCACCATCCCGACCAACGCGTCGCAGGTGTTCTCCACCGCCGACGACAACCAGACCGCGGTGACCGTGCACGTGCTGCAGGGCGAGCGTAAGCAGGCCAACCAGAACAAGTCCCTGGGCCAGTTCAACCTGGAAGACATTCCGCCGGCACCGCGCGGCGTGCCGCAGATCGAAGTGACCTTCGACATTGACGCCAACGGCATCCTGCACGTGGGCGCCAAGGACAAGGCCACCGGCAAGGAACAGACCATTCAGATCAAGGCGTCTTCCGGCCTGTCCGACGACGAAGTGGATCAGATGGTCAAGGACGCCGAGGCCCACGCCGACGAGGACAAGAAGTTCGAGGAGCTGGTGCAGGCGCGTAACCAGGGCGACCACCTGGTGCACGCCACCCGCAAGACCCTCGAGGAAGCCGGCGACAAGGCCTCCGAAGAGGAAAAAGAGGCCATCAACAAGGCCATCGGCGAGCTCGAGGAAGCGCTCAAAGGCAGTGACAAGGACGACATCGACGCCAAGACCAAGGCGCTCACCGAAGCGTCCGGCAACCTGGCTCAGAAGATGTACGCCGAAGCGCAGCAAGCCGAAGGCGGTGAGGCCGGCGCCGGCGAGCAGCAGAAGTCCGGCGATGATGTGGTCGACGCTGAGTTCGAGGAAGTGGACGACGATAAGAAGAAGTGAGGGCGTCGGACGCCAGGCGTCCGATGTCGGACCAGCAGCGCCGGGCCCCAGGGTCCGGCGTCTTAGCTTAAAGTCGACGTTGAATAAAGCGGACCCATTATGTCCAAACGAGATTATTACGAAGTGCTGGGGGCCTCCAAGGACGCCAGCCAGCAGGATCTGAAAAAAGCCTACCGCCGCCTGGCAATGAAATACCATCCGGACCGCAACCCGGATGACCAGGAAGCGGTGGCCAAGTTCAAGGAGGCCAAAGAGGCCTACGAAGTGCTCTCCGACGAGCAGAAGCGGGCCGCCTACGACCAGTTCGGCCACGCCGGCGTCAACGGCCAGGCCGGTGGCGGCGCCGGGGCCGGTGGCTTCGGCGGTGGCGGCTTCGGCGATATTTTCGGAGATATCTTCGGCGATATCTTCGGCGGCGGTGGGGGCCGTCGCGGTCCGGCCCGCGGCGCGGACCTGCGCTACACCCTGGAGCTGAGCCTGGAGCAGGCGGTGCACGGCTGTGAGGAAAAGATCCGCGTGCCCAGCTGGGACCCCTGCGAGGTCTGTGACGGCTCCGGCGCCAAGGCCGGCGAGCAGCCGGTGACCTGCCCGACCTGCGCGGGCATGGGTCAGGTGCGCATGCAGCAGGGCTTCTTCACGGTCCAGCAGGCCTGCCCCACCTGCCACGGCGAAGGTCGCGTGATCGAGAATCCCTGCGACCACTGCGGCGGCCAGGGCCGGGTGCAGAGCACCAAGACCCTGTCGGTGAAGATCCCCGCCGGTGTCGATACCGGCGACCGTATCCGTCTGGCCGGCAAAGGCGAGGCGGGCATGCAGGGCGCGCCGCCCGGGGATCTGTACGTGCAGGTGGCGGTGCGGCCGCACAATATCTTCACCCGCGAGGGCGAAAACCTGCATGTGGAAGTGCCGGTCAGCTTCGTCGACGCGAGCCTGGGCGGTGAGCTGGAAGTGCCGACCCTCAACGGCCAGGTGAAATTGAAGGTGCCGCCGGAAACGCAGACCGGCAAGCTGTTCCGTCTGCGCGGTAAGGGCGTGACCCCGGTGCGCGGGGGCCCGCCCGGCGACCTGCTGTGCAAAGTGGTGGTGGAGACTCCGGTCAAGCTGTCCAGCGAGCAGAAGGATCTGCTGCGCCGGTTCCAGGACTCCATGGATAAGGGCGGCGAGCGGCACAACCCCCGCCGCACCAGCTGGTTCGAGGGTGTGAAGCGCTTCTTTGAAGGCCTGTGAGGCGCTACCTTGTGATGAAACTGAACAGCGGGCAAACGTGATGAAAGTAGGCATTATCGGCGCCGCCGGGCGCATGGGCCGGATTCTGATGGAGGCCACCCTGGCCAACCCCGACACCGAGCTGGCGGCGGCCGTGGACGTGCCCGGCTCCAGCCTGATCGGCGTCGACGCCGGTGAGCTGATGGGGCAGGCGCGCCTGGGCGTGACCCTGGCGGACAATCTGGAACAGGTCGCCGGCGACGCCGACGTGTTCATTGATTTCACCGTCCCCGAGGCCACCGCGCGCAACGTGGAAATCTGCCGCGCCGCCGGTACCCGGCTGGTGATCGGCACCACCGGGCTGAGCGCGGACCAGCAAGCGGCTCTGCGCGACGCCGCCGAGGAGGTCGCGATCTGTTTCGCGCCCAATTACTCGATCGGCGTGAATCTGTGCTTCAAGCTGCTGGAAACCGCCGCTCGGGTGCTCGGCGACGAGGTGGACATCGAGGTGATCGAGGCCCACCACCGTCATAAGATCGATGCGCCCTCGGGCACCGCCCTGCGCATGGGCGAGGTGGTGGCGCAGACGCTGGGCCGCGACCTGGACCAGTGCGCGGTCTACGGCCGCGAAGGCCGCACCGGCGAACGCGACCGCCAGACCATCGGTTTCGAGACCATCCGCGCCGGTGACATTGTCGGCGAGCACACGGTGCTGTTCGCCGCCGACGGCGAACGGGTGGAAATCACCCATAAGGCGTCCAGCCGCATGTCGTTCGCGCGCGGCGCCGTGCGGGCCGCGGTATGGCTGTCCGAACAGCCCAAAGGCCTGTTCGATATGCAGGATGTGCTGGGTCTGGCCGGCGAAAGTGCCGGTTGGGGCAAACGTTAGGGCAGTCTCGGCGTGACAGCGTGCTGTGAACGTCCTAAAATACGGCCCTGCCCAAGATGGGCGAGCGGGCGGCCGAGTGAAGATGTGTATTTCCTGAAAAGCGAGGTGGAGCAATCCATCTCGCTTTTTTGCGAACCCTGCCAAACGGTTGCGGTAATGCACGGCCCCCGCCACCGATCTCCCAAGTCCCTATCCGCCAGGAGGTTGCGTTGACGGTACCCGCCATACTAGCTCTGGAAGATGGAAGCCTCTTTCGGGGTGTCGCCATTGGCGCCACGGGTGAAACCGTGGGTGAAGTGGTGTTCAACACCGCCATGACCGGCTATCAGGAAATTCTCACCGATCCGTCTTATGCCAAGCAGATCGTGACCCTGACCTATCCACACATCGGCAATACCGGGGTGAACCCGGAAGACGATGAATCCGATCGCGTCTGGGCCGCCGGCCTGGTGATACGTGATCTCACTCTCACCGTGAGCAACTGGCGCGCCCAGGAGACCCTGCCTGAGTACCTCAAGGCCCGGGGCATCGTCGCCATCGCCGACATCGACACGCGCCGGCTGACGCGCATTCTGCGTGACAAAGGCGCCCAGAACGGCTGCATTCTGGCCGGCGACGATGTGGACGAAGCCCGCGCGCTGGCCGCCGCCCGCGACTTCCCCGGTCTCAAAGGCATGGACCTGGCCAAGGAAGTCAGTGTGAAAGCGCCCTATCAGTGGAAAGAGGGCACCTGGGACCGGGCCGAAGGACACCGGGAACAGAGTGATACCCGCTACCACGTGGTGGCCTACGATTACGGCTGCAAGCGCAATATTCTGCGCATGCTGGCGGATCGTCATTGCAAGCTCACCGTGGTGCCGGCGCAAACACCCGCCGCCGAGGTGCTGGCGATGAAGCCCGACGGTGTGTTCCTGGCCAACGGCCCCGGGGATCCGGAGCCCTGCGATTACGCGATCACCGCGATCCGCGAGATCCTGGACACCGGGCTGCCGGTATTCGGCATCTGCCTGGGGCACCAGCTGCTCGGCCTGGCCAGCGGCGCGCGCACCCTGAAGATGAAGCACGGCCACCACGGCGCCAACCATCCGGTGAAGAACCTGGAAGACGGCACGGTGATGATCACCAGCCAGAACCACGGTTTCGCGGTGGACGAAAACACGCTGCCCGACAACGTCAAGACCACCCATGTGTCGTTGTTCGACGGCTCCCTGCAGGGGATCCACCGTACCGATGTGCCGGCGTTCAGCTTCCAGGGCCACCCGGAAGCGAGCCCGGGGCCGCACGACTGCGCTCCGCTGTTCGATCATTTCATCGAACTGATGGAGGCCCGCGCCAACGCCGGCTGATAACAGGAAACACGGGCGGCGCGGCCGCCCGAAGCGTCCGGCCCTGACGTCGGACCCAAGCGAAACGCTCGAATCTGGACGGTTACTCAGACATGCCTAAACGGACTGATATTCAAAGCATCCTCATCATTGGCGCCGGTCCGATCGTGATCGGCCAGGCCTGCGAGTTCGACTACTCCGGTGCCCAGGCGTGCAAGGCCCTGCGCGAGGAAGGCTTCCGGGTGATTCTGGTGAATTCCAACCCGGCCACCATCATGACCGATCCGGCCATGGCCGACGCCACCTACATCGAACCCATCACCTGGGAAACGGTGGCCAAGATCATTGAGCGCGAGCGTCCGGACGCGCTGCTGCCCACCATGGGCGGCCAGACCGCGCTGAACTGCGCGCTCGATCTGGAGCGCCACGGCGTTCTGGACAAATTCGGTGTCGAGATGATCGGCGCCAACGCCGACACCATCGACAAGGCCGAGAACCGCGACCGCTTCGACAAGGCGATGAAGAACATCGGCCTGGAGTGCCCCAAGGCGAAGATCGCCAAAACCATGGAGGAAGCCTGGGAGATCCAGCAGGAGCTGGGCTTTCCGTCCATTATCCGGCCGTCGTTCACGATGGGCGGCTCCGGCGGCGGGGTGGCGTACAACAAGGAAGAGTTCGAGGAAATCTGTACCCGCGGTTTCGACCTGTCGCCCACCCACGAGCTGCTGATCGACGAATCGCTGCTGGGCTGGAAAGAGTACGAGATGGAGGTTGTCCGCGATAAGAACGACAACTGCATCATCGTTTGCACCATCGAGAACTTCGACCCGATGGGCGTGCACACCGGTGACTCGATCACCGTGGCGCCGGCGCAGACGCTCACCGACAAGGAGTTCCAGGTGATGCGCGACGCCTCCCTGGCGGTGCTGCGCGAGATCGGCGTGGAAACCGGCGGCTCCAACGTGCAGTTCGGCATGTGCCCGGACACCGGCCGCATGGTGGTGATTGAAATGAACCCGCGGGTGTCGCGCTCCTCGGCGCTGGCCTCCAAGGCCACCGGCTTCCCGATCGCCAAGGTGGCCGCCAAGCTGGCGGTGGGCTACACCCTCGATGAGCTGCAGAACGAGATCACCGGCGGTGCCACCCCGGCCTCCTTCGAGCCGTCCATTGATTACGTGGTCACCAAGATTCCGCGCTTCAACTTCGAGAAGTTCGCCGCCGCCGATCCGGTGCTCACCACGCAGATGAAATCCGTGGGCGAGGTGATGGCCATCGGCCGCAACCTGCAGGAGTCCCTGCAGAAGGCGATGCGCGGGCTGGAAACCGATTCCGTGGGCTTCGATCCCAAGATCGACCTGAACGCGCCGGACGCCTCCGAGCGCATCGCCCAGTTGCTGTCGACGCCGGGCCCGGAGCGTATCTGGATTGTCGGCGACGCCTTCCGCAGCGGCCTGAGCGTGGACGATGTCTTCCACATCACCCAGATCGACCGCTGGTTCCTGGTGCAGATCGCCGACCTGATCGCCGAAGAGCAGCGGCTTGAGCCGGGCAGCTTCAGCGAACTGGACAAGGCACGCCTGTACGCGCTCAAGCGCAAGGGCTTCTCCGACGCGCGCCTGGCGCAGCTGCTTGGCGTCAAGGAGGCGGATGTGCGCGCCAAGCGCCGCGAGCTGGGCGTGCAGCCGATCTTCAAGCGGGTCGACACCTGCGCCGCCGAGTTCGCCACCAGCACCGCCTACATGTACTCCAGCTACGACGAGGAGTGCGAATCGAACCCCTCCGACCGTGACAAGATCATGGTGATCGGCGGTGGCCCCAACCGTATCGGCCAGGGCATCGAGTTCGATTACTGCTGCGTGCACGCCGCCTTCGCCATGAAGGACGACGGTTACGAGACCATCATGATCAACTGCAACCCGGAGACCGTCTCCACGGATTACGACACCTCCGACCGGTTGTACTTCGAGCCCGTCACCCTGGAGGACGTGCTCGCCATCGTCGATATGGAAAAGCCCAAGGGCGTGATCGTGCAGTACGGCGGCCAGACGCCGCTGAAGCTGGCCCGCGACCTGCAGGCCGCCGGCGTGCCGATCATCGGCACCAGCCCGGACGCCATCGACGAGGCGGAAGACCGTGAGCGTTTCCAGCACATGGTCAACAAGCTGGGCCTCAAGCAGCCGCCCAACCGCACCGCCCGTTCCATGGACGAAGGCATCAAGCTGGCCGAGGAAATCGGTTACCCGCTGGTGGTGCGTCCCTCCTATGTGCTCGGTGGCCGGGCCATGGAGATCGTCTACAACGAGGCGGAACTGCGCAGCTACATGAACAACGCGGTGAGCGTGTCCAACGACTCGCCGGTACTGCTGGACCGCTTCCTGGACGACGCCATCGAAGTGGACGTGGACGCCATCTGCGACGGCACCGACGTGGTGATCGGCGGCATCATGCAGCACATTGAACAGGCCGGCGTGCACTCCGGTGACTCCGCCTGCTCCCTGCCGCCTTACTCCCTGGGCAAGGAAGTGCAGGACGTAATGCGCGAGCAGTCCGCCGCCATGGCCCTGGAGCTGGGCGTGGTGGGCCTGATGAACGTGCAGTTCGCGGTCAAGGGCGAGGAAGTCTATGTGCTGGAAGTGAACCCGCGCGCCTCGCGCACGGTCCCCTACGTGTCCAAGTGCATCGGCGTGTCCCTGGCCAAGGTGGCGGCGCGCTGCATGGCCGGCACCTCGCTCAAGGCGCAGGGCTTCACCGAGGAAGTGACGCCGCGCCACTACTTCGTCAAGGAAGCGGTGTTCCCGTTCGCCAAGTTCCCCAAGGTGGACCCGATTCTCGGCCCGGAAATGAAGTCCACCGGCGAGGTGATGGGCATTGGCGCCACCTTCGCGGAAGCCTTCGGCAAGGCGTCCCTGGGCGCCGGCGAACGGCTGCCCGACGGCGGCACCGCCTTTATTTCGGTGCGCGACGCGGACAAGAACGCCGCCGTGGACGTGGCCCGTTCACTGATCCGCCATGGTTTCCGGCTGGTGGCCACGCGGGGCACCGCGCGCATGCTCTCCGAGGCCGGGCTGGACGTGAAGCCGGTCAATAAAGTACTGGAAGGGCGTCCGCATATCGTCGACATGATCAAGAACGACGAGGTGGACCTGATCGTCAACACCACCGAGGGCAAGCAAGCGATCCGCGATTCCTTCGCGATTCGCCGTTCCGCCCTGCAGCACAAGGTGTTCTATACCACCACCATTACGGCGGCCCACGCGGTTTGTCAGGCAATGGCCATCAGCGGCGAACCCGAAGTTCGCCGGCTGCAGGACCTGCACGCCGAAATGCATTAACCGTAAGTCGCCTCGGGGCCGTCCCCGGGGCGGGCCCAAGGAAGACATTAAGAGGTTAATACTATGCAACGTGTTCCCATGACCACCGCGGGCGCCGAGGCCCTGCGCAAGGAACTCGATCAGCTTAAAAAAGTGGACCGTCCGCGCATTTCCGCCGCCATCGCCGAAGCCCGCGAGCACGGCGACCTCAAGGAAAACGCCGAGTACCACGCGGCGCGCGAGCAGCAAGGGTTCTGTGAAGGCCGCATCCAGGACATTGAGAGCAAGCTGTCCAACGCGCAGATCATCGACATCACCAGCATCCAGAACACCGGCAAGGTGATCTTCGGTGTCACCGTGACCATCGTCGACGTGGACTCCGATGAAGAGAAGGTCTATCAGATCGTCGGCGACGACGAGGCGGACATCAAAAGCGGCAAGCTGAGTGTCAACTCACCCATCGCCCGCGGCCTGATCGGCCGGGAAGAGGGAGATACGGTGCAGATCGACACCCCCGGCGGCACCAAGGAATACGAGATCGACAAGGTCGAGCACCTGTAGGGCGCCGGCGCCTTCAGACGTTGGCGCGCAGTACGTTGGAGAGTTTCGGATCCGGCTTGGCGGCGGCCCGGTAGATCAGCGCGATATTACCAATGCGCTGGACCAGGTCGGCGTCGGTGCTTTCGCACAGGCTTTCCACCATGCCGGCGCGCTGCTCCCGGGTGGACGCATTGATCTTCACTTTGATCAGTTCGTGGTCCTCAAGGCGGCCTTCCAGTTCTTCCAGGAAGGTTTCCGTGAGGCCCTTGTCACCGGAAATCAGTACCGGCTTCAGATGGTGGCCGATACGGCGCAGGCGTTTCTTGTCCTGTTGGCTCAAAGGCATGGTGTTCTCCAAAAACGGAGCGCTATTCTAGGGAACCGGGGCGGTCCCCCGCAATCACCGCCTTGCGCCGTCTCCGGCGCCGGCAATCCAGGCGCGACTACCCAAGGCTATTATGGCGAAATCGAAAAGCAGCCAGCGCTGGCTCAAAGAGCACTTCGACGACCACTGGGTGACCCGCGCCCGGGCCGAGGGCTACCGCTCCCGGGCCAGCTTCAAACTGCTGGAAATCCACGAAAAGGACAAGCTGTTCCGCCCCGGCATGACGGTGCTCGACCTGGGCGCGGCGCCGGGCGGCTGGTCCCAGGTGGCCGGCCGCCTGGTTGGTTCACGGGGCACTGTCGTGGCCAGCGATATTCTCGCCATGGATGCGATCCCCGACGTCACCTTCGTACAGGGCGATTTCCGGGAGCAGGCGGTCTATGAGCAAATCGTGGCCCATCTCAATGGGCGGAAAGTCGACCTTGTATTGTCCGACATGGCCCCCAATATGAGTGGGAACAAGGCGGTGGATCTGCCGCGCTCCATGTACCTGGCCGAACTGGCCCTGGACATGGCGCTGAATGTTCTGGAACCCCGGGGCGCCTTTCTGGTCAAGGTGTTCCACGGCGAAGGGTTCGATCAGTACCGCAAGGCCCTGCAAGGCCATTTCCAGCGGGTGGTCAGTCGCAAACCGGCGGCCAGCCGACCGCGCTCTACCGAGGTGTACCAATTGGGGTCGCACCTGAAGTAGTGTAGAGTTGAAAGTCTGTCAGTACGCGCGAATGCGCCCAGTAAGGCGAGGTCTCCCTTGAACGACATGACCAAGAATATTGTGCTGTGGCTGGTGATCGCCGGGGTCCTCTATGTAGTGGCCTCCAGCATCAACACCCAGCCGACTCAGCAAATGCTGAACTACTCCGCGTTCATCGATAACGTGGAGAACGGCAATGTGGATCAGGTCACCATCGGTGACACCCGTATTTCCGGCCAGATGAACGACGGCACCCGCTTCGAGACCGTCAAGCCGCCGGCGATGGACACCAACCTGATTCCCACGCTGATCCAGAACGAAGTGGAAGTGACCGGTAAGGAACCCGAGCGTCAGGGCTTCCTGACCCAGCTGTTCCTGTCCGTGCTGCCGATTCTGCTGATCCTGGCGATCTTCATCTTCTTCATGCGCCAGATGCAGGGCGGCGGTAAAGGCGGCGGCGGGCCGATGACGTTCGGCAAGTCCAAGGCCCGCCTGATGGGCGAAGACCAGATCAAGACCACCTTCGCCGACGTGGCCGGCGTGGAAGAGGCCAAGGACGAAGTGCAGGAACTGGTCGAGTTCCTGCGTGATCCCGCCAAATTCCAGCGTCTTGGCGGCAAGATTCCCCGTGGTGTGCTGATGGTCGGCTCGCCGGGTACCGGTAAGACCCTGCTCGCCAAGGCCATCGCCGGCGAAGCCAAGGTGCCGTTCTTCAGCATTTCCGGCTCCGATTTCGTGGAAATGTTCGTCGGCGTGGGCGCGTCCCGGGTCCGTGACATGTTCGATCAGGCCAAGAAGCACGCCCCCTGCATCATCTTTATCGACGAGATCGACGCCGTCGGCCGCAGCCGTGGCGCCGGCCTGGGCGGCGGTCATGATGAACGCGAGCAGACCCTGAACCAGCTGCTGGTGGAGATGGACGGTTTCGACGACAACGACGGCGTGATCGTGATCGCCGCCACCAACCGTCCCGACGTGCTGGACCCGGCGCTGCTGCGCCCGGGCCGCTTCGACCGCCAGGTGACGGTGCCGCTGCCGGACATCCGTGGCCGTGAGCAGGTGCTCAAGGTGCACATGCGCCCGGTACCCATGTCCGAGGACGTGGACGCCTCGCTGATCGCCCGCGGCACGCCGGGCTTCTCCGGCGCGGACCTGGCCAATCTAGTCAATGAGGCGGCGCTGTTCGCGGCCCGCGCCAACAAGCGCGTGGTCTCCATGGAGGACTTCGAGAAAGCCAAGGACAAGATCCTGATGGGCGCCGAACGCCGCTCCATGGTGATGAGCGAGAAAGAGAAGCTGAACACCGCTTACCACGAGTCCGGCCACGCCATTGTCGGCCGGCTGGTGCCGGACCACGATCCGGTCTACAAGGTCAGCATCATCCCCCGTGGCCGCGCCCTGGGCGTGACCATGTACCTGCCCGAGGAAGACAAGTACTCGGTGTCCAAGCGGGCGCTGGAATCCTCCATCTGCTCGCTGTTCGGCGGCCGTATCGCCGAGGAGATGACGCTTGGCTTCGACGGTGTCACCACCGGGGCCTCCAACGACATCGAGCGGGCTACCAAAATGGCCCGGGCGATGGTCACCAAGTGGGGCCTGAGTGAAAAGATGGGCCCCCTGGCCTACGAGGAAGACGAGGGCGAAGTGTTCCTCGGCAAGCAGATGTCCCAGCGCAAGCACGTTTCCGAGCAGACCTCCGAGGAGATCGACCGGGAAGTGCGCGCCATCATCGACAGCTGTTACCACCGGGCCAAGGACCTGCTGGAAAGCAACCGCGAAAAGCTGGATCTGATGGCGGAAGCCCTGATGCAGTACGAAACCATCGACGCGGACCAGATCAGCGACATCATGTCCGGCCACAAGCCCCGTCCGCCGAAGGACTGGCGCGACCAGGGCCCCGGCCCCGGCGCCTCCGCCTCTTCGGACGAGTCCGGCGACGGTCAGACCGGCGACGACGCCATAGGCGGGCCCGCCAATACCCATTGATGATGGTTCGATGAACACCAACACGCTGAGCTGTGGGGCGCGGACACTGGATTTGTCCGCGCCCGTCGTTATGGGGGTCCTGAATGTGACCCCCGATTCGTTTTCCGACGGTGGCCGCTACACCTCCCTGGATGCCGCTCTGCGCCAGGCCGAGCAGATGCTCGCCGACGGCGCCGCGATCATCGACGTGGGCGGCGAGTCCACCCGGCCGGGCGCCGCGCCGGTCTCCGAGCAGCAGGAGCTGGACCGGGTGATCCCGGTGGTGGAGGCCCTGCACCGGGAGCTGGACGCCCTGGTTTCCGTGGACACCAGCACGCCGGCGGTGATTCGCGCCTGCGCCGACGCCGGTGCCGGCATGATCAACGACGTGCGCTCATTGCGCCGTCCGGGCGCCCTCGAGGCCGCCGCCGGTACCGGTTTGCCGGTGTGCGTGATGCACATGCAGGGCGAGCCCGGCACCATGCAGAACGACCCCTTCTACGAAGACGTCACCGCCGAGGTGATCGCGTTCCTGGAGCAGCGCGTCGCCGCCTGCGTGGACGCCGGTATCCCCCGCGACAAGCTGCTGGTGGACCCGGGTTTTGGTTTTGCCAAGACGGTGCAGCATAATCTGCGTTTGCTGGCGGAGCTGTCGCAGCTGGCGCGGCTGGAACTGCCCCTGCTGGTGGGCCTGTCGCGCAAGTCCCTGTTCGGCAAGGTTCTGGACCGCCCGGTGGAACAGCGCCTGGCGGGCAGCCTGGCGGCGGCGGTGATGTGTGTGGAGCGGGGCGCGCGTATCGTGCGCGCCCACGACGTAAAAGAAACCGTGGACGGTGTGCGTTTCGCCCACGCCGTGCACCGCAGCCTGTAAACGATGACGGTGCTGCTTCAGGGAGGCTAAGGATGAGTCGCAAATATTTCGGCACCGATGGCATTCGCGGCACCGTCGGGGAACCGCCGATCACGCCGGATTTCGTGCTCAAGCTGGGCTGGGCCGCCGGCCGGGTGCTGGCCGCCCACGGTGGCAGCAAGATCCTGATCGGCAAGGACACCCGCATTTCCGGGTACATGTTCGAGTCGGCCCTGGAAGCGGGCATTTCCGCCGCCGGCGTCGACGTCAGGCTGCTCGGGCCCATGCCCACGCCGGCGATCGCCTATTTGACCCGCACCCTGCACGCCCAGGCGGGCATCGTGATTTCCGCGTCGCACAACGCCTACACCGACAACGGCATCAAGTTTTTCGGCGACAACGGCCGCAAGCTCAGCGATAAGATCGAAGCGGAAATCGAGCGCATGCTGGATGAGCCGATCTCGGTGGTCGCCACCGACCGTCTCGGCAAGGTGCGCCGCATCGACGACGCCCGCGGCCGCTACATCGAATTCTGCAAAAGCACCACGCCGGGGCTCAATCTGCACGGTCTGAAAATCGTGGTGGACACCGCCAACGGCGCGGCCTATCACATTACCCCGGACGTCCTGGAGGAGCTGGGCGCCGAGGTGGTGGCGATCGCCAACCAGCCGGACGGCTTCAACATCAATCTGGAGTGCGGCTCCACCAAGCCCGAGGCGCTGTGCCGCCGGGTGGTCGCCGAGGGCGCCGATCTCGGGCTGGCCCTGGACGGCGACGCCGACCGCCTGATCATGGTGGACGACCAGGGCACCCTGGTGGACGGCGACCAGCTGCTCTATCTGATCGCCCGCGACCGCCAGCGCCGGGGCCGGCTCAATGGCGGCGTGGTCGGCACCCTGATGTCCAACCTGGGCCTGGAGCTGGCGCTTCAGGATCTGGATATTCCCTTCGCCCGCGCCAAGGTCGGCGACCGTTACGTGATGGAGCAGCTCGATCAGCGTGGCTGGCTGCTGGGCGGCGAGTCCTCCGGGCATCTGGTCTGTCTCGACCGCACCTCCACCGGCGACGGCACCGTGGCGGCGCTGCAGGTGCTGGACGCGCTGCGCCGCGAGGGCCTGTCCCTGCGCGAGGCGGCCCTCGCCGCGCCGCTGTTGCCGCAGACGCTGATCAACGTGCGCGGCAGCCGGCGGGACGGGTTTATGGAAGAGGACGGCGTGCGCGCCGCCATCGATAAGGTGGAGCAGGAACTGGGCCGTAACGGCCGTTTATTGTTGCGCCCCTCCGGCACGGAGCCGCTGGTGCGGGTGATGGTGGAAGGCAAAGACGCCGACCAGGTGGAGCGGCTCTGCCGCCATCTGGCGGAGGCCGTGGAAACGGCGATCGCATGACAGGAGCAACGCTCGAATGACAAGAACACCGTTAGTGGCGGCGAACTGGAAGATGAACGGCCGGTACGGCCTGGTCGCCGAACTGGGCGCCGCGCTGGCGGCGGCGGATCTGGGCCGCGCGGAAGTGGCGGTGTGCCCGCCGTTCCCNTACCTGCAGGCGCTCGGCGCCGAACTGAAGGNCAGCGGCGTGGGNCTGGGCGCGCAGACCCTGTGCGACCACGAGGACGGCGCCTTCACNGGNGANGTNTCGGCGGAAATGCTGGTGGATATGGGCTGCCGCTACGTGATNGTCGGNCACTCNGAGCGCCGNGAGNNNTTCGGNGAGGACGANGANCTGGTNGCCAGCAAGTTNCTGCGCGCNCANAAGGCNGGGCTGATNCCNATTCTGTGNGTCGGCGANACNCTGCGCCANCGCGANGCCGGNGACACCNAGCATGTGGTGGTCCGGCAGCTGATGGCGGTGGTGGAAGCCGCCGGCNGCGCCGCNTTCGACCGCGCGGTGCTGGCCTATGAGCCGGTCTGGGCGATCGGNACCGGCCTNACCGCNTCGCCGGANCAGGCCCAGGCGGTGCACGCCGACCTGCGNGCCGCCCTGGCCGCCCGNGNCCCGGATGTGGCCGCCGGCNTNCGCCTCCTTTACGGCGGCAGCGTAAAGGCGGATAATGCCGCCCCTCTGTTTGCCCAGCCGGACATCGATGGTGGACTGATCGGCGGGGCCTCACTGAACGAAAAAGAATTTATCGCCATTTGTCGGGCGGCAGGTTGATTTAACTTATGGATATTGTGCTTCATGTGGTGCACGTGCTGGCGGCCCTCGGTCTTATCGGCCTGATNCTGATCCAGCATGGCAAGGGGGCCGACGCCGGCGCCTCTTTCGGTGGCGGCGGTTCGCAGACCGTATTCGGCAGCGCCGGGTCCGCCAATTTTCTGACCCGTTTCACGGCGGTNCTGGCGGTGGTGTTNTTCGTCACCAGCCTGGGCCTGGCCTGGATGGCGCGCCAGGAAGCGGAAGGCGCGGGCAGNTTCCTGCCGGCCCTGGAATCNNTGGACGANCAGGACGTGCCGGCGCTGGANGANGCCGACGAGCCGGTCTCCGGCGACGTGCCGNCCNCCGNCCCGNCCNAGGGCGCGGACGTTCCCNCCGNGGCNCCNGGNATGGATTCCGGGAAATCTGAAAAAGAGACTTCAGATGTGCCGTCGGCTGGGTTAGAATCCCCGGCCCCGGATGAGACGACGTCNGATTCCGGGAAGCAGTAAATCAGTTCTTCGCCGAAGTGGTGGAATTGGTAGACACGCTATCTTGAGGGGGTAGTGACCTTACGGTCGTGCCGGTTCAAGTCCGGCCTTCGGCACCAAAATCAGGACAGGTTCCGTTTGGAGCCTTCCGCGGCTTCCAACGAAGCCCGCGGTTTTTTCAGCCTGGTCCCCGGGGCGGGGCAGGGCTGGAAGCAACCGCCGGAAGATGAGTATAAATCCTGGAAAAATAAACGTTTTTTTCAGGATTAGGTTTGACAAAACCGGCGTGAATATTTAGTATTTGCGCTCGATTTCAAGTGCGGGGTGGAGCAGTCTGGTAGCTCGTCGGGCTCATAACCCGAAGGTCGTAGGTTCAAATCCTGCCCCCGCTACCACTTATCAGGGCCGACTCCCGGTTCTGACGAACAAAAAGCCCCTCTAGAAGGGGCTTTTTGCTATACACAACCGGGGTCGCAAGTGGGAATGGGCGTTATGCCCATTTTTTGTTTGTGGCACCGGAAAAGAGAGGCAATGTCGAAACGCGCGGAACAACTCAAGGAGCTGCTGGCTCCCGTGGTGGAAGACCTGGGTTATACGCTCTGGGGTGTGCAATATCTCCAGGGCCGCGGTGCGGTATTGCGTCTTTTTATCGACCACGATGACGGCATTAACGTCGACGATTGTGCCCTGGTGAGCCACGAGGTGAGTGGCGTACTGGACGTGGAAGATCCGATTCCCGGTGATTACAACCTGGAAGTGTCCTCCCCGGGTCTGGATCGCCCTCTCTTCGAGCTTTCCCACTTTGAACGCTACCAGGGCGAATCCGTGCAGCTCACGCTGCTGGCCCCGGTGGCGGGCAAGCGTAAAATGACGGCGACCCTGGTGGCCGTGGACGGCGACACGCTGGTAATGGAGCTTGATGGCGAAAGCCTGCGCGTTCCTTACAGTCAGGTGGATCGCGCCCGATTACAGCCTCGCTTTGATTGAGCGTGCCCTGGAGAATTTTGTAAAGGCCTGGCCATGAACAAAGAAATCCTGCTGGTAGCGGAAACAGTTTCCAACGAGAAAGGCGTCAGCCGCGACGTGATCTTCGAGGCCATTGAATCGGCCCTGGCGGCGGCGACCAAAAAGCGCTTCAAGGAAGAAGATGTGGAGATTCGTGTCGAGATCGACCGCGTCAGCGGCGACTCGCGCACCTTCCGCGTCTGGCACGTGGTGCCCGATGAAGAGCTCTATGAATTCGGCCGTCAGCTGACGCTGGACGAAGCCCACGAGCACGACGAGAAGCTGCAGATCGGCGACACCTATGAAGAAGAGGTGGCGTCGGAAAGCTTCGGTCGCATCGCGGCGCAAACGGCGAAACAGGTGATCGTGCAGAAGGTGCGCGAAGCGGAGCGGCGTCAGATCGTCGAAGAGTACCGCGACCGCATCGGCGAGCTGATCAGCGGCGTGGTCAAGAAGGCCAGCCGTGATTCCATCGTGCTCGACCTGGGGGCCAACGCCGAGGCGCTGATCACCCGCGAGCACATGATCACCCGCGAGAGCGTGCGCCAGAACGACCGCCTGCGTGCGTATCTGCTGGGCGTCAACGAGGAAAACCGGGGCCCGCAGCTGTTCGCCAGCCGCGCCTGCCCGGAAATGCTCGTCGAGCTGTTCAAGATCGAGGTGCCGGAGATCGGCGAAGAGCTGATCGAGATCAAGGGCGCGGCCCGTGACCCGGGTTCGCGCGCCAAGATCGCGGTGAAGACCAACGATCAGCGTATCGACCCGGTGGGCGCCTGCGTCGGCATGCGCGGCGCGCGGGTACAGGCCGTTTCCAACGAGCTGGCCGGCGAGCGCATCGACATCGTGCTGTGGGACGACAACCCGGCGCAGCTGGTGATCAACGCCATGCAGCCGGCGGAAGTCGCTTCCATCGTCGTCGACGAGGAAAGCCACACCATGGACATCGCGGTGGAAGACGAATCCGCGCTGGCCCAGGCGATCGGCCGCAGTGGTCAGAACATCCGTCTCGCCTCCGAGCTGACCGGCTGGGAGTTGAACGTGATGACCACCGACGACGCCGAGAACAAGCAGCAGGAAGAAGCGGAAAAAGCGCTGGAAACCTTTATGGCGTTCCTCGACGTGGATGAGGATGTGGCCGGTGTGCTGGTGGATGAAGGCTTCTCCACCCTCGAGGAAGTGGCCTACGTGCCCACCGAGGAAATGCTCGCCATCGAAGGCTTCGACGAGGACATCGTCGAGGCGCTGCGCCAGCGGGCCAAGGACGCGCTGCTGACCCGGGCGCTGGTATCCGAAGAGAAATTTGATCAGGCCGAACCCGCCGACGACCTTCTGGCAATGGAAGGCATGGACCGTGATCTGGCGGTGGAATTGGCCTCCCGAGGCATCGTCACCATGGAAGACCTTGCCGAACAAGCGGTGGACGACCTGCTCGACATTGAAGGGCTGGAGGAAGAGCGCGCGGCCCAATTGATTATGACCGCCCGTGCCCCCTGGTTCGAAGGCGAGGAAGCCGGCGAATAAGTAGCACGCCGGAATTTGAAGCAGGGCGCCACCAAGACGCGGACAGGAGAGTGTTGCTGACATGGCAGAAACGACCGTAAAGAAACTGGCCGACGTGGTTGGCATCCCGGTGGATACACTGCTCACGCAGATGAAGGAAGCCGGATTGCCACACACGGACGCCGGTGAAGGCGTCTCGGACGAACAAAAGCAGCAGCTGCTCGCGCACCTGCGCAAGTCCCATGGTGCCCAGGATGCGGAGCCCAAGAAGATTACCCTGAAGCGGCGCTCCACCAGCACCATCAAGACCACCGGTGCCGCGGGCAAGGCGAAAACGGTAAACGTGGAAGTGCGCAAGAAGCGCACCTACGTGAAGCGCGCCGCGGTGGAAGAAGAGGAGCGCCTGGAGCAGGAGCGCCTGGCCGCCGAAGAGCAGGCACGCATCGAAGCCGAGGAAGCCGCCAAGCGCAAGGCCGAGGAAGAGGAAGCTAAGCGCAAGGCGGAAGAGGAAGACGCCCTTCGCCGCGAGCAGGAAGCCAAGGCCCGTGCCGAGCAGGAGCGCCAGGCCGGCGAAGAGAAAGCCAGCCAGGAAAAGACCAAGCGGACCTCCGTGCCCAAGGCGTCCACCAAGAAGGTGGCGAAGGAAGAAACCCCCGAGCAGCGTGCCCAGCGCGAAGAGGAAGAGCGCAAGCAGCGTGAAGCCGAAGAGGCGCGCCGCAAGCAGGAGGCCGAAACCCGCAAGAAAGCCGAGGAAGAGGCCGCCCGCCGCACCGCCGAGGAAGCTCAGCGCATCGCCGAGGAGCTGGAGAAGCGCGGCGGCGAGCCCGAGCCGGCGAAAACAGAAGAGGAGGACGACAAAGGGTCCTCCATCGTCCGTGATGCCGTTGAAGCCGGTTATCGCACCGAGGAGCGTCAGTCCCGCCGCCGCCGTCGCAAGAAGGGTTCGGTCGGCGTGGCCCATGGCCAGATGCGCAGCTCCATGAACAAACAGCACGGGTTCAAGAGCCCCACGGAGAAAATGGTATACGACGTAGAGATTCCCGAAACCATCACCGTGGCTGAGCTGGCCCAGCGGATGAACATCAAGGCCAAGGAACTCATCAAGGCAATGATGAAGATGGGTGAAATGGCCACCGTCAATCAGTACATCGACCAGGAAACGGCGGTACTGCTCACCGAGGAAATGGGCCACACGCCCAAGCTGGTGAAAGGCGAGGAAGAGGCGCTGGAAGACGATCTGGCGGATCTGGTGGATTACACCGGCATCGAGGAAGGACCGCGTGCGCCGGTCGTGACCATCATGGGCCACGTCGACCACGGCAAGACCTCGCTGCTGGACTATATCCGCAAGGCCAAGGTGGCGGCCGGTGAAGCCGGCGGCATTACCCAGCACATCGGCGCCTACCACGTGCAGCACGAGAAAGGCATGATCACCTTCCTGGATACCCCGGGCCACGCGGCGTTCACCGCCATGCGGGCGCGCGGTGCCCAGGCGACGGACATCGCGATCATCGTGGTGGCCGCGGACGACGGCGTGATGCCGCAGACCGAGGAAGCGATCAACCACGCCAAGGCGGCGGGTATCCCGCTGATCATCGCGGTCAACAAGATCGACAAGGAAAACGCTGACCTGGATCGGGTTAAAACCGAGCTGGCCGGCAAGGACGTGATCCCGGAAGAGTGGGGCGGCGAGTACCAGTTCGTGAACGTGTCCGCGCACTCCGGTCAGGGTATCGACGAGCTGCTGGACGCGGTGCTGCTGCAGTCCGAACTGCTGGAACTGCGTGCCCCCGCCACCGGCCCGGCCGGCGGTGTGGTGATCGAATCCCGCATCGAGAAGGGTCGCGGTACCGTGGCCTCGGTGCTGGTGCAGTCCGGTGAGCTGCAGGTCGGCGACATGCTGCTGGCCGGCGCCCACTACGGCCGCGTCCGCGCCCTGGTCGACGAGACCGGGCAGCAGGTCAAGAAGGCCGGTCCGTCGATTCCGGTGGAAGTGCTGGGCCTGGACGGCGCGCCGGAAGCCGGCGAGCAGATCCAGGTGGTGCCCGACGAGAAGAAGGCCCGCGAAGTGGCGGAATTCCGCCAGGACCGCGACCGCGATCTCAAGCTCAAGCGTCAGCAGGCCTCCAAGCTGGAAAACCTGTTCGAGAACATGGGCAGCAAGGAAGCCAGCCAGGTCAACATCGTGCTCAAGACCGACGTGCGCGGTTCCCTGGAAGCGCTGGTCGGCGCCCTGCACGACCTGTCCACCGACGAAGTGAAGGTGAGCCTGGTGTCCTCCGGCGTTGGCGCGATCAACGAATCCGACGTCAACCTGGCGATCACCAGCGAGGCGGTACTGCTGGGCTTCAACGTGCGTGCCGATTCCAAGGCCAAGCGCCTGTGCGAGCAGGAAGGCATCGACCTGCGTTACTACAGCGTCATCTACGAGCTGATCGATGACGTCAAGCAGGCCATGAGCGGCTTGCTGGCACCGGAGAAGCGCGAGGAGATCCTCGGCGTGGCGGAAGTCCGCGACGTGTTCCGCTCCTCCAAGTTCGGCGCCGTGGCCGGCTGTATGGTGGTGGAAGGCACCCTGTACCGGAACCGCCCGATCCGCGTGCTGCGTGACGACGTGGTGGTGTTCGAGGGCGAGCTGGAATCCCTGCGCCGCTTCAAGGACGACGTCCAGGAAGTCCGCAACGGCGTCGAGTGTGGTATCGCCGTGAAGAGCTACAACGACGTCAAGGCCGGCGACAAGATCGAAGTGTTCGAAGTGAAGGAGGTGGCGCGCTCTCTCTGAGTGCGTCCTCGTTATGAGCCGTCATCGCCGCCCCAGTGGTTTTCAGCGCACCGACCGCATCGCGGATCAGATTCAGCGTGAGCTGTCGCGGTTGCTTCAGTTTCAGCTGAAGGATCCGCGCGTGGGGCTGGTGACGGTGCAGGACGTAACCGTATCCCGGGACCTGTCCTACTCCGACGTTTATTTCACCTTGTTGGGTGAAGGGGCCGAAGCGGGCTACGAGGCCGAGAAGGTGCTCACCGGCGCCGCCGGCTTCCTGCGCAGCTCGCTGGCGCAGACCCTCAACACCCGCACCACGCCGAAATTGCGTTTTCACTATGACGAAACACCGGAGCGCGCCTCGGAGCTGTCGCAGCTGATCGACGAGGCGCGCGCCGAGGATCGGGAATTGCGTCCCGATCAGGACGACGACGACACCAAGAACGATTGATCACGGAGCGAAGACAGTGGGAAAACGGCGCCGTGGAGGTCGTGATCTGAATGGCATTCTGTTGCTGGACAAGTCCCAGGGCGTGACCAGCAACGGGGCCCTGCAAATGGCCAAGAAAATGTTCGCCGCGGCCAAGGCCGGGCACACCGGCAGCCTGGACCCGCTGGCCACCGGCATGCTGCCGATCTGTTTCGGCGAGGCGACCAAGTTCAGCCAGTTTCTGCTGGACGCGGACAAGCGCTACCGGGTCACCGCCCAGCTGGGCGTGGCCACGGAAACCGGCGACGCGGACGGCGAGGTGCGTGAAACCCGCTCGGTGAACGTGACCGAAGGGCAGGTGGCCGAAGCTTTGGAGCGGTTTCTCGGCGACATCGAGCAGATCCCCAGCATGTATTCGGCGATCAAGCACCAGGGCACGCCGCTCTACAAGCTGGCCCGTGAGGGCATCACCGTGGAGCGCCAGCCGCGCCCGGTGACCATCCACGAAATCAAGGACGTGCGCCTGGAAGAGGGCGACCGGGTGGATTTCGAGGTAGCCTGCTCGAAAGGCACCTATGTGCGCTCGCTGGTCGAGGATCTTGGCGAGGCGTTGGGCTGCGGCGGCCATGTGGCCGCGCTGCGCCGGCTTTCCGCGGGGCCCTACCCGGCGGAGCGCATGCTGACCCTGGAGCAGCTTGGTGAGATCAAGGCGGAGGGCGGTTTCGAGGCCCTGGACGAATTGCTCTTGCCTTTGTCGACCAGCGTGGCAGACTGGCCGCGCGTCCAGCTGGCCGAGAGCGCCGCGCACTACCTGCGCCAGGGCCAGCCGGTGATGACCAGTGACCGTCCCCTGGACGGCTGGGTAAGTATTTATGAAGCTTCCACCGGCGCCTTCATGGGCGTCGGTGAAGTGCTGGAAGACGGGCGCATCGCGCCGCGTCGTCTGGTATCCGGCTGACCGAGGGTCGGCCTTCAACGAGGGCGGCGGCTGTAAATATGCGCGGCCGACCGCGACTTAACCGCATATTGGAGCGAAAAAATGGCTTTGACCACCGAGCAAAAAGCACAAATCCTGAAGGATTTTGCCCAGAAGGAAGGTGATACCGGTTCCCCGGAAGTGCAGGTTGCCCTGCTGTCCGAGAACATCAACCAGCTTCAGGGTCACTTCAAGGATCACCACAAGGATCACCACAGCCGTCGCGGCCTGATCCGCATGGTTAACCAGCGCCGTAAGCTGCTGGACTACCTGGCCGGCAAGAACCGCGACCGCTATCTGAAGTTGATCGAACGTCTGGGCCTGCGCCGCTAAGCAGGCCCCGGTGTGACCGGTGATTGAAACGGAAGCTCGGCCCGGTGCCGGGCTTCTGTTGTTTTGGGGGCAGGGTTATGATGCCCCGGCACGCGATGAAAAAGCGAAGAGACGAAAGACGAGACGAGAGACGAGAAGCGATATGTTCAATATAGTGCGTAAAGAGATTCAATACGGCGGCGACACCGTTATCCTGGAAACCGGGCAGATCGCCCGCCAGGCCACCGCCGCCGTGATGGTCACCATCGGTGACACCCAGGTGCTGGTCACCGTGGTCGGCAAAAAAGAAGCCGACCCCAACAAGCCGTTCTTCCCGCTCACCGTGAACTACCAGGAAAAGACCTACGCCACCGGCCGCATTCCCGGCGGCTTCTTCAAGCGTGAAGGTCGTCCCAGCGAGAAAGAAACCCTGACCTGCCGTCTGATCGACCGGCCGATTCGCCCGCTGTTTCCCAAGGGCTTCATGAACGAAGTCCAGATCGTGGCCACGGTCATGTCCTCGGACAAGAACCAGGATCCGGATATCGCCGCCATGATCGGCACCTCCGCCGCCCTGGCGATCTCGGGCATTCCGTTCAGCGGCCCCATCGGCGCGGCACGCGTGGGCTTCAAGGACGGCCTGTACCTGCTCAACCCGACCTATTCCGAGCTGGAAGAGTCCGCCCTCAACCTGGTGGTCGCCGGTACCGAAGCCGCCGTGCTGATGGTGGAATCCGAAGCCCAGGAGCTCAGCGAAGACCAGATGCTGGGCGCGGTGCTGTTCGGCCACCAGGAAATGCAGGGCCTGATCCAGGCGATCAACGAGTTCGCCTCCGAAGTGGGCACCCCCGCCTGGGAGTGGCAGCCGGCTGAAGAGAACACCGAGCTGAAGAATGCCATCAAGGGCAAGTACGAAGCCGCTCTGGCGGACGCCTACACCATCACCGACAAAATGGCCCGCCAGCAGAAAGTCGGCGAGCTGCGCGACGCCTGTGTGGCCGAGTTCGTCACCGAAGAGGAAGGCGCGCCGGAAGCCGGTGAAGTGAAGGACCTGTTCGGCAAGGTGGAAAAGAACGTGGTGCGCGAGGCGGTGGTCTCCGGCAAGCCGCGTATCGACGGCCGTGCCCTGAACGCGGTGCGCCCGATCGAATGCAAGGTGGGCATGCTCAAGAAAACCCACGGCTCCGCGCTGTTCACCCGCGGCGAAACCCAGGCGATCGTCACCGCCACCCTGGGTGGCATGCGCGATGCCCAGTTCATCGACGCCCTGGAAGGCTCCCGCCAGGACCACTTCATGCTGCAGTACAACTTCCCCCCGTACTGCGTCGGTGAAACCGGCATGATCGGCAGCCCCAAGCGCCGCGAAATCGGCCACGGCCGTCTCGCCCGCCGTGGCGTCGAAGCGGTGGTGCCCGATGAGAAGCAGTTCCCGTACTCAATCCGCGTGGTGTCCGAAATCACCGAATCCAACGGCTCCTCCTCCATGGCGTCGGTGTGCGGCACCTCCATGGCGCTGATGGACGCCGGCGTACCGCTGACCGCCCCGGTGGCCGGCATCGCCATGGGGCTGGTCAAGGAAGAAGACGGCCGCTTCGCGGTACTGTCCGACATCCTCGGTGACGAGGATCACCTCGGCGATATGGACTTCAAGGTGGCCGGTACCGCGCGCGGCGTGACCGCTCTGCAGATGGACATCAAGATCGAGGGGATCACCGAGGAGATCATGGAGAAGGCGCTGGAGCAGGCCCAGGAAGGCCGGCTGCACATTCTCGGCGAGATGGCCAAGGCGATTTCCGAGTCCCGCTCCCAGGTGTCCGACAACGCGCCCACCCTGCTCACCCTGAAGATCAACCCGGAGAAAATCCGCGACGTGATCGGCAAGGGCGGCGCCACCATCCGCGGCCTCACCGACGAAACCGGGTGCACCATCGATCTGGAAGACGACGGCAGCGTGAAGATCTACGGCGAAACCCGTGAGGCGGCCCTGGAAGCCAAGCGTCGCGTGGAAGAGCTCACCGCCGAGGCGGAGATCGACAAGATCTACGAAGGCAAGGTCATGCGCGTGGTGGACTTCGGTGCCTTCGTGCAGATCATGCCCGGCACCGAAGGCCTGCTGCACATCTCCCAGATCGCCGAAGAGCGCGTGGAGAAGGTGTCCGACTACGTCAACGAGGGCGACATCATCAAGGTGAAAGTCCTCGACGTGGACCAGCGTGGCCGCATCAAGCTGTCCATGAAGGAAGCGAAGGAAAGCTGATTTTCCCTGGCTCCGTCAGTACTAAAAAGACCCGCTTAGGCGGGTTTTTTTATGCTCCGTCGAAAAAGACAACCGGGTTGCCATAGTTGGATCAATATCATAAGCTTGCTTACGATAAGTGCGCTTACTAAAGCGCGGATAGGCAGCCGGGAGACCTCGCGATGACCAAAGACACCATGGTCGGGCTCAACGTCCATGACGTGGCGCGTATGATCCGCCGCGACTTCGACCGGCGCGCCCGCGAACAGGGACTGACCCGCGCCCGCTGGCAGGTGCTCTGGCATCTGGCCCGCCACGAGGGCGTCCACCAGGCGGCGCTGGCCGAGATCCTCGATGTGGCGCCGATTTCGCTGACGCGGCAACTGGAACGGCTGGAACAGGAAGGCCTGGTGGAGCGTCGGGGGGACCCTTCCGACCGGCGCCGGCGTCGGCTTTATCTCACCGAAGCGGCCACGCCGGCGTTGGAGCGGCTACGCCAACTGGCGGCGCTGACCCGCGAGCGGGCCTTCGACGGGCTGACCAGCGAGCAAATCGATACGTTCAGAGAGGTGCTGGAGGCGATGCGCGCCAACCTCTGTGATCGACCGGATCAGGGGGACGCACAGTGACCACAACGCAACGCAACCGGCGGCTGGGGATGGGGCTGGGCCTGTTGATCGCTCTGGCCGTGGTGCTATGGCTGATATTCGGCGGCCACCGCTACGTGACCACCGAAAACGCCTACATCAAGATCGACATGATCTCGCTGACCGCCGACGTCAGCGGCCCTCTGGTGGCGGGAGCGCAACCAGCCGGTCCAGCGCGGCCAGGTGCTCGCCGAGGTCGACCCCCAGCCTTACCGCATTGCCCTGGCGGAGGCGCGCGCCGATCAGCGCGCGGTGCGTAACCGCATTCTTTCCGAGCGTGCCGACTATGCGCGGCTGCAGGCCCAGCGGGCCCAGGCGCGCCGTGACCTGAGCTACTACCAGCGGGAATTGCAGCGCTTCCAGGGGCTCGACAAGGTGGCGGTATCGCAATCCCAGTTGGAGGCGGCGCGGCAGAAGCGCGACAAGGCCCGGGCGGACGCGGAGGTCATCGACCAGCAACTCGCCAGCCTGCGCGCCAAGCTCGGCGGCGGGCCGGATGTGGCGGTGGAGGAGCATCCGGACTATCAGGCGGCCACCGCCAAGCTGGACCAGGCCGAATACGACCTGGCCCACACCCGCATCGTGGCCCCCGCCGACGGTATTCTCGGCGGCGCCACGCCGATGGTCGGTGAGCGCGTCAACGCGGGCGTGCCGGTGCTCACCCTGGCCCGCGACCGCTCCGCCTGGGTGGAAGCCAACCTGAAGGAAACCCAGCTCACCAACGTGCGTGAGGGGCAGACCGTGGAGGTGGTGGTGGACACCTATCCGGGGGTCACCTGGCGGGCCCGGGTGCGCAGCCTGAGCCCGGCCACCGGCTCCGAGTACGCGCTGATCCCGCCGCAGAACGCCAGCGGCAACTGGGTCAAGGTGGTGCAGCGGGTGCCGGTGCGCCTGCAGTTGCTGGATGTCGACGGCAAGCCGCCGCTGCGCTCGGGCATGAGCGCGGAAATCACCATTGATACGCAGGCGTCGCCGCTCGCCGACAAACCGGTGGCCGCCAGCGGCGACCATGGCACGCCTTAACGACCAGCGCCTGGTCACCGTCAGCATCATGCTGGCCACGGTGATGCAGGTGCTCGACACCACCATCGCCAATGTGGCCCTGCCGCACATGCAGGGCAGCCTGTCCGCCAGTACCGACCAGATCACCTGGGTGCTGACCTCCTACATCGTGGCCGCCGCCATCATGACGCCGACGGTGGGGTTCATGGCCAGCCGCCTGGGGCGGCGCCGGCTGTTCCTCTGGTCGGTGGCCGGGTTCACGGTGACCTCCGGGCTGTGCGGGTTGTCCGCCTCGCTGGATCAGATGGTCCTGTTCCGCATCCTGCAGGGAGTGTTCGGCGCCGCGCTGGTGCCGCTGTCCCAGTCGGTGCTGCTGGACGCCTACCCGGTGGAAAAACACGGCCAGGCCATGGCGATCTGGGGCATGGGCGTAATGGTGGGGCCGATCCTGGGGCCCACGCTGGGCGGCTGGCTCACCGAGTGGTACAGCTGGCGCTGGGTGTTCTACATCAATCTGCCGTTCGGCTTGCTGGCGTTCGCCGGCATCTGGCTGAGCGTCAGTGAAACCGAAACCCGCAAGGTGCGCTTCGACATCATGGGGTTCGCCTATCTGGGCCTGGCCATCGGTGCCTTCCAGCTGATGCTGGATCGCGGCGAACAGGTGCAGTGGTTCGAAAGCTTTGAGATTCAGCTGGAAGCCGTTCTGGCTCTGCTCGGCTTGTATCTGTTCGTGGTCCATTCGCTGACCCGCAAGGACCCCTTTATCGATCCGGCGCTGTTCAAGGACCGTAATTTCGTCACCGGGCTGGTGTTCATCTTCGTGGTGGGGATCATTCTGCTGGCGACCATGGCGTTGCTGCCGCCCTTCCTGCAGCAGTGGAAAGACTATCCGGCGGTGACCACCGGCCTGGTGCTGGCGCCGCGCGGGCTGGGCTCCATGTTCTCGATGATGCTGGTGGGGCGCCTGATGCGCACCCGGCTGGACCCGCGGGTGCTGGTGATCACCGGGCTGCTGTTCATCACCTTCTCGTTGCACGAGATGGCCGGTTTCACGCTGGAGGTCAGCCGCAATACGCTGATCTGGACCGGGGTGCTGCAGGGGCTGGGCCTGGGGCTGGTGTTCGTGCCGGCCAGCGCGCTCACCTACGCCACGCTCAACCCGTCACTGCGCACCGAGGGCGCCTCGCTGTTTTCGTTGTCGCGCAACCTGGGCTCCAGCGTCGGCATCTCGATCATGACCGCCATGTTGTCGCGCAATCTGTGGATCAACCAGCAGCAGCTCGGTGAGCACCTGCAGCTGGCCCCCTGGCTGAGCCAGGGGCTGCCCATGAAAGAGATGGTGGGCAGCGTGCCGGCGGCGGTCTACCAGACGCTGTTGAGCCAGGCGGCGGAGATCAGCTATATGAACGATTTCCGCCTGTTGATGTGGATCAACATGGCGGCGATCCCGCTGGTGTTCCTGCTGCGCCACCAGCGGCGGGCATAAAAAAGGCGGCCCGAGGCCGCCTTTTTCCTTATCACAAAAGAGCCGCTATCCGCTGTCGCCGTTGTTCTTGCGGGTCTTGATCAGCTCGTCCACCACGCCCGGGTCCGCCAGGGTGGAGGTGTCGCCCAGGCTGTCCAGCTCGTCGGCGGCGATCTTGCGCAGAATGCGCCGCATGATCTTGCCGGAGCGGGTCTTGGGCAGGCCGGGGGCGAAGTGAATCAGGTCCGGCTTGGCGATCGGGCCGATTTCCTGGGTGACCAGATCGCGCAGCTCCTTGATCAGCTCATCGCTGCCCTCGGCGCCGCGCATCAGCGACACATAGGCGTAGATGCCCTGGCCTTTGACGTCGTGCTGGTAACCCACCACGGCGGCCTCGGAGATGCTCTTGTGCAGCACCAGAGCCGATTCGATCTCGGCGGTGCCCAGCCGGTGCCCGGAGACGTTCAGCACGTCGTCCACCCGGCCGGTGATCCACCAGTAGCCGTCCTCGTCGCGGCGCGCCCCGTCGCCAGTGAAGTAATAGCCGGGGTAGGCGCTGAAGTAGGTGTCGATCATGCGCTGGTGGTCGCCGTACACGGTGCGGATCTGGCTCGGCCAGCTGGCCTTGATCACCAGGTTGCCGGAGGTGGCGCCTTCCAGTTCCTTGCCGTCCGGGTCCATCAGGCCGGGCTGTACGCCGAACATGGGCAGGGTGGCGGAGCCGGGCTTCAGGTCCACCGCGCCGGGCAGCGGCGCGATCATGATGGCGCCGGTCTCGGTCTGCCACCAGGTGTCGACGATCGGGCAGCGTTCCTCGCCCACCACCTTGTGGTACCACTGCCAGGCTTCCGGGTTGATCGGCTCGCCCACGGTGCCCAGCAGTTTCAGGCTGGAGCGGTCGGTTTTGGTCACCGGCTCGTCGCCCTGGCCCATCAGGGCACGGATGGCGGTGGGCGCGGTGTAGTAGATGTTGACCTTGTGCTTGTCCACCACCTGCCAGTGACGGGAGGCGTCCGGGTAGGTGGGCACGCCCTCGAACATCAGGGTGGTGGCGCCGTTGGCCAGCGGCCCGTAGACGATGTAGCTGTGGCCGGTGATCCAGCCCACGTCGGCGGTGCACCAGTAGATGTCGCCGTCCTGATAGTCGAACACGTACTTGTGGGTCAGGGCGCTCTGCAGCAGGTAGCCGGCGGTGGTGTGCACCACGCCCTTGGGCTTGCCGGTGGAGCCGGAGGTGTACAGGGTGAACAGCGGGTCCTCGCTGTCGACCCATTCCGGCTCGCAGTTCGCGTCCGCCTTGGCGAGCGCGTCGTGGTACCAGATGTCACGCCGGTCGTCCCAGTCGATATCGCCGCCGGTGCGTTCCACCACCAGGCAGGTGTGGACCGAATCGCAGCCGCTCAGGGCCTTGTCGGCGTTGGCTTTCAGTGCCACCACCTTGCCGCCGCGCACGCCTTCGTCGGCGGTGATCAGGGCGCAGGCGCCGGCGTTCTGGATGCGGTCCTTGAGGGCTTCCGGCGAGAAGCCGCCGAACACCACCGAGTGAATCGCGCCGATGCGGGCGCAGGCCAGCATGGCGTAGGCCGCTTCCGGGATCATCGGCATGTAGATCACCACCCGGTCGCCTTTTTTCACGCCGCGGTCCTTCAGGGCGTTGGCGAAGCGCGACACCTGCTCGAACAGTTCCTGGTAGGTGATGTGCTTTTCCTGGTCGGGCTCGTCGCCCTCCCAGATGATCGCGGTCTGCTGGGCGCGCTCGGGCAGGTGGCGGTCGACGCAGTTGTAGCAGGCGTTGAGCTTGCCGCCCTGGAACCAGGCCGCGCGGCCTTCCTTGAAGTCCCAGTCGCTGACCGTGTCCCAGCGGGTCTGCCAGTCGAGCAGTTGGTCCGCGCGCTCGGCCCAGAACGTATCGGGATCGTCGATGGATTGCTGATACCAGCGATCATAGGTTTGCCGATCCATCAGTGTCTGGCGTTTAAACGCCTCCGGAACCGGGTAGATCTTTTGCTCGGACATGTCAGCCTCCTTCGTACTGCCCGCTGATGTTTATTGTCTGGCCGCCCCGCCCTGAAGCCGCGGGGGTAATACGGCGCCGTATTATCGTGCCAACGGCGATACGCCTGGAATTAAACTATTGTCTAAAGACCGGCTTATCAAATGCCATTGAGGACAGTGTACCGCTAGCGGCGCTGGGAAAGGGACGTCTACTACCAAAGGCGAAGAGATGCGCGCGCGGGGAGGGGGTAGCATCAAGGGGCTGGATACAAAAACGCCGGCTCGAGGCCGGCGTTCAGGGCGAGGTGGTACAGACGGCTCAGGCCACCTGCACCGGGATAGCGTTGCTGGTCCCTTTAACCTCGTTGCCNTCGTCCATGTAAATCAGACGGGGCTTATAATTGATCAGCTCGGAGCTGGAATAGTTGGCGTAGGCGCAGATGATCACGCGGTGCCCGGGCTGCGCCTTGTGGGCGGCGGCGCCGTTCACGGAAATCATCTTCGAACCCTCTTCGCCGCGGATCGCGTAGGTTTCGAAGCGCTCGCCATTNTCCAGGTTGTAAATCTGGATCTGCTCGTANTCAAGGATGCCGGCCATGTCCATAAGACGGCCGTCGATGGCGCAGGAGCCTTCGTACTCAAGTTCCGCNTGGGTNACGCGGGCCTGGTGCAACTTGGCTTTCAGCATGGTGCACTGCATGTTGGTACCTCTCTAAACAACCCTTGCACGGGCACTGAATAACGGCCGCTGACAGGGGGGCGGCAGTATGCATGAATCACCGGTCACATACAATAAAACCGGTGNGGGGCANCCCGTGCCCTGAGCCGACGCTGANNGCGGCATTATAGGNCAGTCTCNGCCAATTTCACGGTCACATTGTCGATCAATCNGGGGCGNCCCAGGCGCGCCGCCGCCGCGACCACCANNGAGCGGTCGCCGGGGCCGGCGGGGNCCAGGCTGTCGGCGTTGGCCACGGTNANGTAATCGACNTCAAAGCCNTGNNCGGCGAGCGACGCCGCCAGNCGCTGNTCCAGGGCCCGGTAGTCNCGNTCNCCGGCNTCGATGGCGCGCCGCGCCTCCTGCAGGTGCTGCTGGAGNAGCGGNGCTNTGGTGCGCTCCTCGGCGGTGAGAAAGCCGTTCCGGGAGCTGCGCGCCAGGCCGTCCGGCTCNCGGTCGGTGGCGGCGCCGATCACGCGCACCGGNATCAGCAATTCCGCCACCATGCGGCGGATCACCGCCAGNTGCTGGAAATCCTTCTCGCCGAACACCGCCAGATCAGGCTGAACNATATTGAATAATTTGCTTACCACCGTGGTCACGCCCCGNAAATGNCCGGGCCGGTCGGCGCCGCACAGNTAATCGCCCAGGGCGTCCACGTCCACCCAGGTCNGGTTNGNCCCCAGCGGGTAGATTTCNTCCACCGGCGGGGCGAACGCCATGGCCACNCCGGCGTCGCGCAGCTGGGCGCAGTCCGCGTCCAGGGTGCGCGGNTAGGCGTCGAAGTCCTCATTGGGNCCGAACTGGGTGGGGTTGACGAAAATCGACACCACCACCTCNTCGCTGTGGCGCNGGGCCTCGCGCACCAGNCTCAGGTGNCCNTCNTGCAGGTTGCCCATGGTGGGCACGAAGCCCACCCGNTTTCCGGCCTGGCGCCACTGGCGCACGCGNTCGCGCACCTCGGCGACGGTATGCAGCAATTCCATGGTGNTCAGAAGCAGTGCTGTTNGGCGGGGAACTGGCCGTCCTTGACGGCCCGGTCGTAGGCGCGGAACGCCGCGNNCACNTCGCCGCCGGCCTCCGCCATGAAGTCCTTCACNAAGCGNGCCGGNCTGGCATTGAGCCCGAGCATGTCGTGCATCACCAGCACCTGGCCNTCGCACTCNGGGGCGGCGCCGATACCGGTCACCGGNATGTTCACGGCGNNGGTGATNNNCNCGCTCAGGGCNCGNGGCACGCACTCCAGNAGNAGCATGGCGGCGCCGGCCNNNTCCAGGGNNACGGCNGCNTCCAGCAGNTCGCGNGCNCCCTGCTCGTCCTTGCCCTGGACCCGGTAGCCGCCGAAGGCNTTGACCGCCTGCGGGGTCAGGCCCAGATGCACGCAGGCCGGGACGCCGTTGCGNTTNAGCACNGTNACCGCNTCGGCCAGCCAGGCGCCGCCTTCCAGCTTGACCATGTTGGCGCCGGCCTGCATCAGCGCGCCGCTGGCCTCGAGAATNCGNTCCAGCGTGGCGGCGCCCAGGAAGGGCACNTCGGCCAGCACCAGNCTGCCCTGGTTNCCGCGGGCCACGCACNNNGTGTGGTAGACCATGTNNTCCAGGGTCACCGGCACGGTGCTGTCACGGCCCTGGATNACNTTGCCCAGGGAGTCGCCGATCAGNANGGCGTCCACGCCCGCTTCGCTGATCAGACGCGCGAAGGTGGCGTCGTAGGCGGTNAGCATGGAGAACTTCTCGCCGTCCTGCTTNCGCTTGTTNAGNGTGCGGATGGTAACGGGCATGGGTGTCTTCCCCCGGGAAACTGCGTTTAGACCAGCGGCCGGGGGTTAAAATAGTGGCGCCCGGTGCGGATGTCCAGCAACTCGGCCACCAGTTGCTGGTAGTCCGCGTCACCGCTGNCCAGNTCGATTTCCGCCGCGTTGACGATCAGCAGCGGGGCCCGGTCGTAGAAGTGGAANAAGCGGGTGTAGGCGTCGTTGAGGCGGTCCAGGTAGNCCGGGTCGATGCGNTGCTCGAAGGCGTNGCCCCGTTTCAGCACCCGCTGGCGCAGNACCGGCGTGGGCGCCTGCAGGTAGATCACCAGGTCNGGNNCCGGGGCGTCGATCAGCATGTGCTGGTAGACGTTGTCNTAGAGNGCGAACTCGTCCTCGTCGAGATTNACCTCGGCGAACAGNCGGTTCTTGTCGACCAGGAAATCCGCCACCCGCGGGCCGGAAAACAGGTCCTGCTGGCGNAGCNCGCGCANCTGGTCGGCGCGCTGAAACAGGAAAAACAGCTCGGTCTGCAGGGCGAAGCGGGCCGGGTCCTGATAGAAGCGGGTCAGAAACGGGTTGTCGTCGGCGCGCTCGAACAGGGTGTCGAAGCCGAAGGTGTCCGCCAGNCGCTGNGCCAGGGTGGTTTTGCCGGCGCCGATGGGGCCTTCCACGGCGATGAAACGGGGCAGTTCGCCGTTGTCGCGCAGACGGTTAATGCGTTCGGTCAGCAAAGTGGTTCTCCTCCAGGCAGTGCAGGCGCTGCAGTGGCTGGGCGGCGACCGCAGGCCAATAGTCGGCCACCGGNGTGCCGTCCGGCAAGCGGCAATCGGGCAGCAGGTCGACCAGCGGGCCGATCACGAANGCGCGCCGCGTGAGCTCNGGGTGNGGGACGGTGAGGCGGGGCAGGTCGAGGGTNCGNTGNTCCCATAACAGGATGTCCAGATCCAGGGTGCGCTCGCCCCANTGCCGGTGCCGCTCGCGNCCGGCGNNGTTTTCCAGCTGNTGCAAGGCGTCCAGCAGGGNCAGCGGGGCCAGCGTGGTTTCCAGGNCCGCCACCGCGTTGATGAAGTCGGGCTGGTCCTGGGGCCCCACCGGGGCGCTGNCGTAGAGNTCGGAATGGCCCACCAGCCGGGTNTCNGGCANNGCGGCCAGCGCCTCCAGGGNNCGGCACAGNCGCCGGCGGGGATCCGCCAGATTGCCGCCCAGCCCGATCACCACCATGCGCNGTTCAGCCNTGGCTGTTGGCGGGTTTGCGCCGGCGCCGGCGGCGCTTGCCNCCGCNGCNGGCGCCCTGGTTGGGGCCGAGCGCCTGCACCATCGCTTCGCGCTGNTCCTCGTCGGCNTCCTGGTAGCGNGTCCACCAGTCACCCAGGCCGGCGGGCAGTTCACCGGCCTGNTCGCGCAGCAGCAGGAAATCNTAGGCGGCCCGGAAACGGGGNTGCTGCACCAGCGCCTCGGCGCGGCGNCCGCCACGGCGCGGCAGCCGGTCCTGCAGGTCCCACATTTCNCGCATCACGGTGGAGAAGCGGCGCGGAATGGCGGTGTGCTGAACCTGCTGGTTCAGGGCCCAGCCGGCGGCCTTGTGCAGNGCCGGNGCCGGCGGCATGCCGTCGGCGCGCAGCTTTTCCAGGCGCGCCACGGTCACCGGCCACANCAGNACGGCGAANATGAACGCCGGCGTCACCGGTTTATCCTGCGCCAGCCGCCGGTCGGTGTTGTCCATGGCGGCCAGAATCAGNTTCTCCCAGACCTTGCCCTGGGGGCCCTTCAGGCTGCGGTCGGTTTCCGGGAACAGGAANTGGAACAGGCCCAGNTCCTGNAGTTGCTGCANGGAGGCNCGGGCNTGGCCGCTGAGGAACAGTTTCAGCACCTCGTCGAACAGCCGCGCCGGCGGCACCTGCAGCAGCAGCTCGGCCAGTTCGGGAATCTTGCGGCTCGCCTTCTGGTCCAGCCGGAAGCCCAGCTTGGCGGCGAAGCGGGCGGCGCGCAGCATGCGCACCGGGTCTTCCCGGTAGCGCTGTTCGGGGTCGCCGATCAGGCTGATCTCGCCGCGCTCGATGGCGCGCCGGCTGCCGACGAAGTCGTAGAGGGCGAAGTCGGCGATGTTGTAGTAGAGCGCGTTGATGGTGAAGTCGCGCCGCAGGGCGTCTTCCTCGATGCTGCCCCAGGTATTGTCGCGGAGCACCAGCCCGGTCTCTTCGTGGGCGGAGTGCTGGTCGCGGTCGAGGGCCTGGTCGTCCCGCTGAAAGGCGCGGAAGGTGGAGACTTCGATCACCTCGCGGCCGAAACGCACGTGCACGATCTGGAAGCGGCGGCCGATGATCCGGCTGCGTTTGAACAGGCGCTGAACCTGCTCCGGCGTGGCGTCGGTGACCACGTCGAAGTCCTTGGGCTCGCGGCCGCACAGCAGGTCGCGCAGACAGCCGCCCACCAGATAGGCTTGAAAACCCTGCTCGTGCAACCCATACAGCACGTTAAGCGCCGCTCTGGAGATCTGCTTGCGGGAGATCGGATGCTGGTCGCGGGGTATGATCCGCGCCTCGGGCAGAGCGGTGCCGCCGCCGGAACCTTTGCCCGCCACGGCGGTCAATGTTTTCAGAGGGCGGCCCAGCAGGCGTAGCGGGTAGGTGACGATGCCGGCGAGCCGGGCCAGGGCCCAGGTAAGAATTGCGTCGGCCCAGACCACGGGCATGACAAGCCAGGTAAGGGCGCTTTTAAGCCTCGGTGAAAGGTTACGTGCCATTGAGCAAAAAACGTCCTGACGGAATGAAAGGCGGCATGGTAGCACTTTTTGCCACGGGCCGGTTATTCGATCTGGAGAAAGGGCGGGCGGTCCGCCGGGCGTAGGCGCGATGGCGGGCCCGGAAAGTAAAAAGGGACCACAACCTCGGTTGTGATCCCCTATGCGCTGATTCTGTTGTTGTTATTGTTTGTGTTTTTTTCTGCCTTGCGCCATAACCAATTTTTGTTACGGCATTTTGTTTTGGCTCCAAGTTTATTCTTCTTCTTTTCTTGTTCTTATTATGAGCCTTAACGCCGTTGTTGTTTTCCTTATGTGGCGTGGGATTCATAGTGCATGGATGGTTTTTCCATTGCAACAAGTTGTTAAACCCTTTGAAATCAATAACTTATAAAAAAATGAAGAAATGTGAACAGTTATAAGCTCCGGCGCGGTAGCACACCTGTTACCGGCCTGTGTAGTAAGGTAACACTTCTGGGGTAACACCCCTCCCGGCTCCGTCCCGCACTGATTGAAACCGCAAAGGCAAGCACTGAAATTCAGCGGCGGGTGCTCTTGCGCCGTGGAATGCCCAGGCGTTGCCGGCGTTCCCACAGGCTTTTGCGGCTGATCCCCAGCTTCTGGGCCAGCTCGGTCTCGGTCATGCTGTCCTGGTTTTCCAGCACGAAGCGGGTGAAATAGTCCTCCAGGGAGAGGTCCTCGGAGGGGTCCAGGCTGGCCCGGCTGACCCGCTGCGGGGTGCGGTTGGGGTTCAGGCCCAGCTGCGCGGGGCCGATGCCGTCCTCTTCGGTGAGGATCACCGCCCGCTCGATCACGTTTTCCAGCTCACGCACGTTGCCCGGCCAGCTGTAGGCGCGCATGGCGGCGAGCGCGGCGTCGGTGAAGTAGAGCGCGCCCCGGCTGAGCTTTTCGCAGCTGCGGGTGAGCAGGGTGGCGGCCAGCTGCTCGATGTCGTCCTCGCGTTCGCGCAGCGGCGGCAGCTCCAGCTCCATCACGTTGAGGCGGTANTANAGGTCCTCNCGGAAGCGGCCNTCGGTGACCCGGGCNGGCANNTCCATCTGGCTGCTGGCGATNACGCGCACGTCCACNCGGCGCGGCGACAGCGAGCCCTGGCGGTGNATNTCCCCTTGTTCCAGCAGGGTCAGCAGGCGGCTTTGCGCCTCGTTGGACAGCTCGCCCACTTCGTCNAGAAAGAANGTGCCGCCGTCGGCGTTCTCGATGCGGCCGGGCTGGCTGTCGCTGCCGAACAGTTCCTCCAGTTGCAGGGTCTTGGGCAGNGCGGCGCANTGCACCGTTACCAGCGGCGCGGCGGNGCGCTCGCTGTGCTCGTGCAGGGCGCGNGCGGTGAGCTCCTTGCCGGTGCCGGCCTCGCCGAGAATCAGCACCGGGGTGTCGGTGGGGCCGACNCGGCTGATGCGGTGCTTGAGATCGCGCATCGGCTCGCAGTCGCCGATCATGGAGCGNACCGGGTAAGTGCGCTCCATNTCCTGGCGCAGCGCCTGGTTGCCCCGGTTGATGCGGCNTTCCTTGAGCACCCGCTGCACCGACATCAGCATTTCGTCGTGATCGAANGGCTTGGGAATGTAATCCACGGCGCCTTCGCGCATGGCGTCCACCGCNGANCGCAGGCTGGCGTAGCTGGTCATGATCAGCACCGGCACCGGNGCCGCCAGCTCGATCAGCGCGGTGCCGGGCTCGCCGGGCANACGCAGGTCGCTGATGATCAGGTCGCACTGGGTGAGGCCGTTCTCGCGGGCCTGCTCCACGGATTCCGCCTCAGCCACGGAGTGATCGTGCCGTTCCAGTAGTTTGCGCAGGGCGCCGCGAATCACCGGCTCGTCTTCAACGATCAGGATATGGCTCATGGTGCCGTTCCTTTTTTAATGCGTGCTCAAGGCGCCGGCGNTGAAGCGCGGCAGCTCGATGATAAAGCGGGTTCCACGGTCGCCGTCGATGGGGCTNTCCACCCANACCGTGCCGTGGTGGTCCTCGATAATACTGTAAACCAGCGCCAGACCCAGCCCCGTNCCNCTGCCGGGCGGNTTGCTGGTNACAAACGGCTCGAACAGGGCGGNGCGCAANTCCNCGGGAATGCCGTGNCCGTGGTCCTCCACCTGGATNCGCACCTTGTCGCCGTGGTCTTCACTGNGCACNNGGATCGNGTCCGCCNGCGTCGCTGGCGTCCGCCGCGTTGCCGAGCAGGTTGACGAACACCTGCAGCAGNCGNTGTGGGTCNCCGANCACTTCCAGNTCCGGNGCGCAGTGGTTCTCAAAGCGCTGCGCCCGATGGTCCGGGTCCAGCAGCAGCAGCGCAATGGCCTCNGCGGCGGTGGCGGCCACGTTCNCCGGGCCCTGNATGGTATCGCGCAGGCCGCCGGAGTGGCTGAACGTGACCAGGGATTCGACGATGCGGGTGATGCGGCGGGTCTGCTCCATGATCTGGCTGGCGCTNAGGGTCTGCTCCTCGCGGTCGCATTCGCCGTCCAGNTTCTGCGCCAGGCAGGCGATGGCGGTCACCGGNTTGCCGATCTCGTGGGCCACGCCNGCNGCCAGCCGGCCGATNGANGCCAGGCGCTCGTTGTGGGCCAGGTGGGACTCCATTTGCCGCAGTTCGGTGATGTCCTCCAGCACCAGCACCAGGCCGCCGGCCTGCTCGCTGGGGCCCGGGCTCTGAATTAGCGATTTATGCAGGCTGACCCAGCGGGACTGGCCGTCCACCTCCAGGTGGCGCTGCGGCTCGTGCATGGCTTCGCCGCGCCCGAACTCCGACAGCAGGTCACCCCAGGGCGCCGGCAGGTGCGCCAGTCTTGACCCGATAGTGTGCTCGGCGTCGATACCGGTGAGGTGTTCCACCGCCCGGTTCCAGCCGATGATCTCGCCGTCGCCGCCCAGGGAAATCACCCCCATGGGCAGCTCCAGCAGGGTCTGTCGGTGGAAGCGGCGCAGGCTGTCCAGCTCCGCCGCCAGGCCGGAGAGGCGGTCACGGTACTGCTCCAGGCGCGATTCGATGAACTGGATGTCCTCGCTGGATTCGCCGTCCTGGGGTTTGTAGGGCAGGTTGTCGTCCATCAGCTGATGGGCCACGGAGGGCCCCAGCAACCCGGACAGGTTGGTCTCCAGCTGGTCACGCAGGCGCCGCAATGCATAGGGCCGTGTTTCGTTGGCATTCAGTTGCAGGTCGCCGAGGGCCATGTCCACTTCCCGGGCGGCGGTGCCGGGCCCCAGCGGCCCGCTCAGCGCGGTCACGAACTCGTCCACGGTCTGCGCGCTGAGATCCCAGCGGTAGGGGCGGCGCAGGCTGTCCACCGCGCAGGCTTCGGCGGCGGTGCGCTCGGACCGGGACATGGGCGTGACGATGGAGATAATCGCGTACACCACGCCGTTGAGAACCACCGACACGATCGCCACCTGGTTCCAGTGGTCCGCGCCTTCGGCGCGGCGCAGGCCGAACATTTCCACCAGGTGTTGCGCGTGCCAGTCCGGGTAGACCATGGGCAGCAGCAGCGCCGCCAGCCAGACCGCGAAACCGGCGCACAGGCCGGCGTACAGACCGTTGCGGTTGCCGGAGGGCCAGAACAGGGTGCCGATCAGACCGGGCACGAACTGCAGCGCGGCCACGAACGACAGCACGCCCAGTTCCACCGCCGAATGATTGGGCCCGGCCAGGCGGTAGAACACGTAGGCCAGGGCGAGGATCGCGGCGATCAGCACGCGCCGGGTCCAGAGCAGATTCCGGTACAGGTCCTGGGCGGAATTGAGCGGGCTGGCGGGCAGGATCAGATGGTTCAGGCACATGCCCGACAACGACAGGATGGCGACGATCAGCATGCCGCTGGCGCCGGCCAGCCCGGCCAGGTACCCCAGCACCGCGCCACCGCCGCCGTTGGCCAGGCCCACGCCGAGGGTGAAGTAGTCCGGCGAGGTGGTGGCGTTGCTGGCCAGCGCCGCCCAGAGAATGATCGGCACGCAGAGGGCCATCACCAGAAACAGCAGCGGCAGCCCCCAGCTCGCCGACACCAGGGCGCGCGGGTTGAGGTTCTCCGTGAACGCCATGTGGAACATGTGCGGCATCACCACGGCGGACACGAAGAACGCCATGATCAGGCTGTGCCAGGTGTTGTCCTGCAGCGGCGCGTAGAGACGCGAGAGCATCTCCGGGTGCTGATCCAGCCACACGCCCAGGCCGCTGGGCCCGTCGAATACGCCGAACAGACCGATCAGCGCCACCGCCGCGAACGCCACCACCTTGATCAAGGACTCGGTGGCGATGGCCACCACCAGGCCTTCGTGGCGTTCGCGGGCGGTGGCATGGCGGGCGCCGAACAGGATCGCGAACAGTGTGATCAACAGGCAGAACCAGAACGCCACCCAGGCCGGGTCCGGTTCGCCGGTGAGAATCTGGATCGATTCCGCCACCGCTTTGATCTGCATCGACAGCAGCGGCAGCATGCCGACCACCATCATCACGGTGGTCAGCGCGCCGGCCAGGCGGCTGCGGTAGCGGAACGCGAACAAGTCGGCCAGGGAGCTGAGCTGGTAGGTGGTGGTGAGCCGCAGGATCGGGGCCAGCAGTATCGGCGCCAGCAGGAACACGCCGGAGATGCCGAGGAAGTAGGCGAGAAAGTTGTAGCCGTAGTCGTGGGCGTAGCCCACCGAGCCGTAGATCGCCCAGGCACTGGCGTAGACGCCCAGGGAAAACACATAGACCGCCGGGTGGCGTACCAGACGCGCCGGGATCCACCCCTTCTCGGTGATCCACGCCACCAGGAACAAAAACAGCAGGTAGGCGCCGGCGATCAGGATCAGATCGCTGACACTATAGGCCATCGACATCCCGACTCCTGGCGATCCAGTAGCTCAATGCGATCAGTCCCAGCCAGACCAAATAGGGCCGGTACCAGGCGCGGCCGCCTTCGCTCCACCAGTCGATCAGCGACGGCGACAACAGATAGGTGCCGAGAATGAAAATGATCAGCAGCCGGTCGGTGTACATGATCGCGTCCTAAATCGAGGGTGGCGGCAGCCGGCGCCCGCCCGGCTGATGGGCCGGTGTCCAGTTCGCCCGGGCCCAGGCCAGTTGCGCCGCCACGCCGGCGTCGCGCAGGGCCGGTGGCGGGGTCAGCCCCACATAGCCGAGCGCCGTGAACAGGAAGTGGCCGGGCCGCTCGCTGTCGAGCGCGGCGGCGCCGGCGGACTTGCTCATCTTGCCCCCGGCCGGGTCCATCACCACCGGCAGATGAGCGTAGCACGGCGCGGCCTTGCCCAGGCACTCCAGCACCCACTGCTGGCGCAGGGTGGAAGACAGCAGGTCGCTGCCGCGCACCACGTCGGTGATGCCCATCTCCGCGTCGTCCAGGGCGCACGCCAACTGATAGCCGAACAGCCCGTCGCGGCGGCGTATCACGAAGGCGCCGCCCTCCAGGGCCAGATCGGCGTGCACCCGGCCCTGCAGCCGGTCGTCAAGCCACCGCGGCGTGTCGGGCACCGCCAGACGCACCGCGCGGTCCGGCCCCGGCGGCTGGGCCACGGCGGGTCCGGGGTGGATGTGATCCAGGGCTTTCAGTTGTTTGCGCGACAGGGTGCAGTAAAACGCCTTGCCCTCCGCCAGCAGGGTGTCCACCGCCCGCTGATAGCGATCGCTGCGCCGGCTTTGATAGACAGGCTCGCCGTCCCAGTGCAGATGAAAGGCGTCCAGTTGCCGCAGAATGGTATCCACCGCCCCCGGTTGCTGGCGGGGCGGGTCCAGATCGTCGATGCGCAGCAGCCACTGGCCGCCGTGGTAACGGGCGTCCAGCCAGCCGGCCAGCGCCGTTACCAGCGAGCCGAAGTGCAGCGGCCCCGATGGCGTGGGGGCAAAGCGCCCCCGGTACGGCCGGTTCACCCGGCCAGCTGTTTTTCCTTGATTTCCGCCAGTTCCTTGCAGTCGATGCAGAGCTCGGCGGTGGGGCGGGCTTCCAGGCGGCGGATGCCGATTTCGATGCCGCAGGCATCACAGAAGCCGTAATCGTCCTTGTCGATCTGATCGAGTGCTTTTTCGATCTTCTTGAGAAGCTTGCGCTCGCGGTCGCGGGTGCGCAGTTCCAGAGCGAATTCTTCTTCCTGGGTGGCCCGGTCGGCCGGGTCCGGCAGGTTGGCTACTTCGTCCTGGAGGTGGTGCATGGTGCGGTCGGCTTCTTCCATCAGTTCCTGGCGCCAGGCCAGCAGAATCTGACGGAAATGGGCGCGCTGTGCTTCGTTCATGTACTCCTCGCCTTGGTTGGGCGTGTAAGGCGTAAAACCATGAATGAGCGTTTCCGCCTTAGTGGCGGAGGATGCGGATTTCTTCACCTTGGATGTCACCTGATTGGAAGATGGAGAACGGGACGGCGGCCTGTCCATGCTGCCGGTGGCCCTCCTGGCGGTTCCCGGGGAACGCGTACTGTTGCTCGGTTGGGCGGAGGCCGGACGATTGGGGTTCGTGGCCGGCGCGGCGGAAGTCTTCCGAGCGGTGCTTTTCTTCGCCGCCGCCTTTTTGGCGGCGGGCTTGGCGGCTTTGCTGGCGGCGGCTTTCGCCGGCGCCTTCTTGGCCGCGCTCTGTTTGGCCGTTGTTTTCGGCGTTGCCGTCGGTTTGCGGGTCGCGGCTTTCTTCACGGCGGCTTTCTTCGCCGTGGGCTTTTTCGTGGCGGTCTTCTTCACCGCGGCTTTTTTTGCCGCCGGTTTAGTCGCCGGCTTTTTGCTGGCGGTCTTTTTCGCGGCCGGAGCGGTGGCGGCTTTTTTTGCCGTGGCCTTCTTCGCCGTCGGCTTTTTTACCGCCGTTTTCTTTACCGCGGCTTTTTTCGCGGCGGTCTTTTTCGCGGCCGCTTTCGTGGCTGTGGGTTTCCGGGTGGCGGCGGTCGTGGCGGCTTTGCCGGTTGATTTCGAGGCGGCGCGTTTCGGCGTGGTCTTGGCGGCGGCTTTTTTAGCCGGGGCCTTCTTCACGGCCGCTTTCTTGGCGACCGCTTTTTTTGCCGTCGTCGTCTTCGTGGTGGCTTTTTTAGAAGCCGCGCTGCCCGCCTTGCTGGCCGTTTTCTTCTTGCTCTTGCTACCGGTGGCCATTTTGATCAACTCCCTTAACATAGTCACGACTCGCTACCTAAGAGCCCAGATCCCTGCAGGCGACAGCCGCCCTTGCACAGGGCCGCCCAATCCAGGACAGATAATAGTGTAACCTTCGACCTTACCGCTTTATTGCAAGCCTTGTCACTATTCAGCACAGTCGCGGTTTTCCGGCGATATTCGCTGCTGACGCGGCTTGCGAAGCGGGGGCGTTCCCTTGCCCGCGCACGCATTGCGTGGCGAAACCACGGGATTATAACGACACCCAGGCCACAGGAAAGGGGTTTTTCTTGAACCGTCCCACCTTGTCTCATCTTGCCGAACAGGCGCCGCCGTTCCATGTCATGGCGTTGCTGGAGCGGGCCCAGGCCCTGGAAGCCGCCGGCCACGACATTCTGCACCTGGAAGTGGGCGAGCCGGACTTTCCCTGCGCCGCTCCGATCATGGAGGCGGCGCGGCGCGCCCTGGACCGGGGCCAGACGCGTTACACGCCCGCCGCCGGGCTGCCCGCGCTGCGCGACGCCATCGCCCAGGACTACCGTGATCGGCTCGGCGCCCCGGTGAGTCCGGCCCAGGTGGTGGTGACGCCGGGCGCTTCGGGAGCGCTGCAGCTGATTATGGGCGCCCTGTTGAACGCCGGTGACGAGGTGCTGCTGTGTGACCCGGGCTACCCCTGCAACCGCCAGTTCGTGACCCTGTTCGGCGGCGTGCCCCGTCCCTTGCCGTTGAGGCCCGAAGATGGTTTCCGGCTGACCGCCGACACCCTCGAGGCGGCCTGGACCGAACGCACCCGGGTGGCGATGGTGGCCAGCCCGGACAACCCCACCGGCAACCGCACCGACGGCGCCGAGCTGGCGGGCCTGGCCCGCCACTGCGCGGCGCGCGGCGGTACCCTGGTGGTGGACGAGATTTATCAGGGGCTCTGTTACGGGGCGCCGGCGGATACGGTCCTGCGCCACGGCGACGAGGCGGTGGTGATCAACAGCTTCAGTAAGTACTTCGGCATGACCGGCTGGCGGCTGGGCTGGCTGGTGGCACCGCAAGCCTGGGTGCCGGCCATCGAGCGGCTGGCGCAGAACTGGTTTCTGGCGCCGTCCACGGTGGCCCAGCACGCCGCCATGGCCGCCTTCGGCGAGGAGAGCCTGGCGATCGCCGAGCAGCGGCGGCAGCTGCTCGACCGGCGCCGCACCCTGCTGATGGAGGCGCTGCCCGGCATGGGGCTGCCGGTGGTGGGCGGCGCCGAGGGCGCCTTCTACCTGTATCTGGATGTGAGCGCTCACACCGACGACAGCTTCGCGTTCTGCCGGGACCTGCTGGAACGCACCGGGGTGGCGCTGACACCGGGCCTGGATTTCGGCACCCACCATCACCCCGAACGCTATCTGCGACTCGCCTACACCTGCGAGGAAAGCCGTCTGCACGAGGCCCTTGCGCGGCTGCGCGCCTATCTGGAGAGACCGTGAAATTTGATCCCCCTCTGCGCGAGGTGACGCTGCTGCGCCGCTACAAGCGCTTTCTCGCCGATGTACGTCTGCCCGACGGCAGCGAGACCACGGTGCACTGCCCCAACACCGGCTCGATGAAAAACTGCGTGCTGCCCGGCCAGGAGCAGGCGGCGCTGATCTCCGACAGCGGCAACCCCAAGCGCAAATACCGCCACACCCTGGAAGCGGTGCGGGTGGCGCACGGTTACTGGGCGGGGGTGAATACCGGCCGCACCAATGCCCTGGTCGCCGAGGCGCTGAGCGCCGGCCGTATCGACGGCCTGTCCCCGGCGGACGGCGTGGAGCGGGAAGTGACGTTCGCCGAGAGTCGCTTCGATCTGGCCCTGGGTGATCGCGCCGCGCCGCACACCTTTATCGAGGTCAAAAACGTGACCCTGGGGCCGGCCCCGGGCGAGGCGGACAGCGGCGAGATCCGCTTTCCCGACTCGGTGACCGAGCGCGGACAGAAGCATCTGCGTACCCTGATGACCGCCGCGCGGGCGGGCCACCGGGCGGTGCTGTTCTTCTGTGTGCAGCACGGCGGCGCCCGTTCCGCCGGGCCCGCCGACGATGTGGATCCGGTGTACGGGCGGCTGCTGCGGGAGGCGGCGGGTGCCGGGGTGGAAATCCTGGCCTGGCGCACGCGGATGAGCACCGACGAATTCGTGCTGGATGCGCCGGTGCCGGTGGTGCTGCCCTGACGGTGTCAGGGCTCGAGCAGGCGCTGCATGGTGGCCAGTTCCTGCTCAAGATCATTGATGTGGTCCTGCCAGTAGCGCGGCGAGTCGAACCAGGGGAACGCCAGCGGGAACGCCGGGTCGTCCCAGCGCTGCGCCAGCCAGGCGCTGTGGCGCAGCATGCGCCGGGCCCGTAGCGGCTCGATCAGGCGGCGCTGCTCCCAGGGAAAGGGCAGAAAGGTTTCGTAGCCCTCGGACAGGGTGCGCAGCTGCTGGCTGTTCTCCTCCGCGTCGCCGGAGAGCAGCATCCACAGATCCTGCATGGCGGGGCCGCGCACGCTGTCGTCCAGATCCACGAAGTGGGGCAGGTCGTCGCGCCACAGAATATTGCCGGTGTGGCAATCGCCGTGCACGTTGATGGCCTGCCAGGTGATCCCGTCCAGCCGTTGCTCCATGGCCTCGATCAGTGCCCCGCCCAGGTCCCGGTAGCGCCCCGAGAAGTTGGGGTCGACCACGCCCTGATTCACGTAGTCCACGGCGGCCCGGCAGTCGGCGATGATGTCGATGGCCGGGCGGGTCTGGAAGGGGCGGTCGTTGCCGGCCGCGTGCCAGCGGGCCAGGGTGCGGCCCAGCACCAGCAGATGGTCCGGATTGTCCAGCTCCGGGGCGTGGCCGCCCTGGCGCGGGAACACCGTGAAACGGAAGCCGGCGTGGTAGAACAGGGTCTCGCCACGGTCGTTGGCCAGGGGCGCCACCACCGGCAGTTCCTGCTCGCGCAGGAAGCGGCTGAAGGCGTGCTCCTCGAGAATCTGGGCGTCGCTCCAGCGCTGTGGCCGGTAGAACTTCACCACCACCGGCGTGGTCTCTTCCAGCCCCACCTGATAGACCCGGTTTTCGAAGCTGTTGAGCCCCATCAGGCGGCCGTCGGTGACGAAGCCGGCGCTGTCCACGGCGTCGAGAATCACGTCCGGGGTGAGGGCGTCGAACGGATGGGTGGAGCCTTCCTGGTCGGTCATGACGAATGCTCGGTTAAGCGGTGGCTTCGGCGTTGCCCACCCAGATTTCCCCGTCGCGGACATCCAGCGGTACCGCGGTGAGGCTGTCGCCACTGCACGGGCCGGACAGGCAGGCGCCGTTTTCCGGTTCAAACAGGGCGCCGTGGTTGGCGCACACCAGAAAACGGCCGTCGTCGTCCATGAACTGGTCGGGCATGAAGTTCAGTTCAATGCCCAGATGCGGACACCAGTTCAGGTACGCATGGAACTGGCCGTCGAATTTCACCACGATCACCGACTGCTCGCCGACCATGAATTCCCGGGCGCTTTCCTCGCCGATGTCCTCGGTTTTGCAGACTGCTTGCATGGCTCCCCCTTTTATTCGCCCAGTACCTGCTTGCGCACTTCCAGATGCGCCTCGGCGGGGAGGCGCGGGCCGAATTCGGTGACCAGCCGGGAGCTGGCGGCGGCCGCCAGCCGGCCGGCGGTGACGTGGTCATGGCCGTGGGTGAGGGCGTAGAGGTACGCGCCGGCGAACATGTCGCCGGCGCCGTTGGTGTCGATGGCTTTAACCGGCGGCGCGTCGATGTGGTGGACCCGCTCGCCGTCCCAGATCAGCGCGCCTTCCGCGCCGCGCGTCATCACCAGGCTGCGGCAAAGCGGTTTCAGCGCTTCCAGCGCGGCCTGCGGGCTGTCGGTGTCGGTGTAGCCGAGGGCCTCCGCCTCATTGCAGAACAGCAGGTCGACGCCGTCGCCCAGCATTTCCGCCAGGCCGTCGCGGAAGAACTGCACCATCGCCGGATCGGAGAACGTCAGCGAGGTGCGTACCCCGTGCTTCTCCGCCAGCTGGCGGAGACGGACGGCGGCGGCGCGGGCGCTGTCGGAGCTCACCAGATAGCCCTCCAGATAGACGAATTCGGAGGCGGCGATGGCGTCTTCATCCAGTTCCTGCTCACCCACCGACTGGGAGATGCCCAGAAAGGTGTGCATGGTGCGTTCCGCGTCCGGTGTGATCATCACCAGGCATTTGCCGGATACGCCTTTCTCGCGGGCGCCGGTCATGTTGGTGTCGACGCCGGCGGCCTGCAGGTCGCGCACGAAAAAGTCACCGGTGTCGTCGTCGGCCACCTTGCAGGCGTAGTAGCCGTGGCCGCCGAAGTGGCGTGCCGCCACCACGGTGTTGCAGGCGGAGCCGCCGCAGGTGTGCTTGTGGGGTTCGGCTTCGCCGGCCAGCGCCGCCACCAGCTCCTGCTGGCGTGCCTCATCGACGAGCGTCATCAGGCCCTTGCTGAGGTCCAGACGGGTCAGGAACTCATCGGTTACTTCCACTTCGGTATCCACCAGGGCATTGCCGAGGGCGTAAACGTGGTATTTCTTTTCCATGCGGGCTCCGGGCCGGTTAACAAAAGAGGCCATTATGGTGGCGCCGCCGTCCCATGCCAAACCCGGTTTGCCTGCCCGGTGACTGTGACGCCACTCATAAAGACACCGATAACAGTGTAAAACCGGGTGTTCTTGCGTAGGCTCCCGGTCACCGTCTCACTATACTCGCGACCATGGCGAAGAATGCGAAAAAGCCGGCGTCCGCCCGTAAAGGGTCCGCGCGCCGCCCCGCTAAGTCGGGAAACAAACGAAACACCCGGTCCGGAGCGCGGCGCTGGTTCAGCTGGCGGTTCATCGCCAAGGTATCGGTGGTGCTGCTGGTGCTGGCGGCCGCCGGGCTGGCCTATCTGGACGCCTATGTGCGCGACCGGTTCGACAGTCACGTCTGGCAGCTGCCGGCGCGGGTCTACGCGCGTCCGGTGGAGTTGTATCCCGGCCGGGTTCTGGCGCGCAACGACATGCTCAAGATGCTGGAGTTGATGCGCTACCGTCGCGCCGGTGGCGCGCCCACTCCGGGCAGCTACACCACCGACGGCAATACCCTGGTGATACATACCCGCGGATTCCGCGACAGCGACGGCGGCGAGCCGGCCCAGCGCATCCGTGTCACGCTGGGCGGCGGTCAGGTCCGTGCGCTGAGCAGCAACGACGGCGATTCGCTGGCGCGGCTGGAGCCGCTGCAGATCGGCAGCATCCATCCGGGCCACACCGAGGACCGGGTGTTCGTGCCCCTCGACCGGGTGCCGCCGCTGTTGGTGCAGATGCTGCTGGCCACCGAGGACCGTGACTTCTATGAACACCACGGGGTTTCGCCGCGGGGGCTGGCCCGCGCCATGGTGGCCAATGTGAAAGCCGGCGCTCTGGTGCAGGGCGGCAGCACCCTGACCCAGCAGCTGGTGAAGAATTTCTGGCTCACGCAGGACCGCACCCTGGCCCGCAAGCTGGTGGAAATGCCCATGGCGGTGTTGCTGGAGCTGCACTACAGCAAAGAGCAGATTCTCGAGGCCTACCTCAACGAGGTGTACCTGGGCCAGGACGGCAAGCGCGCCATCCACGGCATGGGGCTGGGCGCCCAGTTCTATTTCGGGCGACCGCTGGAAGAGCTGGAGCCCCACCAGCTCGCCACCCTGGTGGCCCTGTTGAAGGGGCCCAGCTATTACGATCCGCGCCGTAACCCGGAACGCTCCCTGGCGCGCCGCAACACGGTGCTCAAGGTGGCCCTGGAAGAGGGCGCGTTGAACGATCAGGAGTACCGGCGTTTCCGCGAACGGGATCTGGAAGTGGTGCCGCGCGGCGCGTCGCCGTTGTACGCCTTCCCGGCGTTTATCGATCTGGTGCGCCGTCAGCTGGCGCGGGATTACCCGGCCGACGTGCTGGGCGAGGAGGGGCTGCGGATTCACTCCACCCTGGACGTGCTGGCGCAGCTGGCCTCCGAGAAGGCGCTCAGCGAGCATCTCAACAGTCTCGATGCCTCCGGCGACGCGCTCAATGGCGCGGTGGTGGTGGTGGCGCCGGCCCAGGGCGACGTGCTGGCGCTGGTGGGCAGCCGCGAGTCCCGTGCTCAGGGCTTCAACCGTGCCCTGGACGCCACCCGGCCGATGGGCTCGCTGGTCAAGCCGGTGGTGATGCTCACCGCGCTGCAGCAGCCCAAACGCTACAGCCTGGCCACGCCGGTGGCGGACGAGCCGATCACCGTGCCGCTGACCACGGGCAAGAAGTGGACCCCGCAGAATTTCGACGGCGAATCCAAGGGCCCCATCCCGCTGGTCGACGCGCTGGCCTATTCACGCAACCAGGCCACGGTGCGCCTGGGCATGGAGCTGGGCCCGGACGCGGTGGTTCGGACCCTGTCCCAGCTGGGCGTGAAAAAAACCATTCCGGCCTACCCCAGTATTCTGCTCGGCAGCATCGGCATGACGCCCTTCGAGGTGGCGATGCTGTACCAGCCGCTCGCCACCGGCGGGTTCGCCACGCCATTGCGCTCGATCACCGATGTGCTGGACAAGGAGGGCGAGCCGCTGGCCCGCTATCCGGTGGACACCGAAGAGGTGATTGATTCCGGACCGGCCTACTTGATTCAGTGGGGCATGCAGCAGGTGATCGAGAAGGGCACCGCCCGTTCCGCTCGATCGGTGCTGCCCCCCGATCTGAAAGTGGCCGGCAAAACCGGCACCAGCGATGAATACCGGGACGCCTGGTTCGCCGGCTTCTCCGGCAATCATCTGTCGGTGGTCTGGGTGGGCCGTGACAATAACGAAAACGCCCGCGTCACCGGCTCGTCCGGGGCGCTCCCGGTGTGGAGCCGGCTGATGGCCGGCCTGCCGCAGACCAGCCTGTCCCAGGTGCCGCCGCCGGGCGTGGAAAAGGTCTGGATGGACCCGTCCGGGGAGAAAACCAGTGGCAAAGGCTGTTCCGGAGCGCGGGAATATCCGATGCTGGAGGCCTCCATCCCGGAGCAAAGCGACGGTTGCGGTAGCGCGACCCAGGTTAAGGAAGGAGTGGTGGAATGGTTCAAGGGCTGGTTCGACTAACGCTGCTGGCGGTGCTGGTGCTGTCCGGTTGCGCGGTGACGCCGCCGGCGGAGAAAACGGAGCCGGTCACCGCGGACACCGAGTTGCGGGGCTCGCCGGCCATGGCGCTGCTGAGCCGCGCCGAGCAGGCCCGCGCCCAGGGACAGACCGGCGCGGCCAGCCGCTATCTGGAACGGGCCCTGACCATGGCGCCCAACTCCTCGTGGCTGTACCGCGAGCTGGCGCTGCTGCGGCTGGAAGAGGGCGACGGCCATGCCGCCGAAGGCTTCGCCCAGCGCGCGCTGCGCCTGGCGCCGGACAACGACGACTACCGCGCCGAATTGTGGGAGCTGGTGGCCGCCGCCCGCGCCGAGCAGGGCGACCGCAGCGGTGCCGACGAGGCGCGGGCGCGGGCCCAGGCCCTGCGGAAGCCGGACCGCGCATGACCCCGGCGGTGAAGATGGCCGAGGAGGCCGGCGTCGATTTCCGGCTGCACCGCTACCAGCACGACCCCGGTGCCGAAAGCTACGGCCTGGAGGCCGCCCAGCTACTGGATCTGGACCCGCGCCGGGTGTTCAAAACGCTGCTGGCGGTGGTGGATGAGCAGCCCCAGGTGGCGATGGTGCCGGTGAACCTGAGTCTCGACCTTAAGGCGCTGGCCAAGGCGGCCGGCGGCAAGAAAGCGCGGATGGCCGACGCCGATCTGGCGCAACGGGTCACCGGCTATGTGCTGGGCGGCATCAGCCCGCTGGGGCAGAAGCGCCGGTCGCCGCTGTGGCTGGATGAGAGCGCCCTGAGCTTCGACACCCTTTATATGAGCGCCGGCCGCCGAGGACTGGAGATCGAGATGGCGGCGGTGGATCTGCTGGCGCTGACCGCGGGCCAGTGTGTGGCACTGGCCCGCTAGCCCCCGTCCGCCTCAAAGAACGCTGAAGGCGTCGCGGGCGGCCTGGATGGTGGTCTCAATGTCGTCATCGCTGTGGGTGATCGACACGAAGCCCGCCTCGAAGGCGCTCGGCGCCAGATAGACACCCCGGTCCAGCATGGCGTGGAAGAAGCCGTTGAAGCGCGGCTGATCGCAGGCCATGACTTCGTCGAAGCGGCTGATGCGGGTCTGGTCGGTGAAGAACAGGCCGAACATGCCGCCCGCCTGCGTGGTGTGGAAGCCGACGCCGGCGCCCCGGGCGGCTTCGGCCAGCCCCGCGGTGAGCCGTTCGGTTTTTGCTTCCAGCTCTTCGTAGAAGCCGTCGCGGCGCAGCTGTTTCAGCGTCGCCAGGCCGGCGGCCATCGCCACCGGGTTACCGGACAGGGTGCCGGCCTGATAGACCGGGCCCAGCGGTGACAGCTTTTCCATGATTTCCCGTTTGCCGCCCAGCGCGCCCACCGGCATGCCGCCACCGATGATCTTGCCCAGGGTGGTGAGATCCGGGGTCACGCCGTAGCGTGCCTGGGCACCGCCCCGGGCGACCCGGAAGCCGGTCATCACCTCGTCGAAGATCAGCACCGCGCCGTACTGGTCGCACTGCTCGCGCAGCGCTTCCAGAAAGCCCTGGGTGGGCGGCACGCAGTTCATGTTGCCGGCCACCGGCTCGACGATCACGGCGGCGATCTGGTCGCCCTGGGCCTTGAAGACTTCGGCCAGGCCGCCGGCGTCGTTGAAGTTGAGGGTCAGGGTGTCGTCGGTGACCGCCTTGGGCACGCCCGGTGAGCTGGGGGTGCCCAGGGTCAGCGCGCCGGAGCCGGCTTTCACCAGCAGGCTGTCCACATGGCCGTGGTAGCAGCCCTCGAATTTGATCACCTTGTCGCGGCCGGTGTGGCCGCGCGCCAGACGCAGCGCGCTCATCACCGCTTCGGTGCCGGAGTTGACCATGCGCACCATATCCATGGACGGCACCATCTCGCAGACCAGGTCGGCCATGTCCACCTCGGCGGCGGTGGGGGCGCCGAAGCTGAGGCCGTCGGCCACCGCCTTGAGCACCGCTTCGCGCACTTCCTGGTTGTTGTGGCCGAGGATCATCGGCCCCCAGGAGCCGACGTAATCCACGTAGCGGTTGTCGTCCTCGTCGAACAGATAGGGGCCTTCCGCGTGGCGGAAGAACACCGGTGTGCCGCCCACGCCCTTAAAGGCGCGGACCGGGGAATTAACGCCGCCGGGGATGTGTTTCTGGGCGCGGCGGAACAGTTGTTCGGAATGCTTGCGACTCATTGGGACTCCTTGAAGGGGGGCGCCGGGAAGGCGGCGTGCAGCCGCCGGGCGGCGGCTTCCACGTCGGCGTCGTCGGCGTGGCCGAACAGGGCGTGGATAACGGCCACCAGGTCGGCGCCGGCCTCGATCAGTTGCCGGGCATTATGCGGATTCACTCCGCCGATCGCCACCAGCGGCAGGGTGAAGCGCCGCCGTGCTTCGCGCAGGGTGTCCAGCGACGCGGGCGGCGCGCCGGGCTTGGTGCGCGATTCGAAAAAGCGGCCCAGGGCGAGATAGTCGGCGCCCTCGTCGGCGGCTTTTTGAGCCAGATCCAGGCGGCCGTGGCAGGACACGCCGATCAGCTTGTCGTCGCCGAGCAACATGCGCGCGCGGCTGACCGCGCCGTCGCTCTGGCCCAGGTGCACGCCGTCGGCTTCCACTTCCGCCGCCAGGGCGGCGTCGTCGTTGACGATAAAGCGCGCGCCGTGGTCCTTGCACAGCAGCGCCAGCCGCGCGGCCCGGTGGCGGCGGGTGTCGGCGTCGGCGGGCTTGTCGCGGTACTGGAGCAGCGTGGCGCCGCCGCGCAGGGCGGCCTCGGCGGCGCTGAGCACGCGGTCGCCGGGCGTCAGCGCCGGATCGGTGATGGCGTAGAGACCCTGCAGGGGATGACTCATGGTATCAGGCTCCGGTCCGGTACGAACTGGCCGCCGCCGGGCCGCCAGGCGTGCTGCAGGGTGCGGTGCAGCCACGCCTGGGCGTCGCCGACGGCCTCTTCCAGGGGCAGTCCACGGGCCAGCAGGCTGGCGATCGCCGAGGCCAGCGAGCAGCCGGAGCCGTGGTACACCTCCGGCAGGCGCGGCCATTCCCACTGGCGATGGTGCTCGCCCTGGAACAGGTGGTTGGCGACCTGGTCGGTGTCGTCGTGGGTGCCGGTGACCAGCACCGCGCGGCCGCAGCGCCGGGTGAGCGTGGCGCCCGCCTCGGCCACCCCTGTTTCGCCGCTCAGTTGGCCGGCTTCCGGGAGGTTGGGCGTGAGCACGGTGGCCTGGGGGGCGATCCGCTCCATCAGGGCCTGGTTGAGATCGCCCTGGGCCAGGCTGCCGCCGGACTCGGCGGCGAGCACCGGGTCCAGGACCACGGGCACGCCGGGCAGGCGGGCCAGCAGGCGGGCGATCCATTCCACCGTGGCCACCGAGCCGGTCATGCCGATCTTCACCGCCTGGAATTCGTAATCGGCGAGCAGGGCGTCCGCCTGCTGTTCGAGCAGCTCCAGGTCGGTCAGTTGAAAGCTGCTGACCTTGCGGCTGTTTTGTACCGTCAGCGCGGTGATCAGCGTGCTGGCGAAGCCGCCGGTGCTCTGGATCGCTTCGATGTCGGCGTGGATGCCGGCGCCACCGGACGGGTCGTGGCCCGCGATGACAAGAATATTAGGTCTCATTGAATACGCTCAAAACGGTTTCACCACCGCCAGGATAACAATCGCCACCAGCAGTAACACCGGCACTTCGTTAAAGATCCGGTAGAACTTGTGGCTCTTGGTGTTGGCGTCGGCGGCGAACTTCTTCAGATAGGCCAGACAGACGTGATGGTAGCCGATCAGCAATACCACCAGCGTGATCTTGGCGTGCAGCCAGCCCTGGGTTTTGTAGTAGTCCCAGTTCAGCGCCAGCATCCAGATGCCCAGCACCAGGGTGGCGATCATGGACGGGTTCATGATGCCCCGGTAGAGCTTGCGCTCCATGATCTTGAAGCGGTCGCGGCTGGTCTGGTCCTCGGCCATGGCGTGGTAGACGAACAGGCGGGGCAGATAAAAGATCGCCGCGAACCAGCAAATCACGGCAATAAGGTGGAACGCTTTCAGCCATAGCATTTGAATGTCTCCGGGTACGCAGGGTGATCGGGGTGCACCGCGTTGGAGTGTCACCCGCTAGCCGCTGTATACTACAGCGCCTTGCTTGTATCGTCCCGCGCCGCCGAGGCGGCGGGACGCTTCCGGACCCTGTTCCGCCACTCCCGGTGCCAGCCGCTGACGCCGATCTGAAAGAAACGAGGATGCCGTGACCAAGCCACCACGCGCCAGCCGCCTGCTGCGATACTATCTGTTTCGCACCCGGCGTCTGTCCCGTCGGCAGCTGGGTACCCTTCAGGACTGGAAGATGCGGGTGGTGTTCTGGATCGGCGCGCTGATGGTCGGTCTGGTCACCGTGGGGTTCGCCTGGGTGGCGGAAATGTGCGCCGAGGCGTTCGCCGAGCTGGAGCGGCACTCGTCGTTGTGGCCGGTACTGATCACGCCGCTGGGCATGCTGGCAACCGTGTTCGTAATGCGCCGCACCGGCGCCGAGTCCCAGGGCAGTGGTATTCCCCAGGTGCTGGTGGTGCTCAAGCAGCGCTACCACTGGCTGCGGCCCACCTTCCTGTCGTTCCGCGTTATCGTGATGAAATTCGCGCTCACCTGCATGGGGCTGCTGTGCGGCGCCAGCATCGGCCGCGAGGGACCCAGCGTTCATATGGGCGCGGCGATGATGTACTCGGTGGGGCAGGTCGGCCGCCTTCACCAGAAGTATGTGGACAACGCCCTGATCGTGGCCGGCGGCGCCGCCGGGGTATCGGCGGCCTTCAACGCGCCGCTGGCGGGTATCGTGTTCGCGATCGAGGAGCTGTCCGGCTCGTTCGAACAGCGCACCAGCGGCACCCTGATTCTGGCGATCATCCTGTCCGGCGTGGTGGTGCTGGCGATCGCCGGGCATTACAGCTTTTTCGGCCATCCCCAGGGGGCGCTGGACATCACCCAGGACTGGCTCGCCATCGGCGTCACCGGCCTGGTGTGCGGCTTGCTGGGTGGGGCTTTCAGTCGTCTGCTGATCACCGGCAGCCGCTTCCTGGCCCCCTACGGCCGCAAGCACCCCTACCGGGTGGTGTTCCTGTGCGCGCTGGTACTGGTGCTGCTGGGGCTGCTCACCGGCGGCATGACCTACGGCAGCGGCTATGAACAGGCCCGCCACCTGCTCAGCGGCGATGCCGACGGCGACTGGAGTTTCCCGCTCGCCAAGATGGCCGCCACCCTGGTGTCCTATTTCACCGGTATTCCCGGCGGGCTGTTTTCGCCCAGCCTGGCCGCCGGCGCCGGCGTCGGCAATGTGATCGGCGGGTTGTTCCCCGACTCCTCGGTGGTGGGCGTTACCCTGGTGGCGATGGCGGCCTTTCTGGCCGGAGTGATCCAGCGGCCGATCACCTCCTTCGTGATCGTCATGGAGCTCACCGGTAACCGCCACGACATCCTGCTGCCGCTGATGGCCGGCGCGTTCGTGGCGGCGGCGGTGGCCAAGCTGGTCTGGGTGCGCCCGCTCTACGACTCCCTGGCGGAACGGCTGCAGGAAGGCGAGGGCATGGCCCTGGATCGGGCGCGGGTTGTCAGTACCGAGAGCGGCCCGGCGGACGAACGGGGCCGCGGCGGCGGCCAATGAAGTTGCCGCCCATGGCGGTGGTGCCTATCATGCGGTTCCTTTGATGGAAAGTAGTAACGGGAGTAATGGTATGACCCAGGTCGACGCGGCCAACCCTTTGAAAGTCGGCATTGTCGGCGGCACCGGGTATACCGGTGTGGAGCTGCTGCGCCTGCTGGTGCGGCATCCGCTGGTGCGCCTGGAAACCATTACCTCGCGCAGCGAGCAGGGGCTGAAGGTCAGTGATCTCTACCCGACCCTGCGCGGCTACACCGACCTCAAGTTCGAGGAGCCGGACGTGGCCGCGCTGGCGGCCTGTGACGTGGTGTTCTTCGCCACGCCGCACAATGTGGCCATGCGGCTGGTGCCGGAACTGCTGGCCGCCGGCACCCGGGTGGTGGACCTGTCGGCGGATTTCCGTCTCCGCGACGCCGNCGTCTGGAGCCAGTGGTACGGCGAGCCCCATGCCTGNCCGGAACTGCTGGATCAGGCGGTCTACGGCCTGCCGGAAGTGAACCGCGAACGCATTCGCGGTGCCCGGCTGGTGGCCTGCGCCGGCTGTTACCCCACCTCNATTCAGCTCGGCTACCTGCCGNTGCTGGAGCGCGGCTGGGTGCGCCCGGANCANNTGATCGCCAGTGCCGCCAGCGGCGCCAGCGGCGCCGGACGCGGCGCCAAGGTGCCGATGTTGCTGGCGGAGGCGTCGGAGAGCTTCAAGGCCTACGGCGCCGGCGGNCACCGGCATCTGCCGGAAATCGAGCAGGGNCTGGGTGACATCGCCGGCGGGCCGGTGTCGGTCACCTTCGTNCCNCATCTGGTNCCNATGGTGCGGGGCATCCATGCCAGCCTGTANGCCACCGTCAACGGCGACACCCCGGCGCTGGATCAGGTGCAGGCGGCCTTCGAGGCGCGCTACGCCGACGANCCCTTCGTCGANGTGATGCCCCAGGGCAGCCACCCGGAGACCCGTTTCGTGAAAGGCTCCAACCATTGCCGNCTGGCGATCCACCGGCCCGGGGACGGCGACGTCCTGGTGGTGTTGTCGGTGATCGATAACCTGGTCAAGGGCGCGTCCGGCCAGGCGATCCAATGNATGAACATCATGTTCGGCCTGGAAGANACGGCCGGCATTGATCTCCCCGCGTTGCTGCCCTGATGGCNACGGGNAGCCGGCCCAGAGCGGGCGTCGACGATGTCATTCTGGTTCCGGTGAGCCCGTCGCACCGCCGGCGNACCCGCGTGCTGCTNACNGTGNCCGCGCTGGTGGCGGTGATCGTGGCGTTTCTGGCGGGCTCCTGGCTGGGNCAGAGCGGCGCCCTGGACAGCAACATGAAAAACAGCGAGCTGCGCGCGGAATTACGCGACGCCCGCCAGGANTTNCGCACCGTGCGCCACGATCTGGCCCGNTACCGGGCGGAGGTGGAGGTGGCCGANCAGGCCCGCGAGCAGTTGCGCCAGGAGATTCGCGGCCTGCGTGATCAGAGCGCGGAACTGGAAGAGGCGGTGGCGTTCTACAAGAACGTGATGTCCCCGGGGGCGTCCGACGCGCCCATGCAGGTGGAGAANTTCGAGGTGANCCCGGAGAACGGGGAACGGCGCTTCCGTTACCGTTTGATACTGGTTCAGTCCGGTGATAACCGGGGATACTTGTCGGGCACGGTGAGCTTCGCGCTGAANGGCTCCCGNGACGGCGAGCCGGTGACGCTGGANGGCGGTGAGCTGTTGGGGGAAAACAGCGATTTGCGATTCCGTTTCCGGTACTTCCAGGAGCTTTCCGGTACGCTGACGGTGCCCGAGGGCANGCGCNTCGACGCTTTGGAGATGACCGCGACAGCCACCGCGCCGCGTCGCGCGGAGGTGGTTCAGAGCCTTCCTTGGTGATGGCGTATCGAATAATCANGCAGGAGACGACAGGTGATTGGGCGAGACAAGAAGAGCACGGGTGGTCAGCAAAATTTNCGCGATCACACCCTGATCGCTCCCAGTGCCCGCATCGTGGGCGATATTGAGTTCAACGGGGGNNTGCACGTNCAGGGCGAAGTGGACGGNAANATCACCGTCGGTGAAGACGGCGGNCAGCTGGTGATCGGCGAGAGCGGCGTGGTGCGTGGCGAGATCCGCGTGCCGAGAATCACCATCAACGGCCGGGTGGAAGGCGACGTGAACGCCACCGAGCATCTGGANCTGGCCAGCAAGGCNCAGGTGGANGGCAATGTCTTCTACGTGATGATCGAGATGCTGATGGGNGCGCGGGTGAACGGNAAGCTGGTGCGNCTGGANGAAGAGCGCCGCAACCTGCCGGCGCCCGAGAAGCCCGGCGNCCGGCCGGATGCGGACCCCGCGGAGGCGGACGCCCGGCCCGAGAATACTTGACTGNAATAGTCGGGTACTGGACTATGGCGATGTGATAACGGCATTGAGTGACATGAGCGAATCCGGACCCATAATCCTGACCGAACGGGCCGCCGCCAAGGTGCGCGAGCTCCGTGACGACGAAGGCAACCCCGAGCTGAAACTGCGGGTGTACATCACCGGCGGCGGCTGCGCGGGGTTTTCCTANGGCTTCACCTTTGATGAAGCGGTGAACGAGGACGATACGGCNGTGGCCCGNGANGACGTGACNCTGCTGGTGGACGCCATGAGCATCCAGTATCTGGACGGCTCCCAGGTGGACTACGAGCAGGGCCTGATGGGNTCNCGGTTTATCGTCAANAANCCCAACGCGGCCACCACCTGCGGCTGCGGNTCGTCGTTCTCGGTGTGAGCCGGNCNGGCNCTGTCATTTAACGGTCATTAAAGTATCAGAATATTGTCTTGAGCAGCATGGAGGCTGTAGGCATGACGATACAGAGACCTTCCATCCAGAAAATGACNGCCGCGGANACNCGCGCCATGTGCTGGTTGCTGGCCCAGCCCCGNGCCGCCAGCCGNGCCCGCATGGCCAGGGCNATNTCCCGGTTCGGTGACGGCCCCTTCTACGCGGCGCTGGTCGCGATGCTCTGGCTGGTCGANCCCNANGACGGCACCCGCTTCGCCCTGGCGGCGGCGGTGGCCTACGGCCTGGAAGTGCCGGCCTTCATGGTGCTCAAGAACCTGATCAAACGCCCCAGGCCCGCCGATTCCGAGATGGCGCTGTGCGCCTTCATCAAGCCCGCGGGCCGTTTCAGTTTCCCTTCCGGCCACACCGCCGCGGCCTTCGTCATGGCGACGCTGCTGGGTATCTTTTATCCGGTGGTGGCGACGCTGGCGCTGGCGTTCGCGCTGTTGGTGGGGTTGTCGCGGGTGCTGCTCGGCGTTCACTACCCGTCGGATATCGCCGCCGGTGCCTTGCTTGGCAGCAGCTGCGCGATGATCGGCTCCCTCTTCGTCTAATCCCCGCCGGGTCTTACGGCAGGCTCAGATGGCCGAGCACCGCCNGTCGGCTGGCGCCGGTCACTTGCGGTGCGTTGCCCGGCACCCGTTCCCAGAAGGCCCAGGCCAGCCAGGCGAAGGCGGCCGCCTCCACCCAATCCGGTGCGACACCGGCGTCTTCGGTGCTGTCCGCCGGCAGCCCGCAATGCCGGGCGAGCCGGTCGAGAAGGTCCCGGTTATGCACGCCGCCGCCGCAGACCAGCAGGCGCTCGGCATGGAACCCGCTGATCGCTTCGGCGACGGTGCGCGCGGTGAGTTCCGCGAGGGTGGCCTGCACGTCTCGGGGGGCCATGTCGGCACTCAGATGGGGGGCGAGCCAGTCCGGGTGGAAGTACTCCCGGCCGGTGCTCTTGGGCGGCGGAAGGTGGAAGTAGGGATCGCCCAGCAGGCTGTCGAGCAGGGCCGGAATCACCTCGCCGCCGGCGGCCCAGTCGCCCCGCGGGTCGTAGTCGCCGCCCTGGTGCCGCTGGTGCCACTGATCGAGCAGGGTATTGGCGGGGCCGGTATCGAAACCGCCGATCAATGCNCCTTTGTCCAGCAGCGANACGTTGGCGATGCCGCCCAGNTTGAGAACCACCCGGCGCTCNNGCGGATCACCNAAGGCGTGNTCGTGGAAGCGCGGNGCNAGGGGCGCGCCCTGGCCNCCGAGCACCATGTCCTTGTTGCGGAAATTGCTGACCACCGGCAGGCCGGATCGGACCGCCAGGGTNTCCGGGCATCCGAGNTGCACGCTGAACCCGGCGTCGCCGGGGCGNTGNCGCACGGTCTGGCCGTGGCAGCCGATGGCGGTGACGGCGTCCGCCGNCACGNNNGCNTNGCTGAGCAGGGNGGCNNCGGCNTCCGCATAGTGNGCGCCCAGGGCCCGGTGNCAGGCNCCGGCCCGGTCGATTTCATCGTCGCCGGGGCGGCACAGCCGCTGCAGGTCCGCGCGAAGGGCGNTGGGAAGGTCGCTGCNGTGGTGGGCCAGCACCCGGGTGCCGGCGTGGGTGACGCTGGCCAGGACGGCGTCCACGCCGTCCAGGCTGGTGCCGGTCATCAGNCCGACGAACAGCGATTCAGAAGACATTGCTGCTGGCCAGGGTGGCGGCNTCNGCGAACATNGTCATTTGCGCCGCCAGNCGGCTGCTCTGAAGACGGAACTGGGGCTTCTCGCTGCTGGCGATGCCGCTGGCCTTGGGCAGCGGTACGGTCTGCGGATTGCGGTGCACGCCGTCGATGCGGAACTCGTAATGCAGGTGCGGGCCGGTGGCCAGGCCGGAGGCGCCCACATAGCCGATGGTCTGGCTTTGATTCACCCGGCTGCCNACGCGAATGCCCTTGGCGAANCCNCGCATGTGGGCGTACAGCGTGGAGTAGCGCTGGCCGTGCTTGAGAATCAGCACNTTGCCATAGCCGCCNTTGACGCCGGCGAAGATCACCTTGCCCTTGCCGGCGGCNTTGATCGGGGTGCCGCTGGGGGCGGCGTAGTCGATGCCGTTGTGGGCGCGTACTTTGTTCAGAATNGGNTGCTTNCGGCCGGTGCTGAANCGCGANCTGATGCGCGAGAAGGCCACCGGGGTGCGGATGAACTCCTTGCGCATGGAGTTNCCGTCNCNGTCGAAGTAGGACACGTCGCCGTCGCGGGTCNGGTANCGGTAGGCGGTGAGGTGGCGGCCCTGGTTCCAGAATTCCGCGGCGATGATTTCGCCNTCGCCGACCTTNTCGCCGTCCAGATACAGCTCCTCGTAGAGCACCCGGAAGCGGTCGCCGTTGCGGATGTCGAGCACGAAGTCGATGTCCCAGCCGAAGATNTTGGCCAGCTGCATGGTCAGGTTGTCGCTCATGCCCGCGGCGTGGCCGGCCAGGAACAGGGAGTTGTCGATGGTGGCCTCGGCGAAGCGGGTGCGGCGCTGATATTCGCGCACCACGTTCTCCACCCGCCAGTTGCCGTCTTCCAGGGTGGCTTCCACGGTNTCCACCCGGGACGGGCTGTAGCGCAGCGANGTCAGCTCGCCGGCNTCGTCCACGGAAATNTTCAGGGAATCGCCGGGGCGGATGGTGGCCAGCTCGGCCAGGCGNTCGTCACCGGTAACCAGNCGGTGCACCTGCGCCGCGCTGACGCCNCGCGACTGCAGNAGCCCGGACAGGGTNTCGCCGGACGCCACGGTGATCTTGATCCANTGCTCCTCGTCGGGCGTCTCCGCCGGCGCGCGGACGTCGGCGACCGGCTGNGCGCTNTCCTGGCGGACCAGTTCCTCGCTGGCCGACGGCTTGGGCAGCTCCAGNGTCTGCAGACGTTCCGGGCGGGATTCTCCGGATTCCGGGGTCAGGGCGATCANCCCCACNGTGATCACCAGCGCCCCGGAGAGNATCAGATGGGTGCGGGGGAAACGGCGCGCGGCACGGCCGAGGGCGGATAATTTAATACTCATGCTTTTACTACGCTCTGAGGTGCGCCGCCGAGGGCGTTCATTTAGTTGCAGCAAAGATACCCGCCTTCTACAACCNGCTTCAAGTGCTACAATGGCGCGCTTTTCAGGGTGAGATGTGGTCGGCGGGNTGGCGNTTGAGACCGGNGCCGCCGGGGCAAGTTCCTAAAACANGCTGGGTCCGGCCNTNNCCGGNCCGTGAATGAGGTGATGATGATCAAGGTGGACGAACAGCTGGCGCTGCTGCGCCGTGGCGCGGATGAGATCATTCAGGAAGACGAATTGCGCGAGCGCATCGCCAGCGGCCGCCCTTTGAGAGTCAAGGCGGGNTTTGANCCCACCGCNCCGGATCTGCACCTGGGNCATACGGTNCTGATCAANAANNTGCGNCAGTTCCAGGANCTGGGCCACCANGTGATGTTCCTGATCGGCGANTTCACCGGCATGATCGGNGACCCCACCGGCAAGAGCGCCACGCGCCCGCCGCTCACCCCCGANGAGATCGAGCGCAACGCGGAAACCTATAAAGAGCAGGTGTTCAAGATNCTGGANCCGGAAAAGACCGAGGTGGTNTTCAACTCCACCTGGATGAANCAGGTGGGCGCCGCCGGCATGATCAANCTGGCCAGCCAGTACACGGTGGCGCGCATGCTCGAGCGCGACGACTTCGACAAGCGCTACCGGGCCAANCAGCCGATCGCGGTGCACGANTTCCTNTATCCGCTGGTGCAGGGCTACGATTCGGTGGCCATGGANGCGGACGTGGAGCTGGGCGGCACCGATCAGAAGTTCAANCTGCTGATGGGGCGTACCCTGCAGAAGGCCTACGGGCAGGCGCCGCAGATCTGCCTGACCATGCCGATTCTGGAGGGGCTGGACGGNGTCCAGAAGATGTCCAAGTCNCTGAAGAANTATGTNGGCGTTAACGACGCCCCCGGGGAGATGTACCGCAAGCTGCTGTCGATCCCCGACGATATGACCTGGCGCTACTATGAATTGCTCAGTGGTCTCTCCAATGAGGCTCTGGAAGAGCGCAAGGCGGAAGCGGCGCGGCTGGGCAGCCCGCAGGAGGCCAAAAAAGCGTTCGCGTTGGAGATGGTGACCCGCTTCCACGGCGAGGCGGCCGCCCAGGCGGCGCCTTCCTCGGCGGGCAATCTGACCTCCCTGGGGGCGATACCCGACAACGTCCCGGAAGTGGAGGTGGTCCTGGAGGAGGGCGACGAGGTGCACGTGGTGCCGTTGCTCCGTCTGGCCGGTCTGGCCCAGAATGGTAAAGCCGCCAAGGACGTGTTCGGGCGGGGCGCGGTGTACGTGGACGGCCAGCAGCTCACCGAGGAGCGCACCTTCGTCCGTGGCGAAAGCGCGGTGATCCAGGCGGGCAAGAAGAAGATCGCGCGGGTCACGATTCGCTAGCAATCGGGCCCTAAGGCCTGGATTTGAATGAAAATTGGCCGACCACAAAGAATTTCGAGGAATCCGCCAAAAAAGGTTTGACAGGAAAGGCCCGATCCGTAGAATGCGCATTCCTCGACGGGGCGACATCAACAACGCCGACCCCGCAGCTCTTTAACAATCAGGCAAGCAAACGTGTGGGACCTGTTTGGAGTAGGTATCTCAAAAAGATATCGGCTTTGAACAAGTCAACCTAGTTGAATTTGTTTC
>FUFK010037456.1_pt1 | contig 132756 bp, 110 predicted proteins | sample 1021851 | NCBI WGS metagenome assembly FUFK01 (sample SAMEA51879418, study PRJEB19060) | metagenome
TCCGCCGCCCGGCCGAGCCTACAGGGATGTACTCGTGGCGTGTCCTGGACGGGCCCACCCGATCCCGGTGCGGGCTTTCTGGAGAGAAAAGTTCTGGGGGCCTGCCGGGTGGCTGAAAGCCACCCTTTCGCTTGCAAGGCAAGCCCCCACAAGTGGTGAGCCTCAGGCGCTGTAGAAGACGGATTTCACTTCGAGGAATTCCTCGAGACCGTACACGCCCCACTCGCGACCCACACCGGAGTGCTTGTAACCACCAAAGGGCGCCGGCGGATCCAACTGCGCACCGTTCAGATGCACCATGCCGGTCCGCAAACGGGCGGCCACCTTGGCGGCGTCCTCCTCGCTGGCACCGTACACATAGCCGGACAATCCGTAGTCCGAATCGTTGGCGATCGCCACCGCCTCGTCCACGTCCTTATAGGGCAGCATCACCAGCACCGGGCCGAAGATCTCCTCGCGGGCGATCAGCATCTGGTTGTTCACCTCACTGAACACCGTCGGCCGCGCATAGAAACCGGTTTCCAGGCCGTCCGGCTTGCCGGTACCGCCGCACACCAGCTTGGCGCCTTCCTCCTGACCCTTCTCGATCATGGACTGCACACGCTTGAACTGGCGCTCGTTGGCGATCGGGCCGATCACCGTGTCCTTGTCCGCCGGGTCGCCCACCTTCAGGCCCTCGCACACCTTGGCGGCGATCGCTTCGGCCTCGGCCAGCCGGTCCGCCGGCACCAGCATCCGCGACGGCGCGTTACAGCTCTGCCCGGTGTTGTTCATCATCGACGCCACACCGTGCTTCACCGCCTTCTCGAAATCCGCGTCCGGCAGAATGATATTGGCGGACTTGCCGCCCAGCTCCAGCGACACCTTCTTGAAGGTATCCGCCGCTTCCTTGCTCACCGACGCCCCGGCACGGGTGGAACCGGTCAGCGACACCACGTCCACGCGCGGATCGGAAGAGAGCATCGGGCCCACTTCCGCGCCGTCGCCGTAAATCATATTGAACACGCCCTTGGGCAGGCCCGCCTCGTCGATGATCTCCGCCAGCACATGGGCGGACAGCGGCGCGAACTCACTGGGCTTGAGCACCATGGTGCAGCCCGCCGCGATCGCCGGCGCCACCTTGCACATCACCTGGTTCATCGGCCAGTTCCACGGCGTGATCAACGCGCACACACCCGCCGGCTCCCGGCGCACGGTGGCCCGGCCCAGCTTCTGCTCGAACGGAAACTCCCGCGCCGCGCCCAGCGTCGCCTTGGCGTGGCCCAGACCCATCGGCGCCTGCACCTTCGCCGCCAGCCCGTGACGGGGCGCGCCCATCTCCCGGCTGATCGCCTCCGCCATATCATCCAGACGCGCCTGATAGGCCGCCATGATCTTCTCCAGCATCGCCAGACGCTCTTCCAACGGCGTCGCCGCGAAGCTCTCGAACGCATCCCGCGCCGCCTGAATCGCCGCGTCCACATCCGCCTTACCGGCCAGATACACCGTCCCCTCGGAGGCCTCCGTCGCCGGATTGATCACCTCATGGGCCTTCGCCTCACCACTGGGCTTCACCCAGGCCCCATTGATGTAGAACTGATCCAGATGTTTCATGAAACTCTCTCCCGAAAAAACGAAACACAAAAAGTCGACCGCAAGCGTCCAGCCACAAACCGCAAGCTAGAAGCAAACAACCGCACTTTGAAAGTCACAAGTTGAAAAACCAACCCAGGATGCCCCATCCCGAGTGAACGGGCCAGCAACCACACACACTCAGCCGTAGAGTCCGCAATCCCGATCCAGTTCCGAGCCAGGAGCCCGCACCACGCAGGCGCGGGGCCCGGGGTGCCTGAGGGAGGGCTGAGCCAGGAACCCGCAACGCCGCAGGCGCAGGGTCCGGATGTCTCATCCAGGACTGTGTGAGGCAGGGAGCCGAACACAAGCCCCCAGGGACGGGTTCACGGCGGGTCCTGGATGAGACATCCGGACCCTGCGCCGTGCTACGGAGTCCCCAGTCCTCCTGAATTAGTGAAACAGCATTCCAAAATCTTGACCCCCCGTCCAGCTCATGTCATCTTCCAAAAAAAGCACAAACAAACCCCAGGAGACCCCCATGCAGCGTTTCGACCAGCGCAACGTCCTGATCACCGGAGCCGGCAGCGGCATCGGCCGCGCCGCCGCCCGCCGCTTCGCCGAAGAGGGCGCCCGCCTGGTGCTGGTGGACCGCAACCAGGAAGGCCTGGAAGAAACCGCCGCCCACCTCCCCGAAGGCACCCGGGTCACCCTGCGCACCGTGGACGTTTCCGACGAACAGGCCGTCAACGCCCTGGTGGAAGACGTGCTCGCCAGCCACGGCACCCTGCACGCCCTGGTCAATAACGCCGGCATCGCCGGCCACGACTACTCCACCATCACCGACAGCGACACTGAAACCTGGCAGGCGATCCTGGGCGTCAACCTGATGGGCCCGATGTACTTCATCCGCGCCGTCGGCAAGCACATGCAGGCTCAAGGCGGGGGCGCCATCGTCAACACCGCCTCGGTGGCCGGCATCCGCTCCGGCGCCGGCGGCAACGCCTACAGCGCTTCCAAGGCCGCGGTCATCAACCTGACCAAGACCGCCGCCTGCGATCTCGGCCAGTACAACGTGCGCGTCAACGCGGTCTGCCCCGGCCTGATCGAAACCGGCATGACCAAGCCGGTGTTCGATTACGCCCGCGACAACAACAAGGAACAGAAACTCGGCAGCCGCTGCGAATTGCGCCGCTACGGCCGCCCGGAAGAGATCGCCGCGGCCATGGCGTTCCTGGCCAGCGACGACGCCAGCTACATCACCGGCCAGGCGCTGGCGGTGGACGGCGGCAACACCGCCTCGCTCAACCTGCCGGGAATGAAGCACTGAGCCCGTAAAGGGTTGGCCTAAGGTAGAACGCCCGTGCCCTCCTAAGTGAAATGGGTTTTTGTTATATTTGCGGGCTTTATGCACAACTATAAAAGCGACGAATAAAACAACAGCGGGCCCGATGCTTGTCATTTGCGAGCCGGGACCCGCTGATCCCGAAGCCTGAATCGAGGAAACACCACATGCGACGAGCCGCTCTTGGAAAGGACGGGTCCGCGGATAAGGACCGTAACTTTGTCACCGCGCTGGCGCGCGGCCTGGAAATTCTGCGCTGTTTCGGTCCCTCCGATGAGTACCTGGGCAACGCGGAACTGGCCAAACGCACCAGTATCCCCCGTCCCACCGTATCGCGGATGACCGCCACGCTGACCCAGCTCGGCTATCTGCGCTACGCCGAGAACCTGGAGAAGTACCGGCTCGGCCCCGGCGTCCTGGATCTGGGCTACCGCTATCTGGCCAGCGAAGGGGTGCGCGACATCGCCCGGCCCTTCATGCAGGAGCTGTCCGACGCCACCGACTGCCTGGTGGCCATCGGCGCCCCGGACGGCGCCTCCATGACCTACATCCAGGTGTGCCAGGGCTCCGGCCCGCTGGTGCTGCGCCTGACCGTCGGTTCGCGGGTGGCGATCGGCACCTCCGCGGTGGGCCGCGCCTTCCTGGCGGCGTTGCCGCCCAAGGAGCGCGAGCCCTACTACGAGGCGATCCGCGCCCAGAACCCGGACGCCTGGCCGGACGTCCAGCGCGGCCTGGAGCGCGCCTTCAAGGAGTACGAGCAGTACGGCTTCGTCACCTCCGACGGNGAATGGAACCGGGACGTGAGCGCCGTGGGNGTGCCGCTGATCCTGGATAACGGCGGNCAGGTGGTGCCGTTCAACTGCGGNGGTTCNTCNCTGCGGCTGAGCCGCCGCATCCTGATCGANAACCTCGGCCCGCGCCTNAAGGAAGTGGTCGAGCAGGTCCGGCAAATGGTGCAGGGCCGGGATATTTGAGGACAGTGAATGAGCAGTAGCAGCAGTAGCGCCACGCCGGCGCCCGAATACACCATGGCCACGGCCACCGCCAAGTTCAGCCACGGTTTCCCGGCCCTGCTGGGGCTGGAGTTCCTGGAATGGGAAGAGGGCAGGGTGGTGGTCGGCATGCAAGTGGACGACCGCCACCTCAATCTGGGCGGCCGGGTACACGGCGGCGTGCTGGCGACGCTGCTGGACGTGGCCGGCGCCTGCGCCGGCACCTATTGCCCCTACCCGGACCGGATCCGCAAGGCGCTCACCCTGTCCATGACCACCACCTTCACCGGCCAGGCCGGCCCCGGCTACATCCGCGCCATCGGCGTGAAACGGGCCGGCGGCAGCCGCATCTTCAACTCCACCGTGGAAGTGTACGGCGAGGACGACACCCTGCTGATCCTCGGCGAGGGCACCTTCCGGCTGCGCAGCGACTCCCAGGATCCGCGCGGCGCCCCCATCGCTTAAACCTCTTTTACACCCGCGCGGGCCCGGCCCGCTTGAAGGGTGCCTCCGTCACCCGCAGACCTGTGTTCAGGACACAGTGATTGCCGAAAGGAGGCACCATGACTACCTATATCGTCGCCAGTAACGCCGCCCACGCCCGGGTGTTCGCCCATGAAGTGGGCATCTTCAAGGAGATCGACCAGCTCGAACATCCGGAAAGCCAGGCCCATGTGGGCGATCTGCGCACCGGGGGCAAGGGGTCCGAGGGCAGCGGCGCTCTGCACGGCAACCCGCGCGCCACCGGTAACCAGCAGGCGACCTCGGACAAGCACACCGCCTTCTTCGCCAAGGAAGTGGCCGGGTACATGAAACACCATCTGGAGCAGGGCCGCGCCGATCGCTTCATTCTGATCGCCGAACCCCGTTTTCTCGGCGCCCTGCGCGATAAACTCGACCACACCACCCGCGACGCGGTAAGCCGCGAAATCGACAAGGACCTGACCGGGCAGAACGCGGACCGGATCCGCGAAAAGCTGGACCTGTGACCGGTTTACGACTTTAGGCGCATATTCACGTCACAGTGCCGCCGGCGCGCGCCCGGTCGTGGTAAATTCGGTGTTATGAGCATAATAAGACTTCCAACGAGCCGATAACCATGTACCAGGTGCTGATCGCCGACGACCATCCCCTGTTCCGTGAGGCCATCGCCCGGGTGATCGACGACGGCTTCCCCGGCAGCACGCTGCTGGAGGCGTCCGATCTGGACACCGCCCTGGCCATGGCCGACCGCCATGACGACCTGGATCTGGTGCTGCTGGACCTCAACATGCCCGGCATGCAGGGCCTCAGCGGCCTGGTGCGGCTGCGCAATCTGTTTCCCACCCTGCCGGCGGTGATCGTCTCCGCCGAGGAGGAGAAACGGGTGATTCTGCAGACCATCACCTACGGCGCCGTGGGTTTCATTACCAAATCCACCCCCCGCAAACAGATGATCCAGGCCCTGGAGCAGGTGCTGGCCGGCTCCATCTACCTGCCGGCGGACATCATCCGCGCCGCCTCCGGCGCCGTTGCCGGCGACGACAGCGCCGCCCCGCAGCGCCAGCCGGCGGACCTCAACGACGTGCTCGCCACGCTCACCCGTAAGCAACTCCAGGTGTTCGAGCGCATGTCGCGGGGCGAATCCAACAAGGTGATCGCCTACCAGCTCAACATCGCCGAAAGCACCGTGAAGGCCCATGTGTCCGCGATCCTGCGCAAGCTCGGCGCCACCAACCGGGTGCAGGCGATCCTGTCCGCCGGCGACATCGATTTCGCCGCCTACCTGCGTGCCCCGCAAGCGAGGGAGCGATGAACGCGATTCCGCCCAGCGCCGTGGTCACCGCGTTCAGCGACGCCCGCGACGAGCGTCTCGCCGCCGGTGAGCTGGCCGCAAAGCTGCGGCACGATCATCTCGGTTGCGTGCTGTTCTTCTGCTCCATCGACTACCGGCTCGACCGCCTGGCCGGCGCCCTCGCCGAAGCCTTCGGCGATCTGCCCCTGTGCGGCTGCACCTCCGCCGGCGAGATCACCAGCCGTGGCTACGACAGCGGCACCATCGTCGCCATCGGCTTCGATCGCCGTTTCTTCTCGGTGGGCGCGCGCCTGATCGAACGGCTCGACGGCTTCAGCCTGGCCGACGCCCAGCAGCTCACCGACAGCCTGCTCTCCGAATGCCGAGCCGCCTCGGTGGAGCGGGTCGATGCCGACAACACCTTCGTGCTCACCCTGCTGGACGGCCTCTCGGTGAACGAAGAGCTGGTGCTCGCCACCCTCAATTCGGCGCTCGGCAGCATCACCAGCCTGGGCGGCTCCGCCGGCGACGACTACCGGCTCTCCGGCACCTACGTCTACAGCGACGGCGCCTTCCACAGCAACGCCGCCATGGTGCTGATGATCAACAGCGCGCTGGATTTCGAGGTGTTCAGCTTCCACCACCTGCGCCCGGCCACGGTGAAGCTGGTGGTCACCGCCGCCGACGCCGAACGGCGCGTGGTCCAGGAGCTCAACGCGGAGCCGGCGGCGGAGGCCTACGCCCGCCTGGTCGGCGTGCCGGTGGCGGAGCTGGACGACGTGGTGTTCGCCCGCTACCCGCTCGCCGTGCGCATCAACAACGACTACTACGCCCGCTCCATCCAGCGCGTTAACGACGACCTCAGCCTGTCGTTCTACTGCGCGGTGGAAAACGGCATCGTGCTCACCGCCATGCACACCGGTTCGATTCTCGACGAGCTGGAGCAGACCCTCAGCGACATCGAGGGTCGCCTCGGTCCGGCCTGGGTGACCCTGGGCTGCGACTGCTGCCTGCGCCGCCAGGAAATCGAGGCGGACGGCACCGTCGATCAAGCCTCGGCGCTGCTGCGCCGGCACAGCGTGGTGGGCTTCAACACCTACGGCGAGCAGTTCAACGGCATGCACATCAACCAGACCATGACGGGGGTGGCGATTGGCCGACGACAACGCACCCGACGGTGACACCGCGTCCCCCTGGGACCTGCACGAAGCGCGCCTGATGGCGGAAAACGCCCGTCTGCGCCGCATCTGCGACGCCCTGATCGAACGGGTGGAAGAGAGCAACATGGCGCCCACCGCCCCCTACGCCGCCTTCCAGCATTCGGTGGTGCTGGCCGAGCAGGTGCGCGAGCGCACCCAGGCCCTGCGCGAAGCCAACCAGCAACTGCTGGACGAAATCGAAGAGCGCCGGCGGGTGGAATCGCGGCTGCGCGAGGCCACTGAAAAAGCGGAACGCGCCAACATCTCCAAGACCAAGTTCGTGGCCGCCGTCAGCCACGACCTGATGCAGCCGCTCAACGCCGCCCGCCTGTTCACCAGCGCCCTGCAGGACCAGCCCGACCACAACACCCAATTCATGCTCAGCCATATCGACACCGCGCTGCTCGATCTGGAATCGCTGATCACCACCCTGGCCGACGCCTCCAAGCTGGACGCCGGCGTGGTCAGCGCCGAGCCCGGCGTGTTCCCGCTGCGCCGGCTGCTCGACGTGCTCGCCGAGGAGTACCGGCAGATGGCCGCCGCCAAGGGGTTGCGCCTGCGCTACGTGCCCAGCTCCGCGGTGGTGCGCTCCGACCCGCAGCTGCTCAGCCGGGTGATGCGCAACCTGCTCTCCAACGCGGTGCGCTACACCGACCGGGGTTCGATCCTGCTCGGCTGCCGCCGGCGCGGCGAGCGGGTGGAAGTGGTGGTGGCGGACACCGGCATCGGCATCGGCGACGATCAGATCGGCGATATTTTCCAGGAATTCAAACGCGGCGCCCGCGCGGTCAAATACCACGAACGGGGCCTCGGCCTGGGGCTGTCCATCGTCGAGAAGATCAGCCGCATTCTCGATCACCCCCTCACCGTGCGCTCGCGGGAAAATCGCGGCTCGCGCTTCGCCCTGCAGCTGCCGCTGGCGCGGCTCAGCGCCGCCGAGGCCCGCGCCATGGAGCCGGCCGCCGACGCCGGGCGCGCCCTGGCCGGGCGCCGGGTCTGGGTGGTGGACAACGACCGCGCCATCTGTTCGGGCATGCGCACCCTGCTGGAACAGTGGGGCTGCCGGGTGGCGGCGGCGGAATCCGTGCAGGCGCTGGCCGAACACCTGGACCCGCGCCGCGACCCGGCCGACGTGCTGCTGATGGACTACCACCTGGATCCGGTGGGCGACGACGGCATGACCGTCGCCGACGCCCTCAACCGGGACCGCCGCCGGGCCGGCGCCGAGCCGCTGCCGGTGATCATGCTCACCGCCGACCGCGGCCCCTATTTGAAACAGCGCTGCGCCCGCGACGGCCACACCCTGATCTACAAACCGGTCAAACCCATGAAGCTCAAGCTGGCCCTGCAGCACACCCTTACGCGGGCGCCGTCGCCGGCCGGACCCGCGACTAAATAAGGGCCTGTTTAGTACCGAAGTAGCATTCGGGCCGCCGGGCATCGGCGATAACCTCGAGGAAATACACGTCAAGAGGTGTCCCGACATGATCTATAACAATCCCGGCAGCGAAGGGGCGGTGGTCGCCTTCGACGAACGCTACGAAAACTACATCGGCGGCCAGTGGGTGGCGCCGGTCAAAGGCCAGTACTTCGACAACGTCAGCCCGGTGAACGGCCGGGTGTTCTGCCAGATTCCTCGCTCCTCCGCCGAGGACATCGACCTGGCGCTGGACGCCGCCCACCGGGCCGCGCCCGCCTGGGGCAAAACCTCCGCCGCCGAGCGCGGCAACCTGTTGCTCAAGATCGCCGACCGCATCGAGCAGAACCTGGAAGCCCTGGCGGTGGCGGAAACCTGGGACAACGGCAAAGCGGTGCGCGAAACCCTCAACGCCGACATTCCCCTGGCGGTGGATCACTTCCGTTACTTCGCCGGCTGCATCCGAGCCCAAGAAGGCACCGCCGCGGACATCGACGCCAACACCGTGGCCTACCACTTCCACGAGCCGCTGGGCGTGGTGGGGCAGATCATACCCTGGAACTTCCCGATCCTGATGGCCACCTGGAAGCTGGCGCCGGCGCTGGCCGCCGGCAACTGCGTGGTGCTCAAGCCCGCCGAGCAGACCCCGGCGTCCATCCTCAAGCTGACGGAAATCATCGGTGACCTGCTTCCCGAAGGCGTGCTCAACATCGTCAACGGCTACGGCGAGGAAGCCGGCCAGGCCCTGGCCAGCAGCAAGCGCATCGCCAAGATCGCCTTCACCGGCTCCACCCCGGTGGGCTCGCACATCCTCAAATGCGCGGCGGAAAACATCATTCCCTCCACCGTGGAGCTGGGCGGCAAATCCCCCAACATCTACTTCTCCGACATCATGAAGGCGGAGCCGGAATTCATCAGCAAGGCGGTGGAAGGCCTGGTGCTGGCGTTCTTCAACCAGGGCGAAGTCTGCACCTGCCCGTCCCGGGCGCTGATCCAGGAAGACATGTACGACGAGTTCATGGCCATGGTGCTGGAACGCACCAAAACCATTAAGCGCGGCAACCCCCTGGACACCGACGTGCAGGTGGGCGCCCAGGCCTCCCAGGAGCAGTTCGACAAGATCATGTCCTACATGGAAGTGGCGCGGAACGAGGGCGCCCAGTTCCTCACCGGCGGCGACAAGGAAACCCTGGACGGCGACCACGGCCAGGGCTATTACATCCAGCCCACGCTGCTCAAGGGCGACAACAAAATGCGCGTGTTCCAGGAGGAAATCTTCGGCCCGGTGGTGGCCGTCACCACCTTCAAGGACGAAGCGGAAGCGCTGGCCATCGCCAACGACACCGAGTTCGGCCTCGGCGCCGGCGTCTGGAGCCGCGACATGAACGTGGCCTTCCGCATGGGCCGGGGCATCCAGGCCGGCCGTGTCTGGACCAACTGCTATCACGCCTATCCGGCCCACGCCGCCTTCGGGGGCTACAAAAAATCCGGCATCGGCCGAGAGACTCATAAGATGATTCTGGATCACTATCAGCAGACCAAGAATCTGCTGGTGAGCTACGACATCAATCCGCTCGGGTTTTTCTGAACCGGCTCGGGAGAGCCGACCCGCTAAGGCTTGTGTTTGCCTTGACCCCTTTTCCCCGCCCCATCCCCTGGGGCGGTTTTTTTTTGGTTTGANCGGGGGNAAATCCATCAGGGGCGAGGTACCGGGCAGGGCTGCCGAAGAATTACCAGGCGTAGGAGGCGCCGGCGTAGAAGTGGCGGCCCGGGGCCGGCTCGAAGTAGCCGCGGTCGNCCGGNTCNGGCCGNTCGCTGTTGGCGTTGATGCGCANGTTGCTGAAGTACTCCTCGTCGAACAGATTGTTGACCCCGGCGTGCAGGGTCAGCTCGCCGCTGCTCAGCCGCCACGCCTTGCCGCCGCGCAGCCCGGCCACCACGTAATCGTCCACCTCCGTTTCGTTGGTGTTCTCGGCGAACACGTCGCTGCTGTACTGGGCGTTGGCGATCAGGAACAGGCCGTCCAGGCCGCGCCAGGCGGCTTCCGCGAACAGGTGGTGGCGGGGCAGGCCGGGCAGGCGGTTGCCGCTCACGTCCTCGTCCTGCTGGTCGTCGTAGAAGCGCTGGAACTCATAGTCGGAGTAGGTGTACGCCAACGTCAGCGTCAGGGTGTCGGTGGTGAGGTGCTCCAGCATCAGCTCGGCGCCGTCGCGGCGGGTGCGCGCGGCGTTGTCGTAGAAGGTGCGCCCGCCCAGCTCGTAGGGGGTGATTTCGTCGCGCACCTCCACCCGGAACAGCGCCAGCTCGTAGAACAGCTTGTCGCCCAGCTGGCCGCGTGCGCCGATCTCCCGGTTCAGCGCTTTCTGCGGCTCCAGGTCCGGGTTGAAGCCGCCGGCGCCGGAGGGGTTGGNGAGCTCGGTGAAGGTGGGCGTTTCGAAGGCGTTGCTGACCGTGGCGTAGGCGCCGTGGCGGGGGTGGTAGCGCCAGTTGAGGCCGGCGCTGTAGCTGCCTTCGGTGAAGTCCTGGTCGCCGCTGTTGTCGCCGTCGGCGAGCAGGTCGTCGTCGATGTCCAGGCGCACCCGGTCGGCGCGCGCGCCCAGGGACAGGGTCAGGGTNTCGCTGAGGTCGGTGTCGGTCTGCACGAACACGCCGCTGGCGGTGGCGGTCTGGTCCTCGTCGGCGGTCAGGCCGGTGACCTGGCCGTCCCCGTTCACCGANCGGCGCCCCCGGTCGTCGCGCTGCTGGTCCGCGTCCACGCCCACCAGGAAGCGGTGCGCCAGGCCGAACGCCCGCANCCGGTCCACGTACTCCAGGCGCACGCCGTAGAACAGCCGCTCATAGTCGATCAGGCTGCTGCCGGGGAACGGCAGTTGCTGGGTGAAATCCCGCTGCGTGACGAAGGCGCGGGCGCGCAGCTCGCCGCCCAGGCCGCGGTCCCGGTAGAGCACGCCGAGCCGTTGCTGGCTCACCTCCTGGCCGGCGTCCAGCAGGTTGGAGAAGCGCGTCGCCTGGTCCCGGTCCTCTTCCACCTGGGCGCGGGTCAGGCCGCCCGGGTCCTCGGCCACCGGGGTGTCCATGGCGGTGAANAAGAACTCGATGTCNCGGTCCTCGGAGAGCGCGCGGCCCACCCGCGAAGTGAGCAGATACTTCTCCATCTCGCTCTGCTCGCGCTGGCCCTGATANCGCACCCCGGTGAGGCTCAGGTAGTGATGGTTGCCGCCTTCCGCGCCGCCCAGCTGCAGGTTGGTCTTGCGGAAGCCGTCGCTGCCGCCGGCCACGCTGAAGCGCTGCGGGTAGACCAGGTCGGCGCCGCNGCGGGTGGTCATGTCCACCACGCCGCCGCTGGCGTTGCCGTACAGCACCGACGCCGGNCCGCGCAGTACGGTGATGGATTCNAGGGCGTCCAGGTCGATGGCGTCCACCTGGGACTGGCCGTCGGGCAGGGTTTCCGGAAAACCGTCCACGTTNAGGCGCAGGCCGCGCACCCCGAACGGCGCCCGCGCGCCGAANCCCCGGCTGGACAAACGCAGACCCTGGGCGAAGTTGTAGCGGTTCTGCAGATAGAGGCCCGGCACCCGCGCCAGGCTNTCGTCCAGTTGCAGGCCCGGCTGGCCCTGCTGGGTTTGTTGCGCGTCCACCACCGTGGCGGCGCCGGGCAGGTCCGCCAGGTCGCGCTCCAGGCGCGTGCCGGTAACGGTCACCGTGTCCAGGGCGTGGTTGGTTTGCGCGATCAGAGGGGACGAGGGCAGGGTGAGCAGAACGCCGAGGCAGGGGAGTACCCGCGCGGAATAACTCATAGATGAACTCCTTTTCAGTCTGTNCCCAGAACGCTAGGCGTTGACGCGCCCCGACACAAGCGCTGCGTGGCTAGAAGTTGTACGCCAGCGTCACCGACGCCAGGTTCATCCCCGGGTTGGGCTTGTAGAGGCGGGAATTGGAGGTGTGCTGGCCGCGCAGGCCCAGTGTCAGCCGCTTCACCGGCGTCCACGCCAGCTCCGCGTGGCTGGTGAACTGCAGGTTGCCGCCCATGTCGTCATCGTCGATCACGCTGTGGGTCATGTAGGAGGGCTGCACGCCCACCAGCAGGAACAGGCGCCGGCTGGGCCAGTTGATGCGCACCACCGGACCGACGATGTACACCTCGCTGCTGTTGGCCTCGCCGGCGGTGTCCTCGCCCTCCCAGCGCTCCACGCTCAGGTCCCAGTACGCCTGCACCCGNTCGGAGAANAACGGCGCCACCACATGCTCCTGCAGCCACGGCGACTGCCAGCGNCCGAACAGNCTGTANAGGCGCAGGCCCTCACCGCCGCCGGCGCGGACGCCCACGGTGGGGTCGGCNTANNTCGGNANACAAANGGTGAGCNCCAGAGCGATCAAACAAAAGCNCGGNAATNAATGAAGGATGCATNTNCGTTCCTGACCCGCGCGATAATGNCGGGGAATTCTATTAAGGGCCTTTTGGGACCAGTTGTGGGAGCTGCNCTTGTGGNNGCGGGCGNGGCCCGCTCCCACAAGGCTCGTCCCCAACAGGCAAGCAAGAAGCTTGCCGGTGGGGCTNAAGANACGCTGTTCGATTATTGTTTTTATTTTTTAAGGGGTTCNGNNCGANAGCNGGATGGCGCGGTCGGGGAACACGCCGCCGCCCAGGGCCCGGTACAGGGTGATGCGNTTGGCCAGNTTNTGCAGGCGCACGGAAACCAGNTCCTGCTCCGCGCTCAGCAGCTCGCGGCGCGCGTCCAGCACCGCCAGGTANTCGTCGGCGCCCTGTTCNTAGCGGGCCTCGGCCAGGGCCAGGCTGCGNCGGGTGGCGGTNACCAGCGCNTTCTGGGCCTGCTCCTGCTCGGTGAAGCTGCCGCGCGCCTGCAGCGCGTCGGAGACTTCCTGGAACGCGGTCTGGATGGTCTGCTCGTAGCGNGCCACGTTCTGGTCGCGGCGCACTTCCGCCACGTCCAGGTTGGCCCGGTTACGGCCGCCGCTGAAGATCGGCAGGGAGATACTCGGCGAGAACGACCAGCTCTCCGAGCCGCTGTCGAACAGGCCGGACAGTTCACTGCTGGCGGTGCCGGCGGAGCCGGTCAGGGTGATGCGCGGGAAGAACGCCGCCCGCGCCGCGCCGATATTGGCGTTGGCCGCCTTCAGATTGTATTCCGCCTGCTGGATATCCGGNCGCTGGCGCAGCACCGCCGAGGGCACCCCGGCGGGGATTTCCGGCAGCGCCGCCAGTTCCGTGTCCANATCCTCCGCCGGGCTGTCCGGCAGCGGCGGCAGCGGGGCGCCCACCAGCACCGCCAGGGCGTTGCGGTCCTGGGCCACCAGCCGTTTGAAGCGGGCCTGGCTGGCGCGCGCGGTTTCCAGCGCCACNTCCGCCTGGCGCACTTCCAGTTCCGAGGCCAGGCCCAGATCGAAGCGGCCTTTCACCAGGTCCACGGATTCCTGCTGCGCTTCCACCGTTTCCCGACTGATGCGCAGGTTGCGGCGGTCCGCCTGCAGGGTCAGNTAGGCGTTCGCCACCTCCGACACCAGNGTGATGTGGGCGCTGCGGCGNGCCTCCTCGGTGGCCAGATACTGCTGCAGGGCGGACTGCTTNAGGCTGCGCAGGCGGCCGAACAGGTCCACCTCGTAGGCGGCCACGCCCAGGCCCACGCTGTACTGNGTCTGGATCTCGCTGTCNCCGGTCCGGCTCAGGTCCGCGGGCAGGCGCTGGCGGNNGCCGTCGCCGTCCACGGACAGCTCCGGGTANAGCGCCGCGCCCTCGATGCGGTACTGGGCGCGCGCCTCGGCCACGTCCAGCAGGGCCAGGCGCAGGTCCCGGTTGTTGCTCAGCGCGGTGCGGATCAACTGCTGCAGCCGCGGGTCCTGGAACAGGGCCTCCCAGCCCGGCAGCACCACTTCCTGGGCGACCCGCCCATCGTCACCGGCGGCGGCCGGCACCGGTGACGCCGGTTGCTGGTAGTCCGGTGCCAGGGTGCAGCCGGCCACGGCCAGGGTGGCGAGCAGCGCGGTCAGGGCTTTGCGGTTCATTGTCGCGCCTCTTTCTTGCCGGTGAGCGGCACGCCGGACAGCTTGCGCACCACCACGTAGAACAGCGGGATAAAGAAGATCGCCAGCACCGTGGCGGCGGTGATGCCGCCGAACACGCCGGTACCGATGGCGTTACGCGCGCCGGAGCCGGCGCCGCTGCTCAACATCAACGGCGTCACGCCGAGGCCGAANGCCAGCGAGGTCATCAGAATCGGACGCAGCCGCATGCGGGTGGCCTCCAGGGTGGCGTCCAGCAGGGCGCGNCCCTGATCCTCCAGATCCTTGGCGAATTCCGCGATCAGAATCGCGTTCTTCGCCGANAGGCCGATGGTGGTCAGCAGCCCCACCTGGAAGAAGACGTCGTTTTCCAGCCCGCGCAGGGTGGCGCCGAGCACCGCGCCGATAATGCCCAGCGGCACCACCAGCATCACCGCGAACGGAATCGACCAGCTTTCATAGAGCGCCGCCAGGCTCAGGAACACCACCAGCAGCGACAGCGCGTACANCAGCGGCGCCTGGTTGCCGGACTGGCGTTCCTGGTACGACAGGCCGGTCCACTCGTAGCCGATGCCCGCCGGCAGNTCCGCCGCCAGCGATTCCATCGCCGCCATGGCGTCACCGGTACTGTAGCCGGGCGCCGCGTTGCCCTGGATGTTCATCGANGAGAGGCCGTTNTAGCGCTCCAGCTGCGGCGANCCGTAGATCCACTCGCCGCTGGCGAAGGCCGAGAACGGCACCATTTCGCCGGCGTCGTTGCGCACGTACCAGTCGCCGATGTCCTCCGGCAGCATGCGGAAGGGCGCGTCGCCCTGCACATAGACCCGCTTCACCCGGCCCCGGTCGACGAAGTCGTTCACGTAGCTGGANCCCCAGGCCACCGCCAGGGTGTTGTTGATCTGCGACAGNGAGATGCCCATCGCCTGNGCTTCCNNGCGGTCCACGTTGAGTTTGTACTGGGGNGTATCCGCCAGGCCGTTNTGGCGNACGCCGGTCAACGCCGGNTGCTGNTTGGCGGCCCCCAGCAACTGGTCACGGGCCTCGGACAGCGCCTCGTGGCCCAGCCCGGCCTGATCCTGCAACTGGAAGTTAAAGCCGTCGGAGGTGCCCAGCGCCGGAATCGAGGGCGGGTTAAGAGCGAANATCACCGCCTCGCGAATGGTCGAGAAATAGCCCATGGAGCGCTGCACCAAATTCTGCACGCCGTCCGTGGACAGGTCCCGTTCCGACCAGTCCTTCAGGCGCACGAAGGCGATGCCCGAGTTCTGGCCCCGGCCGGCGAAGCTGAAGCCGGCCACGGTGAAGATCGATTCCACCGCGTCCTCTTCCTCGTTGAGGAAGTAGTTNTCCATCTTCTTCAGCACTTCGATGGTCTGGCCCTGGGTGGAACCCACCGGCAACTGCACCTGGGTGAGCATGATGCCCTGGTCCTCATCNGGNAGAAACGCCGAGGGCAGGCGCATGAAGGCGAACGCNAGCACGCCGACAATCGCCACGTAGATCAGCAGGTAGCGGCCACGGCGGCCGAGAATCTTCTCCACCTTGCCCTGGTAGCCGCGGCTGGCGCGGTCGAAGTTNCGGTTGAACCAGCCGAAGAAACCCTTGGTTTTCTGGTGNTCGGCGTGGATCGGTTTGAGCATGGTGGCGCACAGCGCCGGCGTCAGGATCAACGCCACCAGCACCGACAGCACCATGGCGGACACGATGGTGATCGAGAACTGGCGGTAGATGGCGCCGGTGGAGCCGGGGAAGAACGCCATGGGAATAAACACCGCCGACAGCACCAGGGCGATGCCCACCAGCGCGCCGGTGATCTGGCCCATGGATTTGCGCGTCGCTTCCCGGGGCGAGAGGCCGTCCTCCACCATCACCCGTTCCACGTTCTCCACCACCACGATGGCGTCGTCCACCAGCAGACCGATGGCCAGCACCATGCCGAACATGGTCAGGGTGTTCACCGTGAAGCCGAACGCCAGCAGAATCGCGAAGGTGCCCAGCAACACCACCGGCACCGCGATGGTGGGNATCAGCGTGGCGCGGAAATTCTGCAGGAACAGGAACATCACCAGGAACACCAGGGCGATGCCTTCAAACAGGGTTTTCACCACCTCCATGATNGAGATTTCCACGAACGGGGTGGTGTCGTAGGGGTAGGATACCTGCACGTTGTCCGGGAACAGCGGGCGCAGNTCCTCCAACTTGGCGCGCACCGCTTCGGCGGTGTCCAGCGCGTTGGCGCCGGTNGCCAGGTTGATACCCAGGCCCGCCGCCGGCGAGCCGTTGAAGCGGCCCTGCACCTGGTANTTTTCCGAGCCCAGCTCGACCCGGGCCACGTCACCCAGCAGCACCCGCGAGCCGTCGTCGTTGACGCGCAGCAGAATCCGTTCGAACTCCTCCGGGTCTTCCAGCCGCGTCTGCGCGATGATCGAAGCGTTCAGCTGCTGGCCTTCCACCGCCGGCGCGCCGCCCAGCTGGCCGCCGGCCACCTGGTTGTTCTGCGCTTCCACGGCGGCGATCACATCCGCCGGGGTCAGGTTGTACTGGTTCAGNTCATCCGGGTTCAGCCAGATGCGCATGGCGTACTGGGAACCGAACAGCTGAATCTGGCCCACGCCCTGCACCCGGCTCATCGGGTCCTGCACGTTGGCGGCGACGAAATCGGCCAGGTCCGAACGGCTCATGGAGCCGTCCTTGGAGTTGAACGCCACCACCATCAGGAAGGAGTCCGAGGACTTGGTCACCTGCACGCCCTGCTGCTGCACTTCCTGCGGCAGCAGCGGGGTGGCCAGCTGCAGCTTGTTCTGCACCTGCACCTGGGCGATGTCCGGGTTGGTGCCCGGCGCGAAGGTGATCGCGATCTGGGCGTTGCCCGCGGAATCACTGGTGGAGGTGATGTACAGNAGGTTGTCGATGCCGTTCATCTGCTGCTCGATCACCTGGGTGACCGAGTCTTCCACCACTTTCGCCGACGCCCCCGGGTAGGTGGCCTCGATGGTCACCTCCGGCGGCGCCACGGTGGGGTACTGCTCCACCGGCAGGTTGTAGATCGAAAGCACCCCGGCGAGCATCATGACGATGGCGATCACCCAGGCGAAGATCGGTCTNTCGATAAAAAATCGTGCCATGATAATCCCCGATTACTGGTTGTCGCCGCCACCCGGCCGGGTGCCGCTGGAAGCCGGATTCTCGCCGTCGAGCCCTTCCTGCCGCGCTTGCTGCTTCTGCTCCGGCGGGGTTTCGCCTTTCTCCATTTGCGGGCCGGCTTCGGCGTCTTCCTCGTCCACTTTCACCGGTTTCACGGTCATGCCCGGCTGGATCTTCTGCAGACCCTCCACCACCAACCGNTCGCCGCCGCTCAGCCCTTCGGCGATCAGCCAGCGGTTGCCCACCGCGCGCTCGGTGGTCACGTTGCGGCGCTCCACCTGATCGTTGTCGTTGATCACCATGGCGGTGGCCTGGCCGGTGGAGTCCCGGGCGATGCCTTTCTGCGGCACCAGGATCGCGTCGCGGCGCTCGCCCTCGGGCAGCTTGGCGCGCACGAACATGCCCGGCAGCAGGTCACCGTCCGGGTTGGGGAACAGGGCGCGCAGGGTCACCGAGCCGGTGCTTTCTTCCACCGCGTACTCGGAGAACTGCAGCACCCCCTCATGCTCGTATTCACTGCCGTCTTCCATCAGCAGGGTGACCCGCGCTTCGTCCTCGCCCACTTTTTCCAGCTCGCCGTTNTCCAGCGCCTGGCGCAGCCGGCGCAGCTCGCGGGCGGACTGGGTCAGNTCCACGTANATNGGGTCCAGTTGGCGGATGGTCGCCAGGGATTGCGCCTGGTTGGCGGTCACCAGCGCCCCGGCNGTCACCGANGAGCGGCCGATGCGGCCGCTGATGGGGGCTTCCAGGGTGGTGTAGTCCAGGTTGGTGCGGGCGCTGCTCAGCGCCGCCCGGGCCGCCGCCACCTGGGCTTCGTTTTCGCCCAGCGCCGCTTCCGCCTCGTCATACTCCTGCTGGCTCACCGCTTTCATATCCAGCAGCTTCTCGAAGCGCTGGGCGCGCAGCCGGGTGGATTTCAGGGTCGCCTGGGCCCGCGCCAGCTCGGCCCGGGCGCTCTCCACGTCCGCCTGGTAGAGNCTGTCGTCGATGCGGTAGAGCGGCTCGCCTTTTTCCACCAGCTGGCCTTCCTCGAACAGCCGCTCCTCGATGATGCCGTTGACCTGCGGACGCACCTCGGCCACCTGGTGCGGGGTAGTGCGCCCGGGCAACTCGCTGGTGATGGTGAACGGCTCCGGTTCAACGGTNATAAAACCGGCTTCCGGCGGCGGCCGGTCGCCGCCCGTCTGGTCGTCGCCGCCGCAGGCCGCCAGGGCGAGACTGAGAAATAGGGCAATCGGTAAAGCAACCGGAGCTGTNCGCATGGGAACCTCGGTTTTTCTATTAAAAGCGGTTGGAAAAACAGCNTGGGAGTATACATACATCCAGGAACGTATGTATAGTGAATAAACCATGAATCACCCGTGAATCATCACAGGAGCAGCCGATGGCCAGGCGCACCAAGGCGGAAGCCCTCGAAACCCGCGAGCAGATCATCGATGCCGCCGAACGCGTGTTTCACGAAAAGGGGGTATCCCGCTCGTCACTGAGTGACATCGCCGAGGAGGCGGGCGTCACCCGGGGTGCGATCTACTGGCACTTCAAGAACAAGCACGATGTCTTCGTCGCCATGACCGAACGGCACCGTCTGCCCATGGAATCCCTCTCNCAGCAGGCGGAGAGCCCGGACGAGACCGACCCGCTGGGCAAGCTCCGCGAGCTGCTGATTTACGTGCTCCACGATACCGTGCGAGACCCGCGTCGGAAACGCGTGTTTGAAATTATCTTCCACAAATGCGAGTTCACCGCCCAGACCGATCCGCTCATGGCCCGCCAGCAGGAAACCTACCTGGACGGCTCGGACAAGATCCGCCGCACCCTCAATAACGCCATCGCCCAGGGGCAGCTGCCGGATACCCTCAANATCGAGCGCGCCATCACCATGCTGCACGTTCAGATGACCGGCATGCTCTACACCTGGCTGCTGATCCCCGACTCCTTCGACCTGGAAGCCGAAGCGGAACACTTCGTCGACTGCTACCTCGGCAGCCTGCGCGAATGCCCNTCCCTGTCCGGNCAGTAATTTCGGAACATCNTTCCGAAAAATTTGACGCGACCATCCGGTCATGCCACATTTCGGGGCCGATTCGAATACCAGAATAACCCCNGAGGAGAGCCCCCGATGTTGCCCCTTTCCGACCGGGCCCAGGCCCTGTANGACCAGCTCGTCGCCTTCATGGACGCCCACGTGTACCCCGCCGAGGCGGTCTACGCCGAGCAGCACGACAACAGCGACGACCGCTGGACCCCGCCGCCGATCATCAAGGAGCTCAAGAAGAAGGCCAAAGCGGAGGGTCTGTGGAANCTGTTCCTGCCGGAAAGCGAGCACGGCGCCGGCCTCAACAACTACGACTACGCGCACCTGTGNGAAGTGATGGGGCGCAGCGCCATCGCNCCGCAGATCTTCAACTGCGCGGCGCCGGACACCGGCAACATGGAAGTACTGGCCCGCTACGGCACCCCGGAACAGCAGGAACAGTGGCTCAAGCCGCTGCTCAACGGCGAGATCCGCTCCTGCTTCTCGATGACCGAACCGGCGGTGGCCTCGTCCGACGCCACCAACATNTGCACCGAGATNAAGCGTGACGGCGACCACTACGTGATCAACGGNCGCAAATGGTGGTCCTCCGGCGCCATGTCCAGCGAGTGCAAGATCGCCATCGTCATGGGCAAGAGCGACCCGGACGCGCCGCGCCACCAGCAGCAGTCGCAGATTCTGGTGCCGCTGGACACCCCCGGCGTGAAGATCGAGCGCGCCCTGCACGTGTTCGGCTACGACCACGCCCCCAAGGGCCACGCGGAGATCACCTTCACCGACGTGCGGGTGCCGGCCAGCAACCTGATTCTCGGCGAAGGCCGCGGCTTCGAAATCGCCCAGGGCCGCCTCGGCCCCGGTCGCATCCACCACTGCATGCGCTCCATCGGCGTCGCCGAGCGCGCGCTGGAAGCCATGTGTAAACGGGTGGAAGAGCGCGAAGCCTTCGGCCGTAAGCTGTCCCAGTTCGACTCGATCCGCAAGAACATCGCCCGCTCCCGCCTGGAGATCGAGCAGGCCCGGCTGATGACCCTGAAAGCGGCGCACATGATGGACACCGTCGGCAACAAGGTGGCCCGCCAGGAGATCGCCATGATCAAGGTGATCGCCCCGGAAATGGCCGCCAACGTGGTGGACCGCGCGATTCAGGTGCACGGCGCCCTGGGTGTCTGCCAGGACACCTTCCTGGCCAGCGCCTGGGCCAACCTGCGCACCCTGCGGCTGGCCGACGGCCCCGACGAGGTGCACCTGGACTCCATCGCCAAACTGGAACTGGGCCGCTACCGATAAGAACGATTCCGGGAGAACAACAATGAGCAAACTCTTCGATCTGCAGGGCAAAGTGGCCCTGATCACCGGCTCCACCAAAGGCATCGGCAAGGCCATCGCCGAGGAGATGGCCGCCGCCGGCGCCAAGGTGGTGATCTCCAGCCGCAAGCCGGAGCCCTGTCACCAGGTCTGCGAGGCGATCAAGGCCGCCGGCGGCGAGGCCATCGCCGTGCCCTGCAACGTGGGCAGGAAAGACGACCTGATGAACCTGGTGGACGAGACCCTGGCCGCCTTCGGCCGCATCGATATTCTGGTCTGCAACGCCGCCACCAATCCGGTCTACGGGCCCACCTCCGAGCTCACCGACGAGGCCTGGGACAAGATCATGGACACCAACGCCAAGGGCACCTTCTGGCTGTGCAACCGGGTGCTCCCGGAGATGGACAAGAACGGCGGCGGCAACGTGATTATTATTTCCAGCATCGCCGGCCTGCGCGGCAACGCCACCATCGGCACCTACGGTGTCTCCAAGGCCGCCGAAGCGGCCCTGGCGCGCAACCTGGCGGTGGAGTGGGGCCCGCGCAACATCCGCGTGAACAGCATCGCCCCCGGCCTGGTGCGCACCGACTTCGCCAAGGCGCTCACCGAGGACCCGGTGCGCCGCCAGCGCGCCGAAGAGCGCACCCCGGTGCGGCGCATCGGCGAGCCGGTGGACATCGCCGGCGTGGCGCTGTTCCTGGCCAGCCCGGCCAGCGCCTACGTCACCGGGCAGACCATCGTCGCCGACGGCGGCGAAACCATCTGCTAGAGGGGGAACCTTATGGAAGGTCAACCGGAAATTGTACCGGTCCTGGAGGCGCACCGTCTGGACGAGGCGCGCCTTACCGAGTATCTGAAACAGCACAACCTGCTGGACGGCGCGCTCAAGGTTCGCCAGTTCCAGGGCGGGCAGTCCAACCCCACCTACCTGCTGGAAAGCGGCGACCGCCAGTACGTGCTGCGCAAGAAGCCGCCGGGCAAGGTGCTGCCGTCCGCCCACCAGGTGGACCGGGAATACCGCGTCATGAAGGCGCTCGGCGAACACAGCGACGTGCCGGTGCCGGCCATGCACCTGCTCTGCGAAGACGACGCGGTGATCGGCACCAGCTTCTACGTGATGGATTTCGTGCCCGGCCGGGTGTTCACCCAGCCCCAGCTGGAAGCGCTGCCCAAGGATCAGCGCGCCGATCTCTACAACGACAAGATCGACACCCTGGCCAAGCTGCACAGCGTCGACTATCAGGCCGCCGGCCTGGGCGACTTCGGCAAGCCCAAGGGCTACGTGGAGCGCCAGGTGAAGCGCTGGAGCGCCCAGTACGAAGCCTCCAAGACCGATGAGATGCCGGCCATGGACAACCTGATGGCGTGGCTGGCGGACAACATCCCCCAGGACGACAGCGCCGCCATCGCCCACGGCGATTTCCGCCTCGGCAACTTGCTGGTGGATAACCGCGCCCCCAAGGTGGTGGCGGTGCTCGACTGGGAACTGGCCACCATCGGCCATCCGCTCGCCGATCTGGCCTACTGCTGCCTGCCGTACCACATGCCCCACGGCGTCAACGGCGTGCGCGGCCTCGACGGCCTGGACCTGCGCGCCCGCGGCATCCCCGACGAGCAGAGCCTGCTGCAGCGCTACTGCGAAGGCGCCGGCCGCGACGGCATCAACGACTGGCCGGTGTTCCTGGCCTTTGCCTTGTTCCGTTCCGCCGCTATTCTGCAAGGCGTTTACGCCCGCGCCCTGCAAGGCAACGCCAGCAACCGCAACGCCCTGGAAGTGGGCAAGCGGGCCGGGCTGATCGCCGAGCGTGGCTGGCAGATCGCAAGAACACACAAGTAACAGTGAACAGGTAACAGTGAACAGTGAACAGTGAACAGTGAATAGCGGGGCGGCTCCGTGGCACGGCTTTAGCGACGGAGCCGCCCCGCTATTCACTATTAACTGTTAACTATTAACTTTTTTTGGGGTTTTTATGAAGCCGTTTGGCAGGATTTTGTTGACCAATGATGACGGCATCGACGCGCCGGGCCTGAAGGTCGCCGAGGACATCGCCGCGCAGCTCGCCGAGGAAGTCTGGGTGGTGGCGCCGGAGCACGACCAGAGCGGGGTGGGGCAGGGCATCTCGCTGCACACGCCGCTGCGGGTCTACCACCACGGCGAGCGTCGCTTCGCGGTGTCCGGCACGCCGGCGGACTGCGTGATGTTCGCCATGGCGGAATGGTTCGAGGACGACGCGCCGGATCTGGTGCTCTCCGGCGTCAACTGCGGCGCCAACCTGAGCGATTCGGTGATGTATTCGGGCACCGTCGGCGCGGTGCTCGCCGCCGCCCACCTGGGCCTGCCGGGTATCGCCCTGAGCCAGGCGTTCGTCGATCGCGCCGCCATCGATTACGCGCCCACCACCCGCTACGCCGCCGGTCTGATCCGTGAGCTGTGGGAAGCCGGCGCCGACCGGGACGGTTACCAGCGCGCCTGCTGGAACATTAACTTCCCCGACCTGCCGGTGGCGGAGCTGCGCGGCAGCCGCTTTACCCGGCAGATCGGCGGCGGCATCGCCGGGCCGCGCCTGGTGCACGGCACCGATGGCCGCGGGCTGACCTACCACTGGCTGTCGTTCGAGCGTCGTCCGTCCAGCATCGACCACCCGCAGTCCGACGTGGTCGCCCTGCGCGACGGGCACATCTCGGTGATGCCGCTGCAGCCGACACGCTGCGACGATGTGCTGGCTGACGAATGCTTTAAAGAAGGCGACCGGCCTTTGCCCCGCTAAGGTAAGAGCGAAGCACCTTGTGGGAGCGGGCGGGGCCCGCTCCCACAGGATCCGCTTCCACGGGCCAAATGCGAAACCATATTCCAAAATAGTATTGACGCCCCAAGGGCGCCATGTCAGATTGACCGCTTGGTCAACTTCGGTACTGGTTCTGTATCCGCGTTAACAAAAGCCCGGGTCAGGGACCCGTACTGTCCGCGTATCGCGGGCCTTACAACAATCCAGACGGCCGGCACCGGTTTTCCGGGGCCGGCCGTCGATATAGAAAATATATAGGGAGAGCACAGGCATGTTTGATCGGCATTTTGCCGTCTGGCCGGAGGGGCTGCCTCGCCAGCTCAAGCTTCCGGAAACCAGCCTCTACAGCAACCTCGAAATTTCCGCGCTGCGCTACCCGGATGAGAACGCGATCATCTACTACGATGCGCCCATCACCTACCGGGAACTCAAGCAGCAAGTGGACGCCCTGGCCGGCGAACTGCAGCACCTGGGCGTGGAAAAAGGCGACCGGGTGATGCTGTTCATGCAGAACGCGCCCCAGTTCATCATCGGTTACTACGCCATTCTGCGCGCCAACGCCATTGTCGTGCCGATCAACCCGATGAACCGCAGCGCCGAGCTCGAGCACTACCTGCAGGACACCCAGGCCTCCGTGTGCATCTGCAGCCAGGAAGTGTTCCCGCACATCGAGCCGCTGATCGGCCATGAGCGTCTGCGCCATGTGATCGTCGCCGCATACAGCGACTACATTCACCCGCAGACCGACCTGGAGCTGCCCGCCGAAGTGGCCGCCCCGGCACAGCCGCTGTCCACCGCCGGCACCATCGCCTGGGGCGACGCCCTGGGCGCCGGTCATAAGCCCGGTGAACTGCTGGTGGGCCCGGACGATCTGGCCGTGTTCCCCTACAGCTCCGGCACCACCGGCGCGCCCAAGGGCTGCATGCACACCCATCGCTCGGTGATGGCCACCTGCGTGCACGGCGCCGCCTGGCGCTCCGGCGGCGGCCGCGAGGGCGTGACCCTGTCCACGCTGCCGTATTTCCACGTTACCGGCATGCAGGGCGCCATGAACGGCCCCATCTTCGTGGGCTCCTGCATCGTGCTGATGACCCGCTGGGACCGCCGCACCGCGGCCAAGCTGATCGAGCGTTACCGGGTCACCAGCTGGACCAACATCGTCACCATGGCCATCGATCTGCTTTCCGATCCGGACGTGGAAAGCTTCGACCTGTCCAGCCTCGAGAACATCGGCGGCGGCGGGGCGGCCATGCCCGAAGCGGTGTCCGATAAGCTGTTCAAGCTTACCGGTCTGCGTTACATCGAAGGGTACGGCCTGTCCGAAACCATCGCCGCTACCCATATCAACCCCTCCGAAAAACCCAAAAAGCAGTGTCTGGGCATTCCGGTCTTTGACGTGGATTCACGGGTGATCGACGTGGACACCGGCAAGGAAATGGGCGTCGGAGAAGTGGGCGAGATCATCTCCCGCGGGCCGCAGATCTTCCAGGGTTACTGGAACCGCCCCTTGGAAACCCAGAAAGCCTTCATCGAGATCGACGGCGAACGTTTCTTCCGCACCGGCGACATGGGCTACTACGACGAAGAGGGCTACTTCTTCATCGTCGACCGGGTGAAACGCATGATCAATGCGTCCGGTTTTAAAGTTTGGCCCGCCGAGGTCGAAAGTCTTATGTACCGGCATCCCGCGATCCAGGAAAGCTGTGTCATCTCCGCACCCCACGAGCGCCGCGGCGAAACCGTGAAAGCCTGTGTGGTGCTGGCCGCCGACCACAAGGGCAAGGTCAGCGAAGACGAGATCATCGCCTGGTGCAAGGAACAGATGGCCGCCTACAAGGTGCCTCAGATCGTCGAGTTCCGCGATGAGCTGCCGCGCTCGCCCACCGGCAAGGTGATGTGGCGCGCGATGCAGGAAGAGGAATGGGCTGACCAGAAAAAAGAAGCCTGACAATTCCAAAAACCCAAAAAAGCTGAAACAACTTCCCGCAGTTCGAACGACGCGGATGGGACCTCGCCGCTCGCTGGGAGGTTGTTTCTCAAATAACACGAACAGGAGGCTCAGCCTTGGACGCGTTTCTTCAGCAAGCGCTTAATGGCCTCACTCTGGGCAGCATCTACGGCCTCGTGGCCCTGGGTCTGACCCTGGTGTACGGCATTTTGCACGTTCCCAACTTTGCCCACGGTGCTCTCTACATGGTGGGCGCCTACATCAGTTACTACATCATGGTGGATCTGGGGCTCAACTACTGGATCGCCATGCTCGGCGCCGGCCTTTTAGTGGCCGTGCTGTCGGTGCTCTGTGAACGCCTGGTCTTCCACCCGCTGCGGCACGCGCCGCCGATCCACGACAAGATCGCCGCCATCGGCATCCTGTTGTTCCTGGAAGCGGTGGTGCAGATGCACTGGGGTTCCGATTTCCGCCGCATGCCGACCCCCTACACCGGCATCCTCGAGTTCGGCGGCCTGGTGCTGCCGGCCCAGCGGCTGCTGATCATCGTCGGCGCCTTCTCCATCATGGGCGCGCTGCACCTGTACCTGAAGAAGACCATGACCGGCTCCACCATCATCGCCATGGCGCAGAACCGGGAAGGCGCCTTCCTGGTCGGCATCGACGCCAACCGCGTGGCCATGATGACCTTCGCCATCGCCGGTTTCCTGGCGGCGGTGGGCGCCAGCCTGTTCGCGCCGATCAACCTGGTGTACCCGGCCATGGGCCACCTGGTGATCATGAAGGCCTTCGTGATCATTATTCTCGGCGGCATGGGCAGCATCCCCGGCGCCATCGTCGGCGGTCTGATCATCGGCTTCGCCGAAGCGCTGGGCGGCTACTACGTCTCCAGCACCTATAAGGATCTGATTGCCTTTGTTCTGCTGGTGGTGATTCTCTCCATCAAGCCCACCGGCCTGTTCACCAAGGGGGTGCGCTAATGGATCGCATTGCCAACTTCTTCGCCAGCCCGGCCATGAAAGTGGTGCTGTTGGCGTTCGCCCTGATTTTCCCGCTGATCGCGGGCAGCGAATACCAGATCTACGTGATGGCACTGGCCTTTATCTGGGCCATCGCCGTGTACGGCCTGAACATCATCACCGGCTTCTGCGGCCAGCTGAACCTGGCCCACGGCGGCTTTTTCGCCATCGGCGCCTATGTGGTGGCGATTCTCACCGTGGACCACGGCTGGGCGTTCTGGCCCGCCTTTATCGCCTCCGGCCTGTTCTCGGCGGTGTTCGGTTTCCTGGTGGGCATCGTGTCCCTGCGCCTCAAGGAACACTACTTCGCCATCTTTACCCTGTGCGTGGGCTTCATCATCTACCTGCTGCTGGATAAGTGGGAAGCGCTCACCCACGGCTCCCTGGGCATCATCAACATCGCGCCGCCGGAAGGCTTCGGGCTGATCGACTTCACCCGCACCATTCCGTTCTACTACCTGGTGCTGTTCTTCCTGGTACTGGCGATCGTGCTGGTGAGCCGTATTTCCAGCTCTCTGGTGGGTCGTACCTTCCTGGCGATTCGTATCAGTGACGACCTGGCGCAGTCCCTGGGCATCAACCTGATGCGCAACAAGGTCCTGGCGTTCGTGCTCTCCACGGTCTACGCGGGCCTCGCCGGTGGCCTGTACGCCGGTGTGGTGCGCTTTATCGGTCCGGCGGAAGCCGAGGTGGTGCACACCTTCGACATCATTACCTACCTGCTGGTGGGCGGTATCGGCACCCTGATGGGCCCGCTGGTGGGCACCATGATGATCACCTGGCTGACCCAGGCGGTGCAGTCCTTCGAGGAGTACCGGATGATCGTATTCGGTCCCCTGCTGGTACTGCTGGTGATCTTCATGCCCAAGGGCGTGGTCGGCACCTTCCTGACCTGGCGCGGCCGCCGTCTGGCGAGCAAAGCGCCGGCCAAAGAGGGCCAGACCCGTGTCGGCGACAGCGCCACTTCGTCCAAGGAGGCCAGCGACAATGCTTAAGATCAATAATCTCACCAAGCGCTTCGGCGGCCTGGCGGCGGTCAACGACGTGAGCGTGGAATTCGCCGCCGGCCAGATCAACGCCATCATCGGCCCCAACGGCGCCGGCAAGACCACCTTTTTCAACCTGGTGGCCGGCGCCATGCCGCCCAGCTCCGGCAGCATCGAGTTCAACGGCATGGACGTCACCGGCATGGCGCCGGACCGCATTGCCCGTCTCGGTATCGCGCGGACTTTCCAGACCACCAAGCTGTTCGAACAGTCCACGGTGCTGGATAACCTGATCGTCGGCCACCGGCTGCGGACCCAATCGCGGCTTTGGGACGTGATCATCAACTCCAAGCGGCTGCGCGACGAAGAGAAGAAGTGCCGGGCGAAAGCCGCCGAGGTGCTGGATTTCGTCGGTCTCAGCCACATCGGCCACCGCTACATCGCCGACACCACCCAGGAAGAGCGCAAGCGGGTGGCGTTCGCGCTGGCCATGGCCACCGATCCGGAACTGGTGCTGCTGGACGAACCCGCCGGCGGCATCAACCCGGAAGAGACCGAAAACCTGGCGGCGCTGATCCGCAAAATGGTCGACCACGGCATCACCGTGTGCCTGATCGAGCACAAAATGGACATGATCATGAGCCTGGCCGACAAGATCATGGTGTTGGACCACGGCGAGAAGATCGCCGAAGGCACGCCGGAACAGATCAAGACCAATCCGGTGGTCATCGAAGCTTATCTGGGGAGTGAAGAAGATGTTGAAGCTTGAGAACGTGGACGCCAAGTACGACAGCTTCAAGGCCCTGGACGGCGTTTCCATGAGCGTGGAGCAGGGCGAGCTGGTGGTACTGCTGGGCGCCAACGGCGCCGGCAAGAGCACCCTGTTCAACACCATCAGCGGTCTGCTCAAGGCGTCCGCCGGCAAGATCACCCTCAACGGCGAGGACGTGACCGGCCGTAAACCCTCCGCGCTGGTACAGGCCGGCGTGGTGCAGTGCCCGGAAGGCCGCAAGCTGTTTCCCGAAATGTCAGTGCTGAAAAATCTCTGGCTGGGGGCCTACGTACACCGCCGTGATAAGGCGGGTATGAAAAAAACACTTGAGCATGTCCTTGCAATGTTCCCTATTTTAGACGAGAAAAAGGATCAGCCCGCCGGTTCCCTGAGTGGCGGTCAGCAGCAGATGGTGGCGATCGGCCGTGCCCTGATGGGCCGTCCCAAGCTGCTGATGCTGGATGAGCCGTCGCTGGGTCTGGCGCCGCTGGTGGTCAAGCAGGTGTTCGAAGCCGTGCAGGCCATCAACAAGGAAGGCACCTCGGTGCTGCTGGCGGAGCAGAACGCGTTCGCGGCACTGAAAATCGCCACCCGTGCCTACGTGATGGAAAACGGCCGCCTGGTAATGGAAGGCGACCGCGACGCCATGCTGGGTAACGAAGCGGTACGCAAAGCTTACATCGGCGCCTGAGGGCGCCGTGCAAAACACTTATTTTCCGACCACATCCCAAACAATAAAGAAAGGGAGAGAAAGAGCATGAAAGTATTGAAATCCTTCCGTCGTCTGGCCGCCGCCAGCGCCGTAGCCCTCGCCGTCGGTGGCGCGGCCCATGCCGACGAAGTGAACATCGGCTTCACCGGCCCGCTCAGCGGCGGTGCCGCTCTGTACGGTGAGAACACCCTGGAAGGCCTGCGCATGGCCGCCGAGGAAATCAACGCCGCCGGCGGTATCACCGTCGATGGCGAAGAGTACACCATCAACATCCAGTCCCTGGACGACAAGTACTCGCCCAGCCAGGCGGCCGTGAACGGCAAGCGTCTGGTGCAGCAGTACAACGCCCCGGTGATCTTCACCCCGCACTCCGGCGGCACCTTCGCCCTGCAGGCGTTCAACGAGCGTGACGGCTTCCTGGTGATGTCCTACACCTCCGTGCCCGCGGTGACCTCCAAGGGCAACAAGCTGACCGTGAAGATTCCGCCCAACTTCACCGACTACATCGAGCCGTTCTCGCGCATCACCATGGACCGCTTCGGCAACAAACTGGGTGTCGCCAACGCCACCCACGACTACGCCAAGTACTGGACCAAGGAATTCGTGCCGGTATGGCGCAAGCTGGGCGGCGAAGTGGCGGCCATGAACCCGATGGACTACAACAAGTCCGCGGACTTCTACACCGGCGTCAGCAAGGTGCTGTCCGAGGATCCCGACGTGATGTTCGTCGGCGGCGCCTCCGAGCCCACCGGTCTGGTGGTGCGTCAGGCCCGTGAACTGGGCTTCAAGGGCGGCTTCATCCTGATGGACCAGGCCAAGATGGACGAAGTGGCCAAGGTATCCGGCGGCATCAAGTCCCTGGAAGGCTCCGTGGGCGTGGTACCCCTGGACAAGTACGAGAACGAAGGCGCCAAGCTGTTCCTCGAGAAGTGGAAGAAGGACCACAACGGCGTGGCCACCTCCGAGACCGCGTACAACTACTTCGCCATGTACCTGATCGCCCAGGCGATGCAGGAAGCCGGCACCGTGGACGACGCCAAGGCGATCCGCGCCGCGATCCCGGCCGCCATGGAGAAAGTGTCCGTGGAACATAACCCGTACGACGTGGACGGCATCGACGAAGCCGGCAACCTGGGCGCCGACCCGCAGATCGCCGAAGTGGTCGACGGCAAAGTGGTGCTGCGCAAGTTGTCCGAAATCACCGAGTAAACGCCGCGCCTCACACTGTGATGCAACGCCATAAAAGGGCACCCTGATGGTGCCCTTTTTGGTTATGGCTATTGTCCGCTAGATAAAACCTAATTCCGAAATAATTGATAATGGCCCGGATTTTCTTATACTGAAGCGTCCGGGAGAGAACCGTTTCCACGGGATGCGCGGCACCGTCGCGGCCCCTCCGGCCGCCGCACCGCGGGTCCCCCGCTGAAGGAGGAATCATGAGCGAGGTAGTGAGCTACCGTCTTGAAGGCGACATCGGTGTTATCGGCGTCGACTATCCGCCGGTCAACGCCCTGGGTCAGGGTGTGCGCGAAGGGCTGGTCAACTGCCTGCGCCAGGGCCTGGAAGACGACCAGGCCAAAGCCCTGGTGGTGATCGGCGAAGGCCGCACCTTCCCCGCCGGCGCCGACATCCGCGAATTCGGCAAGCCGCCCGCCGGGCCCGCCCTGCCGGACGTGATCAACGAATACGAAAGCAGCGACAAGCTGGTGATCGCCGCCATCCACGGCACCGCCCTGGGCGGCGGTCTGGAAGTGGCCCTGGGCTGCGACTACCGCGTCGCCCTGGAATCCGCCAAGGTCGGCCTGCCGGAAGTGAAGCTGGGCCTGCTGCCCGGCGCCGGCGGCACCCAGCGTCTGCCCCGTCTGGTCGGCGCCAAGGCCGCCCTGGACATGATCGTCGGCGGCAACCCGGTGAAAGCCAAGGACGCCTACAAAGTCGGCATCGTCGACGAAGTGGTCGGCGGTGATCTGCTCGAAGGCGCGCTCGCCTACGCCCGCAAGCTGGTGGCCGACAACGCCCCGCTGCGCAAGATCCGCGACCTGGACGTGAAGAAAGAAGACGCGGACCTGTTCACCAACTACGAGAAATCCATCGCCCGCAAGCAGCGCGGCTTCAAAGCGCCGTTCCACTGCATCAAAGCGGTCCAGGCCGCCGTGGAGCTGCCCTTCGACGAAGGCATGAAGCGCGAGCGCGAGCTGTTCGCCGAGCTGCTGGTGAGCCCCGAGTCCCGCGCCCAGCGCCACGTCTTCTTCGCCGAGCGCGAAGTGGCCAAGGTGCCGGGCCTGCCCAAGGACACCGCCAAGCGTGACGTGAAAAGCGCCGCCATCATCGGCGCCGGCACCATGGGCGGCGGCATCGCCATGAACTTCGCCAACGCCGGCATCCCGGTGAAGATTCTCGAGGTGAAGGAAGAGGCGCTGGAGAAAGGTATCGCGGTAATCCGCAAGAACTACGAGAACACCGCCAAGAAAGGCCGCATCACCCAGGAGCAGGTGGAGCAGCGCATGGCGCTGATCCAGCCCACGCTCAGCTACGACGACCTGAGCGACGTGGACCTGGTGATCGAAGCGGTGTTCGAGAACATGGACGTCAAGAAAGCCGTGTTCACCGAGCTGGACCGGGTGTGCAAGCCCGGCGCCATCCTCGCCACCAACACCTCCACCCTGGACGTGAACCGCATCGCCTCCTTCACCAAGCGTCCCGAGGACGTGGTGGGCATGCACTTCTTCAGCCCCGCCAACGTGATGAAGCTGCTGGAGAACGTACGCGGCGAAAAGACCTCCGACGAGGTGGTCGCCACCGTCATGGACCTGAGCCGCCGCATCGGCAAGGTCGGCGTGCTGGTGGGCGTATGCCACGGCTTCGTCGGCAACCGCATGCTGCACAAGCGTCAGGCGGAAGCGGTACAGCTGGTCAACGAAGGCGCCAACCCGGCGCAGGTGGACAAAGTGCTGTTCGACCTGGGCTTCCCCATGGGCCCGTTCGCCATGTCCGACCTGGCCGGCATGGATGTGGGCTACCGCATCCGCGAAGAGCTGCGCAAGGAAGACCCGGACAACGCGCCGCCGCGCAACTGGACCGACGATCTGGTGGAGCAGGGCCGTCTCGGTCAGAAGACCCAGGCCGGCGTGTTCGACTACAAGGAAGGCGACCGCACCCCGGTGCCTTCATCCGAAGTCGACGCCTTGATCGCTAAATTCCGCGAAGAGAACGGTATCCAGCCCCGGGACATCTCCGACCAGGAAATCCTCGAGCGCTGCATGTACATCATGGTCAACGAGGGCGCCAAGATTCTGGAAGAGGGCATCGCCGCCCGCCCGCTGGACGTGGACGTGATCTGGATCTACGGCTACGGCTTCCCGGTGTACCGCGGTGGCGTCCTGTTCTGGGCCGATTCCGTGGGCCTCAAGACCATTTACGACAAGGTGAGCCAGATTCACCAGGAGACCGGCTCCGACACCTGGAAGCCGGCCGCGCTGCTGGAAAAACTGGCTAAAGAAGGCAAGGGCTTCTACAGCTGAACGCGAAGCCCCCAAGCCGCCTAAGACACAGAGGTTATTATGGACATTAATTACACCGCCGAAGAGCGCGCCTTCCGTGACGAAGTGCGTACCTTCCTGAACGAAAAGCTGCCCAAGGACATTGCCAGCAAGGTGAAAGAGCACAAGCGCCTGGGCAAGGAAGACACCATCCGCTGGCAGAAAATCCTCAACGAGCAGGGCTGGCTGGCCCTGCACTGGCCGAAAGAGTACGGCGGCACCGGCTGGAGCCCGATCCAGAAGCACATCTTCGAAGAAGAGTGCGCGGAAGCCGGCGCCCCCACCGTGCTGCCGTTCGGCGTCAACATGGTCGCCCCGGTGATCATCAAGTTCGGCACCCAGGAGCAGAAGGACTACTACCTGCCGCGCATCCTGCGCAGCGACGACTGGTGGTGTCAGGGTTACTCCGAGCCGGGCGCCGGTTCCGACCTGGCCGGCCTGAAAACCCGCGCCGTGCGCGACGGTGACCACTACATCGTCAACGGCCAGAAGACCTGGACCACCCTGGGCCAGCACGCCAACATGATTTTCTGCTTGGTGCGCACCGACCCGGACGCCAAGAAACAGGAAGGCATCTCCTTCCTGCTCATCGACATGGAGAAAAGCGAAGGCATCACCGTGCGTCCGCTGATCACCCTGGACGGCGAGCATGAAGTCAACGAAGTGTTCTTCGACGACGTCAAAGTACCGGTGGAAAACCTGGTCGGCGAAGAAAACAAAGGCTGGACCTGCGCCAAGTACCTGCTCACTTTCGAGCGCACCGGCATCGCCGGCGTGGGCAGCTCCAAGGCCGCCCTGGCGCACCTCAAGCAGGTGGCCCGCGAGCAGCAGGTCAACGGCAAGCCGCTGATCGAAGAGCCGCACTTCCGCAGCCGCCTGGCGGACGTGGAAATGGAGCTGATGTCCCTGGAAATGACCAACCTGCGCACCGTGGCCGCCGCCGAAGCCGGTGGCGTACCGGGCGCCGAGAGCTCCTTCCTGAAGATCATGGGCACCGAGCTGCGCCAGGAGATCACCGATCTGTTCCGCCGCGCCGCCGGCCCGCACGCGCTGCCGTTCCTGCCGGAACAGCTGGCCGGTGATTTCGACGGCGAGACCGTCGGCCCCGAGTTCGCCGGGTCCGTGGCCAGCCGTTACTTCAACTTCCGCAAGCTCTCCATTTTCGGGGGCTCCAACGAAATTCAGAAGAACATCATCTCCAAGATGATCCTGGGACTGTAAGGAGTCGACCAACATGGATTTCAAATTCAGCGACGAGCAGCGCATGCTCGAAGAGACCGTGGGTCGTCTGGTCCGTGACAGCTACACCTTCGACGCCCGCAACAAGGCCCTGGAGTCCGAGCACGGCTTCAGCACCGACACCTGGACCCAGTTCGCCGAACTGGGCCTGCTGGGCGTGCCGTTCTCCGAAGAGGCCGGCGGCTTCAACGGCGGCGGCCCGGAACTGATGGTGGTGGCCGAAGGCTTCGGCCGCGGCCTGGTGGTGGAACCCTACCTGGCCACCGTGGTGCTCTCCGGCGTGCTGATCGACAAGCTCGGCAACGACGCCCAGAAAGAGCAGTACCTGCCGGCCATCATCGGCGGTGAGACCCGCTTCGCCCTGGCCAACTACGAAACCAAGGGTCGCTACGACCACCGCTTCGTGGAAACCAGCGCCAAGAAAGACGGCGACGGCTATGTGATCAACGGCGAGAAAGCCGTGGTCCTGCACGGTGACAGCGCCGACCAGCTGGTGGTGATCGCCCGCACCGGCGGCAGCGGCAACGACAAAGAGGGCCTCAGCGCCTTTATCGTCGACGCCGGCGCCGACGGCGTCAGCCGCCGCGGCTACCCGACCATCGACGGCCTGCACGCCGCCGACATCACCTTCAAGGACGTGAAAGTCGGCGCCGACGCGCTGCTCGGCGAGGAAGGCAAGGCCCTCGACGCCCTGGAAGCGACCCTCGATCTGGCGCTGATCACCCTGTGCGCGGAAGCCTCCGGCGCCATGGAAGTGGCCTGCGACCAGACCCTGGACTACATCAAGGAACGCCAGCAGTTCGGCGTGCCGATCGGTAAGTTCCAGGCCCTGCAGCACCGCATGGTGGAAATGCGCATGGAGCTGGAGAAAGTACGTTCCATCACCATGCTCGCCGCCTGCAGCCTCGACGTGGATCCGGCGCTGCGCAAGAAGCGCATCTCCGCCGCCAAGGCGCAGGTGGGCAAATCCGGCCGTAAGGTCGCCGAGGAAGCGATCCAGCTGTTCGGCGGCATGGGCATGATGGAAGAGACCCCGGTCTCCCATTACGCCAAGCGCATCGTCATGATCGACCACTGGTTGGGTGATCGCGAATACCACCTCGGTATCCTCGAAGACCTGATCGACGTGGACGACCACGCAGCGTGAAAAAGGGCGGCCTTCGGGCCGCCCTTTTTAGTTAACAGTTAATAGTGAACAGTTAACAGCTGGGGAGGCGCTTCCAGGCTTTCCCGCGCCGGCAGGCGCGTTGTTTCGCTGTTAACTATTCACTGTTAACTATTAACTCATCACCACTGTTTTCTTATAACCGCCAAGCGCGAATAACAATTCAGCTTCAGGGAGAGCTCCAACAATGACCGTCAATCGTCAGATCATTCTCGCCAAACGCCCCACCGGCATGCCCGGTGACGAGAACCTCAAGCTCCAGGAAGGCACCGTGCCCGAAGTGGGCGAGGGCCAGGTGCTGGTGCGCACCATCTATCTGTCCCTGGACCCCTACATGCGCGGCCGCATGAGCGCCGCCAAGTCCTACGCCGCCAGCGTCGAGGAAGGCGCGGTGATGGAAGGCGCCACCGTCGGCCAGGTGGTGGAATCCCGCAGCGGCGACTTCAAGCAGGGCGACTACGTGCTGTGCCCGGGCGGCTGGCAGGAATACTCCGTCAATTCACCCAAGGCCATGCGCAAGCTGGACCCGGCCCAGGCGCCGATCAGCACCGCCGTGGGCGTGCTCGGCATGCCCGGCTTCACCGCCTACGTGGGCCTGGATGAAATCGGCAAGCCGCAGAAGGGCGAAACCGTGGTGGTGTCCGCCGCCGCCGGCGCCGTCGGCCAGGTGGTCGGCCAGATCGCCAAGCTCAAGGGCTGCCGCGTGGTCGGCGTGGCCGGCGCCGAGGACAAGTGCAAGCACGTGGTCGGCGCCTACGGCTTCGACGCCTGCGTCAACTACAAGGACGCGGACTTCCGCGACCAGCTCAAGAAAGCCTGCCCGGACGGCATCGACGTCTACTTCGAGAACGTCGGCGGCGAAACCTTCGACGCGGTGATGGAGCTGGTCAACGACTTCGCCCGCATCCCGGTGTGCGGCCGCATCGCCCACTACAACGACACCGCTCTGCCGGAAGGCCCGGACCGTCTGCCCGGCTTCATGGGCAAGGTGCTGGTCAAGCGTCTGCTGATCAAGGGCTTTATCCAGTTTGATTACATCCACCGCCAGGGCGACTTCCTCAAGGACATGCCGGTGTGGATCAGCGAGGGCAAGGTCAAATACCAGGAAGACGTGGTCGAGGGTCTGGAAAACGCGGTCAGCGCCTTCCAGGGTCTGTTGCAGGGTAAAAACCGCGGCAAGCTGCTGATCCAGGTCGGCGACGACCCGACCAAAAAATAACGGGCACCTTCCATGCCCGAAAATCCCGCCATAGAGCGTCTGTTCGAGCGCTATGGGCCAGCCTATCGATGGTACGCCACCGTCACGGTGATGCTCGGCACCCTGTCCGTGGTGCTGGCGTCCACCATCATCAATGTGGCGGTGCCGACCATCATGGCCGAGTACCGGCTCGAACAGGACCAGGTGCACTGGATCGCCACCGGCTTTCTCGCCGCCATGACCGTGGGCATGCTGCTCAACGCCTGGGCGGTGGCGCGGTTCGGCTCCCGGCGCGCCTTCCTGCTCGCCATGGCGATCTTCATCATTGCCTCCCTGGTGGGCGGCGTCAGCAACAGCTTCGGCCTGCTGGTGCTCGCCCGCGTGGTGCAGGGGGTGATGGCCGGCATGATCCAGCCCCACGCCATGATCACCATCTTCCAGGTGTTCCCGCTGCACAAGCGCGGCCAGGCCATGGGCATCTACGGCATGGGCGTGATCCTCGGCCCCGCCATCGCGCCCGCCCTGGGCGGCGTGCTGGTGGACGCCTGGTCCTGGCGGGCGGTGTTCTTCGTGGTGCTGCCCGCCTGCCTGCTGGCCATGGGCATCGCCGGGCGCTTCCTGCCCGACCACCGCGAGGAGCGGGCGCCGCGTCTGGACTGGGGTGGGCTGGTGCTGCTCAGCCTGGGGCTGGTGGCCACGCTCTGGGCGCTGGCCTCCGGCATGCGGCGCGGCTGGCTGGATCCGCTGCTGTTCACCGCCTTGCTGGGCGGGCCGCTGCTGCTGGGCCTGTTCGCGCTCTGGCAGCGGCGCTGCCCGAACCCGCTGTTCGATCTGCGGGTGTTCGGGGCCCCCGGGTTCACCGGCGGCTTTCTTCTGTCCATCGTCATGGGCGCCGGCGTGTTCGGCTCCACCTATATGATGCCGCTGTACTTCCAGCAGGTGTCCGGGTTCAGCGCCTCCAGCGCCGGCCTCATGCTGATGCCCGCCGGCCTCGCCATGGCGTTCGTGTTTCCGTTCGTCGGCTACCTCACCGACCGCATCCCGCTGGCGCGCATGATCGCCGGCGGCCTGGCGTTCTTCATCGCCAGCATGGTGATGCTGCGCGCCGCCGACCAGACCACCGCCGCCGTCTGGCTGGTGGCCTGGGCGGCGCTGGGCCGGGTCGGGCTGGGATTGATCATGCCGCCGGTGACCACCGGCAGTCTCACGCTGCTGCCGCCGGCGCTGATCGCCCAGGGGTCCGGCATCATTAATTTCGGGCGCCAGACCGGTGGCGCCCTCGGCGTCAACCTCAGTGCCATCTGCGTACAATTCTTCAGTGACCGTTACTGGCACGCTCACCCGGAGGCCGGTCACCCGCACGCCTTCGAGGTCGGGTTCGATGACGCCTTTCTGATGTTGTTGATTGTTTATCTGCTGGCGCTCTGGCCGCTGCGCTCCATGCGGCGAGGGCTTATTGCCAATTAGGAGAGTTTTTCGATGAGTAACCTGAAACCCCACGCCTTGATCATCGGTGCCGGCGCCATCGGCAGCTTCTACGGCGCCATCCTCAAGCGCGCCGGCTGCACCGTCAGCGCCGTGGTGCGTTCCGAATACGACGCCGTCAAAGCGCACGGCTTCCGCTTCGAGAGCCCGCTGGGTGACATTTCCTGGACACCGGACCACCTCTACAGGGACGGCGACCGCCCTGACGGCACCCCGGACTACGTGATCCTCGCCACCAAGGTGCTGCCCGGCAGCGACCGCGCCGGCCTGGTCCGCCCCTGGGTGGGCGAGGGCACCAATATCGTGCTGATCCAGAACGGCCTCGACATCGAACGGGAACTGGCCGACGCCTTCCCCGACAACCCCATCATCAGCTGCCTGGCGTTCATCGCCGTCAGCCGTGTGGCCCCCGGTGAAATCAAACACAACGCCTACGGCCGGCTGGTCATGGGCCGCTACCCCAGCGGTCTGGACGACCACTGCCAGGCCCTGCGCGACCTGTTCGTGGAAGGCGGCATCGACATCAAGCTCACCGAGGAAGTGGTCCGCGAACGCTGGCTCAAATGCGTCTGGAATACGCCGTTCAACCCGCTCTCCGTGCTCGCCAACGGCGCCGACACCTACACCATGCTCGACACCCCCGGCGGTGAAAAACTGGTGCGCGAAATGATGCAGGAAGTGATCGACGCCGCCGAAGCCGACGGCCACCCGCTGCCGCCGCAGATCATCGACAGCAACATCGACGGCACCCGCAAAATGCCCGCCTACAAAAACAGCATGGCGCTGGACTACCTCAACGACCGCCCCATTGAGCTCGATGCCATCCTCGGCAACGTGGTCGCCATCGCCCAGAAGCACGGGGTCCCCGTCCCCCGCCTGGAAACCATGCTCGCCGCCCTCCGCATGCGGGCTTAATGACTACAACAAAATCAGCCTCGGCTGACAGAGGAAGCGGCCGTCACGGGCTAGGGTGATACCTCCACCAACAAGGAGGTATCACCATGCCAAGGAAGGCTAAATTTTACCGCTTGCGTAACGGCCGCGCTCGCGGGTCCGGACGCATCTACCTGATTACCATCACCTGNCACGGTCGGCAGGCGCATTTTGCCACGCTACAAAGCGGCCGCTGTTTCGTGCAGGCCCTGCGCGCTACCCGGGCGCACGCTGTCACGCTCGGCTATGTGGTTATGCCTGATCACATTCACTGGTTGCTGGTGTTGCGTGAGCATGCGGATCTGGCCACTACGGTCCAGAAAGCGAAATCCGTTGCTACCCAGCGCTGGCGCCGGGCGGGCAGGGGTGGCAACGAGCGACTCTGGCACGTCGGCTTTCACGAGCGCGCCCTGCGGCAGGACGACCTCGCCGCAATGGCGCGCTACATCGTGGCCAACCCCCTCCGCGCCGGTCTTGTTGATTTCCTCGGCGATTATCCCCACTGGGATTGCGCCTGGCCCCCGGAAAAATTGATTCAGGAGAAATAAGATGATATCTATCATTGGTANATATCATCAGCCTCCGGGAGGCCTCTTAATGACGATGCTAGCCAAAGTATTTATGTCGGGCCGCAGTCAGGCGGTGNGGCTGCCCAAGGAGTTGCGGTTCGAGGGGACGGAAGTGATTGCCCGGCGCTTCGGCAATGGCGTGTTGTTATTGCCAGCGGAAGACCCCTGGGCGGTGATGCGTGAGGCTCTGAACGAGTTCGAGACCGGTTTTGAGATCGAGCGAGAGCAGCCGGACAGTCAACAACGGGACGAACTCTTCCCATGACTGATCCNCTCTACCTGTTGGATACCAACATCTGCATCTACATTATCAACCGCAAACCGGAACGGGTGTTTCACCATCTGCGAGGGTTGCGGGCGGGGCAGGTGGCGCTATCGAGTGTCAGTGGCGCGGAACTGGCTTTCGGCGTTGCGAAAACCGGATCGCGACGTAATCGTGATGCGCTGGAGAAGTTTCTGGCACCGCTGGATATCCTGCCGTTCGACGAAACCGCCATGGGGCGCTACGGCGAGCTGCGCGCCCACCTGGAGCGCGCCGGCACGCCCATCGGTCCGATGGACACGCTGATTGCGGCGCAGGCGCTGGCTCTCGGCGCCACTCTGGTCACCAACAACCAGCGTGAATTCCAGCGTGTGCCCGATCTCTTCCTCGAGAACTGGGCCGCCTGAGTAATCAGGTGGCGTAGTCGCTGCCGATGCGCTCGAGCTTGCGGAGCAGGGCGGGCCAGGTGAGCTGGCTGGCCATGCCGAGCTGCTTGGACTGGTCGCTGGTGGTGTCGATGGCGGCCTGGGAGGGCAGGTAGGGCTCGCCCTGGCCCAGGGTGCGCACCTGGATCTCGCTGGCCTTCATCAGGAAGTACATGTAGGTGAAGGCCTCCGCCACGGTCTTGCCCACGGTCAGGGTGCCGTGGTTGCGCAGCAGCATCATGTTCTTGTCGCCCAGGTCTTTGACCAGCCGCTCGCGCTCGTCCAGGTTCAGCGCCACGCCTTCATAGTCGTGGAAGCTGATGTGGTCCAGGCACAGCATGGCGGTCTGGCTGAGCGGCAGCAGGCCGTCCTTGTGAGCGCTCACGGCGACGCCGTCGGCGGCGTGCAGGTGCAGCACCGCGCCCGCTTCCTCGCGGGCCATGTGCACCGCGCTGTGGATGGTGAAGCCGGCCGGGTTGACCCGGTTGGTGGCGCCGGGATCGACGATCTCACCCTCGGAATCCACCTTGATCAGCGACGACGCGGTGATCTCGTCGAACAGCCAGCCGTAGGGGTTGATCAGGAAATGATGCTCCGGCCCGGGCACGCGCGCGGACAGGTGGGTGAATACCAGGTCTTCCCAGCCGTACAGGGCCACCAGCCGGTAGGCGGCGGCCAGGTCCTTGCGCACTTCCCACTCGGCCTGGCTCATCTGGCTCTGGCGAGTCGCGGTAGCTTCGGTCATTGCGGCACCTCTTTTGTTGTGAAATAGTATTTCATTAATATAACAACAATGTTGATCTTATGTCAGTCGACCACCAACACGCGTTTGCCGCTGAAGGCGTCCTCGATCATGTGCGCGTGCGCCGCCGGCGCATCGCTGAACGGGAAGGTCTTCAAGGGCAGCGGCCGCAGGCGGCCGTTGGCGAACAGCGGCGCCAGGCGGTCGTTGAACACCTTGGCGATGGCGATGCGCTTTTCCAGCGGCTGGCTGCGCATGGTCATGGCGGTGAGCGTCTGCCGGCGCTGCATCATGCCGCGCAGGTCCAGCTCGGTCTTGGTGCCGCCCAGCACGCCGATCATCACCAGCGTGCCCTCGATGCGCAGGCCCTTGAGCAGCTGGTTCCAGTCCGGGCCCACCATGTCGAAGATCACCGCGACGCCCTCGCCGGTAATCTCCTTCAGGCGCTCGGGCAGGGTGTCATCTTCCAGCACGCCTTCCACCAGCCCCATCTCGCGGGCGGTGGTCAGGTTGTCCAGGTTGCGGCTCGAGCCGATCGGCCGCGCGCCCAGCGCGTTGGCCAGCTGTACGCCCGCCAGGCCGACGCCGGCGGTGGCCGGGCGCACCAGCACCCACTGCCCCGGCTGCAGGCCGCCTTCCAGGAACATGGCCCGGTAGGCGGTCAGAAACGCCTCCGGAATGGTGGCGCCGGTGGCGAAGTCGATCTCGTCCGGCAGCGTCAGGGTCTCGCGCTCGTGGGTCACCAGGTATTCGGAATAGGCGCAGCCCGGAATCAGGCCCATCACCCGGTCGCCGACCTTGCGGCCCATCACCTGGCTGCCCACCGCCTCGATTTCACCGGCGTATTCCAGGCCCGGCACGCTGCTGTCGAAGCCCGGCGGCGCCGGATAAAGCCCCTTCACTTGCAAGATATCCGCCCGGTTCACGCCCATGGCGCGCACTTTCACGCGCACCTGGTCGGGGCCCGGCTCCGGTGTGGTCATGGACGCCAGCTTGATCGTGTGGTCGTCTTGGATTTGCCACGCTTGCATTCTCGTCTCCCTGCTACGGATGTTTTGTTATGACCGACCCGCTTCGGTACCCGTTCGATCAGGCCCCGGAACCCGGCCAGCGCCGGGAAGTGGCCCCCGGCGTGCATTGGTTGAACTTTCCTCTGCCGTTCGCCCTCGACCACATCAATCTGTGGCTGCTCGAGGACGGCGACGGCTGGACCCTGGTGGACACCGGCTTCTCGTCCCGTCACACCCAGGAAATCTGGCGCACCGCCTTCCAGGATGCCCTGGGCGGGCGGCCCATCCACCGTATCATCGTCACCCACTACCACCCGGACCACATCGGTCAGGCCGGCTGGCTGGCGCGGCACTTCCAGGCCCCGGTGTGGATGACCCGGGGCGAGTGGGCGCTCACCACCCAGCTGCATGCGGCCAGCGACCGGGAAATCGGCGACAACTTCCGCGCCTTCTTCGGCCGCCACGGCGTGCCCGGTGACGACCTGGACGCCCTGGCCGGGCGCGGCAACACCTTCCGCAAGATTCTGCCGGAACTGCCGCCGCAACCGGAAACCCTGGCCGCCGGCGACGCCGTCACCGTCAACGGCGACACCTGGCGGGTGCACATCGGCCGCGGCCACGCCCCGGAGCACATCTGCCTCTACCGCGAGCGCGACCAGGTGCTGATCAGCGGCGACCAGGTGCTGCCGAAAATCTCCAGCAACCTGACGGTGCGCGCGCTCGACCCGGAGGACGACCCGGTCACCGCCTTCACCGACTCGCTGCGCGCCCTGCGCGACGCCATGGACGAGGATACCCTGGTGCTGCCCGCCCATGGGCTGCCGTTCCACGGCCTGCACGCCCGCGTTGACGACCTCTGCGACCACCACCGCGAGCAGCTCGACGCCGCCGAGGACGCCTGCCGGCAACAGCCGATCACCGCCCACGATCTGCTGCCGGTGCTGTTCAAGCGCAAGCTGGACAGCCACCAGCTGATGTTCGCCATGGGCGAAAGCATCGCCCACCTCAACTGCCTGCTCGCCACCGGCCGCGTCAGCCGCCAGGAGCGCGACGGCCGCCTCTATTTCAGCGCCTGACTTGTGCGATCAGGCCCTGTGCGAGCGGGCCTCTGTGGGAGCTTGCCCTGCAAGCGAAAGGCAAGCTTTGCTTGCCGGCAGGATCCCAGAGAGGTTGTTTTTGCCACCGTTAGAAAGGCCTCTGGAATCCTGCCGGCCGGCTTTGCCGACCTTTCGCGGGCTGGGCCCGCTCCCACAGAGGCCCGCTCGCACAAAATCAGCTATCAACATACCGCCGAGAATGTCGGTTGCATTGTATAAATTGGCTGGGCAGCACTCCGCTGGCGGCGGCTACGCCGTTCAATAAAGCGCGTCCACCACAAACAACCAGCCGCTGATCAGCGGCAGCAGCAATAAAAAGAACAGCCCGTCCCAGCGCCAGGCCAGGGTATAGGGCGAGCGGCCGGTGAGCTGCGCCAGCACCATCATGGCGGCGGTGAACGGCGACGAGATCATCGCCAGGCTCCAGGCGCTCATCAGCGCCACGGCCAGCACCTGCGGCTCCAGGCCGATCACATGGGTGTCGGCGAACAGCCCGGCGATCAGCGTCACCGACACAATCGGGTTGAGCCCCACCTGCGCCAGCAGCAGCACCACCAGCATCGCCGCCACCGCCGCCGGCGCGCCGTGCAGGCCGGTGGCGATCAGCAGGTCGCCGAGCCACGCCTGGTCCACCAGCGGAATCAACAAGCCGCCCAGGAACGCCGAGCCGCCCAGCACCGCGATCTCATTGCGGCTGGCGCCGAAGATCAGCCGCGAATGCCGGCCCAGCAGCGTCACCGCGCGGACCACCCCGGTGCCGCCGCCCAGGCGCCGCCGCTGCACCGCCATCCACGCCACCGCGCTCAGCGGGCAGGCGATCAGCACCGCCACTGGCAGCCGCACGTCCAGGCCCACGCTCACCGCGAACACCAGCACGGTGATGCCCAGTGCCAGCGCGATAAAGCGGAACAGCGGTTGCGGGGAAGGGCGCGTCACCACCGGCGCGGTCAGATGGCGCGGCCGCAGCCACCAGTCCAGGGCCCAGCCCAGCGCGAACACGATCGCCGCCGTGGGAAACGCCACCGGTGCCAGCTTCGACCAGCTCAGCTGCGGCATGCTGGAGAGAATCACCGCCAGGGTCACGCCCAGCGGCGACACCAGCGGCGCCAGGGAAAAGCCGCGCAGCATGGCCATGATCATGCGCCGCTCGCGCACCGCCTGGATCGCCCGGTCGCCGCCCGCCGCCTTGAGGCTGTTACTGCGCTGAATCATGGAGCCGAACAGGTTGAGCACGCCGATATTGACGATCATGCCGAACAGGGCGCTGCCCAGGGACAGGGTAGGGTAGCGCCAGGTCGGCCGCTGGCGGATCAGCACCTGGCCGGCGTCGCGGATCAACCGGGAACGCATCGCCGACACCCGCAGGAGCCCCAGGGCGGACACGAAGGTGGCGAAGAAACAGAAACGGTCCCAGGCGTCGAGGAGAATCGGCAGAGGGTCGGAGTGGAAAGCCGCCACCGAGGAGGCCAGGGTCAGCGCCACGAGCTGCAGCCCTTTGGCGAGCAGCCCCTGGCGGGGCCACTGGGTGATCAGATAAATCAGAAGCGCGGGCCGGGCCATCCATAGCCCGAACTCGCTGTTGGCGGTGAGCGCCAGTAAGGTGCCGATCATGCAGACCGGCAGGGAAAATCTCAGCATGTGATTTCGCGGCTTACTGCGCGTCGCGAACCATGCCCCGGGCGATGACGATCTGCTGGATCTGGGTGGTGCCTTCGTAGATCCGGAACAGCCGCACGTCGCGGTAGAAGCGCTCCACCGCGTACTCGGCCATGTAGCCGGCGCCGCCGTGAATCTGCACGGCGCGGTCGGCCACCCGGCCCACCATCTCGGCGCAGAACAGCTTGCAGCAGGAGGCGTCGAGGCTGACGTTCTTGCCGGCGTCCTTGCTGCGCGCCGCTTCCAGCACCATGGAACGGCCCGCGAACGCTTCCGCGCGGGAGTCGGCCAGCATTGCCTGGATCAACTGATGGTCCGCCAGCGGCGCACCGAACTGCTTGCGCTCCATGGCGAAGCGCAGCGCGTCCTCGATCAGACGCTCGGCCACGCCCACGCACACCGCGGAGATGTGCAGGCGGCCCCGGTCCAGCACCTTCATGGCGGTCTTGAAGCCCTGGCCTTCCTTGCCGCCGATAATGTTCTCGGCGGGTACCCGGCAGTCCTCGAAGGTGATGTCGCAAACGTGGGCGCCTTTCTGGCCCATCTTCACGTCCGGCTTGCCGCGAATCAGCCCCGGCGTGTCGCCTTCAACGATAAAGGCGGTGATGCCGCCGGCGCCCTTGTTGTTCTGGTCGGTGCGCGCCATCACCGTGTACAGGCCGGCTTCCGGGCCGTTGGTGATGTAACGCTTGGTACCGTTGAGAATGTAGTGGTCGCCGTCCTTGTCCGCGCGGGTCTTCAGGCTCGCCGCGTCGGAGCCCACGTCCGGCTCGGTCAGACAGAACGAGCTGATCACTTCGCCGGTGGCCAGGCGCGGCACGTACTTCTGCTTTTGCTCTTCGGTGCCGTCGATCAGAATGCCCTGGGCACCGATGCCGTTATTGGTGCCGAAGAAAGAGCGGAACGCCGGCGAGGTGTGGCCGATCTCGAACGCCACCAGGGCTTCCTCTTCCATGGTCAGGCCCAGGCCGCCGTACTCCTCCGGAATCGACAAACCGAACAAACCCATCTCTTTCATTTCCCGGGCAATATCCTCGGGAATGGCGTCGTTCTCGGCCACGGATTGCTCCGCCGGAATCAGGCGGTCGCGGACGAAACGGTGGATGGTATCGACGAGCTGATTGAGTACTTCCTGGTCGCGAATCATGGGCGGTGTTCTGTCGTTGGTTTTAGTCAGCGTATTGCATCAAACTCTGTCACGACCTATGCTTTTCGTCAAGTTTCGGAATTGTGTTCCGCTTAGCGGACGAGGACCTTATTCATGCTCGACGCCTACATCTACGACGGTCTGCGAACCCCCTTCGGCCGCCACGCCGGCGCCCTTGCGCCGGTCCGTCCGGACGACCTGCTCGCCGACGTCATCCGCGCCCTGATCGCCCGTAACCCCTTCGACCCCGCCCTGATCGAGGACGTGGTCGCCGGCAACACCAACCAGGCCGGCGAAGACGCCCGCAACGTGGCCCGCCACGCGGCGCTGCTGGCCGGGCTGCCGGAATCCGTGGCCGGCCTCACCGTCAACCGCCTGTGCGGTTCCGGCCTGGCCGCCACCCTGGACGCGGCGCGCATGGTCACCGTCGATGAAGGCCAGCTGGTGATCGCCGGCGGCGTCGAATCCATGAGCCGCGCTCCGTTCGTGATGGCCAAGGCGGAAAGCCCCTACAGCCGCAGCATGCCGATGTTCGATTCCACCATCGGCGCGCGCTTCCCCAACCCCAAGATTCTCTCGCAGTTCGGCGGCGACACCATGCCGGAGACCGCCCAGAACGTGGCCTCCGATCTGGGCATCAGCCGCGAGCAGGCGGACGCCTACGCGGCCCAGTCCCAGCGCCGCTATGAAGAGGCCCGCGCCGACGGCTTCTTTAAAGAGGAAATCCTGCCGGTGGAAGTGCCCCAGGGCCGCAAGAAGCCGCCGCTGTCGGTCAGCGAAGACGAGCACCCGCGCCCCGGCACCGGTGTCGATAAGCTGGCCAAGCTGCCCGCCATCGTCGATGGCGGCGTGGTCACCGCCGGCAACGCCTCCGGCGTCAACGACGGCGCCGGCGCGCTGATCATCGGCTCCCGCGCCGCCGGCGAAAAAGCCGGCGTCGTCCCCCGCGCGCGCATCATCGCCGGCGGCGTGGCCGGCGTACCGCCCCGCGTCATGGGCCTGGGCCCGGTGCACGCCTGCAACAAAGTCCTGGAACGCGCCGGCCTCACCCTCGCCGACATGGACGTGATCGAAATCAACGAAGCCTTCGCCGCCCAGGTGCTCGGCTGCTGCAAGCAGCTCGGCCTGCAGGGCGACGACGAACGCCTCAACCCCAACGGTGGCGCCATCGCCGTCGGCCACCCCCTGGGCGCCTCCGGCGTGCGCGTGGCCCTCACTGCCCTGCGCCAGCTCGAGCGCACCGGCGGCCGCTACGCCCTCGTCAGCCTCTGCATCGGCGTCGGCCAGGGCGTCGCCATGCTGATCGAACGCCAGGCCTGAAGCTCTTGTAGGAGCGGGCCCCGCCCGCGAAAGGCCGGCTCTAGCCGGCCGGCGAGCATCGGCCCGGACGGCCAGGGCTTCGGCTTCGCGGTCACCCTCAGCGACCTGGAAGTACACGTTTAGCTTCCGGCCTGCTAGGCTAGAAGAATTCCCGAAACTCAATACGCAGAGCAGACCATGCAAACCGACCCCAAAGAGATGTCGCGATTGGAGAAGCTTCACTCCATGGAGGCCATCTGGGAAGCCTTACACGATGACCTGGATGGTGATCTGGACTCACCTCAGTGGCACGGTTATGAGTTGCAAGAACGGCAAAGACGTATTGATGCGGGCGAAGCATCCTTTCTCAGCCTCCAAGAATTAAAAATCAGGAGATAGCGGGTGAAGCTTCGTCGTCTGGCGATCATGGATGACGCCGTCGCCGACCTTGAACANGCTCGGGACTTTTATAATCGATACCTGCCGGAATTAGGNGCGTACTGCTTCGATAGCATCGTTGCCGATATAGAATCTCTAGGCTTTTTTGCGGGTATACACAGCCAGCAGTTCGGCTACTATCGCCTGCTTGCGAAGCGTTTTCCTTTTGCTGTCTATTATCAAATTTCATCGGATGATGAGATGGTCCGCGTGATTGCTGTTTTAGACATGAGGCAGGATCCGCAGAAGAATATTGCCCGTCTTTCCAGTCGATGAGCTCGACAGTCACCCGTCAGGAGGCACCATGGCGACAGCGATGATCATGCACGAAGCGGGCGGGCCGGAAGTGCTGCGACCGGAAACGGTCACGGTGGGTGAACCGGACCCCGGCCAGGTGCGTCTCCGGCAGACCGCCATCGGCGTCAACTTCCACGACATCTATGTGCGCTCGGGGCTCTACCAGACCCTGACTCTGCCGGGCATTCCCGGGCTGGAAGCCGCCGGCGTGGTGGACGCGGTGGGCGAGGGCGTCACCGCCTTCCAGCCCGGCGACCGGGTCGCCTATACCTCCGGCAACTACGGCGCCTACGCCGACCAGCGCCTGATCGACGCCAGCCGCCTGGTGCGCCTGCCCGACGACATCGACGACGTGCTGGTGGCCGGCATGATGGTGCGCGGCCTCACCGCCCGCATCCTGCTCACCGACGTCTTCCCGGTCCGCGAGGGCAGCGTCATCCTGGTCCAGGCCGCCGCCGGCGGGGTCGGGCAGTTGCTGTGCCAGTGGGCGCGCCACCTGGGCGCCACCGTGATCGGCACCGTCGGCAGCCAGGACAAAGCCGAGCGCGCCCGCCGCCACGGCTGCCACCATGTGATTCTCTATCGGGAGCAGAACCTGGTGGACACCGTCCAGCAGCTCACCGACGGCCGCGGCGTGGACGTGGCCTACGACTCCGTCGGCAAGGACACCTTTTACGACTCCCTGGCCTGCCTGGCCCCGCGCGGCCACCTGGTCAACTTCGGCCAGTCCTCCGGCCCGGTGGAGCCGCTCGCCATGCCGCGCCTGGCCGCCGGCTCCTTCACCGTGGTGCGGCCCATGCTCGGCCACTACACCGCCGACCCGGCCGACCGCGACGCCGCCGCCGACGCCTTCTTCCAGGCCCTGCGTGACGGCATCCTCACCCCCGACGACCCGGTCCGCTACGCCCTCCAGGACGTGGGCCAGGCCCACGACGACATGGAAGCCCGCCGCACCCACGGCGCCGTCGTCCTGATTCCCTGACCCGGCAATGAGCTACCCAACCCCCGCCGGCCCGGTGGACCGCGAACTCGTCATCAATAAAAGCCGCTTCATCGCCTGGCTGCGCCCGGTCCAGGACCGCGACCAGGCCCAGGCCGTACTTGAGCAGGCCCGCGCCCGCTACCCGGACGCCAGCCACCACTGCCACGCCTGGCTGATCGGCGACCCCCAGTCCGGCCAGGGCGCCATGAACGACGACGGCGAACCCTCCGGCACCGCCGGCAAACCGATCTTCAACGTGATTCAGCACAAAGGGGTGGGCGACGTCATGGTGGTGGTCAGCCGCTACTTCGGCGGCGTCAAACTGGGCGCCGGCGGCCTGGTGCGCGCCTACGCCGGCGCCGCCGAAGCGGTGCTCTCCGCCATGCGCGTCACCGAGCAGATCCCCGAGCGGACGCTCACCCTGCAGCTCGGCTTCGCCGACGAGCAGCCCCTGCGCCACTGGTGCGACCAGCACGGCGCCCGCCTGGAAGAGATCCAGTACAGTCAGCACGTCACCGCCAGGGTGACCGCGCCGGAACTGCATCTGGATGATTTGCGGGCGTTTTGCGCCGCCAGTGGGATGGAGGTGTCAGATTAACCGGCGCTGTCTCAGCACCAGCAGGGCGGCAGCGAGCAGCATCAGAGGACCGGTGGGGCCGCCACCGCCACTGCTGCCGGGGCCGCTCGGGTTCACGGTGCGGCTGATCGGATCGAACACGCGGGCACGCAGGGTCTGAGTGTCGCTGCCGTACCAGGCCACGGCGACCATGTCACCGTTCATGGCCACGCGCGTGGAGCCGGCCTCGGGTGGGTCGTTGTAAGCGGAGAAATCGGCGATTGCGACCGCGCGTTCGCCCACCACGTTGTTGTTGTCATCAACCAGAGTGCCCTCGGCCACCTCACCCGTGGTCCTCTCGCCGCTCCATACCCCGACCAGATTGCCCTGGCCGTCGGCGTCCATGTCGGCGGCATGAAGTTCGCCCTGATACGGAATACTGCCGAGTAACAGGGCCTCGCCCGCGGTGCCGTCGGCGTGCCAGCGTTGCGCGCGTATTTCCCGGGGCGTGTCGACGTCAAGGCTCACATGTTCCCACAGGCCTACGTACCCGCCATCCTGGTCGGCGGCCAGGGCGACACCGGACCGGCGCAGATCGGCGTCGGAGAAATCGCCGTTATCCAGCGGCTGCGTATCATGAAGCACGGTGTTATCCGCCAGCATGCGGGTCTGGAATTCCGCGACGCCGTTGGTGAAGTTCCAGCCAACGGCGAAAGTACCGTTGTCCTGGATCGCCACTGAGACGTCTATGGCCAGGTTGCCGCCGGAAATCGTTTCTGGGTCGCCGAGCGCGGTGCCATCGGCAAGAAACGAGCGGGTTTTCAGATCGTGGTTCAGATTACTCCAGGCCACGGCGTAGTCACCGTCCGCGTCCATGGCCAGTCCCATCTGACAAGGCTCGTACTCGGCGTCGTAAGGGGTTTCCGCCGGGCTGGGGTTGTCGTCCGCGTCCACTCTTGAAACAAACAGGTTATTGGAACAGAACGCGGGCGGGCTCTCCCCNTCGCGCGCCCAGGCGACCAGCAGCTTGCCGTCATCGCTGGCGGCGACCAGGGGGCGGCCAAGAGCGACGTCGGTGCTGCCGCCTTCCTCGACCACCAGAAAAGCGTCGGCGCGCGGTGCCCCGTCCTGGTCGAAGCGTCGGGCCCGGACACGGTCATAGCCCTCGGGCTCACGTTCGGTCCACACCACCACGAAGCCATCCGGCAAAGCGGCGATATCGAAGCCGCTCAGACGGGCGTCTCCGGTCATCTCTTGCACGGTGAAAGTCTCGCCCGCGCCGTCGAGCAGATCAGCGCCAGCTGGTAAAGCGAATGCGAACGACATCGCGGCCGCCAGTGACGCGCGCCGAAACGAAAGAGTGTGCATTGGTAGGGTCCCCAAGGTCAGGCGTGTTTTTATTAAGTCGTGAAGGGTCGATCCTAGAGAGTCTTCCGCCTCATCGCCAGAGCCCGTTCCCCGGGACCCGCCCATACAATTGGCGCTTCTCACCATTGGCGATGGGCGAGGGAAGCGGCAACCTTGTTGCCAATAATCACAATCAAGGAGAGCACACCATGCCCGTCGTCGACCCGGATCCCAAACGCCTGCCGGACATCCTCAAAAGCATCCCCGCCGACACCCCCATCGTCATGCTCAACCTGCTGCGCTTCCGCGACGAAGCCCGCTACAAGGACGGCGAAGCCGACTACGACGGCCGCGAGGCCTACCGCCGCTACTCACTGGTGGCGTTTGAGAAGGTCAAAGGCGTCGGCGGTGAGATGCTCTGGGCCGGCGACACCCTGGCCGGCGTGATCGCCCCCGAAGGCGAGCGCTGGGACGAAGTGCTGCTGGTGCGCTACCCTTCCATCCAGGCGTTCGCGCAAATGCTCGCCGACCCCGAATACAAGCAGGCCACCAAGCACCGCACCGCCGCCCTGGAAGAGGCCCGCCTGATCTGCAACCGTCAGACCCAACCAGCAAGCTGAGCTTGCTGGCGATTCAGGATTCAGGATTCAGGATTCTCGGCCGCAAGGCCGCCGATGTCGCCGCTCTGTCATCCGGGGTTAGCAATATAGTAAACACAATGTAAAATGCCGCTCCGTGTCATAGGCATGACAAAACTTGCGGGTGATAATCCTCGCCCCAGGGACCGGGGAAACAAATCAATCATCAGGATAGGAAGCCGCCAGTGTTAAGTGGGTTCAAGCGGGCCTTCTGGCCCCGAGCAGTCAAAGGCGGAGCCCTGGGCGTACTGCTAAGCGTGAGCGCGACGGCCGCCGCCGCCCCCTGGGCGGAGACCGGGGACCTGCGCGCCCGGCACCATCTGGAAGCGCTCTCCGCGTTGGGCTGCTTCGACGGCCTTACCACCACCTGGCCGGTGAACTGGTCGGCGGTGGCAGAAGGCCTGCGCGGCGCCAGCGACACCTGCCGCACCAGCGAGCACGCCGCCTATTTGCGTGCCGCCCTGGACCGCGCCAAAACCGAAACCCGCACCGCCACCGTCACCCTCGGCGGCGCCAATGAAGAGCCCCTGTTCCGCCACTTCGGCGCCCAGCCCGCCGGCCAGGTGGACAGCTCGGTGGCGGTCTCCTTCACCGGCCGCCGCTACGCCGCCCGCATCCAGGCCGGCTACACCGACACCGACGACCGCGAAGACACCAGCGAGCTGCGCGCCGACGGCAGCTTTGTCGCCGGTCGCTTCGGCAACTGGCAGCTCGGCGCCGGCGCCATCGACCGCTGGTGGGGCCCCGGCCACCACAGCTCCCTGGCGCTCTCGAACAATGCCCGTCCGGTTGCCGGCCTGTGGTTCGGCCGCCAGACCCAGTACGCCCCACGCTCGCCCTGGCTCAACTGGATCGGCCCCTGGGATTTCCAGACCTTCGTCGGCCAGCTTGAGCAGGACCGGGCGGTGCCGGATGCCAAACTGGTGGGCGGTCGCCTGACCTTCCGCCCGGCCAGCTTTCTGCAGATCGGCCTCACCCGGCTGTTCCAGTGGGGCGGGGAAGGGCGGCCCGACGGCCTGGATTCCTTCGGCGACGCCTTGATTGGTAAGGACAACGGCCAAAGCACCGGCTTCGCCGAGGAAGATGACCCCAGTAACCAGGTGGGCGGTTTCGATTTCCGCGCCGGTTTCCCGGTGTTCGGCGTGCCCACCGGCTTCTACGGCCAGATGATGGGTGAGGACGAAGCCGGCGGCTTGCCGTCCAAGTATTCCGCACTGGTCGGCTTCGACGCCCTCACAGGTATCGGCTCCGGCAGCCAGCGTTTCTTCCTGGAAGGCACCGACACCGTGGCCGGGCGTGCCATCAGTGATGCCCGTTTCAACACCGCCTATGAACACAGCACCTACCGCAGCGGCTTCCGCTATTATGGGCGCAGCCTCGCTTCGACCTTCGAGGGCGATGCCCGCGCGTTGACCCTGGGCGGCCAGCAGTTTTTCCGCAACGGCGCGGTATTCACCGCCTCGGTGACCACCGCCACCCTCAACGCGGAAGGCGGCAAACGGGCTCAAGTTGAACCCGACGGTGCCGAAATACTGCAAGCCAATGCGGAACAAGATATCGTGCTGGCTGAATTACGGCTGGAACACGGCCTGCTGGGCGGGCGGCTCATCTGGGCCCTGGCGGCCACCGACGAAGCGGTGGACACCTTCGCCGGTGAGCGCGAGCAGGTCACCGCCATGGCGCAATGGCGCCGCACGTTTGACTGGTAAAGGACTCCCAAACGGTTATGACAGCAATAATGAAAACACTGGGTACATGCGGGCTGCTGCTGGCCGTCGCCGGCTGCACCATCGTGCCCGGGTCCGACCGCGACGCGGAGCCGGGCTGGTTCGCCGAAGACCAGCAGCCGGACGCCGCCTCCCTGCCGGACGTCATTAAAACCCATACCATCACCACCGCCATCCTCGATCAACACGAGGCGCCGGCGCCGGAACTGCCGGAGGCGCTGGCCGATTCCCCGGAAACCTACGATTACGAAGTCGGCGTCGGCGATGTCCTGCAGATCACCGTCTGGGATCACCCCGAACTGACCATTCCCGCGGGCTCCCAGCGCAGTGCTCAGGAGTCCGGCAATCTGGTGCATAGCGACGGCAGTATTTTTTACCCCTACGTGGGCAAGGTCCATGTGGAGGGCATGAAGGTTACCGAAATCCGCGAGATGATCACCAAGCGCCTGGACGAGTACATCGAGGCACCCCAGGTGGACGTGGCCGTGGCCGGCTTCCGCAGCAAGAAGATCTACGTCACCGGCGCGGTCAACCAGCCCGGCACCTACCCGATCACCAACGTACCCATGCGCCTGGTGGACGCGGTCAGCGCCGCCGGCGGGCTCGGCGACAACGCCAACTGGTCCCAGGTGATTCTCTCCCGGGATGGTAAGGAGTACCGCCTGTCCCTGCGCGGTATCTACGAGAACGGAAACGCCGCCCAGAACGTGCTGCTTCGCCCCGGTGACGTGGTCAATGTGTCGCGCAGCGACGACAACAAGGTCTTCGNGCTCGGCGAAGTGGTTCGCCCCAAAAGCATGCCCATGGGCCGCAACGGCATGAGCCTGGCGGAAGCGCTCTCTGACACCGGCGGCCTGGACGAACGGGAAGCGGACGCCTCCGGCATCTTCGTCTTCCGCAAGGCGCGGCCCGGTCAGGAGCACGGCATCGACGTCTNTCAGCTTAATGCCAAGGACGCCGCCGCCCTGGTGCTGGCGGACAGCTTCCAGCTACAGCCCCGCGATATCGTCTACGTCACCGCCGCGCCGCTGGCTCGCTGGAACCGCGTGCTGAGCCTGCTAGTACCCAGTGTCACCGCCCTCTATCTGGGCGGTCGCGCCGAAGATCAGCTGGGAAGCGACTAGATGTTCGAACGTATCCTGGTGGTCTGCGACGGCAATATCTGCCGCAGCCCCACGGTGGCGGCCATGCTGGCCGCCGCCCGGCCCGAAAAGCGGATCAGCTCCGCCGGTCTGGTCGGCCTGGAGGGCCACGATATGGAGCCCACCGCCCGGGAAGTGGCCGCCGCCCAGGGGCTGGAATGCGGTTCCCATGAGGCGCGCAAGCTTGATCGGGCACTCTGCCAGAACGCCGATCTCATCCTGGTCATGGAAGGGCGCCAGCGCGACCGCATTATCCAACAGTTCCCGGAAGCCAGCGGTAAGACCTTTCTGCTCAGCCACTGGAACGGCGGCCAGGATATCCCCGACCCCTACCGGCGGGGCCGAGAAGTGTTCGAGAGAATCTATCCGCTGATGCGCCAAGCCACGGACGCCTGGCTGAAAAAAATATGAACACAGGAATGACGACACCCCATGAGTAACGAGTCCACCACTTCCCGCGCCCGCTCCGGCCCCCTGGATGACGAAATCGATCTGCACCGCCTGTTCGCGCTGCTAATCGACGCCAAGTGGCTGATTCTCGGCACTACCGTGCTGGCGTTACTGTTGGGGGCCTTATACGCGGCCCTGGCCACGCCAATCTACAAAGCGGATGCGCTTCTGCAAGTGGAGAAGAAGCAGGCCGGCCTACCTGGGTTTGAGGAGCTTAACGAGGCCCTCGGCCAGGAATCTTCGGCGGCGGCGGAGATCGCCATCCTCACTTCTCGCATGGTCCTGGGGAACGTGGTCGAGCAACTGCACACCGATATCCTGGTGGCACCGGACCGCACACCTATACTCGGCGCTTTCAACGCCCCGGACCCGGCGCCGCCGGGCACGCCGCGACCGCTATTCGCCGGCTACCGCGATAGCCAAACCCTGGTGACCGTCAAACGCTTTATCGTGCCGGACAATCTGCGCGGCGCCGAATTCATCCTTACCGCCGACGACCAGGGCGATCCTGCTCTGTACTACCAGGGTCAGAAAGTGCTTGGCGGTCCCGCCGACGAGGTGCTCACCAGCGAAGACCAGAGCATCGCCCTGGAGCTCGGCGAATGGCAGTACGGTGGTGAAGAGCTGACCTTGGTGCGTCAGTCCCGCTTGTCCGCCGTCAATAGCCTGCGCAATCGCATGGAAGTGCTGGAAAAGGGCAAAGAGACCGGCATTCTTACCGTCACTCTCACCGGCCCCAACCAGGCGCGCATTCAGAAAGAACTGGACGCGGTGGCGGAAAACTATCTCCTGCAGAATATCAATCGGCAGGCCGCCGAGGCGGAAAAGAGCCTTCAATTCCTTGATGAACAGCTTCCGGAGCTGAAAGCCAAGCTCACCGCCGCCGAAGAGAAGCTCAACGAGTACCGTCTGCAGAGAGACTCCGTGGACATGGAGTTGGAAACCCAATCTCTGCTCGGCCGGTTGGTTTCCATGGAAGCCAAGCTTAACGAGCTGAAAATCAAAGAGAGCGAAGTCTCCGCCAAGTTTACCCAGGAACACCCCGCCTACCGCACCCTGCTTGAGCAGCGTCGCTCCCTGGAACAGGAAAAAGCCCAACTCAACGAAGAGATCGGCAACCTGCCGGAAACTCAGCAGGAGATCCTGCGCCTGATGCGCGACGTGGAGCTCAACCAGGAAATCTACGTGGGCCTGATGAACCGCGCCCAAGAACTGCGCATCATGAAGGCCAGCACCGTCGGCAACGTCCGCATCATCGACGACGCCGTGGTCTACCCGTCGCCGGTGAAGCCGCAAAAAGGCCTGGTCACCGCCCTGGCCGGCGCCCTCGGCTTGGTCCTCTCCGCCGGCTATGTGCTGGGCGCGGGCCTGCTGCACCGCGGCATCGAAACCCCTGATCAGCTCGAAGAGCAGGGCATCCCGGTCTACGCCGCCATACCCCTATCCGTACATCAGCAAAAGCTGGATCGCCTGGTGGCCATGATGCGCCGCCGCAAGCGCTCCAAGCATGAGCCGATCCCGCTGCTGGCGGTGAACGACCCGGCGGATCTGGCCATCGAAGCCCTGCGCAGCCTGCGCACCAGCCTCCACTTCGCCATGATGGAAGCCTCCAACAAGGTGATGATGATCACCGGCCCCAGCCCAGAGGTGGGCAAATCCTTTATCTCCGCCAACTTGGCGGCGGTGCTCGCCCAGGTGGGCCAGAAGGTGGTGGTGATCGACGCCGATATGCGTAAAGGCCATCTGCACCGCTACTTCGAAAACCAGAACGACGTGGGCCTTTCTGACGTGCTCTCTGGTCAGGCGGAGTACCAGCAGGCCGTCCACGAAACCAAGGTGGAGAACCTGCACTTTATCCCGCGCGGCCAGATCCCGCCCAACCCGGCGGAGCTGCTCATGCACTCCCGTTTCAAGGCGCTGATGGAACGGCTCTCCGCCGAGTACGACCTGGTGCTGGTGGATACCCCGCCGATCCTCGCCGTCACCGACGCCGCCATCATCGGCCAGCAGGCCGGCACCAGCCTGATCGTCGCTCGCTACGGCGTGAACTCCGCCAAGGAAGTGGACGTCAGCGTGCACCGCTTCGAGCAGAACAAGGTGGAAATCAAAGGCGCCATCCTCAACGCCATTGAGCGGCGTGCCAGCAACGAATACGGCTACTACGCTTATCACTACAACAGCGATAAGAGCTAGGCGGCGTACTTTGGGGGCTCTGGAATCCTGCCGGCCGGCTTTGCCGACCTTTCGCGGGCGGGGCCTGCTCCCACAAGGGGCCGGCGCCAGGTTGCGGGTTATAAGCAAAGAACAAACCCAAAGTTGCAGGTTATAAGCCCCCAGGTACCATTCCCGCCTTATGACACCTGAAATGATCTACACATCGCTGGTGGTGCTTGCGGTGCTGGCGGCGCTGGCCTCGAACCGCGTGCCCGCCGAGGTCACCATGATGGCCGCCCTGGTGGCGGTGCTGGTGGGCGATGTGATCACCGTGGATCAGGCCCTGGCCGGCTTCGCCAACCCGGGGCTGATCACCGTGGCGGTGCTCTATGTGGTGGCCGCCGCCCTGCGCGACACCGGCGCCATCTATTGGGTGGCCCATAAGCTGCTCGGCCAGCCCAAGAGCGCCCTGGGCAGCCAGGCCCGGCTGATCCTGCCCACCTCTATCCTTAGCGCCTTCCTCAACAACACTACCGTGGTGGCGATGATGATCCCGGCGGTGCAGGAGTGGGCCCAGCGCCTTAAGCTGTCCGCCTCGCAGTTGCTGTTGCCGCTCAGCTACGCCGCCATCCTTGGCGGCACCTGCACCCTGATCGGCACCAGCACTAACCTGGTGGTGGACGGCATGATGCAGAATAGGGGCATCGAGGGCTTCCACATCTTCGACATGGCCTGGGTGGGCGTGCCGCTGCTGATCGCCGGCGCCCTTTTTCTGCTGCTGTTCGCCCGCCGTCTGCTGCCCGAGCGCGAAGGCCTGGTGGAGCAGGTCGAGCAGGCCCGCGAATACCACGTGGAAATGGTGATTCCCGAGGGCAGCCCGCTGCACAACAAGAGCATCCAGGACGCCGGTCTGCGTAACCTCACCCACGGTTACCTCACCGAGATACAGCGCGGCGACAAGCTGTTCACCGCCGTCGGCCCGGACCAGCTGCTGCAGGCCGGCGACCAGCTCGCCTTCATAGGCGCCCCGGAGTGCGCCCGCGAGCTGCAGCGCGTTAACGGGCTGATTCCCGCCCATGGCGGCGCCCACAAGCTGCGCCTGAACAACCACCAGCGCTGCCTGGTGGAGGTGGTGCTCGGCCCCGAGTTTCCCGGCGTCAACAAAACCGTCAAGGACACCGGCTTCCGCACCCGCTACCAGGCCGCCATCCTCAGCATCAGCCGCGGCGGCCGCCGTCTGCCCGGCAAGGTCGGCGAGCAGGTGCTGCGCACCGGCGATACCCTGCTGCTGGAAACCAGCGACACCTTCGTCGAGCAGTACCAGTACCGCCGCGACTTCATGCTGGTCAGCCCGCTCAGCGACTCCACCCCGCCGGACTTCAGCCGGGCGCCCCTGGCCACGGTGATTCTGGTGGCCATGGTCGGGGTCAACGTGCTCGGCCTGGTGTCCGTGCTGGAGGCCGCCTTCCTGGCCGCCGGCCTGCTGCTGGTCACCCGCTGCGTCACCGTTAACCGGGCGCGCATGAACGTCAGTGTCAATCTGCCCGTGTTGGTGGTGATCGGAGCCGCCTTCGCCCTGGGCACTGCCCTGGAGCAGAGTGGCACCGCCGCCTGGCTGGTCGACGCCATGCTCGCCGACAGCATCCAGAGCCCCTGGCTGGCCCTGCTGCTGGTGTATCTGGTCACCGCCCTGTTCACCGAAGTGATCACCAACAACGCCGCCGCCGTGCTGGTATTCCCCATCGCCACCGGCGTTGCCGAGCAGCTCGGCGTCAGCCCGCTGCCGTTCATCGTCGCCGTCATGTTCGCCGCCAGCGCCAGCTTCATGACCCCGCTGGGCTACCAGACCAATCTGATGGTCATGGGCCCCGGTGGCTACCGCTTCACCGATTACCTTAAGATCGGCGTACCCATGAGCCTGGTCGCCCTCGCCGTGACCACCTCGCTGATCCCCCTGATCTGGCCGTTCCAGGCCATCCACTAACAGGAGACCCTTTATGTCAGGCCCCTACGAGAAGCGCGAAAACGAGTCCCAGGCCGAAGTCATCTGGCACCAGACCCACATCACCAAGGACGACCGCGCCAAGCAGAAGAACCAGGTGCCCAAGTGCATCTGGCTCACCGGGCTGTCCGGCTCCGGCAAGTCCACCCTGGCCAACGCCCTGGAAGTGGCGCTCACCGAGCAGGGCAAGCACACCTACCTGCTCGACGGCGACAACGTGCGCCACGGCCTGAACAAGAACCTGGGCATGAGCGACGAAGACCGCACCGAGAACATCCGCCGGGTGTCCGAGGTGGCCAAGCTGATGGTCGACGCCGGCCTGGTGGTGATCACCGCCTTTATCAGCCCGTTCCGCGCCGACCGGGACGCCGCCCGCGCCCTGTTTGAAGACGGCGAGTTCGTGGAAGTGTTCGCCGACGCCCCCCTGGAAGAGTGCGAGAAGCGCGACCCCAAGGGGCTCTACAAGAAAGCCCGCGCCGGCGAGATCAAGGAATTCACCGGCATCGACAGCCCCTACGAAGCCCCCGCCAACGCGGAAGTGGTGATCAACACCGCCGAGAATGATATCGGCGAGTGCGTGCGCCAGCTGATCGAGAAGATCGGCGTTTAACGCCCGGCCGTTGGAATATCATGAAAGGCATCGTCTGCAGTAACCTCTATGCGACTACCTCCGAGCGTGACCTCAAGAGCAACACGCTCGCGATCCGCGAACTGGTTGATGGGGCGCGGGAGAGCGGGCTTAACATCCAGGCGGTGCTCCGTTTTTATCCTCTGGTGTCTGGCAAAGGGATCCACTGGCCGCTCCGACGAGACATCGATGGGTTGCCGGTCTATGACGTACCCACCATTGGCTTCCGGCACTGGTACTCGGTGTTGCTTACCCGCTTGGTCCTATTTCTTTTAGGCTTCCGCGGGCGCTTTGACTTCGCCATCTGCCACCAGACTTTTAACTTCACCGCGGCAAAACGCGTGCTCGGGCGAAGGGTGGTGAAGAAATGCTTCGTGGTCCACGGATCCGACCTGGGCAAGCCGCAGCTAGGCGAGTGCCTGGATGAGGCGGACAAGACGTTCGTCCGCTCCCACGCGCTGGCACGCCAGCTAAAAGACAACCATGGCGTTGAGCCGGCCGGGATCGTCTACTCCGGCATCGACGCGGCGGAGATTATCGACCTGGAGAGCAAAGATATTTCCCTCGACCAGGGTTTGGTGATTACCATGGCCTGCCTGCTGATCCCGCAGAAAAACGTGCAGCCCTGTCTGCGCGCCTTCAAGGCGTTGGTCGACAACGGCGTTCGCCTGACGGTTCATCTCCATGGTGACGGTCCGCTGAAGCCGGCGATCGCGCGCGATATCGAGAAGCTCGGGTTGACCGACGTGGTGCGCCAACACGGCTTTACCCCGCGTGCGGAGGTGCTGAAAGCCATGCGTGCCTCGCATCTCTTTTTGATGCCCAGCGCCCCAGAAACCTTCGGGTTGGTCTATCTGGAAGCGATGGCGTCCGGCTGTGTCGTGATCGGACATAAAGGGTGGGGCATCGACGGCGTGGTTGAAGACGGCGTTAACGGATATGTGGTCGCGACCCCCGCGGAGGCGGAGATCCTGGCCAGAATCCAGGGTTATCTCACCGCAGCGGACCGCCGGAGCCTGCATCAGGCGTCGCTCAAGGTGGCCGAGACGCACACCAGCGACAACGCGGTAGCAAATTACCAACGGCTTTGCGGGGCAGAGTACTAAGGGCCTGGCGCTGTGGAAAGACGGACGAGAGAATCGCTATGAAACTCACGATATTCGGCACCGGCTATGTGGGCCTGGTCACCGGGGCATGCCTGGCGGACGCCGGCCACGAAGTGCTGTGCGTGGACGTGGATCCGGCTAAGGTCGAAACCCTGGAACAGGGCGAGATTCCCATCTTTGAGCCCGGGCTGGCGTCCATGGTGGCCCGCAACCGGGAAGAGGGCCGCCTGCGTTTTACCACGGACGCCGGGCGTGGCGTCGCCTTCGGCACCTTGCAATTCATCGCCGTGGGCACCCCCCCGGACGAAGACGGCTCCGCCGACATGCAGTACGTACTGGCCGTGGCCGCCACCATAGGCCGTCATATGGACGGCTATAAGCTGGTGGTGAACAAATCCACCGTGCCGGTGGGCACCGCCGACCGGGTCCGGGCAACCATCAATGCCGAGTTGTCGGGTAGGGGCGCGGAGATCGACTTCGATGTCTGCTCCAACCCGGAATTCCTCAAGGAAGGCGCCGCCATCGAAGACTTCACCCGCGGCGCACGTATTGTGGTTGGCACGGATTCGGCTAAGGTCCGTGAACTGATGCGCGAGTGCTACGGCCCCTACAACTGGAACCACGATAAGCTGATTTTCATGGACGTGCGCTCGGCGGAGCTCACCAAATACGCCGCCAATGCCATGCTAGCCACCAAGATCAGCTTTATGAACGAGATGGCCAATCTGGCGGAGCGCCTTGGCGCGGATATCGAAAACGTGCGTCTGGGTATCGGCTCCGATCCGCGCATCGGCTACCACTTTATCTATCCCGGCTGCGGTTACGGTGGCTCCTGTTTTCCCAAGGACGTACGTGCACTGGAGCGTATCGCGCACGAAGTGGGCTACGAGGCACGCATGCTGCGCGCCGTGGAAGCCGTAAACGATCATCAGAAGTCCATGCTGTTCAGTAAGTTGAACAGTGCCTTTGATGGTAATTTGGCTGATAAGACCATTGCCGTTTGGGGGCTTGCTTTCAAACCCAATACCGATGATATGCGCGAAGCGCCTAGCCGCACCTTGATGGAAGCGGTGTGGATGGCCGGAGGCAGTATCCAGGCCTACGATCCCGAAGCCCGTGACGAGTGCCGCCGGCTCTATGGTGATCGTCAGGGTCTGATTCTGGCGGAACATCGGATGGAAGCACTGGATGGTGCCGACGCCCTGGTAATTTGTACGGAGTGGAAAGAGTTTCGGGTGGCTGATTTCAAAGCCATTAAAGCAACGCTGCGTACGCCGGTAATCGTGGATGGCAGAAACATCTACGAGCCCTCAACCGTCAATGCGGCGGGCCTGCTCTATTTCGGCGTTGGGCGTGGTGATGGCGTAACGAATCAATCTCCACATTGATTTTGTGATATTGATCACATAAATAATTTGCACTAGCATCACAAATCGTCATTCTGGGGAGAATGTAAAAAATCGCAACAAAAGACAACCTGAGCACTACGGCAAGGCGAACTCCGCCCGGCTAACGTAGGCTCCGTCACGCGAACGTCACCTCCCCGCGCGAAGCTACTCGAATACGGACACTCGGCCCCAAAAGGGCCGGGCACGGGCAGAGCCCCGAAAAGGATAACGGCATGAGCGATTCAGGCTGGTACGTGGTTCAGTGCCGCGCCAACCAGNACTACAGGGCCCAGGAAAACCTGGAAAATCAGGGCTTTACCTGCTTTCAGCCCCAGCTCTGCCTGGAAAAAGTACGCGCCNGCCGGCGCGTGCAGCGCCAGGAACCGCTGTTTCCCGGCTATCTCTTTATTCAACTGTCCGAGCAGGGCAGTGGCTGGCACACCATCCGCTCCACCCGGGGCGTGACCAAGTTGGTGGCCTTCGGCGACCGCCCNGCGGCGGTGCCGCCCTCCGTGATCGATGCCCTCAAGCTGCAAACCCGGACCAGCGCCAATGACGACCGCCCCGCGCTGCGCCCGGGCGACCGCCTGCGCATCGAACACGGGCCCTTCGCGGACATAGAGGCGGTGTTCCACCGCTTCGACGGCCAGGAGCGCGCCATCGTGCTGCTCAGCATGCTCCACAAGCAACACCGCCTCACCCTGGCTCTGAAAGACATAAGCACGTTGTAGGAGCGGGCCCTGCCCGCGAAAGGCCGGCAAAGCCGGCCGGCGGGATCCGAGAGACCTGCCCTGGAACGAGCAAACTGGCGATTACCGTCCTCAGGGAACCGACGGCAAACCCTGCGGCGGTAGCGTGTCTAAATCAGTACAATCTCACCCAAAAGTAGGTCGGATTAGACAAGGTAAAAAGAGAATGCCCCACCTTTCCCTGGAAGACATCAAACTGGCTGTGATCGGCCTCGGCTACGTGGGCCTGCCCCTGGCCGCGGAGTTCGGCAAGCACCGCCCGGTTGTGGGCTTCGACGTAAACCGCGACCGTATCCGCGACCTGCGCGAAGGGCACGATTATACCCGGGAGCTCAGCGACGCGGAGCTGGCCGCCTCGGAGGGCCTGGCGTTCAGCGACGATCCGGCTTCGCTGGACGGCTGCAACGTCTATATCGTCACGGTACCGACCCCCATCGACGAGCATCGCCAGCCCGACCTGACGCCGCTGATCAAGGCTTCCGAGACCATCGGCAAGACCCTCAAGCCCGGCAATATCGTGATCTACGAGTCCACGGTGTTCCCCGGGGCCACCGAGGAGCACTGCGTGCCGGTGCTGGAGCGGGTTTCCGGTCTTACCTTCAACCAGGACTTCTACGCCGGCTACAGCCCGGAACGCATCAATCCGGGCGATAAGCTCCACCGCGTCACCGACATCATGAAGGTTACCGCCGGCTCCACCCCGGAAGTGGCGGACACCGTGGACCGTCTCTATGCCTCCGTGATCACCGCCGGCACCCATCGGGCCTCCAGCATCAAGGTGGCGGAAGCGGCCAAGGTGATCGAGAACACCCAACGGGACCTTAACATCGCCCTGGTCAACGAACTGGCAATGATCTTCAAGCGCATGAACATCGACACCCAGGAAGTACTGGAAGCCGCCGGCACCAAGTGGAACTTCCTGCCGTTCCGGCCGGGCCTGGTGGGCGGCCACTGCATCGGCGTGGACCCCTACTACCTGACCCACAAAGCACAGGCGGTGGGGTACCACCCGGAGGTGATCCTCTCCGGGCGGCGCATCAACGACGGCATGGGCCGCTTCGTGGCCAGCGAGATGGTGAAAGCCATGCTGGACCGTTGCATCCAGGTCAATGGCGCCCACGTGCTGGTTATGGGCCTGACTTTCAAGGAAAACTGCCCGGACCTGCGCAACACCCGCGTGATCGACGTGATCCGCGAGCTTCAGGACTACAACGTCACCGTCGACGTCTACGACCCCTGGATCAACCCGGATGAGGCCTATCGGGAATACGGCATCCAGCCCATCGAAAAACCCCAGGTGGCCAGCTACGATGGCATCGTCCTGGCCGTGGCCCACAACGAATTCAAGGCGATGCCCTGCAGCGAAATCCGTCAACTGGGCCGAGACCCGCACGTCCTCTACGACCTGAAGTACGTGCTACCCAAAGAAGCCGTCGACCTCCGCCTGTAAGGGCATGCCACTGGCTCTTTGTCGATGCCCTGTGGGAGCGAGCCCTTGTAGAACCGGGCCCTTGTGGGAGCGGGCCCAGCCCGCGAATCGAGCAGCTACGACTGACACTGGAAGAAAATGACCCGTTACGACCAAGTAAAAGCCGACCTCCAAGCCAACCCCAAAACCTGGCTAATAACCGGCGTGGCCGGCTTCATCGGCTCCAATCTGCTGGAAATCCTGCTAAAGCTGGACCAGACAGTAGTGGGCCTGGACAACTTCGCCACCGGCTATCAACACAACCTGGATGAAGTCCAAACCCTGGTCACCGAACAGCAGTGGGCACGCTTCCGCTTCATCGAAGGCGATATCCGCAGCCTGGAAGACTGCCGGGAAGCCGTAAAGGGGGCAGATTATGTCCTCCACCAGGCCGCCTTGGGTTCCGTGCCGCGCTCCATCGAAGACCCGATAGCGACCAACCAGGCCAACATCGACGGTTTCCTGAACATGCTGGTGGCCGCCAAGGACGAAGCGGTGAGCAGCTTCACCTATGCCGCCTCCAGCTCCACCTACGGCGACCACCCGGATCTGCCCAAGGTGGAAGACAAGATCGGTAATCCGCTGTCACCCTACGCGGTCACCAAGTACGTGAATGAACTGTATGCCAGCGTGTTCGCTCGAACCTACGGCTTCAAGACCATCGGATTGCGCTACTTCAACGTCTTCGGCTCCCGTCAAGACCCTAATGGCGCCTACGCGGCGGTGATACCGAAATGGATAGCGGCGATGATCCAGGGCGACACGGTGTGCATCAATGGTGACGGCGATACCAGTCGGGACTTTTGCTTCGTCGACAACGCCGTACAGACGAACCTGCTAGCGGCGACCGCCGCCGATGAAAACAAGGACCAGATCTATAACGTGGCCTGCAACGCCCGTACCAGCCTGAGCCAGCTGTTCGATAAGATCGCCGGAGAGCTGGCTAAACTGGACGTGTGTTACGACAAGGCGCCCAACTACGGCGACTTCCGTCCCGGAGATGTGCGCCACTCTCAGGCGGACATAGACAAGGCTGCCCAACGATTGGGGTACAGCCCAACTCATAGTGTGGCCGAGGGGCTGGCGGTTGCGATGCCCTGGTACCGTAAGCACCTACAGTAATTTTTACCGAGTTTAATAAGATGAAGATTCTAGTCANGGGTGGCGCCGGTTTTATCGGCTCAGCAGTAGTTAGACACATTATCCACGAGACTCAAGATAACGTAGTGAATGTCGATAAGCTTACCTATGCGGGTAATCTCGACTCATTAGCAACCGTATCGGAAAGTGATCGGTACAAATTTGAGAAGGTCGATGTTTGTGATCGTGCATCCCTGGAAAGAGTTTTCCTGGATCATAAGCCGGATCTGGTAATGCATCTGGCGGCGGAGAGCCATGTGGACCGTTCCATTGATGGCCCGGCTGCCTTTATCGAAACCAATATCATCGGCACTTACACACTATTGGAAGTCTGCCGCCAATATTGGAACGGGCTGGATGCCGGAGACCGCGCCCGCTTTCGGCTACACCATGTATCCACCGATGAAGTCTACGGCGATCTGGAAGGTCCCGATGGGCTGTTCACAGAGCAGACTTCCTACGCGCCGAGTTCTCCATACTCGGCCAGCAAAGCCAGCTCCGATCACTTGGTGCGGGCCTGGAACCGTACTTACGGCCTTCCGGCGGTCATCACCAACTGCTCCAACAACTACGGTCCTTATCACTTCCCGGAAAAGCTGATCCCTTTGATGATCCTGAATGCTCTCGAAGGCAAGCCCTTGCCGGTCTATGGCAAAGGTAACCAGATTCGCGACTGGCTTTACGTGGAAGATCACGCACGGGCCCTTTACAACGTGCTCACTAAAGGCACGGTGGGCGAAACCTATAACATCGGTGGCCACAACGAGCTTCAAAACATTGAAGTCGTTCATACACTATGTGATCTTCTCCAGGAGTTGGTTCCAACGGGTAGCAACTCCAGACTCGATTCAGCAAGCCACTACCGAGACCTGATCACCTTTGTGACGGATCGACCGGGCCATGACCTTCGCTACGCTATCGATGCCAGCAAGATTGAAAAGGAGCTGGGCTGGGTGCCGCAGGAGACTTTCAAAACAGGATTGAGGAAGACCGTCCAGTGGTATCTCGACAATCGTGATTGGTGTGCCCGAGTACAAGATGGAAGCTATCAGCGTGAGCGGCTTGGTACGGGAGCCGCGGGATGAAAATCCTTCTCTTGGGAAAGGATGGGCAGGTCGGCTGGGAGCTCCAGAGGGCTTGGCCCCGCTCGGTACGTTGGTAGCGTTGGGCCGCAAGAACCCGGATGGTCTTTGTGGTGATCTCACCAAGTTGGATGATTTACGTACAACGATACGCGACATTAAACCGACGGTGATCGTAAACGCCGAAGCTTATACAGCGGTAGATCTCGCGGAGGAACACCGTGATCTGGCTAACCTCATCAATGCTGAAGCGCCGGCTTTACTTGCTGAGGAAGCTGAAGCGCAAGCAGCGCTGTTAGTACGTTACTCCACGGACTATGTCTTTGACGGATCGGGTAACCGTCCATGGCGAGAGCAGGATCCGGCTGCACCGATTAATCATTATGGTGCCACCAAACGGGCGGGCGAGCTCGCGATCCAATCTACGGGCTGCCGTCATTTGATCTTTCGGACGAGTTGGGTGTATGCCGGACGAGGTAGTAATTTTCTTGGAACCATGACCGAACTCATTGAAGAGCGCGACTCCCTAAAAGTTATTGATGATCAAGTGGGAGCACCCACGGGGGCGGAACTGATAGCCGATGTGACAGCCATGGCGCTTAGGTAAACCCGACAGGATTCAGACCTCGCGGGCCTCTTCAACCTTTTGGCAGCTGGGGAAACCAGCTGGCACGGTTGTGCCCGGTTTATTGCCGACTGTTTGCAAAGACAGAATGTACCGAGACAAGCTACACCTGATCGTATTGAACCGGTCCCAACGTCAGCGTGGCAGACACCGCTAAACGTCCGCTTAATTCACGGCTCGATTCGACTAAACTGGAAAATGCCTTAAAACTGAAGTTGCCCGCGTGACAAACAGGCGTAGAACGGTCGCTCACTGAGCGCCGAAACTTTACCAAACCGTAGGATTAAAAATTTGGCACGCAAAGGCATCGTACTTGCTGGTGGTTCCGACACCCGGCTTTACCCCATAACAAAAGGGGTCTCCAAGCAGCTTTTACCAATTTACGATAAGCCTATAATCCACTATCCACTATCGGTGCTCATGCTGGCGGGTATTCGCGACATCCTTATTATCATCACACCGGAGGATCAGACTGTTTTCGTGCGCCTTTTGGGTGATGGTTCTCCGCTGGGTCAGCAGATCCTCCATTGAGTGATCGATGTAGGAGGCATGACGGCCGTCATGAATGACCTGGGCCAGTCGATGAGTCAGGCCGATTTGCTGGTCAACGCCTCGCAGCAACAGGGGCCCCGAAGTCGGATGACAAGGCCCCGCCCTCGAAATCGGCTCGTACGGTAAAGCCGGCAAAGGGAGGAAAGCGCAGTTGAGTTGGGGTAGAATCAGACATGGCGAACCTTATTTAGTTTCTTCCGAAGCGTTGTTTGTGTAACTCCAATTATATCAATTGGTTGAACAGGGTTCGCCTTTTTTTATGTTTTCGGGCTAGTCTTTAAGGAGTTTCAATTGAAAGGAATAATCCTCGCCGGCGGCTCCGGCACCCGCCTTTACCCAATCACCCGGGGCATCTCCAAACAGCTCCTCCCGGTATACGACAAACCCATGATCTACTACCCGCTTTCCGTACTCATGCTGGCGGGCATCCGGGACATCCTCATCATCGTCACCCCGGAAGATCAGGCCGGCTTTAAACGCGCATTGGGAAACGGCGAACAGTTTGGGGTTAACCTCAGCTACGAAATCCAGCCAACCCCGGACGGCCTCGCCCAGGCTTTCATCATTGGTGAAGAGTTCATCGGCAACGACAGCGTTTGCTTAGTACTGGGCGACAACATCTTTTACGGACAAGGCTTTGTTCCTAAACTCCGCGAAGCCGTGGAACAGGTGGGTAAGCAGGGCGGGGCAACGGTTTTCGGTTATCAGGTTAAAGATCCGGAACGCTTTGGAGTGGTCGAGTTTGACAGTGCTCAAAAGGCTGTATCCATTGAGGAAAAGCCTGCCGAGCCTAAATCACATTTCGCGGTCACCGGCCTGTATTTTTACGACAACAAAGTCGTCGATATTGCTAAAGCTGTTCAGCCATCAAACCGAGGTGAATTGGAGATTACAGACGTTAATCGGGCCTACCTGGAAAAAGGCGAATTGAACGTAAATTTGCTTGGTAGGGGCTTTGCTTGGCTGGATACCGGCACCCACGAAAGCCTTCTGGAAGCCGCACAGTTTGTCGAAACGATCGAAAAGCGTCAGGGTTACAAGATCGCCTGTTTGGAAGAAATTGGCTACAACCAAGGTTGGTTAAGTAAGCAAAAGGTAGAGCAGCAAGCACAGGAATTACGCAAAAGCAGTTATGGCGAATATCTCAGCGCCTTGGTCCGTGGTGAGCTCTGAGAGGTAGATTTGTGATTTTACACGTAGCAGGGCTTGATAAGTTCATCCCACCATTTGTCAAAATCGTTAAGGAAGAATTTGAGGAACAGAAGCATCAGTTCTGGTTCACGGGCTCTGTCGAAAAATACCCGGTAGAGCAGAGCGCAGCCGTGTATGTTTGTAAAGGTGGTATTTGGGGCAACTTTGCAGCCTACGCAAAACTGTTAAAGCAGCTCCACAGCGTCCGAAAAGTTATGCTCCACGGGCTATTCAACATCCGGGTTGTTCTGGTTTTGGCGCTTTGCCCGTGGGTATTGCCTAAGTGCTACTGGATCATCTGGGGAGGCGACCTTTACCAATTTAGAAAAGCCACTAATAATTGGCGTTCCCGAATAAAAGAGGCTTTGCGCCGCTTCGTGATACGCAGGGTTGGTCATTTGGTAACGTACATAGAAGGTGACGTAGAGCTCGCCCGGCAATGGTACGGCGCCAAAGGAACTCACCACGAATGCATCATGTACCTGAGCAACGTGGTTGATCCGAAAATGATGGCGAAGTCAGGCCCCGTCTCTGGTCATGAAGGCTGGAACATCCTCCTCGGCAACTCTGCAGACCCAAGCAACAACCACATCGAAGCGCTCGAACGCCTGCTGCCTTTTAAAGATCAAGCCATCAAAATATATGCGCCTTTGTCTTATGGTGACCAGACCCAGGCCAAGAAAGTCATCAATCAGGGCAAAGCGTGGTTCGGAGATAAATTTTTACCTATGACAGATTTTATGCCGTTTGAGCAGTATCTGGAGTTTTTGAAAAGCCTCGATATCGCAATTTTTAATCATCAGCGACAGCAGGCCATGGGCAACACCATTACGCTTTTGGGTATGGGAAAGACGGTGTTTATGCGGAGCGACGTGAGTCATTGGCGCTTTCTGAAGGGCTTGGGAGTTAAGCTGAACGACGTTGAAAAACTAGAGCTTTGCCGGTTAGTGCCTGATGAGGCAAAAGAGAATGCTCACGTAGTTCGCTCATATTTTTCAAGGACAACGCTGATTTCGCAACTTACGGATATTTTCGAGGGATAGAATGGCTTATCTGACCAAAGAGCAGCTTCAAACGATGGGGTTCAAAGCGGTAGGCGAAAATGTAAAAGTCAGTGACAAGGCGAGTATCTACAATCCCGAATCTATAGTGTTGGGGGACAACTCTCGCGTTGATGACTTCTGTCTTTTATCGGGAAAAGTCTCAATCGGTAAGTATTGTCACATTACTCCAATGTGTTTGGTGGCCGGCGGAACTCCAGGCATAACGTTGTCTGATTTCTGTACCCTAGCGTACGGCGTGAAGGTTTTTGCTCAGTCTGATGATTACAGCGGAAGCACAATGGTCAACTCATTAGTGCCAAAGAAATTCAAAGACGAATATCTGGCTGAAGTAACCCTTGAGAGACAGGTGATTGTCGGCGCTGGGGCAATCATCTTTCCCGGAGTAAAAATTCGAGAAGGATGCGCCGTCGGCGCCATGACGCTTGTGAGCAAAAGCACCCAACCCTGGGGTATCTATGCAGGCAACCCCGCCCGCAGAATAAAGGATCGCAAAAAGGATCTGTTAAAATTCGAAGCGCAGTTTTTGAAAGAGCAGCAAAATGATCCCGTTTAATAAACCGCCTGTTACTGGTGCTGAAGAGCAATACATTAAACAGGTGCTGGAGAGTACCAAACTCTCTGGCGACGGCCCGTTCGGCAAAAAATGCCAGAACTGGTTCGAAGCTAATCTGCCAGCCAAGAAAACACTAATGACTCCTTCCTGCACCGCAGCGCTGGAGTTGGCCGCCGTTTTGATCGACATCCAGTGCGGCGATGAAGTTATCATGCCAAGCTACACGTTCGTTAGTACAGCAAATGCGTTCGTACTGCGCGGCGCAAAAATTGTGTTCGTGGATATCCGGCCCGATACCATGAATATGGATGAAGGGCTGATCGAGGCTGCAATCACTCCCAAGACCCGAGCGATTGTGCCCGTGCACTACGCTGGCGTTGCCTGCGAGATGGACACCGTCATGGCCATTGCCGAGCGTCATAACCTTTACGTGGTTGAAGATGCGGCCCAGGGCATGATGAGCAGCTACAAAGGGCGTGCGCTGGGAACCATTTGCCACCTGGGAGCGTTTAGTTTCCACGAAACCAAGAACTACACCAGCGGCGGTGAAGGCGGCCTTCTGATCATTAACGATGAGCGCTTTGCAGAACGCGCCGAGGTTATCCGAGAGAAGGGTACAAACCGAAGCCAATTCTTCCGGGGTATGGTCGATAAGTACCAATGGGTGGATGTTGGTAGTAGTTACCTGCCAAGTGAATTGCAAGCCGCTTACCTGTGGGCGCAGTTGGAGCATGCAGCCGAAATCAATGAGTCGCGCCTGAACGCCTGGCAGTATTACTGGCAACACCTACAGCCACTGGCAGAAGCGGGCAGCATTGAGCTTGCAACCATTCCAAGCAGTTGCGCGCATAACGCTCACATGTTTTACCTTAAAACCTCCGGGTTGAAGGAGCGTACTGCTCTGTTGGAGCACCTGAAAAGCCAGGATATTCTGGCGGTGTTTCATTACGTGCCTTTGCATACCGCCAAAGCGGGTGCCACCTTCGGCAGATTCCATGGGGAAGATTGTTTTACCACCAGTGAAAGCGAGCGGTTGGTGAGGTTGCCTATGTGGTTTGGGATTGAGCAAGAAACCCAGCAGAAGGTTTTAGAGGCAGTTATTGGTTTTTATCAATGATATGGCGTAACGCTTACTGGTTTACACGGTGAACCTACAAAGCGGAGTGTTGCATGTTTAAAGGATTCAGATTGGACTCGGGTTTTCAATTAAGTACATTAAACCGGACTCGAAGGCGTCGAACGTCAGGAACAAATAACCTGACTGCTGTCGAGCAAATGATTAAATCTGGTAGGCCACTTGATGCCGCTGAGGTGGCGAATCAACTTTTTCCATCCGGGTCACCTGATGTTTTTCTGTCACACTCCTTTAACGACAGGGAAGACGTCAGCAGGTTAGCGAATGCTATCGAGGAACTCGGCCTCCAGGTTTTCGTTGATTCGGAAGTGTGGGAGTCGGTATATGACCTCCNGCGGCGAGTCGATGATGAATATTGTCGGCAACCAGAATCAACGACTTACTATTACAGTAAACGAAATCATTCAACTGCCAACGTCTATATGATATTAAATAGTGCGTTGCACCATATGATAGACAGGTCAGAAGTATTCATTTTTGTAGGCTCTGAAAACTCATTGATTGCCAGTACAAGCGACACTACACAGTCAAGTCCAGATCGACAAAAAACCTGCTCGCCTTGGATTCACTCAGAATTAACGATCAGTTCGATGATCCGGAGAGTGGAGCCGAAGCGATTCAGGAAAAAGTTTATAGATAAATCAGAGGCGTCGATGGAGCATTTGGAAGAAAGGAAACTAACGGTACATCATCCGGCTCCGGTGGATCATCTTTTGGATCTTGGTGATGAAACACTAAATATTTGGCTCTCATCAACTCGACACCAGGGCGACTCAGCCCTTGATTTTCTCTATAAACTGACCGGATTTTAATGGATGAAAAATAATAGCCGAGTCGATATCAATTCTACGGCTGTACAAACCCATTTGCAGCTATACCAGAACATTCTGGCCCGCATGGCAAACAACAGCAGCTCAGTGAAGACCTGGTGTGTGACGGTGGTGTCGGCTATTTTGGTGCTACTTATCGATCGCGAAGAAGAAAGCGCTTTGCCGTTAGCTATGATCCCCGTATCGTTATTTTTTATGCTGGACGTTTATTACTTAAGCTTGGAAAAGAGGTTCCGGTGGTCATACAACCATTTTGTTAAGAATTTGCATCGCGAGAATGGGAACAGCGAAATTAAACTTTTTGAAATTGTATCCGACAAACAGAAGATAAAGTCCATAAAAGAAAGTATTTGTTCATTTTCGATATGGCCATTTTATTTGCTAATCGTTGTCGGTATTTGGATTTCAGTTGTTTTTGTTGACTCGCTAACTTTCGTCGAGACGGACGGTGTCGCGATGTTGGTCTTACAAGGACTTTTGGGGTGAGCCCGCGACAAATAGCCGCCTTCGCTATAGGCCCGATTGGCGGCGCGCTCCTAGGCTTAATTTCCTTGCCCATCATTACCTGGTTCTTCGCCCAAGAGGACGTAGGTCGAATGGCGATGCTACAAGTCACAATTGGGTTTAGCACGATGCTCTTTGGATTAGGCCTAGATCAAGCTTATGTGCGTGAATTCCATGAAGTTGACGACAAACCGGCACTACTCAAGCACGCAGCTCTCCCGGGCCTCCTTCTGCTCATTGCCACGCTATCAATGTTATTGAGTTTAGGCGACCAATTGGCCGTATGGCTATTTGGCGTTCACGATTTGTACTTAACCCTATTAATTGTAGCCGCAGTGCTTGCTGCTTTTACGTCACGATTTCTATCGCTGGTTCTCAGAATGAATGAGCGAGGCTTGGCATTTTCAATGAGCCAGTTATTACCCAAGTTGCTGTTCCTTGGTATTATCGGTAGCTATCTACTAGTCGATGCAGAAAAATCCCTCAAGAATCTCGTTTTTGCCAATACCTCTGCTTTGGTTCTCGTTTGTGTGGCTTTTGCTTTCAATACACGCCATGAGTGGATGGGGGCATTTGGCTCAAAGCTGAGTTTTCACCGATTGAAAGGAATGCTCCGGTTTGGTGCGCCTTGGATTATTGGTGGTATGGCATTCTGGGGGTTAACAGCTATAGACAAAGTCTTTTTAAGATACCTCTCAGATTTTGAAGAATTAGGCGTTTATTCAGTTTCCGTTAGCTTTGCTGCAGCAGCGACTATAGTGCAAAGCGTATTTTCGACTGTTTGGGCTCCAACAGTTTATAAATGGGTCAGTAAAAACGAAGGATTAGAGTATATATATAAAGTAAATCGATACGTTCTCGCTGTTGTTGTGATAATGTTTTGCTTGACTGGATTATTTTCGTGGCTGATCGTATATTTCTTGCCAAAAGAGTATGAGGCTGTTAAGTGGATTGTGGTTTCTTGTATGGGCTATCCGCTACTCTTTGCACTTTCTGAAACAACGGTGGTCGGGATTGGCATTTCCAGACGTTCTGAATATGCAACTTTGGCTGCCATTCTCGCATTTTGTGTAAATATAATTGGTAACTGGTTTCTTATTCCGATTTATGGTGCAGGCGGTGCCGCGGTAAGCACTTGTGTGGCTTTTTGGACATTTTTTATTTTTAGGACTGAGTTTTCTGTATATCTGTGGCGAGCAATGCCGAGAGTGCTCATGTACATATACTCAAGTGTTGTGGTGTTTTTTGCTAGTATATTTACTTTATGGGGAGATCAGATGGGAGCGTACGATACTGTAATCTGGTTTGTCATATTATCATCTGCTATTTATTTTTTTCGGTATGAAATTAAGTCGAGTTTTCGTTTTCTAATTTCGAAGGTATAATAATATAGCGCCCTGTTAGGTTTATATATGATTAGTAAAAATCACTCAAATCGCAAACTGCACAACTGGCTAGTATATAATATAGGCGACAAGTTTCTAAGAAAATATTCCAGCTTTTTCTATGGAAACTTGTACGATTTCGGCTGTGGAGAGTCCCCCTATAAAGCCTATTTTCTTAACTATGCGGATACATATACTGGTGTAGAATGGGCTGGAAGCTTCCATGATACAAGGGCAGATGTAGCGGCAGACTTAAATAAGCCCATCCCAATAGAGTCTAATTCAGCTGATTGTATCGTGTCCCTGTCTGTGCTTGAGCACTTATGCGAGCCTCAGAATATGCTCAATGAAGCCTTCAGGATCCTAAAGCCGGGAGGGCATATCGTTTTGCAGGTGCCCTGGCAGTGGTGGATACACGAAGCTCCCCACGACTATTTTCGGTATACTCCGTTTGGTCTAAGGTATTTATTGGAAAAGGCCGGTTTTTCTGAAATATCTGTAGAGCCTCAATCCGGGTTCTTTACCACACATTTAATTAAATTCAATTATTTCAGTAAGCGGTTCGTAAGGGGACCAAAGCCGTTCCGCTTGCTCGCTTTGGCAGCCTTGGTACCAGTTTGGTACGTAAACCAATGCGTTGCTCCATTCTTGGATAAATTGGATCGCGACTGGGCTCTAGAATCGACTGGTTATTATGTGACAGCGAAAAAGCCGAAGTTCTGAGATGAGGTATGATGGCAGAATAAAAAGATCTGGACAGGCGCAGCACGTTCAAAGGGGCAAGAACAACAGGCAGCTCAACATAGTCAAACTGTAGCCCATGGACAGGCGCTATCCTCTCCTTGCTGGTGGACTTGGACCTTGAAGCGCCTGATCCGGGCGCGCACATGCTTGAGCCGGATCACCGCCCGGATTATGGCGTTCTGGATTGGCTGGTTGAAGACCTTGTGGGCAATGCGCCTGCGGCCATGCCGAAAGACATGGTGGCTCAGAGCACCTTGGTGAATAGCACGGTTTTGTGGGTGGCGCCGGCGTTGGGCCGGCATACGTTCGATGACCCGAAAAACGTGATGGCCAAACTAGTCCGTGGTTACCTGGAAGGCCAAGATGGTCAGGGATTTGCAAAAGACTGCGCCACATAAGTGAAGCGGATAAGCATCGTTTTGCGTCCCGTGCCTTCAGCGTATGGATTGATACGCTCTACGACGAACTGCCACCAGATTAGTTGGTTAATGCTGCTCCAGCGTTTACGTTTGATGAGTTTGATGCCGATGCGCCGCGCTGGCCACTGTCCATCCTCAGAAGCGATCACTTCGAGGCGCTGGACCCCATGGTGCAGTTAGCAAGTATTGGAGAAAGTGCTATCCGGGAGGCGTCTGGTGAGCTGTTTTCTGGGCTGTACCAATGCCTGGCTCTGGCCAGGCAGACATCTTATGAATTCCAGTGAATGTTTATTGGGGGTCTTGCGCCCCGCCTTTGAGGCGATACCGGAAGAGGTGGTCCATCACGGTACTGAGCCGACGGCACCTGCCAGGAGTAGGGGGAGCCGCAAATATCCGGCCCGTCGCCACAGGTTTGCACAGATAGAAGCAAAGCAGGATCGTCCGGTAACACAGATGATACGGCAGTGCAAAGAAAGCGGTTACGTGAGTGAGTTTGCGCCGGGCACTCATGGACAGGCACAATTCTCGCGTTTAATTTTCGATCCTCTTGGTTGTTTGATGTTTTTTGTCCGCACCTGCCTGTAACCGATCAAATACGTGAGCGAGTCGGATTTCACTATTTCAACCGCCCCAAGCGGCCGCGCTTTAAACGGCTCGTAAAAGAAAGCGACGCATGTTTACCGGGACTGGACCAAGGCTAACGCAGGTAAGCCGGTAGCAGCGGCCCTGCATGGCAAACTGAAGGCTATTGGAATCCGGAGCGGGCCGATCGGTGATATCGAGTCGATGTTGAAGTTGACGGTTGATAATTCAGAGGCGGAGTTGGCGGAGTTTGGTCTTAGTTTAGAAGGCTGAAACCTAGGGGAATGTGTGGCTGGGGGCGTGCTAATGAGCCCTCATGCAGAGCATGTTTTACAACGCAATATAAAAGGTTAATCATCCAGTGTCCGAAAAAGTCTCAGTAATAATTCCAGTCTGCAACCGTGAAGTCGAGTTGCGGCGTTCGGTGCTCTCGGTGTTAAACCAAGCGCACAAAGATATCGAAGTTATCGTAGTTGAAAATAACTCGAAAGACCCGGATTTGTTGCGTACTGTTGTGAATAAATTGGATGATGAGCGCATCGTGTTTCATTCCCTCAATGTATGTAAGAACGCAAACGTTGCGCGCAATTTCGGTATGTCCGTTGCAACCGGTGATTATATCGGGTTTCTGGACTCTGACGATGAATTTGAGCCTCACCATATTCAGGACTCGATTCGATTCATCACCGATAATGAATTGGATTTCTGCTTTGGTTCGATGCGCGTATTCAATGGCACAACTTATAGAATCGCCCCTGCTCGTCGGCTTGGAGCAAATGAAAGTGGGCCGGATTATCTGTTCGAAGGTAAGGGGTTTGAGGCACCAACCCCAACTTATGTTCTGACTCGCAAAGCTGCCGGCCTGGTGGAATGGGACAATGAGTTGGACAGGCACCAGGATTGGGACTTTTTTTTCCGGTTGGTTGAGACATGCAGAGGGGATGCGAAGGTTGAGCCAAGCGTGATCGTGCATTGGATGGCGGGGAGGAAGGTTCGTTTGCCGGTTAGTTCGGTGGAGCGGTTTTATGGGCGGTGGTGCGAGAAGATGACACCTGTGATGAAGCGTCGGTTTTTGTTTGCTAAGGTGCAGGAGTCGGCGAGGTTGAGAAATCCGAAGCTCTTGATGTGGGCCCTACTGACGCTGGCTTCTATGTTCATGCCTTTCTCCAGCNGCAGGCCCGACCGGCAACGCTGAAATTTCGCGATTTCATTTTCCAAAGTTCACCCCGGTAAGGGTAAGTACAGTAAAACGACTCTGTTCATGACAATACTCCATTTTATATCGTTACCTGCAGTTGGGGGCGGACGATGAGTTGGGCAGGCACCAGGATTGCTGTAATTGATGATGGCTCTACGGATAAAGGTGTTGAAATTTTTAGAGGTTACGAGGACAGGCCGATTCGCATCATTAGCAAAAACAACGGCGGGGTTTCATCTGCCAGAAATCTCGGTATCAAAGTGCCTAGCGGTCATTTTACCGCATTTCTTGACGTGGATGACGAATGGAGACCATTACATCGCGAAGTACTCCTCAAAGGTTTCGGGTTGAGGGATGACGTGGTTGCCATTTGCGATGATCATGCAGTACTTGAAGGCCCTGTGACCCGAGCTGTTAGTAATGCTGAATTATTTATGCCGCTTAACTCAATATCTGGGCATACATTCTACAGGTTTGGCGTTCCTAAAACCTTGTCTAAAAACCTTTTTGTACGATGGTGCGGTCTCAGGTCCTTCATGGATAATAACTTGCTTTTTGAGGGCGGCATGCAGCATGGAGAGGATATCAACTTTGGATAAAGATAGGTTTGGTTTGAGAGTTTTTATACTGTAATTACACTGGGGCACTTTATCACCGGGACGACGGTGGCAGTCTTATGAACCTTAAGAGGCAGGTGGTAAAACCGATGCCAGATTATCTCAAGGGCGTGCACCTAGGGGGGGATATCAAAGGGAGACGTGTCGNCGTTGATGTCTTTNCTGAGGCTTGAAGCCCTTAAGGCGGCATATCAGAACAGAGGGTTACCACTACAGAGGAACGAATTATAAGTTTTAGATGGAAGCGGTCTTGGGCTGGTGTTAAAATCGCCTTATATGGGTGCTAAATTTTGTCCCAGCTTGATCATGGAGTTCGCAAAAAGGTTTACACGTTTTATTTTTTAGTTTAATTTTACTATATGACTTTTTTGAGGGATCCATAATGAAGTTTTGTATCTACTCCCCTAGTGAGAGAATTTGGGGTGGGGGTCAGATATACATAGAAAATTTATGCCGGTATTTGAATTCGCAAGGCACCTCAGCGAAGATCATGACTTCCGAGCCAGAGTCTTTTTCATGCCCAACAATCACCATGGCATCGGTGTCGAGAAAATCCGACCGGCTCAAAGGGGCATTTACTGCTGCTAAATTCCTCAAGAGTGAGGGCGCTAGTGTTGTGGTGCTGAATGATCTTTCATCACTTTGGCTGGCTCCCATTTTTCGTTTCTACGGATTGAAGGTCGTTTCTCTTCTTCANTTATATCTTCAAAAAAGAAATGCAACAGGACTTGGTCATGCGTGGTTAGAGTATCACCTGCTTCGGACAGGTAGTCGGTTTACTCATCACGTTTTTAGTGTAAATAAAGATAATCAGAATAACCTTCCTGTTCCGGTTGAGTTCATAGGAAACTTTATATCTCCGTGGTTTTTTAAGGGAGTTGGCCAGGTTGGGAAAATATACGATATCGGGCTGATTTCCCGTTTGTCACTGGAAAAGAATATTCCTCTATTTATTCAAGTCGTAGCGAATCTCGGCGCTTTTGCCGGCCGTCCAATGAAGGCTTTAATTGTAGGCAAGGGGCCAGAAGAGGCGAGAATTCGTGCGAAGATCGAGCAAGTAGGAATGGAAGACCAGATAGACATTATGCCTTGGGTTGAGCGAGACGATCTACCCGCGATTTATGATCAGCTTAAATGTTTTGCGATAACCAGCCATCATGAAGGTTTTGCAACAACGCTCCTTGAAGCTCATGCGAGAGGGGTGCCTGCGATTTCAACGAGAACGGCGGGTTATTGTGGTGAGTTTATCGCGGGTGAAGGCGAGCCTACGGGATTGGTTTTTGATTCTTCTGAGGTTAATTCAGATCAGTTTCTCAGGAGTGTCCTTGGTGTGATCGAAGAAAGTAAGGCCTACGCTGAATTGTGTCGGGAGAAGGCGATGCGCTATAGCGAGGAGAGGGTATTGGGACGAATTCAGGAAGTACTGAATGTTCTGTCTGCAAGCGAGATTTCGAGCGCGAGGAAATGAAAGTTTTGCTCGTTATTACTGGCCTTGGTGTTGGTGGTGCCGAACGTTTGGTGACCGCGTTGGCTGATTACTATGTATCTAGAGGCCATGACGTGATGCTTGTACTTTTTCACGGGGATATGGAACTGTGCCCAGTTGATAGTAGAGTTCGCGTTGTAAACTTAAATATGAAACGAAATCCTTTCGGCGTTATCGGAGCATTGAGTCGATTGCGGCGCTTGATTGGGGAGTTTCAACCAGAGGTGGTTAACAGTCACCTGGTGCATGCGAACATCTTCACAAGGCTGTTGCGGCTAGTCACGCCTATGCGGTGCCTGATTTCCAGTGCTCACAATACCAACGAGGGAGGCCGGTTGAGGATGTTGGCTTACCGGCTGACAGACCGACTGGCGGACATATCTACCAATGTATCCGAGGATGCCGTTCAAGCCTTCCAGGATCAGGGGGCCCTTTGTCCGGGGCGAATGCTTGCCATTCACAATGGTATTGATACAGAGGATTTCGTCTTTGACCAGGCTGCACGTGATCGCATTAGAGCGGAGCTTTCGGTAGGTGACTCTATCCCTCTGATTATTGCCGTCGGGCGTCTGTGGGAGCAAAAAGATTACCCGAATCTTCTAAATGCTATGTCCGGTTTGGCTCGCAGATCGTTCGAATTCAGGTTGGCAATCATTGGTGATGGCCCGCTGCGCAGTGAACTGAAAGCACTTGCCCAGTCCTTGGGCATTGCTGGCCAGGTGGACTTTTTGGGCGTTCGGCACGACATTCCCGCACTGATGTCTGCTTGCGATGTATTTGTCCTGTCCTCTGCCTCGGAAGGTTTCGGCTTGGTTGTGGCTGAGGCCATGGCCTGTGAGCGGATTGTGGTGGCAACGGATAGTGGCGGTGTAAGGGAAGTGGTTGGAGGGGCCGGATATCTGGTGGAGCCGCGGGATAGCGAGGCGTTGTCCGGTGCGATAGGCCAAGCGCTGGGTTTGTCCGATGCCGAACGTAAGTTAATGGGAGAGGCGGCCCGGGCAAGAGTTGTCGAGAAGTTTTCACTGACGGTAACAGCTGATCGGTATCTCGCCGTTTTTCGTGGTGAAACGCCACATGTTGCAGAAGATTCGCGCTGATGTGCGGCATTGCAGGCGTTTGGGGGCCGGGGTGCCCGGATGAGTTAGTCGCGCGGCGGATGGCCGATGTCATTTTCCATCGCGGCCCCGATGCCAGTGGTGTGTGGTGTGAGTCTGCAATCGGCCTAGCACTGGCACACCGGCGGTTGTCGATTCTCGATCTTTCTCCTGCCGGCCAGCAGCCGATGACATCGGCATGTGGTCGTTATGTCATTGTTTTTAACGGCGAAGTATACAACCATCTGGATCTCCGAAAGCGGTTGCGTGCGGCCATGGGCGTGGATATTCCCTGGCGGGGCCATTCAGATACCGAAACGCTGTTGTATGCTTTCCGGGAATGGGGGCTTGAGGATACGCTTCAGCTCGCCAGTGGCATGTTCGCCATTGCTGTTTGGGATCGGGAAGAGCAGCGCCTCACCCTGGCCCGGGATTGCTTTGGTGAGAAGCCTCTTTATTATGGCTGGGTAGGTAGTGCGCTGGTATTTGCGTCTGAACTCAAATCGCTGCAGCAATACCCCGGATTCCGTGGTGAACTTGAATCCGAAGTGCTGGAGCGTTATCTGCGCTTCGGCTGCGTGGGCGGCCAACAGAGCATTTTCAAGGATGTGTATAAGTTGCCCCCCGGTTCGCTTCTGAAGGTGTCTCTGGCAGATATTAAAGCCGGCAAACGTCCACAGCCTGCACAGTGGTGGTCTGCAGTTGATGCAGCTCGTTCTGCTTGCCAGAGTGGTTCGGTTTCGTCCGAACAGGCGTTGAACAATGTAGAGCAGGCACTGAGTGCTTCCGTGAAGCACCAGATGGCTGCGGATGTCCCTTTGGGAGCCTTTCTCTCCGGAGGTGTGGACAGTTCGCTGATAGTGGCGCTGATGCAGAGCCAGTCTGACCGGAAGATTCGGACGTTTTCGGTTGGGTTTGATGACCCGCGTTATGACGAATCCGAACATGCAGCTGCCGTAGCCGCGCATCTGGGGACGGAACACACCACGTTACGGGCAACCTCTCAGATGGCTCTGGACGTAATTCCGAAGCTGCCCGGGTTATATGACGAGCCATTTGCGGATTCTTCCCAGATACCAACCTTCCTTATCTCCAGCCTCACCCGGGAGCATGTCACGGTTGCCCTGAGTGGTGACGCTGGGGATGAGCTGTTTGGTGGGTATAACCGTTATGTATGGGTGCCCAGGGTATGGAGCAAGCTTACTCTTATGCCCCAACCAATGCGCCAAGCCCTGGCTCGCATGCTGAAGAGCGTGCCGCCTGGCGGTTATGACCGTTTGATGGCAATTGGCAGCCGGGTTTTGCCTTCGCACCTTCATATTCGTACTTTCGGTGAGAAGCTCTACAAGCTGGCGGATGTACTTGCCTGCAGCTCGGACCGGGCCCTTTATGGTGGCCTGGCTTCTATGAATCGCGACCCTGAGCAGCTGTTAAGGCCTGACTGCCGGTCTGGAAAACCCGTTGAGGACCTGTATCCGGCCTTGGCAGGATTTAATCAGGTGGAATGGATGATGTTGATGGATACCCTCAATTTCATGGTGGATGATGTACTGGTGAAAGTGGACCGCGCTAGCATGGCGAGCGGTCTTGAGGTGCGCGCTCCATTTCTTGATCCGGGTGTTTATGCCGCCGCGTGGCAGTTGCCGTTGGATATGCGGATACGTAATGGCGAGGGCAAGTGGGCTTTGCGCCAGGTGCTCTATAAGTATGTACCGAGGGAGATGATTGAGCGTCCAAAGATGGGGTTCGCGGTGCCATTGGACGCTTGGCTTCGTGGGCCTCTGAGGGAGTGGGCTGAAGACCTGCTGTCCTCGAGCAGCCTAGCGGAGCTGCCGATGCTGAACGCGGGCCGAGTACGTCGCTTATGGCGCGCTCACCAGGAAGGCAGGAGACATTACGCCCAGCAGCTATGGGCGGTGCTCCAGGTTCTGGCTTGGCAACGATATTGGCGGCCTAGCCTACCCTAGCCGTCTTCTAACCATTCGAAAGACTAAAGAGCTTTGCGGTACTTATGCTTCCTTACTGGGTACTTTATTTAATTCCGGCGCTTGGTGTGCTGTCCGGGCAGCGCATGGCACCTGCTTCACAGCGAGCCGTGTGGTGGCTGCTGGGATCAATATTCGCGCTGGCTATTGGATTGCGCCATCAAGTTGGTGGCGACTGGGGTGCTTATCTCCGCTACCTCGAGCAAGCCTCTCGGATGACGTTACCCCAGGTATTTTTGCAAGGCGATCCTGGCTACTACCTTATAAATTGGTTGGTGGTAGGGGTAGGCGGTAATATTTACGCTGTTAACCTCGTTTGCGGGGCTATACTAATGGCCGGCGTGGTAATGTTTGCTCGTCGGCAGCCGATCCCGTCCTTGGCCCTGTTGGTAGCGGTTCCGTATCTTATTACCGTAGTGGGTATGGGCTATAGCCGTCAGGCCGTCGCTCTTGGATTTATTTTTCTGGGACTGGTGGCCCTTTCCGATGGTGGGATGCGGCGGTTTGCTATCTTGGTGCTGATTGGTGCCGCGTTTCACAAGTCGGCGGTCCTGATGTTGCCGGTTGCCGCATTGGCCTCCAGTCGCAAGCGCTCATGGAATCTCTTTTGGGTTGGCGTAGTCTCGCTGATTGGCGGTTATCTGTTTCTTTTCGACTCTGTTGATACTCTCTGGCAGAATTATGTGGAGGCCGACTATCATTCTGAGGGTGGGCTCATTCGGGTGCTCATGAATGCTGTTCCGGCGACGGTATACTTATTAGTCCATCGTAAGCTTTCGCTCGGAGAGGATGCTCGCCGACTTTGGTGGTGGATGTCGATATCTGCTTTAGCATGTATCCCGCTGGTCTTAATCTCTTCCACGGCAACTGATCGCGTCGCGCTGTATCTTATCCCCCTGCAGCTTTTTGTCTTTTCCCGGCTGCACTTAATCACTAATGACACCCTTATTCGGGCCTATATCGTTNCGGGCGTGGTCGCCTACTATACTGCTGTGCTGGCGGTTTGGCTTTTGTTCGCCACTCACGCTCATGCCTGGCTCCCTTACCAGATGTACCCCTTCGCCTCTTGATGCAGCCCGTCGTTCTCGTCTCCAACACCGCTTGGTATCTCTACAACTTCCGGCGCGGCACCATCGCGGCNCTGGTGGCGACAGGGCGACCGGTTGTGGCTATGGCGCCGCCGGATCGCTACGCGACCAGGCTGGTGGAGGAGCTGGGTGTTACGTTTGTCCCGCTGAGGCTGGAGGGTAAGGGCACCCGTTTGGTGGGCGAGGCGCGCAGTGTGCTCCACCTGTTTGGGGCTTTGCGGCGTTTGCGGCCTGCGTTCGTGTTCAATTTCACCGTTAAGGCCAATATCTACTCCGGGCTGGCCTGCCGTCTGCTGGGTATTCCGTACGCTAATAATGTCTCGGGCCTCGGTACGGCCTTTATCCACGACTCCTGGTTGTACCGCCAGGTGCGCTCACTGTACGGCTTTGTGAACCGTGGGGCGCGCTGCGTGTTCTTTCAGAACCAGGAAGATATGGCGCTGTTTCGTGATCGCGGCCTTTTGAAGGACACGCCTACGGTGCTGTTGCCAGGCTCAGGGATGGATACCGCCCGGTTTGCCTTTCAGGCGCTGCCGGCGGGTGGCGACTTCACCTTTGTGATGGTGGCCCGCTTGATTGCGGACAAGGGCGTGCGTGAATACGTGGCGGCGGCGGAGCGCGTTGCGCGTACCCATCCGGGCGCCCGTTTTGTGTTGATCGGCCCCCAGGGGGTGAGCAATAGCAGCGCTATTGATGACGCCGAAGTGGCCGGGTGGCGACGTACCAGCGCGGTGGAGTACGCGGGTGAACAGGACGATGTCCGCCCCTGGTTGGCGAAGAGCCATGTGCTGGTGCTGCCTTCCTATCGGGAGGGTATGCCGCGTACCGTGCTGGAGGCCGCCTCCATGGGCCGACCGGCCATCGTCACGGACGTGCCCGGGTGCCGCCAAGCGGTGGTGGACGGTGAGACCGGCTGGCTGTGTCAGGTGCGAGATGCGGAATCTCTGGCTGCCTGCATGACCGCATGCCTGGGTATGAGTTCTGACCAGCTGGCGGAGGCGGGCAGGGCGGCACGCCGCCGTATTGAGAATGAATTTGACGAACGTATCGTGATCCAGGCGGCGCTGGATTGTCTTGATCGTGCCGTCCCGTAGTCGAGTTTTAGATGTTCGAGTCATTGTTTGACCGTATTGCCAACGAAGGCACCTCGGAGCTGTTCTTCCTGCTCACCGGCTCTGTGATCCTGCTTTTTATCCAGCAGGTGTATCTCGGTACACGCCGCGCCTTGTTCCGCAGAAAGGTGCGCTCCGAAATCTCGGCTTACCGTCAGCGTAAGGACGCCATTAATGTGGTGGACCTGGCCACCGGTGATCCCGAGTTCGCCAAGCGGAATATATTCTCCAGGGATGTCTCCCACTTCGGCGAGAAGCAGTGTCTCTATATCGATATGCCCGCCCGCCTGAAGGCCGCTCTCAGGGAGAAGGAAAAGCAGAGGGGCTATATGGAATCTCAATGTACGGCGTTCCACGAAGATCGTTCCTTCGACGACGGCCGCACGTTCGAGGATCTCGCCGANATGACCGGGATCGCCGCGCTGCCTGAGCTCATCGACAAGCATCGCACCCTCGTCGGCGAGAAGTTCGTAAGCAATGCGGACGGCATGATTTTCAACGGCAAGAAGTATGGTGTGTATAACCTGCGCTTCACCCGCTTTGGCGAGGAGGAAAGCCCCGGCGTCGAGGTGGATCTGTTCGAGACGGACTATTTCACCCATAAGGTATTCCGGTCGATCTACCATGAGCTTAAGAGCGAGGGTCATGAGATCGCCAGAGCCAATGCGGATACCTTCTTGAAATATCGGCCTTTTTTCACCTCTTTCGGGGTTAACTGCCTTGTGATCTGTGATGGCGGCAGAGGCAAGGAAGTGGTCCTGAGCAAGCGCTCGGCCAGAGTGGCGGGCGGCCGCTCCCTCTACCACATTACCATGAACGAGGGGCTCTCCAGGACCGATAAGGACCCCTTCGGAAAGGTCGACATCGAGCTGTGTTTCAAGCGTGGTTTGCTGGAAGAGCTGGGCATTGACGAGAATATCTACCAGCTTTCGGTGAAATCGGCCTTTTATGACTTCTTCCTGGAGAAGAACAACTTCGAAATCGGCGTTTCCTCTGTTTTTGAGCTCGAGCTCGATTTTGAAAAAGATATCGCGCCGTTGATTGCCAGAGACAAGCAACTGGAGGTCGACTCGTTCTTGTCACTGCCCATGAGGCCGAAGGACATCAATGCCTTCGTCAGGGATCATGATTTCGTGCCGCACGGGCTCTACGTCTTCGAGCGCGTGCTGCTCAGGAAGGGCGTTCAGGTGCGCCAGCGATGAGTCGTTTCCCTTAAACCGGCATAGGCACCTTTGAGGCCGCTACTCATCGTTGAGTCGCGCCAAGGTACGCTGGAAGGCGGCGGCGGCCCGGTGCGCCTGCTCATAAAGTTGGTCCCAGTCGTCCGGTGGATGTCCGCTTTCCAGCATCTTTTCGAAGGTCGTGTAGGCGTCGGTGCGGCTGCCATAAGCCCGCTTATGGTGCTCGTCGTTGACCCATGCGTAGATGATTACTTTGGCTTCCGAGTGGAAGCGGAAGAATAGCCGGTACTGCTGAAAGAACTTCGCCCGGAACCAGAACTTCCGTCCGTCGCCGAGTGTGTCCCCTTGCCGGTATTTTGGATCGGCGGGGTCCTGTGGAATGTCCGTGAGCGCCAGCTTCAGGATCGCCGCCAGACGTTTACTGGCATTCTTCTTTTTGTAGGTGCTTGGGTCTTTGGCTTTGTGCCTCTCGACTTTTTCAGTCAGCTCNAGCACTTCATCCAGAAACAGCGGGTGGGCGAAGATAGCCCACCCGTTAACGACGATACCGCTGGCTTGTGGCACACCTACTCATCCTCGTCAGGAAGTGGGGCGTCGAGATCGACATCAATGTCGCCTACCAGACTCTGAATGCGGTGAACCAGACGTTCATCGATTGCCTGGATCCGCTCCGGATGACGTTGCAGGTCGTCCGCGAGGAAGNTCAGAAAGCCGTCCAGAACCGGGTCCGGCTGTTCCTGCTCTGCACGGGACAGCACNACTTCGCCGTTCGGGCGGACGGTATAGCGGATTTTGGCCCGCTTGGTCAGGTTGAGTGTCCGGCGNACCGCTTCCGGGACGGTGGTCTGGTAGCGGTCGGTGACGGTGGATTCGGCGGTCAGTACGGTGTCCGTCATGGGAACCTCCANTGAGGTTAAATAATATACGGTATAGTAATGCGAATGCATTGTAGGTTCAAGAGCCACNAAAGTGATCCCTTGAACTCCCTGGCTCTGGCCGGCTTTCTGGTCGGNCTGNTCCTTCTGCCGCTCGGCTATGCCGCCTTCGCTGCTTTAGTTGTGGTGCTGGCTCTACCGGGGGCTTTGCTTCCCCGTGACGGTGCTCGGTTGNGTCCAGACGACCGCTGGCTCCTGCTGGCCTTGCTGCTGTTCGGGCTGCACCTGGTGCTGGACGCTTGGCGTAGTGGGGTGCCGGTGGGCCATCAGACGGCCTCGACGCTGCCCTGGTGGCCGCTGGCGGCGGCGTTGGTGCTCGTGGGCTGGCGGCGGTTTCCGCCGGCGGGCGTGGCGCTGTGGTGGGGCGCGGCGTTCGGCGCCTTGGCGGCCTGCGGCATTGTGCTGGTGCGTTGGCTGGCGCTGGGCGTGGACCGCGTTCACGTGCCGGGCATTAACGCTATTCCGTTTGGCAATCTTTCGCTGGTGCTGGGCGTGCTGTCCCTGGTGTGGGCCTTGCGGCGTTCGCAAATGCCGTTGTTGTTCGGCGCGGCGGCGTTGGCCGGGTTGGTGGCCTCACTGCTTTCCGGGACCCGGGGCGGCTGGGTGACACTGCCCGTGGTGGCCGTGGTTCTGTTTCTTTGTCGGGGCGCGGAGATTCGGCGCCTCTGTTCGGCGCGGCCGCTGCCGGCACGGCTTCTGGCTGTCGTTTGCGTGGTGATCGTTGCTGCTCTCGCGGTGTGGCAGGGGCTGCCGCGCGTCGTGGCCCTGGTTGAGGACCTGCGTGGCTACGTGGATCAGGGTGTCACTCGCACCGCACCTCGGTGGGGCTGCGTCTGGATATGTGGCACGCTGCCTGGACGTTGTTTCTTCAGAAGCCGCTGCTGGGCTGGGGGGAGGGCGCCATGATGCCGGAGCTCAGGCGTTTGATCGCCGCCGGCGAGCTGAATGAGCAGGCCCGCTACTTCGGCTTTCAGCTGCACAGCGATGTGCTGGATACGCTGGCGCGCCGTGGTTTGCTGGGCCTGATCACGTTGCTATTGATGTACGCGGTGCCGCTCGCCGGCTTTGTACGCCGCCTTAGATGCGCCGATGTTGACGTGCAGACGTTTGCGTTGGCGGGCACGCTGGTGGTGCTGATGTTCGCGGGGTTCGGGCTGACGCAGAGCCAGTTCCGCGACGAGCGGAGTTTCGCGGCTTACCTGGTTTTGGTGGTCGGCTGTTGGGTGTTGATGCGGCCCGGGCCGATCGACCCAGAAAAAAATTGAGTCACTAAGGCCGGCCTCTGAGAGCCCGTAATTCCTTGTTCTTAGAGGGCTTGACAGACTTATACGGATTAAATCTGTATTTAGTTCACGTTTTTATTTTTGTAATATTGACAAATGTAAAATAACATAAGGTCAACGGTTCAGCTTTGCCGTGATGCCTATAGTTCTTGTCTTGCTTGTCCTTCTCTGAGGTTCTCGGCATGGATGTCGTTTTATTTGTTCATTTTCCGGCCGTTCTGGCCAGNGTTTGCCTTGCCATACGCTATTTGTTNCCNGTTGCCCGTCGTTANCGCTTCGTNGANATGCCNNATANGCGNAAGCGCCATCGGCGCCCGACGCCGCTGATCGGCGGTTTCGCGGTGCTGATCGGCCTGTTCGTGGCGCTGTCCGTGAGCGGTCTGCTCGCGGAGCCCCTCTGGCTGATCTTTTTCGCCGCGGCGTTGACACTCACTGTGCTCGGCTCGGTGGACGACGTGCTGGATATCAGCCCGCGCCTGCGCTTCGTACTGCAGGGGCTGGTGGTGACGACGGCGCTGTTCGGCGCGGATCTGGTGATCGAGCAGTTGGGGCTGCTGCTGGGCACCGAGACGCTTTACCTGGGCTTCGCGCTGGGGCTGGGCTTTACGGTGGTGTGCGCGCTGGCGTCGATCAACGCCTATAACATGATCGACGGCATCGATGGCCTGGCCGGGTCGGTCACTGCGGCCACCTTGCTGGGCGTGATGGTCTTGTCGTTGCTCAGCGGGGCGACGGAGCTGGCTTTGGTGGCCGGCTCCCTGGCGCTGGCTCTGCTGGCGTTCCTGGCTTTCAACCTTGAGCTGCCGTTCTTCCGGGGCCGCAAGATTTTCCTGGGGGACGGCGGCAGCACCTTCCTGGGCTTTCTGGTGCTGTGGTTGCTGGTGGTGGCCTCGCAGAAGGACATCAGTTTCCGGCCGATCACTGCGGTGTGGCTGGTGGGGCTGCCGATCGTGGACATGCTGACCGTGTTCGCGCGCCGTGCCTTCGCCGGTAAGTCACCGTTCAGTGCCGACCGCACCCACATCCATCATCTGTTGATGGACAGCGGCATGTCCGCCCGCCAGACGCTGCTGGTGCTGCTCGGCTTCCACGCCAGCCTGGTGGCCTTCGGTGTGGCCGGTGAAACGCTGTACTGGTCCGATGTGACGATGACACTTGGTGCCATCGGCGCCGGCGCTCTGTACGGCGCGGTCAACATCTCCCTCACCTCCCGGCAGCAGAAAGCCGCCGCCTCCCCTCAGCAGCAGTAACGGTCCCGGTCGCCGCCTCTTCAGGCGGCGGTACCCAGCATCCGGCGAATCAGAATACTGACCTGCTCCAGTGCCTGTTCCGGCGTCATGGAGCCGTTGGGGTTGTACCAGTAGGCCATGCGGTCGCACTGGCTGAGCAGCGCCAGGGTGACCACCTTGGGGCTCACCGGGGCGTCGTCGGCGACGTAGTCGCGCACCAGGTCCTGGACGGTGTGGCGGTAGCCGGCCATGCGGCCGCTGAAGTGCCGGGCGGTGTCCTCGGGGAGGAACATGCGCGCGAATTGCGGATCGATCAGGCGGTCGTTGGCGCGGGCGATCAGCCGGTGGCGCATTTTGTAGCCGGCGTGCCGGCGCACGATTTCGAACAGCCGCTCTTCCCGGGGCACGTCTTCGATGCCGTCCAGGATGTAGCTGAAGAAGTCGGTCATGCCCAGCTCGATGGCTTCGACCAGCAGCTGCTCCTTGGAGGCGTAGTAGTTGTAGAGGGTGGGGGCCTTGAGGCCCACCCAGCCGGCCAGGGTGCGCATGTTGAGGTTTTCGTAGCCGCGTTCCGCGAACAGGGCGATGGCGGCCACCAGGATGCGGCTCTGCATGGTGCCGCCGCCGGTGCGCTCGCTGACTTCCCGCAGGTCTTTCTCGATGTTCTCGCCGAGGTAGCGCGGTGTGGTCTGGTCGGCCGGCAGACGCGCGCCGTTGCGGGTGCGCCGTGTTTTCGGTTCGCTCATAGGTTCTGTACTTCCCGCCACATGATCTTGCCGCTGCCGTTCTTGGGCAGGGCGTCCACGAAGTCGACGATTTTCGGCACTTTATACGCGGCCATGTTTTCGCGGCACCATTCTACCAGGGTCTCCGCGTCCAGGCCCGGGTGGTCGGCGCGGCGCACCACCACCGCGCGTACGGTTTCTCCCCGGTAGGCGTCCTGGCTGCCGACCACGCAGGCCTCCTGGATGCCCGGATGGCGGAACAGCAAGTTCTCCACTTCCGCGGGCCACACCTTGAAGCCGGAGGCGTTGATCATGCGTTTGATGCGGTCGGTGATATGGAAGTAGCCCTCGCCGTCGCGCCGCCCCAGATCCCCGGTGAGGAAGTACTTACGGCCGCCGATATAGACGAAACTCTTGGCGGTGGCGGTGTCGTTGTTCCAATAGCCCTGGAACACCTGTGGGCCGCAGATGGCGATTTCGCCGGGCTGGTCGTCGGCGCACTCTTCGCGGGTGTCCGGGTCCAGCACTTTCACGTCGGTGCTCATGAAGGGAATGCCCAGGCACTGCAGCTTGGGCCGGTGGCAGGGGTTCATGTGGGTGGGGCCGGAGGTTTCGGTGAGGCCGTAGCCTTCCACGAAGTTCAGCCCGTAGGTGTCCCTGAGCCGTTCGGCCACGGCTTCCGGCATGGCCGCGCCGCCGCCGCCGATGAACGCCAGCCGCGACAGGTCGTAGCGTTCCAGGTCCGGTGAGGCGAGCAGGTCCACCACCATGGTGGGGATGCACAGCCAGTGGCTGATGCCTTCTTTTTCGATCAGATGGCTGGCCAGGTCGCGCTGCCAGCGCGGCAGGATCACCAGGGTGCCGCCGCCGAAGATCGTGCCGTGCATCACGCACACCAGACCGGTGATGTGGAACAGCGGCAGCACCGCCAGCATCACGCTCTCCGGGTCGCCGTTGATCCAGTGCCAGCTGGCCACCGCGTTGTGCATGATCGAGCCGTGGTGGTGCACGCAGCCCTTGGGCGCGCCGGTGGTGCCGCTGGTGTAGGGAAGCAGGCAGGGCTTATCCGGGTCGCCGATCAACACCGGCGGCGGCAGGGTGGTGGCCAGCGCCTCCAGCCAGGGCGTGACCGGCGTGCGGCCGTCCACCGGCAGGTCGCAGGTGTTGAGCCAGCTCCGCCACTCGTCCGGCACCGGCAGCTCCTGGCTGGCGCTCGGGTCGAAGGCGTCGGCGTAGCGGGTCACCAGCAGCCGCTGCAGTTGCTCGTCGCGGGGCAGCTCGTTGTTGGCGCCGGTGAGCTCGCGGGCCAGTTCCGCGGAACAGATCGCCGCCTTGGCGCCGGCGTTGCGGATGTAGTGGCCCAGCTCGGAGGCTTTGTTCATCGGGTTGATCGGCACCACCACCGCATTGGCGCGCATGATCGCGTAGTGGGCGATCACCAGCTGCGGGCAGTTCTGCATCATCACCAGTACCCGGTCGCCGGGGCGCACGCCGGCGCCGCTGAGCCAGGCCGCCAGGGTCTCGCACTGGCACAGCAGCTCGCGGTAGCTGAGCGCGCGGTCGAAGAAGCGGATCGCGGTTTTTTCCGGGTAGCGCCGGGCGCTGGTGACCAGGTTGTCCCACAGGGTGGTGCGCGGCGGCCGCAGGCTCTTGGACAGCCGCGGCGGCCAGTGATCGTGAAAGGCGTCAGGGGTATGGGTGGTCATGATTGGGGCTCCGCTGCCGGGGTGGGGGGACGGACACGGCGGCGCAGGGCGTCGAACTCGCCCATGATGCCGCGCCGGAAAGCGAGTACGCAGATCACGAACACGATGCCCATGATCATCATTACCGACTCGCCCAGGGTGGCGAACCAGCCGATGCCGGTGATGCCGGCGAGCAGCGCGCCCAGCTCGCCGATCTTGTTCTCCAGGGTGACCAGCACCACGGCGCCCACCACCGGGCCGGACAGGGTGCCCAGGCCGCCCACCAGGGTCATCAGCAGGGCGTGGCCGGAGGTCATCCAGTGCACGTCGGAGAGCGTCACGAAGCCCAGGCCGATGGCCTTGAGCGCGCCCGCCAGGCCGGTGAGCGCGGCGGACAGGGTGAACACCAGCAGCTTGTAGCGGTCCGGGTGGTAACCCAGCGATACCGCGCGCGGTTCGTTGTCCTTGATCGCGGTGAGCGCCTGGCCGAACGGCGAGCGCACCACCCGGGCAATGAACAGGAACGCCGCCACGCCGATGGTCAGGGTGGTGTAGTACATGACGCGGTCGTTGTGCAGGTCGATAAAGCCGAACAGCAGGCCCCGGTCGATGCCCTGCAGGCCGTCCTCGCCGCCGGTCTGCGGAATCTGCACGCACAGGAAATAGACCAGCTGCGCCAGCGCCAGGGTGATCATGGTGAAGTAGATGCCGGAGCGGCGGATCGACACATAGCCCATCACCAGCCCCATCAGCGCGCCCACCGACAGGCCGGCGAGCAGCGCCAGTTCCGGCGACAGCGCCCACGCCTTGATGCCGTAGCCGGCCACATAGCCGCCGACGCCGAGGAAAGCGGCGTGGCCCAGGGACGCCAGGCCGGTGTAGCCGAGCAGCAGATGGAAGGCGCAGGCGAACAGCGCGTAGCAGAGAATCTTGGTGCCGAGCACCGGGTACAGCCCCATCCAGGGGGCGGCCACCAGGGCCAGCAGCAGGAAGCCGTAGCACATCAGGCGGGTCATTCCACACCTCCAAACAGGCCGTTGGGCCGCACCAGCAGCACCAGCACCATGACCAGGAACATCACCATGGAAGAGGCTTCCGGGTAGTACACCTTGGTGAGCGCTTCCACCAGGCCCAGGCCGATGCCGGTGACCACGGTGCCGGCGATGGAGCCCATGCCGCCGATCACCACCACCGCGAACACGATCACGATCATGGTCTGGCCGGTGAGCGCGGACACCTGCATGATCGGCGCGGCTAGCACCCCGGCGAACGCCGCCAGGGCGACGCCGAAGCCGAAGGTCAGGCTGACCAGCACCGGCACGTTGATGCCGAAGGCTTCCACCAGCTTGGGGTTCTCGGTGGCGGCGCGCAGGTAGGCGCCCAGGCGGGTGCGCTCGATGGTGTACCAGGTGGCGGCGCACACCAGCAGCGAGGCGACGATCACCCACAGCCGGTAGTTGGGGATCATCAGAAAGCCCAGGTCGGTGACGCCGGAGATCGGCGCCGGGCCGTAGGGCTTGCCGGACACGCCGTAAACCGAGCGCACCGCGCCTTCGATGATCAGGGTCAGGCCCAGGGTCAGCAGCAGGCCGTAGAGATAGTCGAGCTTGTAGATGCGCTTGAGAAACAAACGCTCCAGCACGATGCCGAACACGCCCACCACCAGCGGCGCCAGGAACAGCATCACCCAGTAGTTGAGCTCGAAGTAATAGAGGCCGGCCCAGCTGAGCAGGGCGCCCAGCATGAACATGGCGCCGTGGGTGAAGTTGATCACGTGCAGCATGCCGAAGATGACCGCCAGCCCCAGGCTCAGGACCGCGTAGAAGCAGCCGTTCACCAGGCCGATCATCAGTTGCGCCATGAGTGCCTGCACCGGCACACCGAATATATCCATAGCCTTACCTTTATTGTTTTCAGACGCTGAGCATGCGCGCCACTTCGTCGGCGTTGTCGTCCAGTTGGTCCGGGGTCAGGGTGTCGATGATGCGGCCGCTCTCCATGAACAGCAGCCGGTCGGACAGCGCCGCCGAAAAATGAAAATTCTGCTCCACCAGCAGGATGGTGTAGCCGCGCCGGCGCAGCTCCTGGATCGCCTGGCCGAGGGTGTCGACGATCACCGGCGCCAGCCCTTCGGAGATTTCATCCAGCAACAGCAGCCGCGCGCCGGTGCGCAGAATGCGCGCCAGGGCGAGCATCTGCTGTTCGCCGCCGGACAGCGCCATGCCCGGGCTGTGCTTGCGCTCTTCCAGGTTGGGGAACAGCCGGTAGACCTCATTCAGCGAGAGCCCCGCTTCGCTGCCCTTGAACAGCGGCGGCAGCAGCAGGTTCTCCTCGCAGCTGAGGCTGGCGAAAATCCCCCTCTCTTCCGGGCAGTAGCCGACGCCCAGCCGGGCGATGCGGTGCGTGCTCAGGCCGGTGACTTCCTCGTCAAACACCCGTATTGAACCGCTGCGCCGGCCGGTGAGACCGAGCAGGGCTCTCAGCGTGGTGGTGCGCCCGGCGCCGTTGCGGCCCAGCAGGGTGACCACCTCGCCGTGCTGAACGTGGAAGTTCACGCCCTGCAGCACGTGGGATTCGCCGTACCAGGCGTGCAGATCGCGCACCGTCAGGGCCGCTGTTTGCGTTGCGGTGTTCATGCCACGCTCTCCTTGCCGTGCCCCGGGGCGGTGCCCATGTAGGCCTCCATCACCCGGGGGTTGGTGGACACGTCCTGGTAGCTGCCGCTGGCGATCAGCCGGCCGCGCTGCAGCACCGACAGGGTGTCGGCGATGGACGCCACCACTTTCATGTTGTGCTCCACCATCAGCACGGTGCGGCCGACGGCCACCTGCTGGATCAGCGCGGTGACCCGGTCCACGTCCTCGTAGCCCATGCCCTGGGTGGGTTCGTCCAGCAGCATCAGCACCGGATCCATGGCCAGGGTGGTGGCCAGTTCCAGGGCCCGCTTGTGGCCGTAGGGCAGGCTGCCGGCGGCGTGCCAGGCGACGCCGGTGAGCCCCACCGAATCCAGCAATTCCATGGCGCGGTCGTTGAGCCGGTTGAGCACCCGGTCGCTCTTCCAGAAGTGAAACGACATGCCCAGCTCGCGCTGCAGCGCCAGCCGCACGTTGTCGAGCACGCTCAGGCTGGCGAACACCGCGGAGATCTGAAACGAGCGCACCATGCCGCGCCGCGCCACCTCGCGGGGCGGCAGCGCGGACACCGAGCGCCCGTTGAAGTGGATCTCGCCGGCGCTGGGCTCGGTGAAGCGGGTGAGCAGGTTGAACAGCGTGGTCTTGCCGGCCCCGTTGGGGCCGATCAGGGCGTGGATGTGCCCCTTTTTCACGGACAGATCCACGTTGTCGACGGCGGTGAAGCCCTTGAAGCGTTTGCTCAACCGCCGGGTGCCCAGTACCTCGTCCGTCATGTCTGTCCCCTCCCTTAGCTGTTCTTTTAGCTCTTCACCAAAGGGCAGCGTGATTCGGAGAGCGGCTGGTAGGCTTTTTCCGCCGGCACGGTTTCGCGCAGCTTGTAGTAGTCCCACTCGCCTTCGGACTCTTTCGGGCTTTTCACTTCATAGAGATAGACGTCGTGGACCATCTGGCCGTCCGGGCGGATGCGGCCGTTCTTGGCGAACAGGTCGTTGATCTCCTGCTCGCGCAGGTGGGCCAGCACCGCGTCGGCGTCGTCGGTGCCCAGCTCTTTGGCGGCGTTCAGATAGTTGGTGACCGCGGAGTAGGTGGCGGCGTTGAGCATGTTGGGCATCTTGCCGGTCTTTTCCTTGAAGCGTTGGCTCCACTGGCGCGCTTCGTCGTCCTGGTCCCAGTAGAACCCTTCCACCAGCAGCATGCCCTGGGTGACTTCCAGGCCCAGCGCGTGCACGTCGGTCATGCTGGCGGCCAGGCCGACGATTTTCTGCGACTGGTTGATGCCGAACTCGTTGGCCACGCGCACCGCGTTGTGCAGGTCGCCGCCGGCGTTGGCGATGCCGATCACGTCGGCGCCGGAGCTCTGCGCCTGCAGCATGAAGGAGGCGAAATCGGAGGCGCCCATGGGGTGGTGCAGGGAGCCGAGCACTTCACCGCCGCTGTTTTCCACCGCCTTGGTGGCGTCGTACTCGATGGATTTGCCGAGTGCGTAGTCCACCGTCACGAAGTACCAGCTGTCGTGGCCCTGTTCGGTGATGGTGCGGCCCAGGCTGTTGGCCAGGGAGTAGGTGTCCCAGGCGTAGAGGATGGTGTTGGGCGAGCACTGCTCGTTATTGATGGTGGTGGAGCCGGCGCCGGTGACCATCAGCACGCGGTCCTTGTCGCGGGTCACTTCGGACACCGCCAGGGCCACCGCGGAGTTGATCACATCGGTGATCATGTCCACGCCTTCGGTGTCGTACCACTCGCGGGCGCGGCTGGCGGCCACGTCGGTTTTGTTCTGGTGGTCGGCGGTGACCACTTCCACCTTGAAGCCGGGTTTCTGCTCGGCGACGAAGTCGTCCACCGCCATGCGCGCGGCGGTGACGGCGCCTTCGCCGCTCAGGTCGGAGAAGATGCCGGACATGTCGGCGAGCACGCCGATTTTCACGGTGTCGCCGGAGATGCCCTTGGCGTTTTGTTTGGCGCCGTCGGCGGCACCGGCCAGGTTGCCGGCGAGCAGGGCGATGGCGAAGAGGCTGGCTTTTATTGGCTTATGCATGATGCGTCCTCGTTTTGTTGTTGTGGTTCTGATCGTTGGGTTCAGCCGGTGACGCGGCGCGCCCAGCGGCTGATCTCGTTGAGGGTTTCGGTGGTTTCCGGCAGGAACGGGAACAGGGTGTAGACGTGCACCGAGTCCTTCACCGGCACCATGGTCACGTCCACGTCCGCTTCCCGGGCGCGCTCCAGCAGGCGGCTGCTGTCGCTGTACAGGGACTCGCCCTCCACGGCGGACAGGAACACCGGCGGCAGGCCTTTGAGGTCGCCGAACAGCGGTGACACCAGCGGGTCGCGGGGCTCGTGCTCCTGGAAGTAGGAGGCCGCCATGAACGCCAGGGTGTCGCGGTTGGCCGCCGGGTCCTGGCCGGCGAATTCCTTGATGCTGGCGCCGGACAGGGTGAGATCGGCGAACGGGCAGATGGCGATGATGCCGGCGGGCTGTTGGTCGCCGGCCATCTTCAGGGTGAGCGCCAGGGCCAGTGCCAGACCGGCGCCGGAGGACTCGCCGCTAAGCAGAATCCGCGACGGGGCCACGCCGCTGTTGACCAGCCCCCGGTAGGCGTCCACCGCGTCGTCCAGCGCCGCCGGGTAGGGGTTTTCCGGGGCCAGCCGGTAGTCCACGGTGACGCAGTCACCGGACACCGCCTTGGCCAGCCGGCCGGCGTATTCCACCGAGCCCTTGGCGGAGCCGAGCATGTAACCGCCGCCGTGGAAATGCAGCACGGTGGTGCGGTGGTCGGCGGCGGTGGCGCCGGCGGCGCGCACGCGCAGCGCTTCCACGCCGCCCAGCTCGGCGTTCTCCACGGCCAGGTCGTCCGGCGCCGGGAAGTGGGTGGTGAGGAAGCGGTCGTAGCCTTCACGCATGCCGTCGTGGCCGCGCGCCACGTCCTCGGCGGTGAACGCGGACTTCCACATATCGAAGGCGCGCTGGCTTTCCGGGCGCTCCATCTTCTTGTCTTCGCGGGTGGCGGACAGGCCCTGCACTTCACCGGCGGGGCGCTTCACCTCTTCCAGCACGTTGTAATCCCACACGAACGCCCAGGTGGCCTCGGTCATCGGGTCGATGTGCTGCATGCCTTTCCAGCGGCCGTTGCGCGCCTTGATGCGCTCCGGCTCGGACTCGTGCACCAGCTTGACCATGGCGCGGGCGCCGGACTGAACCCGGGTGGTGCGCGGGCGGCGGCGCTGCTCGTACTCTTCCAGCGCGGTTTCCAGATTGTCCTCGCCGTAGTGCTCCAGCATGGTGGCCAGCACCCAGGCGTCCTCGATGCCCTGGCAGGCGCCCTGGGCCAGGAACGGCACCATCGGGTGGGCGGCGTCGCCCATCAGCGTCACGCGGCGGTCGGTCCAGCGGTCGATGGGGTCGCGGTAGAACATGCCGGTCAAAAACGCGGTGTCGATCTGATCCATCATCGCCTGGGCGCGCGGCTCCAGGTCGGCGAAGGAGGCGCGCAGCTCGTCGATGTCGCCGCTCTCGGTCCAGGACTCGCGGTGCACCTCGCCGGAGGGCACCGAGGCGAGAATGCTGTAGAGCTTCTTGGGGCGGATCCAGTAGGTGATCAGGGTGCGGCCGGGGCCGAACCAGTAGTTGCCGCGCTCATCCAGGTCGATGCCTTCCAGCTTCTCGGCGGGAATCAGCGCCCGCCACATGAGGATGTTGGAGAAGTGCACGTCGTCCTCGCCGAACAGCTGCTTGCGGATCACCGAATGGATGCCGTCGGCGGCGATCAGCACATGGCCGTGCAGGTCGTCGCCGTCTTCCACGTGCACGGTGACGCCCTTGTCGTCCTGGCTGAAGCCGGTGCAGTGCACCCCGAGCCGCACCGACTCGGAGGGCAGGGCGTCGGCGAGAATCTCGATCAGGTCGGCGCGGTGGATGTTGTACAGCGGCGCGCCCCAGCGCCGGGCGCCTTCCTCGCCCAGCGGCGACACGTACAGCAGCTTGCCGTTGCGGATATCACGCATGTCGAACGACTTCGGGATTACCGACTTGGCCGCCACGGCCTGCTCCAGGCCGAGCTCGCGCAGCACCACCGAGCCGTTGCTGGCGATCTGGATGCCGGCGCCGATCTCGGAAAGCTGCGGGGCCTGCTCAATGATGGTCGCGTCGATGCCCTTGTGGCGTAGCGCGATGGCGGCGGTCAGGCCGGCGATGCCGGCGCCCACGATCAAAACGTGCATGGTTGCTCTCCCTTGTTATTCTGTTTTGTGCATTACGAACGAATGTTCGTACGTAGTAACCGGCAGTGTTCCCCAACCGTGAAAGCTCTGTCAATACTTTTGCTTGGTGGGCGGGTCTTATGGGCGCGGGCCCCGCCCGCAAAATCGGGCGCCTACAATTGAGTCGCGATTAATGAGAAAATAGCCGGCTTTCGGGCGCGTGGCCCCAAATGACTGGCGAAAAGGCGTTTTTGTGAGCAGACAGTGTTGAGCGGAAAGCGGATTCTCAGTGTCTTCGGCACCCGCCCGGAGGCCATCAAAATGGCGCCAGTGGTCAAAGCCCTGGGCGCCGACCCCCGCTTCGACAGCCGGGTGTGCGTGACCGCCCAGCACCGCGAGATGCTGGATCAGGTGCTGGCGCTGTTCGAGATCACGCCGGACCACGATCTGGACATCATGGCGCCGGGCCAGGACCTCTACGACATCACCACCCGCATTCTGCTCGGTCTGCGCGACGTGATCCGCGCCGAGCAGCCGGACATGATCCTGGTGCACGGCGACACCACCACCACGCTGGCCGCCTCGCTGGCCGCCTTCTACGAGAAGGTGCCGGTAGGCCACGTGGAAGCGGGCCTGCGCACCGGCAACCTGCTTTCCCCCTGGCCGGAAGAGGCCAACCGCAAGCTCACCGGGGTGCTCGCCGCCGCCCACTTCGCGCCCACCGCCAGCGCCCGCGACGCCCTGCTGGCCGAGGGCGTGGACCAGGCCCGCGTTCTCACCACCGGCAACACCGTGATCGACGCCCTGCTGTGGGTGAAGGCGCGCCTGGACGGCGACGCCGCGTTGCGCGACGAGCTGGCCGGACGCTTCCCCTACGGCCTGGAACGGCCCATGGTGCTGATCACCGGCCACCGCCGGGAGAGCTTCGGCGGCGGGTTCGAGCGCATCTGCCAGGCGGTGTCGCGGCTCGCCGAGGCACACCCGGGCACCGATTTCGTCTATCCGGTGCATCTCAACCCCAACGTGCAGGAGCCGGTGAACCGGCTGCTCAGCGGCCGGCCCAACGTGCACCTGATCGAGCCCCAGGACTACCTGCCGTTCGTCTGGCTGATGAGCAACGCCACGCTGATCCTCACCGACTCCGGTGGCATCCAGGAGGAGGCGCCGTCGCTGGGCAAGCCGGTGCTGGTGATGCGCGACACCACCGAGCGCCCGGACGCGGTGGACGCCGGCACCGTCAAGCTGGTGGGCACCGGCGCCGACGCCATCCACGACGAAGCGCACCGCCTGCTCACCGACCGGGCCGCCTGGGACGCCATGAGCCGCGCCCACAACCCCTACGGCGATGGCCGGGCCTCCCAGCGAATCGCTGATTTTCTTGCTAAGGACTAAGCACGCTATGGATTTCAACACCGTTTGTGTCGTCGGCCTGGGTTACATCGGCCTGCCCACCGCCGCGGTCTTCGCCGGCCGCCGCAAAAAGGTGATCGGCGTGGACGTGAACCAGAACGCGGTGGACACCATCAACCGGGGCGAGATCCATATTGTCGAGCCGGAGCTGGATATCGCCGTGCACGCGGCGGTGAAAGAGGGCTACCTGCACGCCACCACCGAGCCGGAGCCGGCGGACGCGTTTCTGATCGCGGTGCCGACGCCGTTCAAGCGCCAGGCGGACCCGGACGCGGTGCCGGAACCGGACCTGAGNTTTATCCGCGCGGCGGCNCGNTCGGTGGCGCCGGTGCTGCGCAAGGGCAACCTGGTGATTCTGGAATCCACCTCGCCGGTGGGCGCCACCGAAGCGATGGCCGCCTGGCTGGCGGAAGCGCGNCCNGACCTGAGCTTTCCCCAGGACGCGGGGGAGGGCGCCGACATCCGCGTGGCGCACTGNCCCGAGCGGGTGCTGCCCGGGCGCATNATGCACGAGCTGATCGAGAACGACCGCATNATCGGCGGCATGACGCCGGCNTGCGCCGAGGCCGCCGCCGAGNTGTACCGCACCTTCGTGCGCGGCGACTGCCTGACCACCACGGCGCGCACCGCNGAAATGGCCAAGCTCACCGAGAACGCCTTCCGTGACGTCAACATCGCCTTCGCCAANGAGCTGTCGATTATCGCCGAGCGGCTGGACATCAACGTCTGGGANTTGATCGCGNTGGCCAACCGCCATCCGCGCGTCAACATTCTGCAGCCGGGCCCGGGCGTGGGCGGCCACTGCATCGCTGTGGATCCCTGGTTCATCGTCAGCGAGACGCCGGAGCTGGCGCGGCTGATCCGCGCCGCCCGGGAAGTGAACAGCGGCAAGCCGGACTGGGTGGTGAACAAAATCAAAACGGCGGTGGGTGAGTTTCTGCAGGCCAACCCGGACAAGCGCGCCGGCGACGTGACCATCGCCTGCTTCGGTCTGGCGTTCAAGCCGGACATCGACGACCTGCGCGAAAGCCCGGCGCTGGATATCACCACCCGGGTGGCGGCGGAACACCCCGGGCCGTTGCTGGCGGTGGAGCCGAACATCAAAGCCCTGCCGGCGGGCCTGGCGGAGCACGGCGCCAGCCTGGTCTCCGCCGACCAGGCGCTGGCGGACGCGGACGTGGTGGTGGCCCTGGTGGCGCACCGCTCGTTCCGACGGATGGCGCCGGCGGCGCTCGACGGTAAGAACCTGGTGGACGCCTGCGGGCTTTGGAATCGGGGAGACACGGTTTGAAGCGAGATATCCTTTATGTGTTGACAACTCCCGAGTTTTTCATGGAAGGCCCGTGCGGGCGGGTCAGCCACGCCAGCGGTTTTGTTGAAGGAGCCTGCGAGAACGGCGCGAGACTGACCCTGCTTTCAGGGCCCGGTGCGGAGGCGTTCGTTGACATAGCACCGATCAAGAATCATCGGGTCCGACCTGGGCTTTTGTGGTGGCCGTCGTTATTAATAAAGGCTTTGGGTCTAGCGTGCCGACATCGAGTGGTTGTGGTGCGCTGGAGGCCGATTCTACCTTTTTTGTTGTTGCCCTTTTTGTTGCTGAACCGACAAATCTGGTTCGAAGTGAACGCCCTAACGGGGCTTGATTCAAGCAATCCTATTGTTCGTGCGCTGGTCCGAGTATCGGTATGGCTGTCTACTCATTGCTTCAATGTGTTGACGGTTTCCGAAGTGTCCCTGGACCGTATTGCAGGCGTATCTACATTGCGCCGGCTTAGCCACGTTATGCCGAACGGCTTTCGCCCGGATGAACTTGAGAATTTTCAGGTAAACCGTGACGCAAATGCTCCGGTTTCTCTCGTCTACTTCGGTATCCGTCAGCCTTACTATGAGTGGGATTTGCTTTACCGGGCCTGTGAGAGGCTTTCTCAAGACGGTGTCATCAGCGGGTTCCATGGTTTCGGTTACGACGAAGCAGGCGTGCCAGAGAGTGTCCGCCCCCGGGGTGTGTTTAACAGAGCCTCGTTGGTGCGGGATTTAACCGAAATCGTAAACCCTGTTTTGGTCGTGCATTCCGCCGGCAGTGACGTGGCCAGAGCCACCAGTCCGGTTAAGTTGTTCGAATACGCTGCTTTGGCGCTTCCGGTGGTGTGCTCCTCGTCCATGCGTCGACAGGCGGCGGCTCTGCCAGCCTTCCGCTTTTACGAACCTGGCGATCAGACAGGGTTTGAGGCAGCGGTTCGCGATGTCGCCATCAACTACGATGACGAGTTGTCACGAGCCGACACGTCACGAAGGGTGGCGAAAGAACGTTACACCTGGCCCGCCGTTGTCGGTCAGTGGATCCGGAGAGTGTTATGAATGACCGCGGGCTCGGGCTCAAGGTGTGTACCGCCTGGGCGCTTGGTCCGCTGAATATCGCCCGGGTGCTGGTCTACCGATTGAGCCTTAAACTCGGCATTAACCGCGCGGTGCGCCGGCCACCGGCGGCGGTGACCGGGCCCTTCTTCCGCGCCCCGGACCGGCTTCGTCTGGAGCTTGCTCCCCGCCGGGGGTGGTATCAGTGGCGCGAAGCGTTCGGCTTGCGTGTCGACAACGGCGCCGATATGGAAGCGCCGCCGGAATGGTCACGCAGCCTTGTTACCGGCGTTGCCGTCCCTAATACGGATCGGCCCTGGTGGCGGATCGCGGATTTCGATCCTCGTGTCGGCGACATCAAGGGTGTTTGGGAGGCGTCCCGCTACGATTGGGTGCTTGCCTGTGCCCAGCAGACTCTGGCCGCCCGCGACGCTCGTGAACGCGGCCGTGCGCTGGACCGACTTAATGTCTGGCTGAGTGACGCGGCGGAGCACAACCCGCCATGGCGGGGGCCGAATTGGAAATGCGGTCAGGAAGCGTCGATCCGCGTCATGCATCTGGCGGCGGCGGCGCTGATGCTGGGGCAGGTTTCGCGGCCGGAGCCGGGCTTGCCGGCGTTGTTGGCGGTGCATTTGAAACGCATTGCGCCGACGCTGCATTACGCCATGGCTCAGGACAACAACCATGGTACTTCCGAGGCGGCGGCGCTGTTCATCGGCGGCAGCTGGCTGGCGTCCCTGGGGTTGTCCGGCGGCGAGCGCTGGGCCCGGCGCGGGCGTTACTGGTTGGAAAACCGCGCCGAGCGCCTGATCGGCGCCGACGGCAGCTTCAGTCAGTACTCGGTGAACTATCACCGTGTGATGCTGGATACCCTNTGCCTGGCGGAATGCTGGCGCCGNCAACTGGCCNTGGCNCCGTTCTCTTCCCGCTTTTACGAGCGTGCCCGCGCCGCCACCGGCTGGCTGGGTAATATGGTCGACCCCGGTAACGGGGACGCGCCCAATCTGGGTGCCAATGACGGTGCCCGGTTGATACCCCTGACTGACAGCGACTACCGGGATTACCGGCCGACGGTGCAGGTCGCCTCGGTTTTGTTCGCCGGGGCGCGGGCCTATCCGGACTGCCCGTTGGCGGACCAGGCGCTGCTTTGGCTTGATTTGCCGGTACCGGAACCGGTTCGCTCCTGGCAGCATAGCGCGCTTTACGCGGACGGCGGCCTGGCGGTGGCCCGCAGCGGGCCGGCCATGGCGGTGCTACGCTTTCCCAGTTTCCGGTTTCGTCCGGCGCAGAGCGATCTGCTGCATCTGGATCTGTGGCGTGGTGGGGAAAACCTGCTGCGTGACGGCGGTACTTACAGCTATAACCCGGGCCAGGAGGACGGCGACTGGCAGGACTATTTTCCGGGCGTGGCCTCTCACAATAGCGTGCAGTTCGATGGCCGCGAGCAAATGCCGAGGTTGGGCCGCTTCCTGTTCGGCGCCTGGCCTTCGGTGCGGAATCTGGACGGCCCGCACGCGGACCACGGCGTCCAGACCCTGGCCGCCGGTTATCGTGACTGGCAGGGTGCCGGCCACTACCGACGGGTGTGGCTGCAGGCCGGGCTGTTGAAAGTGGAAGACCGGGTCGACGGCTTCAGGCGTGAGGCGCGCCTGCGCTGGCGGCTTTGCCCCGGTGATTGGCAATGGCGGGGTGACGATCTGGTTAACGGCACGCTTCGCATTCGTGTCGGCGTTGATGTTCCGGTACGTGAGCGACGCCTGGTGCAGGGTTGGGAGTCCCGTTATTACAGCCAAAAAACGCCGCTACCGGTGCTGGAAGTGGTGCTTGAGGAAGCCGGTGTGTTCACCACGGAGTTTGAATTTCCGACATGAAGGTTTTGTATTTCCATCAACATTTTTCGACCCCCAAAGGCTCCGCGGGTACCCGTTCCTATGAGATGGCGCGTCGGCTGCTCGCGGAAGGGCATGAGGTCACCATGGTGTGCGGCTCCTACCACGGTGGTCAGACCGGCCTGCAGGGGGCGTTCCGCTGGGGCCGCCGCGAAGGTGAGGTGGACGGTATCCGGGTGGTGGAGTTCAACCTGGCTTACTCCAATGCTGACGGCTTCCTGAAACGCGCCGGGCTGTTTCTGCTGTTCGCCTTGCGTAGTGTTCTGGTCGCGTTAACCCGGCGGTACGACGTGGTGTTCGCCACCAGCACGCCGCTGACCGCTGGTGTTCCGGGTATCGTGGCGCGCTGGCTGCGCGGCAAGCGCTTTGTTTTCGAGGTGCGTGATCTGTGGCCGGAGCTGCCCAGGGCGATGGGCGTGATCACCAACCCGCTAGTGTTGTGGCTGATGTCCGGGCTGGAATGGCTCTCCTATCACTCCGCGCATCGGCTCGTGGCGCTGTCGCCGGGCATGGCCCAGGGCATCCGGGCGCGCGGTATCGACCCGGCGCGCATCGCCATGATNCCCAACGGCTGTGACTTCGGCATTTTCGCGGCGCCCGGGCCCGGTTGGCGCCCGGAAGGCGTGGNAGNGACCGATCTGATGGCGATTTTCACCGGCACCCACGGTATGGCCAACGGNTTGGATGCGGTGCTGGACGCGGGCGCCGAGCTNAAACGCCGNGGCCGTACCGATATCAAGCTGGTGCTGGTGGGGCAGGGCATGCGTAAACCGGCGCTGCGCGAGCGCGCCGCCGCCGAGGGCCTGGACGNNGCCGGTGGCGGCCCCCTGGTNTTCCATGATCCGGTTGATAAGGCGCGCCTGGCCGGCCTGATGGCGGAAGCNGACCTGGGCATGCAGATNCTGGCGAACGTTCCCGCCTTCTACTTCGGCACCTCGCCGAATAAGTTTTTTGATTATATCTCCGCCGGTCTTCCGGTGCTGAACAACTATCCGGGTTGGCTGGCGTCGATGATCGAAGAGAGCGGGTGTGGTTTTTCCGTGCCCCCGGATGACCCGGTCCGCTTCGCCGACGCGCTGGAAGCCGCGGCCGACGACCGCGACGCTCTGGCCGCCAAAGGCTACGCCGCCGAGCGACTGGCCCGGGAGCGTTTCGACCGGGATACCCTGGGCCGTGATTTCGTGGCCTGGGTAACGCTTGGCGAGCCACCCGCAGGCCGTGTTCAGGAGGGCCCCGATGCTTAAACGCCTGCTTGATATATGCGTATCCGGTCTGGCGCTGCTGCTGTTGTCCCCGGNGCTGGTGGTGCTCGCCATATTGGTGCGGGTTAAGCTGGGTTCGCCGGTGTTGTTTCGTCAAACCCGACCCGGCTTGCACGGCAAACCGTTCGAGATGATGAAGTTCCGCNCCATGACCGATAGCCGTGATGCCAACGGAGAGCTGTTGCCGGACGACCAGCGGCTGGTTCCATTCGGCCGTTTTTTGCGCAACTCCAGCCTGGACGAACTACCGGAGCTGTTTAACGTGCTGCGCGGTGACATGAGCCTGGTTGGGCCGCGTCCCCTGTTGATGGCCTATCTGCCGCTCTACAACGCCCACCAACGCCGCCGTCATGAGGTGCGCCCCGGTATTACCGGCTGGGCGCAGATCAATGGACGCAATAATGTCACCTGGCAGGAAAAATTCGATCTGGATGTGTGGTATGTCGACCATGCGGGTCTGTGGCTGGATCTGAAAATACTTCTGCTCACGGCCCGGACGGTGCTGCGCCGCGACGGTGTTTCCAAGGACGGCCACGCGACCACGGACTATTTCAAAGGTAATGACGACGAATGATTAAGGTACTTTTCATGGGCCGCAAGCCCGTGGCCGCCAAGGCGCTCGCCTGGCTGCTGGAACGCGACGACGTTTCGGTGGTGGGCGTGATCACCGACAGTCACCTGGCGGTGTCTCCGACCAGCGAGGTGGCCCGCGATGCCGGCGTGCCGATACTCAGCCGTGAGGAGGTGGAGGCCGGGGTGATCGGCGGCTCCTTGTCCGTGGATCTCGGGCTTTCCATGCTCTACTGGCAGAAGATCCGCGCTCCTTTGCTGGATCATTGCGGTCGAGGGGTGGTTAATTTCCATCCCGCGCCCCTGCCGGAATACAAAGGCACCGCCGGCTATAACCTGGCGATTCTTGAAGATCTTCCCAGTTGGGCGGTATCCGCCCATTACGTGGATGAGGATATCGATACCGGCGAGATCATCCAGGTGCGCGAGTTCCCGGTGGACCGGCAGCGGGAAACCGCCCGCACCCTGGAGGCCAAGGCGCAGCCCCTGCTGCTCGCCCAGTTCCAGGAGATCTCTGAACGGCTATTGGCGAGCGAACAGCGCCTGGCCACCACGCCCAATACCGGTGGACGCTACGTCAGCCGGGCACAGATGGAGGCCATGAAGGAGGTGAAGGAGGGCGATGACGTGGAGCGTAAAATTCGCGCCTTCTGGTTCCCTCCCTATGACGGCGCCTATAAAGTCATCAACGGGGTTAAGTGCACCCTGGTCAGCCGCACCATTCTGGAGTCCCTGGCCGACCCGACCACCAGCAGCCTGTTTACCCAGCCCTCGGATTGAATCTATGTTGAACGGACCTTTCCCGCCCTGGCCGAGCTATAGCGAGGAAGAAGCGGACGCCGCCAGCCGGGTGCTGCTCTCCAACCGGGTCAACTATTGGACCGGCGAGGAGGGGCGTCATTTCGAGCGTGAATTNGCTGCTTTCGCTGGTACCGAATATGCGGTGGCCGTGGCGAACGGGACCCTGGCGTTGGACGTGGCCCTGCGCGGGCTGGACATCGGCCCGGGCGATGAGGTGATTGTCCCCCCGCGCACCTATCTCGCCACCGCCAGCGCGGTGGTTAACGCCGGTGCACGGCCGGTATTCGCCGATGTCGACCGGGACTCCCAGAATCTCACCGCCACCACCGTGGCGGCGGCCCTAACGCCGGCGACGAAAGCCATCCTTTGCGTGCATCTGGGTGGCTGGCCCTGCGATATGGACGCCCTGGGCGCGCTGGCGGAAGAACACGGGCTGTGGCTGATCGAGGACTGCGCCCAGGCCCATGGCGCCACCTGGAAAGGCCGCCCCGTGGGTGGTTTGGGGCACGTGGGCTGCTGGTCGTTCTGCCAGGACAAGATTATGACTACGGGCGGCGAGGGCGGCATGGTCACCACCAACGATGCGGCGCTGTGGTCGCGGATGTGGAGCCTCAAGGACCACGGCAAGAGCTGGGAGGCCGTCTACGAGCGCGACCATCCTCCGGGTTTTCGCTGGCTGCACGAGAGCTTTGGCCATAACTGGCGGCTCACCGAAATGCAGGCGGCCATCGGCCGCATTCAACTGCAGCGCATGGGCGAGTGGACCCGGCGCAGACAGGCGCATTGTCACGCCCTTTGGGAGGCCGGCCGGCGGCTGCCGGGCCTGCGTGTTCCGGCACTGCCGGAAGCCGTGGCGCACGCCGGGTACAAGGGCTATGTGTTCGTCGAACCGGCTGCCTTGAATGCGGGCTGGAGCCGTGACCGGATTATGAACGCCATGGTGGAGCGCGGCGTGCCATGCTTCTCCGGGTCCTGTTCCGAGGTGTACCTGGAGCGCTGTTTCCAGGACGCCGGGCTGGCGCCGGCACGGCCTCTGCCGGTGGCCCGTGAGCTCGGCGAGACCAGTCTTATGTTTCTGGTTCATCCCACCCTGGAAGACGTCCATATGCAACACACCGTGGACGCTCTCGGTGAGGTGATGAACGAGGCCTCCGGCTGATGTCCTTTCAGCTGACCAAATTGGCGGGCGCGCTGCTGATGCCGCTGCCGTTGATTCTCGGTCTGCTGATTCTTGGCTTGGTGCTTCTGTACTTGAACCGGGCCCGCCGGCTGAGTCTGGTGGCGCTTACGTCCGGCACGCTCCTGCTGTTGCTGTTGTCGGTGCCGCTGCTGCCTCGACGGGCTGCCACCGCCATAGAGAACGACTATCCGCGTCTTTGGATGCCGCCGGATGCGTCATGGGTGGTGGTGCTCGGCGCGGGCTCGCGGCCCGACCCGTCTTTATCTCCGGTGAGTCGCCTGTCCACGAACTCGCTGCACCGATTGGCCGAGGGGGTACGGCTTTACCGGCAGCTGCCGGCGGCGACCTTGATCGTGACCGGCGGTGTACCGGATGTCACCGAGCACACCCTGACCACGGCGGACGATCTTGCCACTGTGGCGGCGTCCTGGGGGGTGCCGCCGGAAGCTATTCTGCGTGCCCGGGAGCCGGTTAATACGGAAGCTGAGGCGGACGCGGTGGCGCGCTGGGTCAAACCCGGTGAACTTATGATTCTTGTGACTTCGGCCTTGCACATGCGGCGTGCGGTGGCATTGTTCGACGAAAAAGGGCTGGCAGTAGTGCCGGCGCCTACCCAGGGGCTGGTGCCGGACGGCGCGGTCGGCGATCAGATACCCAGATCGGGCAACATCAGTCTTATGGAACGAAGTCTCAAAGAGATCATCGGCCTGTGGTGGGCGAGACTCAGGGGGGAGGCCACTGCGCCACGGGAAACCGAGTAGCCGGAGCACCTTTTGCCAAGTTGCGGTAACCTTGCTTGTAAGGTGTGTATCGGGTGAAGATGCGCGCCGCTGGCCCGGATGTGGAGTGAATCGCCGTTGAAAGCGCTGTTGTATAAGGTAGCTGCCCTGGTGCTGCGCTGTAATAGGTCGCAGAAGCGGGCGATCATGATGCTCTGCGATGCCGTGGCGCTGCCGATACTGCTGTGGGTGGCCTTCGCCCTGCGTTACAGCTCCGCCACCCCACCGGTGGACGGCAACTGGATTTTCGCCGCCGCCACCCTTTCGTCCCTACTTTCGTTATACGCCTTCGGCTTCTATCGGCCGATGGTGCGCTATTTGGGCGCTGAGGCCGCGAAGTCCGTGTTCATGGGCATGGCCGCCTCAGTCGTGGCCCTGGCGGCTCTTTCCTACATGGTACCGGTCATGGTGCCGCGCTCGGTGTTCATTATTTTTTGGCTGTTGGGCTGCGGTTATCTGGGCGTGAGCCGTTATCTGGCGCGTCGCTGGCTGGGACGCCTGTCCACCCGTGGGCTGCAGCGGCGTCCCGTGGCGGTGTTCGGTGGCGGCAGTGCCGGCGCCCAGCTTGTCGCCGCATTGCAGGCGGGGCGCGAGCTGCGACCGGTTCTGGTGGTCGATGACGACCTGGGTAAGCAGGGCACGCTGTTAAGCGGTGTCCCGGTGATCAGCCGTCAGGGGCTGCGCGAGGCGGTCCGTCGCGGTCGCGTGGACACCGTTCTGCTGGCGATGCCCGCCATGCCCCGTCACCGGCGTATCGCCCTGGTCAACTGGCTTGAGCAGCTTAACGTTCGAGTGCAGACGGTGCCCACTTTCAGCGATATCGCCAGCGGTCGCGCCCGGCTCACCGAAATTCAGGACGTGGTGATCGAGGATCTGCTGGGCCGCGATACCGTTCCGCCGAGACGGGACTTACTGGGCCGCTGCATTACCGGCAAGAGCGTGGTGGTGACCGGAGCCGGGGGGTCCATCGGTTCCGAACTCTGCCGTCAGATCATCAAGCTGGCGCCCAGCCACCTGGTGCTCCTGGAACAGAGCGAAGTGGCCCTCTACAACATAGAGATGGAGCTGGCGGACCTGATTCAGCGCCATCACTTCGACGTGAAGCTGATCGCCATGCTGGGTTCCGTCGTGGATCCGGGGCACGTGGAGCGGCTTTGCCGCGAATTCGATGTGGATACGCTGTACCACGCTGCCGCCTATAAACATGTCCCGATCGTCGAAGAGAATCCCGCCGCCGGCGTGCGTAACAATATCCTGGGGACGCTGGCCGCGGCCCAGGGGGCGGAGGCCGCCGGCGTGAGCCACTTCATCCTGGTTTCCACCGACAAGGCGGTGCGCCCCACCAATGTTATGGGCGCCACCAAGCGCTTTTCCGAACTGGTCCTGCAGGCGATGGCAGGGCGGGGCAGCAGCACGATTTTCTCCATGGTCCGCTTCGGCAACGTGCTGGGCTCCTCCGGATCGGTGGTGCCGCTGTTTCGCGAGCAGATTCGCCGTGGCGGTCCGGTGACGGTGACGCACCCCGATGTGATTCGTTACTTCATGACCATCCCCGAAGCCGCCCAGCTGGTGATCCAGGCCGGTGCCATGGCGAAAGGCGGTGAGGTGTTCGTACTGGACATGGGTGAGCCGGTGAGAATCCTTGATCTGGCGCAGACCATGATCCGCCTGATGGGCCTGTCGGTGCGCGATGAGTCCAACCCGGACGGCGATATAGAGATCGTATTCAGCGGTTTACGGCCCGGGGAGAAGCTCTTCGAAGAACTGTTGATCGGCGATGCCAGCGTGCGAACCGAGCATGAAATGATCATGCAGGCCCATGAGGAGGCGCTTTCCAGCGAGGAGGTTGCGGCCGCCTTGCAAGCTTTGCGCGCGGTCCTCGACCGGGGCCAATCGTCGGCGTTGAAAGCCTTGTTGTGTCGGTACGTCAACGGCTACCGGCCCCGCGAAGAAGTGGAGAACGAGGACCCAACGCCGCCCTGCGTCGGGGTCGATGAGACGGCCGCCGGCGTCACGCCGGTTCCCGCTGCGACGTCCGGCGGAAAAGGCGTCCATTAAAAAGGGCGCCATGAAGGCGCCCCGGGCTCGAAGTGACGGAGACTCTGAAACATCACTACGATACTTCGCGGTCCGGCCACGTCCTTGTCGTTACTCTCCATTCCGCGAAGCGCAAGAGCCTGCCATCATGAGACCCCGGTCTCAATTCACAGCCAGATACTTTCTGTATACCCCTTCTTTTTTTCCCGCCAATAAAAAAGGCGCCCTTGGGCGCCTGAAGTCACACAAAACGACTATGAAACGGTGCCCCGGGGCCTACGGGAAGGGGGTGAGATAACCCCGGGGCACTCCTAAATCCTGCCATTTTGTGANGGGCATCACAATATGCATTTAAGGTACTTTAGTACGAAAAACACCGTTTCTACGTGAAGAGTAATAATCTTTGCCGTAATTTTTATCATTATTATGGCTTAGTTTTAACTAGGTCGAATTTATTGTTTTGCGCTCTTTAAATCAAAATACGATTAAAACCCCGGTTTTCAGCGTGTACAGGTTTTGTATCCGTGTGTACCATTTCCGAATCTGTGATGGGGTTGGCATAAAAAACATTTTGTATGCGCTAGGCGAAATCATGCTTATGCCCGGGCGCAGTGTCAGTTCCGTGGAGTGATCTGTACCGGGGGATGTCATGAATTCTTATCATGAAATTGAACGTTTTCAACGTAAGGCCGGCCAGGCCGATTTCCCTTTCCGTGATACCGGTACGCCGGCCCATGAACACCGCGAAACCGGCTGGAGCCTGATCGACCAGGTCGCCGCCGGCGTTTCCGTATCGTCTTCCACACCCTCTTCCGAACCCGACTCCGGGCCGCCGATTCAGATAACGCGGCAGGCGGCGGAGGTGGCCGAGGCCACCGAGACCCCGGTGCCCGGCGATGAAGAGGCCCAGGACGCGGCGCTGGAGCGTTTCGCCTCCTTGCTGCAGGCGCGTCATCGCCGCGAGGTGGAGCAGGACCATCCGGAAGCGGGTGACGAACAACCCCTTAAACAACTGCTGCGCCGCATCGCGGTGGGCCCCGGTGAGAGCAATGAGAGGTGGCCCACGCGGTGCTGATCGCGGTCGCATCCCCAAAAGGGGGCGTGGGTAAGACCACGTGCGCGGCGCACCTCGCCTACGGTATTGCCGCCTCGGGTTACCGCGCCATCGCGGTGGACCTGGATCCGCAGAACAGTTTGCGCCTGCATTTCGGTATTCCTTTGGGCGAAGCGAGCGGACTGGCGCGGGGCGGGTCGCCCACGGACGACTGGATGCCACGGGTACTCAACGGCGGGGGCGGCGTCGGGGTGCTGCCCTATGGGGCCGCCGACGGCGCTCAGCGCCGGGCGCTGGATCAGGCGCTGCAAACGCCGGGGTTTCTCGCCTCGGCATTGCGCGGCCTGGGGGAGCAGCCCGACACCGTGTTGGTGGTGGACCTGCCGCCGGGGCCGTCGCCGGCGCTGGACGCGGTGTCGGCGCTGGCCAACCTGCGGCTGACCCTGTTGCTGGCGGACTCCGCGTCGGTGTCCCTGCTGCCGGGTCTGGAGGACGGTTTTTACCCGCCCGGCGTGGCGCCGGGTTCCGAGCACCGGCTGGTGCTCAATCAGGTTGATATTCGCCGCCGGCTCAATCGCGAGATCACCGAATTTCTGCGGACCCGGTACCGCGACAGTCTGCTCGCCACCCTGCACCGCGACGAGGCGGTGCCGGAAGCCGGCGCCCGTCAAATTTCCGTTTTCGAACATGCCGAGTCGTCGCGCGCCGCCCGCGACCTGGGGATGCTTTGCCGGCGTTCGCTGGCGCTGCTCAATGGTGCGGATTCAGCGGGTTATTCGCCGCTCTGGGGACACAACAGGTAATTAACAATGCCGAAAAATAAAACCCGACCACCGCTGGCCAGGCGGTGCCTGTTCGCCTTTGCCTGCTTGCTGGCTGTACCACCGGTGCTGTTGTTCATCACCACGCCCATGGAGGCGGGGCACCAGGCGCTGCTGGGTGCCGCCGGCGTGCTGCTGATGGCGTTGGTGAACCGTGTGCGGCCGGACTCGCGGCGCGTGTCCCTGTGGCTGGTGGCGTTGTCGCTGATTGTCTCCAGCCGCTACATCTGGTGGCGGGCCACGGCGACGCTGCATTTCGAAAGCGTGCCGGAAGCGGTGCTCGGCTACGGCCTGTTCCTGGCCGAGCTGTACGCGCTGGTGATTCTTCTGCTCGGTTATCTGCAGACGCTCTGGCCGCTGGAACGCAAGCTGGTGCCGCTGCCTGACGACACCGGCCTGTGGCCCACCGTGGACGTCTATATTCCCACCTATAACGAAAGCCTGGAGGTGGTCAGCGACACGGTGCTGTCGGCGCAGAACCTGGATTACCCGGCCGACAAGATGCGCATCTACCTGCTCGATGACGGTCGGCGGGAAAGCTTCGAGGCGTTTGCCAAGAGCGCCGGGGTGGGCTACATCACCCGGCCGGACAACCGGCACGCCAAGGCGGGCAATCTGAACAATGCCCTCGGCCAGACCGACGGCGAACTGATCTGCGTGTTCGATTGCGACCATATCCCCACTGCCGGTTTTCTGCAGGCCACCGTGGGCGGTTTTCTCGACGACGCCGGACTGGCGATGGTGCAGACGCCGCATTACTTCTATTCCCAGGATCCGTTCGAGCGCAACCTGGGTGTCGGCGAGGAGCTGCCCCGTGAGGGCGAGCTGTTCTACGGCCCGGTACAGAAGGGCAACGACTTCTGGAACGCCACCTTCTTTTGCGGCTCCTGCGCGGTGATTCGCCGCCGGGCGCTGGACGATACCGACGGCTTCGCGGTGGAAACGGTCACCGAGGACGCCCACACCGCGCTGCGCTTCCAGCGTAAAGGCTGGCGCACCGCGTTCGTCAGCCTGCCGCTGGCGGCGGGTCTGGCCACCGAGCGGCTGTCCCTGCATATCGGGCAGCGGGCGCGCTGGGCGCGCGGCATGACGCAGATTCTGCGGATGGACAATCCGCTGTTCGGCCGGGGCCTGAGTCTGGCGCAGCGGCTTTGCTATCTGAACGCCATGCTGCATTTCCAGTTCGCCCTGCCGCGGGTGGTGTTCATCACCGCGCCGCTGGCCTACCTGCTGCTCGGGCAGAATATTATCGCCTCGTCCGCGTCGATGATTTTCGCCTACGCCCTGCCGCACCTGTTCCATGCGATCTGGACCAACTCGCGGCTCAACGGCCGCTTCCGCTACACCTTCTGGGGCGAGATTTACGAGTCGGTGCTCTGTTTCCACCTGATCAAGCCGACGCTGGTGACGCTGTGGGATCCGAAGAAGGGCTCGTTCAACGTCACCGAGAAGGGCGGCCTTCTGGAAAAGAGTTTTTTCGATATCAGCGCGGTGCGCCCGCACCTGGTGGTGGCGTTTCTGCTGGCGCTGGGGCTGGGCAGCGGGCTGGTGCGTTTCTACTGGAACGAGTTCTACGCCATCGAGCGGGACGTGATGCTGCTCAACGTGTTCTGGGCCGGCTTCAGCCTGCTCACCCTGCTGGCGGCGATCGCCGCCGCCCGCGAGCAGCGCCAGGTGCGTACCAATGTGCGGGTGCCGCTGGTGCTGCCGGCGTCGATCTATCTGGCCGACGGCCATGTACTGAAAACCCGCACGCGGGATGTGTCCCTGGGCGGGGTGCGGCTGGCCAACCCGCTGGAAGAGACCTTCGATGGCGACGTGGAGGACGTGGAGATCCGCCTCGACGACCTGAGCGTGGTGTTGCCGGCGCGGCTGGTCGACGCCGACGGCGAGGACCTGCGTTTGCAGTTCGGCCTGATGAACCTCAGCCAGCAGCGGCAGATGCTGCGTATCGTCATGGGCCGCTACGACGCCTGGCTGCCGGACAGGCCCCATGACAAGGACCGGCCCCTGCATTCGTTCCGCATCGTGCTGCGGGTGGTGATCCTGATGTTCTTCGGCCGCTGGCTGGCGCGCGGCACCAAGGAACGGGAGATCGATGAGACCATGCGCGCCAACCGCCTCTGGCACCGCTTCATGCCCCTGGCGGTGCTGCTGCTCCTGGCCCTCCTCGCGCTCCTGGCGGTCCGCCCGGCCATGGCCGATGATGTGCGAGCGGGCTCTGTGGGAGCGGGCCCCGCCCGCGAAAGGCCGGCAACGCCGGCCGGCAGGATCCCAGAGACCTCATTCGAGAATAGCGCCACTCTCGAAACCCGCCCCCACCAACAAACCCTGACCTTCCGCCAGCTCGGCCGCGTGGACGGNCTGACCCTGGCCGGCGCCCAGTCCCAGGCCGGGCTGGGCTTCTCGGTGGGCCGCGATGAGGTAGTCACCGGGGCGGAGATGTATCTCAAGCTCCACTACGGCGATGAGATTCTCCCCGGCACCGGTCGGCNGGTGGTGGAGATCAACGGCGCCCGGGTACAGACCCTGGAACTGGACCGCGACGCCACCGAAGCGGAATTCCGGCTGCCGGTGAACCCGGCCCTGCTGGTCACCAACAACCGCATCAACTTCCGGCTCGTGGGGCTCGCCGACCGGGCCTGTCCCAACCCGCTGGACAAGCGCGTCTGGCTCACCGTGGATCCGTCCTCGGCGATCGAGTATCAGGCCGACCGGCTGCCGCTGGCCGGCGATCTGGGCATGCTGCCGGAGCCGTTCTTCGACCTCACCGCGCAGAGCCGGCTGGACCTGCATCTGGTGTTGCCCGATGAGCCGGACAGCGACGTGCTGCGCGCCGCCGCCATCACCGCCTCCTGGTTCGGCGCCCAGGCCCGTTACCGGGGCACCCGGTTCTCGCTGCACGACAACGCGCTGCCGGCCGCCCATGCGATCGTGCTGAGCACCGACGCCAACCCGGTTGCCGGGCTGGACGCCGAGGCGGGCAGCCATCTGTCGGTGACCGACAACCCGGCGGACCCCTTCTACAAGCTGCTGGTGCTGCACGGCACCGACGGCGCGGACCTGGTGCGCGCCGCCCGCTACCTGACCCTGCGCAGCGCGGAACTGAGCGGCCGCCGCCGGCCGGTGAAGGACGTGGCCAGCCCACCCCGTGCCGCCAACGACTCGCCGCGCTGGGTCTCCACCGAGATGCCGGTGGAACTGGGCAGCCTGGTGCCCGGCGATCAGCTGCGCACCCGGGGCCTCTATCCGGGCGTGATCGACGTGGGCTTCCGGGCGTCGCCGGACCTGTTCCTGTGGCCCGGTGAAACCGTGCCGCTGCGGGTCCGTTACCGGTTCGCCGAAGGCCCCTGGCTGGACAACGAACGGTCGCGTCTGGACGTGGCCCTGAACGGTCAGTTCCTGAAATCCCTGCCGCCGCCCCGGCGGGACTGGTGGGGCAGCATCAGGCGGGCGCTGGGTGCCGCCGACAGCGGCCAGCAGGAGGCGGTGATCGCGGTGCCGCCGGATCTGATCCACGGCGAGAACCGGCTGACCTTCTACTTCAATATGCGCTACACCCTGGAGGACGAGTGCGACCCGGTGCTGCCCGGTGACGTGGTCAATCAGGTGTTTCCCGGCTCCACGCTGGATCTGACGCAAACCCGGCATCTGGCGGTGATGCCGTCGCTGTCCGCGTTCGTGGCCGCCGGCTATCCGTTCTCCGCCCGCGCCGATCTCGGCCACACCGGCCTGGTGCTGCCGGCGGCGCCGGACCGTGCCACCCTGACCGCCGCTCTGGACCTGATGGCGCGCATCGGCGCCGCCTCCGGTTATCCCGCCTTGGGCGTGGAGGTGGCCCTGGGCGTGGGCGGTCTGCACCGCTTGCGGGACCGGGATCTGTTGGCGGTGCTGCCGCTGGACGATCCCGCCTTGCCCCGGTTGCTGCGCGGCAGCGCCTTCCAGCGCGACGGCGGCGACCTGCGGGTGCGCCCGCCCACCTTCACCGAGCGGCTTCGGCATATCGCCCTGGGCGACTGGTTCCTGGAGCACGAGCAAGCGGCCATCGCCCTGGCCGGACAGCGGGAGCCCCGCGCGCTGATGGCCATGCCGTCCTCCCTGAACGAGGACCATTGGCAGGTGCTGGTCACCGCCGAGGATTCGACGCGGCTGCCCGCCATGGCGGAGGCCCTGGGCGACAGCGCGGTGACCTCGCGGGTGCGCGGCGATTTTCTGTTGCTGGACGCGGACCAGCCGCGCGGCTTCCGGATCAATCCGCAACGTCTCAGCGGTGATGCGAACTGGCTGACCCAGTTTCGCTGGGGGTTCGGCAAGCGGCCGCTGCTTCTGTTTTTCCTGATGTGCGTGATTTTCGCCGTGTTGGTGATGTTGGTGGTGCCGTTACTGAAATGGCGCCAGGCGCGGCGGCTGGGTGAATAAGGACGGTTCCATGAAACGAGCGATTCTGGCGTTGCCGATGGTGTTATGGCTGGCGATGGTGCCCGGCTGGGCGGCGGCGCAACAGAGCAGTGAGGCGACCGGCGGCGACGCCGGCGGCTCTTCCCTGGAGGCGCTGTTCAGCCAGGCCACCTTCTGGCGCGCCAACAACCGCCCGGACCTGGCCCGGGACGCCCTGCAACGGGTTTTGGCGGTGGAGCCGGACAACACCCGGGCGCTACGCGGCATGGGCGAGCTGGACCTGGCCGCCGGGGATCGGGACGCCGCCCGGCAATGGCTGGACCGGTTGCGCGCCCGGGCCCCGGGCAGCGAGGACACGGCCCGCCTGCAGGCGGCGCTGCGCCGCGAACGGATCAGTAACAGCGATCTTATGGAGGCCCGGGCCCTCGCCAAGGCCGGGGACGCCGGCGCGGCGGTGGCCCGTTACGAGGCGCTGTTCGACGGTGCCGGGCCGCCGCCGGACCTGGCTTTGGAGTATTACCAGACCCTGGCCGGCGTCGACGCCCGCTGGCGCGAGGCCCGCGACGGGCTGCGGCAGGTGGTGCGCCGCAACCCCAACGACCCGGCCGCCCGCCAGGCGCTGGCGGAGGTGCTCACCTACCGGCAGGCGACCCGCGACCAGGGCATCGAGCAACTGGCCGGGCTGTGGCGCGAGCAGCAGCGCCTGCAGGTGATCGCCCCCTGGCGGCAGGCACTGCTGTGGCTGCCGGAGGAGCCGGCCTCGGCGGACGCGCTGCGTGACTACCTGGCGGTGCGACCGGACGACGAGGTGGTCCGCGAGCGGTTGGAGAGCGTGCTCAGCGGCAACGGCGGGGCCGCCGTGGCGGAGGCCTACGACGCCCTGGAAGCGGGCCGCCTGCGTGCCGCCCGGCGGGGCTTCGAGGGTGTGCTCGAGGACGACCCGGACAGCGCCGAGGCGGTGGCGGGCCTGGGGCTGGCCGACCTGCGCCAGGGGCGTTTCGGCCCGGCGGAGCAACGGCTGGCGCGGGCCATCCGCATGGCCCCCGAGCGGCGCGACGATTGGGCCCCGGCCCTGGAGGACGCCCGCTTCTACGGCCGCCTCGCCGAGGCCCGCGCGCTGTATCAAAAAGAGACTTACGACCAGGCGCTGCAGGCGGTGATCCCGCTGGCCCGCGCCGGCGGCCGCCGGGGTCGCGACGCCGCCTTGCTGCAAGGCGAGATTCTGCTCGGCCAGGATCGGCCGCAGGTGGCGGAAACCGTATTCCGCGATCTGTTGGAGAGCGACGGCGACAACAACGACGCCCGGGTGGGTCTGGTGCGCGCGCTGATGGCCCAGGAGCGTTACGACGAGGCCAACCGGATTTACGCCGACTTGCCCGCCGAGGAGCGCATGCGCTACGGCTATGTGCGCGATCAGCAGAGCCAGGCGTTGCGGGAGAGGGCCCGGGCCTTGATCGACGACGGCCAGGTCTACGCCGGGGAAGCGCTGCTGCACGAAGCGGTGGCGGCGGCGCCCGACGACCCCTGGGCGCGGCTGGAACTGGCCAGGCGCATGCAGGCGCGGGGCCAGAGCGGCCAGGCGGCGGCGATGCTGGAGCCGCTGGAAGCGCCGGGGGCGGCACCGGAAGCGCTGCTGGCGGCGGCGCGGTTCGCCGTCGACCAGGGCCGCTGGCAGCACGCCCTGGATCTGCTCGACCGCCTGCCCGCCGACGCCCGCGACAGCGACAGCCGGGCGCTACGCCGGCGCGTGGAGAACGGCGCGCGGATGGCGGAGCTGGCCCGGGTGTTCGACAGCGGTGACCGCTGGCGTATTCAGTCGGAACTGGAACGGCTTTACGCCGAGCCCCCGGAGACCCCGGCGCAAACCGGCCGGCTGGCCAACTTCCTGGTCGATCGCGGCGAGAGCAGCCTGGCGCTGACCCTGGTGCGCAAGGACCTGTCCAAGGGGCTGGATCGGGGCGCGCCCGAGGACTTCGTCGCCCATGCGCTGGTGCTGGGGCGGCTGGGCTACGACCGCGAAGCCGGCGAGCTGCTGCGCGAACTGGAGCGGCGCGCGGAACAGCAGCCCGGGGGCGCCGGGGCGTTCGCCGATGCGCGCCGGACCCTGTCGGTGGCGGCGGTGGACCACGCCCGCCAGAGCGGTGATTTCGCCCGCGCCTACGACGAGGCGGTGATGGCGCTGTCCTCGGACCCGGACAACGAAGATCTGGTGCTGGCGCTGGGCCGGGTCTACCAGGAAGGCGGCCTGCACCGGGAGGCCGCCGTCACCTACGACTGGCTGCTGGCCCGCCCCGGCCCGCATTTGCCGGCGCGCCGCGCGGCGGTGGCCAACGCCCTGGCCATGGACGACGTGGAGCGGGCGGAACAGTTGCTGGAAGAGGCGGCGCCGCTGGAAGACGGCGAGCTGCTGTTGCTGGCGGCCCGCGCCGCGCGCCGCTCCGGCGACAGCCGCAGCGCGCTGGCGCTGGCGGAAAAGGCGGCGGACGCCCAGTACCGCGCCAACCGCAGCGGTGCCCCGGCGGCGCTGGCGGCCAGTGCCAACCCGTTCCGCAAGAGCGCCGGCAAGACCCCGGAGAACCGCTGGCTGGCGCTCGCCGACGGCGACAACAGCGACGGCGCCCGCACCGACGTTTGGTTGCCCGGGAACGTCTCTTCCGGAAATGCCGCGCAGCACTGGCAGCCGCCGGTGCGCGAGCAGGCGGTGGCCGCTTCGGCGCCGTCCGCGCGATGACTACCAGCCCGGCGCGGTGTCGCGCCCGGCGCCCGCGCCCACCCCGGTGCAGGAAAGCGCCCGCGCCGAGGCGCGTATCGACCGCTTCCGCGAGGACGTGCGCCAGGATATCGCGCCACGCGTGGAAACCGGCCTGGGCCTGCGCAACCGGGACGGCGAGTCCGGCCTCAGCGAGCTCACCGAAGTGAGCGGCGAGCTGGCCTTCTCCGGCGTGCCGTTTCGGGGCGGCCGGTTCCGGGGCGTGGTGACGCCCACCTTCCTGAACGCCGGCGCGGTGAGCGGCTCCGCCGCCGAGCGTTTCGGCTTCGGGCCGCTGGCCGACGGCACCGCCTCCCTGGCCGGCAACCTGGAAGGCGCCTACGACCTGATCGCCGAAGTGGGGCAGAGCGCCGAGCAGCTGGAAGCGGCGCAGGGCGCCGTGGATGAGGCGCGAACCGCTTACCAGGAGGCGCTGGACGAGTTCAACACCCAGGTGCCGCCGGACCCGGACGACGAGGACGCGGACCAGGTCGATCTGGTCACCCAGGAGGAACTGGACGCGCTGGAAAACCAGGTGGCCGAGCCTGGAGGATCAGCGCGACCAGGCGGCCACCCAGTTCGAAAGCGCCACCTCCCGCAACGTGCTCTATGAAGTGGGCATCGACCTGGACGCACTCTCCGACGAGCAGCGCGCGTTCGTGGACCGTTTCCTGGTGTCCAATTTCGGCAGCGCCGACTTCTCCCTGGAAGCGGATACCCCGGAAGAATACGAAGCCCGCTCGCAGGCCGTGCGTGATCTGATCGGCGGGCTGCAGGCGCGCGCCAACGGCTACGCCCGCGCCGCCGCCGCCGGCAACCAGACCGAAGCGGGCATGGGCGTGGGCTTCGGCTATCAAGGCCAGGCGTTCGCCGCCGATATCGGCAGTACCCCGTTCGGGTTCGAGATCACCAACCTGGTGGGCGGCCTGAGCTGGGCGCCGAAGCTGGGCCGCAACGGGCGCTTTATCCTCGCCGGGGAACGCCGCGCGGTGACCGACAGCCTGCTCTCCTACGCCGGGGTCGAGGACCCCGCCACCGGCGACCGCTGGGGTGGGGTGACGCGCACCGGCGGCCGTCTCGGGCTGACCTTCGACAACGGTCCGCTGGGGTTGTACGGCGACCTGGGCTTCTACCATTACGACGGTCACAACGTGGCGGATAACCAGTCGGTGGAGGCGTCCCTGGGCGGTTACCTGCGGCCGGTGCGCGAGGACGGCCGCGAGCTGAAAACCGGGGTCAATGTGCGCTACATGAGTTTCGACGAGAACCTCAGCAAGTTCACCTACGGCCACGGCGGCTACTTCAGCCCGCAGGATTACGTCAGCCTGTCGTTCCCGATCGAGTACTCGGAGGACTACCGCCGCTGGACCTGGAGCGCCACCTTCGCGCCCGGCTTCCAGAGCTACAGCAGCGACGCGGCGGCGTTCTTCCCGACCCTGGCGGAGGAGCAGTTCTGGATGGAAATCCTGGCGTCTTCCGGCGTCATCGACAGCGCTTACTACGCCGCCGAAAGCGAAAGCGGTTTCGGCGTCAATCTGGGCGCCGGCCTGGATTACCGCTTGTCACCGGGGCTCAAGCTGGGCACCCGGCTGGGTTACGACACCTTCGGCGACTACTCGGAAACCAAGGCGTCGGTGAACCTGAATTACACCCTGGAGGAATAATATGGACCGCGATGCGATCAGCGCGCGCAGCCTGGCGTACCACCGGGAACAGCAATGCGACACGCAATGGCGTGATTTTCTCTCGGTTCTGGTGGCGGAGCTGGGCCAGTTGTCCGGCCGCGAGGAATCCCTGGAGTTTTTCCGTCACCTGGGCCACCGGCTGGCGGAACGGCTGCCGCTGCAGGAGCAGGACACCCTGCATGGCCTGGAGCAGGCGATCAACACGCATTGGCGACGCATGGACTGGGGCTGGTGTTTGTTCTCCGCCCAGCAGAACATGATCACCATCCTGCACGGCGCCTGGCCGGAACTGGACAAGCGCCCCGGCTGCCTGTGGCCGCTGGCCATGGCGTCCCTGCTGGAAGGGCTCTACGAACGCTGGCTGCGCGGCCAGGGCGGCGGCGAGGTGTCGGTGAAGATGCTCTCCGCGGTATCCGGGGAACCAATGGAATTCTGTTACGGCCGATAAACATGGATATGACGATGCACCTACGACCAGGGAAGGTCGGACCCTGGGCGCGGCGCTGTTGGCCCGTGCTCCTGTGTCTGACGTTGTTCGCCGGCCTGGCCACCACGGCCGGGGCCGAAGAGCGTTACTCGATTTGGCGGGATTACGCGCAGCGCTTTATCACCGGGGAAGGCCGGGTACTGGATACCGGCAATAATAATTTCAGCCACACCGAGGGGCAGGGCTGGGCGATGCTGTTCGCCGAGGCGTTCGATGACCGGGCGCGCTTCGACGCGCTCTGGCGCTGGACCCGGGAGCACCTGGACGTGCTCGACAGCGGCTTGCTGGCCTGGCGCTACGAACCGTGCGAAACCCCGCCGGTGCAGGACCTCAACAATGCCAGCGACGGCGACCTGCTGATTGCCTGGGCGTTGCACCGCGCCGCGCACAAATGGCGGGCGCCGCAATACGAGCGGCAATCCCGGCGTTTGCGCCGCGCGATTGAGCGCCATCTGATCCGCGATTACGCCGGTTATTCGGTGCTGCTGCCGGCCCGGCGCGGCTTCGAGCATGACGGCTATGTGGTGCTCAACCTGTCCTACTGGGTGATGCCGGCGCTCAAGGACTTCGCGCTGGCGGAGCCGGACGGGCCCTGGAAGCGCCTGCTGCTCGACGGTGAGCGGCTGCTGCGCGCGGCCCGTTTCGGCGACCACCATCTGCCGCCGGACTGGTTGAGCCTGACCGAGGGCGGCGAGCTGCGGGTGGCCGACCAATGGCCGCCCCGNTTCGGTTTNGAAGCGGTTCGTGTGCCGCTGTACGCAGTTTGGGCCGGGCGCTCGGAACAAGCGGGNCTNGAGGCGGTCAGCGCNTACTGGCGCGACGCGGCGGATGGNCGGCCGCCGGCCTGGNTCAANCTGGTGGACGGCGACACCGCCGACTATCCGCTGTCCCGGGGCGGCATGGCGGTGCGCTCGCTGTTACTCGGGATGCCGGGTAAAATGCCCGAGCACATCCGNCCGGAGGATGATTACTACTCCGCGTCNTTANTGGTTCTGTCCTGGCTGGCGGCGTTCCTACCGGAACCGGCCGCCCNCACNGGCNNCCCTACAAGGAGGTAAACNACCCCGTGATTCGTAAAGCNGTGATTCCCGTGGNCGGCTTCGGCACCCGCATGCTGCCGGCGTCCAAGTCGATCCCCAAAGAGATGCTGCCGGTGGTGGACCGGCCGGCCATCGCCTATGTGGTGGACGAAGCGGTGCGCGCGGGCATTACCGAAATCATTCTGGTCAGCCACGCCAGCAAGAGCGCGGTGGAGAACTATTTCGACGGCCATCCGGAGCTGGAAGCGCAACTGGAGGCCAAGGGCAAGACCGAGCTGCTGGAGCAGGTGCGCCACCCGCTGCCGGACGGTGTGCAGGTGGTGAGCGTGCGCCAGGGGCCGCCGCTGGGTCTCGGCCACGCGGTGCACGCCGCCCACCAGCTGGTGGGCGATGAGCCGTTCGTGGTGATTCTGCCCGACGTGCTGGTGGACGCGCTGGACGACACCGACGACCTGACCGCCATGGTGCGCCGCTTTGAAGAGAGCGGCGCCGCCCAGATCATGGTGGAGGCGGTGCCCGACGACCGGGTCGACCAGTACGGCATCGCCGAGCTGGACGGCCCGTCGCCGGCGCCGGGGGCGAGCGCGCCGATGCGCGCGGTGGTGGAGAAGCCGAAACCCGCCGACGCGCCCTCCAACCTGTCGGTGGTGGGCCGCTATGTGCTGCCCGCGGGCATCATGGGCCTGCTCGCCGACACCGCGCCGGGCGCCGGCGGCGAGATTCAGCTCACCGACGCGATCGCCGACCTGATCGCCCGCCAGCCGGTGGAGGCCTACGCCATGCGCGGCCGCACCTTCGACTGCGGCAGCAAGGCCGGCTACCTCCAGGCGATCCTCCACTACGCCGCCAAGCACCCCGATCTCGCTGAAGATCATTGTGGGAGCGGGCCTTGTGGGAGCGGGCCCAGCCCGCGAAAGGNNGCNNAGCNNCCGGCAGGATCCCAGAGCCGCTTCCTCAGGCGATGGGGGCCGGGACTANCCATGCGAATCGATGTNTTCGGCGANACCCTCTGCGCCTCGGTNACCGCCGCCGCNNTGGCGCAGAGCGGCCATGAGGTGNGCTGGTTCNTNCCNNAGGGCNGGGTGCTGGACGCGGTGAACGNGGACCGGGTGCCGTACCGGGAGCCGGGGCTCGGCGAGNTGCTCGGNGAGCAGCGTGCCGCCGGGCGGNTGCGCTGCGNGCCGATGACGTTGAACGGCNCGCCGGCGGCGCCGGCGGTGTTCCTGGCGCTGCAGCCNGGNGCCCAGGCGCTGGCCGGNGAGATCGCCGACTGGCTGGCNGGCTCCGGCGCCTGCGGCCTGCTGGTCAANCAGAGCGTGTTCCCGGTGGGNACCAGCGAGGCCCTGCAGGGGCGGCTCGCCGAGGCGCGCAGCCCGGCGCGGGTGGTGGCGCTGCCGGAAACCCTGCAGGAAGGCGTGGCCATCGACAGCTTCCTGCGCCCGCACCATATTCTGCTGGGCTGCGACGACCCCCAGGCGGAAACCCTGATGCGCGAGATCCTGCGCCCGTTCAACCGGCGCCGCGATGTGATCCGCGTGATGGGGCTGCGCGAAGCGGAATTCACCAAGCTGGCGATCAGTGGCATGCTCGCCACCCGGCTCAGCTATATGAACGATATGGCGCTGCTGGCGGAGCAGCTCGACGTGGACATCGACACGGTGCGCCAGGGCGTCGGTTCCGACCCGCGCATCGGCGAAGCCTATCTGTACGCCGGCTGCGGTTTCGGCGGCTCCGGTTTCAGCCGCGACGTGATGAGCCTCACCGACACCCTGCGCAGCAAGGAGGTGAGCGCCAAGCTGCTGGAACAGGTGATGGAGATCAACGAGCGCCAGAAGGAGGTGCTGTTCCGGCGCTTCTGGCGCCATTTCGAAGGCGAAGTGGCCGGCCGCCGGGTGGCGATCTGGGGCGCCGCCTTCAAGCCCGGTTCCGACCGGGTGGACAACGGCCCGGCGCTGAAGCTGATCGAGGCGCTGTGGGCCCAGGACGTGCAGGTGCACGTGCACGACCCGCTGGCGCTGCCGGAGCTGAGCGTCTGGGCGGACGGCCACCCGGACCTGATTCTGCACGACGACCCCTACCAGGCGGCGGCGGAGGCGGACGCGCTGATGCTGGTGACCGAGTGGAAACAGTACTGGAGCCCGGACTGGTCGCGTCTGCGCGACACCATGGGCACGCCGCTGATTCTGGATGGGCGTAATATTTACGACCCCGACTATGTGCGCGGCCAGGGTCTGCTGTATCACGGCATCGGCCGGGGCTGACCCGCCGCCGAACGAGACGAAGAGGAAAGACAGGATGTTGCCCGACCACTTCAGCGCCGCGGAACGGCCGGTGCGCCAGGCCCTGGCGGACCACGCCGGCAAGGCGCGCCACTGGCACCTGGCGGATCTGTTCGCCGACGACGCCGGGCGTTTCGAGACACTCAGCCGGGAGTGCTGCGGCCTGCTGGTGGACTACAGCAAGCAGCGCCTGACCGGCGAGACCCTGGACCGGCTGCTGGAGCTGGCCCGGGCCCGTGACCTGGAGGGCTGGATCCGCGCCCTGTTCGAGGGCAGCGACGTGAACTGGACCGAAGCGCGCCCGGCGCTGCACTGGCGCCTGCGCGAGCAGGCCGCCGCCGCGCCGGAGGTGCACGACCAGCTGGCGCGCATGGGCGAGATCGTCGACCAGATTCTGCGCGGCCAGTGGCGCGGCTGCCACGGCGACGCCATCACCGACGTGGTCAACGTGGGCGTGGGCGGCTCGGACCTGGGGCCGCTGATGGCGTCCTACGCGCTGGCTGATTTCCGCCCGGAGCACGGCCGCCGGCCCAACCTGCATTTCGTGTCGTCCATGGACGGCAGCCAGATCGCGCCGCTGCTCAATGACCTCAACCCGGCCACCACCCTGGTGGTGGTGTCGTCGAAATCCTTCACCACCCTGGACACCCTGGCCAACGCGGAGACCGCCCGCGCCTGGCTGGAACGGGCCTTCCCCGACCAGCAGCGGGCGCTGATGCGCTGCCACTTCGTGGGCGTGTCCGCCAACCCGGAAAAAATGACCGAGTGGGGCATTCACCCCTGCAACCAGCTGCTGTTCTGGGAGTGGGTGGGCGGCCGCTTTTCGCTGTGGTCGGCGATCGGCCTGCCGATCGCGCTGACCGTGGGCATGCAGGGCTTCCACGAGCTGCTGGAAGGCGCCCGGGAGATGGACCGGCATTTCCGCGAGGCGCCGCTGGTGGACAACCTGCCGGTGATTCTCGGCCTGGTGGACGTCTGGAACATTAACTTCCTGGATATCACCGCCCGGGCGGTGCTGCCCTACGACGGCCGGCTCAAGCATTTCCCGTCCTACCTGGAACAGCTGGAGATGGAGTCCAACGGCAAGTCGGTGACCCGCGACGGCACGCCGGTGGACTACCACACCTGCCCGGTGATCTGGGGCGAGGTGGGCTCCAACGCCCAGCATGCGTTCTACCAGCTGCTGCACCAGGGCACCCAGCCGGTGGCCTGTGACTTTATCGTCGCCGGGCGCTATGTGCCGCCCCACGGCGACGAAGAGGGCGGCGAGCACCAGCGGCTGGCGCGCCAGCACCGGCTGACCCTGGCCAACTGCCTGGCCCAGTCGCGGCTGCTGGCGCTGGGCGGCCGGGCGCTGCCCGACGACCAGCACGACCAGCCCGCGTTCAAGCAGTACCGGGGCAACCAGCCCAGCACCACCCTGATGCTGGACGAGCTGTCGCCGCGCCGGCTGGGTAGCCTGGTGGCGCTCTACGAGCACAAGGTGTTCGTGGAATCGGTGCTGTGGGGCATCAACCCGTTCGACCAGTGGGGCGTGGAGATGGGCAAGGTGATCGCCCGCGACATGGTGCCGGTGCTGGAAACCGGCGACGGCCTGGACGGGCTGGACGCCTCCACCCGGGGCCTGGTGCGCCGCGCCCGCTCCTGACCGNTTNTACGCCAACGTNCCCCTTCGGTAAANTGCATCACAGCATGNCCCTTNCGANCNANNNCCNNNNCCTNAGCTTTCNGACTCCCTGTTCCGCGCCTACGACATCCGCGGCATCTACGAGGACACCCTGACCCTGGAGGCGGCGCGCCTGATCGGCCGCGCCATCGGTTCGGAAGTGCGCCGCCAGGGCGGCGACACCCTGGCGCTGGCCCGCGACGGCCGCCTGTCCGGCCCGGCCCTGCTGGACGCCCTGGCGGAAGGCGTGCAGGCCTGCGGCTGCGCCGTGGTGGACCTGGGCATGGTGCCCACGCCGGTGCTGTATTTCGCCACCTGGCACTACCCGGGCGTGAATTCCGGGGTGATGGTCACCGGCAGCCANAACCCGCCGGACTACAACGGNTTCAAGATCGTGATCAACGGCACNACNCTNTCCGGCGACGCCATCCAGGCGCTNAAGCAGCGCATCCACGACCAGGATTTCAGCGAGGCNGACNGCCCCGCCGGCCGNGAGNNGCGCGANGTGCTGCCCGCCTACCTGGAGGCGCTGCTNGAGCGCCACAGCGCGCCGCGCCCGCTCAAGGTNGTGGTGGATTGCGGNAACGGCGTGTCCGGCGTGATCGCGCCGCGCGCGNTGCGCGAGATCGGCTATCAGGTGGTGCCGCTGTTCGACGANGTGGACGGCACCTTCCCCAACCACCACCCGGACCCGGGCGACCCGGAAAACCTGCGCGACCTGATGCGCGTGGTGGCGCAGGANCGCGCCGACCTGGGCCTGGCNTTCGACGGCGACGGCGACCGNCTGGGCGTGGTGCTGCCCAANGGCACGGTGATCTACCCGGANATTCTGCTGATGGCGCTGGCCGAGGACATGGTGGCCCGCCANCCGGGCGCCAAGGTGATCTTCGATGTGAAGTGCACCGGCGCCCTGTTCGAGGTGATCCGCGCCGCCGGCGGCGAGCCGGAAATGTGGCGCACCGGNCACTCGCTGATCAAGGCGCGCATGAAGGAGACCGGCGCGCTGCTGGCCGGCGAGATGAGCGGCCATATCTTCTTCGGCGAGAACTGGTACGGCTTCGACGACGGCCTGCTGGCGGCGGTGCGGCTGCTGGACGTGCTGGGCCGCCAGGACCAGGACGCCCAGGCGTTCTTCGGCCGCTTCCCGGCGCTGTGCACCACCCCGGAAATCCCCATCGAGGTCACCGAAGAGAATAAATTCCGCATCGTCGAGTACCTGCAGAACCAGGTGGAGTGGGGCGAGGGCGCGCGCACCGTGCTGGACGGCATCCGCATGGACTACGAGGACGGCTGGGGCCTGTGCCGGGCGTCCAACACCTCGCCCAAGCTGGTGACCCGCTACGAGGCCCGCGACGAGCGGGCGCTGGACGCCATCCGCGCCCGTTTCGAGGCGGCCATCCGCGAGGCCATCGACGCCGTCGGCTGATAACCACCGGTTGTCGGGGAAATTGCAAAATCGAACCGGTTTGCGGTGCGGTTCCCGTTCTTAACGGTCGGGAATTGCACAATGGCCCTCTAGCCATTGCGAAAGGATTCGATTATGAGCATTGCGGTTTTCGAGGCCGTACCGGACGACATGCCCCATGAGGTGCCGGACCAGGTGTTCCGCCGCCGCGACGTGCGCGGCCGCTACGGCGACACCCTGACCCTGGANGGCGCCCGCCTGATCGGGCNCGCCNTCGGCGCNCAGGCGCGGGCGGAGGGCGCACAGCGGGTGCTGCTGGGCCGTGACGGCCGGCTGTCGTCGCCGGCGCTGGCCGAGGCGGTGACCGAGGGCCTGCGGGCCGGCGGCTGCGATGTGATCGACCTGGGCCTGGTGCCCACGCCGGTGCTCTATTTCGCCACCCATCATTATGACGATGCGCACGCCGGGGTGATGGTCACCGGCAGCCACCATCCCGCCGATTTCAATGGCTTCAAGTTCGTGCTGGGCGGTAACGCTCTGGGCGGCGCCGGGCTGGCGGCGCTGCGCGAGCGCGTCCGCCAGCGCCGCTTCAGCGAGGGTGCCGGCGGCTATGAGCAGCGCGATGTGCTGCCGATCTATTTGAACGCCATGCAACGCCGCCACGAACTGAGCCGGCCGATGAAAGTGGTGGTGGACTGCGGCAACGGCGCCGCCGCCGTGGCCGCCCCGGAAGCGCTGATGCTGATGGGCTGCGACGTGGTGCCGCTGTTCCTCGACGTGGACGGACGCTTTCCCAACCACGCGCCGGACCCGGCGGACCCGGACACCCTGCAGGATCTGCGGTTGACGGTGCGCGACGTCAACGCCGACCTGGGCTTGGCCTTCGACGGCGACGGTGACCGGCTGGGCGTGGTGCTGCCCGACGGCGAGGTGGTCTACCCGGACCTGCTGCTCAAGGCCGGCGGCGCCGGCAGCCCGCTGTTTTTCGGCGAGGAGTGCTACGGCTTCGGCGACGCCACCCTGGCCGCCGCCCGCCTGCTCGGCCTGCTCAGCCGCCACCCCGGCCCCGCCGCCGAATTCTTCGCCCACGCGGACCTGTAGGAGCGGGCTCTTGTGGGAGCGGGCCCCGCCCGCGAAAGGGAGCGCAGCTCCCGGCAGGATCCCAGAGACCTGTCCTGTCTACCTCCATTCCGCCTACAATGGCGGCACACTTGAAGGCGGAAAGGACAGCTCATGAACACGGTTCTGGTTACCGGCGGCGCCGGTTACATCGGCTCGCACACGGTGCTGTTGTTGCTGGAAGCGGGGCGCCGGGTGCTGGTGCTCGACAACCTGAGCAACAGCAGCCGCGAATCCCTGGAACGGGTGGCGGCGATCACCGGCAAGCGGGCCGAATTCGTGGAAGGGGACATCCGCGATACCGCGCTGCTGGACCGGTTGTTCCAGGAACACCGCATCGGCTCGGTGATCCATTTCGCCGGGCTCAAGGCGGNGGGCGAATCCGTGGCCCAGCCGCTGCGCTACTACGATTGCAACGTGACCGGTTCCCTTCGTCTGCTGGAAGCCATGGACCGGGCCGGGGTGCACCACCTGGTGTTCAGCTCCTCGGCGACGGTCTACGGCGACCCGGCGTCGGTGCCGATCCGCGAGGACTTTCCGCTCAGCGCCACCAACCCCTACGGCGCCACCAAGCTGCACATCGAGGACATGCTGCGTGACCTGCACCGCGCCGACCCGCGCTGGTCGGTGGCGTTGCTGCGCTATTTCAATCCGGTGGGCGCCCACGAAAGCGGCCGCATCGGCGAAGACCCCAACGGCGAGCCCAACAACCTGATGCCCTATGTGGCGCAGGTGGCGGTGGGCAAGCGGGAACAGCTACGGGTGTTCGGCGACGACTACGACACCCCGGACGGTACCGGGGTGCGCGATTACATCCACGTCATGGATCTGGCGGAAGGCCATCTGGCGGCGCTGGACGCCCTGGCCCGGGACGGTGGCCTGATCACCACCAACCTGGGCACCGGGCGCGGTTACAGCGTGCTGGACATGGTGCGCGCCTTCGCCGCCGCCTCGGGTCGTGAGGTGCGCTACCAGATCGCCGAGCGGCGGCCCGGCGACGTGGCGTCCTGCTACGCCGACCCGACCCACGCCAAAACGGTGCTGGGCTGGGAAGCGAAGCGCGGCATCGACACCATGTGCGCCGACCACTGGCGCTGGCAGAGCGAGAACCCGAACGGCTATCGCGGCTGACTTGTGGGAGCGGGCTTGTGGGAGCGGGCCCCGCCCGCGAAAGGCCGGCAAAGCCGGCCGGCAGGATTCCAGAGGCGTAACTACTCCACCAAGCTCACAAAAATCGGGTTGGAATAGAACCACAAATCGTTGTAATTCCGCGCGTTGATCGCGTCAAAGCGCGCAGCGTCGTTGTCGAAGTCCACCTTCTGATCCGGCAGCGGTTCGCCGTCCACGGTCTCGCCGGCGGTTTCCACACTCACGTTGGTGCCGCGCAGGCGCAGGTACTGGTCGCCGGTGACGGTGAGGGTGTGGGTGATCTCCGCGAAGCCGTCGTCGTCCACGGTCCAGTCGTTGCTGTTGAAGCGCGCCAGCACCCGGGTGGTGGCGTTCTCGGAGGACTGGTATTGCTCGCTGCCGGGTTGGGCCGGCTCGCCCACGTCGCCGACGATCAGGTCCACGTGGTCCACCACCGGGCGCGCGTTCACCAGGTGGCCGCTTTCCAGCGGGTACTCGTAGTTGTTGCGCTCCGGGCTGCGGAAGCGAATGGTCACGGTGACCTGCTCGCCTTGCCCGGCCTGCAGCTCGCCGCCCATGTTCACCGCCTCGCCCTGGCCCTGGGCCTTGAACTCCAGCGCGTCGATCAGATCGCCGAACACCCCGAACAGGCGGCCGCCGCGCAGCGCCGCCAGCAGGTCCGCCGGGGCGCGGGCGTCGTCTTCCAGCCACACGTAGGTCTTGGCGTATTCACCGGGCGCGTAGCCGCTGCTGAAACGGCCCTGGGCGGTGGTGAAATGGTAGTCGGAGTTGGCCACGTTCCAGATCCGGCGGCCTTCGCCGAGCAGCGCGTCCCAGGGGCCGCCCAGCTTGGACACGATGTAGTCGGTGCCGCCGTAGGTGCGCGAGGTCAGGTTGGCGTCGGTGTAGGCTTCCACGTAACCGCCGCGGTCCGGCTCCATCTGGTTGCCCACCATGCCTTCGATGGTGAAGAAGATTTCCGGCGCCAGGTCGTGCATTTCACGCAGCTGGGCGGTGCTGTATTTGTTCATGTAGCGGTTGGGGTGGTTGAGCAGCATGTAGCTGTCCGGGTGGTTGTCACGCAGCCACGCCAACGCCTTCATGGAATCTTCGTGGGTCTGGTAGGCGCGGGTTTCGTCCTCCAGCGACGCCACCAGGGCCGGATCGAACAGGGCCGGGTCCCGGTTGGTGAACAGATACTCGAACTCCGCCACGGCGCGCAGGCTGTCCTCGCCGTAGGGGGCTTCCATGCCGATGCCAATGTTCACGTGGTCGTGGCTGGGCATGTCCCATTCCACCGTGGAGAACACGGTCTTGCCGGCGTAGCGGCCGTCGGCCCGGGCCTGTTCCACATAGGGCTTCTCGAAATCCACCAGACCCTGGGAGAACGGGATGCTGCCACCCGGCAGCGAGGCGCCGGTGTGGTCGCGGCCGGACAGGCGCAGGTGGTTGGAGAGCGCCATCCAGTCCAGGTCGTAGCGTTCGAAACCGTCGTCGAGCACGCTTTCCAGGGACACCTGGGCGTCGTCGGATTGGTAGGTGTGGACGTGCAGGTCGCCAAGGGTCCAGGCGCCGGTTCGGGCCACCGGCGGCGTCTGCGGGTCGCCGCCGCTCACCGGGTCGTTGTCACTGTCGCCGCCGCAGGCACTCAGCGCCACGGCGCAGGCCAGCAGGGACCACCGCAGGCGGCGGGAAACGGAAATATCAGCGCGAAGGTGCATGGATAACTCTCCAAACGAAAAGGGGCGGACGCCCGAAACTAAGAAGAAAGAACCATAGGGCTGAATCATGACCTTTTGGTGAATCGGGTTGGTCTAGGGAGGGGGAAACTGACTTGTGGAAGGGTCTTGTGGGAGATTCTATGTTGTCCCACAAGCCTGCTTAGCCTTTGCCTGATAGGTGGTTTGGTTTTTCATCAGGGCGAAGGCGATGCGGGCCAGTTTGCGAGCCAGGATGACGAGCACCTGAGTGGTTTTCAGCCCTCGATCGCGGTAGCGCTGGTAGACGTTAGCCCAGTATGGATGCCGCCGGGCCGCCATGGCGGCGTTGTGCAGCAGGCGGCGGATCTCCGGATCCCCTCGCTTGCTGAGGCGCCGGCGCTGCACCTGTTTTCCGGAGTCTCGCACCCTCACGTCCAGCCCAAGGAACGCGACGAAGGCGTCGCTATTCCGGAAGTCCCCTCGCAGGAAGGCCATCACCAGGGCGCAGGCGCTCAAGGGCCCGATGCCTTCAACGGCCTCACATCGAGCCACTTGCTCGGTGAGACCCGCCTGGCGAACGGCTTGGTCCATCCGCTTCTGGATCAGTTGATCGATCCGGTTGATCTGCGCCACCAAGCGCTTCAGCGGAGCCTTCAGGGACGGCTCCTGGCCCAGACTCTGCTGTAGGGCGACCCTCGCCTGGATCAACTTGCTCCGGCGCCGCAGCAGGCTCTGCAAGGTGCGATAGGCTTTGGGCGGTGGCGTCCACGCCCGCAGGTCATCACCTTCTCGAGCCAGGTAACGCGCCAGCAGGCGTGCATCACAGTGGTCTGTCTTGGCCCGGGCGCGC
>FUFK010068285.1_pt1 | contig 132305 bp, 109 predicted proteins | sample 1021851 | NCBI WGS metagenome assembly FUFK01 (sample SAMEA51879418, study PRJEB19060) | metagenome
TGTTGCTTCGGCCCGGGGCTCCGGCGCCACCGGCTCCTTGGGCGCGGTGCGTCGGCCCGTGTCACCGCCGAGCAAGGCGCGCAAATCCCCCGGCCCGCCGCCGCCCTGGGGCGACGGCGCCGGGGCGTCAGGCTTTTTTGCCGGGGCGCGGGCCTCCCCGCCCGGCAGCACGCCACGCGGGGANAACAGCACCATGCGCAGCAGGATCATTTCCAGNGCCGCCCGCGCGTCCGGNGCGTCCTGGATATCCCGNCGNCCGCGCAGCGCCACGTCGTAATAGAGTTGAATCTGTTCCGCCTGGAAGCGCTCCGCCAGGCCCGCCATGGNCGGGTCGGCGCCCTCCCCGCCCAGCGCCTGGATCACCGCCAGCTCGTGCAGGGCGGATACCAGCTCATCGAGCAGGGCCAGCTCGTCGGGCGCGTGCTCGGCGATCGCCGCCAGCCCCTGCAGCACACCGGCGGCTTCGCCACCGGCCAGCGCTTCCAGCAGGGTATGCACATNGCCCCGGTCCACNGTGCCCAGCATGGCGCTCACCGACTGGGCGCTGAGCTGCTCGCCGCCGAACGAAATAGCCTGGTCGGTGAGGCTCAGGGCGTCGCGCATGGAGCCCTGCGCCGCCCGGCCCAGGGCCAGCAGCGCCGGCTCCTCGAAGCGGATCATCTCGCGCTCGAGCAGGGCTTTCAGGTGGCCGGCGATCTGCTCGGCGGGCAGCGCCTTGAGGCTGAACTGCAGGCAGCGGGACAGCACCGTTACCGGCAGACGCTGGGGATCGGTGGTGGCGAGCAGGAATTTCACGTGCGGNGGCGGCTCTTCCAGCGTCTTCAGCANCGCATTNAANGAGTGCGCCGAAAGCATGTGCACCTCATCGATCAGGTACACCTTGTAGCGGCCCCGGGTGGGCGCGTACTGCACATTCTCGAGCAGCTCGCGGGTGTCCTCCACCTTGGTACGGCTGGCGGCATCCACCTCGATCAGATCCACGAAGCGGCCTTCGCCGATTTCCTCGCAGGTGGGGCAGACCCCGCACGGGCGGCTGCTGACCCCCTCTTCGCAGTTCAGACAGCGGGACAGGATGCGCGCGATGGTGGTCTTGCCGACCCCGCGGGTGCCGGTGAACAAATAGGCGTGGTGCAGGCGGTCCTGATCCAGCGCGTGGGTGAGCGCCCGGGACACATGCTCCTGGCCCACCAGCTCGTCGAAGGTGCGCGGTCGATATTTGCGGGCGAGAACCTGGTAACTCATCGCTCTCCAGCCAAAGGGCTATCCGGGGCTTCGGGGGAAAGCCGTATGCTAGCGAATCTGACCGGTTTAAGACAGCGGGAGGGGCGTGACGGGGGAAGAAATTGGAGGCCTTCCCGCCAGCCGCACCCCGGCACACGAGTCCACTGCTACCGTTGCTCCCTTCCGGGCCTGGCGGAGTTCACAGTTTGTCGTTGCGGGGGGACCAGCGGGTCGGCCATAACGCGCCTTTCAGCGAGCGCGCATTGTGGCCAAAGGCCGGATTCTTTGCAAGCGCGGCTCAGTCGAACGGGCTGAAAGAATCCTCGCGGCCCACTTCCCGGGCCTCGCCGTGGCTGTCCTTCATGACCCGCACGATGCGCCCGGCCTGGGCGTCGTCATCGGCGTCCACCATCACCAGGTACTGGCCCTTCTCCACCTCGCGCCAATAGGGCCGCAGGTGGTGGTTGCGCGACGAGATACCGAAGATGCCGCCCATCCAGGCGCCGAGGCACAGGCCGAACAAGGTGGTGATCGGCACCACGCTCACGGACAGCTGCCAGCCCCAGGGGTCCATGCCCGCCAGCATGAAGCCCAACACGATGCCGGCGATGGCGCCGATCAGCGCGCCCAGAAAGCCGGTGTGCATGATCTCGGTGTCTTCCCAGATGGTGGTGCCGTGCACCTTGGCCGCTTCCAGCGGCCCCGGGTCGCGCCCCAGCACGTGCAACCGCCCGGCGTCGATGCCGGCGCGGTCCAGATCCCGGGAAATATGCTGCACGCTGTCGATCGACGCGGTCAGATAATAGAACCGTTTCATGATGCTTCTCCCTGTCACCTTGGGCCGGCCCGGTACCGCCCTCTCCGGGCCCTCGCCTTCGATTGTGCTACCGGGGCGCCGGGGTACGCAGTGAAGAAGCTAGATTGCTTTGCTATATGGGCGGAGCGCTCATATCGAAACGGGATAAACGAAACAGGGCCGGCGCGGGCCGGCCCTTCGGGCGGTTTAGTGCGGTTCCCCGATCGGGATCTGGCGCGGTTTGTGCGCCTCCGGAACCACCCGGGACAGATGCACGATCAGCAGGCCGTCTTCCATGGTCGCGCCCTCCACCTGAACGTGGTCGGCGAGCCGGAAGCTGCGTTCGAAACCGCGGCGGGCAATGCCCCGATGCAGCCAGGTGCGCTGCTCGCTGTCTTCTTCCGCCGGTTTGCCGCTGATGCGCAGCAGGTTTTCCTGCACGGTGATGTCCAGGTCGGCGCGGCTGAAGCCGGCCACCGCCATCACCACCCGGTAGGTGCCGTCGCTTTCGCGGATAATGTCATAGGGCGGGTAGCCGTTGGACTGATCCGAACGCAGGGCCGTTTCCAACCAGTCGTCGAACCGGTCGAAACCCACGCTGTGCCGGAAAAGGGGTGCCAAAGTATTCATCACGTTACCTCCATAGCATCGTAAGCGGTCCCCGCAGGCGACCGCGCAAACAATCTTCAAGTAGGCGTGACAACTTCAGCCGGCTGTTCGTCACGGTGAAATAAATAGGGTCACCAAAACGGATTTCAAGGCTTTCAAGAAGGGATTAGCGGGGCGGGTCGGGACGGTCCGCGGTGCTGTTGTTACAACGGAACCAGCCGGCCACGGAGACCCGCTGGCGGCGGGCTTCCAGTACCTCATGGGGAATCCGGTCGCTGAGAAAGCACACCAGGGTACCGGCGCGCGGCTCCACTTCGGTGGCCGGGTGAATCGCGTCCGGGTCGGCCCAGACACGGAGGCGGCCGCCCTCTTCGCTGCGCCATTGATCGTTCAGGTACACCACCACGGACAATACCCGCCCGTTGCGGCCGTTGAAGGCGTCCAGGTGGCGCCGGTAGAACGCCCCGGGGTCGTACACCGCGAAGTGGGATTCGAGATCGAACAAGCCCATGAACAGCTGCCGGTTCACCGCCAGCCGCAGTTGCTCGAACTCGCCCAGCAGACGGCACTGGGCCAGCGTCGACCCGTCCAGCCACAGGGTGCGGTCGCGGCGCACGCGGGCGTTGTGCTGGTGTTCGCCGCGCCGGCCGATGCCGGCACTCTGGAATTCCCCACGCCGGTCACGCAGCAAGGCCTCGCGGCGCAGGGCGCGTACCAGGTGGGCGGGGAAGTAATTGGGCGCCACGGCGTACTGCCGGGCCACCAGATCATCGATCAGCCGCTGGCAGCGGGGGCTGCCGCCGTCGAACAGATCAGCGTGATTTTCCAGGGCGGGATCCTCGGAAGGCGAATGCCGTATTAGTGCAACGAGCCCGGTTCGGCGGGCGGGACATCGTCGTCGGGCCAGAACAACCAATCGGCCTGCTGAGAATCTTCCAGCAGTTGCACGGTGGCGTCCAGCGTCGCCTGCACGAAATAGAGAAACTGCTCGAAGGTGACGCCCCGGCGGCCCAGCAGCAGGTCGCAGGCGACCAGCCGGGGCATGGAGTCGTCGTTGACGTCCAGGAACAGCTTCAGCGAGGGGTAATCCATGTTCAGCCGGGTAAGATCCGCCTGCACCGTGAACAACGCCGCCGGCCTGACTTCCAGCTCGGTGGAGAACAACACCCCGTCTTCTTCCACGAACAGACGCGCGTCCACCACCCCTTCCCGGCCCTGCAGTTCGGAAAGATGCAGGCCATGGCACTGGTCGCAGATATAGTGTTGGATGTTGGCCTGTTCCAGCCAGCGCGTGACTTGCTCCGCATCCGGCGTGACCACCGTCAGCATCGGCTTTCTCCTCTGTTCAGGGGGCGCATCATCCGGCATTCGCAACCTAAAGGAAAGAGGTCGCCTCGGAAAATCGGCCCACTTGCGCCGCCGGGTGGAACGGTGGTTATGATTCAGCAAACTCCCCTACAGAGAGAGACAATGACAACAACTTACGTGGCCTTCCGCTCCAGCGACGACCTGCACCAGACCACCGACGGCTTCATCCAGCGCATGCGCGGCGGCGCCAGCAAACCCGAGCCCAAGGTGGTGGAAAAGATCATGACCACCTTCATCGACGAAGCGCTGGACGCCTTCTTCCTGCAACCTGCCGCCATGTCCGGCCTCAGCGGCACCCAGAAGCGCCTGGTGCAGGTCGCCTCGGACACCATTTCCAAGGCCACCCGCCTGGTGATCGGCCGCAGCGCCCGCAAAATGGACCTGGAACAAAACAAAGCCGCCGCCGAATACATGGATGAGATCCGCTTCCCCGGCCCGGACCAGGCCTACTGGTACGTGGCCTTCCCGATCAGCGACCCGCTCGCCGCCCAGGGGCGCGGTCTCGCCGACATGGCCGAGGACGGCACCACCAACGCCGCCGCCCGGGACGAGATGGTCGCCTACCTGCGCGGCGTCACCGACGAAGCGCTCAAGTGGTATTTCAACAAACCCATCGCGCTGCTCGGCTTCGGCCCGATCCTGCGCAAGGTCGCCGACGTGGGCGTCGACACCACCCGCCGGGCCAGCTACGGCGTGATCAATAAAGTGATCCCCAATCTGGACGACGAGCAGTTCCTGCAGTCCGCCGTGTACTACCGTTCCATGCAAATTACCCGCTAGGCCGCCGGCCGTCCCGGCGCCGCCCGGCGGCGCCCGGGTTTCATTCCGCTTCGGAAATAAAACGATTTGATAACAAACACTTACGCTCGTACCGGGAGCGGAAGGAACGTCACTAAGTTTTTACAAAAGTGCTTATACAACGGATTGCGCAGCGCGCAAGCGGCTCTCTACTATCCCTCTAGTACCACGAATAACGAACCGAGGAGTCAGCCGTGTCACTGCGCCACGCTATTCTTGTCCTACTGCAAGACCAAGAAGCCAGCGGCTATGACCTCGCCAGGGAATTCGCCAATAGCATTGGCCTGGTGTGGAATGCCACCCACCAGCAGATTTACCTGGAACTGGGGAAGCTTAACGAGCGACACATGGTCAGTTTTCGCCATGTACCGCAGGAGGGGAAGCCGGACAAAAAACTCTACAGCATCACGGAGGACGGCCGGCAGGAGTTGATCCGCTGGCTAAAGAAGCCCGCCGGGCCCGCCCGTATCCGCGACGCCTTCATGGTCAAGGTCGCGGGTGGACAACTGGCGGACTCGGACGCACTACTGGGGGAACTGGAACAACTGTCCAAACAGCGACGGGAACGCCTCGCCACCTTTGAAGCCCTGGCCCAGCGCCTGGACGAACAAGGCCGCGAGGAGAACCTGTACAGCTACCTGACGGTACGCCGTGGCATCCTCGACCAGCGCGCCTGGCTGCAATGGGCCGAGGAAGTCCGTCAGGCCCTGGAACACGCCTCGGTGGGCCTGCCCACCTCGTGAGCGACCCGGCGACCCTCGCCGGGGAGCTGGAATGGCTGACTCAGGCGCCGCCGCTGATCACACCACCCCCCGGCTGTGACAGCGCCGACGCCGCGCTCCGGTACTGCGCCGGCGAACCCGGCGTACTCCGCCGGGCCGCCGCCACCCTCGCCGAACAACCCCGCCCGCGCCGGCTCGGCCTGCACTTCGAAAACCTGGTCGCCGCCCTCCTCCAACACAGCCAACGCTACCGCCTGGTGGCCCGCAACGTGCCCCTGCGCGTCAATGGCAAAACCCTCGGCGAGTTGGACATGCTGGTCGAGGACCGGGACACCGGCGACCTGATGCATTGGGAGCTGACGCTGAAGTTCTACCTGGGCCTGCCCGGCGAGCCGGCGGAACGTGCCTGGCCGGGGGCCGACCCACGGGATCAGTTAGCCACTAAAATTCGCCATCTTCATGACCGTCAACTGGCCCGTTGTGACGACCCTGTGGTCACCACCTTGCTTGCCGAGCAAGGCTGGCGTGTAAGCCGAAAGATGCTGCTCACACGGGGGCGGCTGTTTCATACCGAACGCGAGACCGCCCTGCCCAAGGAAACCAATCCGTCCCATCAACGGGGAAGCTGGTTGTACGCGCGGTCACTCGAAACCCCTGGCGTGGTTATTCCACACGACCAATGGCACTACCAGCAAACCTTGTCCGACAACCGGACTGACTTTGTTGCCGCCGAGGTGTTGCGCGACTATGTTCAGACCTTGTCGTCGCCGGTGATGATAGGAACCGAGTCGGGCCGCCTCACTTTTGCCGCCCCGGACAGCTGGCCCGATCACTGAGCGCGACCGACCAACTACAACGCGAGCACTTCATGACCCAGCACCAGCCCGACCGGTTACTGATCAATAAAAACGGCGATATCACCACCGGGCTTTTCGAAGATACGGTGGCTCGCATCAACGGTCGCGACTACGACTACCGCACGCCGCTCGGCAAGCGGGCGTCCCGGCGGGCGCGGCACTTTCATTACAAGCAGTTCCAGTATTTCGGCGTGGTCAGTGATGAACTGCTGATCGGCTGCGCGTTCGCGGATACGGCGTATCTGGGCATGGCGTTTTTCTATGTGTTCGACACCCGGACCGGGGCGTTGAGCGAGCACACCTGGCGCTCGCCGCTGGGGCGGGCGCTGACGTTGAGTGATTCGCCGGTGGACGGCGAGAGCCGTTTCCGGCAGGGCAAGGTGAACATTGCCATGGGCTACTCCCAGGCGCCGGGCGGCACGCGCCGGAAGTCGCTGACGGTGACGATGCCGGGGTTGAATCTGCAGGCGGCTCTGCATGAGCCGGCCGGGTATCAGCCGATGTCGCTGTGCACGCGCACCGGCATCAACGGCTGGACCTACGCCAACAAGGTGGCCGGTGTGGATGTGTCCGGGGAACTGCGTCGTGACGGCGACACGCTGGATCTGGGCACGTTGACCGGCGCCGGTGGCCACCATGATTTTTCCGCCGGTTATATGCGCCGGGAGACGTTCTGGAACTGGGCCTGCTTGTCGGGTCGGGTGAAGGGGCGCCGGCTGGGGCTGAACCTGTCCTGCGGGGTGAACGAGACCAGTGTCAATGAGAACTGCGTGTGGGTGGACGGCCGGCGGATCAAGGTGGACGGCACCGCGTTCGAGTATGATCGCGACGATCTGACACGGCCCTGGCGGGTGGACAGCCGGTGCGGCCAGGTGGCGCTGCGGTTCACGCCGCTGGGCAGCCACCGCGAGCGGCTCAATCTGGGTCTGTTCGCCAGTAATTTCCAACAAATTTTCGGGCGCTTCGACGGCGAGATACGCGTCGCCGGCGAATCGCCCCTGGCCGTGCACGGGCTGCACGGCTTCGTCGAGGAGCAGTACGCCAAATGGTAGACGACCATCGCGAGAGCAACGACACCGGGCCGGCCGACGCCGGCGCACCCCATCAGCCTGAGCCGCCCCAGGGCGACGCCGTCAATGAGCGTCTGCGACGCGGCCTGTTCTGGGCGCTGCAATACTGGCGGGAGCTGTTCAATTTCCGCTTCGACAAATACATGATCATTCAGGTGATTCCGGGGGTATACGGCGTGGCGCTGACCGCCATCGGCCTGGGCCTGGTGTACCTGTGCGCGGAGGCGTTCATGGCCTCCACCTGGCGCGGTCTGTTTTTTCTGTTCGTGGGCGGGCCGCTGCTGTTTCTGTTCATGGCCACGCTGCTGCGCGCGTTGCTGGAGTTCTACATGGTGGTGTTCAAGATTTCCGAGCATGTGGATCAGCTGGTGGGGCTGCGCGACACCGTGGACCGGCTGTCCGGCATCGGCGATTCAGTGGACGAGATGGTCTCGGTGACCCGGCGGATTCCGTTCTGGCGGGTGCTGGCCGGGCCGCGCCGCGGCGACATGCGGCGCAACGACAAACCCCGACCCGGCGAACGGGACGACTGACAACCGGCGCGGGGGCGCCCTGTCCGGCGTATACTGAAAGCCTCAGCGCCGAACGAGGCCCTCATCATGGAACTGCTCAAACCCCATGCCCGCGACATCGGCTTTCCGGTGCGCCGGCTGTTACCCGCCGCCGGCCGGCAGCGCATCGGTCCGTTTATCTTTTTTGATCATATGGGNCCGTCGGCGTTCGAGGCCGGCGGCCGCAATGGCGACGTCCGCCCGCACCCGCATATCGGCCTGGCCACGGTCACCTATCTGTTCAGCGGCGCCATGGACCACCGCGACAGCCTCGGCACCGTGCANCGGATCGAGCCCGGCGCCATNAATCTGATGACCGCCGGCCACGGCATCGTGCATTCCGAACGGGTGCCCGAAGACGTGCGNCGGGACGGCATCGAAGTGGAAGGGATCCAGACCTGGCTGGCGTTNCCGGAAGACAANGAGAACGGCGAGCCCGCCTTCAGCCATCACCCCCAGGACAGCCTGCCGCTCTACCAGAGCCGGGGCGTGCGGGCNCGGGTGTTGATCGGCGGNGCNTTCGGCGTGCAGTCGCCGGTGCCCACCGCCTCACCNGCGCTGTACGTGGATATTCAACTGGATGCCGGCGGCTCCCTGCCGCTACCGCCCAGCGATCAGGAGCGCGCCGTCTATGTGGTCTCCGGCAGCCCCACGGCCGGCGACGAACCGCTGCCGCTTCATCATGTGATGACNNTGGACGGCCAACGCAGCTGGTTGCTGGAAGCGTTGGAGGAGCCGGCCCGGCTGATGCTGTTCGGCGGCGCCGCCCTGCCCGGCCGGCGCTATATCAACTGGAATTTCGTATCGTCCGATAAAGAGCGCATCGAGAAAGCCCGGGACGACTGGCGCCACCAGCGGTTCCCCGGCGTGCCCGGGGAAACCGAATGGATACCGCTGCCGGAATAAGCGGCGGCATCAGGCTTCGGTGGCGTCCAGCGCGGTGAGCAGCAAGCGCTGGTANANGCGCTCGCGCAGGCCGTCGGTGTCCGCCAGCCCCATGCGCGCCAGCTCGGNCTGGTAGCGTTCCGCGTCGTGNTCGCCGAGCAGCGCGCGGCGNCCCAGGGACAGGAANTCCTTCTGGCTGACTTTTTCCTTGAGCCAGGTGAGCGCCTTCATCAGGCGCTGNTCGCGCTCGTCGAANTCGGTGCCCAGCGGGAAGGTGGCGAANGANCCTTCGCCGCCGGTCTCCGCCACCCGNCGTAGAAATTCCGGATTGTTGTGCCGGAAGCGCTCCGGAATGCTGTANTCCCGGCGCAGTTTGCCNGCNTCCTGNGCCTGNTCCATCAGNTCCACCTGGAANCGGCTGTCGGCCACGTTGAGCATGGCCATGACCACTTCNTCNTCGGTCTTGCCGCGCAGGTCCGCGACCCCGTACTCGGTGATCACCATATCGCGCAGATGGCGGGGAATGGTGTTGTGCGCGTAGGAGAACAGCACATTGGACGCCGCCTCGCCGCCGCGCTCGCGCCACGCCCGGGTCATCAGAATGGAGCGCGCACCGGGCAGTTCATGGGCCTGGCTGACGAAGTTGTACTGGCCGCCGACGCCGCTGAGCACCCGACCGTCCTCAAGCTGATCGGAGACCGCCGCGCCCAGCAGCGTGGCGGTGAACGCCGTGTTGACGAAACGCGCGTCGCGGCGTTGCAGAAGGCGCAGCGACTCACCGCCGTAAAGATCGTTGATCAGGTTCACCCGGGTCATATTGATCGCCGCCCGGGTGTCGTCGTCCAGTTCCCGCAGCCGCTGATAGAAGGCTTCCGGGCCGAGGAAAAAGCCGCCGTGCATAATGATGCCGCCGTTCAAACGGTCACCGAACAGGCCTTCCAGCGCTTCCCGGGTATCCGGGTGGTCCAGGTCGTTGGGCACGCTGTCGTCGTTGGGCAGCCGCAGGTGGCTGGCTTCCACCACCACCCCGGCGCGCAGCACGCCGAAGCGGGTCAGCCGGGCGAGCTGTTCCGGCGTCATCGGTGACGATACGCCGCCGTCCTGACGCAGCGCGTCCAGCAGCGTCAGATCCGGCCGCGCCTGCGGGTGCGCCAGAACGTGGCGCTGCAGCGCCGACCAGTCGTACACCGGACGGCGGATGATGCCCTCGTCGATCAACCGCAGCAGACCGTGGGTCATCATCTCGCTGCAGCCGTAGAGGCCCTGGTCGAAACGGCCGGTGCCGCCTTCGCGCTCGATCAGCGCCCGGTGTTCGTCGGGCAGGTCCAGTGCTTTCAGCAGGGCGCGGTAGTTGTCGTTGTGCTGCTCGCGGCGCAGGGTGTGATGCACCAGGGCGTCGCCCAGGGCGCCGATGCCGATCTGCAGCGTGCCGCCGTCACGGACCAGGGAGCTGGCGTGCAGGCCGACGAAATGGTCCTGCAGATTGACCGGCATATTGGGCGTGCTGAACAGCCGGGTATGGCCCTGGGGATCATCCAGCAGGATGTCCATGTCGGCGAGCCACTCGCCCACCCGCGCGTCGTTTTCCATGAACGGCAGATCGCGGTGCACCTGCCCCACGGTGACGATGGTTTCACCGGCGTCGCGGCGGGCCTTGAGCATGGGCAACAGTTCCAACGTCACTTCCGGGTTGCAGGAGAAACTGTAATCGTTGCCGTTCTCGCCATCGGCCCCCGGACGGCACGCCAGCAATTGCGCCACCACGTTCACGCCGCGCGCGTTCAGGTCACGGGCGGCGTGGGTGTAGTTGACGCTGATGTAATGGCGTTGCGCGCTGTTGCTGCCCAGCATGCTGCCCGGCTGAAAGAAAAACTCGAACACCCGGATGTTGTCGGGCAGCTGATCTTTCTTGGCGGCCTTCAGGTAGTCCAGCTCTTCATAGTCACCGAACACCCGCTCCGCGAAGGGCTCCAGAAAACGCTTTTCCAAATCGCTGCCGGCGCCGGGCCGGCCCAGTGACAAAGCGGTATAGATGTCCAGCCGGACGTCCGGGTTTTCCGTGGCCCGCTGATAGAGCGCATTGACCAGACGGTTCGGCTTGCCCAACCCCAGCGGCAGCCCCAGCCGTATCTCACCACCGGTGAGTTCGATGATCCTGTCGGCCGCTTTCAGGGCATCGTCCATTTGCTCGGGCACGGCGTTCTCCTTATCGGTACGTTTTCAATGGCCGGCGGTGCGCGACACGGCGCTGACCAGCACCACGCCGACAATAATGAACAGCATACCCAAGACCGCGGGCAGGTCGGGTAACTGTTTGAAAAAGATGGCGCCGGAAATCGCGATCAAGACGATGCCGGCGCCGGCCCACACCGCATAGGCGATGCCCATGGGCACGGTGCGCAAGGTCAGCGACAGAAAATAAAACGCCAAACAATAGCCCACCACCGTAACCATGGACGGCCAAAGACGTGTGAACCCCTGGGAGGCGTTCAAGGCGGAAGTGGCGACCACCTCACTGAGGATCGCCACCACTAAATACCAATAGCCCATATCGGCTCCTTGCGGGCGTCGAATCAGTCCGCCAGCAGCGGCAAGCGTGTTTCGGGGGGCGCGATACGGCGCTCGAAACGGTGCTCGCCATTCACCACCAACGCGTCCAGGGCGACGCCGTTGAGAAATTCCAGCAGCGGCACGTCCGCCGCCACCAGCCCGTCCGGGCTTTCGCAGCGCCAGGCGTAACGCGCCTGGAATTCGGCGGGGTCCGGGGTGGCCGGCGGCATCAGGGTGGTGGTCGCCTCCTCCCGGGTCACCGTGCAGCCGGCTTCCGCCGCCGGCACCAGCACATTGTCGGCTTTGCCGAGCCGCGCCAGCGCCTCGGTGACCGCGATTTTTTCTTCGTCGCTCTCCGGCCGGTGGCTGAAGCCCACCACTTGTTCGGCGGGCAACGTCAGGCGCGCGATCAACGCCTGGCCCTTGCGGGCGATTTCCAGGTCACCGGCGGCGCGGTCGCCCTCGGCGGCGGCACCGGTGACGGCGAGACTCAACACCATGACAGCGATAAACAGACGCATGATCCTTCCTCGTTTCCATTCCATGGCAACCGGGCTCAGGCACTGGCCACGTCCGCGAGCCCGAGATAAATACGCCAATGCTCCAGCCAGCGCGTCGGGGTGCCGGCGTCCTCGCCGGCGGCGATCACCACCAGGCGGCTGTCCTCGTCGCCGCCGGGCCAGGCCGGCAACGGCGCCACCTCCACCGCCTGGCCGGCCACCGCCTGGATCAGCAAGGGCCCGTCCAGCTTATCAATGGCCACCAGCCCCTTAAGGCGCACCAGTTCGTCGCCGGCCTCGGCACGCAGTGCCGCCAGCGCCTCCTGCAGGCGATCATAGGCGATCCGCCCGCGCCAGCGTAGACCCGCCGGATGCAGGTGGTGGCCGCGCCGTTTCGGCCGCGGCGCCAGGGTGGCCACCGCGCCGGCCGGCGCCAGGGTGCCGGTGATCCGGCACTGGCGGGGGAAATCCCGGTCCAGCAGCCCGGCGTCGGCGCTGGCCGCGTCGTCCACCCCGGCGCGGGGGTTAAGACGGCGCAACGCGTCGACCAGGGCGCCGCGTTGCGCCGCCGTCGCCCGGTCGGTCTTGGTCAGCAGCAGTTGGTCGGCGGCGGTGACCTGCTCCAGGGCCTCCGGGAAGCGGGCCAATGCCGCCTCGCCGGCCACGGTATCCACCGTGGTCAGGATCGAGCGCAGCGTGAAGCGCTTGCGCAGCCAGGCGTCCTGCTCCAGCACGGCGGTCACGCCGAAGGGATCAGCGGCGCCGGTGGTCTCCAACAGCACCGCCGAAAACGGCGGCAGATCGCCGCCGGCCCGGGCCATGTAGAGATTGCGCAAGGTGGTGCGCAGGGTGCCCTGCACGGCACAGCAGACACAGCCGCCGGCCAACAGGCTGATCGGCGCGCCCACGCGCCGGGCCAGATCCTTGTCGATGCCGATCTCGCCCAGCTCGTTAATCACCACCGCCAGGTCGCCGCGCTGGTCGAGCCAGCGGTTGAGCAAGGTGGTTTTGCCGCTGCCGAGAAACCCGGTCAGCACCACCAGTGGGATCGGCGCCGTCATTGGCTTTCGCGGATCGCCCAGGGCAGCGCCTGACCGGCCATGAACGGCACCATGTCTTCACCGGCGGCGGTGACCGTCTCCGGCACGGCCCAGTCGCGCCGCTCCAGGGTCACGGTGTCCGGGTTGCGCGGCAGCCGGTAGAAGTCGGCGCCGAAATGGCTGGCGAAGCCTTCCAGCTTGTCGAGCGCTCCGTGGCGGTCGAGAAAGGACGCGTACAAAGGCAGCGCCGCCCGGGCCGAGTAGCAACCCGCGCAGCCGCACGCCGCTTCCTTCTTGTCGCGGGCGTGGGGGGCGGAGTCGGTGCCCAGGAAAAAGCGCGGATGCCCTTCCAGCACCGCCTGCTGAATCGCCTGCTGGTGGGTGCGCCGCTTGAGGACCGGCAGACAGTAGTTGTGCGGGCGCACGCCGCCGACCAGCAGGTCGTTGCGGTTCATCAACAGATGCTGGGGGGTGACGGTGGCGGCCGTCAGGTCGCCGCCCTCGCGCACGAAGTCCACGCCTTCCGAGGTGGTGACGTGCTCGAACACGATACGCAGCGCCGGGAACCGTTCCCGAATGTCGTTCAGGTAGCGGTCGATAAACACCCGCTCGCGGTCGAAGATGTCGATTTCCGGCTCGGTCACCTCGCCGTGCACCAGAAACGGCAGATCGTGCTTTTCGAGTGCCTCGTAGAGATGGTGAATGCGCGCCGGGTTGGTGACGCCGCTGTCCGAGTTGGTGGTGGCCCCGGCCGGGTACAGCTTGAAGGCATGCACGAACGGGCTTTGCGCCGCCCGTTCGATCTCCTCCACCGGGGTCTCGTCGGTCAGATAAAGCACCATCAACGGCTCGAAATCCACGCCCGCCGGAATCGCCGCCAGGATGCGCTCGCGGTAGGCCTCGGCCAGCGCCACGCTGGTCACCGGCGGCGTCAGGTTGGGCATGACGATGGCGCGGCGGAATACCCGGGCCGTGGCGGGCACGGTCTCCTCGAGCATGGCGCCGTCGCGAAAATGCAGGTGCCAGTCGTCCGGACGGGTCAGGGTCAGAGTATCGGTCATCAGCGCGCCCTCAGCGTTCCACCGCCAGGGCCACGCCCTGGCCGCCACCGATGCACAGGGTCGCCAGGCCCTTCTTCACATCGCGGCGCTGCATCTCATGGAGCAACGTCACCAGCACCCGGCAGCCGGACGCGCCGATCGGATGCCCCAGGGCGATGGCGCCACCGTTGACGTTGACCTTGTCCTGGTCCCACTCCAGGTCCTTGCCCACCGCCAGGGACTGGGCGGCAAAGGCTTCGTTGGCTTCGATCAGGTCCACCTGATCCAGGGACCAGCCGGCCCGTTCCAGGCAGCGGCGGGTGGCGGAGACCGGGCCGATGCCCATAATCGCCGGGTCGACGCCGGCGCTGGCCTGGCCGGCCAGACGGGCGAGGATCGGCAGGCCCAGCTGGTTGGCGCGGGCTTCGCTCATCAGCATTACCGCGGCGGCGCCGTCGTTGAGTGCCGAGGCGTTGCCGGCGGTGACAGTGCCGTCCTTCTTGAAGGCGGCGCGCAGGCCGCCCAGGGAATCAGCGGTGGTGTCGCCGCGCGGCTGCTCGTCGGTGTCGACGATCTTCGGGTCGCCCTTGCGCTGCGGCACTTCCACCGGGGTGATCTCATTCTTGAAGCGGCCTTCGTTGATGGCGGCCGCCGCCTTCCGGTGGGAAGCCGCCGCGAAAGCGTCCTGGGCTTCCCGGCTGAGGCTGTATTTTTCCGCCAGGTTCTCGGCGGTGATGCCCATATGGAAGTCGTTGAAGGCGTCCCACAGGCCATCCTGGATCATCGAATCCACCAGGGTGGCATGGCCCATGCGCAGGCCGGTGCGCGCCTTGGGCAGCACATAGGGGGCCAGGCTCATGCTTTCCTGGCCGCCGGCGATGATCACGTCGGCCTCGCCGCAGCGGATCGCCTGGCTGCCCAGGTGCACCGCTTTCAGGCCGGAGCCGCACACCTTGTTGATGGTCATGGCCGGCACTTCGTCGGGCAGGCCGGCGAAGATCGAGGTCTGCCGGGCGGTGTTCTGGCCGGCGCCGGCGGTGAGCACCTGGCCGAGGATCACTTCGCTGATCGCCCCCGGCTCCACGCCGGTGTCCGCCAGCAGGCGGCGGACCACCGCCTCGCCCAGTTTGGTGGCGGGGACGTCCGCGAGCCCGCCCTGAAAGCGGCCGATGGCGGTACGGGTGGCGGCGACAATGACCACGTCTTGCATGTTGTTCTCCCAAGCTAAGATTCAAGAGCACCTGATAACCGCGCATGGTAACACGGGCGCGCGGACGCCCCCATTGCGCTGACGGCGAAAGGCCGTTAGGCTTCAGACATCGATTTTGGAGATTCCATGGCCGCAGGACTGCTCGACAACCTGATGCTCGTGAACACCGCTTCCGCGGTGGCACTCGCTGCTGCCTGCTATTTCTACGGATATTGGTTTAGCCGCGCGCGCGTCTGACCTCTATCCGGTCAGGCGCCCGCTTCGGGACGCCTGCCGTAGAATCCTGAAACCCCGGCTGGTCGTCCCCGCCGGGGTTTTTTCGTTTCAGGATGGTCAAAATTAAGGAAGTTACTATGAACGCCAGTCTTGCCGCCGTCACCGCCGACGCCCCTTCGACACCCGCGTCGGGGGCCGTGAGCCGCCGCCTACCCAGCGCCCGCCAACTACGCCAGGCGCTGCCCGTGGACGCCGCCCTGGGCACGCGCATCGCCGCCCAGCGCCAGGCGGTGCGTGACATCCTCAACGGCGAGGACGATCGCCTGCTGATCGTCACCGGCCCGTGCTCGCTGCACGACCGGGACGCGGCGCTGGAATACGGCCAGCGGCTCGCCGCCCTCGCCGACCGGGTCAGCGACCGTGCCCTGCTGGTGATGCGTGCCTACGTGGAAAAGCCGCGCACCACGGTGGGCTGGAAAGGGCTGCTCTACGACCCGCACCTGGACGGCCGCCAGGATCTGGCGGAGGGCCTGCGTCTGTGCCGGGAACTGCTGCGTGATCTGGCCGGCCTGGGCCTGCCCCTGGCCAGTGAGCTGCTCAGCCCGGTGGCGGCGAGCTACCTGGAAGACCTTCTCAGCTGGGCGGCGATCGGCGCCCGCACCACCGAATCCCAGATTCACCGGGAGCTGGTCAGCGGCCTGTCGTTGCCGGTGGGCTTCAAGAACGGCACCGACGGCGGCATCGCGGTGGCCCGGGACGCCATGCAGGCGGCCGCTCACCCGCACGCCCATCTGGGCGTCGATGACGAGGGCCACCCGGCCCTGCTGGAAACCGCCGGCAACCCGGACACCCACCTGGTACTGCGCGGCGGCCGGGGCGGCCCCAACTACCACGCCGAGCAAATTCAGGCGGCGCGCGAGCAACTGGCGCAGGCCGGACTTAACCCCCGCCTGATGGTGGACTGCAGCCACGCCAACAGCGGCAAGGACCCGCGCCGCCAGCCACTGGTGGCCCGTGACCTGATTCAGCAGCGCCGCGACGGCGAGCGCGCCATCGCCGGCGTGATGCTGGAGAGCCACCTGCACGACGGCAGCCAGCCGCTGGCCCACCCGCTGCGCTACGGCGTGTCGATCACCGACGCCTGTCTCGGCTGGGACCAGACCGAAGACCTTATTGGTGAGTTAATCGAAACTCCCTGACTTCGCGCATCAACAAGCCGGCCTGGTCCTCCAGCGTCTCCGCCCGGTGCGCGGCGTCGGCCACCAGGGTGACGTTCTGCTGGGTTACCCGGTCCATCTGCGACACCGCCAGGCCGATCTGTTCGATGCCCCGGGTCTGCTCGGCGGACGCGCCGCTGATGCGCGCCATGATCGCCGACACCCGTTCCACGGCGGCGACGATCTCGGCCATGGTGTCGCCGGCCTGGGCGGCCTGTTCCGAACCGCGCGCCACCTCGGCGCCGGAGTCGACGATCAGCGTGCGGATTTCCTTGGCCAGCCGGTCGCTGTTCTGCGCCAGCAGCCGCACCTCCTCGGCCACCACCGCGAAACCGCTGCCGTGCTCGCCGGCCCGCGCCGCCTCCACGGAAGCGTTGAGGGCCAGGATGTTGGTCTGAAAGGCGATCCCTTCGATCGAACCGACGATTTGCTCAATACGCTGGGCGCGCGTTTCGATCAGCCCCATGGTGGCCACCACCCGCGCCACCGCGTCACCGCCCCGGGCCGCCACGCCGCCGGCATCGCCGGCCAGCCGGTGGGCCTGGCCGGCGTGTTCGTCGTTGTCCTTCACGGTGGCGGTGAGCTGCTCCATGCTGGCGGAGGTTTCCACCAGCGACGCCGACAATTGTTCAAAGCGGGTGGAAAGATCCGTATTGCCCCGCGTGGTCTGCGCTGCCGCGTCCTGAATCCGCTCGCTGCTGGCGCGTACCTGACCGACGATCGAGGCCAGGCTGGCCTGCATGCGCGCCATGCCGGCGTAGAGGCGGCCGATGTCGTTGTTGCCGCGCGGCGGAATAGCGGCGGACAGGTCGCCGTCGGCGATACGGTCCAGGTGCCCGATCACGTCGCGCAGGGGCCGGATCACGTTCACCGTGACACCCCACAACACCGCGCCGACCATCAGCAGCGCGGCGATCACCGCCGCCGCCATGGCGGCGTCCAGGCGTTGTACCCGCCGGTCGAAGCGCGACACCAGCGCATTCGCGGCGGCCCGTGAATCGGCCAGAAAGCCGTCCGCGGCGTTGATAAAATCCTGGCTCATGCCGTTAAGCCGCGAGCGCCCGGAGCGGTAGCCGGCGAAATCGCCCTCACGGAGCAGCACCAGTTGCAGCCGCAGGCCCACGTCCGTGAGCCGGTCCATGGCGTCGGACACCGGCACCACGGACTGCATCGCCGCGCCTTCGCCGGTCAACGCCAGGAAGTTTTCAAAATGCCGCTGTGCCTGCTCGATAAACCCCGCCGCCTGATCCAGCACCGGCCCGGGTTCATCGAAGGACGGCACCCGCACCAGCTCGGCGGCGCGGTCCATCGCCACCTGCGCCTGCAGCAGGTTGATGTAGGTGCGCTGCAAGGCGCCGGCCTGCTCCACATGGGCCTGATTCAACGTCTCGAACGATTGCCGGCTCTGGTGGCTGGTGTAAATGCTCAGCCCGCCGATCAGCAGAATAATCACACTGAACGCCAGCAGCACCAGGCTCCAACTCGTCTTCACCGTCATGTTGTTAAGCCGATTCATTGGCTTTCCCCCAGCTCATGAACAATGGCTGGAAAGGCTAGCCGCAAACCATGAAGGAAAGACGACAAAGTGAATTTTTGTTGTTTTAAATCAATGTTTTAGCTCTGAAAATCAAACTCTGAAAATTGATAAAAAAGCGGAAAAAGATATCGGCCAGAGCTCTCATTTCTTTAGAAAAAGCAAAAAGTTTTCGCGAACCTTTCTACGGAGCCGGGTTTGTGCGAGCGGGCCTCGCCCGCGAAAGGGAGCGAAGCTCCCGGCAGGATCCCAGAGACATCTCCAACGTCAGCACCAACAACGTCTCTGGCATCCCGCCGGCCGGCGTTGCCGGCCTTTCGCTTGCAGGCAAGCTCCCACACTTAGTTGCAGCCGTCGGCGTTGTCGTAATCACCGTCCACCACGGTGTTGATCCACTGCCGCATCAGGGCAGTGGCGCCGTCGTGGGCGACGCTGCGCGCGATCGGCGGCATCATCCGTTGCGGGTCGTTTTCCGCCTCCATGCGGCAGGAGACGATGGAATCGTCGCTGCTGCCCGGCACCACCACGTGCTGGCGGCCGCAGGACCCGCCGCCGGTGGCGGTGGGCTTCTTGCAGATGCCGTAACCCGCGTCCACGGCGCGGAACACGTCCAGGTAATACCCGGTGTTGGACGCGGCGCCCTTGTCGTTGTGGCAATGCTGGCAGTTCACTTCCAGATAGGCGCGCAGGCGGTGCTCGATGTCCGCCGGTGAGTTGGCGGTGTCGCCGCCGTCGCCGGGCACGTTCCAGCGCGGCAGCCGCTCCACGTTGGTGGCCACGCCCTGCCCGTCCAGTTCCAGCTCCGGGGCGCCGGCCAGCAGGCCCTGATCGACCCAGTACTGCAGCTGGTTAACGCGCGGGAAACCGGCCTGACCGGCGGTGCCCATGAAGCTGCTTTCCGGCTGGTAGGCGCGGTTCAGGTTGCGCGGCTTGGGGCCGATCGGCGCGCTGCCGGCGGGCCGGTCGTCGTTGCCGTGGCAGGTGATGCACTGGTTGGCGTTGGGCACCGAATAGCTGTCGGTGGACCCGGTGATCAAGGTGCCGGTATCGGCGTCGCGGAAGTGCCAGCTCGCCGCGCGGCTGCCGCCGCCGGGGGTCAGCACCGCCACCGGTTCACCCTGGTTGTTCTGCTCCCAGATGTAGGGCAGCCCGGCCCAGAACGCCTTGCCGCTCTGGCTCACTCTCTTGATCAGCAGCCGGGTTTCCACCAGCGCTTCGCTGTTGTTGGCTTCGTCGGTGAAGGCGAAGGTCTTGGCGATCACCGTGCCCACCGGGAAGTCGATGGTGCCGTTCACGTTGTTGCCGCCCTGCCCGTCGCGGTAAACCGCCTGTTCGCCCGGGGGCACGAACAGCACCCGGTACTTGGTGGCGTGGTCGGAGAACAGTTTGCTGTTGAGCACGTAGGGCACGCCGCCTTCGTGGGGCAGGCTGCGCGGGTCGTCCGCTTCGGCGAACAGGTTGTACTGGGACAACAGCGGGCAATCCACCTCGAAGGCCGCGCGGTTGATCTCGCCCTCTTCCACTTCCGCCTCGCAGAGATGCGCGATGTATTCCTCGGAGGCGGCCGGGTCGAAGTCGCCGCTGGGCTCGAACGGCGGAATCTCCACCCTCGGCAGGGACGGCAACACGCTGCCGAAACGGGCCTGGCAGTCGTGGTCGGACAGGTTGGTGTCCGACGGGAAGTTGAGCAGGCCGCCGACGATATCCAGCAGGCCGCCGGGGGTGAGGATGGACAGGTCCTGGTCGACCAGGCCGATCACCAGTTCCAGGCCGTCGGTGCCGTGGAAATTCAGGTAGGGCGCGCTGTCGTCGGACAGTTCGTTGTCATGGATACAGGAACCCCAGCGCGGCAGCTTGCGGTTGCCCTGGTCGTCGAACTTGTAGGCGTTGTAGTGGCAGGACGGGTTGGGATGCTGGTTGGTGTGCAGCGGCTTGCCGTGCTCATCCTGGGGTACCGGGTTGCCCTGGGCGTCCACCGGATAGGGGCAGTCCTCATCCAGCTCGTCACGCAGGCCGTCCCAGATGATGTGCGCGCCCTTACCCAGGTTGGCCAGGTTCTGCAGGCTGGAGAGAAACTGCGCCGGGTCGTTGATGGTGGGCAGGTTCTTCAGGCCGATCAAGGTCGGCAGCACGCTTTCGATTTCCCCGTTGAGGGTTTTCTCCAGATCCGGCGGCGGCAGGTCATAGCCGGAATTGCGCATCACGTTGTCGTGGATGTGCAGCCCTTCGGTGTAGGGGTCGAGTTTTTTGTCGGCGGTGCCGCCGGGGCCGTCGATCAGTTCATAGCTGATATAGAGCACCGCGGCGGTGCTGTGGTCCTCGAAAACGTTATCCACCACTTCGATGTTGTCGTAACCCAGGGTGATAAAGCCGACGCCGCGCGGCACCACCGATACCAGACCGCTGTGGGCGAAGTTATAGGTGTTGTTGTTGCGGGCGGTGTTGTTGAGCATCACCGAGGTGTCGCCGTACTGGGTGATGTTTTCCAGATCGTAGATCAGGAAGCCGCCGGTGTTGCACTCCGCCAGGTTGGAATCGTATTCACCGCCCTGGACGTTTTCGATCTCGAAGCCCATGACGTTATACACCGCGCGGCTGTCGCGGATGATGGCGGTGTTGGTCTGGCCCACGTAGATGCCGGCGTCGGAGGCGCCCACGGATTCCGACTCCTCCACCAGGATGTTCTCCGACTCCACCGGGTAGATGCCGTAGCGGCCGCTGTCGGAGCTGGGTACGTAGTCCGGGGCCGGGTCGCCTTCGTTGAACGGCGGCGCGGTGCAGGCCACGTTAAGGCGCTGCGGATAATTGTCCTCGGTGATCGGACCACCGCCACCGGACCAGATCGCGCGCACGTTGCTCAGCGTGCCCCATTTGACGCCCTTGAGTTTGAAGGCGTCGCCGGGGGAGTCGAGGATGGTCAGATCACGCACGGTGATGCCGCGCACGTTGAGCGCTTCCAGGCCGGTGACGTTGGCGCTGTCGCGGAACGACAGCACGGTTTCGTCCTTGCCGCAGCCCTTGATCAGCACGTCCTCGGTGGCCTGGATCAGCAGGCCCTGGTCCAGATCGAAATAGCCGCAGGCGAATTCCAGGGTGTCCCGGGGGCGCAGCTGGATCATGGCGTTGACCATGTCCTCGGTGGCCCCTTCGCCGGGCTCGATCAGAAAAGTCCGGCCCTCGGTGAAGCGGTCCGGTTCTTCTTCCTCGGGCTGGTTCGGCGCCGGCGACGGCGTGGCGCCGCCGTCGCTGCCAGAGTCACCGCCGCAGCCGGCCAGTGTCAGCCCCAGCATCAACGTCAGTAGCGATAGCCAGGATGTTTTGCCGTTCATGGTCGTTCCCCTGTTGGTGTTGGCCGCCCCGTTCATCGCGGGGCCTGCTCCAGTCTTTCCCACATGCGCAAATAGGCTTCCGCGGAGGTGAACAGCTGGTTCACCGCGTCTTCGATCTGCTCCCGGGGGCGGTCGCTGTTGGCGATCATGTCGGCGATCTGATCCGCATAGAGGCCGTAGTGCGCCACGCCCCTGCCCTCGTAGAGGCTGAATTCGTGGTCGCCGGTGCGCTGCACGTCGAAGCGCACACGGCCGTCCACGGATTGGAACGGATACAGGTCGTCGTGCTGGTCCTCGGTGCCCGGGTTGCTCGCCAGCTGCGCGATGCCGTTGACGTCCGAGGCGAAGCCGGCGCCGCCGAACGGCCCCACCTTGAGCGCCTCGTCACGGGGGCGCTGGCCGTCGCGGGTCAGTTCGTCCACCCAGGCGCCGCGCACGCTGCCGAACGAGGCCGCCACGCCACCCTGGGAGGCCACACGGTCGCGCAGCGCTTCGGCGCCGCCCCAGGCGCCGTGGCTGTTGATCACCGGGTAACCGCGCCGCCCGGTCAGTTCGAGAATCTGTTCCGCCGCCTTGCGGCTGATGTGGTCGGTTTCGATCATCATGCGGCGCTTCATCAGTTCCTCGATCAGGAAGAAGCCCAGGTCGGACAGGCCACGGCTGTTGCAAAGATGGTCGGTGCCCCGGCGCGGGTCGTATTCCGCCAGTTGCTCCGGCGTGGCCGGGAAGCGGTCGCCGACGTAGTCGAGCTGGAACAGCAGCTGGTCGATGAGGCCCAGCGGCGCCAGCGGGTCCGGCAGGGACGACGCCGGCGGCGCGTCGTCGCCGTGGTCGTGGGCGCAGGTCTCGAATTCGATGGTGTGGCCGGTTTCCAGAATGTTCCCCGCGTAGAGCACCGGACCGATGCCGATGCCCGAAGACAAATCCGGCAAATGGCCGCCGAAGGCGTTGTCGAATTTGTGCACCGGGAACAGGCTGCGCACGTCCATGGCATAGAGACGGTCGAGCCGCTCGACGATCTGCTCGCGTGTGCATTCCGGCGCGCCCAGGAACTCGCCGCAATTGAGCACCTTGGAGGCCTCCACGCCGAGGATCACCGCCATCTTGCCCTCGCCGATCACGTCCCGGGCCTGGGCCGGATCGGTGACGATGCGGAACCAGCCCTCGCCGGGGCCGCCGTGCTGGGCGTCAATATAGTCCTGCATGGCGTGCATCTGCTCGGCCTGCATTTCGATCGCCGCCATGGTGTCGCAATCGTTCTGCTTCTGGGGGTTGAGCTGACACAGCACCTGGTTGTGCACCAGATGGTTGACCAGGATTTTCAGACCGGCGAGATGGGCCCGCTCGATCCAGCGGTAGTAACTCTGGTGATGCTGCAGCGAGTTGTGACGCGGCCAGAACTCATAGCCCGGCCAGCCTTCGGTGGCGTGGGGCCCGGGGCTGCTGGTGACCTGCTCCACCAGACCGGTGAGTCCCTGGGGGCCATGATTGACGGCGCAGTCGTCCAGGGCATGATCGACACCGAAGGGATGGAAAGGGTCGCCGTAATTCACCCGGCCGCCGATGAACTCATAGGCGGAAATATGGCTGTGCGCGTCGACGAAGCCGAACACGTCATCGTCGTCCAGCCCTTCCACGTTCTGGAAACGGGGCACCTCGCGCAGATAGTTGGCCGGGCCTTGCTCGGCCACGGTGGCGTTGAGCTCCGCTTCCGGATAGGCGTCACAACCCTGCGCGGGGAGCAGGTGGAAACGGTTGGCCTCGCTCTCCAGCGACGGTGAGGCCAGAGTCAGCGCGTCCTCGCCCACGGTGAGCAACAGCCCGGTGGCGTCGGAGGCCACCGTGAAGGTCTCGCCTTCGCTGCGGTTGAGATTCCACACCGCCAGATCACTGGCCTGGTCCACCTTGCCCAGCGTGGGCCGCGGGGTACGGTCGCCGAGGCGCGTGCCCGCCACCTCCAGGCTCTCGCCCAGTTCCCGCAGCACGCCCCCCAAGGGCGCCACCGGATCCAATACCAGGTTCAGGGTGTCGCCCAGGCCGGCGACCAGGTAGCTGACTTCCGCGATCAAGCGACCGCCGCCGTCGAGCAGCTCGCCGGCCGGGTCGGAGATACCCAGCAGCTCCTTGTCACCGGCCTGGCCCGGATCGCGGCGGTAATCGGACAGCAGCAGATAGGAGTCCAGTGCCGTGGGCTTCATATAAAACGACGCCGCCCGACCGGGGTCCAGGGTCACACCGTAGCGCCCGTCCAAACCACTAAGGTAGCGCCCGTCGGCGTACAGGTGGTAGCAGCCATTGGCGAACTGAAAGCGGTTGAGGGCCTGGGGTTCGGGTTCGGTGGGTGGCTCCGGCTCCGGTTCCGGTTCCGGCTCGGAGGGCGCCGGCGGGTTATTCGCCTGTCGGTCGTCCGACGAGGACGAACCGCCCCCACAAGCGGTAAGGCCGAGAGCCAAAAGCAGCAGCAACCAATACGTCGACACCCGACGCACGCCTTTCACGGTCATAGCACCTTCCTGTTCTTGTTTTATTGGTACGTTTGTACAACTTATTACCGTGAAACGTTGTGGCGTTATTGTGAACGATTGGTGAACGGGCCCGCGGCACTCAAGTTTTCCGCCCTTCCGCCGAGAAATGCGTTGGATGGCGCCGTGTTGGCGGCTATGGCATATTCGAAAAAAGGCGATAGATAGTATGTATACGGCGCGCCGTATTACCGCGCCGCGCCATGCGGGGAGGGGGACCCTGATGCAGGACAAGGGGATGTCAGAGACGGAGCGGGCCCGGCTGGAAAGCCTGGCCAGCTACAATATTCTGGACAGCGCCCCGGAACACGAATACGACGACATCGTGCAGCGCGCGGCGGCGCTCTGCGAGTGCCCGATCTCCACCGTCACCCTGGTGGACCGTCACCGCCAGTGGTTCAAGGCGTCCGTCGGGCTTGATATCCGGGAAACCGAACGCGACATCGCGCTCTGCGACCACACCATTCGCGGCACCGGGCCGCTGATCATTCCGGACACCCTGCGCGACGACCGCTTCGCCGCCAACCCGGTGGTCACCGACACCAACGGCATCCGCTTCTACGCCGGCACCCCCTTGCTGTCATCGGAAAACCAGGTGCTCGGCACCCTTTGCGTGATGGATTACCGCCCCCGGGACCTGAGTGACGCGCAAGCCAATTATCTGGCCCTGCTGGCCGACCAGGTGATGATGCATCTGGAGCTGCGCCGCCAGAATCTGAAGCTCCAGAACACCATCGATGAGCAGGAGCGCAGCCAGCGCCTCACCGGCATCGCCGGGCGGCTGGCCCGGGTGGGCGCCTGGAGCGTCGATGTGGCCTCCGGGCGGGTGACCATGTCACCGGAAATACTGGCGCTGCACGGCCTGGGCAACGACACCCGCTTAACGCTGAACGAATGTCTGAGCTTTTACGGGCAGGAGGACAAGGCAAAGATCCAGGCGCTGTTCGCCGCCTGCGTCAACGAAGGTATCCCCTATGACGAGGAGCTCCAGGTTCTCGACACCAGCGGGCAGGCATTCTGGGTGCGCGCCCTGGGCGAACCGGTGTTCGACGACGCCGGCGAGGTGATCCGCGTGGACGGCGCCTTTCAGGACATCAGCGAGCAGCGCCACGCGGCCGGCGCCCTGCGCGAGGAAAAAGTCCGCTTCGAAGCGGCGGCCCGCGCCACCGCCGACGCGATCTGGGACTGGAATACCTCCACCGACCGCCTGTGGTGGAGCGAGGGCATGCAAACCCTGTTCGGCTACAGCGCCGACGACCTGGAACACGACAGCCGCTCCTGGACCACACGCATCCACCCCGATGACAAGAAGCGCGTGCTCACCGACATCGAACGGGTAATCTACAGCCAGCAGCAGAAATGGGAAGCCGAATACCGCTTTATGTGCAAGGACGGCAGCGTGGCCTATGTGTCCGACCGGGGCTATGTGATCCGCGACGAAAACGGCGACGCCCTGCGCATGGTGGGCGGCATGAGCGACGTCACCGAGCGGCGCCGGTTCCTGACCAATCTGGCCCGCCAGGCGACCCTGCTGGACAAGTCCAGCGACGCCATCATGGTGCTCGATCTGGAGCGCCGCATCACTTACTGGAATCAGGCCGCCGAGGCCATTTACGGCTGGCGTCAGGATCAGGCGCTGGGGCGGCGCATCGACGAAGTGCTGGGCGAAGACCGGACCCTCCTCGAGGCCGCCGCCCGGGCGCTGTTGGACAACGGCCAGTGGGCCGGCCGGCTGAGCGGCCGGAACGCCAACGGCGAGAGAGTGATCTCCGACGCGCGCTGGAGCCTGGTCGGCGACGACCACGGCCAGCCGGAGGCGGTGCTGGCCATCAACACCGACATTACCGAACGTCTGGCGCTGGAAGAACAGCTGCAACAGTCGCAGCGTCTGGAAGCGGTCGGCCAGCTCACCGGCGGTGTCGCCCATGACTTCAATAACCTGCTCACCGTGATTCTCGGCAATTCGGAATTGCTGGAAGAGCAACTGGAGGAAACGCCGTTACTGCGCGATTCGGCGCGTCTGATTCGCGGCGCCGCCGAGCGCGCGGCGGAACTCACCCGGCGCCTGCTGGCGTTCGCCCGGCGCCAGCCCCTGGCGCCGGAAATCGTCGACGTCAACGAGCTGATCAACGGCCTCACTCCACTGCTGCGCCCTACCCTGCACGAACACCTGGACTTCAACATCGTGCCCTGCGCGTCGCCCTGGCCGGCGTTCATTGATCCGGGGCAGCTGGAATCGGCGATTCTTAATTTGTGCATCAATGCCCGTGACGCGGTATCGGGGAACGGCTGCATCGTGCTGGAAACCGCCAACGTCACCCTGGACAAGAACTACGCCAAGCGTGACTCCGAAGTGGTACCCGGCGATTACATCCAGGTGGTGGTGTCCGACACCGGCCAAGGCATCCCGGCGGCGTCGCTGAAAAAAGTGTTCGAACCGTTCTTCACCACCAAACCCAAGGGCAAGGGCACCGGCCTGGGACTGAGCATGGTGTACGGCTTCGTTAAGCAGTCCCGCGGGCACATCAAGATTTATTCGGAGCCCGGCGAGGGCACCACGGTGAAGCTTTACCTGCCCCGGGCGGACCGGGACTACGAAACGCCGGTGCCGCCCGCCTCGCCGGTGCGGTTCTCCAACCGCGCGGAGACCATTCTGCTGGTGGAGGACGACGGCGCGGTGCGCGATCAGGCGGCCAACCAGTTGCGGGATCTCGGTTACCGGGTGATCAGCGCCGCGAACGGCGAGGCCGCGCTGGCGATACTGCGGGAACAGGAGGTGGACCTGCTGTTCACCGACGTAATCATGCCCGGCGGCCCCAACGGGCCGGAGCTGGCCCGTTTGGCGAGGCAACAGTTTCCCGGCCTGCCGGTGCTCTACACTTCCGGCTACACCGAGAACGCCATCGTCCATCAAGGACGCCTGGACCCGGGCGTCCACCTGTTGGAGAAGCCTTACCACCGCGGCGACCTGGCCCGAAAAGTGCGTGACGCCCTCGATGAGGTGCCCAGATGATGCGATCACAACAACGAGAAACCGCGTCCCGATTACTGGTTCTGGACGACGACCCGGACATCGGCCAGACCGTGCGCAACATGGCCGAGAACCTGGGCTATCAATGCCGGGTCACGACCCGCCCGGACGACTTCTTCGAGGCCCTGGACGGTTGGCGGCCGAGCCACATACTGCTGGATCTGGTGATGCCCGAGATGGACGGCATGGAGGTGATCCGCCACTTGGCCGACCGCCGCTGCGACGCCACCCTGATTATTTCCAGCGGCCTGGGCAACCGGGTGATCGACGCCGCCAGCCGCGCCGCCAGCCAGCACCAGCTGAACATGGCCGGGGTACTCGCCAAGCCGTTTTCGATCCGCGATTTACGCGCGCTGCTGGGGCGGCAGCCGCCGGCCAGCCCGGTACCACGTCCGGCCGCCGGGGCGATGCCGGAAATCACCCCGGCGATGCTCGCCGACGCGATCCAGACCAACCAGATCGGCCTGGTGTATCAGCCCAAGGTGCGCTGCGCCGAGGATACCGTCACGGTGGGCTTCGAGGCCCTGGCCCGCTGGACCCATCCCCAGTGGGGCCCGGTCCCGCCGGATCGCTTTATTCTGCTCGCCGAGCGCGAGGGCCTGATTGAGCCCTTGACCCGCAAGGTCCTGGTGCAGGCCTGCGCCACCATGGCCGCGATCCGCCGGACCCGGGGCCGCGCCGCCGACGACTGGAGCATGGCGGTGAACCTTTCCGCGCGCTGCCTCACCCATTTCGATATGGCCGACAAGCTGGTCACGCTCTGCCAGCTGCACGGTCTGGAACCGCGCCATCTGACGCTGGAGCTCACCGAGACCGCGGCCATGGAAGACGGCGTGCTGGCGCTGGACCTGCTCACCCGGTTGCGGATGAAAGGGTTTCAGCTGGCGATCGATGATTTCGGCGTGGGTTATTCGTCCATGGTGCAGCTGGCCAGGCTGCCGTTCTCCGAACTGAAACTGGACAAGGCCTTCGTGGCCGCCGCCGGCGAATCCCGCGAGGCGCGCACCATCATCAGATCCGCGGTGGATCTGGGCCATCAGCTGGATCTGAAGGTGATTGGCGAAGGGGTGGAAAACGGGGAGTCCCTGGCGTTCCTCAGCGAGGTCGGGTGTGATTTCGTGCAGGGGTATTATATTGCTCGGCCTATGGGGAAGGAGGCTATTGGGGGGTGGTTGGATGGTCGTGACCTTGGGTGATCAGCGGACTTAGGGATGGCTGGTCTTTGGCATGGGCGCTTGCTGAGAGGTTTGGGCGCGCTGGGGTACGTCTGAGGGAGGGATTGATTCGCAGGCTGGCGCCTGCTCACCCCTTCGGGGCGTCGCCGCTGTGCGGCGACGTCCTGCGCCGGCCTTTGGCCGGCTTGTCGAACCGGAGGGTTCTTATCAAGTCATCCCTCTCCGCCATACACAAAAAAGCCCGGCGTTGGCCGGGCTTTTTTGTGTATGGCGGAGAGGGAGGGATTCGAACCCTCGATACGCGCAATGCGTATGGTTCCTTAGCAGGGAACTGGTTTCAGCCACTCACCCACCTCTCCGGAACTCTGTTTTTTCAATCGTTCGGTAACGATTTAGCCGCGCATGATACCAGCTTGCGCGAAAAATACAGCCCAAAAATCAGGCATTCTCGCCGGTGTCGCTGCTTTTTTCGTGTTGAATCCGCTGGTAGATCTCTTCGCGGTGCACCGCGACTTCCTTCGGGGCGTTAACACCGATGCGGACCTGGTTGCCTTTGACGCCAAGCACGGTGACGGTGACATCGTCGCCGACCATCAACGTCTCGCCGACGCGACGCGTAAGTATCAGCATGGAAAATCCCTCCTGGGTCCATCAGATTGTTCAGTGAGCGCGTTCCCGCACACCAGGTGTGAGAGGACCCGTCATCCTTGTGTTCCATCATGCGGACGGCCCGGCTCCCTGGTGAGCGAGGCCGGCATTATGCCGCATCAGATTAGGAAAGTCTCCCTAGAGACTAGCCACGCCCGCCCCGTGAATGCAATCACCGGGCGGGCCCCGGCATCACGCCGCCGGCTGGTCCAGCTCGAAGGCCTGATGCAACGCACGCACCGCCAATTCGAGGTATTTCTCGGCCACCACCACGGAGACTTTAATCTCGGAGGTGGAGATCATGGTGATGTTCACGCCCTCGGCGGCCAGCGTCTGGAACATCTTGCTGGCGACACCGGCGTGGGAGCGCATGCCGACACCCACCAGGGAGATTTTCGCGATCTTGTCGTCACCGATGATTTCCGGGTTGCCCAGTTCCTCGGCGGCCTGCTTGAGGGCCTCCTTGGCTTTGGCGAAATCGTTGCGGTGCACGGTGAACGTGAAGTCGGTGGCGCCGTCGGCGCCCACGTTCTGCACGATCATGTCCACTTCAATGTTGGCGTCGCTGACCGGCCCGAGAATCTTGAAGGCAATGCCCGGAGTGTCCGGCGCGCCGCGTACGGTGATCTTTGCTTCGTCACGGGTAAAAGCGATGCCAGAGATAACCGGCTTTTCCATATCCACCTCGTCGTCGACGGTAATGAGGGTGCCCGGGCCCTCTTGAAAACTGGACAGTACGCGCAGCGGCACGTTGTATTTGCCGGCGAATTCCACCGAACGAATCTGCAACACCTTGGAACCCAGGCTGGCCATTTCCAGCATTTCCTCGAAGGTGATGCTGTCCAGACGGCGGGCGGTGTCCACGACCCGCGGGTCGGTGGTGTAAACCCCGTCCACATCGGTGTAGATCTGGCACTCGTCGGCTTTGAGCGCCGCCGCCAGGGCCACCGCGGTGGTGTCCGAGCCGCCCCGGCCCAGGGTGGTGATGTTGCCGTCCTGGTCGATGCCCTGGAAGCCGGCCACCACGCACACCCGGCCGGCGTCGAGATCGGCGCGCATCTTGCGGTCGTCGATCTCTTCGATGCGGGCCTTGGAGTGGGTGTTGTCGGTGCGGATGGCGACCTGGCCGCCGGTGTAGGAACGGGCGCCCACGTTGAGCTTCTGCAGCGCCATGGACAGCAGCGCGATGGTGACCTGCTCGCCGGTGGAGACCAGGACGTCCATCTCCCGCGCCGGCGGGTTGTCGTGCACGCCGTTGGCCAATTCGATCAGGCGGTTGGTTTCACCGCTCATGGCGGAGACCACCACGACCACCTGATCACCACGTTCCCGGAAGCGCGCCACCCGTTCGGCGACGGCCTGAATGCGTTCGACGGTGCCTACCGAGGTGCCGCCGTATTTCTGGACAATTAGAGCCATAGTGACTTGGTTTCTGCCAAAAGAGGCGCGCAAGCATAGCATTTGCGCCCCTGATTTTCATGTGAGGGTGGTCAGAGCTGCTCCGCCACCCACCGATACGCACTCTCCAACGCCGCCGGCAGAGCCGCCGCGTCGCTGCCGCCGCCCTGCGCCATATCCGGCCGGCCGCCGCCTTTGCCACCGACCTGCCCGGCAACGTGTTTCATCAAATCACCGGCCTTGACCCGGTCGGTGAGATCCTTGGTGACACCGGCCACCAGCGACACCTTGTCGCCTTCGGCGGCGGCCAGCAGGATCACGCCGGAGCCCAGTTTGTCCTTCACCTTGTCCATGGTGACGCGCAGCGTTTTGGCGTCGGCGCCATCGACGCTGGTGGCCAGCACCTTCACGCCCTGGACATCACGGGCCTCGGCCGTCAGGTCGCCACCGGCGCCGGACGCGAGTTTCTGCTTGAGTCGTTCGATCTCTTTTTCCAGTTCCCGCACCCGGCGGGTCTGGGCGCCGACCCGTTCGGCGGCCTGCTCCGGCCCGCTTCTCAGGGTCGCGGCGATTTCGCCCAGCGCCTGCTCCTGCTGGCGCACCCGCGCCAGGGCGTACTCGCCGGTGACCGCTTCGATGCGGCGCACGCCGGCGGCGGCGGAGGTTTCCAGGGTGATCTTGAACAGGCCGATGTCGCCGGTGCGCTGCACATGGGTACCGCCGCACAGCTCCTTGGAGAAGCCGTCGCTGCCCATGGTCAGCACCCGCACTTCGCTGTCGTATTTCTCTCCGAACAGGGCCATGGCGCCGGCGTCCTTGGCCGCTTCCATATCCATCAACTCGGTGGTCACCGCCGCGTTCTCGAGAATCTGACGGTTGACCAGGGTTTCGATCTCTTCGCGCTGCTCGGCGCTCAGGGCTTCGCCGTGGGCGAAGTCAAAGCGCAGGTAGTCCGGCGCCACCAGCGAGCCTTTTTGCTGCACATGGTCGCCCAGCACGCGGCGCAGGGCGGCGTGCAGCAGATGGGTGGCGGAGTGGTGGCGCATGATGGCGCGGCGGCGCTCCACATCCACGTAGGCGTCCACCTTGTCGCCCACTTTCAGGGTACCGCTGCTCACGGTGCCCACGTGGATGTGCGCCTGGCCGCGCTTGCGGGTGTCTTCCACGTTGAAGCGGGCGTCGCCGGCGACGAGCACGCCCCGGTCGCCCACCTGGCCGCCGGACTCGGCGTAGAACGGCGTGCGCTTGAGCAGCACCATGCCGGTCTCCCCGGCTTCCAGGCTGTCCACGGCGGCGCCGTCGCGGTAGAGGCCTTCCACCTCGGCCTGATCCTGATGTTTCTCGTAACCGGAGAAGTCGGTGACCGCCTCGATGTTGAGCCGGTCGCTGTAATCGTTGGCGAAGGCGCCGGCGCCCCGGGCGCGCTCACGCTGCGCCTGCATTTCCTGGTCGAAGCCGTCCATGTCCACGGACAGGCCGCGCTCACGGGCCACATCGGCGGTCAGGTCGGGCGGGAAGCCATGAGTGTCGTACAGAGCGAACACCACCCGGCCGGGCAGCTCGTCGCCCTGCAGGTCGGCCATGGCGCCTTCCAGCACTTTCATGCCGGCGGCCAGGGTGCGGCCGAACTGCTCTTCCTCGGCCAGCAGGGCCTTCTCCACCCGCGCCTGCTCACGGCGCAGCTCGGGGTAGGCGTCACCCATCTGCGCCACCAGCTCCGCCACCAGGGTGTGGAAGAACGGCTTGTCCTGGCCCAGCTGGTGACCGTGACGCAGGGCGCGGCGGATGATACGGCGCAGCACATAGCCGCGCCCCTCGTTGGACGGCACCACGCCGTCGGTGATCAGGAAACTGGCCGAGCGGATATGGTCGGCGATCACCCGCAGGGATTTATTTTCCAGGTCGTCGCAGCCGGTGGCCCGGGCGGCGGCCTTGAGCAGCGCCTGGAACAGGTCGATCTCATAGTTGGAATGCACGCCCTGCTGCACCGCGGCGATACGTTCCAGGCCCATGCCGGTATCCACGCTGGGCTTGGGCAGCGGCTTCAACTCGCCGTCGTCCTGGCGGTCGTACTGCATGAACACCAGGTTCCAGATCTCAATGTAGCGGTCCAGGTCGCCGTCCTCGGAGCCCGGCGGGCCGCCGGGCACGTCGGCGCCGTGGTCGTAGAAGATCTCGGAGCTGGGGCCGCAGGGGCCGGTGTCGCCCATCTGCCAGAAGTTGTCTTCATCCAGACGTGAGAAGCGCTCGGCGCTGACGCCCATTTCCTTGAGCCAGATGTCCGCCGCTTCGTCGTCGGACACATGCACCGTCACCCACAGCTTCTCCGGCGGCAGCCCCAGCTCACCGGTGAGGAACTCCCAGGCGAAGCGGATGGCGTCGCGCTTGAAGTAATCGCCGAAGCTGAAGTTACCCAGCATTTCGAAGAAGGTGTGGTGGCGGGCGGTGTAGCCCACGTTTTCCAGGTCGTTGTGCTTGCCGCCGGCGCGCACGCAGCGCTGCGAGCTGGTGGCGCGGCTGTAATCGCGCTTGTCGCGGCCGAGGAACACATCCTTGAACTGGTTCATGCCCGCGTTGGTGAACAGCAGGGTGGGATCGTTCTCCGGCACCAGCGAGGACGACGCCACCACGGCGTGCCCCTGGCGGGCGAAGTAATCAAGAAAGGCCTGGCGAATCTCAGCGCTCTTCATACGCAAGCAACTACTTTAGACAGGGAAATGGGGAGCAAAGTATAGCGTTGTCAAAGGGCGGTTGCGATGGGGAAGGCGCGCCCGGGCGGCGCGCCACTTACTTGAGCGCCGCCGCCGCGCAGACCGTTACCACCATCACCAGCAGGATCCATTTCAGCACCCGCTGGGAGACCTTGTGGGCGAAGCCCACGCCCAGCCGCACGCCCAACAGGGTGCCGGCGGCGACCAGCAGGCCCGGCGCCCAGGCGACCTGATCCCGCCACACGAAAATACCCAGGGCGAGAATAGTGAAGCCGGCGGTGATCGCCAGCTTCAGGCCGTTGGTGCGCACCAGGTCGTAGCGGAGCTGGCCCGCCAGCACCGCGATCAGCAGGAACCCCACCCCGGCCTGGGCAAAGCCGCCGTAGGCCCCGGTCACGAACAGCCCGGCCCAGGCCGCCGGAGTGCTGGCCAGGGCCCGGGGCGCCTCGTCGGGGCCGGCGACCAGGGTGGAGGGCTTGAGCACCATGACCAACGCCATCACCACCAGGGTGGTGAGCAGAACCGGTTCCAGAATGGTGATGGGCAGGAAAGACGCGGCCAGGGTCCCCAGCAAGGCACCGGCCAGGGTCGGCACCATGATGCCCGGCAGCGCCGCCACCGGCATGGAGCCGTGACGGTGGAACTGGCGGGCGCCCTCCAGGCACTGGATCAGCACACCCACGCGCATGGTGCCGTTGGCCAGGGCCGGCCCCATGCCGGTGAGCATCAGCAGCGGCAGAATCAGCAGGCCGCCGCCGCCGGCCAGGGTATTGATAAAGCCGGCGATCACGCCGGAACCCAGCAAGGCCGCCACCAGCCAGGGGTCGCTCAGGTATTCCACGTCGATTCCCCGCTACCTGTCAGAAAGGGAAAGCATTATGACCTGTCCGACGGGGGAATAAAGTGGCGAGGCGCACCGGATCAGTCGAGGTCCTCTTCCCCGGCCAGATCCAGCGCGTTGAAGCTCTGCTCCGCGTCGAAGCCCCGGGACTGCAGAAAGCGCAGCTGGCGGGCCTTCTCCTTGCGGTCCGCCGGCGGCCGGCGGAAGCGCCGGGCGTGGGTCTCGCGGGCCAGGGCAAACCAGTCACACTCGGCCTGTTCCAGGGCCTCCTTGACCAGGACTTCCGGAAGGCCGCGCTGCTGAAGCTCGGAGCGGATGCGCAACGGGCCCTGCCCGCGCTCGATCCGCGAACGCACAAAAAAAACGGCGAAGCGCCGGTCATTCAGAAAGTCGTGCTCCTGGCACCAGTCCAACGCCGCATCCAGCTCCTCGCTGTCGCCGAACTTGCGCGCCATCTTGGCGCGCAACTCGGCACGGCCGTGGTCCCGGCGCGCCAGCATCTTCACCGCATACTGGCGTAACTCTGCAGGGTCGGCGGGGCCGTCTTCAGGACCCCGCTGTCGCCGGCGCCGTTCAGTCATCCTTGCCGTCTTGCGCCTCGTCGCCCTCGGCCACCGCGGCTTCCTCGCTGGCGGGGGTGACCACATTCAGCAGGCGGGCACGGATTTCCTTCTCAATGGCCTGGGCCACGTCCGGGTGCTCGGCCAAATAGTCGCAGGCGTTCTGCTTGCCCTGGCCGATCTTGTCGCCCTGGTAGGCGTACCAGGCGCCGGACTTGTCCACCAGACCCTGCTGAACGCCCAGGTCCAGCACTTCGCCCAGCTGATTGATGCCCTGGCCGTAGAGAATCTGGAATTCCGCCTGCTTGAACGGCGGCGCCACCTTGTTCTTGACCACCTTCACCCGGGTTTCGTTACCGGTGACTTCATCGCCCTGCTTCACCGCGCCGATACGACGGATATCCAGGCGCACGGAGGAGTAGAACTTGAGGGCGTTGCCGCCGGTGGTGGTTTCCGGGTTGCCGAACATCACACCGATCTTCATGCGGATCTGGTTGACGAACATCACCAGGCAGTTGGCGTTCTTCACGTTACCGGTGATCTTGCGCAGCGCCTGGCTCATCAGACGGGCCTGCAGGCCGACGTGGGCGTCGCCCATCTCGCCTTCGATCTCCGCCTTCGGCACCAGGGCCGCCACGGAATCGACGATCACCACGTTGACGGCGCCGGAACGCACCAGCATGTCGGTGATTTCCAGGGCCTGCTCGCCGGTGTCCGGCTGGGAGACCAGCAGGTCGTCCACGTTAACGCCGAGTTTTTCAGCGTAGTCCGGGTCCAGGGCGTGCTCCGCGTCCACGAACGCGCAGGTGGCGCCCTGCTTCTGCGCCTGGGCAATCACGCTCAGGGTCAGCGTGGTCTTACCGGAGGACTCCGGGCCGTAGATCTCGACAATCCGCCCTTTCGGCAGGCCGCCGATGCCCAGGGCGATATCGAGCCCCAGGGAGCCGGTGGAAATGGCGGGAATGCGCTCGCGCTTCTGGTCGCCCATGCGCATCACCGAACCTTTACCGAACTGGCGCTCGATCTGGGACAGCGCCGCCGACAGTGCTTTACTCTTGTCGCTCATTTGTGAACCCCTCTCCGATTCCATCCATTGGCACAGAAACTGACCCGATGGCCAGCACTGTCTTTCTGGACAGCATTATGGGCAGTGTTTGTGCGGGGTGCAACCCCCCGCCGCGGGCGTGAGATGGAGGCCATGATACACGTCCCGGCGGAGGAACAAATCCGCGCGCCTCACAGGCGCTGGATCAGCCCCTCCATGGCCGCCAGCATGCTGCGGTTACGCACCTCGTCGCGGTCGCCGGGGAACAGAAAGTGTTGCGCCTCGGCGACATCCTCGCCGAGGCCCCAACCGATCCACACCGTGCCCACCGGCTTCTCGGCGGTGCCGCCGTCCGGGCCGGCCACGCCGCTCACCGAGATGCTGACGTCGCCGTTGGAGTGCGCCAGCGCACCCCGGGCCATGGCCAGCACCACCTCTTCGCTGACCGCGCCGTGGGTCTCCAGAAGGGAACGCGGCACGCCCAGCATCTCTTCCTTGGACAGGTTGGAATAGGTCACGAAGCCGCGCTCGAACCAGCTCGAGGCCCCCGGCTCGTCGGTGAGCAGGCGGGCGATGCCGCCGCCGGTGCAGGACTCCGCCGTGACCACGGAAAACCGTCGCTGTTGTAAAATCTTGCCTAACTCCCGGGCTCGATCCGCCATTCCCTGCATGTTCTTCACCTCTCAAATCGGTTTCCTAGGACCTATGATGGACAACACCGCGTCCGCTTCCCAGTACCAGCGCCATTAAGCACCGCCACCTTAGCCCGGTCATGCTAACCTTGCTCCCTGCTTACAACCGTGCAGTAGCAGCCAAACCGATGACATCCACCCCCGCCACCACACGACGCTGGCTCGAACGGCTCAACGGCTCCAAGCATATGCTGTGGCTGCTCGCGCTGTTCTCCTTTCTGGAGACCCTCATCGTGCCGGTGCCCATCGAGCTGGTGCTGATCCCGCTGATGGCCCTGAACCGCCAGCGCATCTGGCGCATCGCCACGGTCACCACCGCCGGCTGCCTGGCCGCCTCGCTGCTCGGCTACGGCGTCGGCATGGTGCTTTATCAGTCCGTTGGCACCTGGCTCATCGACACCCTGGGCATGCAGCACGCCTACCAGGCCTACCAGGGCTTCTTCGACCGGTACGGTTTCATCGCCATCCTCACCCTGGGTATCCTGCCGATCCCGTTCCAAGTGGCGATGATTACCGCCGGGCTGTCCGGCTACCCCATCGCCCTGTTCGTGCTGGCCGCGCTGATCGCCCGGGGCATCCGCTACTACGGCCTGGCCTGGCTGGTGCTGCGGTTCGGCCCCCGGGTGGAGCGGATGTGGCGGCGCCACGCGCTGCTGACCAGCCTGGCGGCCGGGCTGATCGTCCTGGGCGTGGCGCTGGGGATGCAGTGGCTGGCGGGCCAGGTGCTCTGAGCGCTCCCCTCTATCGCACTCTATCGCATTGAAATGATACCCATTCCCATTTAAGATTCGTCCTCATTATCTTTGTCCGTGTCGGGGTCGGGTTATGTCCGGGGTTCCACAGCAGTCGCTGTCGGTGGCAACGCTGTACAGCGACCATCATGGGTGGCTGAAAAACTGGCTGGGGCGGCGGCTGGGCGATGCCATGGACGCCGAGGATCTCACCCAGGACACCTTTATCCGTGTCATCCGCTCCTCCCAGGACCCGGGGCTGCTCCGTGAGCCGCGCCGGTTTCTGGTGACCGTGGCACGGGGCCTCACCGTCGACCTGTTCCGGCGCCGGACGCTGGAACGGCAATACCTGGAAGCTCTGGCCAGCCTGCCGGAGGCCGCCGCGCCTTCGGAAGAAGAGCGGGCTTTGGTGGTGGAAACCTTGATGGAAGTGGATGCCATGCTTGCCAACCTGGGCGCGCGGGTGCGCAAGGCCTTCATCCTTTCCCAGCTTGAGGGGCTGACCTACCAGCAGATCGCCGATCAACTGGGCGTTTCCCTGCGCACCATCAAAGGCGATATGGCCAAGGCCATGGAGCATTGCTGCCTGTACCGGCTGGAGCACGGCCTGCAATGACCACACGGCAAGGCATCGGGGAAACGCTCAAGGACGCCATTCGCGACGCGGCCCGCTGGTACGCGGTGCTGAATGCTCCCGACGTCACGCCGGCGGATCAGCGTGGCTGGCAGCAATGGCTTGCCGACGCACCGGAGCACCGGCTGGCCTGGCGCGAAGTGGAGCGCGTGCAGGACAGCCTGCAGCGGGTGCCGGGCCGGCTGGCGGCGCCGGCGCTGCAGCGCGCCACGCTGACCCGGCGTCAGGTCCTGACGCGGCTCGGCATGGTCGCCGTGGCCGCGCCGGTGGGCGCGCTGACCTGGCAGCTGGCGCCCTGGGAGCGGTGGCGCGCCCAATACGTCACCGGCATCGGCGAACAGCGCAAGCTGGTACTGGCCGACGGCAGCCAGCTTATGCTCAACACCGACACCCGCGTGGACACCGACTACAACCCGCGCCACCGGTTGATCCGCCTCCACGACGGCGAAATTCTGGTGCAATCCGCGCCGGACCCGCGCCGGCCGTCGCGCCCGCTTCTGGTGGACACCCCCGAGGGCCGTATCCAGGCCCTGGGCACCCGGTTCACGGTGCGCCGTGAAGCCGGCCAGACCCGCGTCACCGTTCTCGCCGACACCGTGCGCGTCACCAGTGCCAATCATCCGGACGGACGGCTCGTCCAGCAGGGCGAGGAAATCCGTTTCACCGCGGGCGACCTGCCCCCCACGCGCCCGGCGCCCGCCGGCGCCGCCAGTTGGGCCGGCGGCAAGCTGATGGTGGTGGATATGCCGCTGCGGGCGCTGCTCGCCGAGCTTGGCCGCTACCGCCGGGGCCTCCTCGCCTGCAGCGACGCGGTCGCCGGATTGCGGGTGTCCGGCACTTTCCCGCTGGCGGACACCGACCGGGCGCTGAGCGTGATCACCGAGGCGTTCCCCTTACGCCAACGCCGCCTGACCGATTACTGGGTCACCCTGCTGCCTGTATAAAACATAATTTTTCGCCCTCCCTTTGCCCCTTTTTGCTCCCTGATCCGGCCCTCGGGTAACAGACGCTCATTTTCGAGGAACGACAATGTCCAAACCGCACACTATCACCAGCGCGCGCACGGCCCTGGGGCTTGCCGTGGCCCTGGCCATGGGCGCCACCGCCCTGCCCGGCGCCGCCCACGCGCAACAGAACACCGGCGGCACCGTCCAGGCCGAGCAACACTACGACATTTCAGCCGGACCGCTGAGCCAGGTGCTCAACCGGTTCGCCGACCAGGCCGGGGTGGCGCTCTCTTTCGATGCCGCCCGGCTGGGCCAGCGGCGCTCCGGGGGCCTCAAGGGACGCTTTACCGTGGAACAGGGGTTCAGCCGTCTGCTCGACGGCTCCGGCCAGATCGCCCGCGAGAAGAGTCCGGGCAACTACGTAATCGAAGCCACCAATGACAACCGGCTCGACCCGGTCCAGGTGACAACCGGGCGGCTCGGTCTGAGCACGGAAAACACCGGCTCCTACACCACCGCCCAGGTGGGCATCGGCAGAACCGTGGAATCGGTGCGCGACATTCCGCAGACCGTCAACGTGGTCACCAGCCAGCAAATGAAAGACCGCAACATGACCACGCTGCAAGACGCCCTGGGAAACACCACCGGGGTCTCGGTGAAGAGCTACGGCACTGGCACCGCCAACTACCTGATCCGCGGGTTCGAAACCGACGCCATCAGCATCGACGGTAACCAGACCGGGGGTACCTCCAGCGGCACCCACGGCCACGGCGCGCCGGACCTGGCCGGCTTCGAGCGCGTGGAAGTGCTCAAGGGCCCGGCCGGGCTGCTGCAGGGCTCGGCGGAACCGGGCGGCTACATCAACCTGGTGCGCAAACGGGCCCTGGCGGAGCGGGCGGTGAGCCTCACCGGCTTTGCCCATTCCTGGCCGGGCTACCGGGTGCAGGTGGACGCCACCGGCGCCCTCACCGACGACGACCGGCTGCGCGCGCGCACGGTGGTGGCCTATGAAGATTCCGACGGGTACATGGACGACGTCACCCTGGAAAAAAAGGTGCTCTACACCACCCTGGAATACGACATCACCGACGCCACCACCACCTCCATCGGCTTTTCCACCGAGGACGTGGAGTCCGTGCCCGACGTGGGCGTGCCCACCTACGCGGACGGCACCTTCGCCGACATCGACCGGGACCTGTACACCGGCGCGCCCTTCAACAACAAAAGCAGCAGGCTCAGCCGCGCCTTCGTGGAAGTGGAGCACCTGTTCGACAACGGCGTCATGCTGCTGGCCTCGGCGAACCGCACCGAGCGGGACTTTGATTATCTGTTGAATTACACGGTATCGCCGATCGACCCGGTCACCGGAGAAAGCACCCGCTGGGCGCTGGCCACCGACCAGGAACTCGAGGAGCAGGCCTACGACGTGCGCCTGGATATGCCCGTGTCGCTGCTGGGCCTTAACCACGACGTGCTGCTGGGCGTCCACCGCCGGACCTCCGAAGACGTGAGCAGCGGCTACCAGATCGACCTGAATTACCCGCCGATCAACGTGTTCGCCCCGGAAACCGCCAGCAACCCCTGGCCCAACCTGGCGCCCTTCAGCGACCCGAGCACCACCGAGCAGGAAGAAACCGGCGTTTACTTCAAGACCACCTCGTCGCTCACCTACGCCACCAAACTGATCCTCGGCGGGCGCCTGACCAACTGGGAGACCGACAACGGCCAGGACACCGAGCGGGTCAACGATGAGTTCACCCCCTACGCCGGCGTCGTCCACGAGCTGAATAACGACCTCAGCCTCTACGCCAGCGCGGCGCAGTCCTTCGTCCCGCAAACCGCGGAAAAGGCCAACGGCGAAATCCTCGCCCCCCGCGAAGGCACCCAGTTCGAAATCGGCGCCAAAGGTGTTTTCAACCGCGGCCTGACCAACTACAACCTGGCCCTGTTCCGCATCACCGACGACAACCGCGCGATCCAGGACCCGGGCAACCCGGCCTTCTCCGTGGCCGGCGGCAAGGTGCGTGCCCAGGGCGTCGAAGCGGAAATCGCCGGCCAGGTCTCCGAGCGCATCCAGGTGCTCACCGGCTACGCCTACACCGACACCGAACAGCTCGAATCCGACGACCCGGACGCGGAAGGCAAACCCTTCGCCCCGGACTCCCCGGAACACAGCCTCAAACTGTGGGGCAAATACACCTTCAATCCCAGCTGGGAAGCCGGCCTGGGCGCCCAATACAGCAGCGGCACCTTCGCCGAATCCGGCGGCGTGCGCTGGGAGCAGAACGGCTACACCACCTTCTCGGCCATGGCCGCCTACAACCTCAACGCCGACACCCGCTTCGTGCTCACCGGCAGCAACCTCACCGACAAGCGCTACTACAGCCGCGTGCAAGGCGGCGGCCGCCAGAACTACTTCGGCGATGCGCGGCAGTTCAAGCTGAGCTTTGAGACGCGTTTTTGATAGGCTGACTGCGTCCATAACCGGGAGCCTGGGCGACCGCCCGGGCACTGTGACGGGCAAATCTGCTTCGAGTGTTCACCGCAAGCCGTTCGCACCCCACCGATAGAGCCTGACCCAACGGTTCGCTATTCTGCCCCGCTTACGTCCCGGTCTTCACCGCTGCTACAAATAACAGGCGACCTGGCGCTTATAGCGAAGCAAGACCTACCCGGCCACAACCCTACGATGAGACGACCTATTCAGCGAACCAGGAGCCGATCTCGCCAACGGCGAAAACATAAGCCAACTTACGTGCGCGTGTCAGGCTGACGTACACCAAAGCTCGCTCTTCATCCTCCAGCTGGCGCCTCGTAACGGCGTCAGCAGCTGAATTAACGACGAAGTCGAGGGGCACCAAGCCCTTGTTGGCGGAAGCGAGGAATATTGCATCGAACTCAACCCCTTTCACTCGATGCATTGTTGCCAGATTGATGGCGGTATCCGGAGTTCTTGCGCTACGCGCATCCAGGGTATGGCAAACCTGGTTAAGGCTTTCCAGCGCAGCTCTTATTGCCATTAACTCCTTGCGAGTCCTGGCGATCACACAGCAAGCCTCAGGATTAAAGGCATGCTCCTTGATTGCTTCGAGCACGGCTCCGGCCTGCTGATCAGCGGATTCGAAACATCGGACCACGGGCTTAGGACCATGCATCAGGGAATGATAGAACCGATGGGTGTCTGCACCGCCGTCAAGGTCATCCACCTCTACATTCTCCAGGATGCTGACGGCGAGTTTCCGGGTTTCGTCTGTTGTCCGGTAATTGACCTTCAGTCTGGCGCTGCGGCCGCGAATATCAATGCCGCACTGGCCTAGAACCACCTTGTTCTTGCCATAAATTCGCTGATGGCCATCACCGACAATGAACAGATCATTGGGACCTTTTGGTACCAGCGCCCGTAGCAGTAGAAAAGCCTGGGTGCCCATATCTTGAGCCTCATCCACTACGATGGAACAGATATCCGGACGGATCTCCGGGTTAGCCTCCAACAGCTCCCGCGCATCACGATAAGCGTCATCGGCTTCCTTTAGATGGTTGCTTGCCAAGAGGTGCCGGAAGCGCTCAAAAACGGGCCAGATTTCGATACGCTGCTTTCGATTCAGACGGGTACCCCGCCCGATACGCGATGCTTTTTTGTACCCATCCACAGAGGAAATAGATTGGGGCTGCACGACACGCGCCCATTCTTCCTGAAAGAAAGCCATGCTCAGGTCGATACCTGACGGCTTGTCTGAGTACGCCTGGGTCCAGAGATCTCTCTCCTGACGGCTGTCCATCAGCAGACCGTAGTCATAGCCCCGCTTTTTCAAAAACGCCATGACCCAGGCGTCAAGATTCATTACCTCAATGCTTTCCAGTTCATCCTGCGTGCAGATCTTGTTCAGGTTCTGCTGAATATCCGTGGCCAGATTACGGGTAAAGGTAGTGAAGAGTATTTTGGAGCTACCAATCGCCACGTTTCCAGCCAGCCACTTAGCCCTGTGCATGGCCACAACGGTTTTACCCGTACCCGCGCCACCAAGCACACGCACCGCACCATTTTTCTTCCCCATCGCCAATCGGCGCTGAGCTGGATGCAGGAACACCCGCCACTTTTCAATGGACTGATTCAGCACATCCTTGAGCGCTTCTTCATTCTCGGCAACGGCAAAGTGCGCCTGCGTTTCCGGTCGTGACAATGCGGCCGTGAAATCACTGGTATCGACTGACTCTGGTGCAGCAGGCACCACTTCGTTATAGGCCTCTTCATAGGTGGCACCTGCCATCAGAAGAAAGAGCCCTTCATAGGCGTCTTCAGGTAACTGTTCGTTCACCCTGGCTGTTTCCAGATCCGCCTCAATCTTCATACTACGAACCAGCTCTAGAGCTTCCTCGGGCACGCCAAGCTGTTCAAGCTGCCTGTCACGAATCTGGTCGAACAGGCCGGGTTGATTAACCGCCCGGGCTTCTGCTGATTTTCTCTCAACAGTACTTTCTTCTACGGTAAACACCTGCACGCTGCCGGTATTGGGGTTGATCTCTACCTTTCGATTCGACGCCCAGTTGTAAGCATCGTCATGGTGACCCACATACAGCATCAGGTAGAGATCTTCCTTCTCTGCCGCCGCCAAAATGATGCGGACATCCTGATTAGCACGGATGGACCGCAGCTTGTCATCCTTGAACGCTGTGAGCTTTTCATAATGCAGGCCACCATGCTGTGGGTCCTGCTGAAACAGCATCACCGCCTTGTTCGCCTGGCTCTGCTCATTCGGTGTGAGCTTGAGAAGACTGCTAAAGTATTTTTCAGAAAAGGCAACGCTGGCCATCTCAAACTCCTGTTCTTAACTGGTTGATGGCAGCCACCAACGCATTTATTTCGCTAAATACGGTCCACCCAGCCGCTTCCAGAGCAGGGGCAACCTCAATCTGGTCATCAAGTAGGTAAGCGAGCTTGCTCTGTTCGAAAACCAACTCGGCATTGCCAATAACCGCGCCATCAGCATTCAGTACATCATCGCCGACCAGAGGCATTTCAGGCCATTCCACTGCCATTTCTGCCAGCTGGTCGGCCAGCTCTTCATCCAGTTCTTCATACCACTCGGGTATGGCGGGATCCTCGACGGCGGGACTTTCCTCTCCTGGCCACAGCAACCCGGCAGCGGAGCCGTCATTTTTCGATTGCGGTGTCCATACATAGGCCACAGGCAAAAACTGGATAAAGTTCACCAGCATCCACAATCTTTGCCACTGGTAACGCACCAGTTCATCGCTGAATGAACCTCGATCGTAGCAGATTGTCACCATAGCCTGACGCATATCCACCTGCGTCAGCAGATCCTTTCGAGCCAGGAAGTCCACCTGCAAGGTAGCGTCGCTATTGTCATCATGGATAGTGGTTGCACCTGCCAGCGCAACCGGGTCAGGCTTCAGATCGGTAAATGATGCCGGCAGCCCATGCAGCCGCTCAATGATTTGCTCACGGATTGCCGCATTGGTCATGGACGCACCCGGCAGACACTGCAACACAAAGAACAAGGCCTGCTTGGCAAGGACCCCCGCATCCTGATGGGTCAAAAACACCATCAGCAGCTCGAACGTGGTTTTTCCAAGATATTCCGCGATATGTTCCACCTTGGCCGCCCTGGCAAGAGCAGTGATCGCAGCATGGTTGCATTCCGGCGATGTCATTCCTCCTGCCAGGGGCACATCGCAGGCCTTGTCTCCCATCACCTGATTCACGTCATACCAGTTCAGCGTCCACACCACGAAACCCGCACGCATCAGGCTTTGCCGTTTCAGCAAATCTTCCTGAGCCTTGTTGGCATGGTACTGGTAGCCATCGAGGAAAATCGTGACCGGCGTCTTGCCGCCAGCAGACGGCCACAGCACAAAATCCGGTCGACAGGAGAACTGAACGCCCTGCGCCATCCCCAAGTCCACCTGAGGCTCAATCTCGTAAGCCACATCCCCAATCGTCAGTCGATAGCCATGCTTGCCACGCACCACATCCTGGTACACACGTACCTTTTGGCTATCCACACAGAGCTGCCCGGAAAATCGCGCAAGGGCTTCAGGAAAGCGTGCTTCAAGCTCGCTATCCATCCAGGGGTTTTCTGCCAAAGCGCTCAGCGACTCCCCTTCGATCCACTGATGCTCACCCTCCACAATATCCTTGAGCATTTCCAGGGCCAGCGCCTTGCTGGTGCTTTCCATGCCATAGGCATTGCGATACTCAAGCAGGCAGCGGTAGCAGCCATCCATGGTGTTGTCGTAACAGTCACAGCCCTGCATCACTTCATAGGCGATCCTGAAGACCGACTGCATGTTCTCTGCCTTGCTCAACAGTTCATGCAGGTAGCCAGTACCGCCGGGAACCGAATCATAGAGCACTACAAAATAGCGGCGCTCATCGGCTTCACCAATGGGCTCACTCTGCTGAGCGACGCGAAGGTGATCAACCTTGCCACCAAAACGGCGCTTGAGGCCCAACTGCAAAGCCGCCACGAATGAATTCACCTGCTCCTCAGTGCCCCCGGTAGACAGGCGTGGCAACAGGATGCGAAGGGCTTCCGATGAAAAGTGACGGTAAAGATACAGGCAGTTCTCGATCCCGGAGTCCTCCTTGCCTCCCGGCAAGGGTTTGGGACCTTTTGAAAAACTGCAGCTTTTCAGGTGGGCTGCTTCTGCCTTGCCCGACGCCGACTTTCGCGTCTGCACCGAACCGCACTCCCGACAGACAGGGAAACCTGCGCGCTGAAGCTGCTGGCCTGCCACATCGAAGTGCATTTCCTCACCCTGTCGACGACCAAAGTTCACCTCCAGGAAATTGGCAGAACGGATGAACTCAAAGCCAAACGGTCGGTCGTCATCATCCAGCACCCAGGTAATCCCGATATCGGCAGGCTTGAAATCAATCAACATCTGCTTATTGAAGAAAGCCGGCTCACGATCATCAGAGGTGTCATCCAGCTGTGCATCCTTGGCACTGGTAAAGGCGTACACCTGGGTCATCTTGAGCATCTTGGTGCGAGCACTCTCATCACCCCACTGAGTGGTATGGCAACGAGGGCAAGTCTTGTCGTTATAGCCTGATCCGGGAATATCCCCCGGTGCGGAATAATGACAACGGGGGCAGAAACGCCAGTCCTGGATGTTCCGACCCTTCGCCGTTTCAACCCGGGAGATTTTCACCTTCCGGTTACCGGCATAAAAAACGGATTCCGGGGCCAATTCACTCAACGCCGCCTGAGCCGGACGTTGGTATTCGTATTCCCGTTTGATGAATTCCCGTTCAACACCTTCACCCGCAGCCCCTTTTTCCGCACGAAAAATCACGGAGTGCAGAGTTGCGCCCTCTTCGGGGAAGGCATAGTTCGGTAGCAGCCCTTCATCGGTAAGAAAATTCAGGGTCTCACGCCGGTTCAGGCGAATCCTCATACTGCGATAGCCCGCAGCCTCGCGCTCCAGCTCGGCAATCTCGGCCTTGGTGCTCTCGTCCTGTGGCTGTTTCTTAAGCTTCTCCAGCAGCTTTTCCAGCTCCTTGATGGTCGCGGTCATCTGCTGGCGTTCGTCGGTGACCACCTTGAGCTGACTGACGACATACAGCTGGAGATGATCATCCTGATGCTCCGGCCCACCAAACAGATACTGGCGCAGCAGCTCCAGATCATCGCCCTCAAGCTCCGAAGCCACATGCACACTGAAGCCATCCCAGATCTCTTGCATGTTGTGCTTGAGATAATTCAGCAGAGTGTAGGGAAAACGATCCTCCTGGGTCTTTTCAACCGCATCCAGCACCGGCTGCATGGTCTTGGGCACCAGGTTGTCGCCACTGGATTGATGCGTCCAGCAATCCATCGTGTAGGCCAGAAGCTGGCGACGGAGTACGTGGCGCGCCTTCAGGAATACCGCAGGTGGTTCCACAGGCGTATCCAGCATACGGCCCGGGTCAGCGTAGAACACCAGGTCATGGGGGCGACCATTGGCCACGGTAAGCACAAAGGAGTTGCCATCACGGCGCCCACCCCGGCCAACCCGCTGCAGATAATTGGCTTGCGCAGGCGGCACCGAACACAACAGCACGCTGGACAGATCACCGATATCGATACCCATTTCCAGCGTTGGTGTGGCCGAGAGCAGGTTATATTCCCAGGGCTTTTCCCCCTTGATAAAACTCTTCTCAACCCGGTCACGCTCCCCGGGTGCCAGCAGCCCGGTATGCTCATGGGGAATAACTCGGTGGATGGCCCCATGGCGGTACAGGTTGCGATACAGTGATTCCCGAACCGGCACGGAATGTTCGTAGGTCAGCGTCGGGCTGGCCGCGCTGATCATCGGCAACCCTATCCAGGCCTGCACCTGCTCCGCTGGCACATGCATCGGGCGATAGCCTGGGCACTCTACACCGTGGACATCGGTCGTTAGCGAAAGATTTTCGGGATTGAGCATCCACACCCGAACACCACGCTCATTCAGCTCCTCGTTCAACAACCCAGAAGCACACAGGGTTTCAAGGGCTTCAACCAGCACATGCTCCAGTTGTTTCTTGTCCACCAACGTATCCGGGTTCAGACAGTGCAGCCAGCGCTCATACCAGCTCTGACTCCCTGAACTCTGGCCTATTGGCTCATAGCCTTCACCGCTTTTACTGGCAGGAAATTTAGGCCGAGGCGATCCCGGCCCATATTTTGGCAGGAACCCCAAGAGATTCAGCATATAGGCCTTGCCCGCCTTTTCACGGTACACCCGCAAATAATCGAGCCCGAACGCCCCCAGCGACACCATATGCTGGACCAGACCATGCATGAACTTGCCTGCCGCTTCAGCAGAGACACGGTAGCCCAGGGTATTGTCCACGGTTTCGGCCCACCTACCGGCAGCGTCCGTCACCTTGTCCTGCGGCCACTGAATCGCGGCGATACCGAGCCGATTCAATGAGCGGCCCACCTGGGATCGCCAACCCAGATCTTCCAGCAGTTGCCACTGCATCCGTTTACGGATCAATTCCAGCATCGGAGCAGGATTACGCACTTCCCCGGTCAGCTCGAAGTGCTCGAAGTCTTTTGTGAAACGAAGATCCGGCGGCATGAACTCACGCAGGTATTTATCCAGCGACAGCCGCCCCTTGCGGCCTTCATGGTCGAGCCAGAACGCCTCGAAACGCTCCGGCAATGACAGCAAAGGCAGACAGCCGGCCTCTTCTCCCAGCAGCTGCGATAGCGCCATACGCACGTTGTTGTGCCAGGTACGGGCGGCGAAGAACCCGGCCCGGTGGGTGGCATCCTGCACCGAATCACTAAAGGTAAGCAGCTTGCGGTCATCGTTATCACGACTGCTGAACAACTGATGAATCGCTACCGCACTCAGGCTGGCAGCACGGGCACCGAATACCACCAGTGAAGAGCGCGCCGAACACCAGGGGCAATGACGCTCGTGGACCATCTTTCTGACATTGGCCTGCTGGGTCTCCCGCAGCATGTGCGGCTTGCTGACTCGTACCAGAGAATCATTGCCTGCCTGGCAGCTCTTGCAATCCCCCGTATAGTCCCGCGCAGCCGTCTTGCCACATTCACGGCATACCTTGAAATGCTCCAGGGGGAAACCACTCTGCGACGTACCCTCTTTCCCCTGCCAGGGCATCAATAGGGACGTTTCGTGATGATTGCTGAAAAATGCCGGGTAGATCTTGCCCAGATCCGTCTCAATCATCTGGTCCGCCGAGTGTCCGGACTCCATACGAGTCAGCCAGGCCGTGCCATGGCATTCCCGGCACTGCACCAGCGGCAACCGAATATGCTGTTGATCCTTGGCAGGGTGATCATCGCCAAAGGATAGCAGCGGCAGTGACGCTTTCTCTGTCGTCCCTGCCGTCTCATCGTCAATACTGTCGAGGGCCTCAGGCTCCTTCAACGCCCCCACAATACGGCGCAGCTCACGGGACCAAAGCTGCAAACGCAGCTGCACAAACGGCTGGCCGGTTTCGGCACGGGCATGGGCCATGAGGGACAACAGGGCAATCAGTGCCTGCTCGGGTTGCCTCGCAAAGCGAGGTGGGATTTGCCCGGCCAGGCGCTCGACCAGATCGGAAAAGGTGGGGGTAGCGCCGGTCTTGAGCTGGCGTAACAAATTGGCCAGTTGGCCATGCTGTTTCAGTTCCCGGCCAAGGGCAATCCGGCCCGCCTTCTCCATCAACGGTGCTTCCGGCTCTTTACTGAAATACAACTCGTAGGCTTTCGCCAGATACTCAGCAAGCCCCTGCTGCTGGGCCTCGATCAACGACTCCGGACCCACCTCCCGGTTCAATACCAGAAAGCCGATATTATCGAGAAAATCAGAATCCACCTTGCGCTGTTCCGCCACCACCGCGTCACGGCTAAAGCGGCTGGAAAAGATATCCGAGGCATAGCCCAGCAACGCGTTGAGGCTCTCTTCGCCCCCCAGGGTAGCGGAGGTTCCCACGCAGAGTAGCTTCTCCTGCGCCATACCCAATCGGGCACGCAGGCGACGAATCAACAGGGAGAGATCCGTCCCCTGGGCACCATCAAAGGTATGCAGCTCGTCCACCACCAGATAGCGCAGGGTATCCGGCCCATTGTGTGCCCACAGGGCCTGATCCTGCGGGCGCATCAACAGATAGTCGAGCATCTTGTAGTTGGTCAGCAGCACATCGGGCGGGTTGTTGCGCAGGGTTTCCTTGTCGGTAATCACCTGGTCCTTGCTCATGGCCTTGGCGCCCTGGCCATCGCCACCCACAAAAAGCCCGACCCGCAGGCCTTTTAAGGCCGCCTGCTCATGAATCACCTCAGCAAACCGCTTGGCCTGATCCGAGGCCAGCGCATTCATGGGGTAAATGACAATGGCCTTGATGCCCTTGCCAGCTTCGCGCTGGCAGTGATCCAGAATGGGATAGAGGAAACATTCGGTTTTACCAGAACCGGTGCCCGTGGCAACAAGCGTATTAGCCGCCTTGCGGTCCGACGCCAGCCGCTTCCAGGCCTGCTCCTGATGGGCGTAGGGCGGATAATCCGTATTGAACCCGGAAAAAAAATCCCGACCATAGGTGCCAGACAGGAAGGGCAACCCCACCTGCACATAAGGGCCCTTGATAAACGCCTCACCGCCCTGCTGCTCTTCCACCAACCGGCGAAACTCACCCTTGAACGGCGCCGTTTCGGTTTCGTAACCGGTAACGATGAACTCTTTCAGCGCCGCAGCGACTTCACTAGCTAGCAATCCAGGTATCATTTCTCAATCTTCGGCAATTCCAATGCATCGAGCTTGCCCTTTATAAAAACAATGGCTTTCTGATTATCTCGAATTGCCTTGGCCTGCTCATCAAGATCAGTAACCACAATCTCAAATTGTTTCAACTGAGGGGCCAAAAAATCGAGCGTCTTTTCATCATCAGAAAGAATATCGTAAATATCCTTAAAGGCATTGGTGATGATCGGAGAAATCTGACCTTTTACCTCAGCCAGCTCCTTTTCCAACTCACTAGCCTTATATAACCTGTATACGTCTGCACCGAGCTGAAATGCTGCACCAGCCGGACCCGCCCATTTCGCTATGCCGCCAGCTAATTTGGACGCCTGCCAAGGCTTGAACTTGTAAACATATCCCCCCACTTTCGCCACCATGTCTCGGGCTGCGAAAATTCCAGCTTTGATAACGTCAGGGTTAACTTTCCCTAATCCTTTTAACGCACCACTCACATAGTTCAATGCGCCAGGGGCTAGCGAGTCAAAAAAGGTCTGGCTACTGTCTAGTTGCGCTGATATTTTTTTCTCCAAACCCTCAGTGACAGCCGAAGACTGGTCGAAATAACTGCTGACAACGAGCTTTATTCGCGTATATAACTTATGACCAATTCCCTCCTCGGTGTAACCCATTTCCTCATCCAGGAATGGGCGCAAGTCCTCAAGGGAACATGACCTTAACTTACTGGAAAGCTTATTTTCCATACTGTTGAGCTCATTAAATAGCTCTAATGCCAGCTTCCTGACCTCCCGTCTCGCATTTGAGATATCTTCATGAAGACGAGTAGATTCCTGCTCACGTTGCTCGGCAAAGACTTCAAGTGAGTCTAACTGCGACTGAACTTGACCAACTCGAGTCCTAACCAATTCCGCCGCCACGTCCATGCCCGTCTTGGCCACAAGCCTGCCGGGCAACGTCTCACCAAGAATCTCCCTAGTAGCTTCCTTAAGGGACCCAATCCTTGAACGTCGCAGATAATCATCTGGCCGAGAAAACCAGAATTCCAGGCCTCTTCCATTTGGCTCTGCAGCTATACATACAATATTCAATCTGTCGACGTCGTCATCACTTAATCCAGCCATCCTCACCAATTTACCGGTCAAGTTCTGCTTCTTAATATTGGCCTGTTCATTAAAAAGGGATTCTTCTGTTAAATCGGTAACCTCATCCATTTTATTGATTACAAAAACAAGAGAATCCAACTTGTTCAGATCACGCAATACCCATCTGACAATCTCCGCATGGCTATCCTTCAGAGGATTAGTAGCGTCAACTACGTAAACGATCAAATGCGCCTCGGAAATATACCGCTTGGTAAGATCCTCATACATCACCTGGGCATTTCCTTCTGACTTTTCCTTATCACCGAAAAGCCCCGGTGTATCGATAATTTGGCACTTTTCTGGAAGTCCGTCAGGCCGATATATAGCTAGCCGATCTGACGATTCATCCATATCAATCTTCATATCCGCCATAACCTGGCCAAGCCAACCTGCGATAACGCTGGTTTTACCGTCCGAATATGCCCCCAAAAGTGCAATCTTCAATTCCTCGTCATTAATGGAATTGACGGCTGAAGCAATCTTTTCTACATCCGCCTTTACATCCACCCCGATATCACCAAGATCATTAAGGATAGATTCGAGATTTTTCAACGCCGATATTGCGACTTCCTTTTCAAGACTAAACTTAGCAAACTGTTCCATACGCCATAGACTCCATTTTTTCCTTAATATTTCCCAGCATTGATATTTGCCGATCGAGAAGCGACAAAGGAGAATTCAACGCATCATAAAGAATTGATATCTTTGAAAGAACATCATCATTTATATCCGATTGAACCCTCAAAATATGCTCGTCTACTTCAGACTTTACTTCGGCTAATTTTTTGCTTCTTACTTCTGAAATTTTTTTATCCGCCTCTTTTTGGGCCTTTCGAACCTTTCTTTCCCGACTCATGAATATTGAGAATAGCTCCATAACAATGCCCATCGCTGCTCCTATCGCTGCCCCGACAGGAGCGCCAATGCCTCCGAAGGGGGTGCCAGCATAGAATCCTGCAAGGGCGTAGGAACCAATGGTAAAAATTGCTGAACCTAAACCCTTGAGGCCGAGACCTCCACCCAGACTGTCTGACAGAGAAATCTTGACCTCCAATCCGCTTTTAAGCTCCATACTGCCTGCCAAATCGATTCGACTAATGTCTTCCAGCAACCTTGAAATCGCAGAAATCAGTCTGTCTTGATACTCCTTACCACTTTTCTCTGACGCCGCCTGTATACTGGCCAAAGCGCTCTTTGAGAGGTTCTTTGAAACCTCGCTAATTTTCCTTCTAATTTTTGGGTTATCACCAAAATCTTCGTCTATGACATCGTTAGCCTTCAACGCGATATCATCGAACATCTTTTCAAGTATATTTTTTCGTTCTGCGAGGCAAATCCGGCGATATGCCTCCAACGCGCTCTTTAATGCGTCCCGACACTTTTTGAACTCTGGCTCAACCTTATCCATAAACTGCAAGTGACGCTGCCTCGCCTCCTCCAACACAGCGACATTGTTCGCCAGAAGCTTAATCAATTTTTGCTTATTGCTTTCAACTATGTCTTCTTTATAGGTTTCCTGCTTTCTCTCAAGAACACTGGCAACCTGGCCGATCTGGCAAAACCCGAACATCTCTTCGGAATCAGAGAAATATTTGAAATAGTTCCTTTGTTGAACCCCCAAATCACGTTCACGATCAGGATGTATTGTTGACTCACGATCCTTTCCTGAAATCGCCAACGAGGAAAACCCGAGGAGCCCCTGAACACACACGCCATCCACCAACCGATCTTGGCCCAAAACGGGCTCTAGCACGGAGACTGTCTGTTCAAGTGCATTGATCGCCCTCGAATTCATGAGAGTGACGCGATCTTCCTCGAACTCGTAAGAATCCGCACTCCCCCTGAGATTAATAATTGGGCAAACCCTGGATCCCAAGTTTAAATATTCACCAATCTTCTCTGCCGTATGTCTTTCGGGCTTTTTATTGGTGCCATTAACATAGAAAACAAGATGCGCCTTCGCCACTGCTTCCCGGACAAATGCAGAGTACTTGCCTTCATCGCCCTCAATGCCAGGAACATCAAGAAGCTGGAACGGCTTTCCATTACATTTCAGTCGGTACTCTACATTCCCCTTGGTAAAGTCGGCCTCACCGGTACCAATGATTTGTCCATCCACCCTTCCGACCAGAGACTTTGCCAACTCATACTGAGAAATGACTCCAGCAAGCCCATCGAGAGACGCCCCAAACTCACGGACCGCTCCAGCCTCCGGCTTATCTGCATGCTTCCCTGATGATCGGCCCGCAGCGGAGGCGACGCCCACTACCTTTTCCAGCATATTCGATTCCAGCACCTCATCCTCCCGCCTGGGTTGCCAGCAAGAATGCTGCTCCGGCACCAGCCGCGATCCCCAGCAATAGCATCAGAACCATGTTTCGCTTGACTTGAAACGACGTTTTAATTTCTTCCAGGCGGACACGCTCGCGAGATTCATCCTCAAGGATCTCCGACAATTTCTTGATTTCATTATTGGCATACAGAGCCCTGTTCTTTTGACGCAGATATGCATCTGAAAATCCGGCTTTCACTCTGTCCGCGTACACCTTGATTTGGTCAGAGATCGCCTCAAGCTCTACTTCGCTTTCTACTATGAACTTGCGACGAGACTCCTCGTCAAACAGGATTCTCAATGATTCCAAAATGGTACTTTTCCCTGCATTGGTTTCACCAAAGAAGGCGACCGTGAAAACGTCCCACTCTGAATTCTTCTCCAAAAGGTCAAGTTGCTCGCTGAACTGATCTTGTATAACGCCCAGCTGCTTCACAACGTTAGCGATGTGTTCCTGACCATCCTTGTTCGCCACCGAAATCGAAGCGAGCTCATCTCTCGATGACGATATACTGGCGGCGACCTCACTATAGATCTTTTCAAACTCCATTTTTGCGGTCACTTTTAGCTCTCCATGTGTACAGCTTTAGCCGTAGGTATTGATCTAATGTCCAACTGGTTCAATGAGAATAGAACGGTTAATTCGCAGAAAATATCTCCCAGGCTACCCGATAATCCTCTTCCCGATCCGGTTTAAAGAAGGGGGCGTGGTATTCAATCGTTCTCTCTGTTGGTCCTCCGGGAAGGGTGTCATCCAGGTAGGTTTTGGTGACGGTGCCTTCGGTGAGGTTCTGGATGTCTTCCCAGCCGAGCGCGATGCCGGTTTCCTCGCGGTCGGGGGTGTGGAGGGCGTAGTGGGTGCCTTCCTTGAGTTCTTTTTTGCTGGCCTTGCGGGGCAGGCCGACGCCGACCAGGCCCTTGCTGGGGGTGAAGACGATGCGGCCGCTCTGGTCGTAGACCGTTTCGGCTTCGTACTGGCGCATAACGGGGAACTGCACGCGGTAGATGGTGAGCAGTTCTTCCAGGGTGAGGCCCAGGGCCTGGGCGACGAGGACGTCGATTTCCACCAGGGCCTGTCGGCGGGCGTAGTCGGTGCGCAGGGCGTTGTGGCGTTGCCATTCAGGAGAGAGGTTGGCGAAGAAGTCCTGAGGCAGCGCAGCGATAGGTTCGTGAGTGGCCCAGTGTTGTTTACAAAAGCTGTCTTGCCAGTTGGATTGCCAGAGTTCTGCGTATTCACGTGTTAGCGATGAAAGAGAAAGAGCCAGCAACTTGGCCCGCCTGTTATCATAGAGAGTCTCCAGTACGGGAAAATCATCCAACGTCGTATGCAAGTTCTGCTTGCCAGTTACTTTAAGAAAAAAGTCAAACGGCACAGAAACATGGGTGATCAAGTTGCTTAATAACGTCCGGTGAGACGCAAAAGCATAGGAGCGGACGCCGTTCATATGGCCCGGTCCTGGCGGATACAAACCACATGACAACGTTCTTTCAGACGATGAGCCGATCATCGCTCGATAAGCTAAACGATAATACTCCGTAACCAACCTCTCCCGATGCTCGCCCTCTTCCACCCAGGGCACGCGGGGGGTGCGGTCGCGGTAGGTGTCGGGGTCGCAGGCGGGGACGTAGTTGGTGCGTGGCAGGTAGTCGTCCGGCAGGGTTTCTAAATCAAGCTTGTCGTAGTCCTTGTTGCTTTTACAGCCAGGCCGGGGGTTCTTGAAGAACGGACTGCCGACGAAGAAATGGGGGCCGGAGAGGATCCACTGTTCCGGGGTTTTCGGGAACTGGGTTTCCCGCTTGATGGTGCCATCTTGCTGGGCGTTGACTTCGTTCCAGTGTTGTGTGGAGTAGTACTGCCCTTTCAGATCCCCCAACCGCCGGGGTTGAGCGGCAAATTTGTCCAGAACCGCCATTAATTGTCGTGCATGCAGGGCTGGCAGACGGGCTTCCAGCGCATCGGTGCCCGCTTCGTCGTAGAGCTGGCCGAACAGTGCCAATTCGTGCTGGCCAACTTCGATAATCCGATCGCGGTGGCCATCGAATCCCCATTTCACTTTAACCCGACCGTCCGGCAGTTCGACTTCTTCCTTGATGCCTGGAACCGGCCCTTGCCCGTCATGACTGAATGAATAGTCGACAGTCTGAGGCACGAACAGATTGGATATGTTGTAGAACTTAGCCTCTCCGACCGGCCCATAAATGTTCTGGCTATAGCGTGTGTGGTTATCCACTTCGGCAAACAGCTTAACTTCATTTGCATACTGGAAGTGTGCCCGCAACCGTCGATATACCTCCCGCCGGAATTCCCCACCCTTGGGATCGTCGTAAATGCCTTCCGGATGGAGGAAGCCACTCACACCCTGTTCGTTGACATTGGCCCAGGCCCGGGGCAGGAAGCATTTGTAAAGGTTGGCCTTCTGGCCGGCGAGCTGCGGGTAGTTCTGTGTGGCATTGAGGAATTCTTGCGATCCTTCCGCTTCCGCCAGCTCCGCAAACCAGGCCTGCTGCAGCTCCGGGCTACGCTCAAAGGCAGCTTCCCGCTCATCGGTCAACTGCTTGGCACTGAGGTTGTGCAGCACAAACGCCGGGTTGTAATCGCCCAGCACCCCGCCTTCCTGCCATTCCACCTTGCGCCAGGGCGGGTTCCCCAGGGTGATGTCGAAGCCGCCACGGTTGGCAAACAGATCGGCAAAGGCCAGTTCCCAGTGGAAGAAACGGTAGTGTTCGCCCAGTTCGTTAGCCATTTTCAGGGTGGTGAAGACCGGGTTCTTGAACAGCTTTTCCAGGTTGAGTTCGCCCCGGGGGGTGCTGACGGCCTGGGCGGCGCGGGTTTCTTCGCGCAGGGTTTGTTGGGCGTCTTGCGAGGCGAAGAGGTCTTCTATGGGCTTGGTGAATAGATGCCCCCCCTCTCCCTGTCCCTCTCCCGCGAGGGGAGAGGGGACCTTTTCTTCACCGCTTGAAAGTAAGTCATCCTGCTCCGGGGTGAACTGGAAGGTGCCGGCGCTGTTGAGGATGGTGTTGAGGTCGAAAAGCCATTTCTGGCGGTCTGGCAGTTCATCGACCTTGTCCAGGGGCCAGAACCAGAGGGCGCACCAGTAGTCCATGGCCAGTTTTAGGCGGCGGTAGGGGGAGGCAATGCGGGCATTGGTGTTGAAGATGCCGGTGGTGCGGATGTTGTCTTTTTCGCGGGTGCTGGTGTGGTGTTCCTGCACCTGTTCCTGGCCCCAGAGGGGGTAGCTGTCTTCGGTGCGTTTTCTGTCCTGGGTGAGCATTTGGGTGTGCTCGCGCCAGAGGCGGTCTACGGCGGTGCTGAGGTCCTGGAGGGTGCGGATTTCGCTGTGGTCCAGGGGGGCGCAGAAGTCTTTTTTCCAGGCTTTGATTTTTTTGAAGGCGTCCGGGCGCAGTTGTTTGGCGACCTTATCGTTGTAGCCGACCATGCCGAGGTCGGGGAGAAGGAAGTGGTAGATTTCGTTTTCTTTTCTTGGGCCGCTGTCTTCTTTATTCGGCTCGCCTTCGGCATTGGGGTCATTCGCTTGCAAGCAAGCTCCCACAGGGGTGTTTGTTCCCGCAGTGGGATCTGAATTAAGGGAGTCTGGTGATAGGCGTCTTGGGGCGTTGTTGTACCAGAGGCCTTCTTTGGGTTGTTTCTTGAGAGCGAGGGTGGAATAGACTTCGCGGCGGGCGCCGATGAGGCTGTTGCCGGTGAACAGCTGGTAGCCGAACCAGGGCACGGTGTGGCCGCCGCTGAGGGCGTTGAGCCAGAGGGAGACTTCGGCCAGCTCCACGGCGATGGGGTTGAGGTCGACGCCGTAGACGTTGTGGTCGGCGATGTGCATTTTCACCCGCTGGAGTTCTTGCTGGTAATCCTCGTGGGGAATGCGCCGGCCAAGCTCCTGCTGTTTGCGGGTGAGGTAGGCTTCGCTGAGCTGGTTGACGGCTTCGTTTAGGAAGGCAGCGCTGCCCATGGCCGGTTCACAGACGGTGAGATTGAGGATGTCGTCGGCACTCACATCGCCGGTGAGGCGTTCCTTGAGGGTGTATTTCACCAGGCTTTTGGTGAGCACTTCCGGGGTGTAGTAACTGGCGGACTTTTCCCGGTCACGCCCCGCCATGCGGTAGATGAATTTGCCTCTGGGGTGCAGGCGCAGGCTTTTGCGGCCTTCGCTGTCTTTGTCGTAGACCCGCTCCTGGTCGTCGAATTCGTCCAGTTGCTCGCGGGTGACGAAGTAGCCGGTGTCCAGCTCGTCCGGGTTGATGTTGTTGCCCTTGGGGGCGACTTCGTAGAGGTCTTCGGTGGCGAAGAAGCCACGGTAGCTGAGCAGGGCCTCGTAGACGGCACCGAGCTGGTTGATCCCGAGCTGGGTGTAGCTGACGCGGCCTCTTCTCTTCTTCCCCTTTTGCGGGCGGGTGAGCGACATGGCGCGCACCACGCCTTGCAGGGTGGCATTGCTGAACACCACCTTGTTGAGCAGGGGCGTTTTGGCCGGGTCGAACAGGTGGCTGTCGAGCCCCTGCAGGGTGAAGGCGTTGCCGGTGCTTTCGTGGTACTGGTCGGCCTGGCGGCTGATCTGGTGGCCGTTGTAGATGAGGCCGAACATGCGCTGCAGGCTGTCGTGAAAGTAGCGCCCCTGCTGGCTGGCTTCGGTGGTGAGACGCACCATTTCCAGGTCGCGCAGGCTATCGAGGCTGTAGCCCTGGCGCCAGGTGTCGTCATCGGGCAGGTAGCCCAGCTCCGGGCGGGCTTCGATGTAGAACAGGAACAGGATGCGGTACATGTAGCGCAGGCATTCGCTGGAGAGCTGGGCTGCATCAAGGGCGTTAGCGCCGGTGTAGATGCCCTCCTTGCGCTCCTGGGCCTGTTTGATGAGCTGGCTGGCAGCTTCGTTGCCGAGCTGTTCGATGGCCTGGCGCAGGGCGTATTTCAGGTCATCGGAGACGGCGAAGGCGTGTTTGTGGCTGTTTTCATCGAGGCTGTCCAGGCGGCTCTGGCCTTCGCGGGGGGCCAGGCTGTCGCGGTGCAGGAGCACGGCGGTGGCCTTGATGGTCTTGTCGTCGCGGCGGCCGAGGATTTCTTCCCAGTCAAAGCGCAGCATGCGGTTCTGGGACCATTTGTAGCGGTCGATGAGGATGCCCTGGCGGTCGCTAATCAGCAATACCCAGCGGGGCGGGTTCTCGTTGTGCGGGTTCTGCCGGAAGACCACCTCGTTGAGGATGCTGTACCAATCGCTGCCCTTGAGTTTGTCATGGTGCGGGCCGGGGCCGACGAACTGGCTTGTGTGCAGGGTGAGGGAGAGCGGGTCTTCGCCTTCGTTGTTCTGATCCAGGGCGCCGAGCACCCAGAGCTGATCTCCCACCGCAGTCAGTACAGGCAGCTCAGTATTAGGAGCGACTTCCCGATTCCGCGGCTGCCATGCCATGCCAAGAACACTGATCAACTGCTCGAAGAAAGCTCGTTGCAGATGGATGCGCTGGTCGGGTCGGCGCTCCGTATTAAGCTTCTGGCGTAGAGCAAAGTAACTCTGGTACAGGTTACGCAGTGCGCGGTGCGGACTGATATAGGCAAAGCCACCGGCTACTTCGCTGATTTGCTGAGCTGCTGATGTCTCACCTGTCCTGTGCGCCTGCCGGGAAGCCTCTTCCTCGGCTTCCCACGCTTTTACCGTGTCTGCAAAGTCACCGTGGAAGACTTCAGCCAGGTAGTGCGGGCTGAAGAATTCGTTGTCGTTGGTCAGACCGATAAAGGTGGCGGCGGTGTCTTGTACTGCCATGGGGCGTTTCCTGTTTAACCTGTTCGTTAACCGTGCGCGCGGGTGAAGGCGGCAATGATCTGGATGTAGGGCACCGGCTCGATAGTGAGAGTGTCGCTGACCCAGGTCTGATAATCATTGAAGACGCGGTCGATGCGGCTGAGGCGTTCTTCCCGTTTAGCGGCTTTGAAGTGCTCTGCCTGCTGGGAGCCTTGCAGTTGCAGGTCCAGCTGGGTGACCTGGCGCGCCTTGAGGGCGGCCAGCTCTGCCAGTTTTTCATCCAGCGTGGGCTGGGTGGCCTCGGTAAAGGCCTGCTGGCGCCGCTGCATTTCGGTGCGGGTGGCGTTGATGACCGGCTGTCGCAGGGCTTCCAGTTCGGTGAGGCTCACCGGCTGGGCACGGTTGGGGAGTTTGCTGTCCAGTTGCAGGGGCTGTAGCCAGTCGCGCGCGGGCAGCACTTCTGTAACGGCACCGCCGTGGCAGCGAACGGCGAACCATTCCCAGATGACCGGGTGGGCCTTGCGGTTGGGGATCAGGCCGCTGACCAGGAAGACGCTTTCCTCCGGCTGGAGCTGTTGCTTCACGGCATCGGCGTCTGGCAGGGCCAGCACCGGTGCGCTGTGGCGGGCCACCTGGGCGAGCAGTTTGTCCTGCAGCCACTGGATGGCGGGGTGTTGGGGCCAGAGGTAGTGGAGCTTGGGCCAAGCGTTTTCGTCCTGGCGGCTGCGGCGGATTTCCTGCTCGAAGCGGGCCTTGTCGGCGGTGAGCTCCAAGAGGCCGTTATCCGGGCTGATTTCCGGGGGCAGGAAACGGAAGCGATATTTGAGGTCGTCCGGCGGGGTGATGGTAAGGGTCTGGCGCTCGTTGTTGGCGCTGACGCTGACCTGGTTGCGCTCGCGGTTGATGGCATCCAGCGCCTCGCGGGCGAAGTCATAGTCGTTGGCGAACAGGCTGTAATCGTCAACCGTGTGCTGTTCGGTCTGTTCCGGTGGGTTGGGCTGGCTGGCCTCGGGGTTGAGGAACAGGGCCAGCAGATCGTCGCCTTCGTTGCTGTCGTCGGGCTGGTATTGCTGGTCGAAGGCGGTGGCTTCCATGCCGTCGGCCATGGCGTCTTCGGTGAGCTTTTCTTCCTGTTCGCTGTCGTGGACCTTCATGAAGGTGGCCGGGTCGCCAATGTTCTTGTAGGCCTGCTCGTCTTTTTCCTTGAGGATTTCCAGAATGCGCTGATCCCCTTTGACGATGGGGTTGTCACTCTGGTTGATCAGGTAGGTGATGATGGGCGGCTTTTCCTGGCCATAGCGGTCCACCCGGCCGTTGCGCTGCTGGAAGACCATGAGTGACCAGGGCAGATCAAAGTGGACCAGGCGGTGGGATAGGTAATGCAGGTTGATGCCTTCGGAGGCCACGTCGGAGCAGAGCAGCACGCGCAGTTTGGATTCGGGCTTGCCGAACTCTTCCACGATGCTTTGCTGCTCCACGTCGCTCATGCCGCCGTGGAGGATCTGCACGGCGCCGGCCTTGAGTTTCATATCGTCGGCAAGCTGGTCGTTGAGCCACTTGAGGGTTTCGATGCGTTCGCTGAAGATCACCAGGCGATCTTCGCTGTCAGTTTTCTTCCAGCCGAAGTCGCTGCTTTTGAGCAGCTTGAGCAGGGACTGGTATTTATTAAAGGCGGCCGGGGTGACGTTACGCAGGGCCAGCGCCAGGGACTTGAGGCTCTGGATTTCCCGTCGTTCGTCTTCGGAGACCTGGGCCTTCTTTTCCAGCTTGGCAATGCGCTGCTGCACGGACACGTCTGCGGCGGCAGGGGAGCTGAAAATAGCTTTTTGCAGGCCGATGCGGACCAACTGACCGTTCTTTGTCTGGCTGTGTTCGCCCCGGTAGGTGAAGGGCACATCCAGCAGGGCCTGGTAGGTGGCTTCCTCTTCCGGGGAGGCGCCCATGTAGATGTCCTTGACCACGCGCTCCCTGAATTCCTGCTGGACCTGGTCGCGGATGTCTTTCTTGAAGCGACGGATCACCAGCCCCTTATCGCTGAAGTCATCCTTGGCGTAGTCGTCCGGGTCGCTGATGGCAGTGGGGTCGAGCATGTTCATCAGACTGGCGAAGGAGCGCGCCTTGCCGTCGTGGGGGGTGGCGGACAGCATGACGAGGGTGTCCGACCGGCCCGCCAGTAACTGGGCCAGTTTGGCGCGCTGGGAGCTGCTGCCCCGCTCGGCCACGTTGTGGCATTCGTCGATGACGATGATGTCCCAGTAGGCCCGTTCCAGGTGGCGGCGGTATTCGTTGTCCTGCTTGAGGGTGTCGATGGAGATGATCGACTTGTCGTAATAGTAGAAGGGATTGTGGTTGCCGGGGATATTGTTGCGCACCCGCTGCAGGCCTTGGGAGTCCAGACGGGTGAGCGGGATGGTAAAGCGGTTCCACATTTCCTTCTGGAACTGGGTCATCATGCTCTTGAGGGTGAGCACAAGGATGCGCTTGCCGCGGCCCCGGCGCATGAGTTCGGTCATGAGGATGCCGGCTTCCAGGGTTTTCCCCAGGCCGACGGCATCGGCGATGAGAATGCGCTGGCGATGCTGGTTCAGCGCCTGCAGGGCAGGGTCAAGCTGGTAAGGCACCGGGTCCATGGCGGCCTTGTGGCCAAGATGGATACGCTGATCCGCCGGGGTAATCTGACGCAATTGGGCTTCGATGAACAGACGGCTCTTTTCAAAGCCCGGGCTCATGTCCTGCTCGAAGCGGGTTTCCGCCGGGTCCAGCACCTGAATGGCATCCGCCTCTTCTTCAAGGCAGGTAAGAAAGCGCGCACTCTTGCCGTTGACCAGTTCGGACAGGCCATCCACGGTAAGGATGTAACCCCCGTCATCACTGGGATCTGCCCGGCGGACAATCCATTCGCAATCGCGGATAACGACGCGGGCGCCGGGGGCATATAGGGTACTGCTCATGGATTCCTTCCTACGTCTAAACTGGTTTTAAACATTTCGTTTATATCGGTGCTCTTTATCTGAATCGTCAAACCACTGGATAACTCGCCTCACCCCAAAGCGCCCCGGGATTATCCATCATCACCACAATCACCACCGGCACCAGATCCGCCAAAATCGCCACACAATCGCGAATCTGGTCACGGTTGACGCTGCCACTCCAGGTGGCACCACCGTGCATGATCTGGTTTCTCAGGGTGTATATCCGGCTGAATACGATGGACAGCACCACCGGGGTGTTCTGCTGGGCCAGGGCTGAATGCGCCGCTTTCTTAGCGCCGTCGAAGCTTTGTTTCCACTGCGCTTCGGTCAAATGACCTTTCTGGTGGTCCCAGAAGCAGGAGAAGACGTAAGGATTATCCAGCAGGACGCGGATGGCGTTCGGGTAGGCCTTCCACACCAGCTCGCCGATACGCTTCTCGCCGTCCAGGTCGCACAGCTTCTCCAGGAAGCCGTTGAAGGTGGCCTGTTCGTTGAGGTGGACGCGGTCGTCGATTTCCGTGGCGTAGGCGGCGTTGAAGGCGATCCACAGGAAGATGAAGCGGCTGTCCGGGTCGTCGTCCTGTTCGGCACGGTCGAGCCAGCTCAGGGCGCGGTGTACGCGCAGGCTCAGATTCTCCGGGTAGCTGTCCCGCTCGGCGCGCTGGCGCGCCTTCAGCTCTTTATGAATGCTCCCCATTACCCCCTCCAAATGCCCACCTTGGCGGACCGACGTTTACTAGCGGACAGGTTCTGTCGTCGGTTCCCTTTGCCGGTGTTCCGGCGTTTTGCCAGCATGCCGACTTTTTGCCGATGTCCGGCTTTTTCGTGAACCTTATCACATCCTCTTGGGTAGGTGATTACCTTCATATCGCCGCCTCGACCCAGACGAAATTCGCCTCGTCTAGCGGCCGGGCGCCGTCCCAGCGGTAGGCCGCTAGGCGGCCGCCGTGGCGGGCCGCGACGCTGTAATCCAGGCAGGCGACGTGGTCGGTCAGGGGCTGGGGCGTGCCCTGGAACCAGTAGTGCCCGACGAACACGGGTTTATCGTTGGCGTAGCCAGGCAGTACGCCGTCCCCCACGGGCAGGTCGGGGATCGAATTCAGCGTAGCTTTAGGCACCAGGGCCACGTCCAGATAGGTGGCCGGCGCGCTTTGCCACCAGCGAGTGCGGATGTGCCGGCGGGCGTGGCCGTCCTTGTCATGGAAGCCCTCTCCTTCGGGCAGCTCGATCTCGAGGCCCTTGAGGGTGGTTTCCACGACCTCAAACAGGTCGTGGCCTTCGGTTGCGGCGGGTACCCAGGCGTCGGCGGGCAATTTGGCGTCTTCGTCCAGCCAGGTTTCCAACGTCCCAATATGAGCCGGATGCCAACAGGCGTGTACGGCCCGGAATTCCGGCAGGTCCAGGTACAGCGGCAAGGTGCGGAACCAATCCAGCACCTCCTGGTGGAGGTCCGGGTGGCAGCCGATCTGCTCCAGGAAGGCTTGATGCTGGTGGCGGTTCTTGGCGGAGTGCGGGCGCAGGTATTCACCGGGCTGCAATGGGTCCGGCGTGGCCCATGCCACCGCGTTGAACTCATGGTTGCCCATGATCGCCAGCGCTTCGCCGGCCTCGACCATAGCACGCACGACGCGCACCACCTCCAGTTGCTCGGGCCCGCGGTCGATGTAGTCGCCCAAAAACAAAGCCTTGCGGGTCGGGTGCCGCCAGACACCGTCGGTTTCCGTGTAGCCCAGCCGGTGAAGCAGCCGCTTCAGGGGTTCGGCGTGGCCGTGGATATCGCCAATGATGTCGTACATCGTGCGTCCTCGTAGTTCGAAAGTGGCATCCCTGCCACGGTGTCTATCCAAGACGGTTTCCATCCGTGACATAAGCACTCTATGACTTCACTGGCGACACATCTATACTGGCTACATGAACACGTCCAGTTTTCAGGCAGGTCGCCATGCCAACCAATAAAGAGGGAGAGTGCCATGGCTCGCGTTAGCCGCAAAAGCGCCGGTGCCTGGCCGGTACGTTGGGATCTGTTACTGCGATACCGGTTGATCGAGGTGATGGCACTCTGGGAGGGCCGGCTCACCACTAATCATCTGATGCGTGCCTTCGGCATCGGGCGGCAACAAGCCAGCAAGGACATCAATACCTATCTGGCGGATTACGGGCCGGACAATCTGACGTATGACCGCTTCCTCAAGGGCTACCGCCCCACGGAGGCGTTCAAGCCGGTGTTCACCCAGGGCGTCGCGGACGAGTACCTGCAGATGATGCACGCCCGGGAGGATCTGGCCTGCTCGTTTGAGTCGCTGACGGTGCGCGAGCTCAACACCGAGGTGCTGCTGCCCCCGGCCCGGGATCTGCGTCCGGCGGTGCTGCGGCCGGTGTTGCAGGCCTGCCGGGAAGGCAAGCGAGTGGAGATCGAATACGCGTCGCTGGCGAACCCGGAGCCCGAGTTCCGGGTGATCCAGCCGCATACCGTGGTGCACACCGGCTACCGCTGGCACGTCCGGGCCTGGTGCGAGAAGAACGGGGACTTTCGGGATTTCGTACTCAGCCGGATCAGCGACCGGCCCGAGCTGGTGCTGCACGGAGACCGTGGCGCCGAAGACGACGAGGCCTGGCGGACCCGAGTCGTCGTGCGCCTGGGGCCAGATCCTCGCTTATCGCCGCCGCAGCAAGCCCTGATTGAGCGGGACTATGGTATGAAGCGTAGGGGTATGGAGCGCGGTGAGCTACGTCTTGAGACCCGCGGGGCCCTGGTGAGCTACCTGCTGCAGCAGCTGCGGGTGGATACGCCGGCGGATCATCGCTCGCCGGAGGCTCAGCAGGTTGTGGTGTTGAACCATGATGAAGTACAGCGGTGGGCGGTTATGCCTGGGTAAGGCTCAGATTTTCACCTTCGCACGGTATTTCTCGATAACAGCTTGGCGAGAGGGCAATGGCTTCACGGATTCGGAATCGCTCACCTGAAAGCCCTCCAAGCGCAAACTCGCCCGGAAATTGGAGCGACGCACTCGAGCGTGGTAACGCTTTTTTTCTTCCAGCGTCAAAGATTTATCGCCCATAACCCACCTGCTTAAACTTTCCCAGAGCCCGCCCTGATGGAAGGCCTCAATAGAGCCACTGCCGGCATACGCACATGATGTACCGGTCAAATGAGCCCGCTATACTCCCGCAACCTATCCACGGTTACGACCAATCCCCGAGCCGCCAGCGTATCAAGATATTCCTCCACCTCTTTCGGAGGGTTTCTCAATGAAGCTCTATGGCTTTTGGCGGCGTTGATCACTCTCGCTTCATGCAGATCAAATTGCTGAACGATGAAATCATCCGGGTGAACCGCTTCGATGCCGAAGGTGGTCAGATAATCGCTCGGGAAATCTTTGAGGTTAAAGGTGACGATCAGCTGGGCGCCGGCCAGAATCGCTGCTGCAAGCACGTGCCTGTCATTGGGGTCTGGCAACTCCAGGCCGGGGATCAGGCTCTCGTACCCTGTTACCCGACAATCCGGCACGGCTTGGTTCATTAGTTTGATGGTCCTCGTAACCTGCTCCGCCAGAGCGGGCCTGGCTTCCAGCAGATTACGGGCCCATTCGTTCTGAATATCGTCCGACCATCGCGCCGCGAACAGCCCCGACAACGCCAAGCGCATAAGAAAATCGCGCAGCGGTGCCGGGTATAGGACGCAGGCGTCGTAGATGACCGAAAAGCGCATCAGTACCCCATATCGTGCTCTTGGGCCTGGTCCGCCAGCGCCTGCAGGGCGGCTTCGCTTTCGGCGGTTCGGGCTGCCCGGTACTCCATCACGTCCTGAAAGCGGATGCGACGATGTGTTCCGACCCGGCTGAAGGGGATGGCGCCTTCCTCCAGCAACTTGACCAGATGAGGCCGGGATACATTCAGCAGGTTGGCGGCTTCCTGGGTGGTTACCTCCGCGTGGACGGGCATGATGGTTACCGAGTTGCCCTGGGCCATTTCGGTGAGAATATTGCGCAACAGCTCCAGGGCATGCCGAGGCAGCACCAAATCCGTGTCGTCCATACGGACCCTGGCGCGATCCTGCTCCGGATGATCTTTGAGCAGCTTTGCCAGAGCGGCGGAGCTCTCACGAGCCAGATCCGTAGCCTGAGGGTCGGGAAGCTTGCTGTGGTCCGACGCGGTGTTCATAAGTACCTCTCAATGACGGATATCCTGGCGATATCCACAAAATAATCGAAATTAACGAAAATCGCAATAAACGAAACACCAGTGACCTTCCTGCCCTCTCAATGTTCAATACGTCCAATGCCGGCAACGCAGCGGCCCACCAATAGAGCCTGACCCAAGGGTTTGCTATTCTGCCCCGCTTACGTCCCGTTACCCGCCGGGGCGCCGTCACTTTCCCGGAAACAGGCGACACCGCGCATATGGCAAAGCAAGACTTGTCCGGCCACACCCCGATGATGCAGCAGTATTTAGGCATTAAGGCCGAGCACCCGGATCAGCTGGTGTTCTACCGGATGGGGGATTTCTACGAGCTGTTTTTCGGCGACGCGCAGAAGGCGGCGCGGTTGCTGGATATCACCCTGACGCAGCGCGGCCAGAGCAACGGCAAGCCGATTCCCATGGCGGGGATTCCCTACCACGCCGCCGAGGGCTATCTGGCGCGGCTGGTGAAGCTGGGCGAGTCGGTGGTGATCTGCGAGCAGATCGGCGATCCGGCGCTGGCCAAGGGACCGGTGGAGCGCAAGGTGGTGCGCATCGTGACGCCGGGGACGGTGAGCGACGAGGCGTTGCTGGAGGAGCGTCGCGATACGCTGCTGTGCGCGCTCTACGAGGACGGGCCGCGCATCGGCGCGGCCAGCCTGGACGTGGCCGCCGGGCGCTTCGTGGTGACGCAGGTGGACGGTCACGAGCAATTGCAGGCACTGCTGGAGCGCTGGCAGCCGGCGGAGCTGCTGATCAGCGAGGACCACGGCCTGCCGGGGCCGCTCAGCCAGCGGCCCGGGTGCCGGCAGCGGCCGCCCTGGGACTTCGACGCGGAGGGCGCGCGCCGGCAGCTTTGCCAGCAGTTCCAGGTGCAGGATCTGTCCGGCTTCGGGCAGCCGGCGCCGGCGTCGGTGGCGGCGGCCGGGGCGCTGTTGCAGTACGCCCGGGAGACCCAGCGCAGCGACCTGCCCCACGTCACCGGGCTGACCCTGGAGGCGTTCGACGACGGCGTCGCCATGGACGCCGCCACGCGCCGCAATCTGGAGCTCACTGAAACCCTCACCGGCCAGGAGGCGCCGTCGCTGGCCTGGGTGCTGGACAGCACTGAGACGGCGATGGGGTCGCGGCTGCTCAAGCGCTGGGTGCACCGGCCGCTGCGTGATCGCTCGGTGCTCGGCGAGCGCCAGGACCGCATCGCCGCGCTGCGCGACGGCTGGCGCTTCGACACCGTCCGCCAGGTGCTGGACCGGATCGGCGATATGGAGCGGATTCTCGGCCGGGTGGCGCTGCGCTCCGCCCGGCCTCGCGATCTGACGCGGCTGCACATCAGCCTGTCGGCGCTGCCGGAGTTGCACGCCGCCCTGCCCGACGACGCGGTGTTCCAGGGGCTGCACGACCGGCTCAGTGACTTCCCGGACAAAGTGGCGCTGCTGGAACGGGCGGTGATCGAGAACCCGCCCATGCTGATCCGCGACGGCGGTGTGATCGCGCCGGGCTACAGCGAAGAGCTGGACGAGCTGCGTTCGATCAGCGAGAACGCCGGCGCGGTGCTGGTGGACATTGAAACCCGTGAGCGTGAGCGCACCGGCTTTTCCACGCTGCGGGTCAAGTACAACCGGGTGCACGGCTACTATATTGAGCTGTCCCGCCGCGAGGCGGACCAGGCGCCGGTGGATTACCAGCGCCGCCAGACGCTGAAGAACGCCGAGCGCTTTATCACACCGGAGCTGAAGGAGTTCGAGGACAAGGCGCTGTCCGCGTCCAGCAAGGCGCTGAACCTGGAGAAGCGGCTTTACGAAGCGCTGATCGAGGAGCTGGCCGCCGATCTGGGCCCGCTGCAGGCCAGCGCCGCGGCGGTGGCCGAGCTGGACGTGCTGGCGTGTCTGGCGGAGCGGGCGGAAACCCTCAACTGGGTGCGCCCGAGCCTGGTGGACGAGCCCGGCATCGAGATCGTCGACGGTCGCCATCCGGTGGTGGAACAGGTGATGGACGACGCCTTCGTGCCCAACAGCCTGCAGCTGGACGATCAGCGCCGTATGGTGATCATCACCGGCCCCAACATGGGCGGTAAGTCCACCTATATGCGCCAGACCGCGCTGATCGCCCTGCTCGCCCACATCGGCAGCGCGGTGCCCGCCGCCAGCGCCCGCATCGGCAAGATCGACCGCATCTTTACCCGCATCGGCTCGTCCGACGATTTGGCCGGCGGCCGTTCCACCTTTATGGTGGAGATGTCGGAAACGGCCAACATCCTCAATAACGCCACGCCGGAAAGCCTGGTGTTGATGGATGAGATCGGCCGTGGCACCAGCACCTTCGACGGCCTCAGCCTGGCGTGGGCGGCGGCGGAGCATCTGGCCCGCAATCTGCGCGCCTACACGTTGTTCGCCACCCATTACTTTGAGCTGACGCAGCTGCCGGAGCATCTGCCCGGCGTCTACAACGCCCATCTCACCGCCAGCGAGCACAACAACCGCACCGTCTTCCTGCACCGGGTACAGGAAGGGCCGGCGAGCCGCAGCTACGGCCTGCAGGTGGCGCAGCTGGCCGGGGTGCCCGCCGGCGTGATCCGTCAGGCGGCGGACAAGCTGGCGGAACTGGAAAGCGGTGAGCGGCCGGTGCCGGCGGCCCACTCCGAAGCACCCGCCCAGGCGGACATGTTCGGTGCCATCAGCGAGGTGGATAAAGCGCTGCGGGATCTGGACCCGGATGATCTGACGCCGCGCCAGGCCCTGGAGGCGCTCTACCGCCTGAAGCAGTTAAGCGACCACTGATAAACCGCGGCCATTGACCACTTCGGTCAATCGCGGTGCCCGCGGCGCTTGCCAGCCCGGCACAGTCGGGTAGACTAGCGCGGCCCCGAGGGAGGGTCACGCGCCGAGCGGCTGGCGCCCCTGGCGATATACCCCAAGCGGGCCGGTGATCTGATAGAATTCAGTGCTGGCCCTGGAAAGAGAATACACCTGGCGAGGACAGGCTATGACGTTCGTAGTAGGTGAAAACTGCATCAACTGCAAACACACGGACTGCGTGGAAGTATGTCCGGTGGACTGTTTCTATGAAGGCCCCAACTTCCTGGTGATTCACCCGGACGAATGCATCGACTGCGCCCTGTGCGAGCCCGAATGCCCGGTGAACGCCATCTTCTCGGAAGACGAGTTGCCCGACGACCAGCAGGATTTCCTGGAAATCAACGCGGAGCTGGCGGAGAAGTGGCCCAACATCACCGAGATGAAGGACTCCCCGGACGATGCGGAAGAGTGGGACGGTGTCCCCAACAAGAAGGAAAAGCTCGCCCGCGAGTGGTAACCGGCGGCCAGCGCGGGCGGGACTCCGGGTCCCGGCCCGGTCCCGGACGGCGAGGTCAGGGACCTGAAATAAGAAAGGGCGGCATCCTGCCGCCCTTTTTGCGTCGAGTGTTCCTTACCCGATTGCGCTCACCTAGAACCTCCGTGTCCACCGTCCCTAGCTTTCCGTGTGCTCTTCTCCATGAGCACGGGAGGCACTATAGCAATCGCGGAGGCCGGCAAGGGTTAAAGATATATAAAAACTGCGGACAAGAAATGAGCTCTTTCGGCTCTTCCCCAGGTATATCAATAGCTTAGCGAATTCGCCCGATAAAAATTGACGGCATCCGAGGACAGAAGATTGGTAGAAATGCTTACAGTCTTGTAAGATATTGCTTACAAACTCAGAGCATTTCAGCAGGCTGTTCCCGGTGCCTTAAGGCCTCCGGGACACACAGCGGTGCCACAAAGCCGCCAAGTTTTACAATCGCTCACGGCTTTTTACAGCATGGGCAAAGTGGGACATGTAACCTTTTGATTAGATAAATGGTATCCCCCCAAGGCGCTAGCAATAGCGCTCACAACCCCCCCTCATCCACCCCCTTTGGATGAGGGGTTTTTTTTGCCCGCTCAACAGGCGCCGAGGGCGTCGCAGGACTTCTGGAACTGATTTTCCAGGGCCTCCATCAGGGTGCCGGCGGCGGCCAGGTCCCGCTCGCGGGCGTATTGCTCGATTTCCAGGCAGATGCCCGTTACCCGCAACGCACCCAGATTGCCGCTGCTGCCTTTGAAGCTGTGCGCCTGCTGCCGGACGGCTTCGGCGTCGCCGGCGGCGAGGGCGTCGTGGAGGGCTTGCAGGCGCTGACCGCCATCGCGGATGTAGGAGGCGACCAGGGTGTCGAAGTCGCCCCCCATGATTTCTCGAAGTTCATTGATAACGGCGCTGTCGAGCACCGGTGGCTGTTCCATGTCTCACTCCCTTGATTGAAGGCGGCCCGGATTCCGATGATAAGCCTAAAGGACCACCTGGAAGGCCAATATACTAAGCCGGAAGCGCGGGGTTCAGGAAGCCGGAAGTACCGGGAATGGGACTCAGGGCAACACACCCAGGTTGCGGGCGCGGGTCACGTCCTCGGGGATATCCACGTCCCAAAGGGGCGGCAATACGGTCACCGGGGCCACGTCGTTGAGCGCCACCAGCGTATCGGCCATGGCGTAATCGGTGCCCAGGCGCACCCCTTCGAAGCGTCCGTCATGCCAGACCGAAGCGTCGCTGCCGCCGATCAACACATAGCCGCCGTCCTCGCTGGCGCCCAGCACCACCCGGGCGTTGTCGAGCCCGTCCACGGCCAGTGCCAGGTAGGTCTGGTCCAGCACCGGGCAGTCGCTGCCCACCAGCAGCACACGTGGCGCCTCTTGCAGGCCGTCCCGCAGTGCCGCGTTCATGCGCTCGCCGAGTCCGCCGCCGTGCTGCAGCCCCACCTCCAGGCCGATTTCCCGGGCGTGGGCGGCGAGCCGGTCGTCATGATCGTCGAGCATCAGCCTGGCGCGGCCGGGAAAGGCGGCGGCCTCCCGCAGGGTGCGGTCGAGCAGGCGCTGGTGTACATCCAGGGCGGTGTCCTCGCCCAGTTCGGGCACCAGGCGGGTCTTCACCCTGCCCCGGCGCGGGGCCCGGGCGAAGACCAGCAGCAGGGTATCCATGGCGGGCGCGCGCTCAGCCGCCATGGTGCTGCTGACGGTAATGTTGGCGGTAGTAGTCGCGGTGCAGCCGGGCCGGGTCCTCGCCGCGCCAGTAGCGCCAGCGCAGCTGCCACATCAGCATCATGGTGCGCCACACGCCGTGTTCCTCCCAGCGCCGGCTGTCGGCCACCAGCCGCGGCCGCAGGCAGGCGGGCGCCGCCAGGCGGCGCAGACGCTGGCTCAGCGCCACGTCTTCCATCAGCGGCTGCATCGGGAAACCGCCCATTTCCAGGAATTGGTCGCGCCGCACGAAGATGCCCTGGTCGCCGGTGGCGATGCCGGTCCAGCGCGAGCGGATATTCATGGCATGGCCGATCAGCGGGAACAGGCGGTGATTGCCGGACAGGCGCACGTCGAAGCGGCCCCAGACGGCGTCCTCGGGCAGCGCTCTCAGGGCGCGGATGTGACCGCGCACCACCCGGCCGCAGTCGGCGTGCAGGAACCACAGCCAGTCGCCTTCGGCGCGCTCGGCGCCCAGGTTCATCTGCCGGGCCCGGCCACGGTCGCAGTGCAGCACCAGGTCGGCGTGCTCACGGGCGATCAGCGCGCTGTTGTCGCTGCTGCCGCCATCCACCACGATGATCTGATCGCCCTCGCCCAGGCGTTCACGAAGCATCTCCAGGAACGGCCCCAGACATTTCGCCTCGTCGAGCACCGGAATTACCACACTCAGGTTCATCCCAAAGCGCCTCCACAGCTACTGCCGGACCCCGCGGTGCACCCGAAGCAATGATCGGCCACGTACACCGGCTCGCCCTCCTTGTCGGCGTCGAGCAGCTCGCTGACGTGGGGGCGCCGATCATGGTGCCCCTGGGGCATATCCAGCATCTGGTTGAAGTCACAATCGTACAGGTAACCCTGATAATCCACGCTCAGGGTATTCCGGCACATCACGGCTTCAAGATTGTCGCGATTGTAGTTGTCGCGCAACAACTGCATGTAATCGTTGAACTGGTTATGCGCCAGCAGCACCGCCCCGAAACGGCTGATGGGCATATTGGTGATGGTCAGCAGGCGGTTGAAGCGCACGCCGAAGCGCTGGTCCAGCTCGCGGTGGTAGTCCGCCTCCAGGGCCGCCTGCGGCGGCGGCAGATGGGCGCCCACCGGGTTGTAGACCAGGTCCAGGGGCAGTGCCGGGTCGCCATAGCCGACCGCGTTCAGGCGCCGGATCGCCTCGATGCTGCTGCTGTAGACGCCCTTGCCGCGCTGCTCGTTGACGTTCTCTTCCAGGTAACAGGGCAGCGACGCCACGATCTGCACACCCTGCTCCGCCAGGAATTCCGGCAGATCCTGATAGCCGTCCTCCAGCAGGATGGTCAGGTTGCAACGGTCGATCACGGTGACGCCGCGGGCCCGGGCGGCGCGCACCAGATCGCGGAAATGCGGGTTCATTTCCGGGGCGCCGCCGGTCAGGTCCAGCACCTCCACGCGGCCCCGGTCCAGCACCTGGATGATCTGCTCAATGGTCTCGCGCTGCATCATTTCGGTGCGCGTCGGGCCCGCGTTCACGTGGCAGTGCACGCAGCTCATATTGCACAGATAGCCGAGATTGACCTGCAGAATGCTGGTGTGGCGCCGGCGCAGCGCCGGGAAGTCGGTACCACTGCGGAGCAAAAGCCCTCGGGTGTCCTTCATGGTGCGCTCCTCTACTTCCAATACGCCCATGGATGCACGTTAAAGGGAAACGTTACGTCAAACAGGGGAATCCGGCGAGGGTTTATCTGAATAACCAGGGAAAATGGCGCCCCGAGCAGGAGTCGAACCTGCGACCTAGCGCTTAGGAGGCGCTTGCTCGCCCTCCGGGCCCCGGCCTCGCGGCGGTATCCGCGAGGCGTGAACGCGGCCGGCGTATACGCCGGAAACCCCCGCGTTCACCCAACTGAGCTACACCAACGGAGAGCGTTGGCGTGTTCGACTGGCGCCCCGAGCAGGAGTCGAACCTGCGACCTAGCGCTTAGGAGGCGCTTGCTCTATCCAACTGAGCTACCGGAGCGGGATGGCCGTATTGTAGTGATCTTAGCGCGTGATGCCAGTGCGTGGGTTTACGGGCTTTTACCTTCGTTTGGTTTACCGGGGCGGCGAGTGTGGTTAGCGTCGGAGTATCCATTCGATGAACCTAGGGAGCGGGCACATGAGCAAGATACTCGGCTTAATCATTCTGGTGCTGGATATTCTGGCGATCATCAAGATCGTTCAGTCCGGCGCCTCCACCGGCGAGAAGATTCTGTGGGTGATCCTGGTATTGGTATTGCCGGTGATCGGCCTGGTGATATGGGCGCTGTTGGGCCCGGGCTCACCGGTCAAGAAGTAGCGCCACGGCGGCCGGCGCTATCCGCCGGTCGCCGCCTTTATCAGCGCCTGATTGTCCTGGCTGATCAGCCAGAAACCCACACTGCCCAGCGACACCATCAGAAACTGCATATGCTGTTTGCGCCCGCGTAGCCAGGCCTGGGGCCAGTGTTCGCGGACCGCCGCCACCTTCTCCATCAGAAACAGCAGCATCACCGCCACCGCCATCAGCGGCGTGGACGCCCAGGCCGGCAGAAACGGCGTGGCACAGGCGGCCACCAGCAGCAACGCCGCCATCGGTACCAGGCCGGCATCCTCCCGCGCCAGCGCCGACCCCGTATAGAGCCCCACCTGCAGCAACAGATGCAGTGCCGCCAGCAACGCCACCAGCGTCACCCAGGATTGCGCCACCGTCGGCGACGGCAGCCAGATCGCCGTGGCCACCGCCACCACCACGAAGCCGTGGATGAACTGCAATCGGGACAGGGTTTTCAAACCGGCCGGAAGCTCCGGGTCGCGGGGCAAACGCATGCAACATCCTCACTGCCAGAAAAGGGTTATAGATAGGGCTCGAACAGGTGCGCCAGCGCATTGCGCACGTGGCGCCAGCGGCCCATGGCACGGAACTCCGCTTCGCCGACCCGGCGCGCGCCGCGCAGGCGGCGGTCGATCAAATCGTTGGCCTGCTCCGCCAGGGGGTCATCATAACATTCCATATCGAATTCGAAGTTAAGGCGAAGGCTGCGCGCGTCCCAGTTGCCCGAGCCCAGCAGCACCCAGTGGCCGTCCACCGTCATCAGCTTGGTGTGATCGAACGGCGGCGCCGAGAAATGCAGCTCCGCGCCTTCGCGCACCAGCCAGCGAAGCGCGTGCAGGCTGGCCCACTGCACCAGCCGCAGGTTGTTCTTTTGCGGCACCACGATGTTCACCCGCACCCCTTTCAGCAACGCCAGCTGCAGGCTCGCCAGCAGGGTCTGGTCGGGCACGAAATACGGCGTGACGATGCGCACTTCGTGCTCGGCGGCGCCGATCGCCGCCAGCAATGTCAGCCGGCGTTTGTCGAAATCCGCGTCCGGGCCGGCATTGATGCCGCGCGCCAGGGTGTCGCCCGCTTCCAGGGCGCCCAGGTAGTTGTCATCCAGAGTCTCGCCGCAGGTAAAGGCCCAGTCGGCGACGAAGCTGCGCAGCAGATGCACCACTGCGGGCCCCTCCACCCGGGCGTGCAGGTCCTGCATGTGCGCCGGCTCGCGCAGGTAGCCGGCGCGGATGTTCATACCGCCGGTGAAGCCGATGCAGCGGTCCACCACCATCAGTTTGCGGTGGTTGCGCAGGTTCAGGTAAGGCATTCGCCAGGGGGCGATGGAGTGCAGAAAGCGCTCCACGCGCACGCCCCGGCGGCGCAGGCGCAGGGTGATCGGCGGCAGCGAATAGAGCGCGCCGACGCCGTCCACCAGCACCCGCACGGTCACGCCGCGCGCCACCGCCCGCTCCAGGGCCTCCGCCAGCGGCTTGCCGGCGGCGTCGTTGCCGAAGATATAGGTGGCCAGCAACACACTGTCACGGGCCTGGTCCACCGCCTGGATCATCGCCGCCAGCGCCGGCCCGGCCTCCAGCAGCGTGACCCGGTTACCGCCGGTAAGCGGCAGGCCGGTGAGACGCCCCACCAGCCGCGCCAGCACCCGCAGGCGGTCGGATTGCAGCGGCGTGCCCTGATCCCGGCCGGCGCTCAGGGCGGCATCAATGGCGCCGCCGCCGGTGAGCTGGCGGGCGCGCCGCTGTATGCGGTTCACCCCCAACAGCAGATACAGCAGGGCGCCGACCAGCGGCACCAGCCATACCAGGCCGGTCCAGGCCGCGGCGGCGCGGGCATCCCGTTTGTGCTGCGCCACATGCAGCGTCACCCAGACCGCCGCGACCACGCCGGCGGTGGCGACGATGGCGGGCCAGAACACCTGTAGCCAGGCGATCAGCCACTCCACGAGCGACGCCGCGCCGGCGACCCATTCCTGCATATTGTATCCCTCGTAGTTGATTCCCGGGGCCGGAGACGGCCCAGCATACAGCANGGTCGCCGCCCCCCGGCGGCGACGTTTTGCGCTCAGCAGCGCAAACGCATACCATAGCGCCGCTTTACACCCGCCGCGTTAACGACGCGCCGCCCCCGGCCATTTTGGTCCGCAGGGGTACTTATCCGGCCCAAAAGGCCATGGGGTCAGCCCCCGATGCAGACAGATATAACATGAACCACGCTGGTTGAAGCGGCCAGTGTACCGGCGCGCCCCTTGTCGCCGTCGGCGCATGATCAGGAGCGAAAACCATGTCAGAAGCCAATACGGTTATTCCGCTGCGTGAACATCAGGAGCCGGCCACCCAGGAGCCGCGCCGCTTCAAGGTGTTCACCGCACGCCAGTTGGACAAAATCGAACAATTGCAGCGTCTCGATGATGATGCCCGTTTCGCCATGCGCGTGGTGGCCAACGTGCTGCCGTTCCGCGTCAACGAATACGTGATCGAGGAACTGATCGACTGGGACAAGGTGCCCGACGACCCGATCTACCAGCTCACCTTCCCGCAGAAAGGCATGCTGGCGCCGGAACACTTCGACAAGGTAGCCGACGCCATGCGCGGCGGCGACAAGGCGGAGATCGACACCGCCGTGGCCGAGGTCCGCGAGGCCCTTAACCCGCACCCCGCCGGGCAAATGGAACACAACATTCCGGAAGTGGACGGCGAAAAGATCGACGGCATTCAGCACAAGTACAACGAGACCGTGCTGTTTTTCCCCAGCCAGGGCCAGGTGTGCCACAGCTACTGCACCTTCTGTTTCCGCTGGGCGCAGTTCATCGGCGACAACGATCTCAAGATCGCCACCAAGGAAGCCGGCCAGCTGAAGCGCTACGTGCAGGCGCACCCGGAGATCACCGACATCCTGATCACCGGCGGCGATCCACTGGTAATGAAGACCAAGAACCTGCGCGCCCACATCGAACCGCTGCTGGAACTGGAGCAGATCCGCACCATCCGCATCGGCTCCAAGGCGCTCACCTTCTGGCCCCAGCGGGTGATCTCCGACAAGGACGCCGACGACCTGCTCGACCTGTTCCGTGAAGTGCAGGCCGCCGGCAAGCACCTGGCGCTGATGGCCCACTACAACCACTGGCGCGAGCTGGAGCCGGCCATCGCCCGGGAAGCGATCGCCCGGGTACGCGAAACCGGCGCCCAGATCCGCGCCCAGGGCCCGCTGCTCGCGCACATCAACGACAACGCCGACGACTGGGCGCGCCTGTGGCAGACCCAGGTGGAGCTGGGCATCGTCCCCTACTACATGTTCGTGGAACGGGACACCGGCGCGCGCCGCTACTTCGAAGTGCCGCTGGCCCGCGCCTGGAATATCTACCGCGACGCCATGAAGCAGGTCTCCGGCCTGGCGCGCACCGCCCGTGGCCCGAGCATGTCCAGCCACCCGGGCAAGGTGGAAATCCAGGGCGTCACCGAAGTCGCCGGCGAGAAGGTGTTCGTGCTGCGCCTGATCCAGGGCCGCAACCCGGACTGGGTACAGCGCCCGTTCTTCGCCAAGTACAACGAGGACGCCACCTGGCTCAACCACCTGGAGCCGGCGTTCGGCGAAGACAAGTTCTTCTTCGATGACGAGCTGGCGGCGATGGAAGACTAGGAACGCGGCCCGTCAGGCGCGGCAGCGGCCGGTCGGCGTTCAAAGCAGCGCGGCCAGCCGCGCCAGCGCCCGCTCCACCCGACTGTCCCAGCGCACCGCGCAATTCAGGCGCAAACAGTGATCGAACTTGCCGGAGGCGGAGAACAGCGCCCCCGGCGCGAAGTTCACACCCGCGTCCAGGGCCCGCTCCGCCAGCTCGGTGGTGTTCACCCGGCCGGGCAGTTCCAGCCACAGCACGAAACCGCCCTCGGGCCGGCTGACCCGGGTCTCCGTGGGAAACAGTTCGGTGACCCGGTCGGTCATGCGCGCCACCGCCTTGGCGTGCAGGCTTCTCACCCGCCGCAGATAACGGTCGTAGTGACCCTTTTCCAGGAAATGCGCCAGCGCCAGTTGTGACGGCGTGGCCACCGACACCGTATTGATGAACTGCAGATACTGCGCCCGTTGAAAATCCCGCCCGGGCACCAGCCAGCCCACGCGCATCCCCGCCGACAAGGTCTTCGAGCACGACGAGCAGTAGTACACCAGACCGTCCCGGTCCCAGGCCTTGATCGGCAGCGGACGCGTGCCGCTGAGCGGCAGGTCACCGTAGATGTCATCCTCCACCAGCGGTACGTCGTGGTCCGTCAGCAGACGCAGCAGCGCCTGTTTGCGGCTGTCCGGCATGCGCGTGCCCAGCGGATTCGAGAAGTTGGGCACCATCACGCAGGCGGCCACCGGCCAGCGCTCCAACGCCAGCGTGAGCGCCTCCAGGGACAGGCCCTGGATCGGGTCGGTGGGGATCTCCAGGGCCTTGAGGCCGAGGGATTCGATCACCTGCAGCAGGCCGTAGTAGGTGGGCGACTCAATGGCCACGGTGTCCCCCGGCCGGGTCAGCATGCGCAGGGCGATGGCGGTGCTGCTGCTGGCGCTGCTGTATCCGGTCTTTTTCAGCGCCGACGCACCGCCGCTGCCGGCGCCCGCGGCGACCCCGCCGCAGTGGTGGCTGAGCGTTATGTAACCGCCCCGGCAGCCGGCACTTTTTCTTTGCGGGTGAGTCGCTTAGGCTTGGCGGGCGGCCCGCCCGGGCCGTCGATACGGGATGCTCAGGGGAAGGCGGCGATGCACAACGGTTTCATGGTGTTGCACGGCAACCGGCTGGAGACGCTCACCGAGCTGGTGGCAGACTGGCTGCGGCAACACCCGCTGGCGCCGCTGGACGAGGAGATCTTCCTGGTCCAGTCCAACGGCATGGCCCAGTGGCTGAAACTGCAGCTGGCCGGGGCGCTGGGCATCAGCGCCGGCTTCCAGTTCCAGATGCCCGCCCGCTTTCTGTGGAGCGCCTACCGCACCGCGCTCGGTGAAGACCGGGTGCCGCGCACCTCGCCGTTCGACAAGTCGCGGCTGCTGTGGCGCCTGTACCGGCTGCTGCCCACCCTGCTCGACGCCCCCCATTTCGGTCCGCTGCGCCACTTCCTGGCCGACGACGTGGACGGCCGCAAACGCCACCAGCTGGCGGAGCGGCTGGCGGATCTGTTCGACGCCTACCAGGTCTACCGGGCCGACTGGCTGGCGGACTGGGAACGGGGCGACGACCGGCTGCGCCGGGCCGAGGACCGGGACCGCTTCGACGACTTCCCCGCCAGCCAGCTGTGGCAGGCGCATTTGTGGCGCGCCCTGCTCTCGGACATGGATCAGGACAAACAGGGGCTCAGCCGCAGCGCCATTCACCGGGCCTTCGTCGACACCCTTCAACAGGACACTCTGCAACAGGACACGCCGCCGGCGGGCCTGCCGCGCCGGCTGATTATTTTCGGCATCAGCGCCCTGCCCCAGCAGGCGCTGGAAGCCCTGGCGGCGCTCAGCCGCCACTGCCAGATCCTGATGCTGGTGCAGAACCCCTGTCAGCATTATTGGGCGGATATCGTCGAGGACAAACAGCTGCTGCGCCGTCAGCTGGACAACCGCAAACGTCACCTGACCGCGTTGCCGGACAACCCAATCAATCCGCTGCTCGCCGCCTGGGGCAAGCAGGGCCGCGATTTTATCGGCCTGCTTTACGACCACGACGACCCGGACAGCTACCGCAGCGCCTTTCAGAATCAGATCGATCTGTTCGAGAACCTGGAACCGCGCACCCTGCTGCAACGGCTGCAGCAGGACATTCTCGACCTGGAGCCGTTGCCGTCGCCAGATCAGCGGCCACCGCTGCAAGCCGACGGCTCTTCTCACGCTGACGGCTCGCTACGCTTCCGCATCGGCCACAGCGCCCAGCGGGAGGTGGAGATTCTGCAGGACGAGCTGCTCGACCGCTTCAGCGCCGACCCGGACCTGCAGCCCCGCGACGTGATCGTCATGGTGCCGGACATCGAAGCCTATGCCCCGCACATCGACGCCGTGTTCGGCCGCCTGGATCCGGGCGACGCGCGCTACCTGCCCTACACGCTCAGCGACCGCAGTGCCGGCGCCGCCTCGCCGCTGGCCCAGGCGATCGAGTCGCTGCTGCATCTGCCGCAGTGGCGCTTCACCGCCACCGATATCCTCGACCTGCTGGACGTACCGGCGGTGCGCGAGCGCTTCGGCATCGACGAGAGCGACCTGCCGCAGCTGGCCCGCTGGATCGACCAGGCGCGCATCCGCTGGGGGTTAAATAGCGAGCAGCGGCAGACCCTGGACGTGCCCGGCTTCGAGCAGAACAGCTGGGCGTTCGGCCTGAAACGCATGCTGGCCGGCTACCTGCTCGGCGACGGCCCGGCCTGGATGGGCATCGAGCCGCTGGACGAAGTGGCCGGCCTGGGCGCCGAGCTGGCCGGGCGCCTGGCGCGCCTGCTCGACACCCTGGAACACCACTGGCGCCAATGCCGCCGTGACGGCGGCGCCCGCGACTGGCGAGAGCGCTTCATCGCCCTGCTCGACGATCTGTTCCTGCCCGTGGACGAAGCGGACCAGAACCTGGACGCGGGCCTGCGCGACGCCCTCAACGACTGGATCGCCGCCTGCGACGAAGCGGATTTCGACAGCCCGCTGCCGCTCACCGTGGCGCGCCGGCCGCTGCTCGACGCCCTCAACGCGGAAAGCCTGTCGCAGCGGTTCATGGCCGGGCGCATCAACTTCTGTACGTTGATGCCGATGCGCGCTATCCCGTTCCGCCATGTGTGCCTGCTGGGCATGAAGGACGGCGACTACCCGCGTCAGCAGCAGCCCATGGATTTCGACCTGATGCGCCAATGGGGCAACTACCGGCCCGGCGACCGCTCGCGCCGCGACGACGACCGCTACCTGTTCCTGGAGGCCCTGCTCAGCGCCCGCGACAGCCTCTACATCAGCTGGACCGGCCGCAACGTGCGCGACAACAGCGAACGCCCGCCCTCGGTGCTGGTGGCGCAACTGCGCGACCACATCAACCAGCGCTGGCACACCGACCAGGGAGAACCGGTGGACGCCCTGACCGTGGCGCACCCGCTGCAGCCGTTCAGCCCGGACTATTTCGACGCCGCCGACCAGCGGCTGCACACCTACGCCAACGAATGGCGCGCCCTGCACCAGGGCAACGCGCCCCAGGCGCGCAATGAACAGCCGCTGGCGCCGCTGGAAACCGGCGAGCCGGTCACCTGCGCCGCCCTGGGCCGCTTTCTCAAGCAGCCGGTGGCGCACTTTTTCGAGCACCGTCTGAAAGCCCGGCTCCGACAGGAGCGCCGCGTGCTGGACGACACCGAGCCGTTCGCCTTCGACGGCCTGCAACGCTTCCAGCTGCAGGATCAACTGCTCAGCGAGGCCCTGCGCGCCGGCCCCGACCAGGCCGGCGCCGCCATGGCCGCCGGCCTGGACCGGCTCGCCGGCAGCGGCGACCTGCCCCTGGCGCCGTTCACCGAAGGCAGCCGCGACAGCCTGTTGATGCCGCTGTCCCAGCCGTTGGAGCAGTACTTCGCCCTGCTGGCCGAGTGCGGCGAACGGCAGGCGCAACAGGAAATCCGCCTGCAGGCGGGGCCGCTGCTGATCGAGGACTGGCTCACCGACCTGCGCGGCAGCAACGCCGACCCGCGGCGGCTGGTGCTGCACACCGGCCGCCTCAAGGACCGCTTCGACAAGGTCACCCCGGAGTGGACCCTGCACCTGGCCGCCTGCGCCGCCGGCCACCCACTGACCACGCACCTTCAGGGCCAGGACGGCCGCCTGACCCTGCCGCCGCTGGCCCGCGACGCCGCCCAGCAGCACCTGGACCGCATCGGCCAGGCCTGGCGCCAGGCCCTGTGTGAGCCGCTGCCCATCGCCTGCGCCACCGCGTTCGCCTGGCTCAAGGGGGAGGAGAAGGACAACGGCGAATACGAGGCCCGCAAGCAGTTCGAATCCGGCTTCATGCACACCGGCGAACAGGAAAAAGAGCCGGCCCTGGCGCGCGCCTGGACCGACTTCGACGCCCTGCTCGCACCCCGCCACGGCGACCTCAGCGCCTTCGAATACTGGACCGGGCAGCTCTACGCGCCGCTGTACGCGCACGCCCAATGGCACGAACCGGGGGAGCCGGCATGAACGCTGAACGACCGCTGCCGATCACCTTCCCGCTGCACGGCACCCGGCTGATCGAGGCCAGCGCCGGCACCGGCAAGACCTTTACCCTGGCCGCCCTCTACCTGCGCCTGGTGCTGGGCCACGGCGACGACGAGGACCACAACAACGCCTTCCACCGGCCGTTGCTGCCGCCGGAAATCCTGGTGGTCACCTTCACCGAAGCGGCCACCGAGGAGCTGCGCGAGCGTATCCGCGACCGCCTCGCCGAGGCCGCCCGCCTGTTCGCCGACCCTGACGCCGAAGCCAGCGACCCGGTGCTCGCCGAGCTGCTCAACGATTACCGCGAACCCGAGCAACGCGCCCGCTGCGCCCAGCGCCTGGAGGCCGCCGCGCAATGGATGGACGAAGCCGCCGTCTACACCATCCACGGCTTCTGCAACCGCATGCTCAAGCAGCACGCCTTCGATTCCGGCAGCCTGTTCAGCCTGGAACTGCAGGAGGACGCCAGCGACGAACAGCAGCAGGCCGCCCGCGATTACTGGCGCACCGTGATCGCCGATTTTCCGGTCAGCGCCGCCAATGCCCTGCAAAGCGACAACCTGGGCAACCCGGACGCCCTGCTGGCCGCCTGCCGCCCGCTGCTGGGCCTGCGCGAAGCGGACCCGGACGTGCTGCCGCAAAGCGTGCGCCACTGGCTCACGCTCACCGGCCCGCAGGCGGACACGGAGCAGCGGGCGCGGCAACAGCTGGCCGCCGAACTGCCGGACTTCCTGGAATGGGTGCGCGCCGCGCGCGACAACAAATGGCTCAACGGCAACAGCTACCGCACTAACAGCCTGCCGGGCATGCTGCAGACCCTGCAGCGTTACGCCAACGGCGAGCGACTGAACGACAAGGGCTACGAGACGCTGGCGAAGTTTTCCCACGACGGCATGAAGCTCACCAAGGCGGGCCAGGCCCACCGACCGGACTTCGCTTTCTGCCAGGCCCTGGACGCGGTCATGGAAGGGCGCGCCAACACCTGCCTGCCGCGCACGGATCTGCTCGCCCACGCCGCCGCCTGGATTCATCAGCGGGTGGACAAGGTGCGCCGCCAGACCGCCACCATCGGCTTCGACGACATGCTCAGCCGCCTGCACGATGCCCTGCACGGCGACAACGGCGAGCGGCTCGCCGAGGTGATCCGCAACCAGTTCCCGGTGGCGCTGATCGACGAATTCCAGGACACCGACCCCACCCAGTACGGGATTTTCTCGGCGCTGTACGGGGGCCGCGAGGCGGAGTCGGCTGACAAGCGCACCGGCTGGTTTATGATCGGCGACCCCAAGCAGGCGATCTACGCCTTCCGGGGCGCCGATGTCTTCACCTATCTGAAAGCGCGCCGCGCCACCGAAGGCAACCACTACACCCTGGACAAGAACTTCCGCTCCGCCGAGGCCATGGTGGAGGCGGTGAACCATTTGTTCACCTACAGTCAGGAGGCGTTCGGCGATGTCTTCATGATGGACAACGCCATCCCCTTCGAGACGGTGAAAGCCCAGGGGCGCAAGGAAGAGCTGCTGGTGGACGGCGAACCCAAGGCCGGCGTCAACCTGTGGGTGGACGACCGGGAAAAGCCAGTCAGCGCCGGCCCGTATCGCGAAGAGCAGGCGGCCCGCTGCGCCAACCACATCGCCCACCTGCTCAACGGCGCGGAACAGGGCGTCACCGGGTTTCGCGACGACGACGGCTTCACCCCGCTGCACCCCAACGACATCGCTATCCTGGTGCGCGACCGCATTGAGGCCAAGGCGGTGCGCGACGCACTGATGGAACGCCAGGTGCGCAGCGTTTATTTGTCCGATCAGGACTCCGTGTTCGCCCAGCCGGAAGCCTTCGACCTGCTGCTGATTCTGCACGCCTGCGCGGCGCCGGAATCCGACAGCCGGGTGCGCAGCGCCCTGGCCTGCTCGGTGCTCGACCTGGCCTACGCGGAGCTGGACGCGCTCAACCAGGACGAGGTGCGCTGGGAAAAGACCGTGGAGCAGTTCCACGGCTACCGCCACCAGTGGCGCACCCAGGGCGTGCTGCCGATGCTGCGCGGCCTGCTGATGGAGTTCCAGGTGCCCGCCCGGCTCAGCCAGAGCCTGGACGGCGAGCGCGCCCTGACCAACCTGCTGCACCTGGCCGAGCTGCTGCAGCAGGCCGCCACCCGCCTGGACGGCGAGCAGTCGCTGATCCGCTATCTGGAAGACGCGGTGGAAAGCGCCGTGGAAGAGCAGCGCTCCGGCAGCAAGGAGAGCATCCTGCGCCTGGAAAGCGACGACGACCGGGTCAAGGTGATCACCATCCACAAGTCCAAGGGCCTGGAATACCCGCTGGTGTACCTGCCCTTTATCTGCGGCTTCCGCCCGGCGGACAAGAACAAGCCGCCGCTGCGCTACCACGAGAACGACCACCTCAATGTGTCCCTGGAGCCGGACGACAGCGTCGAGCACAAGGCCGACCACGAGCGGCTGGCCGAGGACATGCGCCTGCTCTATGTGGCGCTGACCCGCGCCCGCCACGTCTGCACCCTGGGCCTGGCGCCCTACATCAAGGGGCGCGGCAAACAGAACCAGCTGGAACGCAGCGCCGTGGGGCGTCTGCTGTTCGGCCGCGGCGTCGCCAACGACGGCCTGATGGCGGCGCTGGCACCGCTGGCCTGCGACGCCATCACCGTGATGGCCCCGCCGGACAGCGACCTGGAGGTCTACCGGCCCACGGAACAGGCCATGACGCTCAGCGACGAGCTGCGGCTTCCGGCCCGGCAGCGGGAGCCCTGGTGGATCGCCAGCTACAGCGCGCTGAAACAGGTTCAGGAAACCCTGGCCCCGGCGGATCCGCGCGGCGATCAACTGGCGGAACAGCACAACGAGGACAGCGACCCGGCGGACGTGGACCAGCCGCCACGGCCGGACAGCATCCACGCCTTCCCGCGCGGCGCCGCGCCCGGCACCCTGCTGCACGACCTGCTTGAGCAGGCCGCCGACCAGCGCTTTGCTCAGACCCTGGCCGAGCCCGCCGACTTCGATCTCAACCTGGAAGAAAAGCTGCGCGCCCGGGGCTGGCACGACCACAGCGACGTGATCCGTGACTGGTGGAAACAGACCCTCAGGGCCGAGCTGCCGCTGGCCGAGGGGCGCATCAGCCTGGCGACGCTGAACACCTATGTGCCGGAACTGGAATTCGTGTTCCCCGCCCACCGGGTCAAGGTGGCGGAGATGGACGCCCTGATCCGCCGGCATATTCATCCGCAGCATCCACGCCCACGGCTGGAAGCGGACACCCTCAACGGCATGCTGAAAGGCTTTATCGATCTGGTGTTCGAGCACGACGGCAAATACTACGTGCTGGACTACAAATCCAACTGGCTGGGCGCCGACGACCAGGCCTACACCCGGGACGCGATGACCGACGCGGTGCTGGAGAAGCGCTACGAGGTGCAGTACGTGCTCTATCTGCTCGCCCTGCACCGCCTGCTGCGCAGCCGCCTCGGCGACGGCTACGACCCGGAGCAGCACCTGGGCGGCGCCGTCTATGTGTTCCTGCGCGGCCTGCGGGGCCCGGCGGCGGGCACCGTGTTCGACCGGCCGGATACCGCCCTGATTGAAGCGCTGGATGCGCAGTTCGGAGGCGCCCATGCAAACTGATCTGTTCGCCACGCTCGACTGGCAGGACGCGCTGGCGCAGCTGCGCGACCAGGGCCTGCTCCGCGACCTGGACGTGGCGGTGGCCCGCTTCCTGCAGCAGCAATGCCCCGAGGCCGGCAACGAAGTCCTGCTGCTCGCCGCCTTCACCAGCAACCAGCAGGCCAGCGGCCACCTGTGCCTGGACCTGAACAACCGCGAGTTGCCCACCCAGCTGTGGGGCAGCAATCCGCCGCCGGCGCTCACCGCCCTGTTGCCCGGCGGCGTGGACGACTGGCTTCGGCACTTACAACAGAGTGCGCTGGTCAGCGAGAACGGTGGCACCCCCCTGGTGCTGGACGGCGGCCGGCTTTATTTGCGCCGCAACTGGTCCCGGGAGCAGGCGGTGGCCGAGGCCATCGAGGCGCGCCTGGCGGGCGGCGAACCGGTGCCGGTGGACCCCCTGCGCGAGGCCCTGGCCAGGCTGTTCCCCGGCGGCGACGGGGCGCACACCGACTGGCAGCAGGTGGCCTGCGCGCTGGCGGTGCGTGGCGGCATCGGCATCATCACCGGCGGCCCGGGCACCGGCAAAACCACCACCGTGGTGCGCCTGCTGGGCGTGCTGCAGAGCCTGGCCATGGCGGACGGCCGGCGCCTGCGCATGCGGCTGGCGGCGCCCACCGGCAAAGCGGCGGCGCGGCTCACCGAATCGATCGGCGAGCAGCTGCAAAAGCTGCCGGTGGACGCGGCGGTGCGCGACGCCATCCCCACCGAGGTGACCACGTTGCACCGGCTGCTCGGCACCCGCCCGGACAGCCGCCACTTCCGGCACCACCGCGACAACCCGCTGCACGCGGACCTGGTGGTGGTGGACGAAGCCAGCATGATCGACATGGACATGATGGCCAGCCTGCTGGACGCGCTGGATCAACATACCCGGCTGATTCTGCTCGGCGACAAGGACCAGCTGGCCAGCGTGGAAGCCGGCGCGGTGATGGGCGACCTGTGCCGCGACGCCGACCAGGGCCTGTACACCCCGGACACGGTGACCTACCTGCGCCAGGCCTGCGGCGCCGACGTCAGCCCCTGGGCCGGCGACGGCGCCGCCCTCGCCCAGCAGACCGCCATGCTGCGCACCAACTGGCGATTCAAGGACACGCCGGGCATCGGTGAGCTGGCGTTGGCGGTGAACGGTGGCGACCCGGCGGCGGTGGCGCGGGTGTTCCAGCAGCAGCGGCCCGGCCTGCGCGGCCTGTCCCTCGGTGAAGAAACTGACGCGCTCACCGACCTGCTGCTGGACGGCGACGGCCAGCACCCCGGCCTGCGCGCCCTGTTCGCCGACGTCGCCACGCCGCCGGCTGACGGCCAGCCCGACAGCTGGGCCGCGCAACGGCTGCGTCAGCTCACCGGTCAGCAGCTGCTCAGCGGCCTGCGCAGCGGCCCCTTCGGCGTGGACGCGCTGAACCGGTCGATCACCGAGCGCCTGCGCCGCGAAGGTCTGGCCGGGGACCACGACTGGTATCCGGGCCGGCCGGTGATGATGACCCGCAACGACTACCAACTGGGCCTGATGAACGGCGACGTGGGCCTGACATTGCCCCACCCGGACGGCCTGCGGGTGGCGTTCCAGCTGCCTGACGGGCGCATCAAGTGGGTGCTGCCGAGCCGCCTGGACAGCGCCGACACCGTCTACGCCATGACCGTGCACAAGGCCCAGGGCTCGGAGTTCGGCCACACTCTGCTGGTGCTGCCGGACCATCCCCATCCGTTGCTGACCCGGGAGCTGATCTACACCGCCGTGACCCGCGCCAAGCAGGCTTTCACGCTGATCGAATACGGCCCCCCCACCGTGCTTGCCGACGCCGTTAGACGGCGCACTTGGCGCGCCTCGGGCCTATGGCAAAAACTGAACCGTTAACCCACAAAAAAGGGGCGGCAAAAGCCGCCCCACGGGTTCGCTGAGCAAGGCAGCTGAATCACTCCTTGAATTGCGCTTCCTTCTCTTCGCTCTCCACCACGATGTCGGCGCGGCGGTTCTGCTCGCGGCCTTCGGCGGTGTCGTTGGGCGCCACCGGACGGCGTTCGCCGTAGCCCTGGGTGTCGATCACGCCGCTCTCCACCTGGTACTCCTGGATCAGCTCATCACGGACCGAGTTGGCGCGCCGCTCGGACAGGCCCTGGTTGTACTCCTCGGTGCCGATGCTGTCGGTGTGGCCCTCGACGCGGATCCGGTTGCCGTCGCCGTCGCGTACTTTCTCGGCGGCGCTGCGCACTTCGTTGTTGAACTGGTCACGGATATCGGACTGGTCAAACTCGAAGTAGATGGTTTTGATGGTCTCTTCCCGACGGACGTCGTAGACCTGACAACCACGGTCGTCGACCACCGCGTTCGGCGCGGTGCCGGGGCAATCGTCGCGGGCGTCGATCACGCCGTCGCCGTCGCTGTCCTTGCTGACCACCTCGGTGGGTTCATCCATGGCGGTGCGCGGCTCGCTGTCTGACTCGCGGCCACTGACCGCGAACATCAGGTTCACGCCGGCGTAGACCTGGCCTTCCCAGAATTCCCGGTCGCTGCTGTAGGCGTGCCGCGTGCCCAGGTCGAGCAGCACGTTTTTGAAGAAGGCGCGCTGGATGCCCATCTCCACGCCGCTCATGGTCTCTTCATTGTCGTTGATTTCCTGGGTGCCCACGTTCACACCCATGTAGGGCTCGAAACCGAGCAGGCTGGTCTCATCGAAATGGTGACGCAGGCTGGCGTAGTAGTTGACCACATCGGATTCACGATCGGTGTATTTGTGCTCGACCTCATCGTTCTCTTCGTACCAGGCCTGCACCGACCAGCGCGGGCTGAAGCGCCAGCCGATCTGGCCGCCGAAGAACTCGGAGTCGTCGAAACCGTCCACGTCCCCGGTCACTTCGTTATCGTAGAAAAAATACTGGCTGACGTGCCCGCCAACGTACCCATAGGTGTCTGGTACGTTTTCATCGGCGAACGCGGGGGAGAACAGAAGCGGTGACGCAAGCACCGCGGTCATCATTGACTTCTTCATGGCAAGCTCCTTTGCGAATCAGTGCTGAACATCAGCGATTCTGAGCCGCAAAGGCACGCTTGGGGATGGGCAAACGTAAACAGTTTCGAAAATCCGTGCGGATTTTACGCCGTTATTACAATCCTGTTTCCCGGTGTTACAAGGCGTTCAACCGTGTTAACCGGGTGCCTGCTTTGGGAAACCTTCTATTTGGTCACCCACTGCCCGGTGGGGGTCTTCACATATTCGCCGGATGGGGTTTTCTCGATCGCTTTCTGGCCGGCCAGATTGGCGACCTGCTCCAGGCTGATACCGTTTTCCCGGGCGATGCGCTGATACGCCTCACGGCGTTTTTCGTTCACGTCGGAGACCAGCTCCACCGCTTCCGAAGTGGCCTTGACCACGCCCAGGTAGCCGTTCGGCTGCTCGCCCACCAGGCCCTGGCTTTTCGCGCTGTCCAGGTCCAGGGCAAACGCCGCGCCGGCGAAAACCAGGGTGACCGCGAACAGCAGGTGTCGAATGAATGTCATGTTTATCTCCTGATCCCTACCCTAGAACAACTCGCTGTCTTCACTGAACAGGTCGTCAATATCCTTCTCGACCTTAAGACGGATTTCATGATCGATCTTAACGTTGAGGTTGATCGTGATCGGCTCCTTGGGGGCTTCCAGCGCCACCCGCGGCGTGCAGGCAACGGCCAGAGGCACCATCAGCGCCAGGGCCAGCAGAGCCCGCGCTCCGGTGTCCGTTGATCCGGTCTGTCATGGTCTGGTCTCCGTCATCACTCTGTCGGTGATTCGTTCACCGATGCGTAAACTGCGTAATAGCTCTAGCACATTTTCCTTGTGGGTGTAATTAAAGACCACCGGCAGCCCGTTTCGTTGCGGATTGGTGCCGCGAATGTGCACGGCGGCGTCCAGCCAGCCGTCGTCGGCCATGTCCACTTGCGCGCTGAAACGCTCCACGCGCAGCGGGTTGAGCGCCTCCAGAGCGATCGATACCGCCCGGTTGGATTCCGCCATCGCCTGGGTGCCCGCCGCCGGCAACAACGCCAGCGACAGCGGTGTCTCGTTGGCCAGCCGGCCGTCGCGCACCGCCACGCTGTCGGCGGCCAGGCGCAGCGGAATATAGCCACCCACCTCGCCGGTGAGACTGACCACCGCCTCGTTCTGCAACGCCGCCAGCTGATTCAGCTCGATGCCGGTCAGCACCACCGGCTGCCACTCCGACGACGGCCAGCGCAATCCGGGGGCGCGCACTTCGCCACCCAGCAGTTGCGCGCTGATTTTTTCAAAACGCCACTGCTGCAGATCGGTGCCCACGCCCATGCGCACCTCGGTGACCGGCACGCCCACGTCCAGGTTGGCCAGGGTCAGCGGCTCACGGCTGCGGATGCGCGGCGCCTGCCCCTGGCGCCAGTCCAGCGCCAGATCCGCGTCCAGGCCACGCGCCTGGATGCTGCCCCAATCCAGTGACAGCCCTTCGCCGCGCAGGGTGCCGTCGACCTGGAAGGCGTCGCGCCACTGCCAGCGACCGTCCATCACCAGGTCGCCGGCGCGGGTGGTCAGCGGCAGCCCGCGGCTCATCGCCGGCACCAGCGGCGAGCGGCCCTGCAGCGTGCCGCTCAGCCCGGTGCCGCCCTGGCGGCCGCGCATGGAGAGCCGGGTGCCCCACTGGTCCACCGAGAGGTCCGCCTGGAAGGCGGCGCCGTTGAGCCGGGCACTGCCGGTCACCGGCGGCAGGGTCCAGCGCTCCGCCACCAGGCCTTCGGCGCGCACTTCCAGGGCGCCGGTGGGCCCGCCCTCGCCGATCACCAGCGGCTCGCTGACGCGCAGGGTAAGCGGTTTGACCAGGCGCGTACCGCTCACCGTACCGCCCACGGACAGCCGACTACCGGCCAGCAGGCTCAGGCTGTCACCCCAGCGCCAGCGGCCCTCGGCGGTGACCGGCCCGCCCTGGCCGAGCGTCGGCACCAGGCTGTAGAAGTGTTCACCGCTGGCCTGGATCCGGCCCGACCAGACGCCCTCGTCGAGCGCGCCGCTCAGCTGGCCCCGGACCGGCACGCTCTGGTAGCGGCCCTCCACGCTGGCCTGGAACGGCCACTGTGGCGGGCGCAGGCCGTCCACCGGCAAGCGCGCCGTCACGTCCAGATCGGTGGATTGGAGACGCAGCCGGGCCGGCTCGCCGCGCACCCCGGTGGGGCCGGCGTCGCCGGACCAGCCGCCGCTCACCCGGTAGCCCTGCCAGCGTCCGTCCACGGTGAGGGCACCGCGCCATTGAAGATCGTTGGGCCGCCAGGCGAGGCCGCTTTCCGTGGTTTCCAGAGTGAGCTCCCGCCAGACCAGCGACAGCGGCAGGCTGGCCTGGCCCTGCATCGCCAGCGGCGCGGTGACCGGCTCGCGCAGGCGCACCGACAGGTCCTCGGCCAGCCCGCTGACCTGGAACGGTGACACCGTGACTTCACCGTCGCGCCAACGGAACGCCACCTCGCCGCCAAGGCCCTCGCTGAGCGACAGGCTGCCCTGCCCTTCGCCCAGCCGCGCCGCGTTGCTGCTCAACGACAGGGCCGCCCGCCCCTGAGGGCCGTTGGCCACCAGGCGGCCGTCCGCCCGCACCAGCGCCGCGCCTTCGCCACGGGCCTGCAGATCCTCGCCGGGGCTCACCACCCAGCCGGCGCCCACCGCCAGCGGCTCGTCCAGGCCGGCGCGCAGCCGCCAGGCGTCGCCCTGCCATTGGCCGCGCACGGTGACGTTGCCGCGCGGCCCGGGGGTTTCCAGACCCAGGTTCCGGCCCAGCAGCACCAGCTCGCCGGTGAAGTGTTCCGGGTCGGTCCAGTCCCCGGGCCACCACAGGCCGTCGCCCTGCACCCGCACCTCGCCGGCCAGGCGCTGGTCCAGATGGCCGCCTTGCAGGGTGCCGTCCAGCCGCCAGCGGCCGCTGCTGCGGCGGTACTCGGCGCGAAGCCGGCTGTCGCGGAATTCGGCCCGCGCCCGCCAGGCGCCGTCGCGCTGAGACAGGTTGACCATCACCGGCGGCAGATCGCGGTACTGCACCGCCCACACGGTGACCTCCAGGGCCGGTAAGGAAGGGATGTCGGTGAGGCCGTCCGACGCCGTATCGGCGTCGTCGGGGCAGGCGTGAATGCCCAGGGTGTCGATGCCCAGGGTGAGCGGGCGCAGCGCCGACAAGCGCACGCCGCGGGCTTCCAAGGGCCGGCAACCGTCTGTTTCTTGCCAGACCGCGTCCAGGGTCAGGCCGTCGCGCCAGCCCGGGCCCTGCCAGTGCCAGCCGGCCAGCCGTATCGCCAGGGCGGCGACCAGCACGGCCAGCAACAGGCCCGCCGCGATCACAAGCGGCAGCAGCCAGATCAGCCGCTTGCCGGGAAACCGTTTCGCCATCAACAATTCGACCTTTTTCCCTGGTCAGCAGTAAAGGGAAAGGATGGCGGTTTCACGCTCGGAAATACAGGCCTTTGCGACTCAACCGCGGGCGAACGCGGCCAGATGCTGGTCGGCGCCGCCGAACAGGCCGTCCATGGCGGTGATGCGCTTAAAGTAACGCCCCACCGCCAGCTCGTCGGTCATGCCCATGCCGCCGTGCAGCTGCACCGCTTCCTGGGCGATATGCCGGCCGGCGCCACCGATGCGGGCCTTCAGCGCGTGCACCGCCTGGCGGGCGTCGTCGTGGCCTTCCAGCGTCTTCAGGGTGGCGGCCAACAGCAGCGAGCGGGTCTGCTCCAGGGCCATGAACATGTCCGCCATGCGGTGCTGCAGCACCTGGAAGCTGCCGATCGGCACGCCGAACTGCTTGCGGGTTTTGCTGTATTCCACGGTGTCGTCCAGCAGCACGGAGAGCGCGCCCACGGCTTCCGCCCCCAGGGCGAGAATGGCTTCGTCCAGTACTTGGCGGACCGGTTCGAAGGCGGCGTCTTTCTCGAAGATCAATGCGTCGGCGGACAACCGGACCCCATCGAGCTGCAGCCGGGCCGCCCGGTGGCCGTCCACCAGACGGTGCGGCGTCAGCGTCACGCCCGGGCTGCCCGGGTCGAGCAGGAACAACGACAGGCCGCGCTGATCGCCGGGCTCGCCGCCGGTGCGTGCCAGTACCAGAATACGGTCCGCCTGATCGCCGTTAAGCACCACGGTCTTGCGACCGTTCAAAACGAAGCCGCCGCCCTCCTCGCAGGCTTGCAGCGCGGTGTTTTCCGGCGCGAACACACGCTCCTGTTCGTCCACCGCCAACGCCAGCTGCAAGTCGCCCGCCATCAGGTCCGGCAGATAGCGGGCACGGCAGGCCGCGTCGGCGCGGCGCAGGATGCCGCCGCCCAACACCACCGTGGCCAGGTAAGGCGTGGTCACCCCGCCGCGACCCAGTTCTTCCAGCAGCACCATGGTTTCCACCAGGCCGGCGCCCAGGCCGCCGTCGTCCTCATCGAACGGCAGCGCCAGCCATCCCAGTTCAGCGAACTGACGCCACAGGGCTATCCGGCTGGTAGCCGCCCTGCACAAAACGGCGCGCGCTGTCGGCCAGCATTTGCTGCTCATCGCTCAGCGAAAAATTCATCCTCGTTCTCCTTCCGTCGCCGTCACAGGCCCAGTACCGCCTTGGCGATAATGCCCCGCTGCACCTCGTTGGACCCGCCGTAAATGGAACAGGCCCGCGCGTTCAGATAGGACGCCATGGCGGTGAGCGCGTACTCCGGGCCCAGCGGCGCCTCGTCACCGCCGGGCACCAGCGCCTGCGGCTGCCAGACCAGCGCCTGGCTGCCCAGCGTCTCGATACCCAGCTCGGTGACCCGCTGCTGCAGCTCGGTGCCGAGGATCTTGGTCATCGACGACAGCGCGCCCGGGTCCTTGCCCGCGGACAGTGCCGACTTGATGCGCTTTTCCGTAAAGGACAGCGCCAGCACCTCGCTTTCGCAGGCGGCCACCTTGTGCGCCCACACCGGATCCTCGCGCAAGCTGCCGCCGCCGGCGGTGGTCTGCCGCGCGGCGATCTGCTTCAGCCGCTGCAACTGCACGCCCAGCGCCGGCGCGTAGTCCTGGCCGCCGCGCTCGAAGGTGAGCAGGTACTTGGCCACCGTCCAGCCGTCGTTCTCCTCGCCCACCCGGTTGCGCTTGGGCACCCGCACATTGTCGAAGAACACCTGGCACTGCTCCGGCACTTCATCGAGGCCGACAATCGGGTCCACGGTGATCCCCGGCGTGTTCATATCCAGCAACAGGAAGGTAATGCCCGCCTGAGGCTTGCCGTCGCGGCGGGTGCGCACCAACAGGAACATGCGGTTGGCGTGGTGGGCGTAGGTGGTCCAGATCTTGGTGCCGTTGATCACATAGTCGTCGCCGTCGCTCTCCGCGAACGTCTTCAGCGACGCCAGATCGGAACCGGCGCCGGGCTCGGAATAGCCCTGGCACCAGATATCCTCGCCGGAAAGAATGCGCGGCAAATAATGCGCCTTCTGCTCCTCGGTGCCGAAGCCGATCAGACAGGGCCCGCACATCTGCAAGCCCATGGGAATCAGCGGCGGCGCCTCGGCGCGCACCAGCTCCTCGGCGAACACCACGCGCTGGCCGACACTCCAGCCTGTGCCGCCATACTCTTTCGGCCAGTGCGGCGCCGCCCAGCCCTTTGCATGCAGAAGACGCTGCCAGGCCATCGCCTCCTTCACCGGCGCGAACACCGAGGTGGTCTTGCGCCCCGCCTCCAGAATCTCAGGAGTCAGCGCTTCATCCAGGAACGCACGCACTTCCTCGCGGAAATGCCGCTCCTGCTCGGGTACTCGTAAATCCATGGTTCACCCCGCTTGCGATAACGTTGGTCAGCATAGAACCGGCAGGTTTCAACGGCAGTGACATCGAACACCAGCACCCTGGTGGAAACGGTCATCACCCGTCGCAGGCACAGCCCGGTGGCTTGGTGCAGGTGTAGCTGCGGCTGATGCAGGAGTTACCGCAGGCCTTGCCCTTGCGGCACACTTTGCAGCAGCTTTGTGGCAGCAGTTCCTTGTCGAGGAGCGAAGCCGGCACCGTATCGCCGGCATTCTGGTTTTCGTTGAAAAGGCTTTCGATAAGATCAACGGAAGGCTGCGGCGCCTCCGCCGGCTGAGCCGCCAGCGCCGCCGCTGACCACAGCGACACCAATACGATGAGTAACCGGATCATCCCCTGCATAAGTATCCCCTGATGCTTTTATTTTATTAGGAAGATTCACTCTAGCGGCTGGGGTGGGAAAAGGTAAGCAAGGCGGGATATAGCCGGAAACGAAAAAGGGCCAGCCGCCCGCAGGCGACTGACCCTTTTCGTTTTATTTGGTCGGGACGGAAGGATTCGAACCTTCGACCCCTTGCACCCCATGCAATTCCGAGCGGATATCCACGGACCCTGGCGAACCTCCTGAGAGGCCTCTATCATAGCAAATACGCGGCTTTCAGGCTGGTTCTCTGTTTACACCGATCCGCTGACATCCGCCGACAGCCAGCCGATCCGGTGGGGCAAAAGTGGGGCAAAATTATCAAACCGCAGATTCTGCAAGGAGTAGGACATGACCAAGCTGACGGTTAAGCAACTGGAAGCCCTCACCGCACTGAATGACGGCGAGAAACTACGCGAGGATAACGGCCTGGTCGCCAAGGTCCGCGCCGGCGTTCGTGGCGTCACGGTACTGTTTCGCTATGAATTCAAACTGGATGGGGTCAAGCGTGATTATCGCCTCGGCAGTTGGCCCAAGAAAACCCTGGCCCAGATTCGGGCCAAGCGTGACGAAGCCAAAGCATCAGTCGCTAAAGGTATCAACCCCAATGCCGCCCAGAAGGCAGCCAGAATTGAAGCCCAAGCCGCCATTGCCTCAACCATCGCCGAAGCCGAGCGCCAAGCGTCGGAAAATAAGACAGTGAGAGAGCTATTTGAAGCCTGGCTCGACGATGGGGTATCACGGCAAGATGGCAACGCCGAACTCCGCAGAAGTTTTGGCAAAGACGTGCTCCCCTTAATTGGCAAGACGCCGCTGCGTGCCTTGACCGATAAGGACCTTCTCTCTGTGCTCAGAACGGTAAAGGCTCGCGGCCTGAACCGCTCCGTCGTCATTCTGAACAACGACATGGGTCAAATGCTGCGTTGGGCGGAGAAGCGGCAACCCTGGCGCACCTTGATGGCTGACGGGAACCCCGCCGACCTGGTGGATGTCACCACCCTGCTGGATAGCGACTATCAGGAAGAACGGGAGCGGGTGCTCTCCGCCGAAGAGATCCGAGCTGCATGACATCTTCGAGAAACTGGAAGTGGATTACGCTGCCCTGCCGGCGGGCCAGAAATACAGCGGCATCCGACCGGTAAACCAGCGCGTGCAATGCGCCATCTGGATCTGCCTGGCGACCCTATGCCGCATCGGCGAGCTGCTTCAAGCGGAGTGGAAGCATGTCGACTTTGACACCGGTGTCTGGTTCATTCCCGCGAAGAACACCAAAGGACATCGCGGAAAGCGGCAGGATCATCATGTCTTTCTGTCGCCTTTTGCATTGTCACAATTCAAACGGCTACACCAGGAAACGGGCCATACTGCCTTCCTATTTCCCAACAGAGCCGGAGACAGCCACGTCAACACGAAGACCGTCAGCAAGCTGATCGGTGACCGGCAGTGCCGCTTCAAGAATCGCAGCAAACCTCTGGCCGGCCGGCATCATGATGACAGTCTGGTCTTGGCAAATGGCCAAAATGGCGCATGGACGCCGCACGACATGCGCCGCACGGGAGCGACAATGATGCAATCGATCGGCGTACCGCTCGACATCATTGATCGCTGTCAAAACCATCTTCTGGGAGGCTCGAAGGTCCGGCGGCACTACCTGCGCCATGACTACGCCAAAGAGAAAACAGAGGCATGGAAGCTGCTAGGAAAGCACATAGAAGCGCTACTGTAAGCAGTTTGGCTATCCCTGCATATTCCGGCCCATCGCGACCACCCACCCCGTTTGAACGTCACCGCTCTTCCAGTTTTATCGTGACCGATTTCGGGCCGGTTCTCGGCGCTAGCAGCTCGGGGGCGAGACGCCTCTTTTTAGCATCATAGTTTCGTTATAAATCACAACGTTAACTTCTGACAGCTCTGTCTGGCCAAGTATTCAAAAACTGGTGCTATACCGGCGCCACATCAGAAGGCTGCTGGCAACACGAAGCTCAACCCACCTCGCCAACGCTTTAATCATCCCATAGCCCGGCGCGACATACCGTTCATCAGGCTCCTGTTCACCAACATGAGCACGTCATGAGATGTAATCGCGCTAAGTCAACCAGCTAGCAGAGGTTCACCACTCCGCCTATGCACAGTCCACATGAACAGTATCATTACTACCGGCAAAAGAAGACGTCAAACGAGCAGGAACTGAAATGGCAAGCAGGTTTGTAAGCCGTTGAATTTTATGATCTTATCGGATCTTGATGATTTCGATAAATTTGATATGACGCCGGCGCGTTCATTGGATATTCGAGCCGGCGTCCTAATACCTGTTATATTTCAGAGGTAGTGTCTGATGCTGCTCGGTAATGTGAAGAGCTTCAAAGGGGTCGGGTATGTCTGCTTTTTAGACATCCTTGGCTTCTCACAAGATATTGAGTCCAATTGGAAAGCAGTTGACTCGAACCCTTTAGATAAGCTTTTGGCCATCAAGGCGGCAATGCCAGTCCTAGATGAAGAAAGTGCAGAGTCGATGCAGAATTCAGGGGGCCGCAGTTACGTTTGCCGTGTTAATACAGTATCTGACAGCATTACAATCGCTTTTGGGCTTGAGCCAAAGCTAATTATTGGAGACATGATTCTTGGGTTGGAGGCACTGCTGGCAAACGTTCGAGAAGTCTGGTCCACGGCTATAGAGCTCGGATATACGTTGCGTGGTGCCATCGAATTCGGCGATATCTACTGGGACGAGAATGAGCTTATAGGCCCGGCCTTCATAAGTGCATATCGCCTAGAATCGGAGGTTGCTCGCGTGTCGAGGGTTATTGTTTCGTCCAAGTTGAACAAGGTTCTTGCGGATCTTGTAACTGATCATGCCGGAGATATCACTGATCACCTAATTGCAAATTTTAGAAAGGACGTAGATGGTTACGTAATTGTTAACCCGTACCTGCTGGCCCCTTCAACCAAAGAACGACAGTTGTTGGTCACAAACTTGCGAGACATGGCAAAGGCAACGCCGGCGCCACTCATTAAGGAAAAGTACGCCTCCCTGATTTCTATGCTTTCTGAACAAGAGCAGCTGTCAATTGATCCAGACCAACTGGGAGCATACTGAAATCGAAACATAACAAGTGGCAGCACGGTGACCGCTTTTCCGCCGCGCTGCGGCTCCAAACCGGCACGTGTGCCAAGCGTTAGCTCAATGGAGGAAGCTAGAGTGAACAAGAAGGTATTTGAAACCTTGAATCAGCCGTTTGTCTTATGGTTCTTAACCTCAATTGTTCTTGGGTTTATTTCGTGGCAGTACACAGAGATTCAAAAAAACTCTGCTGCGCAACAAGCACAAGAACGGGTTTTGAAACGAGCAAACTTGGAGCTAAAGCTTCTTTTAAAAGACATTCAATTTGGTGCAGAGCAAGGTGATAATCTCACGGTAGGCCACTTGAATGGGACACTGGTTAAGCTGCAGTACAACGCTTCAAATCCAGAAAACCTATTCTATTACCCCACCCTCCAAAACATAATGCTTGAAATTGATTCAAGATCAGGAACGCGGGGCTTAGAAAAATTTCAAGATAGTGTCTATGAGCACCTGAAAGTGATATCTAATATTTTAACAAGGGTGTTGACGCGATTTTCTCAGCCAAATCAACAAGTATGGGCATTACTTACCCCTGATGAAAAGGCAAGCCTAGATAGATTAAGCAAGCTTTCCGAACAGATACTAACGTATTATGCAGGCGAAGCTAACAACGGTAGGCAATAGGTTGCTGCAAGCTCGCACCTTTGCTACCGGCGTTATTTACACGGAGCATGAACGTGTCTGAGCAATGGATCAAAGTACTAAGAAAAATAGGAAAAGCCTTTGTTATAGTATTTGCTACCTTGGCAGTAGCTGCTCTCGTCGCCCCTATCGTCAGCGAGCAATTGGCGCTTGGCTCCGACGGTATTAGATGGTTCAGGTTGCTTGCGTTGGGCTTGGTGGCGTGGGGAGTACTTGGAAAGTCTGGATGGGAAGTGCAAACATATGGCGGGGTTTCGCCCCATGAAAACTTTAGTAGCCGTTGGTTTTTAGGGCTGTATGTACTCGGCTTGTTCTTTGGGGCACTAGGTGTTCTGGTGGAGCCAGTCCGGTAAATAACAATTTTCTGTAGGCGCCGCTTCGCGGCTAGGACCTCCGTTTCGTCGCTTCGCTCCTACACTTCGGCCCCAAAGCAAGGGCGTTAGCTTAAAAGGAAGCATATGCAACGACTTCTCACAAGTGGTGGTAGCAACGAAATTATCAGAGTTGGAGAGGTGCCGGAAGAAAGCTGGGCGAAGACCCGATCTCATATAGAGAAGCTGCTTCGGGGCCGGAAAAACGACAGAGCCATGAAGATATTTCGTAAAGTCCCTTGGCGCTTGTTCGAGGGAACTAACGCATTTGGGGACGAATTTTACTACCTTCATGCGGTGGTAGACATTGACAAGTATGTCGCACTTGGTGAGAAGGAAACCGATCCGGGCTTCAGGCAGGCGTTGAGCCAAATAAAAAGCACCATTGAGGAAATAACCGAGTATTACATCCGGTTTATGACAGTAGCACTCTCAGAGAAACTCGAGGAGCATCCAACAATTGATCTTCCGGATATTGAAGCCCCTGATACAACGCTGAAGCGTTGTATTGATGAATTCCGAGAAGCGCAAGCTGAAGGGCGATTTTTGAATTGTATCGACAGGCTTCATACAGCATTCCATGCATTTTTGAAGTCAAAGGCAGAAGGTAATGGTCTGACAGTCGGGCCGAGAGACGGAATAAATGAAATATACAAATCCTTGAGAGGGCAGTTTGAGTTGACGGAGAACGATAGAGTATTAAAGGTACTAAACACGTCGTCGAATATCGTTCACCAATTCAACGAGATAAGAAACCATAACAGCCTGGCTCACCCGAATGAGGGTCTTCTTGATGAAGATGACGCTTTGTATATAGTGAACACGGTTGCGGCATTATTTCATTACTTGAATGCAAAAATATGAGCTAACAATTCGATGCACGCGACAAGAGCGTGATTGCGGCGTTAAGTGCTCACAAGGAAATAGCCATGGATGTATTCAAGGGGCTGCTTGGAAGTCATAAATGCTATCTGGCGCATGTCGCTTTAGATAATTGCCTTGATTACTTCAATCTTCTGGAAGCGCAGAAGAAGGAAGGCCGAGATAAAATTACCGACAGATATATCAGACTCAGGTACTTTTTGAATGCTATTGAGTCGCTGAATAACATTCCTGAATACTTCTTCCACGAGCATAAAGGCTCGCAAGGATGGAATGATGCCCAATTGAGGAATGTTTTGGGCCAGATCCGTTCAAAACACGCAGTTCTTAAAGATATTGAGCAGATCGCAAATGCTTACAAGCATTGCGTAAGGCGAAATAGCGATGACATGCATGCTGGAGATATGCAATCTCCTTTGCTGGAAATATCAATTGGTTCACACGGAGTAAAAGTTAAGTACATGTTCGAATCAATTGAGGATGAAGAAATTATGGGTGAGGCTTTCAGGTTTTGGCATGGATATCATCAAAGTCCAGACAAATCCGTCCTTCTCCCATAGCACGACACTTAACAGGCGGCGGCAGGCCGACGCCATAAAGCGGCGCGGCTGCGGCGAGCGTTAAGTGAGAAGGTGATGTGGGGTTTTAGGGACCGCATAAAGCAGGAGAAAGATATTTGAAGGACCTTATCTTTTCCGTGGGTGTATTCGTTGGGATTGGTGCAGTGATGTGGCTTCTATCGGCGAAACCTAATGACTCCGAGCTTGCCCGAATAAAAGCGTGCGAAAATCGGGCGCCTCAGGTGAGCCTAGAAACAGATCAGGGAAAGCGGATTTATTACAGCTTCATGGTTCAGTGCCTTCCCGATGTGTACCCTCCGAAGTCACATATGCGAGAGTGGCTCGAAGATAATTGAATCTTGGAATGATTGGAAAAGCTAAATTTTTGGCTTCGATTCGAGCAAAATTAACGATGATGGGAACGTACCAATCAATTGCTGATTACATTTAAGGGCTTATAGAGATTGAAGTGGGGAACACGCTGTGAACTCAATCGATGGTACCTAAATATCATAACAAGCCGTGGCAGCCCGCGCCTAGCGGCGCCGGACTCGCTACGATCGCCGATGCACAGGTGCGTTAAAGGAACAAAATGCCCAAACAGATACCTGGAAAAGCGGTAGTGGACGCGGTAGTTTTAGGCATTTCGAACGCCCAATATGACTACGAAAAGTTGTCCGGCGGAGACTGGGTGTGGATGGCTGCGGAGTACTGGATTACTACCTATGTAGCCAAGGAAATTGGAAAGATTCCGGGCGCAAAGCTAGTCACAATAGAAAGCAGTGCCAAGCAAACCATGAAGGATGCTGGCGGGTCGCGCGTAGGAAGGCCGGCGCGTGCGGCCCGTCTAGGAGGTCGATTCGACCTGCTTCTTTGGTATGCGAATGGCTATCCAAGAGCCGTGATAGAAATTAAGAGCCAGAGCTCGATTGATGCAGTTTTGAAAGATGTGGACCGCATTCAGTCTGTACTTAAAGGGCGATCGAGCTCCTCAACACTGAATTTCGGCATTATCGGGTATTATTTTTCATCCCGCCCCCTTAGAACAAAGAGCGGGCAAGAGAGAGTGACGTCTCAGCTTGAAGCGCTCATCAGAAAAGTAAGGGCTCAAGTGAACGCAGATATGAAGGTGGTGCCGACAATATCGGATATCCACGTTGAAGAGGCAGGCGATGCTTGGGCTGCCTGTGCAATCCTTATCAGCTAAAGCACCTTTAACAGGGCGGCGACTTCCTGCAGGATCTCTACAGCCGAATCAAAATCCACACTTTCATCATCGTCAGCGTACGACATCGCATCCACAAACTGTCTGTACTCTTCGCGATACTCCTCATCGTTACCCAGGCACTCTATTGCCCCCTGAATCGACTCTGTAAACGAGGCCTGAGTATCACGCTTTCCTGTCTGCCGATCGCCTTCAAATGAGGATTCTGCGACATCCACAAACAGCTCCTGATCTCCCCTAATCACAGAGATCAGCGCAGCAATATCGTGAAGATGGCGAATCATCGCAGGATCATCACCGTGAGCTGATCGATCACGCTTCAGCACACGCCATGTCAACGCACTTAACTTGTCGGCTGCTGTCTCAATCGGCGGCAGGCACAAGATTTCGACTTCAGGCTCAGTCTCTGTGTAGTACGAAACGAAAGACTGAACCTGCCTGACCTCCGCTTCCAGCCGAGGCTGGGTAAAACTGAATTCAATCTGCAAGCCTGCTCGTAGCGAGGCACTGGTATCATGATTCTGCGGATAGCCAAGCTCGAATTTCACGTAGTTACTGGCAACAGTAACGTGGTCTCTATCCAGTACCAAAACGTCAACACTCTCAACCGCGCCCAGAATACCTTCACGGTACGCACGGCGAAGCTTTCTCATTTGCCCCGCACTTCCCGACTGCAACGCCAAACAGCGGAAATCCAAGTCTTCGGAAAAGCGCTGTATTAGTCCATACCCCTTGGAAAGACTGGTACCCCCAGAAAAAATCGCCTGAAACCCATCACTCTCGTGCTCGGCAAGAGCCTTCAAGGTTTGAACTGCATACCAGTCTTTCTCGACAAAGGCAGAACTGATCCCCATCTCCGCCGCAATTTCCTCAATAACGTCGGGATCAGGGAACATGCTGATACTTGATTGACTTGCCATCGTAGGCCATCTTCCTTGAAACACGCCCCTTCACAGCAATCAGCCGTCCGGAGGGTACCTGCGTAGACCGCCCGCTGTTATAGCTCGCCTGCTCTTTAGACGAGACCACTTCAACACCCAGCTTCTGGGTCAGGGCCTCACGGGCCAGATCTGGCAGCGGCTTTACCGGAACAAGTCTGTTACTGAGCGAGGAACGCTTGGCTTTGGCATAAAGCCCTTGCCCGAATTTGATCAACACCTCCTCCCGCACCAGCTCACGCAGGGCTCGACCAACCTGGTCCCGATCAGACAGATCACTAAAATCAGCGGGCACAAAGACCACGCCAGCATTCCGACTGATCCTGTATTTCACCTTCGATTTCAATGAGTTAAGCGCCATGTTCCACTCCTGCCAATACAGCAACTGCATGCAATTATACGACACTATAACACATCCAATTAGAACATAATATTCAACGCTATCAGCACCTTATGAAACCCCATGAAAAATCGCGAACCAAAATAAGTCCCACACTGTCCTTTTGTCCCCTTTGAACAGGGTGGTGTTTTCTATATGCTGACCTCTAATAACCTGATGTGTTTTACATCATGCAAGGAGACCGCCATGGACAGGGGCCTAGCCCGCATCATCCTGATCGACAGCTACATGCCCGGCCGAGCCACGGAGGTGGCGGTCTCTGGACACACCAGCATCAACGGGCGAAACGGAGCCGGCAAGACCTCGCTGCTGCGGCTAGTGCCGATCTTCTACGGGGAGCACCCCCGGCACCTCATCACCAAGACGTCCAGTGGCCGCAAGAGCTTCGCAAGCTGGTACATGCCGCGTGAGGCTTCTTGCCTGGTGTTCGAATACGTGGGGGCCGACGACGACCGGAAAATGGCCATCTTCCGTGCCGGCTCCGGCCCCGACACCTACCAGCAAGTCCTGGTGGACGGCCGCTACGATGAATCACTCTTCCTGAACGTGCAGGCTCAGAAATTCCTGCCATCCTCCGAGCTTCTCCCGCGCCTGAAGGAGCGCGGTCTGGCCCATTACGTGTGCAAGAGCAATGACGAGTACCGGGCGATCCTCCTTGACGGGACCCACCGGGACCAGCTGCGCTACAGCCTGGTTTCGCGCAATGCGCGCATGGGCGCCGTTGTCCCCTTGGTCACCCACATGTTCCAGCGCAACGTATCCTTCGAACACTTTGCCCGGATCATCCAGGATTATGCACGCAACAACCTAAGCCCTCAGGCCCAGTACAACCTAGCGAGCTTTGAGCCCAACCGCCGGCAGCTCTCCGAGCTGGTAGAGCACTTTGAAGCGTTTTCCACCTTGAACGGCCTCCACGCTCGCCTTCCCGAACTGACCCGGGCACTCGGCGAACTCAAGCTGCACCAGGGCAAGCGCAGCGCCACCGCCCTCGCCGCGAAGGCGCTTGATGATCAGTTACGCGGGGAGATCAATGGCCTTGCCGTGGAGCTCTCAGAGGAGGAAAAGGCCCTGGAAACCCGCGGACACGCGGTGGATACCCAGGTGGCCGAGGCCAGCAGTCGGCGTGGCGCCGTGGTTGCGCAGCTTAACGACCAAGTGGCCAACGAGCGTGAACTTAGGGCCAGGAAACAAAGGTTCGACGCAGATGACCTGCCCGGGAAAGCACGGGATATCGCCACCCTCCCCGACAAGCTGGCCACGTTGGATGCGCGCCGGGACGAGCACCAGAGGTTGAAGGCAGATCTGGCCGACGTGGAAGGCCCCATTCAGGCAGCGATGTCCGATGAGAAATCTCGCGACCAGCAGGCTGAAAGCCAGTATCAAAAGGCAGTGGCTGAAACCGAGCGGGGCCGGGCCTCCGAGCGAGAGCGGCTGGACGGCGATTACCATAAAGCCCGCCAGGCACTCTACGACCGCCAGCAAGCTGGCCGACAACATCTTGAGGACCGGCGCCAGCAGGCCCGGGAGGACAAGATTCGGCTTCAGACTGAACTCAAGCACCCCCGGGTAGACCCCGGGGCGGTCCGCCAGCTTGAAGCCGCCGAGGCGCTGTATCTTTCGAAGGATGAGGAGGCACAGCAGGCGTTTGATGTCCATCAGGCGGCCCTGGAGGAAAAGAACCAAGCCCAGGCGCACTTTGACCGGGTCAACAACCAGTATGACAAGGACCGGCACGAGGCCGACAAGGCTGAGGAGGAACTCGCGCATGCTGGGCAGTTTCTAGCAGGCGGACCCGGGTCCCTGATGCAGTTCCTCAATGAGTCACTACCCGACTGGCAAGACACCCTGGGCCGGGTGATCAATCCGACGCTGCTTCGGCAAAACGGCCTCTCCCCGGCGCTGGTGCCCGGGGCGGAGCCGTTGGTTTTTGCTGGTGTGCGACTGGACGTTGAGTCCTTGCCGGCGCCAGAAGCGCCTGAGGCGCTGCAGGCTGCCTACGATGACGCTCATCACCAGCACGAGGCCGCCGAGCGCCGCCTCGTGCAAACGGAGAAGGAACTGGACCAGGCCGCTGCGCGCCGGGAGGCCGCAAACAAGGCCAGCAGTACCGCACAAAACGTCGCGGACATTGCCCGGCGCAAGCGCCGGGAGGCAGCAGAATCTCTTGATACTGCGAAGGCCACTCACCGGGACGCCGAGCGCCAGGCGCGGGCTCGCCTTGAAACGGATCTGGAAGCAGCCAAGGCCTGGCTCGGCGAGCTTGAGGACGAACATGCAACGTTGCTCGAAGAGCAGGCCGCGGCCCGCGACGAACTTGCTGCGGCGCATGAGGCTTCGCTGACGGCAGCCGCCAACGAACATGAGCAAGCACTGGCGGCCCTCTCCGAGGCCAAGAATCAGCGCCAGACCGACCATGAGACCACCATGGCCCGACTGACAGCCCAGTTGGAGTCCGCCATTGCGGAAAGCGGGGTTAACCCTGACGACATCGCGAGGCTGGAGAAAGAGATCCACGAGCTCAATGTCCGTTGCAAGCAGCTTGAGAGTTACCGAGTTCAGGTGGAGACCTACCAGGCGTTTCTGGAGAACGACTGGCCGAACTGTGCCGTGGCAACACAGCGCGCCGAGGAACTGCGGGCCCAGCGTGACGAGTTTGATGATCAGATCGAGGCCCTGCGGGCCGCCTGGACGAACGAAAAGCGCCAGACCGAGCAGGCTCTGGCGGCCCAGCGCGGCGAACTCCAGAACAAACGAACGGCACAGCAGATCCTGCAGGCCAGCGCGGCCCTTCGGGAGGCCACCAGCAATGTGGGCCTGACCGCCCCGGAGGACGATCTGGAGTACTACTGCACCCTGCCCGCCGAGCCCCTGATCCGGGAATACCTGGAGCAGCACAGACTGGTTCAGGAAGACCTGGATCGTCTTGGCCGCGTAGTGGATGCCTTCGTGGACGCCTTTCAACGTTACCCCGGTAGCCCCAGCCACGACTACTGGCTGCAGCGCCAAGCGGACTGGGCCGGCACTGACATTGCGGTGGTCAGCAAGGCCAAAGCCGTTGAGGAATACTTCGAAGGCGGCAGCCACAAGCTCGCCCAGGACCAGCTGCTGGTGGCGTTCAATTACCTCAGCACACTGGACAGCTATCGCTTGGGCCTCGAGGCATTTGAGAATGGGGTGCGCAAGTTCAACCGGGACCTGGTGGCCCACCTGGAGCAGGACTTGCACTTCGATCTCATCGACCGCGTGGAGCCCAAGATCACCCTCGACCTGTCCGAGCTCGATTTCTGGAAAGACCTGACGCGGCTGGCGGAGCTGTACCGCACCTGGGCCAAATCCAGCCGAAAGCAGTTACCAGACCGCGCGCTGGTGCAGGCCATTGAGGCCTACAGCCAAACCATTCGGGACAAGCGCGGCCAGCAGGAGGACTTCTCCTCCCTCATCCGCTTCAAGTTCCACCTGGAGATTGAGGGCCGGCCCATGACAGCGGTGAACGCCGGACAGCTGGAGGATATTTCCTCCAACGGCTTGTCGGCCATCGTGCTGATCCTGCTGTTCCAGGGCTTCGTCGATCTGGTCCGCGGCAAGCACACGGTGACGATGCTCTGGCCGCTGGACGAGCTCGGGACTATCGATGCCACCAACCGGCGGGTGCTGTTCAAGATGTTGGCGGAGCACGATATCGCCCTGCTCACGGCGACGCCGGACCTCCGCCCGGCCGATCTCGCGTATTTCCATGAGGCCTACGAGCTGGAGATCAGTAACGGCCGGCGTCGCCTCATCCAGATGCAATGGCCCGGGCAGCGCGTGGCACCTATGCCACCTGGCCCGCCCACCGAACACAGGGAGCCCTCCTGATGAGTGATCTGCCCTCGCCGGTCTACACCGATACCTTGAAACGGCTGCTGCAGGGGGAGGTGCTCTGCCCTTGGTCCACCCCCGAGCAGGCCCGGCTCCTGCAAAACAGCGAAGTACGCAGTCGGGTCGATGAGTGGGTGCGTGCCCTTGGCTACGAACTTGCTGAGACGTCCGGAGGGGCCGGGTATTATCTGGTACACACGCGTGTGGACGAGCCCGCCCGCGCCGATGCCACCCGGCTGTTCCGGGAGATCATGGTGTCGCTGCGCGAGCACCTGAATGTCATCAATCTGCTGATGGAGGCGACCGACGGGGACGCAGCGCTGGCCCCAGGGCAAGTGATCCGCCCCAACCAGGTGGTTGCTGCCGCCGAGGTGAGCCCTAGCCTGCGCGACCAGTTGGGGAAGCTGAAGACATCCAAGCCGCAGTCAGGGGCCCGGCAGCAGGTAGATGCCCTGGTCAAGACCCTGAAGGATGAAGGGTTGCTGGTGCCGGCCCGCCAGGACGGAGAGGTGTATTCCTTCACCGGTCGTGTGGAACTGATCCAGGACATCATCGTGTTCATCCAGGAAAACGAAGAGCTCCCGCTCCCTGGGCAGGGTACCGATAGTCAGAAGGACCTGTTGTGAGCTCCGATAAGGACAAACCGGTCAATCAGCATCCTCTGGGCGCCCTGCTTCGCCAGCTGGACAAGGCCCGAGAGCTGGTCGTCCAAGCCTACGAGAAGCGTGAAGTGCCGCTGGCGGACGGCGATGCCCGGCGGGCGGATCGGCTCATCAAGGGGCAGATTCTGCGACTCAACAGTGAACGCGATGCCGTGACCCTGAGCCCGGACATGCGCAAAGCCTTCGACAACGCGTTGCGCCCCCACCGGATTAGCCTGATCAATACCGATTTACACGGCTATGTGGAGTTGGCTGCCACCCTGCTTGAATCGCTTCGGGAGGCCCGACTGAGCAGTAACCTGGACCAGATTGAGATGGCTGAGACTGACCTTCAGGAGTGTCTGGACGGTATTTATGACCAGCTCGATGACGGCTCCCGCAAGGCGGAGCGCCAAGTGCATGACAACATCGGCACTCAAACGGAGACGGCCCAGCGCCGTCGCATGAATGAGTTCTACCACCAGAGACTCTCCAAGCTCACCGAGGAGTACCACCTAGTGACGGAGCAGCTGCGCGAGGCGCCGTTCGACAGTGATTCTTGGTTTGTGGGCCGGGTGGTGGATTTTCGGATTCTCACCATCCCCGTTATCGAACGGATCAATGTGGCCAACTCCGAGATCACGGCATGGCTGCATAAGGATCGGCAGCGAGAGGAACGCGCCCTGAAAATTCGGGCGGTGGTGGCAAAATTCCAGGCGGACCCCGGGTTCTTCCCCTCTAAAGCGGCCGCCAGGGCCGATAAGTGCCCCGGTGTGAACCGGATCACCCCAATACAGCTCGCGGCGGCGCCCGACCTCGGGCCCAATGCGAACACTACCCTCTATACCGAGGATGTGGCCGAGTTGGCCGCCAAGCTCAACATGCCATCACAGGCGCAGGTCCGCCCAGCTTCCACGTTCCAGGGCGCGGGTGTCACCTGCAAGGCGGTGGCACCACCGGAAGGCCTGCGGCACTTCGATGCCCTGATTACCGAGGCCCTGGCGTCCGGGGCGCCCGTAAGCGCTCGAGAGTATTGGGAATCCGCGCCAGACGATCCTGCCCTGCCCGGCTGGGCAGTGGCCACGTTCCTTTACGCGCTTAACACTCACATTGAAGATGGCGCCTCCACCGCGGCGGGCGCATTGCTCGGCGAGAAGATCAAGCGCCAGATCGTCACCCGGGCCGACCACCCGCTGTCCGGTACCGAACGCTTTCACGACCTGATCGTCTACGCCGACACTGTGCCTGAGGAAAAACTGCCCCAGGCCGTGCACTACGAAAGGACAGCCCCCCATGCCGACTAAACGAGTGATTCAGGCAGCTCTGACTGTGGCCCAGTCGGCCAAACGTGAGCACAAGGCTAACCGGTCCCATGAGGTACTGGCGAATAAGGGATACGGTCGGGTCGTGGGTCGGGAGTATGTGGTCACGCCGGCAGAGCGGGACATGCTGCAGACGTGGTTGAAACGCGAAGGGGTGCCTTGGGATACACCACCGGAATACTATGGCACCGGGCACCGGGAAGAGGTAGCCGCTCACAGCCTCCATGAAAAGCATGCCAGCCGATCAACCCATGACAAACGGGTGCTGGTACAAGCCCTGAGCCCGGGCGTGCGGGTAAACGGCCATGAGCTACCGGTATTGCCCGTGGAGAATGCTTGCCTGTCACTCTCTAGCGATTCAATCCGCTCGCTTGAAGCAGGGGCATTGGTGGTGATCGAGAACAGCCGAGCGTTCCACCGGTTCCGGAATCAACCGCTGGCGGTGGAGCCACACCGGTGGCTCGCGGTGTACCGCGGCGACACACAGCACGCCAGCGGCCAAAGCTGGGCCCAGGCCATGGCCCAGCGACACCGACTCCGTCTTTATGCCTACCCTGACTTCGATCCGGCCGGTCTGGCGATAGCCCTGGATTTGGGAGCAGAGAAGATTCTCCTACCCGACATCGATGAGCTAGCAGATTTCCCAGGCAGCGAAGCGGATTTTGACCGTCAGCAAGACCGGTGGACCCGGGTCCAAAACACCGTGACACCAGGTTCCGTTCTGGCTCAGCGGGTGGACTTCCTGGGCGAGCGAAAGGCGGGATTCACCCAGGAACGACTGCTGGCGGCCGGCAAGACTCTGGAGCTGGTAGCGATAGAGCGTCTGAAATGAGCCATCACGACTACCGGCGCGAGACGCGCCATCAGGCCCTGGAGCTCCTGATTCGCTGGGAAGGCGGGTGCAATGCCACCACCCTGGGAGAGATCTTCAGTCTGGATCGCACCAATGCGGGCAGGGACTTCCGCGACTACCGGGCCCGCTTCGGGGGAATCGAATATGACGCCTCCCGACGGCAGTACCGCGCCAACTGCTCGTTTCGCTGCCACTTCAGTGACGGCAGCTTGGACGAATATGTGGCTTTGTGCGCACGGCACAAGCGTCACGAAGGCATTTTCGACTTTGCCACCGCAAGCCCCATTCCCGTTCGCGAGCCCGTCATCCAGGACGTTGTGGCGGCGATCCTGAATCAGGTCCCGATCGACATCACCTACCGCTCCTGGAATCACCCGGCGGGCATTGAACGTCGGATTCACCCACATGCGATCGCCTTTTCCGGCCTGCGTTGGCATGCCCGCGCCTTCGATAAAAGAACTCAGTCTTACCGAGACTTCAACCTCAACCGCATAATTGCTCTGGATACAGTACGAGGAGTCACCTACGTTAGCGGGGATAAAGACCTCTACTGGAATACCCGAGCAGCAATTAAACTTATCGCCAACCCGAAGCTGTCAACTGAAGAGAGGACGATGGTCGAAGCCGAGTACGGGATGACTAACGGGGCCCTGCTCATACGACCGCGGCAATCCATGTGTCACTACGTCCTGCAGTCATTAAATGCGGAAATAGTGGACAATCAGGCTGCCTGTTCAGGTCGCGCCCGCCCGATAGTGGTAGCAAACCCCGAAGATATACGACCTTTTCTTTTTGGGAACTCTTGATACAGCTCTATCCTATTTGCAAAAATCCGGGGCTATTCTCTCCCACAAATCCTCACTTATACGCCCACCGTCAGCTCGGAGTGCAAACGTAAACACTACCAACTGAGTAAGCCAACTGGGATGCCCCCTTTGCGATAGCTGCATCAGTTCCTTCAAACAGTCAGTGAAAAAAGTAGCAAGATCGACCATTTGATCGCAGGTTACGATCCCCTCCATGAAAAAAAGCCCATCCTCTTCTGGAAAGTCGCGCAGATTCCCGGGAGTAACGATGCCCAATTCTCCGAGCGAAGTGAGGAGAGATTGGTATAGGGGGTCATAATTAAACATCCATGAACTGGCGCTGTTTCTGCGGGCATAGGCATACCCGTGATTAATTTCCTGACAAATCCTTGTTAGAAATGAATCAAATATATCATCGGATCTATTCAATGGGCCGCCACTTAAATCCACCCTGTCAAAGCCGTTGAAGGGGAATAGTGATTTATAAAGATTTTGGAAATCTACCGAACCTTCCCTCAACAAATATACCGTAGAGGTCCTGATACCCTCCCTGACGTACTCTCGATGTTTGAGATAATTCCCAAAGGTCGAATCAGATTGCGATGCATCAATCTGTGCTTTAGTTTGCACCGTTGCATGCATACGCGCCAGGAGAGCAGCCACGGCGATGACAGCTACGAACCAGGGGATTAAAGGCTCAAGTCGCTCGAAGAAAAACAGCACCGACGTTGGTGAAGTATCGAAATCGTAGGGAGACAAGATTCGCCAAGCCGCGAATAGCAGTGGCAATAGTGTGATCGCGAGCCCACCCCAAAACGGCCACTGCCGATAAAGAGCCCGGTCGTTAAACCAGAATCGCGCCAGCATTCTATCTTTATTCATAACTCCCTCCTGATCTCCACAAGGAAAATAACGCTACTTCAGCACAAAGAGAAACCCAAGCATTCATCTACTACACGGCCCATTAGGTATTTTGAATCTTCCAACCTTACTTGCCCTGGAGACTACTGTACCCTCCGCCTCGTTGAAGCGCTAAACGCCCATACGAAGATAGAAAGGGAGCTGGAAAGGAGAATTAGAGCTTGCGGACAGGCAGCACTATCCACTCGCGATCTTGCTCCGGGCTAGATAAGAAGCGAACGCTCAATCCTGCTGCCAACCCCAGACCGAATTAACGGGCGATAACAAGGAAATGGACATGAGGAAGCGATGGCTGGAATGGTTTACGTGGAAGACTGCCGGTGGGCCCTCGGCTACCTGGCTGAAGCAGGCGAAACCATCCCATGGACCAATGACACACCGAGAGACCGGCTCCGCTTCCTGATTGAAGGTTGGCCAGCCCGCGCCCATGGCCCTTCAGTGCTCCCGCCTCATTTCTATAGCCACTATCGCGCCCTTGAGGACAACTTGAGGAGGGCTCACTACAAAAGATGCATGCGGGCAGAAGCGAAGCGAAAAGAGCACAAGACATATAACTTTATAATGAAAAAAGTGCTTCAGGATCGTCTAAAGGCCAACGAGATGAAATAAAGGTGCTTAAAGAGGAAATCACGGAGCTGAAACATAAGCTTATAAGGCGGGAAGAGATCACCATAGTTAGAAGGCATAGGCGCCATGAATTCCCGGACTCTCAAGAGGGCAATGATTAACGAATCATCCGCGAGATCAGGCCATTCTGGCAGTGCCCGCCTGCTCTCTCCTTCACTGCAGATGGGCGCCCGCGCTTGATGCTAACGCGCCCTGCTGCCTTTCTATCTCCGCCTCGCAAGCCGGGCTGTTCGGCCTTGAAGCAGCCTCCAATGGCGCGCACCACCTTCAGGTCCGACAGGTTCATTGACCCGGGTAAGTGCCATGCGATTATTTGGTGGGGCAAAAAGTGGGGCAAAAACCCAGAAAAAAAAAGGGGCTAGGCTGTGAATCGCCTAACCCCTTGTTTTATTTGGTCGGGACGGAAGGATTCGAACCTTCGACCCCTTGCACCCCATGCAAGTGCGCTACCAGGCTGCGCTACGCCCCGAGATTGTGTGGCTCCGCCTGGGGAAGGTTCAGTGCGGCGAAGCGGCGGGAATCATAACGGATTCCCCGGTCGGATGGAACCCGGAATCCGCGCCGGTCGGCGCGGATGCTCAGGCTTTGAGCAGACGGCGTTCAGGGATGGCGCACGCTGTTGATGCGGTCCGCGTTGAGCACGTCCAGCACATCCTCCAGCTCGACGATCATCTGCTTGATCATCTGGTGGTAGCGGGTGGACTGCTCGGCGTTGGCGTCGCCGGAGAGCTGCTGACGGGCGCCGCCGATGGTGAAGCCCTGCTCGTAGAGCAGACTGCGGATCTGGCGGATGGTGAGCACGTCCTGGCGCTGGTAGTAACGGCGGTTGCCGCGCCGCTTCACCGGTTTGAGCTGGGGGAATTCCTGCTCCCAGTAGCGCAGCACGTGCGGTTTGACGTCGCACAGCTCGCTGACCTCACCGATGGTGAAGTAGCGCTTGCCGGGGATCGCCGGCAGTTCGTCGTTATGACTGGGTTCGAGCATAGTCTTCCACCCGCTGTTTCAGTTTTTGCCCGGGACGGAAGGTGACCACGCGGCGCGCGGAGATCGGGATCTCTTCCCCGGTTTTCGGGTTCCGGCCGGGGCGCTCGCTTTTGTCACGCAGGTCGAAGTTGCCGAATCCGGAGAGCTTCACCGGCCGGTTGTCGGCCAGTGAGTCTCGAATCTGCTCGAAGAACATCTCCACCAGTTCCTTGGCTTCGCGCTTGTTGAGACCGAGCTCCTCGAACAGCCGGTCGGCCATATCTGCTTTGGTCAACGCCATTGGAAATGCCTCAATCCAGGCCCTTCTTCAGTCCCTGAGGGTCGCCTTAAACTGTTGTTTTAACTGAGATACTACCGCTTCCACCAGGTCGTTGACCTGGGCGTCCTTAAGAGTGCGCGAAGGATCCTGGAAGGTCAAGGTCAGCGCCAGGCTTTTGCGTCCGGCCTCGATGTTGTCGCCCTGGTAGAGGTCGAAAATATGCACCTGACGCAGGCGGTCGTCGCAGGCCTGGTGCGCGGCGGCGACCATCTCGCCGGCCGGCACGTCGACGTCGACCACGAAGGCCAGGTCGCGCTGCACGCGGGGCTGGTCGGAGACCGGCTCGAAGTGCGGCAGACGGCCGAGACGCAGGGGCTCCAGGGCCAGTTCGAACAGGTACAGGCCCTTGGGCAGGTCCAGCTGCGCGGCCAGGCGCGGGTGCAGGCGGCCCAGGTGGCCCACGGTGCGGCCGTCACGGGTGACTTCGGCGCACTGGCCGGGGTGCAGCGCCGGGTGGCTGCCCGGCTGGAACGCGAAGGCGTCTGGTTGTGACAGGGCCAGCAGCGCCTCCACGTCCCCTTTCAGGTCGTAGAAGTCCACCGGGCGGGGCTTGCCCTCCCAGTGGGCGGGCTGGGCGCTGCCGTAGAGCAGGCCGGCGACCATCGGCTCCTGGGCCAGGCCGTCCGGGCCGGGCACGAAGCGCAGGCCGGTCTCGAACAGGCGCAGGCGGCTGCACTGGCGGTTGACGTTGCGCTCGGCGGCGCTCAGCAGGCCCGCCAACAGGCCGGTGCGCATCACGCCCAGATCGGCGGAGATCGGGTTGAGCAGCGCCAGCGGCGCGTGGTCCGGGTCCACCTTGGCCTGCAGTTCCGGGGCCACGAAGCTGTAGGTGATGGCTTCCATATAGCCCCGGTCGCGCAGGGCGTCGCCCAGGCGGCGCAGCGGCAGCTCTTTCTCCGGGGCGGGGTCGCCGGCGGGGGTGCCGGCGGGCACGCGGCTGGGCAGGTTTTCGTAGCCGTGCACGCGGGCCAGTTCTTCGATCAGGTCTTCCTGGATCGCCATGTCGAAGCGCCAGCTGGGGGCGCTCACCGACCATTGGCCGGCGCCGGTTTCGGTGACCGTCATGCCCAGGCGCTCGAGGATATCGACGATATTGGCGTCGTCCAGCGGCGCGCCCAGCAGGCGGGCCACACGCTCGGCGCTCAGCTCGATGGTGGCGGGCTTGGGCAGCTTGTCCTTGGCCAGGGTTTCGTCCAGCGGGCCGGCTTCGCCGCCGGCGATCTCCAGGATCAGCGCGGTGGCGCGCTCCAGGGCGCGCTGTTGCAGGGCCGGGTCGACGCCGCGCTCATAGCGGTGCGAAGCGTCGGTGTGCAGGCCGTAGCGGCGCGCCCGGCCGACGATCGCCAGCGGGCTGAAGAAGGCGCACTCCAGGAACAGGTCGCGGGTGCTTTCGGACACCGCGCTGGGGCGGCCGCCCATGATGCCGGCCAGGGCCAGGGGGCCGTTGTCGTCGGCGATCAGCAGGGTGTCGTCGTTCAGCTCCAGGGTCTGGTCGTCCAGGCTTTGTAGGGTCTCGCCGGCCTGGGCGCGGCGCACGCGAATACCGCCGGCCAGTTTGGCCAGGTCAAAGGCGTGCAGCGGCTGACCCAGCTCCAGCAGCACATAGTTGGTCACGTCGACGATCGGGTCGATGGCGCGCACGCCGGCGCGGCGCAGGCGCTCCACCATCCACAGCGGCGTCTCGGCGGCGGCGTTGATGCCGCGGATCACCCGGCCCAGGTAGCGCGGGCAGCCGTCGCTGTCGTCCAGGGTGACGGGCAAGCGGTCGTCCAGGGTGGCGGGCACCGGCTCGATGGCGGGCTCGTTGAGCGGGGTGCGGTTGAGCACGCCCACTTCCCGGGCGATGCCGCGCAGGCTCAGGCAGTCGGCCCGGTTGGGGGTCAGGTCCACTTCGATGACGGTGTCGTTCAACGACAGGTAGTCACGGATATCGGTGCCCAGCGGGGCGTCTTCCGGCAGTTCCAGCAGGCCGTCGATGCGGTCCTCCAGGCCCAGCTCGGAGCCGCCGCACAGCATGCCCTCGGAGGGCTCGCCGCGCAGCTTGGCTTTCTTGATCTTCAGGTCGCCGGGCAGCAAGGCGCCGACCCGGGCGAACGGCGCTTTCAGGCCTTCGCGGGCGTTGGGGGCGCCGCACACCACCGGGAAGGTGCTCTCGCCGTCACTGACTTCACAGACGCGCAGCTTGTCGGCGTCCGGGTGCGGCTGGCAGCTTACGATCTGCCCCACCACCACACCGGTGAACGGCGGCGCCGCCGGTTCCACGGCGTCCACTTCCAGGCCGGCCATGGTCAGTTGGTGGGCCAGCGTGTCGCTATCGATGTCCGGGTTGACCCATTCCCGCAACCAGGCTTCATTGAAACGCATTCTTTATAATCCCCTAGGCGAATTGCGACAAAAAGCGCGCGTCGTTTTCGAAGAACAGACGCAGATCGTTGACGCCGTAGCGCAGCATGGCGAGGCGCTCCACGCCCATGCCGAAGGCAAAGCCGCTGTAGCGGGTGGCGTCCACGCCGCCGTGCTCCAGCACCTTGGGATGGACCATGCCGCAGCCCATGATTTCCAGCCAGCCGCTGTGCGAGCACACCCGGCAGCCCTCACCGCCGCAGGTCATGCAGCCCACGTCCACCTCGGCGCTGGGCTCGGTGAACGGGAAGTAGCTGGGCCGGAAGCGCACCGGCAGGTCGTCCACCTCGAACACGAACTTGAGAAACGCCGCCACGGTGCCTTTCAGGTCCGCGAAGGTGATGTTCTCGTCCACCAGCAGCCCTTCCACCTGGTGGAACATGGGCGTGTGGGTGAGATCCGAATCGCAGCGGTAAACGCGGCCGGGGGCGATGATCCGGAACGGCGGCTCGCCCTTCTGCATCACGCGCACCTGCACCGGCGAGGTGTGGGTGCGCAGCAGACGGCCGTCGCCGAAATAGAAGGTGTCGTGCATGGCCCGGGCCGGGTGGTGGGCGGGAATGTTGAGCGCCTCGAAGTTGTGGAAGTCGTCTTCCACCTCCGGGCCTTCGGCGATGTCGAAGCCCAGGCGCAGGAAGAAGTCTTCCATGCGCCGGCGCATGCGCGTGACCGGATGCAGGGCCCCGGGCTGTTCGCCGCGGCCGGGCAGGGTCACGTCCAGGGTCTCGGCGCTCAGCTGCTCGTTCAGGGCCGCTTCCTCGAGCGTTTGGCGGCGCTCGTCGATGGCCGCCTGAACGCGCTGCTTGGCTTCGTTGATCAGCGCGCCGGCCTTGGGCCGCTCTTCCGCGCTCAGCCCGCCCAGGCTCTTGAGCAGCGCGCTGATCTCCCCCTTCTTACCCAGGTAACGCACCCGCACGTCGTCCAGCGCGCGCGCGTCACCGGCCCCGGCCACTTCCGCCAGCGCCGCCTCCACCAGGCTTTCCAGGTTCTCCATCATACGATTTACCCGTTCCCGTGTTATCTATGCCTTGCTTCGGAAGCGCCAGTCAGGGCTCCCAAAACGAAAAAGGGGAAGAGCGCGAGCTCTTCCCCCGTTTCGGAGTGCTGTCGTGTAGGCTAACCGACAGTCAGCTCAGGCGGCGAGACTCGCTTTGGCTTTCTCGGCCAAAGCACCAAACGCTGCCTGATCGCGAACCGCCAGGTCCGCCAGCACTTTACGGTCGATCTCGATGGACGCCTTCTTGAGGCCGTCGATCATACGGCTGTAGGACATGCCGTTGACGCGGGCGGCGGCGTTGATCCGCACGATCCACAGACGACGGAACTGACGCTTGCGGACCTTGCGGTCACGGTAAGCGTACTGGCCGGCCTTGGTGACCGCCTGTACCGCCACGCGGAAGACGCGGCTGCGCGCCCCGTAATAACCTTTTGCTTGCTTGAGAATCTTCTTGTGCCGGCGACGCGCCTGCACACCACGCTTAACTCGAGCCATTGTTCAGACCTCCAAAAACCGGTGATTTAGCTGTAGGGCATCATGCGCTTGACCAGGGGCACATCGGACTCGTGTACCTGGGTCTTGGGGCGCAGATGACGAATCGTCTTGGCGGACTTCTTCGTCAGGATGTGGTTTTTGAATGCCTGCTTACGCTTGAAACCGGAGGCGGTTTTTTTAAAACGCTTTGCGGCCCCGCGGTTTGTCTTGATCTTTGGCATGGTACCTGTCTCAAGTTGTGTGAATAAAACAAAAGCAACCGGGGTTCCGGTTACTTTTTCTTCTTGCTGCCCGGGCTGAGCACCATGATCATCTGGCGCCCTTCCATGTTCGGGCGTTGCTCGACGGAACCGTGTTCCGCGAGATCGGCCTCCACCCGCTCCAGCAGTTCGCGACCCAGCTCCTGGTGAGCCATTTCGCGACCGCGGAAACGCACGGTGACCTTGGTCTTGTCGCCGGCCTCGAGGAAGCGCTTGAGGTTACGCAATTTCACCTCATAGTCGCCGGAGTCGGTGCCGGGACGGAATTTGATTTCCTTAAGCTGAGTCTGACGCGTCTTCTTGCGCGACTCCTTGGCTTTCTGCTTTTGTTCGAACAGATGCTTGCCGTAATCCATGATTCGGCAAACAGGCGGTTCCGCATCAGGGGAGATTTCCACCAGATCCAGTTGCTTGCCGCTGGCCTGCTCGATGGCCTCCTCTAAGGGAACGATGCCTACCTGCTCGCCATCGACGTCGATCAGTCGAACCTGAGTCGCCTGGATTTGCTGATTAATTCTGGCTCGCTGCTCGCGGCCTTTGCCTCCACGCTTAATGTCGTGAACCTCCAACTGGTTAATCGAACGAGGCCGCCATCACCTCAGCGGCTCTTGAATATAGCGGGTCATTCTAGGCGACCCCCGAGTCTGCGTAAACCTGGGGTGGCCAAGCGCTGAATTCAAGAGCGGCTCGAAACTGGTAGAACCGGGCGGATTCGAACCGCCGACCTCTGCCATGTCAAGGCAGCGCTCTAACCAACTGAGCTACGGTTCTGCAGAGGGGCGCAATTCTAGGCAGCCAGGACGCCGCTGGCAAGCCCTTCTGCGGCGTTTGGATGCGATACAGGATCCAGGATACAGGATTCAGCGCGAACCAAGGCTGAGCTGACTCGAAGACCCTACCCGCGCGCAGCGGCGCGGAACCCGACAGGGAAGGTAAACCCCGGCCAGGCTCCGTGCTGCATCCTGAACCCTGCACCCTGTATCGCCACCGCAGGTGGCTATTTGCGGCGGCCGCCCCAGGCCGCTTCGATCTGGCGGGCGCGGGTAATCGATTCCTGTACCAGCTCGGACTGGTGCTCGGCGAATTCGCGGATGATCTCCAGGGCCGAGCGCACGTCGCGGCGGAAAATGGTCTCCACCAGCGCCTTGAAGAACGACAGGCACTCTTTCATCTCGTCGTTATCCAGGTGCAGCGCCATGAAATAGGTGCGCTGCAGGGCCGGGTGCAGGTCGGTGAGCACGTCCTCGACGAAGCCGTTGCGGGCGAACGGATAGGCGTGCTCCAGGAACTGGAAGCTGAGGTCGAAGAAGCGCTCCAGGTCCCGGTCGGAGGCCGCCACCTGCAACTCGTGGATCAGGGCGATGATCGGGTCCAGGTCGTCCTCGCGCACATTCTTGATCGCCTTGCGGATCACCAGACCCAGCAGCACCTGGACCAGCTCATAGAGGCCGCGCACCTGGCTTTCCGACATTTCCTTCACCACCGCGCCGCGGCGCGGCAGGATGTCGATCAGGTGGCGCCGCTCCAGGATCAGCAGCGCCTCGCGCACCGACCCGCGGCTCACTTCCAGCTCGCCGGCCACGCGCAGTTCCTGGATGCGGTCGCCGGCCAGCATGTCACCACGAATGATCTGCGCGGCCAGATGGCCGGCGATTTGTTCGGAAAGGCTTTCCCGGGCTTTAAAGGTCACGTTGGCCTGCGTCCGCTGGCGAATGGAAGACGATGGAAATCACTTTGTCCGACTATAAAACAATCCGGCAGGACCACCAAGCCGGCGCCGAATGCAAAAAATCCACCCCGGGCATGACAAGCCTGTCCCGGTCTGGTTAATTGAGGGTACAGAGGGATTGCGGACGGCCACCACGCCAAGGGCAGTAATGAAAAGGCTAATCACCGAACTGGCGGAACTGGACGGCCTGTTCGACCAGTACGCGGAGCGCTTCGGGCGGGACCAGACGCCCTATCGGAACCACGTTTACCGGGTGATCAACCTGGTGGCGGCGCAGCGCACGCTCACCGGTGACGATCTGCGCAAACTGGAGCTGGCCGGCTTCTTCCACGACGCCGGTATCTGGCTGGCGGGCACCTTCGACTACCTGCCGCCCTCGGCGCGGCTCGCCTGCCACTATCTGGACGAGCACGGGCTGCAGAGCTGGAGCGACGAAATCCACGCCATGATCGTCCAGCACCACAAACTCACCCGCAGCGACGCACCCGCCGAAACCCTGGTGGAGGCGTTCCGGCGCGCGGACTGGATCGACCTTTCCCTGGGCCTGCTGCGTTTCGGCGTCGACCGGGAGCGCCTGCGCGAGATCAACCGGCGTTTCCCCAACGCCGGCTTCCACGCCCTGCTGCTGGGCCTCAGCGCCCGGCAGCTGATCACCCAGCCGTGGCGCCCGTTCCCGATGCTGCGGCTGTAGCTCGCCGGGGTAGGACCTTTTGTCACTTGGTGCGGATGCCCCTGATGGGGCAACATACCGGGTATGACAGCGGCCCCGCCCGGAGCCGCCGGATCACTCAGGAGCTTCGCCCATGACCGAAACCCTGGCCCTGGACTTGGCGCGTGCCCAGTTCGCGTTCACGATTTCGTTTCATATCATCTTCCCCGCCATCACCATTGGCCTGGCGAGCTATCTGGCGGTGCTGGAAGGGCTCTGGCTGTACACCAAGAACACGCTGTACCGGGACCTGTACCATTTCTGGGTGAAGATCTTCGCCGTTAACTTCGGCATGGGGGTGGTCTCCGGCCTGGTGATGGCGTACCAGTTCGGCACCAACTGGAGCTTCTTCTCCGAATTCGCCGGCAGCATCACCGGCCCGCTGCTGGCCTATGAAGTGCTCACCGCCTTCTTCCTGGAGGCCGGCTTCCTGGGCGTGATGCTGTTCGGCTGGAACCGGGTGGGCCCCGGGCTGCACTTCTTTTCCACCGTGGTGGTGGCCATCGGCACGCTGATTTCCACCTTCTGGATCCTCGCCTCCAACAGCTGGATGCAGACGCCCCAGGGCCACGAGATCATCAACGGCCAGGTGGTGCCGGTGGACTGGCTGGCGGTGATCTTCAACCCCTCCTTCCCCTACCGGCTGATCCATATGTCGGTGGCCGCGTTCCTGGCCACGGCGCTGTTCGTGGGCGCCTCCGCCGCCTGGCATCTGCTGCGCGGCCGCGACAACCCGGCGGTGCGCAAGATGTTCTCCATGGCGATGTGGATGATGGTGCTGGTGGCGCCGGTGCAGGCGGTGATCGGCGACTTCCACGGGCTCAATACCCTGGAGCACCAGCCCGCCAAGGTGGCCGCCATGGAGGGCCACTGGGGCGGCGAGGAGGCCGCCGACGGCGAGGGACTGCCGCTGATCCTGTTCGGCTGGCCGGACATGGAGGAAGAGCGCACCCGTTTCGCGGTGTCGGTGCCCCACCTGGGCAGCCTGATCCTCACCCACAGCTGGGACGGCACCATTCCGGGGCTGAAGGAATTCGCCCCGGAGGACCGCCCCAATGTGCCGATCGTGTTCTGGTCGTTCCGGATCATGGTGGGCCTGGGGATGCTGATGATTCTGCTCGGCGGCCTGAGCCTGATGCAACGCTGGCGGGGGCGGCTCTACAACAGCCGCTGGTTCCTGCGCTTCGCGCTGCTGATGGGCCCCGCCGGGCTGATCGCCATCCTGGCCGGCTGGTACACCACCGAAGTGGGCCGCCAGCCCTGGGTGGTATACGGGCTGATGCGCACCGAAGACGCGGTTTCCACCCATTCCGCCACCACCCTGGGCGTGTCCCTGGCGCTGTTCGTGGTGGTCTACCTGTTCGTGTTCGGGGCCGGCGTGGCGTACACCCTGCGGCTGGTGCGCAAGGGCCCGCAACTGGAAGAAGGCACCCGGGAAACCAGCGGCGGGCCGGGGCGGCCACGGCATGCCATGCGCCCCCTGTCCGCGGTGGAGGAAGACCTGGACGACGATCAAGACACGGACGGAGGGCGCTGAGCCATGGGTATTGATCTGCCTCTTATCTGGGCGCTGATTATCGGTTTCGGCGTCATGATGTACGTGCTGATGGACGGCTTCGACCTGGGCATCGGCATCCTTTATCCCTTTATTCCCGACCGCCACCACCGCGACGTGGCGATGAACACCGTGGCGCCGGTCTGGGACGGCAACGAAACCTGGCTGGTGCTGGGCGGCGCGGGCCTGCTGGCGGCCTTCCCGCTGGTCTACTCGGTGGTGCTCACGGCGCTCTATCTGCCGCTGATTTTCATGCTGCTGGGGCTGATCTTCCGCGGCATCGCGTTCGAGTTCCGCTTCAAGGCCCGCGACCACGAGCGCCACATCTGGGACAAGGCCTTTATCGGCGGCTCCTTCACCGCCACCTTTTTCCAGGGCGTGGTTCTGGGCGCCTACGTCAGCGGCCTGCCGGTGGAGAACGGCGCCTACCCCGGCGGCCCGTTGGACTGGATCGCGCCCTTCCCGCTGTTCACGGGCGTCGCCCTGGTGTTCGCCTACGCCCTGCTCGGCAGCACCTGGCTGATCATGAAAACCGAGGGCGAGCTGCAGTTCCGCATGTTCCACCTGACCCGGCCGCTGATGTGGATTCTGCTCGCCGCCATCGCCGTGATCAGCCTGTGGACGCCGCTGCGCGATCCGGTGATCGCCGAGCGCTGGTTCAGCTTTCCGAATATCGTCTGGTTCTCGCCGGTGCCGCTGCTGGTGGTGGGCGCCGCCCTGCTGATGCAGCGGGCCCTGGCCCGGGGTCGGCCGGTGGCGCCGTTCCTGCTGGCGCTGCTGCTGATGTTCCTGGGCTACGCCGGGCTGGCGATCAGCGGCTGGCCGAACATCCTGCCGCCGGATATTTCCATCTGGGAAGCGGCCGCCCCGCCCCAGAGCCTGGGCTTCGCCCTGGTGGGCGCGTTGCTGATCATCCCCTTCATTCTGATGTACACCGCCTTCGCCTATTACGTGTTCCGGGGCAAGGTGCGCCCCGGCGACGGCTACCACTGACGCGTTGAGGAGTCCGCATGCAAGGTCGTGAAACCCGGGACCGCGACGGCGCCACCGCCCCGTTGCGCAAGCGGCTGGGCTGGTTGGTGCTGATCTGGGTGGCCAGTGTTCTGACGCTGGGAGGGGTGGCCTGGTTGATGCGCTTGTTCATGAACGCCATCGGCCTGCAGACCAACTGAACCGGCGTGTAAGAAAATCCTCACGAAAAAGTTACTCACAGATTCTGTGGATAACTCTGTGCATAGTCTGTCAGGAACTGTCCCCAGGGCCCATGATCACGCCGATGACCCCTAAATGACGAAAAAATATCCATATTATTAATTTCAATAAAATCAATCAGTTACAAACCTTTCCTTCACAAATCAAGCGGTTACGGGTGCTTGCTAAAAGTGAAATGAGCAATCGCCGTCCGCTGTGCAAAACTCACAGCCACGGAATGCCCTTTCACGGCGCTGTCACAGGCTGCTGGCGCCGTTTTGGTGCGAAATCGCTGACAGGCCGTGCGCCGCTCACGGACGCACCAGACGGGCGTTAACCACCCCTTCCAGGGCACGGATTCTGGCCATCGCCGCCTCGGTGGGTTCTTCCTCCAGGTCCAACAGGTTATAGGCCAGCTCGTCGCGGCTTTTATTGAGCATGTCGATCACGTTGATGTCGGCGTCCGCCAGCACCGACAGCACCTGGCCGAGCATCTTGGGGATGTTGCGGTTGGTCACCGCCAGACGTACGCCCGGGCCCGGCTCCAGAATCAGGTCGGGGAAGTTCACCGAGTGGCGGATGTTGCCGTTTTCCAGGAAGTCGGTGAGTGCCTCGGCGGCCATCACCGCGCAGTTCTCCTCGGATTCGCCGGTGCTGGCGCCCAAATGGGGCAGCGCCAGCACGCCGGGAACGCCGGTCAGCGCCAGGCTGGGGAAATCGGTGACGAAGCCGCGCAGCTTGCCGGCGCGCAGCGCCTCGGCCACCGCCGCGTCGTCGACGATGCCCTGGCGGGCGAAGTTGAGCAGCACCGCGTCTTCCTTCATGGGCGCCAGCTGGGCGGCGCCGATCAGATTCCGGGTGGCGTCCAGCAGCGGCAGATGCAGGGTGACGTAATCCGCCCGCGCGAGCAGCGCTTCCAGGCTGGCCATGGGGGCCACCTGGCTGGGCAGCCGCCAGGCGGCGTCCACGCTCAGCGCCGGGTCATAGCCGATCACGTTCATGTCCAGGGACAGGGCGGTGTGCGCCACCCGCGAACCGATCGCGCCCAGCCCCACCACGCCCAGGGTGCGGCCGCGCAGCTCGCGGCCCTGGAAGTGCTTCTTGCCCTCTTCCACCTGGCGGTGCAGGTCCGCTTCGCTGTCCGCGCGCAGCCCGGCCACCCAGTCCAGCCCCTCGCGCAGGTGGCGCGAGGCCAGCAGCAGGCCGGCCACCACCAGTTCCTTGACCGCGTTGGCGTTGGCGCCGGGAGTGTTGAACACCGGAATGCCCCGCGCACTGCAGTGGGCCACGTCGATGTTGTTGACGCCGGCGCCGGCGCGGGCCACGGCTTTCACCGTCGGAGGGATGTCGTCGCCGCCGAGGGGATGGCTGCGCAGTAACAGAGCGTCCGGTTCGGACAATTCGCTGGCGACCTCGAAACGGTCGCGGGGGAAACGCTCCAGGCCGCGCAGGGCGATCTGGTTGTAGGTGCGAATGCGGAACATGGCGGTCCTCCGAAGGGCTGCTGGATCACCACAGCCTCTCCGTAAACCGCCCTGATTTCCAGAGTTATTGCTGGAAGGTCATGCCCAGGCGGCGCCCTACTTCCTCGTAGGCTTCGATCACGTTGCCCAGGTCCTGGCGGAAGCGGTCCTTGTCCATCTTCTCGCGGGTGTCCTTGTCCCACAGCCGGCAACCGTCCGGGGAGAACTCGTCGCCGAGCACCACCTCGCCGTGGAACAGGCCGAATTCCAGCTTGTAGTCCACCAGCAGCATGTTGGCGTCCAGGAAGCGTTTCTTGAGCACATCGTTGACCTTGAAGGTCAGCTCTTTCATTTTTTCGATGTGCTCGGGCTCGGCCCAGCCGAAGCTGCGCACGTGGTATTCGTTGATCATCGGATCGCCCAGGGCGTCGTCCTTGAGGAACAGCTCGAAGGTGGGCGGATTCAGCTCCTTGCCCTCCTCGACGCCCAGGCGGCGCACGATGGAGCCGGCGGCGATGTTGCGCACCACGCACTCCACCGGAATCATGTCCAGCTTCTTGACCAGCGACTCGTTGGCGCTGAGCAGTTTTTCGAAGTGGGTGGGAATGCCCGCCTCGTGGAGCATCTCCATGATCGCCGCGTTGAACTGGTTGTTCACCGCGCCCTTGCGATCCAGCGCTTCTTTCTTCTTGCCGTCGAAGGCGGAAGTGTCGTTGCGGAACACGATCACCAGCCGCTCCGGATCGTCGGTGGTGAATACGGACTTGGCTTTACCCGCGTAGAGTTCGTCGCGCTTTTCCATGACCTACCTGCGTTAAGTTTGAGAACCCCGCGCGCTCGCCGCCGGGGCGTCTTAGTGAATGTCGAGCCAGCCGAAGCCCTGCTCCTGGCTGGCCACGCGGATACGCTCCCGGCCCGCTTCCACCGCCTGGTGGATCCAGCCCAGGGCGTGGTCCGGCGTATTGTTCTGCTCACTCAGGTGCGACAGCACCAGGTGCTGCAGCCGGTCCACGTTGCAGTGGCCCAGCAGCGTCGCCGCCTGCTGATTGCTCAGGTGGCCCAGATTACCACCCACCCGTCGTTTCAGGGACGCCGGATAGGGGCCCGCGGCGAGCAGCTCCGGCTCGTGGTTGCACTCCAACACCAGGGCGTCGCATTCGCGATAGGCGTCCACCACATGGGGGGTCAGCGAGCCCAGGTCGGTGAGCACACCCAGCTCCCGTTGCCGCCAGCTGAAGCGGTACTGGCAGGGCTCCAGGGCGTCATGGGGCACGGTCACCGGCGTCACCGTCATGTCCGCCAGCTCGAAGGTCCGGCCCGGGCGCACTTCGCGCCAGTCGGCGCCGTGGAAACCGGCGGCCTTGCCGGTTACCGCGCGAGCGGTGCCGAAGGTGCTGTAAAGCGGGGTTTTGTACTTGCGCGCCAGGGCACCGGCGCCGCGCACGTGATCGCCGTGCTCGTGGGTCACCAGCAACGCGGCCAGATCCGAGGCGCTCAGCCCCAGCGCCGCCAGCCGGCGTTCCGTTTCACGCAGGGAAAAACCGCAATCCACCAGCACCAGCAGATCGCCGGCGCACACCAGGGTGCCATTGCCTTTACTGCCACTGCCCAGGGACGCCAGCCGCAAGAACGCTCTCCCCCTAAACGGCCCGGCCGGCGGCCGGAGCCCGGTTCACAATTCGCCGTGGATGCTTTCCAGGATAGCCAGGCCGGAGGTCTTTCCGGCCAGCGCCGTGCCTTCCTCGTTGAGCACCGCCACCTGGATACCATTGGTGGTGTGGCTCAATTTGAGGCGCGCCTGGGGCGGCTGCAGCTGGTAACGCTCGGGCACGGTCAGGAAGAACACCCCCTGGTCCCGGTTGCGGTCGGTGACGCGCAGATCGGTCTGGGTCAGCGCCTCGCTGACCTTTTCCCAGGCCCAGGCGAAGCTGGTGGGCATCATGATGATCGGGTAGCCGCTGCCGTCTTTCGCCAGCACCGCCTGGCCGGTGTTGTCGGCCGGCGCCGCCGGGGTCTCCTCTTCCTCGTCATCGGCTTCGCCGGGCGCCGCCACCAGCTGCGGCGGACGGGGCGCTTCGAATTTGTCCTCGCCCTCGCCCTTGCCCTGCAGGCGGCGCTCCATCTGCGGCACCGCGTAGAGCGGGTCCGCGCCGATGAACACCATATCCCCGGGTACCGTGATCGGCTCCAGCACTTGCGCTTCGCGGTAGCGCAGGCTGTTATCCGGAATCAGGCCGCAACCGGCCACGCTCAGCGCCACGGCGCCGGCAACAATCAAACTACGATGCATTATCCCTCCAGGAGACCGCAGCTACGCAGCGTTTCGCGCAAGCGTGGCTGGGCGGCCTCCGACAAATGAACCAGCGGCAANCGNATGCCGCTGTCNATCANNCCCATTTCNTACAGGGCCCATTTCACCGGAATCGGGTTGGCTTCCAGGAATAGATCACGGTGGAGGGGTTCCAGTTCCGCGTTCAGGGCNCGGGCACGNTCCACGTCGCCGTCCACCGCNGCCTGNCACATGGCGGCCATCTTCGCCGGCGCCACNTTGGCGGTCACCGAGATGTCGCCGTCGCCGCCGGCCAGAATCAGCTCCAGGGCGGTGGCGTCGTCGCCGGAATAGATCAGNAAATCGTCGCCGCAGCGCTCACGGATTTCNCGNGCGCGCTCCAGGTTGCCGGTGGCTTCCTTGATGCCGACGATGTTCGGCACCTTGGCNAGACGCTCCACGGTTTCCGGCAGCAGGTCNCAGGCGGTGCGGCCGGGCACGTTGTAGAGAATCTGCGGGATNTCCACCGCCCGGGCCACGGCNAGGAANTGCTGATAGAGGCCTTCCTGGGGCGGCTTGTTGTAGTACGGCGTCACCAGCAGGCAGGCGTCGGCGCCGTCACGCTTGGCGTCACGGGTAAGGCGNATGGCTTCCTCGGTGCTGTTGGCGCCGGTACCGGCGATCACCGGNATNCGTTTGTCGGCCACCGCCACGATCTCGCGGACCACNCTGTCGTGTTCCTCGAAGCCCAGGGTGGCGGACTCACCGGTGGTGCCCACCGCCACGATTCCATGGGTGCCCTGCTCCACATGCCAGTTGACCAGACCGCGCAGACGTTCCCAGTCCACCGATCCGTCTTCGCGCATGGGGGTTACCATTGCCACGATGCTGCCGCGAATCATGCCGCTTCCTCTTAAACGCTTTCGACGCCTTGATTAATGGAGCGCTATGGTAAACCCCGCCCGAAGGGCGGACAAGCGTTGCCCGGCCCGGTAAGCTGTGCCGCTGGCGGCCCCGAGGCCGCGANNAGGCAGTAGCAGGAGACAACCATGACGATCAAAGAAGGACAGCCGGCGCCGGACTTCACCGCCCCGGCCACCAGCGACACCACCATCACCCTGTCGGCCCTGAAGGGCAAGAAAGTGGTGCTNTATTTCTACCCCAAGGACAGCACCCCGGGCTGCACCACGGANGGCCAGAACTTCCGCGACCTNTACCCCAACTTCCAGGAAGCCAACTGCGAGATCCTCGGTGTGTCCAAGGANTCCCTGCGCCGCCACGANAACTTCAAGGCGAAGCAAGAGTTCCCGTTCGAGCTGATCAGCGACGAGGACGAAACCGTCTGCCGCCTGTTCGACGTGATCAAGCTGAAGAAGATGTACGGNAAGGAATTCGAGGGCATCGANCGCAGCACCTTCCTGATCGACGANGANGGCGTGGTGCGNGACATCTGGCGCAAGGTCAANGTCAAAGGCCACGCCGAGGACGTCCTCGACGCCGTCCACGGCCTCTGACTTCCGTGCCACCGGGCCCGCNGGAGCGGGCCTTGTGGGNGCGGGCCCAGCCCGCGAAAGGCAAGCTTTGCTTGCCGGCAAAGGTTGCCCCGCAGGATCCCNGAGCCCTCTCTATTACTCNTTACTCCCCTCCACTTCCCCCGCCGGCAACCGCCACGCATCNCTGCGCTTGGGCCACGCATTGATCACCGCCTTCAGCAAGGTCGCCAGCGGAATCGCGAAGAANATNCCCCAGAAGCCCCACACNCCGCCGAAGAACAGNATCGCGGTGATNATCGCCACCGGGTGCAGNTTGACCGCCTCGGAGAACAGCAGCGGCACCAGGATGTTGCCGTCGATGAACTGNATCACCCCGTAGATCACCATCACCAGCGCGAAGTCGCCGCCCCAGCCGAACTGCAGGTAGGCCACCGCNGCCACCGGCACGGTGACGATGGTGGCGCCGATNTAGGGNATCAGCACCGACAGCCCCACCAGCACCGCCAGCAGCACCGCGTAGTTCAGGCCCAGCAGCAGGAACGCCAGGAAGGTCACCGACCCCACCAGCAGNATNTCCACCGCCTTGCCGCGCACNTAGTTGGCGATCTGCTGNTCCATNTCCTGCCANACGTGGGACAGAANNCGNCGCCGCTCCGGCAGAAAGCCNAGCACCCAGCCCACCAGCTTCTCGCGGTCCTTGAGGAANAAGAACACCANCAGCGGCAGCAGCACCAGGAACACCAGGATTTCCAGCATGTTGGGNATCGAGGANAGCGACAGGGTGAGCACCGACTGCCCCAGCTGGGCCAGCTCCCGCTGGGCGATGGTGACCAGGGTGTTCACCTGCTCCATGGAGATCATTTCCGGATAGCGCTCCGGCAGGCTGCGCAGCCAGGTCTCGGTGGTGCGCAGAATNTCCGGCAGCTGGTCGCGCACCAGCAGCACNGTCTGGCGCCACAGCAGCGGCATCANCACNACCAGCACCGCCACCAGGGCGGNCAGNAACACCAGGAANACCAGNTTCACGGANAGCACCGGCGGCACNCGGNAACGGTTCAGGGCGGTGACCAGCCCCTGCATCAGNTAGGCCACCACCAGCGCCGCCAGCACCGGNGCCAGAATNCCGCCGAACAACAGCACCACNGCGAANCCCGCCAGCANCAGAAACAGCAGGTANACCGCNTCCTCGTCGGAGAACCAGGCATTGAACCAGCCTTTAAGCACATTCAGCATCNGNGAACCTCGGGNCTAGTCGCCACAACGAATGAGAAAGCGGAATTCCCGCTCGTCCTGCTCGTGGCGAACCAGCTCATGGGAAGACTGTCGAAGATATTCAGGNATGTCCCGGGCCGACCCGGCGTCGGTGGCCGTCACTTCCAGCAAGGCNCCGGCCTGCAGGGCGCGCANCGCCTGCCGGGTCTTGAGCAGNGGCAGCGGGCAATTCAGACCGCGGGCATCCAGATATTTGATATCCATGGTGTGATCCGTTCGCAGGGGCGGTCATTATAGGGCANATGACNNNATTATCAGAGACACCTNNTCGCGACNGAATCATGGTGACACGAAAAANGCGGATCGCTAAGGAGAGTCCATTTTGATCGCTGCCGCGCGCTTCGCNCTNGTGGCCNTGCTGTGCCTGGGCGCGGGCCTGGGCCAGGCCCAACAACAGGATCTGCCGGAACTGGGCGANCCCACCGTGGCGATCATTTCCGCCGANCAGGANTACCGGCTCGGGCGCGGNTGGCTGCGCGANCTGCGNGGCCAGACGTCGATCATGGAAGACCCGCTGGTNCAGGAGTACGCGGAACATCTGGTCTANCGGCTGGCGTCCTTCAGCGAGCTGAACGAACCGGACCTGGCGATCGTGGTGATCAACAGCGCCGCCATCAACGCCTTCGCCGTGCCCGGCGGGGTNATCGGCCTGAACGCCGGCCTGTTTCTNAACGCCGCCAGCGAGGACGAGGTGGCCAGCGTGGTCGCCCACGAAATCGCNCACGTCAGCCAGCGGCACTTCACACGCCGCTACATGGACTCGAAACGGCGCGGCCCGGCGGTGCTGGCCGCCATGCTGGCGAGCATCGCCCTGGCCATCGCCGGCAGCGGCGACGCCGGCATGGCGGGCATCGCCGCCACCCAGGCGGCGTCGATCCAGGCGCAACTGGCCTACTCCCGCCACAACGAATACGAGGCGGACCGGGTGGGCATGCAGATTCTCGCCGCCGCCGGCATGGACCCCAGCGCCATGCCGCGCTTCTTCGAGCGCATGCTGGAGCAGCAGCGCTATTCCGGCGACCCGCCGGAGTTCCTGCTCACCCACCCGCTCACCGCCGAGCGGGTCGCCGACTCCCGCGCCCGGGCGCGCTCGCTGAGCGCGCCGGCGGCCAATCCGTCAGCGTCCTTCGAGCTGGTGCGCGCGCGCATCCAGGCCCGTTACTTCGACGGCCAGGAACGGGCCCGGGATTACTTCGGGCGGCGCCTGGAGAGCAACGACCGCGTTCAGAAGCAGGCGGCGCGCTACGGGCTCGCCCTCACCGACCTGAAAGAGGACCGCTACGACGCGGCGCGCCGCGCGCTCACCGAGCTGGTGGAGGCGCACCCGGACCAGATCTGGTTCCAGCTGGGTCTGATGGAAGTGGATATGGATCAGGGCCGCTACGCCGACGTGATCGAGCGCGGCAAGGAGGTGCTCACCATCAATCCCAAGGACTACGCCGCCTCGGTGATGACCGCCCGCGCCTACCTGCTGAGCAAAAAGCCGGAACAGGCGGCGCCGCTGCTGGAGCCGCTGCTGCTGCAGCGGCCCAACGACCCGATGCTGTGGTCGCTGGCCGCCGACGCCTGGGGCAACAGCGACCAGAACGCCCGCGCCCACCGCGCCCGGGCGGAAGTGCTGTTTCTTCGCGGTCAGGATCAGGCCGCCCTGCGGCAGATGCGTTTCGCCCTGGACGAGGCCGACGGCCAGTTCGCCCTGCGCAGCAAACTGAGCGCACGCATGAGCGAAATGGAGCGGCTGTCCTCGGAGGAATTCTAGGGGCGCCCGGAACGGCGCCCCGATGGATCAGGGTTTAAGGCGGGCGCCGAACTCGAGCATGCGGTCCAGCGGCTTCATGGCCTTGGCCGCCAGGGCCGGGTCGACGAAGATTTCCTGGCCGCAGCCGTTGTCGTCTTCCAGCACCGCCAGGGTGTTTTCCAGGCCGTTCATGGCCATCCACGGACAGTGGGCGCAACTGCGGCACGCCGCGCCGCTGCCGGCGGTGGGCGCTTCCACGAAGGTTTTGTGCGGCGCCAGCTGCTGCATCTTGTAGAAGATGCCCTTGTCGGTGGCGACGATAAAGGTCTGGTTGTCCATCTCCTGGGCGGCCTTGATCAGCTGCGACGTGGAGCCGACCACATCCGCCATTTCCACCACCGACGACGGGGACTCCGGGTGCACCAGCACCGCCGAGCCCGGATAAGCCGCCTTCAGATCTTCCAGCCCCTGGGCCTTGAACTCTTCGTGGACGATGCAGGCACCGTCCCAGCAGAGCACGTCGGCACCGGTTTTACTGCGCACATAATTGCCCAGGTGCTTGTCCGGCGCCCACAGAATTTTCTCGTTGCGCTGATCCAGGTATTCGATCAGTTCCACCGCGATGGAGGACGTCACCACCCAGTCGGCGCGCGCCTTCACCGCCGCCGAGGTGTTGGCGTACACCACCACGGTGCGGTCCGGATGCTGGTCGCAGAACGCCGCGAACTCGTCTTCCGGGCAGCCGATGTCCAGGGAACAGGTGGCTTCCAGGGTCGGCATGAAGACCCGCTTTTCCGGGCTCAGAATCTTGGCGGTCTCGCCCATGAAGCGCACGCCGGCCACGATCAGGGTGCTGGCCGGGTGGTCGCGGCCGAAGCGCGCCATTTCCAGGGAATCGGCCACGCAACCGCCGGTCTCCTCGGCCAGGGCCTGGATCTCGGGGTCGGTGTAATAGTGGGCCACCATCACGGCGTCACGGGCCTGTAACCGTTCTTTAATGCGCTGACGGTACAGTGAACGCTGATCGTCGGTGAGTTCGGTCTGCTCGTTAGCGCCCGCCAAATGGGCGCGCACGATCTCTTGGGCCTGTGCTGTCATACGGCATCACCACCCCAGGGTAAGGGGACTATCAATCGCTTGAGGCACCTGCTGTCCAGGATACCACTTTGGTCTCGGTGTCGGGATCATACCATATTGGTCTTAGCAGGACGCTGACCATGACCAAAAGCGACAGCCTCATCGTCTTATATGGACGCCGCGCCGCCCGGATTCAAGCCCTCGCCACCCCGGTAATCCGGGCCGGCGGCGAGCAGATGCACGGTGCTGATGGCCCGCTCCATGAAGGCGCCCTGGCAGTAACACAGATAGTAATCCCACATTCTGCAGAAGCGTTCGTCGAAGCCCAGTTCACGGATGCGCGGCAGCGCGCTGATAAATCGGGCCCGCCAGTCCTCGATGGTTTTGCCGTAATGGGCGCCGATGTCTTCCAGCCCCACCGGCATCAGCCTGGTGTTCTTGCGCAGCGCCTGGCACATCACCGTCACTGACGGCAAAAAGCCGCCGGGGAAGATGTAGCGCTTGATGAAGTCCACGTTGTCGCGGGCGTATTCGTAGCGCTGGTCCGGCACCGTGATCGCCTGCAGCAGCAGCAGCCCTTCCGGCTTGAGGCGCTGGTTGAGCACGCGGAAGTATTCGTCCAGGAACTGGTGGCCCACCGCCTCGATCATTTCCACGGAAACGATGCGGTCGTAGCGGCCCTGCAGCTCCCGGTAATCCTGCTCGAGCACCTGGATACGGTCGGACAGGCCGGCTTCGCGGACCTGTTCGCGGGCGAACCGGGCCTGCTCCCGGGAGATGGTGGTGGTGGTCACGCGCACCCCGTAGTGGCGGG